>OLGM01000003.1_pt1 | contig 195454 bp, 175 predicted proteins | sample 1606001 | NCBI WGS metagenome assembly OLGM01 (sample SAMN03283294) | human gut metagenome | biome: human-associated habitat; material: feces | host: Homo sapiens | place: Peru | collected 2012
CGATGTTATTAACTTCACTGATTTTCATCGACCGCGCCTCCTATCTGATGTAGTGCCGCCTCCAGCTGCTCGGGGGTCGCTTCGTCTGTTTGCAGCTCGTCAATTTCCACCCAATTTTCGGCGACATCGTTTACTCCAAGGTATACGATTTTTGCGACGGCGTCGCCTTTCTGTAACGCCTTACCATCACTTGCTATTAACTGATTGCCGTTTATCGTCATGCTGTCACCACCGTCCATCCTTTGTTTGTTGCTATGTTAAGTGTCTCTTCCGGGATTCCCGCCGCTGCCGCTGGGGTGTTTTTTAGCGTGATTGTCCGTGCCGTCTCTGATGTGGAGATATCCGGCAGGGTGTTAAACATTTCCGTAACCGCCGCAACGGAGAGGTTTGTATTGCTAAAGCCGATGTTGCCCGGGAACGCGGTTATGTTTTCCGTTCCGCTAAAAACGACTTTTTGGAGTGATTTTAAGCTGACACTAATTCCATTAGCTGTGAACTCCGATATGTCAACAACTAACTCCTCAAGTAAATCAGAAGCGGCTATTGCTTTAACCTTTGGACAACCCGTCAAACGTCTAAGCGCAGGCACAGTGTTAAGCCTACCGTACCCTGTCCCTGCGTTGCTATTGGTGGGCGATACACCCAATCCCTCAAGGCTATATGCTCTGTCAATAGCAGGAAAACCTTCAATCAAATAGATGTACCTAATACCATATAAGTATAAGTCGGAGGTGTAAAAGTCGTTGGCACTCACCTTATATATCATATCTCGAATTATCGTCGGGTAATAATAGTTATAAGTATTGTTAAACTTAATGTTGCGATGAGGCGTTGTAAGAGTGATCCTGACAACTATTTGTTTTTTTCCGTCAGACAACGATTTAGCCCAATCAAACCCGTTAAAATCGTAGTCAAGCGTAATAGTTGCATCATTATAAACGCCATTTCCTGCGATTGTTCTGCTCGCTTTAGAAACAAAAGTGCCATTAACTACGATTCCCTCGTCAACAGCTGCGGATGTAGCGCGAAATGTAAACTTTTCCGTGTTAGGATAATTTTCTTTTAGCTCAACCAACAAATACATAGTATTCTGCTCGACTTTATCATAATCAGGCAACCTTAGCCACTCGGCGGGGCGTGTGCCACCATAAACTTCTCGCGGGTCAGACTCCGGCGCGGAAGAGCCGCCTGTTATAGTGTCAACCGCGTCGCCAAAGCCCTTGGCAGAATCCCATACTATCTGATTAGTATCGCCTGTCTTGACACGAATGCGGTTAGCGGTATAAGACATGGCTGCGTCAAGTTGGATAGAGTCAACTACCTTGTCATATGCCATCAGTAACTACCTCCTGTCCACTTCGGCAGAGCGGCGAGGGTGTCTTTGACTATTTCTGCCTTGTCTGTCTCCGTCCAATAATCAGTGCCCTTGACAGGCGTTTTGCCGTCTTTGCCGTCCGCACCTTTGAGTCCAACATCGGAGCCGTTGTACTTTAGCTTGCCGTCGGCGGCGGAAAGCAGGTCAAGTGTGTCTTTGTTGGCGTGGGTATGAGATTTGGGAACGAGCTCGTCAAGTGCTGCCTTAACATTTTTGATATTCGGCAACTGTGTGTTGGTATAACTGACGTCTTCAGCGGTTGACGCCCCACCAGTACCACCGCTACCAATGGCTATGCCGTTATAGGTTGGTTTGCCATTGGTTTCAGCAAACTTATCCAAGACAGCCTTATTGCTGTGGCTGTGTTTAGCCGCCATCAGTTGTTCAACTTTTGTCGAGATATCTGTGGGGGTATTAGAAGCTACTTCAGTAGAATCCAGCAAGCTACTTCCAATATAAGCCTCTACTATTGGGGATTTAATAATGTTCTCTCCGTTGTTTCCTATAACCTGAATACCCATAACGGACTCTATTATAGGCATTAGTGTGATGTCCTGCGGAATGGCATAGTTAATTACGCCGTTACTTGCAGTTACTGTGTTCGACGCGATTACCTTTCCGCAGGTACTAAACTCTATCTTGTAAGAGGTTGCGTCTTTGAGGTCGGGCGATAAAGCGATTATAAGCTTGGTGGCTTTATGCTCGCCAATATATCCTATGTTTACTTTAACAGGACGCTGTAAATCTATATATACTTCTCTCAGATTAAGTCACCATCCTTACTTTTAATTATTAAAATCAAGACGGGCGTCTTGACTATTTGTTCATTTGCAACGAGTAGAACGCTATCAGTTGCAACCCACTCCACCCCGTACTTAGCTTCTACGGCATATGCTCCGTCATTAATCTTAAATTTGAGCGTCCATATATCATAATTTTCAAACTCGTCAACAGATAAAACCCTTGAGTCTTTTTTCGCCAAAGTGATAGTTTGCGAGCTTATTACAAGTCTGATTTTCTCTGCTGACTTAGGGGCTTTTACTTTGTACACACCCGTCGTCGCCGTCTTAGAGCTAACTCCGACGACCTGTATTTTCAGTCGTCCGCCGACAGCTAAACTTTTTGTAAGCAACACAGAACACACGCCGTCGGTTGCCGTCGCACCAACAGATGACTCTTTGTTGAAAGCGTCTTTAAAATGAATCGTGTAATTGAATTTCTCCCCGACCATAAAATCGGGGAGTTTTATTTTTAGGTCTGCACTATTGTTTTCGCCATCGTACCCCCACACCACTTCTTGCGTGTTGGGATATTCGGCGTTTATGTAGATTTCACGCAAATAGCATCAATCCTCTTCAATAAAGTCATAGATCGCGGCTATGTCGTCGGGGGAGAGCTCAACGTTATCAAGCTCCGACAAATAAATCTTTGTGTCGGGCGTAGTAGCCTCTATCCCACTAAGCTCTTTAATAGCAGCGGCACACTCATCCGTCTTATCTTCTTGGATTTTGTAGCCGTTACCACTTATGACGGGTTCGCCATTTTCGTCTTTTTCTCCGTACTGTTCAATTATCTGAGAGAGACGCTCTGTGTAAAAATTCGCGTCGTCCTTCAGAAAGTTAGACAGCTTTGAGATTTTGTATGCCGTTTTGGCGGGCATAGCATTATGACTTATTTTATTAAGAGCCGCACGGGCTCTGTAAGCATTTTCTATCGTCATTTATATAAGCTCCTTTTATTCATGTAATTAGATACCTATAATCTTGCGGAGGACGAACTTTTTGGGTTTAGATTGTATGCCACCGATAGTAGCATCAGTAGTATTTAGGCTGCTTCCTTTAACCTTATTATCATAAACTTTTACATACTTAAATGCTGCGTATGTAAAAGATGCGTTTCCAGCAAGAAACGCTGATACGCCACCACCGTTTCGATTAGCAACATGTTCCTTTGGGACAAAAGTGTAATTCCAACAATAATCTTCTGCACCGTTGTCGGTATATGCGCTCCACACAAGAACAATCCCATTAGGCATATCTGAAACATTCTTATTTTCCCAAGAGGCTGTTTGTGTGTCGCCCATAAACGCCCCGGAACTCGTCCAAAGTTCGGTGTAATCTCCGGTGTAATTAATACCGCCGATAGTAATACCATATGTCGCCTTTAAGACTCCGGTGGTGATATATGGCTGAATCTCCCACCCATCACTTAAGGGTCCAACCGCTTTCCTGATGTAATTTGTTAGACGCACGGTTGTAGGTTTATCACTATAGTAAGAGGGGACTGTTAGATTGAACCCCGTTCCACCGTGTATCTTAATATTGCCACCCTTCATAGTAGTTTTACCATTGGTAGTTACTCCAAACCCATTACTAAGAATTTGAATGTCGTTAAACGCAGACATGCCCAAATAACCAGTGCTCTGCAACGACAAGTTATTCGCATAATTGCTATCGCTGCTCGATGCGCCAATTATTACCGTTTCTCCAGCTATAGCTACGCAAGTATCTCCGGAGGTATCTTCATAAAGGACAACTCTGCCATTAGTATCTGAACCATCTGTCTTGGTTAAATAAAGACCAACCTCGGTTTCTCCATCTGCCGTTTCACTCTTCAGCCACACGTCGTAGTTAGCGCCTTTAACTCTAACCGTACCCGTGAGCTGCGCGTCACCGGTATCAAGGTTAATATAAGTCTCGCCGTCTTTTGATTTAAGCAGACCCGCAGTTATTTCACCCGCAGAAGCTCTACGAACTTCAAGGTTGTTAACTGCGTACCAACCCGCAGTAACATTAGTCTTAGTAGAAGTGTCTTTGACAAATGTAGCTATGGCAATAGAGAAATTTACCGGAGTAAGCGAAGTGCTCTCAAGACTTTTAGTGTCTATAGTGACGGTGCTGTTGAGCGTCGTATAGCCACCGCTTGAAAGCGGCACTTTATCAGAATATATGTTTTTCTTGCTCTCTACGCCTTGGGCGTTACGCACGGTAACAACAAGAGCAATCTTAACATCCAACGAATTATTGTGATACGCTCGGCTATACACGTTACCTGTAATCCTGAACGAGTCGCCAATCTTACACGGATATGATTTACTGATATAAATGAAGTACGGCGAAGCGGTAGGGTAGGAGATAGGAGTAAGCCAACGCTCATTTATGTACGCCTTATGAGCTGCTTGGGCGGCGTACTCGGCGGCAGACTTAAACCCGTACACATCAGCAGTTTCTTCGCTTAGGTTAATATAGTTTGTGTAGTCACCGACTGAAATGGAGTCTATGGACAAACTACCCGTAGCCACGATACTACCGTCCAAATACATCTGTCCGTCTTCCACGCCGAACACTTTCTTGCCGTTCGGGTCTTTAATAAGAATATCACCGTTGTTAATCGCAAGTCCTTTATCATCTATAGTTACGCTGTAGTCTCCGTTTTCTTCAGAACCACCAGCTATAATGAGGTTGTTACCGGCTATAATCTTACCTATAATAACATCTCCGACTACGCCGTACTTGTAAACATCATTGCCGCTTTTGTCTTTCCCGAGATACAGTTTGCCGACAGCTGTTTTAGCCGTCTCCCACCCATCGTCAGTAAAGACTATGCAATTGTTAACAATGCGGAGCTGTTCGCCGTCGTATATAGGATTACCCTGTGAATCCGTAAGAAAGATAGGGTTGCCGTCGGCGTCGAGAGCATCCATGCCCTGCGCGTCCTTTTGTGTTTTACGCAAGCGACCGAGATAGCCGCCGTCGTCTATGATAACTTCTTGATTTTTAGCCGAGAGAGCTTTGTCTTTTGTAAGTATCAGAGCCTCGTCGATCCACTTGGAAGTATCGCTGACCTGCTTAGACATATCTTCGACTATGCCTGTGACATACTGCAAGGTAGCCTTTGACTTTGATACATCGCCGAACACATCATCAAACAACGACCTCGGGTCATACTGATTGTATTTGTTACCAAAGGTTAGAGATATGGTTTTGGACTCAAAATCTATATCTATAGTGAGCAAATGCAGTTGCTCAAATTGGTCGTCGTCAACTTCTGCGGTCACTATGCAACCACTCTCAAGCTGTGAAGTAAATGAGGAAAATTGCTGTGAAAAGATAAACGAACGAGTGGTGACTTCAAACTTCCTGTTGGGCGTTGAAATTTTAGAAAGCTGAGTCTTGGCTCGTTTCATAAGCTCAACACACCAATCGAATATCTCGTCTTGAGACATAATGTCCGTCTTAGTGATATTGTCGTCGGTGTAGTCGGCTTGTTTTATATAAGCAGACAGCTCACGAAGAAGCTCGTCTGTAAATATAACTTTGCCGTTGATGTCTCTTGCGGTCGTAGACAAGCTACACGCCGCCTGAATGGCATCTATCTGAGCTTTAGTTGCGTCTGCTTGTGATTTTTGAGAATTATATAGCGTCTGCTTCTGCGCCTTAGCTATAGATAATTCTGCGATTTTGGCATTAACAGTTGCAAGAGCGACGGGCACAGCATCCGTAGTCGCGTCGTCGCCAACCGCGCCACTCTTTTTGAGCTGGCTAAGCAGCGATGTCTTCTTCGAGCTTATCGTGCCGGAAAGAATACAATCACGACAGGTGTAATAGATATCAATCTGAGTATTCAGCTTGTCTATATCCATCTGCGTTTCGCTCATAGCGAGATACTGGTTATAATACTCTCTGTTGAGGGCTACATAACTTTCTTCCACAGAGGCAATTTTTGCTTCCCAGCGCGTAACTGCGTCCTGTAACTCAGGAGACATCCAATGTTTATGGTATGTGAAGTCGTAAATAACGGTTGTACCGATAGGGTTAACTCGGCGAATACTCATATTCTCGTCGCCGGTAACACTTAACGCCGTGTAGAGGTCGTCGTAGTCCTGCGAAATATCAAGCCCCTCAATAATATTGTTCCTTGCAAGATGAATACTTGTAAGGTGCTGGTCGGCGTAGGCAGCTCTATCATATACAGATATCTTGCGGTTAATTATGTCGTAGCAGAACACACAATCGAACTTGTCCTGCAAGTCGTTCATAAAGAACTCGTATATGCTCGTAGACTCTGCGATCTCAAAATATCTACTGCGAGCCTTAACCTTGTCGTCTATATGGTCGAGAGACCACGACGGACATTTAGCTATAGCAAGGGTTAACACGCCGTCTTTGGTATCATTAGATATCAGCGGATAAACACCCGCCTTGTAGAACGGCGCTTCAAGCTCCTCAAGCTCACGCTCAACGGACACACAGGATATCTCTTTTACTCGTCCCTCTTGGGAGAACGAGTCTTCAACACTGTCTATTATGAAATATCCAATATCCGAGGCGTATATATATCTTCCCGTTTCGAGGTCACTATAGGTATTACGCACCTTTTCGTCGATAAGCGGAAGAGTAAAGGCTAACTCAGAGAGAGAGCCAAAATTGAGGGTAGCATCTATATCTTTGGCATACGGTAACGCGCACACCGAATTGGTAAGTAAATTATCTGAAGTCACATAACTGCCGGGGTTGCACACCGTGAGTAGGGGAGTCTCGAAGCGTTTGAATTTGTCAAACCTTGCTATCACGTCATCCACCTCGCATTATTCCAAGTAAACTTTACCGACGACACACCGCCGGTAACAGAGATGATATTCTCGCCCGGAACAAGCCTCAAGAAATGCTGATTGACAAGCTTGTTGTAATACTCGGCATTGGCGTCGTTCACAATCGTTCCTATAGCACAATCGGCGTACAGCACAGCATTTGCCGTCGCGTCTTTAATCTGCATAGCACGGTTGTTGTCACTCTTATTCGTTATAGTTACATCCGCCTTTGTGTTGCCGCAGGTGATAACAAGGTACGGATAAACATAGTCCTGTATGTCTGTATCAACATTAAGCGTTATATCTGAGCTGAAAGAGTTAGCTGTGACCTCCACTTTTTCCTGTATAGCCATTGTGGATGAGCACATACAAGTACAACGCCAGCCGACAGTACCCTCGGCGTATTCAATTTTCTCAGGGTTACAGAATACGCACTCAAGATATTGTCTTTTTATTGTACCGCTCACATACTCGGCTTCTTTGTCGTCCTCGGGGTCTATATAGAGCTCTTTGAAGGTAGGGGAGTTGAAGAGCCAATTCTTTATAGCTCGCTCATGTACAGAACAATACCCCTCTTCGCCGATTATCTCGACCTCGAACTCAAGCGGAGCGCTCTCGCGGGAGACCCCTGTGATATATCTTTTGTTCTGTGCGGGGAAAAACGACGACGAATACTCTACAGAACCTTCCGCCGAAGTAAGTCCGTCCGTATCGATTCGCAGAATCGAAAGATTATAACGTGACGAGTTAATTCCGTCATAAATGAACCTATTTCCTAACAGATAAATATCGACTCGCCCCTTTCTAAAAATAATAAAATCTGCGTACAGTTTTGATTATTTGTACGCAGATTTTTGTATTGAAAAATATATTTGTTGTGGTATAATTGCTTATGAAAAATAAAGTTGGAGGAATAGTTATGGCTAAAATATGCGGAGAACATACTTGCTCTCGATGCGGAACGGTGATTGCTTGGGAGTACCATATTCCGAATAAATTGTCAAGCGGACAATGTGAGATAGAAGATATTATTTTTTCTAAATACCACCCATTTAGAATTAACAGTATCTCGTCAAGCACAATCGCCTTACGAGTTACCTGCTCAAATTGCGGTCAGTCCGACGAATTTATTTGCAACTCTTACAATTCTCGCAACGCGAAATAAGTGATTTTAAGCATATCCAATCAAGCTTCTTAAGATGCTTACAGTAAAGATCGCCTGCGTATATTTTTATTGACAACATACGGTAAGGACAGATATATAAGAAGCAATCCTCCTCCGTAATATATTTTCTATTGCATAAAAACTCTTTCTGACATTTAGTCAGCTTTTGCCTACGTTTGTTCATTCCTTTTATTCCTTTCGTTTTCAATCGGCATCCTCAAATTCATCATAGTACATATCCCACACATAATCGTATGGGCGAACCTTTTTCGCATCAGCTCGTATGTCGTCGAGTGATAATGGAACACCGTCGCCTTTATCGCCATCCAATCTTTTATGGGCATTTTGCCAAGATGTTTCACGATAAAGCATTTCACTTAGCTTCCATGACTCCAAAGAGCCATATTCCTGAATAACATTATTGACTACATACTTAGCTGTATCTGAAATACGGGCATTGCCGTCGGTCAACCCGCAGTTAGACAAAAAGCCTTGAATCTCGCAACGCGCAGCTTCGCACCAAAGATTTTCGCCGAACATGGGGAGACCGGTAATAGCAATGGATTCTCTTTGCACAAAATATAAGAGCTTTTGAAGTTTTTCGTCTTCTATGTTGTTGTGCGAAACTCTTTTGTACTCTTTATGAATATACCGAGCTACATTAACAACCTTCTCCATTCTATCCGTCCTTTCATCGTCTTTCGACGGCAAAAAATATTTATAAAATATCTACTTGACATTATTTTCGAGCGTGATATAATCACCATATAGAAGATTATTTTGCTTTATACAAAACATTATACTGCTTAGGAGGAGAATTAATGAAAAGATGTTTATCTGTAATTTTAACTATCGCACTAATATTCATGTTCGCAGCTTGCACTAACCATAAAAATCAGCAAGAGGGAACAACGACTTCAAGTGACGTTTCTGAAGCTGGTTCACACGAGCAAGTAGGCGGATCAGCAACCAATAAAAACAAAAACGCCCAAAAGCCTAATGCTAACAACAACAATAATAATAACAGTGTTAATGCTAATAACAATAACGCCAACAATGTTAATGCTAATAATACCGCAGGGCAAAATCCGCCCGCGCAAGGCAAGCCGTCGTCTTCTGGACAGCAGTCAAACTCTTCTAACAGCAAAGAAAAAGACAAGCAATTTAGCGCCGGAAATAGCGCTTTTATCGACATAAACCAAGCTTCACAAGCCACAAGCCAGATAGCAAAAGCAATATATCAGGCTTGGTATTTTGCAATATACGAAGCAAAGGATTATGGCGATTATTATGAAACTCTTACCCATTATTGCAGAAGAACGGGCTTAGATTCGGTCGAAGTTACAGATGCAGTTGACACCATACTTTCAGACTTGGGTTATGAACCCGGTAACAACGACGACAGGTATATGATTCTTCAAATAAAAAGCGGAGCAGTCGATGTTGTTATAGGTGTCTATACAGCGAACGGGCGGCTTGATGAGATAGGCGACCTTTTGGAGTCTGCGCAGAAGAATATCTCAACACTCTCAAAAGAATATGCCGAGTACACCGATAGGGAGACTCTACGCTTGTACTACTCCGAAGCTTGGGCGTACTACAATTTCGTTTTGTCTCCCACCGGGTCTTTTTCCACTCTGGAAAATACTATAAACACATACGAAAATAATCTTCGTAAATACAACAATCAGCTTGCATTTACATATCTTTTCTAAAATTATTTTTTCATTTTCTTAAACTCATTAAGAATATCTGTAACGATTTGCTTGTGAGCTCTACGCAGCTCGCCAACCGTCTTCTCGTCAGCCGATCCATTAATAACAACGTCGCCGACTGTAATATTACACGGAGACGCTATAGACACGGATGACGCAGCAGACAGAGACTTAATCATTGAGCCGAGCACCTCACCGGGCTGATTAGCCCACTTGTAAAGAAACTCACTTGCCTTGGCGTTGAACACCTTGTCGCCGTCATTGAGGAACTTGTAGCGACCCTTGTCGGGAGAGCCGAGTATAAGCTCAAGACCCTTTTCGTCAATGTTGGCTATGCCGCCCTTGGCGTAGGGAGTACCCGTAGCGTAACCTTGAATATCAGACTTCCACACCCAACCGGTATACGCGCCGTTAACGCCTATGAGGACTTGGTTGCCCTTAACCTGATAAACGGTATACTTGCCTCCGGGGACATGAGATGCCATTTTTGCGTTGCCGCTTTGAGAAGAGAAGTGCGTTGCAGACTTCTTGATAGTCACCTTATCACCACGGTTGGGTCCAGACTTCCGACTTGTATTAGAAGAACCGCTGGACTTGCCCGCATTTTTAGCGATGGTTTGCGCCGCATCTTTTGCACTCGTTCTCTGGGTTGCCCTCTCGCGAGCTTCACGCTCGGCGGCGGTCTCATACTTACCCTTGTTGTAGCCCGTCATATTGTCGAGCTTCATGCCGTAGTTGTCGTCGAGTAGACTATTGTAACGGTTAAGAGCCTCGTATGCGGCTTCCCATTTTTCTGTGATTGAACGATCAATTCCGTCGCCGTAAGCCCGGTTGTACTCAATCATCTCCTGATACAGTTGAGCATTACCGTTCTGCAAGTCTTCGATGGCTTGCCGACGAAGCTCATAGGCGTTGTCAAGGTAGTCCTCGATAGCTTCTATTTGCTTCTCGTAATACTGCGTCTGCATCTCTTCGAGGTCGTCGTACATCTTTTCAGCCTTGTCGAGTTCCTCATCGCGCTCAAAGTCGTTTAAGTCTTTCTTGGCGTCGGAGAGACTCTCTTCAAGTTCGAGACGGCGCTTCTGCGCTTCAACGGAGTCGTCTGCTTCGAGTTCAAGCAATTCCGCCTGTATATCTGTAACCTTCTTACGCTTCTCGCGACGCTCTTCCTCCTTGTCTATCTGGTCGTAGTGTTCCTTGAGGAGGTCGCGCTGTTTGTCGTAGAAATCTTTTACATTATCTTGACGCTCTTTGAGAACATCTTTCTCGTTGTTCTTCTCCTGCTTGAGCATATCAATGCGAAGGTCGATAAGATCTTCAAGGGCGTCCTGTGAGTCCTTAGCCTGTTGTTCCTCAAACTTGTGGATAGCCTCTTCATTTTTACGCCACTCTTCGGCGTACTTGGTCTTGTCGTTGAGGTATTTCTTATAGTTCGCAGCGAGCCAGCTATAATACTCGCCCTCATCGATTTTACCCATTTCGAGCTCATGCTTTTTGAGGTCAACAGCTTCGTTCCAGTCGTCGAAACGTTTCTGCTTCTTCCACTTGTAGATTTCCTCTTCGTACTTGCGCCACTCTTCAGCATACTTCTTTTGATTATTAAGCTGCTTCTTGTAGTTAGCTTCAAGCCAAGCGTAATATTGCTCTTCGGTAATCTGATCCATTTCGAGTTGGTGCTTCTTAACAGCCAGCATCTCGTTCCACGCTTTAAGGCGCGGGTCATCAGACGAGGAAGAAGATGAGGAACCGCTGGATTTAGAGGAAGATCCGCCACCAGTGTACTTAGATTGGAAATTAGAATAGTTCAAATTTCCAACCATCTTTTGCATCTCTTTGAGAGACGCAATTTCGTTTTGCGTAGCAACCTTTTGAGCCTCAATCGAGGACGAAAGCGACGTCTTTAACCTTTCGGTACCAGACATAACCAAGTCTTTTTGACCTTTAGCTACGGCGGAAGCCCTATCGAACATACCTTTCCAATTGCCATCAGAAATACTATCCACTAAGCTGCCGAAATAAGCTGCCGCAGAGCAAGCTTCGCCGAACGCAGGAATAAGAATCTTGCCTACAGCTTCAGCGGTGGGCTTCATACCGGAAGCTAACTCTAAGAGTGCGAGCCTTGTCTGGGCTTCTGCTAATGCTTGGTTCACACTGGCTTTTGTGGCGTTTATCTGAGCCTCTACCATCTCTTTGGTAGCACCCTCATTAAGCCTTATACCGTTTTCTGTGACTTCAAGAACACCGGCGTATAGAGCGCCGCTCTTAGCAAGTTCAAGCGCGGTTTGAATAGAAAGCGAACCGTTTTCATTCTGCTCTTTAATTGCGCTATTTACGGTATCATAAGTTGTAGATATTTTCTTCAGAGCTGCATCAAGCTCGTCATAAGAGTTGATAAGCCCCTCAACACCACTTACAGCTCCACCGAAAGCAGACTCAAAATCAGAGATAACTCGCTGAGATTCAATTTGAATCTGTTCGAGTGAGAAAGCAGTCGCGAAAGCTGCCTTTGCTGTGTCAACATCAATAGCGCCGTCGTGAAGCTGCTGAAGAATCATACTAATATTGCCCTTCAGCGTGTCACTTGCACCGGCAAACACAGTATCAATATTTTCAGTGATTACGTTTCCGTCTTCATCAAAGAGGTTACTCAACCCATCTGTTAACGCTTTACCGTTCTCATCAAACACCTTAGTGAGCTTTTCAGAAGAACCGAGAATCTCATCAACAGTTCCGGCGAACCCCTCAAGAGTGTCGCGCTCATACGCATCAGCAAGTGATTTATTTGCATCCTTGAGGCTTATCTCGCCATCGTGATATTGCGTAAGAATCTTGCCGATGTTGTTCTTCAGCGAGTCACTCGCTCCTGCAAACATGACATCCATTTGTTTGCCGATAATATTTCCCTTATCATCAAACAAATTATCGAATCCGCCGAGAACATCTTCTGCCGACTTTTCTATTTCGTCCAGAACATCCTTGGTTGAATAGCCATTGCTGGAAATCTTTGCAAAAGCCGCGGCTGTTCCTGCGAGGACGCCGTTGAGCTTAATAAATGCTTCTCTATCAGAGTCGTCAGGTATAGCTTCTTTTAACGCCGCTCCAAAGTCGTTCAAGCCCTCGTCTGTGGTAGCCGCTTTGCCAAGAGCCTCAAGCTTGTTTATAGTTGCCTGATTGACATCTAATTCACTGAGTTTACCCTTAAGTAATGTAGCTCTTTCAGCGGCATCGGAAAGCGAGTACATTATACTTTCATAGAACGCTTGAGCTTCTGGATCTGTAGAGTCTTCCCAGTTTTTAGCGATGGCAAGAAGATTGGTTCGTATATCTTCGTAGTCTTTTTTGTTCTGGTCGAGTTTTTTAGTTTGCTCTTCAATACTGAGATTGGTATCGTCGTATATTTCTTTGCGCTCTTGTTCGAGTCTAATCAATTCTTCTTGCGCAGACTTAGCGGCGCCAACCTGATTATAATCAACACTTGAGTTGCCGGAATGTCTGTCAAGAGCAACCTGCCACCACTTTAATTTGTTGCCATACTTATCATATGAATCCCCGAAAGAGCTAAGGTCGTTAGCTTCTCTCCATGCCTCTTTATCAGCCTTATCTACTTTCTCTTTTTCTATTTTAGCCTTAGTCTTAAGATAAGCAATCTGAGCCTGTAGTTCAGCGTTTTGCTTCTGCAACTCTTTAGTTTGCTCAATATCAGCAAGAGTCGGGTTGTCAATAGCATTAAGAGCGGTAAGCTGAGAATTAACTTTCTTTAGAGCACTCTCTTGAGATTCAAGCTCTTCTGTTGTACTCTTGTACTGTTCACGAGCTTCATCCGCTTTCTGCGCAAGCTCGTCTTCTATGTTGATTAAATACTGGAACCCCTCAATCAGCTTCTGAATAGCGAACTGAGCGATAACAGTAACAAGCATACCCGCAGCGGCTTTGAAGATATTAAGACCGACGGCGGCGAGCTTTGATTCAACGCCGGTGACTTTCAATTGAGAGCCCATCTTCTTCTGGTACTCTACAAAGCCTTCCCAAGTTGCTTCTCCACCCTTGCAGGAATCAACGTAATCCTGCATGGATTTACTCATTTTTTCATAAATCTCAGCACGCTGTTCAGAGGTCATAGCATCTTTATATTGACGAACATCAGCTTTATTTTTCTTTCCGGCATCAGTCTCTAAATCAACAGACTCGCTTATCATTGCAGCAAGTTCTTTTCGAGTCTCTTTAGCGCTATTTTTTACCTTACTTATCTCTTGCCGCACGGCGGAGCCCCAAGATGCAGCGTGAGTAATACCGCTTTTAAATGAGCCATCCCAGTTAATACCGGCTGCCATCTCTTGATATTTTTTCTTTATATCATCAAGCTGGGCTCCAAAAATAGCTAAATCACCAAATGAAGTACCGCTACCCTTAGTAGTGAATATCTTTCGTATTATACTGCTTTGGGGATAAGCAAAATAATATTATAACAAAAGGAGCAGATACAAATGGCGAAAATATTTTTTTGTCCACATTGTGGTAGAAAATTCAATTTATCATGTGAGGAAGATCTCATACAATACAAAAATGGGGTGTGCAGTTTTTGCGGTTTTATAGGGGACTTCGTAGATGTAGGATTAAGCTATGACGAGCTTTTTAGTCAACTTGATGACTATGCAATCAAGAAAAACATAGATATAGACGCAAGTTTTGAAAATATGTGGCGAGCTCAAATAGAAATGGTCGGGATAGACAAAGACCCGCGTTTTGACTGGGACGCCTCCCTAAAATCAATGGAAGAATGGCATAAGAAGGCTATCAAAGCGCATTTACAAGGTGTAGCAAAAAGAAACGCTGAAAAGCAACGCGAAGCCGCCGCTAACACACTCCACTGTCCCACCTGCGGGTCAACGAACATCAAAAAACTCGACGTCGTTGACCGTGCAGTATCTGTGGGGTTCTTCGGTATCTTTTCTAATAAGATAAACAAGAGCTTTAAGTGCAAGGACTGCGGGTGTACTTGGTAATTAGCATTTGACGGCGAGAACTATAATAGCGACCACCAATGATATCGATGAGCTAATCAACGACACCAGCGACCAAAATAAATCTTCGTTATTTTTATTCATTTTATATTCCTTTCATTCTATGGTGAAATTATGACTAAAAGACAGCAAAATAAGATAATAAAATATATCTTAGATAGACCTCGATATAATGGTAACAAAACGGATTTTGTTGCTAAGTGCTATGATGATTTTAACAATATCGATAACACAGAAATTAAAAACTTCCTTATGGATCTTGCAACCAAAGGATATATCGAGTGTAGTTTTGCTGGACGCGGCGAAAAAGCTTGGTGTAATATTACACTAAATGAGCCAATACTCGAATATTTTAGCAACAGAAGACAAAGAGTGCTGTTGGTTATGAAAGACCATTTTAGGTTTTCAATAACAACGCTTATAAGCGTGATAAGCATAATAATTGCTTTTGTGTCTCTTGTATTATCCATTATCAGCCTTTGTCGCTAATCTGCTTGGTTACATCATTATATACCGAGAAGAATTAACATAAACATCCAATTCAAGACGGAACAACAACAGACGCAAACCAGCTAATTATTATATCTATGAGCAATATTGCCTTTGCACCGATTCGCACTCGGTTGCTCTTTTCGAGGGGATATCTTATTATCTCTACAAGAAGAGAGCCGCCAAATACAGCAAAGACTATTATGGAGTATATTCCCATAGGTATAGTACCGGCAATCTTCACTGTTGCGGCTATTAAGAAGACCACTACCAGCACCACTAATGTTGATGCGGCGAGGGATAAGCATATCTTATCGTAGCGAGAAGGGGTCATTTCTTACATTCCTTTCATTCAATGCTTTATGAGGAAGGCTATTTTGGTTCCCTCGTCCGTGAAATCGAAGTCAAGCTGCTCGACGTCATCGCGCCAGTATAAAGCGTCTACGAGATCACCTGAACTAACGGCAGAAGTTACCATCTGAGATATACCATCTCGTATATCTTCTTTCGATTCTTTAAGAACTTTTCTGTACTCCTTTGCTTCCTTTACGGTCATTATTGCAGCGTATTTAACGCCGTCGGCTACACGACGGACTCCGTGCATAAAATTCTTCTTACTAATCATTCTTGTATTCCTTTCATTCTAAATTTATAACAATGGAGGTTGTAGTTATGGATATCGCACATTCCGACACACTTAAGCTTGACGCGAGAGTAATAGGTGACAGAATAGATAGTCTGTTGCCGTATGATTGTAGAGGAGATAAAAACAAGCCACGCTTGCAAGATCTCTTTAAAAGGGCTGGTGTAGAAGAGGCTCGTGTAATAGAACGAGCCGTCGATAAGGGTATCGTCCCTAAATGGGAAGACCTGTTCGCGATAGCTGGATATTTTAATGTTTCTATGGATTATCTGCTTGGACGCACAACCGTTCCCGCCATAGCTCAGCCGTGCGCTAACAGAATTGATTCAGCTATAAAGACTATAGCGGAATACACCGAACAGTCATACGACGACGTTTGCGAGCAGCTTGGTATTTCAGAAGACGAGATAATGAATTATTAAATATGTCTATATAAAAAACGACGCTTCATCATCCGATAAAGCGTCGTTTTTCTGATTTTTTCTTGACTTTTGTTGAAGACTATGCCAGAATATAAAATGGTGGGATGGCTTATATTGCCTGTGAGAGTGCGAAAAAGGAGGTATTGCCTCTCACAAAAATCTGTCCAAAAAGTAAACAGGAGGTGGGCGCGATACTAACAGTTCTCGAAGTGATAGCAGCGGTAGGAACGGTATTGTCCGCAGGCATCTCAATTGCTTCTTTCATAATATATTTATTAGAAAGAAATAAGAAGTGAGACGTCAACTGTCGTTTCGGATGTTCAATAATGTGTAGCTAAGTTAGTCGACCAACCAACAAACCAACCATAAGCCATTCTGTGCCTTGAATAGGGGGGATGTCTGGTAGCGCAGCTCTCTCCTATTTTTATTATATGCAACACAAGCAAGCTATTATACCAAGTAGCACTCGATATTTACAAGTTAATTATAACAATAATAATGCAAAAGTCAATGCTTTTGGTGTATTTTTTTTATATAAACACCCTATTTTTATTGACAAAATTTACAAAAAGTAATAAAATAACAAAGCACATAATCCCAACCGATAGTAGTTCCTGTTTGACAACTCGACAGGTTTCTGTCGGGAAAGGGGTGAAGGCGTATGGCAAGAGTAAAGGTTACGACCAAAATAAGAGTCACGACTAAGGCTCAGGTCAAAGTGCGTGTCCGCCAACGCTAAATGGTGTCTTAAGGGAGTGTTGTAGCACTCCCTTTTGTCTTTGTTATTCATCTTTATCTTTGTTTATCTTGTGAACCACCACAGGACTCTCGTCGTCGTCAACACCAACGGCAATAGGTGATATCCATTTTAATATGAGCTTGCGAGTAGACGGCTCCTTCATAGAACCAGTCCAGAAATTGTGCCAATGCCCACGTCTGATATGAGGGCGGGGAGAAGCATGAGTTCCAGTGGACGCCGAAGATTGTTTGTGTTGTGCTCGCTTGTATTGTCTGAACGACGCGCCAACACGAACACCGACATCCCACTTACGAATCTCACCATACTTATCTTTTATGCGGCTTGGCGATCTATGGGTGATTGTCTTTTGTTCAGGGTTTTCTTCTATATCGGCATTTGACGCGCAGATATAAAGAACGACCTGTAGCATCTTGCTCATAAACGAGACAAGAGTATCAGCAAGATCCATATCCAACATAAACTTCTGAGCCTTGTCGTATTGACCTGACTCATAAAGATATTTATAGCCCTCTTGACGAGTATATTCAAGATTATCATAAAGATTCTCTTGGTTCAGATGTATCGGAAACGCATACGGCATATTGTTCTTATTAAGACATAAGAAACGCAACTCTCTATCTTGCGTGTCTATGTCATACTCCATATGCACAAAGGTTCCAATAACCTTGTCGTCGCCGAAGTAAAGATTATTGAACTGTATATAGAAACATTGATAGGGGAGGTGCGATAAAACTTCGCTCGGTATATCAAGACAATCTTCCTGCGCGAATAGCACCTCTTCCATCTCGGGGTCAAGGACAAACACTTCTTTACTGAGCCTCCACGGTGCAAGAGCAGCAAGTGTAGCTCCAACACGCGCCACATCCGACTCATTTTTAAAGTCGGCTTCGCTCTCCACAACAGCCTTCGCCGCCGCTATAGGCACATAGCAATCATTATCCCAACGCGGCAGACCGCCCTGTCCGTTATGTGAATGAATATCAGCCAACAAGTCCCATGCTTTAGGACACAACTCAGTTGCTTGTTTTAATAAGTCTAACGGCGGGTAGTCTTTGACCTTTCCCATTGATTACACCTCTGCTATATTTCTTAGATATATTATAGCAGAAGCCAAGAAATTTTCAATCATTTTTGCGCCTATCCCCAACGGCAGCGCGTACCGACCTACTGCGAACAACGAACAGGTTATCCGTTGATAATATAAGGGATTGTTCGCTCATCCCCGGAGTCGAGCACACCATGTTGATACGTAAACCAACCGACCATTGTGCTCTGTGAACATTCTCGTTGCTTTTACAACGAGCTTTGCTGCGGACTTTCCTATCTCAGCCTTATTACCGTACCGACTCGCTTTCACGGTCGCCACCATAATATCACTACTATGGGTTGGTAGCCTTGCATACGGATTACCCCGTGCCACATTATCAAGCAGCAATGCGCTTCTTACACGCACCAGTATCAGTCGTTTTTCTTAACACTCTCTTACCGTCGTTAAGCGACAGCTCGTTCAGCGTCACCGCCAGAGCGTTTCGTGGGTATATTCCTCCGATATTTGATAAGCCCACGTTTTTGATGGATGTAACAACGCCGACTATTGCAGGAAGCAACAGTTTACACTTGGCGAGTGCATCCGCGAATTGAAGTGCGCCGTTTGCCAACTTTACAAAAGTAACAACGGCGTCACTATTAAGAAGATTTGTAGACAAAGACTCAAAAGAAGCCTTTGCTCTTGCGATATTTGCTTCAATACCCTGCGAGTAAGCGTCGTACTTCTCCATAGCCGTTCCGGCGGAATCAGCACTTATACCCGCATATTCCATAGCCTTACCATAGTTTTCCATAAGGGTAAGGACGTTTTCTTTCTGTCTCGTAGCACCAAGCGCAGTCGCAATAGCACTCTGTTCAACTTCAGTCAGTGACGACCATTTAGCCTGTACGTCATCAAGGACATCTGTGAAGTCTCTGAATTCACCTAAGTTATCACGAAGACGTATGCCAACTCTTGTCAATATGCGCTCGTAATCGTTTAGCGACTCGCCGTCGTCATCAACAAGCTTATTAAGCTTAACATTTGAGTAACGAGCGAACATGGTCTTAAACGCATTACCGATAGACGCCATGTCCTGCTGAGTAACTTCGCCAACAGCGGCAAGATAACCCAGAAGCGTGTCCATTTCAACACCGGCAAGACGCGCCGAGTTTGCAGTCTTACTCATACCTTCGGCAAGACCACCAACGCTGACAGCGGCAGCCATATCAACAGCGGACAGCTTATCCGCTATAGACATTGCATCGTTAATCTCAACCTTGTAACCCTTAATTGCCGAGGTGAGGTACTGGGTCGCCTCCGCTGAATCAATCAGACCTATCTTGGAAAGAACGGTACTGGTCTTTATCAGCTCGTTTGTGTCTTCGAGAGAATAACCCTGTCTGAGCCAGTCGTCGGCGGCGGCGGCTACTTCGGAAGTAACAGCACCGAGCTCCTGAGCCATTTCAGAATAGCTCGCCACAAGCTCCTTTGTGCGGTCGCGGTTATAACCCGTAACCATAGAAAGGTTGACAACAGCCGAGTCAAGCTTGACAACATTATCGTAGACCTCTTTAAGCTGTTGCACCGAAAAACCAGCTATAGCTGTTACTGCCTTTTGCTTAATATTTGTCTTTAATGCACTGCCAAGCTTATCAAAGACATTTGTTGTTTCGACGCCAGCCTTAATGGCATCGAGCTTTAAATCGTTGAATGTCTCCTGAAACTCTTTTGCGGTTATATTTCCGCTGTCCAAGGCGCTTTGGAGCCCCTTGAAACCACCCATAAGACCAGATTTTTCAAGCTTATCGCCATATTTGTCCATGTACTTGTAGAGTTGGTTATAAGCTCGTAAAAACTTGCCGGAGTCTTGGGTTATTGACTTGGTGATTTTCTTATTGGTGGACTGAACCTCTTTCTCTATACTATCTGTATCAAGAGAGAACTTGAGTTTCGTAACTCCGCTTTTATTAATCTCTTTGGCTATACTCTGGATGTCTTGCAGTATCTGTCGTCCGGATTCGCCGCTTATTTTGCCGCCACCAGATACGCCAAATTTTAATTCAATTACGTTTTTGTTATCGGACATAAATGCCTCCCATATAAATAGCCGCACTCAAACGAGCACGGCTACCTTTACAATATTCCGCTATCCATACCGCCCCACAAGCGGGGATAGTCTACTTTTACGCCCGGATGTTGCATCTCAAAGTCATTGATTGTATCGGAAATAAATGAGTTCGGGGAACGAACCCTTTTGTTGCTGATAGGCAATCCGCTATTTCGCCCTTCCCAAACACCGACCACAGAGTGAATCTTCGGATAACCCTGAGTTATCAGCCCGAATATGTCGTATACACCACTTCCAGTAGGAACACCACCAGCCCCAGTCAGCGAATCTCGTTTTAACAAATCACCCGGAAACACAACGTCAACGACCCATTCACCCGAGCGTTTATCAATCTTTGATATACCGACGTGAATTTTACCTACGCCCATCTTGTGAGCATAAACTGAGGTCGCCTGATTATACGCATCAACAATCTTGCTGCGCAACTCCTTAGCAAGCTCGGTCAGCTGATTCTTGTAGTCGGGGTATTTTTCTTTAACTATTTTTTCGCCGTTTTTGCTTGAGATAAACTGTTGAAGTTTTTGTATAATATATTCTTCAGAAATCACTTAGCATCACCATAAATAACACACACGGGTTCTGTTACGGCTCGTACCACTACAACAGGTTCACTGATAACTCTGATATAAACTACATCAAACATTTCAGCCTCCGTTATTCGCACTTATCTGCGGAATTGAACAATGTCGGCGAAACGCGAAGCTCGACTATGGGTGTTGCGGGGATTTTTTCGTCAGCCATAACAACTCGTGTGTCCATAAAGATAATACCTTCAGGCAGACGACCGGACTCTTCTGCCGTCAGCCCAATTGTGTATAAATCAGACTCTTCGTTATAACCGACATTATCCGGGTACTTTCGCGTGAAGAGAGTCTGACTATTCATGTCTTTATCGAGCTTAAACAAGAAATCTATGTGCTCGATATCAGAGTGGCTTATATTAAACTTAATAGGTATAGTGGGAGTAGTGAACCTCTTCACACAACCAACTCCTTACTTATTATTTCTTCTTCTCGTGGAAATCGAGAATCCCGTCAACTATCTTGCCTTCATCTTTATTAGCAATAACCTCACTCAGCTGCATAAGTTTTTCGAGATCAACTTTAGATAGCGAAGACTGATTGGCGTTTATGGTGTTGAGAAGTTCAGCGAGGGACTTTGCCGCAGAAGACCACGGGTCATATGCCACTCTAAGCTTCTCGTTATATGCAGCGAAGAAAGCCTTTTTCATTGCGCTATAGTTGACATATCTAACGCTCTTAACGATAAATTCTATAATATCATTTTCATTAATAAGCTTCCACATCGACTCAACGCTGTTGCTGAGACCAAGTTCTTTGGCATTTGAAACCTGTAAGACAAGAAAGGTCTCAAGCACGAACTCAGCAAAGTGAGCGATAAGACCGCCGTTGTCGTCATAGCAGAACTCAAGAGCTGTACTGATTATCGTCTCAACATCAGAATAGGTCAGTTCGTCACGGATTTCCATCTCTATCTCTTTATTATCAACTTCAGCTTTATATTTCAGCATTATTTCTTTTTCTCCTTTATTTCCTCGATAACACCGCTGTCACGCAGATAGGCAAGACCTATACAAATAGCTTCAGCGATATCATCCTTAGCGGTTATTCCATAGCATTTTGAAACATAGTCTATTGCTTGTATCTTGAGAGCTTCTCGGTTAACCTTGTTGCCCTGATTAAAGCCCAACACCTTACGCCATTGTGTCGGGGCATAGATTTTGAACGCTGTATTATGCCAATACGACATATCCATAATAGCGCCCTGAAGTCTGCTTAATGTGATTAGCGTCTTAATAGACGTCCTCAGTGAGACATCTTCAAAAATAATTATATCAGCCTTAGACTTCAAAAAGAGGAGATGTATCTTTCGACACATCTCCTCAAATCTATCCTCTGGCGAAACGGACTTGTCAGCCGTGAGTTTACCAAAGCTGACAAGATCGCCGTCGTCGAATATGGCGTAGCCGGTAATAATACTGGCTTGGTCTAACGCCAAAATTCTCATACGGTTACATACCCGCTTCCGTCGTACTTGATGGCGTTCGTCTGCACGAGCTCGCCCTTTGCATCAACATAGACTATGATTCCGCTATATTTATTGTAAGAAACGACCTGACACTTCCTCTTGCGGGGCAGAGCCTTTGACTTGCGCTTTGGAGTTTCCTTGTCAGCGACTTCTACAACCTCTACAACGTTTTCATTATCCATATTGATTACTCCTCCTCATCCTGCCAAATAAGGTCAAGAATGTTGTCGTCACTGTCTGCCATAAGGTCGCAGGTGATAGTGATAGTAGCGGGGTCGCCGCTGTTAGCACACGACAGAGAGAAGTTGGTCTGGGGAGAGCACTTGTACGCAACCATTCTGTAAGGAACAATCTCGTCGTTCTCGGTCTTCTCGTAAGTATCACCATAAACAGTGAACGCTCTCGGGAAAGTCGTGGACTTGATGTTTATCTTGCGCACCTTCTCGGTAAGCTCAGTCATGTAATAGACAATATAGCTATCGTTAGCCTTTGCATCAGTAACGGTAATCTCCTTGGAGCTTGCGGTCGCCGTAGCAGCAAGCTCTGTACCGCAGTCATCGTCTGCCTTAAAGACATTGACAGTGCCGACGACAGGAGTGCCAGAAACGGTCAGCTTGCCCTCGGTAGCGCACTTAACAACCTCACGCTTGAGGAACTTAGCGGCTGTCTCAATGCTCGCGCCGGTAATCAGAGAATAAAGCTTAGCCGTCTTCATCTGAGTCTCGAACGCGATTGTGCCGCCGCGCTCACCGTGGAAGGTAACTCTCTTCGGGTGTCCCTTACCACCGTAAGCATAAACAGCCTCACCGCTCATCTCGGTCGTTGTCGTATTAGCAAAGTCGAGATTGAGGAAAGGCTTCTTGCTCTTATACTCAACGAATATAAGGTCACATACTTCTCTGTTAGCAAAAGTAGTATTGTTGTTCATATTAAACCTCTCTTATTTATTTGTTAAATCCTTGAACCACGCCGAAAGCTCTATGGAGTCCTTGCCCCATGCAGCCCAGCGCAGTCCTTCGACCGATTCATAAGTAATGACGTTGAGACGCCTGAACTGGTCGTAAAGTTGCAATATAGTTAAATCCCAGATATTCAGTAGGTTTAAAGAGGGATGCTTCGCACACACGGCAGATATAATGTTCGGAAGCGTATAGTCGTTAGACGGCTGTTCTTTTTTCTTAGCCTTGTCGAACTCTTTCTTCCGTGCTTTACATCTTTCGTAAATGGCTTTAGCTTTTTTGCTTGAGAACTTTAATTCGTTCTTGCACTCTTTCTCCACACCAATTATCCGAGCAATTAAACTTTGTATATCTCCGAAATTTCCGTTGTTGATTTCACCGACCATTTGCTTGTCCCTATAGACTTTGAAACACAAGCTCTTGTCATCGAAAACAACCTCCTCTTCAATAAAAAAAGAGAGTGCCTCAAAAAAGGTCTCTCTTAACATCGGGTAGGTTATTAAGATGTAAAAGGTTGAAAGGTCGGGTATGAGCATAGGCATTTGCCCGTCAAGTTCGCTCGGGTCGAACATGATTACGCTTACATAGCCGAAGAACTTATCGTAGCCAAGCTGGCGAACCTCTGACAATCGTGGTTGCCGCACATGACACACATTGCCGACGGCGATAGAACTGCCGGTAATCGAATCCCACGGGGTCAGCTTCATTTAGCCACCCTCGTTCTATCTCGTGCGTAATCGGGCACGGTATATGTCAGTAAACGGGCGGTAAAGCCCTCGGGCGCAGCCGCAAGCGTCGCCGAGCTAAGCTGTAACCTGCCTATACCAAACTCGGAACTGCCGTTTATCAGCAAGTCTATCTGACGGCATATGTTGTCACGCCTATTCCCCTTAACACCCGGGAAGCTATTGCTGTCGAGCTTCATAAAAGATTTGTTGCAGACAACTTCAACAAGAAGCGTCATTCTCTTCACACTTCCGCTCGGAGCTTTAGTAACTTCTGTATCGACAAGCACATAAGCGCCAGCTTCTTGAACGCTTTCGTCTATCCAGCCGTGGTCGTTTATGTGGTCTTCCCACTTCTCAGCATCGTCGTCATCGGGGGCGTATCTGCCGTTTGAGACGAACTTCATTACCTCCGACGATTCCAGAATTTTGCTGATAACAAGATTGTTATAGTCTATAATTTCATCGAGGTGTGTATATCCTGCCATTAGCCAGTCACCTCAACTTTCTTATAAGCGGAGCGCTCTCCGCCGTCGTTTAGTTCAATAGTCAACTTTGTGCCAATGAGTGTATCATTAGCGTCAACGGAAATAATTAATGCGCCATCTTTAACGGAATACTGTATGCCGTATGTAGCCCCACTTACAGACCACGACGGGACAGCCTCTTCGTCAACCCCACCTGAGTCTTTGAAGAATTGCGCAAGATATGTCCTTTGTGCTCCAATTCTAAACGTATCGCGCCCGGTAATCTTGCAAAGAGTACCGGCAGTAGACGGCTCATTTGGAGCGATATAATCACATATGCGCTCTTTAGCGTTATCTCTTGAGGCGTCGTACTCAACACTTTCGACATTCATAATAAGAAGATGTCCGTTCTTGCCGTAACTTCGGCTTATCGGGTCTTCTCCCGTATAAATGTAGCAAGTAAGAATCTCGTCGCCGTTAGCGTTGTAGTTAACACCACCGGCTATACGCTTATCTATATAGAGCTTAGCTGTGTCTTCGTCGTAGGGGAGATACACCTTAAACTGTTTGTGTAACGACTGAACCGTGTTGTTGCCCTTAAGTGTAGTCGAATAAACACCGGAATCCAAGACACCCCAACGCTCAATGATATCCGAAGTACCATTCTGGAATCTGAACAGGTGGTTGCACAGCCACGCCGTTCCAGTTATATGGATCTCGTTTACCACTCTCGTTTCAACGACGATGAAGTGTTCATCCATAATTTCAAGGATATCCCCGACATAAAGATTCTCGTCGGGGAAAGCGATAACTTTTATTTTGTAAGCCACCTCAGTCCGGTCAACCAAGAAACGCTGCGGGGCTCCGTTACGAGTCGCGTTCGGCTGATATCCCGGATTACTCATAACCTTAACTTGAAAGTTGTCTTTAGCCTTTTGAATGATTCTATCTCGGTCTGATACGCCATTTATGCCGAGACGCGCATTGTAGTGAGACCAATCAAGCATTGCGCCCACCACCAATCTTGTTAAGAAGAGCTAAAGCCTTGAACACCTCACGCTTGCAGACCTCTTCTGAAACCTCATTTTCGTTGAGATAATTTAAAATATTCACAACGGTAATAAAGTCCATATTATCCGCAAGTTTATCAAAAGTCGTCAAAGCTCCCGTGGCTTCTATGGTGACGCTATTTATGTATTCCGATAAATGTATGTCCTCTCCTATGCCGAGCACATCATATTCTTTTAAAGGAATAATTTTATAAACGTGTCCCGTAAAACGATTAACAAAAGTTTTAAGCTTTATAATAATCACCTACGCTTTCAGTGAGGCGATATTACCAGCATAATAGGTATACTCAGTCATTTTGCGGCGATATTCCTTATAAAGGGAGTTCCTAAATTCCGTCATCTCTCTTAAGAGATTGGCAGGAGAGAAGAATGAATAATCCTTGACAGACAAGGAATTGCTTAAGTTTGTGCTATCCAGAACCTTAGAACTGACCCAGTAATATGCGATACCGAGAGCAAGAATTTCGATTACTTCGTTATCCAAGTCAACCTTATATTCTTTATAATCGGTATCTATCTGAGAAAGATCTATGCGGCACATCTTCTCGAAGTCCGCTTGAGCACTCATGAGATATTTTTCAAGTATATACTCGCGCTCGGATTCCGATAGCTTCAAGAAATCATAATCAGAGAACTTCAGAACAGCTCGTTCATAAATCTCCGAAAACGGTGTTGCCATTAAATCACCTCTCGGACTTCATCAGATTACAACCAAGAGCCTCCTCGAAAGCTCTAATCTTCTTGAGAGAGTCAAGAGTTCCATCCTCGATAAATGTGTTAAGAGCGACAACAAGATTTTCTCTTGCCGTAGTAGTAAGAAGCGGAACCTTTGTTTCGATATCCTTCACACTCCAACCGCAGACCTTCTGGAAATCATCGGGATCGATAATGTCCTTGTAATATCTGCCGACTGCAAGAGCGTTATATACATCCTCGGGTGTATGCTCGCCGTCATCAACCGAATCGACAAGTATCTTATTCTCGGTGAAGAATATTGCTGCTGACGCCTTTATCGAGCGAAGCAGACTCATCGAGACAGGCTGTATATCACCACAAAACTCCCAGTCAATGGTTTCACCACTTCTTTTATCCACAAAAGTAAGACCACCAAAAGTGTTTGATTTTACATATACGAGGGTAGAATCCTCTATTCTTGAGGGTCTCTTGGGCACAACGGGAGCAGCCTCAATCGTCTCATTTGCTTTCGTCTGATTTTCTGCATTAGTTGTTTTAGCCTTAGCGGCTCCCTTCTTAGCGCCTGTAGTTGTTTTATTCTGCTGTGCCATTATTATCTTTTACACTCCTTTTATTCTTAGAAAGGGGAGAGCCACGCGGACTCTCCCCAAAAGTTTAAATTTGATTAAGCGTTGATGTCATAAACGCCAATCTTGCTGTTAAGAACAAGACCAACGCCGACGGGCTGTATGTACACATACTCCTGAGTAAGGTCTGCGTTATCAGTAGCCTCTTTGACATTCATAATGCCAGAGCCCTCGTTGACAATCTTAATCGGCTTGTCGTCGCCAGCTATAACAAACACCTTGGTGTTCGACAGAGCAAAGACATCAGTGCCGGGCTTGTGAGCTTGCTTCATACGAAGCATCGGAGTGCCCGAATACTTGCCGTAATAACCGAAGTTATAGATGTCGTTCTTAGCGTCGTCAGAGACAACAGCGTCGGCGACCTTCTTGAGAGCGCCTCTTGTGCCGCAAATCTTTGCAGATGTACCCGAAGCCGCCTCGACATGATCGATAATCTCGTCCATGTTAGCAGTAGTAAACGAACCGCTCTTGACATACTTGTCGCTAAGACCAGCGGTAGAAGCAGAGATATTGTTGAGGCAAGCCAGAGCGTCGAGGGCTATCTGGTTTGTGAAAGCCTTACCAACCATATTGACAAACTCATTGAAATCAACGCGACCAGAGAGAAGCCTATTCAGATCCTCATAAACGCGAATAGCTTTAGCTGTAGTCTTAATAGTAACAGCCTCGCCCTCGGGGATTCTCTGACGACGAACGCCCTGAATACCAGCCGCTGCATCAGCGACGATAAGGTCGTTCTCACCATGAGTAGTGAACTTAGCCTCGTCACCGTCTGCGATATTGCGATACTCGCACAGGCTCGTAAGAACCGGGTCATTCGCAATACCCTCATTGATTATTGCGGGAAGAAGAATCTCAACAAGGTCAAACACGGGCTTGCCGGGTCTGAAGTCGCGAGCGTTAAGCTTAGTAGAGCCACCGTTGAGCTCAATAAGAGCATTGCGGATGGTCTCGGATGTCTCTGCGGCGGAATACTGTGCGTACTGCTTGCCCTTGATAGCGTCAAGTGCAACCTTAACTATGTTGTTATCCATTATTTTTTCACCTCTGTGTAATCTTTAATTCTTGGTTAAGCTATTTCGATGACGATCCAGTCGCCTTCAATAGCCTCGACAGTGCCAACCTTAGTGGAGCCCTGAGTAAGGGTTTTGACGACATTGCCCTTGGTACCAGCCTGAAGCTCGACGATATCACCGACCTCTATAGCGGCAGCAGCATCAAGAGCCTCCTTGGTAACAGAGAAATAACCTTTGACAAGCTTGTAGCCACGAAGAATGTCACCAGCTCTATTCTCGAACTCGCCAATAGTGTTGCTGGAAACAGTCTTATCAACCTCGGGAGAAGCGATGAGAACGATGTCGGACAGAGCGGTATTTGCGGCGGGAGTGCTGCCGGTGTGAACCTCACGCTCGCCGGAAATAAGTGCGCCAACCTTAACGAAGTTGCCGTTATCAATTTCAGTATCTTTGCCACTGGGCTGATACTTGACGGAAACAAGGTCGCCGCCAAAAACAGTGCCAGTCAGATTATCAGTTCTAACTTTTGCGTGTACCATTGTATTAACCTCTTTCTTTTTACAAAAATAAAGCCCACCTCGTGCAGTGGGTAAATAAATTATTTACGAGAATATGTTCTGAAGAAATCGTCTACATAACTTGTAGACTCTTGTGTGTTGGGCAGAAGCCCAGCCTTTACCGTCTTCGCAGAGCCATACTGACCGCGAATAGCAAAGCACTCTTTGCGCAGGTCGTCTGCGGAGAACTCATAAGCCTTAGCCTTGAGGTCGCGGAACGACTCAAATCTATTCAGATCGCTGAACTCTCCAAGAACCGCGTCACACTCAGCCTTATGAGCTTTGTCTTCAACATCTCTCTTGAAGTCGCGAAGCGCAGCCACCTCAAGCTTCATAGCATCGAGAGCTGCCGCCTCTTCATCTGTCAGCCATCGAGGCTGTATATGAACCCATTCGTCGCTAATAGCCACTTCGCCGTTCGACTCGTCAAGAGTGTACGGACACTTAAAATGGTCTTCTTTGCTATCTTCATACGAATATTTTTCGACATAGACATAATTGTCGTCACAATCCATCGCCCAATAATCATGAGCATCGTCGCAGAGCGAACAGACCGCTTTTCGTACAGCGTCGAGCTTTTGCTGATAGGTCATAGAAAACTCTTCTTTTTTAGGCTCAACAACCTCAGAAGCTTCGAGTTCAACAGTTCCAGAAGCAATATCCTGCGCCATAGTTGTAGCGATCTCTTCTGTGGGGACTTCAGGCTCAACTTCGGGAGCTACTTCAACGGTAGGCTCCTGCTCAAGCTCCATCTCTTTCTTATCTTCCATAGCGTTACCTCCTTCCTTGCGCAGTGCAAAATAGTCAGCGCACTGCTCTTTAAGTTTCAGCATTACATCATCAAAGTTGCTATTATCAAGCTCAAACTCTTCAGGTTTGTACACTTTAGATGAGATAAAGCAGGGCTCAGTATGTTCGTCGGGATTGTCGGACATACCAAGAAGGCAGAGCTTCAGGAAGCTAAAATCGAGAATTTCCTGATAATTTGAGTCTTCAGCTAACGGTCTCGACTGTTTAACCTCTATCTCCATACTCTCCCCGAAATATACGTCGTCGGAATATATAGCCGACATAAGTTCGGGAACGTGCTCGGTATAGAGGATGCACTTACAGACCAGATAGGTTACTGACTCGCCGTACTCCTCTATCTCGCGGAACTCAAAACTGTCATTTACAACACAGCCAACCACTTGGGTCAGCGGCTTAAAATTCCAGTTTTCATCTATCGTATAGTCATGACCGCCAATAAACACACCTGTACCGTCGTCTCTTTCAATAAGATGGGCGACAATGGGAAGATAGTTCAGACCGTACATCTCTTTCTCGATAGTCTCGCGTGAGATATAAGAGTAGTTTCGATTTTTGCCACACCCACAAACAGTACATTCCGCAAGCGTAAAATTCTCATTCAGCTTTTGGAGCGGAGTGATTTTTGAAAAGGTGTGAATTTGAGACACTTTTCCTTCCATGTTTCCTCCTTCCTTGAAAATGTAGTTTATTGCTGTATATGAACTTTGTATCGCTGAATTTGCTGTGTACAATGTCCAACAGCTCGGGTGTAGCCTCAAACATCGCTATGTCGATGTCATTGATTTTTTCCCGAATATAACTAAACCCCGCGTCACTAAGAGCCTTAATGACTGCGGGGTCTGCTATCTTAATATAGTTCATTTGTTATTCTCCTTCGGACTACTGCTTATCGCGTGTCCTTGCGCCCTCATCAGACAGGTCGCTTTCATCCTCTGCGGGACGCCCTATCTCTTCGGACGAAGTTGTGTGTGAGCTCAGGAGTGGCTTAAGCTTATCAACGCCAATAATATCGTTTTCAATGCGATTAAGCCCAGACACCATAAGAGGAGTTAAGCCGAGAGCCGCAAAATACATACTGGGAGTTACGCCATATGTAGCCGCTTCCTTATATATACCAACGATATCCTTGCGATTGTAGATAGTAGTTGACAAGAACTGTATTTGGAACTTGATAGTTCCGCTGAGATATTTAAGATGTCTGTTGACAAGCCTCTGCGCGTTACCCAAGAATCCAAGCAATAGCTCTGAGTCGGTAGTTATAGCAAGGCTCATACCGCCCGATGTATCTGTTTTACCGCCGTGAAGAACGCTGTTTGAACCGCAGTTCTCCCAATACTGTTCGACCGAGCGGGTAACAATATCGACTGTGCTTATACCTCTGTCTTGATCGAAGTTGAAATCCTCAACCTTGAACGGGAGTACAGCCGCGCCAACCTGCGGAGGAAGCGCATTGCAGAGGTGAGTGTAATACTGCATTGCCAAATTCCAATCTATCGTCGGCGCTCCCTGACTATCAAGGTCGATTCTGCCGACAAGCACCTTATAATTAGCAAGCTCGGTAGCCGTCTCCTGCAACGCCTTATAGTTCTCTATATCCAACAGGTCGGGAAGACAACCAACATAAGGCGGTATGAACGCACCTTGGTCGCCGTCTGCGGTGCAGAACGGGAGACACCAAGATATCTCTTCGGGGACGAACTGTCTCTTAACGCCATCAGATTTATAGGCGTTCCACATCTTGGTAAACTCGGGTGGATAAAATCCAAGCTCGTCCTCTTTAATCTGAGACATATCAACTGTATAGAGATAAGTGCCGTCAGCGATAGCCTCAACAGTGCAATAATCAGCGTTGATTTTTTGAATGAAGAACGAATCACCAGACTCCCACGACACGCCAAAGAAGATTCCCTCGCGTACCGCACTCACGGCAGCCTTGGAAAGCTCGTTTTTCAGATTCCAAACCTCACACTTTTTAGCCGCAGCAAGATATTGCTTCTGAAGATTATTAGCTTTCATCTTAGACTCATCATATCCAAGAGGGTAAAGCACATAATCCCACAGCCACATATTTGCTTGATAGTTAATAAGGCGACGATACAGCGGCGAAGCATTGTAAAGATACATCGACGCATTGCGAAGACTCTTTGCGTTTGTTGACGGGTTTTTAAGCCACGTCAGAATATTTTCCTTTGTATAGGTGGAGTACGATTGACCTCGGCTCTGCTGTGAGGACGCAGGATTGCTTATATTCCTTTGAGCTATTTTCTGTGCATACAGAAGAGCTTTATGAAACTCCGCCTTTGCCGCTTCAAGATCGACTTTCTTTTGCTCTTCAGGCGAGAGCGGCGGAGCAGTTTCTTTCTTTTTTGCCACTTCGCGTCTCCTTTCTTATTTAATAATAGGTTTCTTGAACGCAAACACTTTACGCTCGGGTGGTTTGTTGCTGGGCTTAAGCTTTCTCTCAAGCTCTTGAACAACCCAATAGTTGTAGCCGACCGATGACACTCGGTCTTTTCTCATACCGGACTGCTCTTTGACTTTTATTAAAGTACCTGTAGGTGTGTACTTTAGGCTTATTATTTCGTTAATAAAAAGCGTTGTGTGAATATATGGAAGCAGAACTTTACGCTTTAGCTCAGCGTCGTCAAGTATGGCTTGAACAATACCTCTCGGAAGTTCGTAGAAGTCATTTTCGGAACTAAGGAGTTTAATCTTATTCTGTTTGAAGCCGTCACGCAACGCAAGATACATATCATTATTAAACTGACTTGTAGCCTGTATTGCCCAAATAACCTTTTTAGCTTCTCTATCTGTGCAACGAGCCGCGTACACATCGTCATTACAACAACTAAGTGGCGGGTAAGTGACATTGTACTCCGGGTCATATATGTCACGCACGAGAGCGTCGTACACGCCTATACCAAGACCCTTAACATCGAGCGCTATATCAGTACAATGGAACTGCTCGTACAACCTGCGTATGCGCAGAGCGAGGTCGTTCGTATGAAGTCCCTCGTGATTCTCCGTATATATAAGGTTGCTGATATATCTGTTCTCCGAATTGGGTATAGCCCTATTAATCCATATAGACGCGGCGTCGTTATTTTGCTTCTTAGAAGCCAACAGCGCAACGTCGGCAGAGAGAACACGACGCTCATTAAATGCAAGCGGTGGTATCTTCTGTTTATAATTAGGTATAAGAGAGCTGATATAGTCGGGATATAGGGCTTGCTTTATCTGACGAGTTTTAGCTATATCATCGTAAGAGAACAGCGAGCCGTCCGTATCTCCAAACCACAAGCACTCCATTTCCATACCGAACGTCGTCTCGGACTGGTCGCCCTCGGAAAGCTCGTCCGCTATCTGATTCTTGTCAAGCAGGTGCTCTTTTATCGAAAGCTGATAGGGGAGTCCGCAGGTGAAATATCGACGCTGATCATCACTCATATTCTTCGCGTATGTCTGAAGCTTGCCGAAAGACCAATGTGACTTATACCATGCAGACGAGAGATAAATTTCTTTATTTCTCTCAGTTAAATGCGCATATTTGGGATTGTTGAGATATCCCGGATTTCTCGGAGCCGTTAAAAATCTTTTGAGAACCGTTTGGATGATAGTAAGCGGTATCATACGGAACTCATCGCAGATAATAATATTAGCTCTGTTGTGTCGAGCTTCATCATTTGCAGTTACGACGAATATACGAGATGTGTTCCTAAACACAATCTCCGCTTTGGACTGATTTATTGTTATGCCCTTCGGTTCTATCTCTAACTGAAGATTGGCGGAGTTGGGCATAAGAATCGTTTGTATTTTCGTTAAGACCTCGACGGACTGCCCACGGGTCTTAGACGCAATACAGATAGCTGTACCGGGGTACAAAATACAACGCACACAGCAGAACACGGCGACCAGAAAGGTCTTGCCTTGCAATAGTTATTAACGGACAGCTTTTTATCTGCCCCTCTGGGGTTGCCCCATTTTCATCGGCACGTCAATTCGTGCCCAGTTTAGCATATGTTTTCACCCTCGTTTAAACGTTAGGTTTTCAGACCGCCCTATATGCGGTCGTGTCGGACACTCGTGGATGGATTATATTTATTCACCATCTATGCGTTACGGTGCTGGACAGCCTTCCGTTATCCGTCCAGTTACCTCGGCGTTTGCTCAGTAAGCGTTCACCGATTTTGCCCGATTAATTTATCCACACATTTCTATGCGGCGAAGCCAGTATTAACCTCTTGCTGCGATGTACATTATATAGTTACACCAGTTCATCATATATAGGATTATCTGCTGAAAAAGCTTAAGTTTAATGTTAAGATAATCAAAACAGAAACGGTGAGGATTAGCCCTATAGAATGAGCACCATGCGTCCACGCCGTTCATAATTCGTTTAGCCTTGTCGTTAGCTAACTCGCGGTCGCTGAGCTTATTCCGTGTCGCCATAATCTTCACCGTCACTTATAATGGCGTCCAGCAGTGCGTCGTCGTCGCCCTCGTATTCAGGCATCTCAACACGATATTTTGCCATCTCTTCCTCATAAGCCGCACTGTATTTGTTCTGTATTCCCAACATTTTACACAGATGTCCGAGAAAGTACACCGTTATGTATTTGCGGATTCCATCAACATCCTGCCATTCGGGGAGCGGCTCTGAAATGGGGCGTTCATTCTCCCACTTCTTAATAAGAGTGCCAAAGGTGTTTTGCTCAACCATAGCATTTTCGTTATTCTGACTTGGCTTTAAGTTTGCTGTGCCGAGGAGGTCTTGAAATACCTTAAGTGCCTCTACAAGCTTCATAGACCCCTTGCCTTGCTGGGCTTTCAGAATATTAAGCTGTGCGATGCACAGATTCTTGAAGACCTCTTCCTGAGATTTAGTAGAACACTCATGTCGCGAAGTCCAGTCATCATATTGCTCCTGAAGAAACTTAAGCTCTTCGGGTTCAAATCCGCCACCGAAGAACGCCAAGGTCTTCTGCTTTATTTTGATTTCAGAACTATTGTTCTTTAAATCCTCTACGTCATTAATGACAGTTTCCTCGTCGCGTATGGTATCGTCGTAAGTTTTACCTTGATAACAACGCAAGGACATTTTAGACACATATGAGCTCATACGGCTGAACGACGCCGAACTCTTCTCAGTTGCATCGTATATCCTTTTCGAGAAATACCAGTCGAACTTCTGACATAGACGCTTCGTCGCCTCCATCTCTGAGCCAAGTTCGTCGGTATACAATTCAAACAGCTCCTCGACGCACGAGCGACACACGGGGATAAATCCGTCGTTGCCAACATGAATAGGGGACTGCGATCTATAAAAGTTACCAGTAAGTTTAGTATATTTTTTGCCGCACATGGTGCAGTAGAACTCGGTTCGACCATTAGACGACGCGGGCTTTTTCTTTTTCTTAGAGGTCGATTTAGAGCGACCTATTGAGTTTTGAGCTATGTTACCCACATCCTTTACATATAAAAATAGCGCCCCTATACGGGACGCAAAAAGTTAAATTGGCGGCGCTTGCAGGATTTGAACCTACACTATCAGAGCCAAAATCTGATGTGCTGCCCTTACACCAAAGCGCTGTATTGCAGGACTCGGGCGGATATCGCTTGCATAATACCCGCCCAAAGTTCTGCTTAAGGAGGAATGAAATTTTGAAGCCGCTTGCAAGCAGCCGACAAAATGGAGTTGTCTAATTGAACCGCCCATATGGGCGGTATTTGTAAAACTAAGGAAACGTCGTAACGCTTCCTATACAAAGGCGAATGAGCCTTTTGATAACCTAAGTTAAAATCCAAGTCACGTCTTTTCGTCAGCCATCGGGATTTCTGCGGCTTAACAAGCCGCCGCCGAGCGCTCAGGCAACCTGATACTTAACTTCTCGCGCTTCCTCGCGCTTGGATTTTTGGAGCATCCTGCGTGACTCGAACACGCAACCCGCTGCTTACAGGGCAGCCGCTCTACCATTGAGCCAAGGATGCAGATACTCGGATTTGATATCGCTGTGACACATCATAGAGAGGTGCGGATAGTCTGACGTACCGAGCTTGTGGCGTAACCCACACGTCCCCGTTGCGCATACGGGATATTGGTTGCAGAGGCGGGACTTGAACCCACGACCTTTAGGGCATGAACCTAATGAGCTACCAACTGCTCCACTCCGCTATATAAAACAACAGCAAGCAAACCGTCTAACAATTGTCTAACACCATTATTATTTAGCGATTTTTCGCACCACGCGAACCGTTTATTAATTGCGTTATATGGGAAAAATCACGGTTCTACACTGCATGGAATCGAATGACACTGTTTGATATTCGCGTCACAACCACTGTTAACCGCAGGGTCGTTGGTTCGAGTCCAACAGGGGGAGCCAGCGCAGAAGCCTTGAGCCTCAACGGGTTCAGGGCTTTTTCATTTTCTAAAATAGCTAAAAATTCCCGTGTGTCTAACATTTTGTCTAACATCTGTCTAACACTTTTTAATGTTTCAATGTGAATATTTTGCGCTATTTTTATATATTGACATTACCATTGATTGCGATATAATTAATTTGCCGGATAAGCGGTAAAAATAAATCTTCGCTATTCTTATTCATTTTATATTTCTTTTGTTCTAAGAGATTAATTTTTTTCTAAACAATAAGCTAATCAACTATTTACAACACAATGTACTGATTATAATGTCCAATGAGCTAATATTGTAGGCCTTTATGCGATTTATGCTGTCTCTAATGTCGTAGTAAGCATACTTCAAGTCATCTTTGTATCCTGTAGCGTGTTTTGAATCTCCCCATTGCGAGTGAGGCGCTAGACGCTCTTCCGCTGAGCTAATAGGGTAGATGTTGCTATCTGGTGCTGATGTTCATAAGGGATTTCGTAAAACAGCAAAACCGGAGCCGGTACACATATTTACTTACCGATCTGCACATTCAATTGTTGCCACTGTTTTTATAGACGGTGGCAATTTTGCTTTCATACTTTTCGGGTAAAATATTAGAAAATACTCGGAGGTAACCACAATGAAAGAACGAGTTGTTACGGCAAAAATAATTGCTGAATTCAGAAAATATCTTATATTGGAGGAAAGAAGCGCGGCAACGATTGAGAAATATATCCGCGATGTGAAAGCGTTTGCAGTGTATGCCAAAGACGGTGAAATCACAAAAGAAACGGTGATTGCATATAAGAAATATTTGCAGACAGTCTACGCCGTGCGGAGTGTCAATTCGATGCTTGCGAGCATAAACAGTCTGTTTGTATTTTTGGGTTGGCATGATTTGAGGGTCAAGTCTTTAAAACTCCAACAGCAGATTTTTTACCCCGAAGAAAGGGAACTGACAAAGGCTGAATATATGCGGCTTTGCAAAGCCGCGGAGCGCAGACATAATAAGCGGTTGAGCCTTATATTGCAAACGATTTGCGCAACCGGTATTCGTGTCAGCGAGCTGCAATATATAACTGTCGAAGCGGCAAAACATAGCGAAGCCGTTGTTAATTGCAAGGCAAAGACCCGAACAGTCTTTATAGTAAAAGAGTTGAAACAAAAACTTCTCCGCTACGCGGCAGAGCAAAATATCAAAAGCGGTATGATTTTTACAACGCGCACGGGCAAGCCGATAAGCCGCACAAATATATGGCGCGAAATGAAAGCTCTGTGTGAAGAGGCGAATGTCAACCCGCAAAAGGTCTTTCCTCATAACCTGCGCCACTTGTTTGCGAGGGTATTTTACGGGATTGAAAAAGATATTGCCAAGCTCGCCGATATTCTCGGTCACAGTAGCATAAACACAACCAGAATTTATATCATTTCCACCGGCACAGAGCATCGCCGCCGCATGGAAAATATGCGGTTGATAATATAAAAAGCCGCCCAAAACGGTGGCAGAAACATAATCAGTATTATGTTGTAAGAAATCCGAGTATAAGCCTATAACAAACTTCACTCCACATAATCATAGCAAGAAAATTTCAAAAAAGCAAGTCGTTTTTTGCGAAATGTGTAGAATCGTTTGACATAATGTCGATTGCGGAATATAGGAATCTAAGCCCATTTAAGACTTTTGAATGGGCTTGATTTTGTGCGCATTTTTATGTGTTGCTGCAAGCGAAAATATTAGCAAATATACCCAAGAGGCTTAACCCAGAACCATATCCGCATTTTTTTACAACATAATACTGATTATGATATTGGGAGGTGTGAAAGTTCTATATAAAAACGGTCTATTTTCTACTTCGTCAAACATGAATACGACAAAACGTATTGATGACTTTAAATAGGTATATAATTAATTCGCAAATACGCATTAAAAAAGAAAGGGAGAGATTACAACTTTATGGGTAACATTGCCGAGATCATCAAATATGAGGGTGACAACAGCACCTTCATCTGGAAGCATCCTTGCGAGGACTTCAACAGCTTAACGCAGCTCATCGTCCACGAATCTCAGGAAGCGATTTTCTTTATGAACGGACAGGCGCTGGATCTGTTCGGCCCCGGTCGTTATACACTGGAAACCGAGAATATCCCGAAAATCGGAAAGGTGCTCAACAGAACGACCGGTGACAAAACACCGTTCCATTGCGAGGTCTATTTTATCAACAAAGCCGAGCAGATGGCTATCAAATGGGGTACGGACTCGAAGGTGCAGTATGTCGATCCCACTTACGGATTCCCGATTTCCATCGGTGCGTCGGGCGAGATGAGCCTTCGTGCGGAGGACAGCCGCAAGCTCCTTGTTAAACTTGTCGGAACGGAAAATTCCCTCGGCCAGCAGAAATTGGTCGGCTTTTTCCGAGCATTCTTGATGACCCGGGTCAAGACATATATAGCCCAGGTAATCAAAGCGAATGCTATCAACATTTTTGAAATTGACGAAAATCTGACGACATTCTCTGAGAATATACATAAACTGCTTATTCCGGACTTTGCCGATTACGGTATCGCTCTTGAACGCTTCTTTGTCACCAATATTGTCAAACCGGACGGTGACAAACAGTATGAGAAGTTCAAAGAGCTGCATTTCCGTCAGTATGCCGACATTGCCGAGGCGACACTCCGCCAGAAAACGGATCTTATCTATGCCCAGACGCAGGCGCAGAAAGTGGTCATCGATTCTCAGGCGCAGGCCACAAAGCGAGCTCAGGAGGGCTATACATATGCTCAGGAGCGCGGCTTTGATGTTGCGGAAAAAGTGGCGCAGAACGAGGCAGTCGGTCAGTTCACCAATATGGGTGTTGGACTCGGCACGATGGCGGGCGTCGGCGGCGCGGTAGGCGGTGTGGTCGGTAATGCAGTTGGCGGCGCGCTGCAAGCTGCGGCGGAGCCGACGCAGCCTGCTCAGCCGACAGACGATATGGCGGCGTTCAAGGCGAAAGTAGACAAGCTCGGAATGATGAAAGAAGCCGGGCTCATAACCGAAGATGAGTTTGCCGCCATGAAGGCGGAGCTGCTCAAAAACATTCTTTGATGGAGGACTGAAAATGAAAAAAAATTTTAAATCGTACGCGATTATCTGGGCTGTTTTGCTCGCAGTGTTCAATGTCGTTGTGTTTTTGGTGCGTCCCGTCATTCCGGGATATGAGGTTAGTTATGACATACGGTTCTGGATCGCATGGGTATTTATAATAGCCTCGTTTGTAGCGAATCTCCTGTGCGCAAACAAAGCATTTAAGGCGGAAAATCTTGAAAAGTTGTTTTATAAGATTCCGCTGATTACCGTCAGCTATACCGGTCTTATAGTGATGCTCATTCTTAGCGGCGCACTGATGCTGATTCCCAACTGCCCGGTGTGGATTGCCGCCGTTGTCTGCGCTGTTGTTGCCGCATTTACTGCAATATCTGTCGTGAAGGCAAACTGGGCAGGTGATGCAGTCGACGAGGTTCACGAAAAAGTGAAGACGCAGACGCAGTTCATAAAGCTTCTGACCGTTGACGCAGAGAGCATGCTTGACCGCGCTAAAAGCGATGCCGTGAAAACGGAATGTAAAAAGGTATATGAATCCGTTCGCTATTCCGATCCGATGTCAAATGACGCGCTTTCTGTGATTGAGGCAAAAATTACAGTGAAAATGGATGAACTGTCCGCTGCCGTCAGTGCCGATGATGCAGCGAAAGCAAAAGAAATCGCGGATGAATTGGTTATCCTTGTTGGCGACAGAAACAGGAAATGCAAGGCGTTAAAGTGAGAATGTTTTAGTGATAAATCGCTGTTAAAGATGTCTATGGCATAAAATAAATAAAAAGGAAGGGTAAAAAATGAAACGATTAACTTGTGAAATGTGCGGAGGAACAGACCTTATTAAGCAGGACGGAGTGTTTGTTTGCCAAAATTGCGGAATGAAATATTCCGTGGAAGATGCAAAGAAGATGATGATAGAGGGAACGGTTGATGTTAAGGGTACCGTTCAGGTTGATAACAGCGCATTTGTTCAGAAATATCTTACAAATGCAAACCGTGCTCTCGAGAAAGAGGATTGGGAAGAGGTTGAAAAATATTACAATATGGTTGAGCAGAACTCTCCTCAAAACATGGAAGCCGTCTTTTTTAGCTCCTACGGCAAAGCCATGCTTTCGTTGACAGACACCGATTATTTTAAGAGAGAACAAAAGTTTAAAGTACTTAACCGTTCTATGTCCGTAATAAGCGACTACTACGAAACAACTACCGAGAATAAGGAAGAAGTTCTTAGAAAAATAAGCAGATATATAAAAAAGATGTATGAATTCTCTTTTGTATATGCCAAGCCAACCAATCTTAACGGCGTTTTTAATTCTCTTTCCGGTATAACAGGCAGCGAAACATGGTGTGCAAAACTGTTTGACTCTACAAAAGAAGCTTTTGTTACGGAGCTTAGGCAAATATCGGAGAAACACGATGACGCATATCTTCAGGAATTAATCAACGAACTTGGCGGTGCAAAAGGATACGTAAACGAGAAGCAGCGTTCAAAGGAAGCACTCAAGGATGCGTATAACAAGGAGGCAGTAGAAACCGATTATTGGGAAGAGGCGAAACCGAAACTGCTTGTGTCCGCAATTCTTTCTGTAATTCCATTTATAGGTATAGCCAGTTTGATATACTTCCTTATTTGCAACTTGAATTTGGCAAAGGAAATAAAGAAAGACGGTAATACTGGCTTGATGAAAAAAATGTTGAAGTATTATATAATTTTGTATTTTTGCTTTATGATAGGAGTAGCTTTGTCTGTTACAGTAATATTATATAATATAATGTAATTTGTGATTTTTACAAGCGTACTGATCGACATCCGGCGTGACCAAAACGGATGACTGTCTGTTGGAACGCCGGATGTTAGAATATAGAAAGTGTAGATCGATAAAATGACAAGTGCTTGTTTACTTATTGGGAACGGAATAAATCGCTGTTGTGGTGGATTATCATGGGAAGAACTCTTGCAAAAAATTGCTCATAGGTATTTCATATCGACAGATACCGTATCGTCATGTCCTATTGCATTTGAACAATTAAAATGCGCTGTTCTATCACGAAACATTAAATTACAATCTGATGAATTTGCTTTTGATATTCTTGCTGAACTAGATACATTACAAACAGATAAGTATGCTGAAATTTTGGAACAGTTTATGAAGCTACATTTTCACAATATTCTCACTACAAATTTTGATTATTTGCTTGAACGGTCATTGATTGCAGATTATCAGTATGATAAATATACCCATTATGTTGTGATACCACAAGAAACAAAATGTTCACGCATTCGTCATTCAAAAATTAATGATGTTAATATTTACCATATACATGGAGAGTTAGGGAAAAAAGGGACAATTTGCTTGGGAACTGTTCATTATGCAACAAATTTGAAGGCAATTATGGATACAGTTCTCGACTATTGCAAGGAAACAGACACTTACTCCCTGAAAGAGAAAGTTTTTAGTGATGATTTGATTTCATGGGCTCAATTCTTCTTTACAAGAGATATATACATAGTTGGGTTAGGATTGTATGATTGCGATATGGATTTGTGGTGGTTAATTGCATATAGACGGCAATTAATCTTGAGCGGTGAAAAGTGCATAAATAACAAGATTGTATATTACTATCTGTTTAACGAAGAAAAAGATCAGCAGTTTAAAGAATGCCTAGAATCAATGAGCATCGAGGTTAGAGAACGCAAAATTGATAACGAAGACTGGAAGAGTAATTATATTGCGGTTGCCGAAGATATTAGGAACTGCTTATTGGAGGAATAACCATGTCAATCTTCAAATGTAAAATGTGCGGTGGCACAATAGAATTTAACCCCGGGGATACAGTCGGCGTGTGCGACTCGTGCGGCACAAAGCAGACCCTGCCCCGTCTGGACGACGACAGAAGAGCGAATCTTTACGACCGCGCAAACCATTTTCGCCGCAACAACGATTTCGACAAGGCGGCGGGAATCTATGAGCAGATACTCAACGAGGACAACACTGACGCCGAGGCGTATTGGTCGCTCGTTCTCTGCCACTACGGAATCGAATATGTGGAAGACCCGCAGAGTCATAAGCGCATTCCCACCGTGAATCGTGCTCAGTTCACATCGATTTTCGATGATGACAACTACAAATCCGCTCTGCACTATGCCGACGGCTATCAAAAAGAGCTTTATGAGGATGAGGCTAAGGCGATAAACGAGATTCAAAAGGGGATTCTGGCGATTTCGCAAAAAGAAGAGCCTTTCGATGTGTTCATTTGCTACAAAGAAACCGATAACAGCGGCAGAAGAACACAGGACAGCGTCCTTGCAAATGACCTTTATCATCAGCTCACGCAGGAAGGGTTCAAGGTGTTCTTCTCGCGCATCACGCTTGAGGACAAGCTCGGCACGGCCTATGAACCTTACATATTCGCCGCCCTCAACAGCGCCAAGGTCATGGTGGTGCTCGGCACAAAGCCCGAGTATTTCAACGCCGTGTGGGTCAAGAACGAGTGGAGCCGCTATTTGGCGCTTGTAAAGCAGTCCGGCGGCAAAAAGATGCTCATTCCCGCATATAAGGACATGGATCCCTACGACCTGCCGGAGGAGTTTTCGCACCTGCAGGCGCAGGATATGAGCAAGCTCGGCTTCATGCAGGATCTCATCCGCGGCATCAAAAAAATTGTTTCGGTAGATGGAGCGAAAGCAGCGGTCAAAGAGACGGTTGCTGTCGGCGGCAATGTAAACGTAGATCCGCTTTTGGAGCGAGCTTTCATGTTCCTCGAGGACGGCGACTGGGGCGAGGCGAACGAATACTGCGAAAAGGTGCTGGATCAGGATCCGAAGAACGCGCGGGCGTATCTCGGCAAGCTCATGGCGGAGTGCCGTGCGTGCCGCATGGAGGACTTGCAAAATTGCAGACAACCGTTTGACGGCAGCGGCAACTATAATAAAATCCTGCGCTTTGCCGAGCCGAAGCTGATTGAAACATTGAAAGGCTATATCGCCCATATCAACGAGCGCAACGAAAATGCCCGCTTAACGGGGATCTATAACAGAGCGGTCAGCGCGATGAACGAAGCAAACAGCGAGAATGGGTACAAAGCCGCGGCGGAGATATTCAAAACGGTTCCCGGCTTCAAGGACGCGGATTCTCTTGTTGAAAAGTGTCTTGATAAAGCGGAGATTTGCCGCAAGAACGCTCTTTACAATTCGGCTCGTTCTCAGATGAGCCAAAACACAATAAGCTGTTACGAATCGGCAATCAGAATGCTTGAAAGCATCTCCGGCTGGAAAGATGCCGACGAGCAGATTCGTATTTGCCAAAATAAAATAGAGGAAATCAAGGAAAAAGAGGAGGCCGAACGACTGGAAGCGGAGCGTAAAGCGGAAGCCGAACGTTTGGAGCGCGAACGCAAAGAAGAAGAACATCGCATTGCAGTCGAAAAAGCGAAGAAGAAAGCTAAAAAAGTTTTCATAGCGACAGCATCTGTTGCCTGTGTTTGTGCGGTTTTCCTTATTTTGTTGAAAACAGTTATTATACCGCAATATAAACTTAATAAAGCAACGCAGCTAATTGATTCTGGCGATTACGATTCGGCATATGAGCTGCTTGAAGAGCTTGGAAAAAGTGAGGACATAGCCTCCAACAAATATGACAGAGCTCTTAAGTGTATCGACTCCGGCGATTATAAGACAGCATGTATACTCTTAAACGGTCTTTCGTATAAAGACAGTGCCGAGAAGCTTAAGAGTGCAAAACAAGTGCTATTGAAAAATCCAAAAGTTGGCGATATTGTATATTTCGGCGCTTACGAGCAGGATAACAACACTTCCAACGGCAAAGAGAATATTGAGTGGCTTGTTTTGGCAAAAGAAAACAACAGGGTTCTTGTTATCAGCGATAAGGCACTCGACTGTCAGACGTACAATTCATCTATAACAAGTGTAACTTGGGAGACTTGTACACTTCGCAAATGGCTGAACACCGATTTTGTTAATGATGCATTTTCTGACGGTGAAAAGGCAATGATTCCTACGGTAATGGTATCGGCAGATAAGAATCCCCAATATGACACCGACCCCGGAAATGCGACCAAAGATAAGGTGTTTCTCCTGAGCATTGTCGAAGCAGAAAAATATTTCACTTCCGATGAAGCGAGAAAGTGTGTGCCTACCGAATATGCCATATCAAACGGAGCATATACAAGTGACAGCTATACCAAAGGTGGCAAAGCCACCTGCTGGTGGTGGCTGCGGTCGCCCGGCTGCTATCAGAGTAGTGCCGCTTTTGTCGACTTTGACGGCTCGGTCGGTAGGGGCGGCCACTATGTCGACAACGACATCAGTGCCGTCCGCCCCGCGATGTGGATCTCTATTGACGGCTAAACCGATTTTTCTATCCGCTCGGCGCGGTGACAATGTATTTTATCTGAGCTTCCGATAATCAACTTTCACAAATAGGAGAATAACTATGTCAATATTCAAATGTAAAATGTGCGGCGGCACAATAGAATTTAACCCCGGGGATACCGTCGGCGTGTGCGACTCGTGCGGCACAAAGCAGACCCTGCCGACGACAAACGACGAAATCATAACCAACTTACATAATCGCGCAAACACGCTCAGATTAAAATGCGAGTTTGATAAAGCGGAAGAAATCTACAACAAGATACTCGAGAAAAATCCCGATGATGCCGAAGCGCATTGGGGCATCATTCTCTGCAAATACGGCATTGAATATGTCGAAGACCCCAAAACCTACAACCGAGTTCCGACTTGCCACCGTACCTCTTTTGACGCAATACTTGCGGATGAGGATTACAAAGCGGCGCTCGCAAACGGCGACGGCGCTCAGCGCGAGCTGTACGAAGAGGAAGCGAAGAAGATAGACCGCATCCAAAAGGATATTCTCAGCATAGTTCATAACGAGAAGCCTTTCGATGTGTTTATCTGCTACAAGGAGACGGACGAAAACGGCAACAGAACACAGGACAGCGTCATCGCCAACGATATCTATCATCAGCTCACGCAGGAGGGCTTTAAGGTTTTCTATGCCGCCATTACTCTCGAGGATAAAGTCGGGCAGGAATACGAGCCGTATATTTTCGCCGCGCTCAACAGCGCTAAGGTCATGCTTGTTGTGGGGTCGAAGCCGGAGTATTTCACTGCGGTGTGGGTAAAGAACGAGTGGTTAAGATTTTTGAAGCTGATCAAAACCGACCGCTCGAAGCTGCTGATTCCCTGCTATCGCAACATGGATGCCTATGAATTGCCGGAGGAATTCGCTCATTTGCAGGCGCAGGATATGAGCAAAATCGGCTTCATAAACGATTTGGTGCGCGGCATCAGAAAGGTGGTTGCCGATACCGATTCTCAGGAAAAGACCGTGCGGGAATCCGTTGCCGTGAACAGCGGCAATGCGAATGAGGAGTCCCTGCTCAAACGCGCATTTATGTTCCTCGAGGACGGCGATTGGAGCGCCGCCGACGAATACTGCGAAAAGGTTCTGGATATCGATCCCGAAAACGCGAGAGCGTACTTGGGCAAGCTCATGGCGGAGTGCCGTGCGTGCCGCCTGGAGGACTTGCAGAACTGCGAGCAGCCGTTTGACGACAGCGGCAACTATAATAAAGTTTTGCGCTTTGCCGATTCGAAGCTGATTGAAACATTGAAAGGCTATATTGCCCATATCAACGAGCGCAACGAGAATGCCTGTTTAACAGGGATTTATAACGGAGCAGTCAACGCAATGAACTCAGCAAACAGCGAAGGTGAATACAAAGCCGCGGCAAAGATTTTTAAATCGATTCCCGGCTTCAAGGATGCCGATAACCTTGTTGAGAAGTGTCTTGATAAAGCAGAGGTTTGCCGCAAAGACGCTCTTTACAATTCGGCATGTTCCAATATGACCGGAAACATAATACGCAATTATGAATCGGCAATCAGAAAATTTGAGACTATTTCCGGGTGGAAGGATGCCGACGAGAAGATTTACGCTTGCCAAAAGAAAATAGAGGAAATCAAGGCAAAAGAGGAAAAAAGCCGTATTGCTTCAGAGAAAGCATCTAAGATGTGCGTGAAAATCCTATCTATAATTGCGGCGATTGTATGTGTTTGTATCGTTTTCTTACTTGTACGTCAAGAAGTCGTTAAGCAACAAAAAATAAGCGAAAAAACAGAAATTTTAAAATCCGTCGAGGTCGGAGATACCGTGACTTTTGGTACTTATGAACAAGATGACAATATTTCCAACGGAAAAGAAGATATAGAATGGCTTGTTCTGGCAAAAGAAGAGAATAAGATTTTTGTAATCAGCGATAAAGCTCTTGACTGTAAGTTATACGATACAAGTTATACTTCTGTCACTTGGGAAACCTGTTCCTTGCGAGCATGGCTAAATAACGATTTTTTAAATACCGCATTTGATGCGGCGGAAAAGAAAATGATTATGAATACCAAGGTCTCTGCAGATAAGAATCCGGAATATGATACGGATCCCGGCAACGAAACAACGGATAAATTATTCTTGCTAAGCATCAGCGAAGTAACCGAATATTTTGACGATGATGAATCAAGAAAATGTGTACCGACAGCTTATGCAAAAGTACGAGGAACATACACAAGCAACAGAAATAAAACGGTAAGCGGCGAAGAAACCTGCCGCTGGTGGCTGCGGTCGCCCGGCGACATTCAGAGTACAGTCGCTTTTATCAACTATGACGGCTCGGTCTATAAGTTTGGTAGCAGTGCCTACCGTAATTATGATGATGCCGTCCGCCCCGCGATGTGGATCACTATAGACGGCTAAGTCGGCTTTTGCATATAAAACAGAAAAATCGAGTGCTCATAGGGGAAAGCCCTTGTGAGCACTCGATTCTATTTCATATAAAAAAGCACCTGCAAACGCAAGTGCTTTCCGTATAGTTTAGGAGACAGGACTTGAACCTGCGACTTCCGGCTATGAGCCCAACGAGCTGCCAACTACTCCACTCCGCAATATTTTAAAACAACAGCAAGCAAACCGTCTAACAATTGTCTAACACTATTATTATTTAGCGATTTTTCGCACCACGCGAACCGTTTATTAATTGCGTTATATGGGAAAAATCATGGTTCCACACTGTATGGAGTCGAATGACACTGTTTGATATTCGCGTCACAACCATTGTTAACTGGCTCGGAGCACCGCGCTGCCTGCGGCAGATGAAGCGGTGCTATGAGCAGGAAGAAACAACGAGCATTGCGAGCGCCCCAAGCGAGCAAGGCGACTATGTTTCTGACCGAAAGGGTCGTTGGTTCGAGTCCAACAGGGGGAGCCAGGAAAAAGCACTTGCAAATGCAAGTGCTTTTTCAATTAAGCGCACCTTCGGTGCATGAAAAATGAAGTCGCTTCGCTAATGAAGTGCGGTCAAATCGCATGAAAATCAAAGCGCGCTTTACTTCATGCGAGCATAGCGAACGCTTCATGACAACGAAGTTGTCGCTCCATGTTTGCGGAGCAAACACTTCATTTATTAAAAAATCATTGTACTAAGTGAATTTTATTTAACTAACAGAGCAGTAAGACATCGGTCTTCCGTTCTTTTTTACTTTACCTACTGACTCAAATACCGAGTCTGCCGGACTAACAGCAGACCAAATCAATCTCCACTTTTCCCAATTTTTGCGCCGAACTCAGCGCGAAAAAGGGCATATATACGGAATTTTGCCGATGATATTGACATAAAGCCGAATGATTGGTAGAATATTATCGAACCGGATAGCAATGGCTAACCGGTTGACTTTAAGATTTATAGTTAGCTAATGCTAATCGAGAAAAATCACTGTGACGCCGAAACGGCGTTTGCTTTTTGCGTTATAGTTAGCAAAAGCTAATTGAAATGGAGGAAAAACATGAACAGAAGAATATCGGCGGCTGCCGCAGCCGTTTTGATGCTCGCGGTTATTATCTGCGCGGTTCTGCCCGCTTTTGCGGCTTCGGCTCCGACTCAGGACGGCGTGTATGAGGTCAGCGTTAAGATGTACCACGCTCAAAAGGACAAGACCTCTATGGGCGACAAATACCTTGTACATACTGCACTGCTGACCGTGAAAAACGGCGGCAAAACTTTGACTATAGCAACGCCCGAGAGCGTCTCGGGTATGCAGTTCTGGTACTACAAAAACGGCGGAGTTGAGGGTGACACGGTCGAAGTCAAGCCCGCGGGGAGCGTTAAGATAGCGGGCACGACATATCAGTCTGCATTTGAGTTTCCGATAGTCGGAAACGGCGAGTTCGTCGGCGTGAAGTTCGCCGCACCCGTTATGCCGATGTCGCCCTCCGCGAGAATACATATCGACTATGCGAGCGCCAAGAAAGTTGCGGATATCGGCTTTGCCGCTGTTACTGCTCCGAATGCGGTGACTCCTGTGAAGCCGACTGAAAGCGCAAAAGGCGAAGCTTCGATTGATACAACGGCTTCTACGCCTGCCGAAACAGATTTTGTCGGCGAGACGGTAACAGGGGAGAGCATATCGGAAAATGAGGCTGTAGCTACCCCTGAATCTGTTGCCGAATCCGTTTCTGAGACAGCTTCAAATAACGGTGGAAGCAAAAAGACTGCGGCGATAATCGGATCTGTCTTTGCGGCGGTCGTTATAGTTGCGCTCATAGTTGCAACGGTGATAAAGAGAAAAGCAATAAAGGAGTAACCAGAATGAACAAATGCTTCAAAAAATTTCAGGTCAAGGATTTCGTTTTCCTTGCAATTCTTTCGGCGGCGATGACGCTCTGCGGCGGAATAACCATGCCGCTCGTTATGCACACGACTCTGTTCGGACTCCGCAATATGGCGGCAGCTCCGATATATGCGCTCTTCTGCGCGATAGGTCTGATGAAAGTCAGAAAGCCCGGTGCGCTGACCATAATCGGTCTGTTTTCCGGCGCTCCGCTCGTGTTCTTTTCGCCCGTCATGTTCTTCAATAATTTTGTGGCGGCTATCATCGCGGAATTGCTGATGCTCCTGTTCTTCAGAGGTTATAAAAATAAAGGCTCCGTGCTTTTCACGGCGGGAATATATATGCCGCTCTCTCTGCCGATTTCAGTGCTTTTCAGCATCTGGCTCAACGGACAGAGCTATGAGCAGCTGCTTGCGCGCCCGACAGCTTCAATATTTACCTCGCTCGGTACTGTGGCGCTCGGGTTCATAGGCGCGGCAATCGGCATGAAAATAGCCGCAGAGCTACAAAAGGCAGGCAAGCTCAAGCCCAACGGAGAAGACGAAAATGCTTGACGCGTTCAGTGTAAGGAAACCGCTCTATCCGCTCATAGCTTTCGTCTCATCGCTGTGCATGCTCGTGTGCGGAATGTTGTTTTCAAAGAGCCTCTGGGCGTTCGCATTTGCCGGCGTGCTGTTTGTGCTCTATTGCTGCTTCGGACTGTTTCGCGGCGCATGGAAAATGAGCGCCGCAATGCTCGCATTCGGGCTCGTGATAGGCGGATTGGCTTTTATAACTAACCGCAATTTCAACGCTTTTTGGCAGACCGTCGTGCGTGCGCTCCTGCTCGGGATATGCGCCGTGCCGATGATAACGGTGCCGCCCGCGGATCTCACGCGCTGCATGAATCAGCTGCACTGCCCGCGAATGATAACGCTCGGAATGCTTGTCACTCTTCGCTTCATCCCGATACTTGTCACCGAGATAAGGCGCATATGGGAGGCAATGAGAGTGCGCGGCGCGAATGTCAAATGGTATCGCCCGGACTGCCTCTACAGAGCATTTTTTATCCCGCTTGTCATGCGCATTATCGGCATTTCCGATACGCTTTCACTTTCGCTCGAAACGAGGGCATTCACGCTCGATAATTCGCCTGCGACCGTCTACGGCAGGGTCGAGCTTTGTGCGCGCGACATAATATTTCTCATCGCAGTGATTCTCTCCTGCGCGGGTCTGGGGGTGGCAGCATGGATGCGCTGAGGCTTGAAAATATCAGCTTTTCATATAACGGCTCGGAGAAAATATTTGGCAATGTCAATTTTACTCTCGAATACGGGGACTTTGTGCTTCTCTCCGGCGTATCAGGCGAGGGTAAGAGCACTCTGCTCTCAATAATCAACGGCATGATTCCGTTTATAACGCCGGGAAAGCTTGAGGGGAAAATCTATGTAAATTCCGAGGATGTTACCGCCGCCAGAGTCAGCGAGCGCGCGAAGCTCATAGGCACTGTGCTCCAGAACGCCGATGAACAGATAGTCTATGATATTGTCCGCGACGAAATAGCTTTCGGGTGCGAAAACCTCGATATCCCGGTCGAGACAATAGATCGTCGGATAGAGGCGAGCACAAATATGATGAAAATATCGCCCGACGCAAAGACGCGGACTATGTCCGGCGGGCAGAAGCAGAGACTGATTACCGCTTCTACGCTCGCGATGAAGCAGAAAATCATAATTCTCGACGAGCCGCTCGCGAACCTCGATGTTGAGGGCGCGCATGTCCTGCTCGGCGCGCTTCGCTCACTTGCCAAAAGCGGATATGCCGTGCTGCTCGTTGAACACAGGCTCGATGTTGTCAGACCGTATGTCAACAAGGTCATGTGGATAAAAGATAAAAATGTCATAGTGAGCACCGATAAAGATGCCGTTACCCGTTCCGAACGGGTCATAGAGCCGGAGAACAATGCACACACTGCTGGCTCACCGGTTATAAGCGGACGCGGTTTGGTGTTTAGCGCAGGCGGCAGAAATATCCTTGATTCGCTCGATATCGATGTGTATAAAGGTGAACGCCTTGTTCTGCTCGGTGCGAATGGCTGCGGCAAGACTACGCTCATGCGGACTCTTGCAAGGCTCAACAAGCTCACATCAGGCACGCTCGAACAAAATATAGTTCAAAAGCCGGGGCGAAGAAAGCCCAACGCCGCGTGGTTCAAAAAGGTCGGCTTTGTCTATCAGAATCCGACATATCAGCTCTTCATGCCGACACTGCTCGCCGAGGTCTCTTTCAGGGCATCATCGGAGCAGAAAGCAAGGGAGATGATCGAGGCGTTCGGCCTCTCGGGGCTTGAAAATAGGCATCCGCAGTCCCTTTCGGAGGGACAGAAACGCCGCGCGGGTCTCGCAGCGATATGCGCGGGCGAGCCGGAAGTGCTGTTCCTCGACGAGCCTACTGTTGGACAGGATTATAATAATCTTGAGCGCATAGTCTCGGCTGTCAATAAGTTGAACAGAGAAAACGGCTGCACGGTCGTCACCGTTACACACGACCGCAGATGCGCCGCCGCTATGGCAGACAGGGCGCTCATAATGGACAAAGGAAAAATAGCCGAACAGGGAGACGGAAGTCTCGCCGACAGCTATCTCAATAAACAGTTCAAAATCATTGAGGAGTGATTAGATGATAAAAACAAGACTCATAGGGCAGGTGCCTTCTTCAAAAAAGTACATTGCCCTTACGGTGCTCGCGCAGTGGATAAGGCTTTGCGCGAACATAGTGATGATGTTTATTTTCTCACATATTCTTGAGCTTATTTTGGGCGGCGCGACCATGACGGTTAGCGTGCTTCTGCCTTATGTTATAGGCATCGCCGCGGTTATGGCGGTGCGCTATGTCTGCGGGGTGTGCAGCTCAAAGACATCTTTTTTGGCGTCGGCTCAGGTGAAAAAAGTCCTACGCGAAAAGATGTACAAAAAGCTTACCCGCATGGGCGCGTCGTATCATGAAAAAGTTTCGACCTCCGAGGTGCTCCAGGTCTTTGTCGAGGGTGTCGATCAGCTCGAGCTTTATTTCGGCAAATATCTGCCGCAGTTCTTCTTTGCGATGCTCGCGCCGATTACGCTCTTTGCGGTACTCTCTTTTGTCAGCTGGAAAGCCTCGCTCGTGCTTCTCGTCTGCGTGCCGCTGATTCCGCTTTCGATAGTCGCGGTGCAGAAGATAGCAAAACGCCTGCTCAGCAAATACTGGGGAGTGTATGTCAACCTCGGCGACACGTTCCTCGAAAATATTCAGGGACTCACAACTCTCAAAGTTTATCAGGCCGATGAGAGAAAGAACGTCGAGATGAACGAAAAGGCGGAGGAGTTCAGGCGTATCACCATGAAGGTGCTTACCATGCAATTGAACTCCGTCAGCGTCATGGATATCGTCGCATATGCGGGCAGCGCGGTCGGCGTTGTCATCGCAGTATGTCAGGTGGCAAACGGAACGATAACACTGCCGCAGGCGTTTCTTATCATTATGCTTGCCGCGGATTTCTTCCTGCCCCTGCGCCTGCTCGGCTCTTTCTTCCATGTTGCGATGAACGGTATGGCGGCGAGCGACAAGCTTTTCAAGATTCTCGATACTCCCGAGGACGAGCGCGGAACGCAGATTCCCGCATGCTTTGACAGCGATATAAGGCTCGAAAACGTGACCTTCTCCTATGACGGGGAAAAGTCGGTGCTCAACGGCATCTCGGCGGACATTCCGAGGAACAGCCTGGTGTCCGTCGTCGGCGAGTCCGGCTGCGGAAAGAGCACAATAGCTTCTCTTATCTGCGGCACAACAAAAGGCTACAAAGGGAGCATAAAGATAGACGGCGTTGAGATAAGAGACATCGACGAAAAAGCGCTCATGGATAACATAACCGCCGTCAATTTCAACAGCTATATCTTCGCCGGGACGGTTAGGGACAACCTGCTCATGGCTTGCCCGAATGCTTCCGACGACGAACTCATAGACGCGCTCGAAAAAGTGAATCTCTGGGAGTTCCTCTCCTCGCAGGATGGGCTTGATACGGCTCTCTCTCAGCAGGGAAGCAACTTCTCCGGCGGTCAGCGTCAGCGCCTCGCGATAGCCCGCGCGCTTTTGCATGACACACCTGTGTATATCTTCGATGAGGTCACTTCGAACATCGATGTCGAGAGCGAAAATGACATCATGGAAGTTATCCGCGAAATGGCAAAGACAAAGACGGTTTTGCTCATTTCACACAGGCTCGAAAATGTTGTCACCTCCGATATGATCCTTCTGCTCGACGGCGGATGCCTCGCGGAGAGCGGCACGCATTCGCACCTCATGGAAGAAAAGGGCAAGTATTATACAATGTATTCGACTCAGGCTCAGCTTGAAAAATATTCAAAGGAGGCGGCAGCGGTATGAAAAGAAAACAGAGCGGTCTGCGTATAATGAGCAGACTCATAGTCCTCGTCAAGCCGCTTTCCGGCTTTATGTGTCTTGCGGTTTTGCTCGGCGTGCTCGGATTCCTTTGCGCCATTCAGATAACCGTCGCGGGTTCGCTGACCCTGCTCACCGCCGCAAAAATAAGCGGCGGAATCGCAATAAAGACCGGCTGTATCTGCATCATAATTTTTGCCGTTCTCAGGGGATTTCTGCACTACGGCGAGCAGGCGTGCAACCATTATATAGCATTCAAGCTTTTGGCTCTTATCCGCGACAAGGTGTTCAAAGCCATGCGCCGGCTTTCTCCCGCGAAGCTCGAGGGTAAAGACAAAGGCAACCTTGTCTCGGTCATAACGAGCGACATCGAACTGCTTGAAGTGTTCTATGCGCACACGATATCGCCGACCTGCATTGCGATACTGACCTGCCTTATTATGCTTATTTTTATCGGGCGCTACAGCATTTGGCTCTCGCTCGTTGCGCTCGCCGCCTATATAACGGTCGGCGCGGTGATTCCGTTGGTGTCCTCGAGGCTTAACAAGAATGCAGGCATGACCTACAGAGACGGCTCCGGCGCGCTCTCGGGCTTCGTGCTCGACAGTATGCGCGGACTGCTTGAGTCGATAAGATATAACAGCACCGACAAGCGTCTCGAAGAGATGGACAAAAAGACCGACGAACTCAATTCGCTTCAGGACAGACTCAAGAAGATAGAGGGACACACGGGCGCAGTTACGGATATCGCAATAATCTTCTTCTCCGTTGCAATGCTGCTCACGGGTATCGCCCTCTATCAAAAAGGCGTTATCGGTTTCGACGGAATGATAGTTTCTACCGTTTCGATGATGAGTTCATTCGGCCCTGTCGCCGCGCTCTCGGGACTTGCAGGCAATCTTACCCACACTCTTGCGGCTGGCGAAAGAGTTCTCGGTATACTCGATGAGACACCGGTGGTTGAAGAAAATACAGACGGAAAGACCGTTGCTTTCGACGGCATGGAAAATGAGAATGTCGGGTTTGCTTACGGTGACGAAAAAATTCTTGACGGATTCAATATGACCGTCGAGCCTGATAAGATAATCAGCATCACAGGTCCGAGCGGTTCGGGCAAGTCCACCGCACTCAAGCTTATGATGCGCTTCTGGGATGTTCAGCATGGCAGCATAAAGATGAGCGGCGAGGATATCAGAGATATAAAGACCTCGTGCCTCAGAAGCAATCAGAGCCTCGTCAGCCAGGAGACGCAGCTCTTCAACGATTCGATAGAGTCGAATATAAAAATAGCCGATTACAACGCCACGCATGAGCAGGTCGTTGAAGCGGCGAAGAAAGCTTCTATCCATGATTTCATCATGACTCTGCCCAAGGGCTATGATACGAATGTCGGCGAGCTCGGCGATCTGCTCTCGGACGGCGAGAAGCAGAGAATAGGTCTCGCTAGAGCGTTCCTCAGCGACGCGCCGATGATTATGCTTGACGAGCCCACAAGCAACCTTGACAGTCTCAACGAGGGTCATATCCTGCGTTCAATAAACGAGGCAAAGAAGGGCAAGAGCATCGTACTCGTCTCCCACAGAAAATCAACTTCGAGAATAGCCGACAAGGCTTATACGGTTTACAGAGGCAGATTATCATGAGCAAGAAAGAGACAAAAGACAGAATAACCCGCGAAAAAGAGATGCTGCCGGAGATGGTGAAAATCTATTGCCACGGCGTGCATAAGACAAAAAGGGGAGAGCTTTGCCCCGAGTGCCGGGAGCTGTGCGACTATGCGCTCTACAGGCTCGACCACTGCCGCTGGGGCAACGAAAAGAATTTCTGCTCCCAGTGCCCGTGCCATTGCTATAAGCCCGCCATGCGCGAGAAGATAAGAGCCGTCATGTGCTACTCCGGCCCGCGCATCATGCTCTATCATCCGCTCGTCGGCTCGCTCCACGCATTCGAGACCGTCAAAGGCGTGATAAAAGGGAAGAAAAGTCATTGATAAACTCTCTCCTGACAAGATATTTCGGCAATTAATAAACCGAGCAGTAAGACTTAAATCTTACTGCTCGGTTGCCTTTATTTTTATAGCTTTTACTTCTCGTCTCTCCAGCTCTTGACTTCGTTGAGAAGCCAGTTCGCCCATTCGTCAACACCTTCGCCGGTCTTGGCGCAGATCATGAATACTTTGACGTTCGGGTTGCGGCGCTTTATATATTCCTTGCACTTCTCGACATCAAAGTCGAAATAGGGGAGAACATCAATCTTGTTGATGATAACAACATCACAGATAGAGAACATCAGAGGATATTTGAGCGGCTTGTCGTCGCCCTCGGGCACGGAGAGAATCATCGCATTTTTAACGGCTCCCGTGTCGAACTCTGCGGGGCAGACAAGATTGCCGACATTTTCGAGTATTGCGAGTTCAACATCGCCGGTTTCGAGTCCGTCAAGACCCTGTCTTGTCATCTCCGCGTCGAGGTGGCACATTCCGCCGGTGTGCAGCTGAATTGCCTTGACTCCCGTCTCGGCAATTCTCTTCGCGTCAACATCACTGTCGATATCCGCTTCCATAACGCCTATCTTGACCTTGTCTTTCAGCGCGGCGATAGTTGCCTTGAGGGTAGTCGTCTTGCCGGCTCCGGGCGAGGACATGAGGTTGAGTAGGAATACGCCCTTCTCTTTGAGCTCGCGGCGCAATTTGTCCGCCTGCTCGTCGTTATTTTTAAACACGCTCTGCTTGATTTCAAGAATTCTTACTTCGTCCATGTTTTTTCACCTGTTTTCAGATTGTTTTATTATATTTTATCCCGTTACGGCGGCGGTGTCAACAAATCTGCGCTGTATTTTACATATCATTCATATAAGACGCCCCGCTCTGACGAACGGGGCGGTGTTGTTATTTGTTGAGTATCGATATTGCGTCGCTTATGGTCTTTTCGTGAGCCTCCATGCCGTACTTGTCGACCTCTTTCTTGTTCTTCTCGCCGTGGGTTAGGCAGCCTGCGCCGCCGATGCATCCGCCGGTGCACGCCATGCCTTCGATGAAATTTGCATCGAGCATGCCCTTGCTCTTCCTGAGCAGAGCAGCGCGGCAAGCTTCGATTCCGTCGCAGGAGCAGGCTTTGAGATCGAAGTCCTCTATGCCGTGTTCCTTGAGACCCTGCGCCACCGCATCGGCAAGACCGCCGCAGCGGGCGAAGATTCTGCCGAAATATGATGCATTGTCGAGAACATCTTCGGAGAGGGTCATTATATCAATATCTCTGCTGTCGAACAGAGCCTGAAGCTCTTCAAAAGTCATCGCCGCGTCAACATAGGGCTTGACCTCGTCCTTCTGAACCTCCGCTTTCTTTGCCGTGCAGGGACCGATAAACACGACCTTGCAGGGCGCCTCGTGCTCCTTGATGTACTTGGAGATAGTCGCCATAGGGGAGAGGTTGTGGGAGATAAACGGCTTGAGATCCGGGAAGGATTTCTCGATGTAGTTGACAAATGCGGGGCAGCATGAGCTTGTCAGGAAACCTTTTTCCGCCAGCTCCTCGGACTCTGCATATGCGACCATGTCTGCGCCGAGAGCAGCTTCGATAACCGTATGGAAGCCGAGCTCCTTGAGTCCCTTTATGACCTGACCGAGCTTCGCGTATGTAAACTGGCTTGAAATCGAAGGCGCAACAACTGCGAACACTTTGTATTTAGTGTTGTTCTCGCTCTTCTTTATAATATCAATAACGTCGAGCATATACGACTTGTCCGTTATCGCACCGAACGGGCACTGATAGACGCACGCGCCGCAGGATATGCACTTGTCGTAGTTTATCGCCGCCGCCTTGTTCTCGTTCATGCTTATGGCCTTGATTTTGCACGCCATCTCGCAGGGACGCTTGCGGTTTATAATCGCGGTGTAGGGGCAGACTCTGGAGCACGCGCCGCACTCCTTGCACTTCGTTTTGTCGATATGCGCAACGTGCTCGCGGTCAAAGGAGAGCGCGCCGAAGCGGCAGACATCTTCGCAGCGGTGGGCGAGGCATCCGCGGCAGGCGTTGGTGACTTCGTATCCACCCATGGGACACTCGTCGCAGGCGATGTCGATAACCTCTATAATGTTCGGGTTGCTGCCGATAGCTATCTTGACTCGCTCGCTGAGTATCGCTCTTTCTTTGTAGACACAGCAGCGCATGGTCGGCGTGTTGCCGGGAACAATAGTTTTCGGTATTTCAAAAAGATTTTCAAGTAGCGTGTCGTTCCACGCAAGCCGCGCGACCTCGCGCAGGACTTTATATTTAAGATACTGTACCTTAGTGTCGAATTTTCTCATTGATATCCCCCTTAGAAATAGCTGACCTTGACTCTCTTGCCCATCTCTTTGAGGCAGGCGCAGAGCTCCTTGACAAGGTTCATCTTTATATTGAAATTGATAGGCAGATCGGGATTCTGATGAGCCGGGTTGACGGCTCTGCCGACATAGAAGTTGATGTCGGTAGCCTCCTCGAACAGCATGCGGCATATGAGCGAAGCGCCGTCGCGCTTGAAGCCCCATTCCTCATACAGTTCATTCTTGCCTAACGCATCTTTGGCATACTCAATGACCTTGTTTATCGTTATGACTCCCTCGGTCACCAGATCAACGCCCTCGATCTCCGCAATCGGCGGAACGTCGCTCTGTTCAAAATTGAGGCTCGCCTTGAGTGGCTTGCCCAGATATTTGGCGGCGATGGACGAAGTAGTGCCGCCGCAGATGATGTGCTTGCCCTCTTTCGAGAAGAAGAGCGACATCATTCGGTCGCAGTCGTCAGGATTGCGCGGCGGACCGAAGAGAAGATTCATCGGCTCGCGCTTGCGTATCTTGACAACGCAAGCAGTCGCATCGTCTCCTGGATGACCGCCGTAGAGCTTGCCGCACTCGTCAACGAGCATCGTCGAAAGCGTTTTCGCCGTGTATCCGACAGGCACAAGCCCGGACATGAAGTCCGCGATATCGTCGCGCTTCCAGCCGAAGTTGAAAGCCGTTCCGATTCCCGCGTGCGGGCAGCCGTCGCTCATCGCGACAAAAACATCGCCCTCCTGAAGCTTTATCTGCGACTTGAAAATGTTCTTTCCGCCGATGTTCAGCTCCGTCTCTGTATATTTAAACGGTTCGCAGTCGCGTATCATTATAACATGCGGGTTGTCGTATTGAATTATCTCGGCGGTCTCGTTGTTTATGAGGTGTATGATAGTGAAGGTCGAATATGCGACTCCGCGCACCGAGCATATCGGCAGGGTGGCGGCTATGGTCGCCACGCACTCTTCGAGCGGCAGACCCTCAGCCATCATCGTTGATATTATTTTTGAGGTGAGGGTGGAGAGAATGCTGGCTTTGACGCCGCTCCCGAGCCCGTCCGCGAGCACGATGACGGTTGAATTTTCGTTCTGTTCAATTATGTCAACGTGATCGCCGCAGAGCTGTTCGCCCTCGTGGTTTATACTCTTCCAGCCTATCTCGGCGCAGAGGTTATTCATTGCTGATCGACTCCTTGAGCTTGGATAGCGCTATCTTTGTTTCTGCCGCCGTCTCGCCGAGCAGCGACGCAATCTCCTGAACGATACGCATCTGCTTGTCAACGACCTTGTCGGCTATTTCAACCGTCTGGCGGCTGATGTTTTCTTTCTGTTCGCGCACAGTCTCCTCCTGCGTAACATCACGCATGATGCATATTAGCAGGCGGTATTCCTTATCGTATATTATAGTCTCCTCAACATACTTGTCGTATTCGGCGAGATACATGCGCTTGTCGTGCATATTTCTGCCTGTTTGAAGAACGTTTAAGAAATCCTTGGGATCGAGCACACGCACAACGCCGTCTCCGAGAATGTCGGAGGGGGAGCGAAGATTCATTATCTTGAGCGCGGCTTTGTTTATTTGCTGAACCTCGAGCTTTTCGTTGAGCAGGATAAGTCCGTTGGGAGTGTTGCGGACGATGTTGTCCGAGAAGCTCTCCGCCTTGTCTTTAAGATAGGGCAGGCACATTGATATCTCCGCCTTGCCGTGATATATGGCGATAGCCTTTTCGCGGCAGGTGTTGTATCCGCAGGAGCCGCAGTTGAGCTCATCCGAGGGCTTAGTCTTGCCCATGCGGTGAAGAATCTCGGTTATCTCTGCCTCCGACGGGGGCTGAAGTCTGCGCTCGATGACGGTGAAGTTCTTCTGAAGCTCGTAGCTGTCCGGCTGTTCAACTTCAAAATCCTTGTCGCCGGCGAACTGCGCCACAGCCATGTAGTCTTTTACGGGCGCGCGGTGGAATTTTTCCATTACCGGACCGCCGATGCAGCTGCCGGAGCAGGCGGACATCTCGATAAAGCAGTTATGTATTTTGCCGTTTTCAATGTCCTTGAGCGCCGCCATGCAGTTTTCAACGCCGTCAATTGCCATGTAGGTGTATTTCGGGTTGTCCTGTGCCATGGTCTTGAGTATGCCGCCGGTCGTCGGGAAGAAGCGCGCGCGGCTGTGCTCGTCCGAGTCCGTCTCGCGGGCAAGCTCAACGCCCGCCGACTTGAACCAGCTTGTCAGCTCGTCGAATGTCAAAACGGCGTCAACTATGCCTTCGTAGTACTGCGCCTCATCTTTTTTCGCAACGCAGGGACCGATGAAAACAGTCTTTGCGTTCGGATATCTGTGTTTTATGTCCTTGCAGTGAGCCTGCATGGGGGAGAGCACGTTTGCAAGAAACGGCAACTCCGCAGGAAAATATTTTTGAATGAGCAGGTTAATAGAGTGGCAGCAGGAGGAGATTATGATATCCCTCGTGTCGCTGTCTATCATGTGCTCATATTCTGTCTTGACTATCGTTGCGCCGACGGCGGTTTCCTCGGCGTCGAAAAAGCCGAGCTTCTTGAGTGCTTCGCGCATCGCGTTTATGCCCACGCCCTCATAGTTCGCTATAAAGGACGGAGCGAGACTGACGATGACCGGGTCGCTGCTTTGGAGCAGGACTTTTACCTTCTCAGTCTCGTCAACTATCTGCTTTGCATCCTGCGGACATACGACAAAACACTGTCCACAGAGTATGCATTCGTTGCCGATAATATATGCCTGATTGCCCGAGAAGCGTATAGACTTCACCGGGCAATGACGGATACATTTATAGCAGTTTTTGCAGTTGGATTTTTTAAGAGTCAGGCAATCCATGCCGTTACACCCTCTCTTCCCTTATCCGTTTTAGTACCTTCTCCTCAAAGAAGTTGTTGAACCCCTCCGGCGTTATTCCGGTGTAGACATCGTCGTCGACCGATATAGTCACGCCCTCGCGGTTGCACCTGCCGGTGCAGAAGCTGCCGGCAAGTGTAACATCGTTTTCGAGGTCATATTTTTTTAGAGCGTCCTCAAAAAGTCCGACAATCTTTTCCGAACCCTTGAGGTGGCAGGCAGAGCCTACGCAAATCTGGATTATCATATGTTTCAGACCTTTGCAAGAACGTTTTCGCTGAAGAAGTCTTTGACTGTATCGGGCTTCACGGAGAAGAACTTGTCGTCCACCGTGACGCACACGCCCTGCTGGCATTTGCCCATGCAGAAGGTGCCGGAGAGCTCTACCTTGTCGTCAAGATTGTTTTCTCTTATAAGGTACTGGAGCTGCTCAACTACCTGGCGCGAACCCTTGATGTGGCAGGAGGAACCGATGCAAACGGTTATTTTCATTCATTTCACCTCTTTCACGAGTAATCAACAACATCGATCCACGAGTGGAGGAATTCGCGCTCCGCAGCGTTGCCCTTGACCGTCTGTGATGCGGCAACGATAGGCATCCATTTCTGGACATACTGTATCGCGGTGTCGCTCTTCTCGCAGAAAAGATTCAGATACTTCTTCGCGGCGTCGATATCTCCGTTGAGCCAGAAGAGGAGATATGTGCGCGCGGCGTCGGCTGAGGCGTTGCCCTGGGTGGCGTGCGACCAGTCGATGATATAAGGCGTGCCGTCGTCGGTGATTATAATATTCGAGGGATTGAAATCGCCGTGGCAGACCTTGTTGTGCTTGGGCATCGACTCAAGGCGGGTGTGCAGGTCATATCTGACCGTTGCGGAAAGATCGGTCTGGCAGATCTTTCTGTTCATCTTGTCCTTGAGCTTGTTGAGCAGGGGGCAGGTCTTTGAGTGCATCTCGAGCTGGAGGTCGACGAAAAGATTGAGATATTCGTCCTTCTTCTCGGGATTCTCCTGCATCAGCTGCGCAAGCGTCTTGCCCTTGATATAGTCGGACACTATTGTCCATTTGCCGTCGATGACCGTAACCTCGAGAACTCTCGGAATATTGAGTCCGGTCTCTTCGATACGCGCCTGGTTGAGCGCCTCGTTGAGCACGTCGGCCTTTGAATAGCCTTCGTTGAAAACCTTGAGGCAGCGGTCGCCGTCGCGGTAGACTGTCTTGTTGTTCCTTACTGCTATGATTCTGTCAAGATTCATTGTGAACCCTCCTTATGCCTTGTTCTTGCCGTTCTCCGCTCTGCGGTAAGCCTGCTTGAAGTTGTGGACGCTGTCGTCTTCGGCAATATCTGCCTCGGTCGGTATGGGCTTCTCTTCAAAGTGCTTCTTGCCGTAGTATGCGTTGAGATACATCTGCTTTATCTCGCTCATGAGCGGGTATCTCGGGTTTGCACCGGTGCACTGATCGTCGAATGCGTTCTCGGTCATCTCGTCGAGAGTGTCGAGGAAGTATTTCTCGTCAATGCCGTAGTCTTTGATTGTCTTCTTTATTCCGACGCGCTCCTTGAGCTCGTTGATAGCTTTTATAAGATTCTCAAGCTTCTCCTTGTCGTTCTTGCCGCCGAGTCCGAGGCTGTCGGCAACCTCTGCGTAGCGGGCAAGGGTGTGCGGATGATCGTACTGCGGGAAAGTGCCCATCTTGGCGGGAGCTTCCGCCGCGTTGAAGCGGAGAACCTCTTCAATCATCAGCGCGTTTGCAACGCCGTGGGGGAGGTGGTGATAAGCGCCGAGCTTATGCGCCATGGAGTGGCAGACACCGAGGAAAGCGTTCGCAAAAGCCATGCCTGCCATTGTTGCGGCGTTCGCCATCTTCTCGCGGGCTTCGACATCCGTCTGACCGTTCTCGTATGCGCGTGGCAGATAGTCGAATATGACCTTGAGCGCCTGCTTTGCGAGTCCGTCGGTGTAGTCGGTCGCCATAACGGAGGCATAGGCCTCGAGCGCGTGGGTGACTGCGTCGATACCAGAAGCGGCGGTCAGTCCTCTGGGTGCGCTCATATGGAAATCCGTGTCAACTATTGCCATGTTGGGCATGAGCTGATAGTCGGCAAGGGGATACTTGATGCCGGTGGTTTCGTCGGTGATAACGGCGAACGGAGTTACCTCACTGCCAGTACCTGCCGAGGTCGGGATGGCGATGAAATATGCCTTTTCGCCCATCTTCGGGAAGGTGTAGACACGCTTGCGGATATCAATAAAGCGCATAGCCATGTCCATGAAGTCCGCTTCGGGGTGCTCATAGAGAACCCACATGATCTTTGCCGCGTCCATCGCGGAGCCGCCGCCGAGAGCGATTATTGTGTCGGGCTCGAAAGCTCTCATCTGCTCAACGCCCTTTTCGGCGCACTGGAGAGTCGGGTCGGGAGCAACGTCGCCGAAAGTCGCGTGGACAATGCCCATCTCGTCGAGCTTATCGGTTATCGGCTTGGTGTAGCCGTTTTTGTAAAGGAAGTTATCGGTGACGATGAACGCTCTCTTCTTGCCCATGATGTTCTTGAGCTCGTCGAGCGCGACGGGCAGGCAGCCCTTCTTGATGTAGACCTTCTCAGGTGCTCTGAACCAAAGCATATTTTCTCTCCTCTCAGCCACGGTTTTGATGTTGATAAGATGCTTGACGCCGACGTTCTCGCTGACGCTGTTGCCGCCCCATGAGCCGCAGCCGAGGGTGAGCGAGGGTGCGAGCTTGAAGTTGTAAAGATCGCCGATGCCGCCGTGGGAGGAGGGGGTGTTGACGAGAATACGGCAGGTCTTCATGCGCGCCGAGAACTCGTCGAGCTTCTCATGCTCGGTTATTTCATTGAGATATATCGAAGACGTATGGCCGTAGCCGCCGTCTGCAATAAGCTGTTCAGCCTTGTTGAATGCGTCGTGAATGTCTTCCGCCTTGTACATTGCAAGCACGGGGGAGAGTTTCTCGTGAGCGAACTCCTCGGAGAGGTCGACGCTCTCGACTTCGCCGATAAGTATCTTTGTGCCCTCGGGAACGGTTACTCCCGCAAGCTCTGCAATTCTGAAAGCCGACTGACCGACTATCTTGGCGTTGAGTGCGCCGTTTATGATAATGGTCTTTCTGACCTTCTCGGTCTCGTCGGGATCGAGAAAGTAGCAGCCGCGAGCCGCAAACTCTGTCTTGACTGCGTCATAGACATTCTGATGAACTATAACGGACTGCTCGGATGCGCAGATCATGCCGTTGTCGAATGTCTTGGAGTGGATTATCGAGTTGACAGCGAGGATGATATCAGCGGTGTCGTCGATTATAGCGGGCGTGTTGCCGGCGCCGACGCCGACTGCGGGCTTGCCGGAGGAATATGCCGCCTTGACCATTCCGGGGCCGCCGGTGGCAAGGATTATATCAGCCTCTTTCATAACGAGGTTCGTCATCTCAAGGCTCGGGATGTCGATCCACTCAATGATGCCCTCGGGCGCACCTGCCTTGACTGCCGCATCGAGAACTACCTTTGCGGCCGCCGCGGTTGACTTCTTGGCGCGGGGATGGGGACTGATGATAATAGCGTTTCTCGTCTTGAGGGCAAGCAGGCACTTGAATATGGCGGTGGAGGTCGGGTTGGTCGTGGGTATGACCGCCGCGATAACGCCGACGGGCTCGGCTATCTTCTTTAAGCCAAAAGCCTTGTCCTCTTCGATTATACCACAGGTTTTTGTGTTTTTGTAGGCATTGTAAATATATTCTGCCGCGTAGTTGTTTTTTATGACCTTGTCCTCAACTACGCCCATGCCGGTCTCCTCAACCGCCATTTTTGCAAGCGGTATTCTCGCCTTGTTTGCGGCGGAAGCGGCGGCGAGGAAGATTTTGTCTACCTGCTCCTGGGTGTAAGTTGAAAACTTTTTCTCTGCCTCTTTGAGCGAAGCAAGAGCTGATTCGAGTGTTTCAACGCTGTCGATGATTTTTCTTTCGTTGTTCATGATTTTTATCCCCCTAAACGGTTTACTGTTTTATCTGTGTTTTCAGGTGTGCGAGCGAGAGAGCCATGTTTTCATATTGAATCGCTACGCCCTCGGGTGCGGTGAGCTTGCACGGCGCGAAGCTCATTATGGCTTTTATGCCGCTTTGACAGAGCTTGTCGCATACTTCCTGCGCCGCCTTTGCCGGCACTGCAATGACTCCGATGCTGACATTGTTTTCTTTGCAGAAATCGTGCAGTCCGTCAATAGGCAGTATAGGTTTTCCGCTTGCGTTATTCTGCGAAACATCCGTGTCGAACGCCGCGAGAATGTCAAGCCCGTAGTCGGAAAATCCGCCGTAGTCGAGCAGAGCTCTTCCGAGCTTTCCCGCGCCGACTATCACCGTTTTGCCGTTGCGGCTGTCGATGAGACTTTCAAGGCTCTCTTTGAGGTTAGATACGGTGTAACCGATTCTCGGCTTGCCGGAGCCGCATATCGCTCCGAGATCCTTTCGAACCTGAACCTCGCCGAAGCCCAATGCCTTTGCTATCGCTGTCGCCGAGACCGTTTCGACATCTTGCGACAGACTCTCAAGAAATTTGAGATAAACAGGGATGCGCCCCAGAGCAGCTCTGGACACGTCCGTAGTTTTCATGCTGCACCTCCTGAAAAGTAGTAGTCTGACTTCTGACCAATACTATTCTATCGCATGACGGGGCAAAAGGGAATTACGACTTTTATATATCGATATTATTGATATCGATATACCTTTACCTTTATTCGGCATAGTTTACAGATAGTGGGGAATATTCAGTTTTTTTATGGTATTATTAACCTGAAATGAACTCTTTTTTGACGTTTCCGTCGAGATCTTTCCAGACAAATTTTTTGTTTTCGAGCGTCATGTAGCCGTGATGGCTGTCCTCTTTCGGTATCGAGACCGAACCGGGATTCATATATGTATAATCTTCATGTTCAACGCACTTCGGAATATGCGTGTGACCGTGCAGAAGAATGTCACCTTTCTTCATCGGCGGAAGATTATTTTCATTGTATATATGGCCGTGCGTTGCGTAAATAATGCTGTTCCCGAGATCTATTATCGCGTAGTCGGCGAGAACCGGGAATTTCAGCACCATCTGATCGACTTCAGCTTCGCAGTTTCCGCGCACGCAGAGAATTTCATCTTTCATCGCGTTGAGCATCTCAATGACCTCTTTTGGAGCGTAGCCCTCCGGCAGGTCGTTTCGCGGACCGTGATAGAGTATATCACCGAGCAGAAGCATGCGGTCGGCGTTCTCGGCCTTGTATCTTTCAAGCATCTTTCGGCAGTAGTACGCGCTGCCATGAATGTCGGATGCTATAAACCATTTCATTTTATAGTTTCTCCTTTATCCGAAAGTCTTTCGCTTCGCTTTGACGAGCTGCTCTATAAACATGTTGTCAAGCTCGGTCAGCTCATAATCCTTGCGGTGAACCAACACGTCTTTATATTTGCGTGTGTTCTCCGGGCAGACGCGCTGGATGAGCCCGTATCTGTCGAGCAGCTCCTGCGGAATAGGGGAGACCCACATAAAAGTGTCGGGGTTGCGCGAGAGCAGCTCAAACTGGCTCGCTCTCTCGAACACGAATATGCGTCTTTGCGAATTATCCGGCAGCTCTTCTTTTTTGACTTCGGACAGCGGCAGGGACGGCACATACGGATCGGCGTGTGCTATCTCAATGCGGTCGCGGAGATCGTCGAAGGTAATGTCCTCTTTCTCTGCGAGTGTGCTGTCCTTGCTCATGAGCAGAACATATTGAAACTCGGTTATAAGCTCGTAGGTGAGCCCTTTTTCGTCGAACGTTGATTTGTAATATTTGTCGTAGCTCTCGGCATAGCGGATTATGCAGAGCTTGTATTCATCCTGGAGAATGTTCTTCATCGAGCGCATTGAGTTGGTCTCTTTGTAGAATATCTCAACCGGCGTGTCCTTGTCGAGAAGCTTTGAAAACTCGGCGAATGCGTCGGTCACATAGCTCGCCCTCGGCACGGATATAGAGAATTTCTTCTTTTCGGTCGTACCCTTGCTGAACACCTCTTCGATAGTGTCAACCTGACGGAGTATCGAGCGGGCGTAGCGCACAAAAACCTCGCCGTCCGGCGTCAGCACCATTCCCTTTGCGCTCCGGTCGAATATGGTAACTCCGAGGCTCGCTTCGAGCTCTTTTATCGCTCTGCTGAGGTTGGGCTGGCTGACATAGAGCTTCTCCGAAGCTTTGTTTATAGACCCGGTCTCAGCCACTTCAACTGCGTATTTCAGATGAACAAGATTCATGCTGTGTCCTCCTGTGGATTGCGCCGATAAGATAGGCGGTTGAATGCAACACTATATATGTAAATATAATACCACATATAAGCCGCAAAATCTACAACATTATAATAGCTCATCCGCAAGAAATCAATAGCAATATAAAAACACAAAAAAATATCCGCAGAGCTTAGTCTGCGGATAAAACTTTTGCGGTTTATACGGTTGCTTCTTCTTTGCTTTTTCTGTGCGAGAACATCGGATTTTCGGGCGAGAATATGTTCACGGCGCGGTGGAGAACTTTAAGATTTACCTGCGTTGCCTCGCCGCCGCATTCTCCGTCAAGCGTCCATATCTCGGGCTTTTCAAATGTGAGCTTCACTTCGGAAGCCTTTATGTATATAAGAGAGTCGCCGTCGAAGTCGCGCTTCATTATTCTGTGGAGCATGTTGAACGCCGCGAGCGGGTTCGAGAGCTTGCGCACGAGCAGAAGCTCGAACTGACCGTCGTCAAGCTTGACATCATCTTTGTCAAATTTGAAAAGTCCCGCAACAGAAGTTGAATTTGAAAACGAGCCGAAATAGAAATCGTCCTCAAGCACATTCCCGTCATATTCTATTTTAATGTGTCTCGGCTTGACATCGGCGAGAGCGGGGATAAGATGCAGGAAAAAGCCGTTTATCATATATGCGCTGTATCCGAGCAGGTTTTTCATCTTCTGCGGGGTGCTGTATGATATCTTTGTGCCGGGACCGAAGCAGGCAACATATGAAAACTGATGTCCGTTGTAGTCGCCGACATCGTATCCGTTTGTGTGCCCGGAAGCGATAAGCGCGGCAGCTTCGTTGAGCTTTGTCGGTATTCCGAGCGTCACCGCGAGGTCGTTTGTCGAACCCATCGGCAGATAGCCTATCGGAATATTTGCTCCCGCGCTCATCAGTCCGTTTATAGTCTCGTTGAGCGTGCCGTCTCCGCCGCAGCAGATAACAAGGTCGTGACCCTCCGCAAAGTCGCGCGCTATATTCACTGCGTCGCCCTGGCAGGTGGTGTATTTGATGGTGAAGTCAAAAACGCCGTCCGGAAAGGCGTTGACTATCTCACCGAGATCTGATCTCGTTCTGTTCTTTCCCGCGCAGGGATTGACTATCAGAAGTGCTTTTTTTCGTCTGTTTTCTGCTGCATTATTCATTTTTGTGCGGCCTCCCAAGTGTCCCATATTATGACCGCGACAATCGTACCACTCGAATTTAAACAAATTGTGAACAAGTACCCCGCAACAAAAAATATTCGGTAAAAAATTCTGATATATACTCTATAGGAATAAAATCAGTGCTATAATAGTCGAAAAAGTCCGCGGAGGTTTATGATGATAAGAAATGTGCTTTTTGACTTGGATGATACGCTCTTCGATTTTCATAAGGCGGAGAAAATAGCCCTCACAAAAACACTTGTGCATTTCGGCATCGATCCGACCGAAGAGACGCTGGCTCTCTACAGCACAATAAACGCAGCCCACTGGAAGCGCCTCGAACTCGGCGAAATCTCGCGCGAAGAAGTCAAAGTCGGACGCTACCGCGAGCTGTTCAAAACTATAGGCGTCGAGTGCGATCCCGTAAAGGCGACTGCGTATTATGAAAGTATGCTCGCAATCGGCCACTATTTTATGCCCGGTGCACCCGAGCTGCTCGAGGAGCTTTACGGAAAATACAAACTCTATATAGTCTCTAACGGCACCGCAAAGGTGCAGGAGGGCAGGGTAGGAAGCTCCGGAATCGCAAAATATATGGACGGCATATTTATCTCGCAGATTCTCGGTGCCAACAAGCCTGATAAGCAGTTCTTTGATATCTGTTTTGCGGAAATACCTGATTTTTCGCTCAGCGAGACGGTTATAATCGGAGACAGTCTAAGTTCTGATATAAAAGGCGGCATAAACGCCGGGATAACAACTGTTTGGTTCAATCCCAAGGGAATAGAAAACGACAGCGATATAAAGCCGGATTATACAATAAAAGAGCTTTCTGAAGTTCCCGGCTTGCTTTCTCAGATCAGCGCGAAAATATGAGACACGGCAAAACATAATATAAGCCCTGCGGCGGTCGGCAGAAGTGCGGCGATAACAGCCCATTTCATGCTGCCCGTCTCTTTTTTTACCGTTATCAGCGTCGTTGAACACGGCCAGTGGAAAAGCATGAATATTATCACGCATATGGCTGTTTTTATGTCCCAGCCGTTTGCCGTGAGCAGTGTGTGCAGCGCAGTGCCGTCAGTCTGCGAGATGCCGCTGTCGGCGAGATAACCCATGAGCATTATCGGCACAACAGTCTCGTTTGCGGGGAATCCGAGAATGAACGCAGTCAGAATGACTCCATCCATGCCGAAGAACCGCGCGAGCGGGTCAAGAAAATCAGAACAATATGAAAAAATACTCGTGCCGTTTATTTTTATGTTCGCACTTATCCATATTATAAGCCCGGCGGGAGCCGCAACAGCCGCGGCGCGCCCCAGCACAAAGAGCGTGCGGTCGAATACGGAGCGCACTATAACTTTGCCTATCTGAGGTCGGCGATATGGCGGCAGCTCGAGCGTGAAAGACGACGGCACTCCGCGAAGAATCGTTTTTGAAAGCAGGGAACACGCCGCAAAGGTCGCAAAGACGGACAGAACTATAAGCGCCGTCAGCAGGGCGGCTCCGGCAAACGAGTCAAACGGAGCGGGCAGTGCGCCGACAATAAACAGGGAAATCAGCGATATCAGCGTCGGGAATCGCCCGTTGCATGGCACGAATCCGTTCGTTGCCGCTGCCATGAGGCGCTCACGCGGCGAGTCGATTATACGACATCCCGTAACTCCTGCCGCGTTGCAGCCGAATCCCATGCACATTGTTAATGCCTGTTTTCCGCACGCGCCGGATTTCTTGAACCTGTGGTCGAGATTGAAAGCTACCCTTGGAAGATATCCTGAATCTTCGAGCAGCGTGAACAGCGGAAAGAAAATCGCCATCGGCGGGAGCATGACAGCGACGACCCATGTCAGAACTCTGTATATTCCGTCAATGAGCGCGCTCGTCAGAATATCGGGAGCGTTTATCAAATATAGTAATTGCCGCAGTTTTGCCCCGAGCGCGTCAAAAGCCGAAAACAGCAGATTTGACGGATAGTTGGCCCCGTATACAGTCAGCCACAGCACGGCGGCGAGCAGCAGGAGCATGGCGAAAATCCCGGCACGCCCCGTGAATATGCGGTCGAGCTTTCTGTCTGCCGCCGAGTGCTTTGCGCTTGTTGTGACGCATTTTTTGAATATATCTTCAGCCCTCATAACGGCGGCTATTGCCGCTTTGTCGCGTATCATTTCATGCGTCAGCCCGAATCTGTCAATTACTTTATTTGCGAGCTTTGCCTCATCTTGCGCTGGGTCGGGAGCTTCAATTTCTCCCGAGAGTATCCGCATTGCATCGCGCCGTGGGTGGCTTGAATTTTCGCTCAGAGCGGGCGTGAGTATTTTTAGTGCTTCTTCGATTCCGCTCCCATAATGCACAGGCTCTATGGGAGCGGACTTTTTTGATATTACCGAGTCAACTGCGTCAATCAGCTCGTCGAGCCCCTTGCCGCTGCGCGCGCTCGTTCCGATTACGGATACACCGAGCTCGCGCGACAGAGCGGGAATATCAACTGATATCTTCTTTCTCTTCGCCTCGTCCATGAGATTAATGCAAACGACAGCGCGCGGAGTTATTTCAATTATTTGCAAAACAAGATTCAGATTTCGCTCAAGGCATGTTGCGTCGCAAACAACTATGCAGGCATCGGCATTTTCGCTGAGTATAAAGTCCCGCGCCACTTCCTCTTCAACCGAGTGCGTGAAGAGCGAGTATGTGCCGGGAAGATCGACCAGAATATGATTCTTTCCGTTTTTTCTGAACGACCCGCAGGCGGTGGCAACTGTTTTTCCCGTCCAGTTGCCGGTGTGCTGGTTCATGCCGGTCAGAGCGTTGAACACCGTACTTTTTCCGACATTCGGATTCCCGGCGAGGGCTATCACAATATCGCCGGAATCAGATTTGAGAGCGGGCGTATTTGTGTCTATGCTATGCTTTCCCATTGAAGTGCGCGTCAATCCCAATTTTACCGCCTCCGCGCCGTCATATCTTGCTGACCGCTATTTTTGCGGCGTCTTCGCTTCTGAGTGCTATGACCGCGCCGCGAATTAAATACGCCGCCGGGTCGCCGGATATCGCTTTGCCGAGACACTCAACGCGCGTTCCGTCGATAAGACCGATGTCCTGCATTCTGCGCCGGTCGTTCGCGCCGAAGCCGAGTTTGTTTACATATGCCTGTTCGCCGACCGATAATGTATTCAAAGAGACAAGACTCATAATTTGATTCACCCTTTAATATAAGTTTACCCGGGGAAAGAAAGTTTCCCGATACCATAATATCGGCATCTGCGAAAAGGGTGAATGGGCATGGACGGCGGCGAAAAATTTTTTACTTTCAACGGCAGCGAATACAGGGGCGAATACGGACTCACGGCGTCGCAGGAGGACTATCTCGAGATGATTTGCCGCAACTGTCCGCAGTCCGGTTCGGTTCGCCTCGGTGTGCTTGCGCGAAAGATAAATGTCAGCGAATCGTCTGCATCTAAAATGGTGCATAAGCTCAGCGAGACAGGGCTCGTGACCTTTGAAAAATACGGAACGATATATCTCACCAAGCGAGGAAGGGAAATAGGGGAGTATCTTATCTTCCGCCACGATGTTATAGAGAGCCTGCTGCGCCGAATGAATTCGAGTGAATCCGAGTTGCGCCAGACCGAGCTCATCGAACACTTTCTCGACAGAAGAACCGTCGAAAATATATCCCGCTTTCTCGAGATACACCGATAAGGCTTTATCGATACATTTGCGCTTATATTTTTTGCACTTGAGTGTAATTTTTGACATATAATGCTAAAATATAAAATAAAACGCATTTTAATGTGCTATCATACACTCTGTAATAATGCAAATGGAGGGAAAACACTCATGGCAGAAAAAAAGACAGTGTTTCTCACCGGCGCTTCCGGCCATATGGGCTGGGCAGGCTTCAAAGAGCTTTACAGCAAGAAAGACAAGCTCAACATAGTCCTGCTTCTTCGCGACAGTGAGAAAAACAGAAAGAAATTCGCAAATTACCTTAATGATCCCAGCGTTAAGATCGTCTGGGGCGACCTGAAGAGATATGACGATGTCCTCAAGTGCGTTGAGGGTTCTGATTATGTTCTCCATGTCGGCGGAATGGTTTCGCCTTCGGCTGACTATTATCCGACAAAGACCATTCAGACCAATACCACCGCTGCTAAGAACATAGTCGAGGCAGTCAAGGCTCAGCCCAACAAGGACGATATCAAGGTCGTCTATATTGGCACTGTTGCTCAGACCGGCGACAGAAACGCTCCTATCCATTGGGCAAGAACCGGCGACCCGATCAAAATCAGCATCTATGATCACTATGCAATAAGCAAGACCATCGCTGAGAGCATCTTCGCTGAGTCCGGCCTTAAGCATTGGGTATCGCTCCGCCAGTCCGGTATCCTTTATCCCGACATCCTCAAGAACATCGACCCCATCATGTTCCATGTTCCGATAAACGGCGTGCTTGAGTGGGCAACTGTTGAGGATTCCGGCCGCCTTCTTGCAAACATCTGCGAGCCCGACGTTCCCGAGGACTTCTGGAGAAAGTTCTACAACATCGGCAGCGGTAAGGAATACAGACTCACCAACTTCGAGTTCGAGGAGCTGCTCCTCGGCACTCTCGGCATCGGCTCCACCAAGAAGCTCTTTGATGCCAACTGGTTCATCCTCCGCAACTTCCACGGTCAGTGGTATGCTGACTCGGATAAGCTTGAGGAGTACCTGCACTTCAGAGCCAACATCCCCGTGAAGGCATACTTCAAGCAGATGATGACTCAGGTTGCACCTTACTATAAACTCGCTTTCCTTGCAAAGCCCTTCGCAGGTATTCTTAAGAAGACCTTCATGAAGAAGCTTGCAAACACCGAGATTTACGGAACCATGTGGTGGATCTCCAACAATGTTCAGGACAGAATCACCGCTTACTATGGCTCCAAGAAGAACTGGGAAGCTATCGGCAACTGGGATACCTTCAAGATTGAGCGTCCCACCGAGGAAGTTACCCTTCTTGACCACGGTTATGACGAGAGCAAGCCCGAGAGCGAGCTTGACCTCGAGGATATGAAGAAGGCTGCTGCTTTCCGCGGCGGCGAGTGCCTCTCGACCGAGATGACCAAGGGCGACCTGTTCACTCCTCTCAAGTGGAAGTGCGCTCACGGTCATGAGTTTGAGATGACCCCGAACCTTGTTCTCAAGGGCGGCCATTGGTGCCCGAAAGAGCTTCCCTCCGACAGCGAAGGCAAGAAGTTCCACTGGGCATACGATGCCGAGGCAAAGGTCAACCCGTTCTTTGCTCAGGTTTGGTATCCTCTCCATGACAAGGACGAGAACAACGAGTACGACGAGCGTATATTCAAGGGCTTCAGCGGCTTCGAGAATATATAATCGCTTAAAAAATCAAATTTTTTGGGAGCTGCTCAGAAATGGGCGGCTCTTTTTTTATTTGCTTTGGCGCGGTTTGGATAAAATAATATAAAAGCGGTGTTGACAAATACCCCGTGGGGGTATATAATCAAGCTAAAGACAGAAACGGGAGATGACAGAATGGAAAATGAAAATAAATGCTGCAAATGCTGTCGGCATAAGTCGACGCCGCGGAGCGACGATACAGTAAAAGCTCTTCAAAACAGGCTCAGCCGGATAATCGGTCAGCTCGGCGGAATAAAAAATATGCTCGACGATAACCGATATTGCGGCGATATTCTTATTCAGCTTGCCGCCGCTCAGAATGCACTGAGAAATGTCGGCTATATTATACTTGAAGAGCATATGGAAACCTGTGTCGCCGAGGGAATAAAAAACGGCGATGATGAGGTCATAGCTGAGGCTGTGGAACTCATTAAAAAGCTCAAATAATCGGAGTGAGACAGATGAAAAAATTCGATGTTACCGGCATGACCTGCGCCGCGTGCAGTGCTCATGTCGAGCGTGCGGTGCGCGGGGTCGAGGGCGTGAAAGAGGTGACGGTCAGCCTGCTGACAAATTCCATGACCGTCGATTTTTCTTCGCCTGCCACTGCCGAGAAAATATGCTCAGCCGTATCTGCGGCGGGTTATGGCGCATCGCCGCAGAATCAGGGCGGCAAAAAAGAAAACAAAAAAGCATCGCTCGAAAGCAACGAGCCGAAAAAAATACTTCACAGGCTTATAGCCTCGGTCGTGCTGCTCCTCCCGCTGATGTATGTCTCGATGGGACATCTAATGTGGGGCTGGCCCGTGCCGCAGATATTTGCTTCGGATCCGCTTGCAATAGGACTTTATCAGCTCCTGCTGACGACGGCCGTCATGGTAATAAATCAGCGGTTTTTTATCAGCGGAACCAAGAGTCTTTTTCACGGTGCGCCGAACATGGACACGCTTGTGTCGCTCGGAAGCGCGGCGGCTTATATATACAGCACAGCGGTGCTATTTGAGATGTGCAACGCGGCAGTGAACGGCAATGTTCAGATGGCGATGCACCATCTTCACGGACTCTATTTTGAGTCGGCGGCAATGATACTGACGCTTATAACCGTCGGCAAATATCTCGAAGCCGTCAGCAAAGGACGCACTACAGATGCGATAAAGAGCCTCATGGATCTTGCGCCGAAAACCGCCTGCGTGATAAGAGACGGCAAGGAGCAGGTTATACCCGCGGAGGAAGTCGTAAAGGGGAATACTTTTGTTGTCAGACCAGGCGAGAGCATCCCTGTTGACGGCAGAGTTATAAGCGGCGAGAGCGCGGTTGATGAATCGGTGCTTACCGGCGAGAGCATCCCTGTTGACAAAGTGCCGGGCAGTCTCGTCAGCGCAGCTACGCTCAATCAGAACGGATTCCTTACTTGCGAAGCGACGCGCGTCGGCGAGGATACGACGCTCAGCCAGATAATAGATATGGTCGAAAATGCCTCGGCAACAAAAGCTCCGATAGCGAAAATCGCCGACAAAGTCTCGGGCGTGTTCGTCCCGACTGTTATGGCGATAGCTCTTGTTGCGGGTGTGGCGTGGCTTATTTCCGGCCGTCCGTTCAGCTTTGCACTTGCCCGCGCAATAAGCGTTCTTGTTATCAGCTGCCCGTGCGCTCTCGGACTTGCAACTCCGGTCGCGATAATGGTCGGCAGCGGTATGGGCGCAAAGCACGGAGTGTTGTTCAAGACTGCGACTGCGCTTGAACAGACCGGAAAAACTCAGATAGTCGTTCTCGACAAGACCGGAACGCTGACGCAGGGCAAGCCGCAGGTCACCGATATCGTGCCCGCCGACGGATTTAATAATGATTCGCTGCTGAAACTCGCGGCTTCGCTCGAAAGCAAGAGCGAACATCCGCTCGCCGCAGCGATAACGCGCAAGGCAGGGGAGAGCAATATAATCGCTGATGAGGCAGAGGGCTTCTCCGCTCTGCCCGGTCACGGAGTCAGCGCGGAGATAAACGGAAAATCTGCGATAGGCGGCAATGCATCTCTGCTCAAATCAAAAGAAATTCTCGATTCCGCAATGGAAGCCGTTGGCGAGAGACTCGCAGGCGAGGGTAAAACGCCGCTGTATTTCGCCCTTGATGGCAAGCTTGCCGGTATAATCGCGGTCGCCGATGTAGTAAAAGACGACAGCAAGCAGGCAATATCTGAGCTTCAGAGCATGGGTGTCAGAACCGTTATGCTCACGGGCGACAACAGGCGTACGGCACTCGCTGTGGCAAAGCAGATAGGAATAGAAAATGTCGTGTCCGATGTGCTCCCGGGTGACAAGGCAGATGTAGTCAAAAAGCTCCAGAAATATGGCACGGTCGCCATGGTCGGCGACGGCATAAACGATGCTCCCGCGCTCACACAGGCGGATACGGGTATCGCTATAGGCGCAGGAGCCGATGTTGCGCTCGATGCGGCTGACGTTGTGCTGATGAAGTCGAGCGTCCGCGATGTTGCGGCGTCTATACGCCTTTCGCGCCAGGTTCTCAGGAATATTCACGAGAATCTGTTCTGGGCGTTCTTCTATAACTGCATCGGTATCCCGATCGCCGCAGGCGCGCTGATACCCGTGTTCAATATCGTGCTCAATCCCATGTTCGGTGCGGCGGCAATGAGCCTTTCGAGCTTCTGCGTCGTCACCAATGCGCTCAGACTCAATTTCTTCAAGCCCGATCGCCTGTTCAAAGGCAAGTCGAAACCGCCGGTCAGGCTTCCCGAGCTCATGCCGGCAGAAGAGAATATAAAAAATACGGAGGAAACAGCTATGAAAAAGACAGTCTACATCGAAGGTATGATGTGCAACCATTGCACAGCTCATGTTCAGAAAGCGCTCGAAGCACTCGACGGAGTGGAGAGCGTTGAAGTCAGCCTTGAGGACAAAAAAGCGGTGCTTACGCTCAAAAATGATGTCGATAACGCCGTTATAATGAACGCTGTCAAGGATGCCGGATACGAGCCGACAAAATGTGAATGATTTTTTAAATAAATCTTGCCATAACACTTGACATATCGAAAGTTATTTGTTAAAATAATTGCCGTCGTCACAGAACGGCAATTAACTGCGGGTGTAGTTCAATGGTAGAATTCCAGCCTTCCAAGCTGGTTACGTGGGTTCGATTCCCATCACCCGCTCCAATATGCGCTTGTAGCTCAGGTGGATAGAGCAACTGCCTTCTAAGCAGTGGGTCAGGGGTTCGAGTCCCTTCAAGCGCGCCAAGCCTGCGGGCATATCTCTTGATGTGCCCGCAGCAAACTAAATGGTGGGTATAGCTCAGTTGGTTAGAGTGCCAGGTTGTGGCCCTGGAGGTCATCGGTTCGAATCCGATTATCCACCCCAGCAAACCAACGCAAAGCAGAAATGTTTTGCGTTTTTTATATATTACCGATATTTTGGGGTGTAGCCAAGGGGTAAGGCAACGGACTTTGACTCCGTCATTCGCTGGTCCGAATCCAGCCATCCCAGCCAGAAACTCCCGCACTTTTGTGCGGGAGTTTTACTTATTACATCTTCACTATTCATTTTTCACTACCCAATGTTTTCAAGAGCTGTGGCTATTTTAAGGCAGTTGAAAGCGGACTGTTTTCGGTTATGTAATCAAACACAACTAACATATAACTAACAAACAAGCAACAAATTATCAAATCACATGGATGTTATCAGATACATCCATGTGCCGATTTTACTTTTTAGCTTTACTTCGGTAGATTTATCCCCCAACATATGATAAAATATTTACATACAAACCAACCGGAGGATTGACGGCTTTTAATGAACGACAGGATGTTTACAAACAAAGACCTGCGGGCGATGATTATTCCGCTGTTTATCGAGCAATTTTTGCTGTTGCTCGTCGGCATGGCGGATACGTTTGTCGTCAGCTTCGTCGGCGATGCGGCGGTTTCCGGTGTGTCGCTTGTAAACTCCTTTAATACCGTCGCGATTTTTCTTTTTTCCGCCCTTGCATCGGGCGGTGCGGTTATAATCAGCCAGTATATCGGCAGCAAAGATAACGAGCAGGCGGGCAAAGCCGCAAGTCAATTATTGATGTTTTCGGTTGTCAGCTCTGTTGTTATATCCGTTCTCATTCTCGTCTTTGAGCGCCCGCTTTTGAATCTGCTTTTCGGCAGGGTAGAGGATGATGTCATGGCGGCGTGCGTCGAGTATATGCGCATCACTGCGTATTCGTTCCCGGCTCTCGCGGTTTATAACGCAGGCGCGGCTATGTGCCGCAGCGTCGGCAGAGCCGATGTGTCGATGTATATATCCGCCTTTGCAAACGCCGTCAATGTTGTCGGCAATATTATCGGCGTGTTCGTTCTTCACGCCGGGGTCGCGGGAGTTGCTTATCCGTCGCTGATAGCGCGGGCTATTTCCGCTGTCGCCGTCACATGGTATTGCTTCATGCATCGGAAAACTCCCGTAAGATACACGCTTTCCGGTATATTCGCGTGGCACGGCTCGCTGCTCAAGAAAGTGCTCGGAATAGCAGTCCCGAACGGCGTTGAAAACGGAGTCCATCAGCTCGTCAAAGTGGCGCTGAGCAGCATGGTCGCGCAGTTCGGAACATATCAGATAGCCGCAACAGGTGTGTCGCAGAGCATATGGTCGCTCGCAGTGCTTATGGGTATGGCGATGGCTCCGGTCTATACGACTGTTATCGGTCAGTGCATGGGCGCGGGAAATATTGAAGAGGCAAACTACTATTTCAAAAAGCTCAATAATCTGACATTCATTCTATCATTGGCGTGGAACACGGCTGTGTTCGCAATGACTCCGCTCTTGCTGAAATTCTTTGCCATATCCGATGAAGCCAAGCATCTTGTGCTCATCATGGTGCTCATCAATAACGCCATAAACGCTTTTGCCTATACGTACGCAGGACCGCTCGGGAGCGGATTGAGAGCGGCGGGGGATGTGAAATTCACCATGACCGTCTCTGTTGTTCTGACTGTAGCCGCGAGGCTGTTCTTCTCTGCGCTGTTCGGTCTGTGGCTCAATATGGGTGCCGTAGGCGTGGCGATAGGCACGAGCATGGATCTGCTCTTCCGCGGAGCGATATTCTTTGTACGCTATAAAAATCAGAAATGGACTAAATTCAAACTTATATAAAGCCTATGAAAAGAAGAAAGCTATCACTTATAATCTCCGGTCTGCTCGGCGTTATAGCCATATTATCCGGCATATATTTAATGGCGGCGAGCGTGACAAATTACATTGCCGAGTCTAAAAAGACGGACTGGATAGTAACCGAAGCCCGGATAACCGATGTTTCGAGCCGCGTCAAAAGAAACAGCAAATCGAGCACGACATTTTATGATCTGACATATCAATACGAAGCGGACGGAAAAACATATATCGGCAAGAAAAGCAGCGTTTCAGGCATCCGACTCGTCGGAGACGAAATAAAAATAAAATATGACCCCGATAATCCGTCTGATTCAACATCGGATATCACTCCAGATAAAGATGATCTGATATACCCGTTCGGCGGCGGAGTTTTGTTCTTGGCGGCAGGAATTTTCTTTCTGTTGACGGCGATAAAACGGAGCAAACGGCTAAAAAACGAAGATGAAGCGTATACTGAGACTTCAGAAAACAGCAGAAACCCGAAGCGAACAATTATAGCGTTACTGCTTATGGCTGCGATTATTGCGCTGACCCTTGTCTTTCTGCGCGCTCAGCCGTCGGGCATTGAAACTTTTTCTTCCGTGATGACCGAGAACGGCTATACTGTGTCAGATACGACCGATGAACTGCGCACGGATTGGCGGGTCGGTTCGCTGATAGAGAATTCGCGCTCTTTGCATACCGAAGATATGCGAATAGACTTTTGTGTCATGGACTCGACCGACAGCGCACGGCGCATCTATTCGGGAATGACGCTTCCGGTAAAAGACGGAGAAGAATACACATACAAGAGCGCGAATTACACCTTCTTTTCAATCGAAGATGACAATTTATATACCGCCAAGATTTACAGCGGCAATACCGTGATTTACGCCGCAGCGTCGCATGAATGCCGCGACAAACTTGTTGACCTGCTCAGACAAATGGGATATTACAAATAAAAAGAAGAGCATCCGCACGAATTAACGCGCGGATGCTTTTTGAATTTCTGTTATCAGTCTTCGACAGTGACTGTGCCGTCTTCGTCAACGGTGATGGTCATGCCGTCTTTGACATAGTTGAGGAACTCCTCGCCGAGGCAGTCAACTGTGGGCATCGGATCGTCGGTCCAGACTGCGGAGAGAATGGCTCCGGCAGCCGCGAGCGAGTCTATATGCTCCGAGAAGAGCAGGCAGGCGGGCGTTCTGCCCATGACCTTTGCGCAGTAGAGAACCATGCCGCCGGTCGTCGAGCCGATAGTCTGGGGCAGGCAGAGAGCCGTGCCGACCATGGGTTTGCCGAAGAGATCGGGGTTGTTCTGGTCGCCGCACTTAGCGGTCTTGTCGCCGAACTGGAGGCTCTTCTGGAAGGAAGCAAGGGTATTGAATCCGTTGTGAGAAACGAGAGCTTTTGCCGTGCATTTGCCTGCGGCAACAGGGCGTCCTTTGAACTGTTTCATTGTTACTTTGCCTCCTTTGTGATAATATCGAGAATCTCGGCGCTGGTGTAGTAGCGCGAGGTGGTATATGTTCTGAGCTTGTTGGAGTTGGTGATGACGGGCATCTTACCAGCAAGCGGGTTGTTCATATACATCAGCGGGCATATGTAGCTGAGAACGACGCCGGTAGCCTTGAGCTTTGCAGCGTTGGGCGTTGCGTTGAACTTCTCAACAACAGCCGGAGCGGCGGTGAAGACGGTCGGGATGGAGACCTTGCTTCTGCCGTTCTTCTTGAGCGACTCGCAGACATTCTCGGTCCACTCAACGAGCTGATCGTAGGAGAGGTGAGGACATCCGACGAAGCAGAGCTTCGGAGTTGCGTTCTTGTCTTTCCACATGACGGGATAATTGTTCTTGACTCTGTCGAGTTCGGCGTCGTCAATGACATAGACCTTTGCGCCCTCGGCGATAAGGCTCTCGCCCTGCTCAACCGCTTCGGGAGTTAGTTTGTCGATGTGATAGAGACCGACAGCTCCGTTGGAAGCGGTAGCCGCGCCGAAATCCTTGAGGTATGCCTTTGCATCGCCGTCAAGCTCGGTGCCGATCCACTTATCAAGACCCTTGACATAGGGGACGTCTTCCATGACCTTCATGCCGATAGCGGAGCCGAGAATCTGAGCCTCGGGCTTCTTGGTGGTTTTGACTTCGACTATCCATGTAGCTTTTCTGCCCTCGTCGGTGACAAGTCCGAAATAGGGGACACGGCCGACGATGGAACCGAAGAGCTCGATTATGCCGGAGTTTCTGTTGCAGCGTGCGCCGAGAACAGAGTTTGCATAGACAACAGCCGAAGACTCAGCCCACGAGAGAACATCGCCCTTCTTGGGGGTGTTGCCGACTTCGTCCATGTAGCAGGTGCAGGTGTAGGACTTGCTGTCGATAAGACCGAGCTTTGCAAGCTGCGCATCGTAGCTGTCCTGCATATTGTACATGAACTTCTTGAAAACGATGTTCTTCAGGAAGCTCGAAGGTACATTGGGATCGAGAGGCTTGGGGTCAACGGAGAACTTCTGGTTCGAAAGAGCGCCGCCCGCTATAAGCTGATCCATAAGATCATAGACAGGCTGCATGACTCCGAGACCGAAGCTTGTAACAAGGTGACCCATCTTGCTTGTGACAGGCACCATCTTGGTGGCGCCGAAAGCGTCACCGTACATGACAAGGGTCTTCATGACCTTCGCCATGGTTTCGCCTTTACCGCCGTTGAGGATTTCTTCCTCTTCGGGAGTAAGGTGCATTTTGTAATTCATGTATATCCACCTTTCAATAAATTTTTCAGCGGAAGCGCTCGCTCACCGCATATGTAACAAATAAATTCTATCACAAATCGCAAATAAAATGATTGGCAATTTAGAAAAATAAACAATTAATAAATAAAAAAATATCGAATTTTTGTATTTGCTTGTCCGCATATACGGCAAATAAATATTTCTTGCAAAATCCTATGCTTTGTGATACTATTTTAGCCCGCATCAATCGAAGGAGGGAACATGGATGATAGGACTCAGGCGCGGAGATGTCAGGCTTTTTGAGCATAACAAAGAGTGGAAAATCGAAGGCGAACGAACGGTAAACGAACTTCGTAAAATACTCGGCTCGGATGCTATTGATATTCAGCATGTCGGCAGTACATCTATAAAGAGCATAAAGGCAAAGCCAATAATAGATATTGCAGTCGGCACAGACGATTTCAAGCGCGTTTTAGCCCATGAAGCCGAATTGCTGAAAGCAGGCTATCATTACCGTCCCAACCACAATATGGGCGGTGCACAGTTGCTTTTTGCCTGCGGCAGTTACTATGAGGGCGGCGATATGCAGACGCACTTTATCCATGTTGTGAAATATAACAGCATGGAGTGGCGGAATTATATAAACTTCCGCGACTATCTGAACACTTATCCGGAGATAGCAAAGCAGTACGAGAATGTAAAAATCGGGCTTGTTGAAAGGCTCGGGAGTATGGGGAGCAGAAACGACTATGTTGACGGAAAGGCTGAGTTTATAAGCCATACTCTCCGCAAGGCAATGGTGTGGTCCTTTCTCGGCAAGACCGTTACAATGAAAACCGACCGCCCGATTGGGTATGTGCACAGAAAATCCGGCTATGAGCTTGTCTATCCGCTCAATTACGGCTATATTCCGGGCGTTCTCGGCAGCGACGGCGAAGAGCTTGATGTTTATCTTCTCGGTGTCAACGAGCCTGTTGAGAGCTTTACGGGCAGAATAATCGGCATCGCTCACCGCTCTGACGATGTTGAAGATAAGCTGATAATGGCGCCGCCCGATATGAATTTTACCCGTGAAGAGGTCGAACATGCGGTGCATTTTCAGGAACAGTATTACGACACGTATATAGAGCTCATAAAATAACAGAACAACCGCAGTATTAAAATCACTGCGGTTGATTTTTTATAATATTTCGCTGTTTTCAAGCAGATATGCCGCACCTATAGCACCTGCATCATTGCCGAGCACGGCAGGGCGAATGAGATTAGCGTCGGAATCGGGCAGGGCATTCAGAAAATCTTCGAACCAATATTGTCTCAGCTCAATCAGTCCGCCGCCGATTACGATACATTCGGGGTCAAAAACACATTTTACTGTGTCAACGACCGCGCACAGGTCGGATATAAAAATTCCGACTGCCTCGCGGCATTTTTTGTCGCCGTCTGCGGCTTTTTTGAAAACTCCGTTGCAGTTGAAGCAGCGGCAGTCAAGTTCGTTTGCCGTTCGCATAAGCCCGGTAGCCGAAACATACTGTTCGGCGCAGCCGACCTTGCCGCAGTTGCATTCGCGCCCGCCGATGTGCAGGGGAATGTGACCTATCCGCGCCGCATGAAAGTTGGCTCCCGTGAGCAGCTTTCCGTTTATTGAAGCCGCGCCGCCGAGCCCTGTTCCGAGAGTCAGCATGACGGTGTTTTTGCAGTTCTCAGCCGCCCCGAAATAAGCCTCTCCGATGAATGCCGCCGCCGCATCGTTTACGACGAAAACGCGGCGGTTGAATTTATTCTCAACATCTTTCTTTATCTCGAATCCCGTGAAGCCGGGCAGGTTGCCGGTCGCGTACAGAACCTTACCCTCATATGGATCGATGTCTCCGGCGGAGCCAATACCTATGCCCGCATCCGTGCCGGCAAGCGGGAGCAAATCTTTTATAACGGCAAAAAGACAATCTCTGATGCTGTCGAGTCCGCGGGATATATTGGTTGAGCGTTTTGCTCTCGCCGTAACGGTTCCGTTTTCAATAACCGCGCCTTTTATCGATGTCCCGCCGATGTCGATACCGATATTCTTCATCTTATTCACCGAAAGCCTTCATAAAGTGTTTGGTAATGTCCATGGGTCTGGTTATCGCGCTGCCGATGACAACGGCGTATACGCCCGTGTCAAGCACATTCTTCAGTTGACCGACTTCCCATATTCCGCCCTCGGCGATGATATGCGCGTGCAGTGTCGATGTCATCTCACGGAGCAGCTCGCAGTCCGGGATTGCGATACCCTTGGTGTATTCTGTGTATCCGCGCAGGGTAGTGCCGATATAATCAAATCCGAGTTCGTCGGCGCGTTTTGCCTCTTCATAGTTCGAGCAGTCCGCCATTATCTCAACTTCGGGCGCATTCTCGCGAATGTATTTTATAAGATCTTCAAGCTTCTCACCATTTGGGCGCGCACGCTTTGTTGCATCGAGCGCAATAACGCTGCACTTCGTTGTCAGCAGGGCTTTGACCTCTTTCAGCGTCGGGGTTATGTAAACTTCGGAGTCCGGATATTCGGCTTTAATTATGCCGATTACGGGCACATCGACCTCTGCCGTTATCTCGTTTATGTCTTCAACATAGTTCGCTCTTATGCCCGCCGCGCCGCCGAGTACAGCTGCGCGCGCAAAATGTCCCATCATGTGCAGCCCATAGAGCGGCTCGCCCTTGACTGCCTGGCATGAGACTATAAGACCGTGTCCTTTCAAGTTTGCCATAGTTATCACTCTCCACAGATATTTTCGCCTTTCGCGGCAAAAAAGTCAAGGGGATAGTGGATTTTATCATCAAAAAACGAACCCTCCGTTTGGAGGGTTCGCGTCGGTTTAATTTACCATTTGTTCTCGACATATTCGCAGAATGCGTACATGTCTTTAATTTCAAGCTTTGTACCGTCGTCGAGAACAGCCGTGCCGTTCCACATGCCGTGAACCTGATGCGAATGCATGCGCAGGAGATTGAGGGCGTTAGTGTCGCAGTGGTGATCATAGAACGGAGTCATTACAAAATCAAATCTGCCGTCCTCGGAGACGAAGTGCCAGGGCTCCATATACTTGTCGGGCTTCGGGAAAGTCTCAACATCTATCGCGCCGAACTTGTGAGCCTTGCCGTCATAGAATATGCAGGTCTCTGTCGCGTTGCTCTCGTCGCCGATACCCCAGGTTATCTCAAAGCCGAAAATGTGCTTGTTGCCGTTCTCGTCAGTCAGATATGTAGAGCCGTTGCCCCAGTACCAAACGAGCTTGTAGGGGGTGTTGACGCGACCCCAGTCGAGGCAGCAGAAGGTGTCGTCCTTTGAGAATTTGTAGACCTTGTCGCCCCATTTGTATGTGCCGCTGCAGGGCATGCAGTTCTGTTTTGTGGTCATGAAATAGCTCTTCGGGTCGTCTTTGAAGGGGAGAACCGTTGTGATGTTCTCGAGTCCGTCTGGAATGTCCATTTCAAAATGGCACTCGACCTTGCCTGACTTGAAATAAATAGTGCGCTTATGCTCTTCGGTCAGGACATCGAATGTAGCCTTGCCGATTCCGTTGACCTCCATCTTGACATGGTTCGGAACATCGCCTTTGGGCGGGAGAACATATTTGTCTTTTCCGCCGAGAAAGAGCGCCGTGGGAGCGGTGAGAGTGCCGGCGGCGAGCTTCTTGTTCTTCTTCGGGTTTCTCAGATCGACCAGCGCCGCCGAAGCGTAGCCGCCGATAGAGATGTTGGCGAAGCTTATCTGGATCATGTATCTTCCGTCGGATATCTGATAGAAGTCCCATTCCTTGCGGCGCATTGAAGGCGTCGATTTCGTGCGGTCATAGTCAAAAACCATGTGCCGCGCCCAGCCGGGCGAAAGCAGAGTGCCGTCGTCGGCAAGAAGCTTGGTCGGCTCGGTGTACTCCTTCTGCGCGCTCTTGACCTCACCCTTGAGCCAGCTCGGATAAGTCCTGGGTATCTCGCTCATTAAAAAATCCTCCTAAACATTAGTTGCATCAGCCCTCAGCTGTGCTGAATTTCAGTTAATTATAGCATATATACCAAAAATATACAACGATTTTTTAGTTTATTATTAAAAATACGAGAAAAGGCTCCCGTAGGGGGAGCCTTTATAGTTTTTAGCCCATCTTTTCGAGAGCCGCCATATATTTCGGGTTCGTCGGGATGAACATATAGTTGAGGAACAGCACTTCATCTATCGAATTTGTCTTGACGAAATTCGCGAGGTTTACGTTTATCTGCCTCGGATCAATGACATATACGGTCTTGTAGTTGTTGCAGAGCCACGGAACAAATGCGTTTGCGTAGCTCTCTTTTATAACTACGATGCTGCGGTTGCCGGGCGCGTCGGTGGTTATCTTAGTCACGCCGTGGTCGCCGCCGAGGAAAGCGAGATACTTGTTCGATGACTTCACTTCCGTGTTTATGACCTTGACTTTGTAGCTGCTCTTGAGCGTCGGGTCGGAGTCAGAGGCAATCGCTTCTGTATTGGTCTGCGGAATGAAATATTCAACATAGTCCGGGTCTTTTTCAACCGCCGTACTCTGCGTAGCTTTATAAAGTGTGCCGAGGAACGGAGAGAGCTTTCCGGTCCGGAGCGAATTTATTTCAACGGGCGTGAATCCTGCGGTATTTGCAAACGCACGGTATGCGTAATATGCGCCGCGTGCCGTCCAGTGATGATCCGTTCTGAAATACAGATATTCGTTCGTGTGGGCGGCTATTTCCGGATAGGCGTCAACGGGGGTTATGCCCTTGAGCTCTCCGTAGATATAGTTGATGCCCTGATACTGCGAATGCGATTTGCCGGAGTTGTATTTCTTCGGAGCGTAGAACTCTATCGAAGTCGGAGCCATGAGACTGTACACTTTGGTGTTTGGCATCTCGGCCTTGAGCTTGTTGAGGGTGGCGGCATAGACATCCATCTTTTTGTAGACATTGGTATACTGCTCCATGAGACGGTCGTCGAGAAGGATTATATACTGGTTGGAGTATACGGTTTCCTTTCCGGTCTCGTCAACTTCGGCGGCGTTTTTCGGTTGAGTGGTCTCGGTGCTCTTTGTTGTCTCGGAGCGTGCCGTAGCCTGCTCTCCGGTTGTTTCGGCGTTGCTTTCGTCCTCATGTGAGAGCGCCTCGCCGTCGCCGACTCCGCCGTTGTTCTTTATGACCGTCGCGCCATCGCCGATCTTCAGGAACGAATAGAATGATTTTATCTTGTTGCTTATTTTGACGAGCCTGTTTCTGCCGGGGAACTGGTCATTGTAGTATTCCTCAAACTTTGAAGCAAAGTCGCCGGAGAAATATGAGCTGGTGGAAAAAGATGGCTTCTGCGCGAGATTTCTGTTCTCCATTTCAGAGACCTTTTCGTCCTTGTCGAAGAAGCTATAAAATCCGACAACGGTGAAAACCGCTAAAACAACGCTGAATGAGACGGCGGTAAGAATTTTTTGAATTTTTTTCATTTTATCTCAGCGCCTCCTCAGAATCTGAAATACAGGAACGGGTTATATGTCGAGCCCGCCAGCGATGCCACGCAGAGCACGAGCATGACGACATTAAAAGCGGTGTTGAATATCGGCTCTGTAACCGGTGCGCGCTGCTTGAGCTTCGCAATGCCAGCTTTGACGAGCTTTGCAATGGGCGCGCAGGCTATGGCAGCGATAATAATAAACGGAATGTTGTTGATTATCATCGCGTTCATGACCGGGTCTGTGAACGCATTGCCCGATGCGCCGAACGCCACGGAAAATGCAGATTTCATCGCCGAGAAATCCTCGAAGTAGAATATCATCCAGCCGACGAGCACGACAAACATCGAATACACCCAGCGGATGATTTTCGGGATTTTATCAATGAACTTTTTGAACACAAACTTTTCAAGGCACAGGAACACGAAATAGTAGAGCCCCCATATGACGAAGTTCCAGCTCGCTCCGTGCCAGAGTCCGGTGAGACCCCAGACGATGAAAAGATTGAGAATCTGACGCGGCAGGCTGACTCTGTTTCCGCCGAGGGGGATATAGACATAATCTCTGAAGAAAGAGCTCAGCGTGATATGCCATCTGCGCCAGAAATCGGTTATCGAAGTTGAGATATATGGATACTTGAAGTTTTCGGGATAATCAAAGCCGAACATGTGACCGAGTCCGATAGCCATGTCTGAATATCCCGAGAAGTCAAAGTAAATCTGGAAAGCGTAGAACAGAACTCCGACCCACACGCTCATCACAGCCGCATTGTCAACATTGGCGAGCAGCGATTCGGCGAGAGAACCGGCATAGTTTGCTATGAGCACCTTTTTGCCGAGACCCGCCATGAATCTCGTCATGCCTTTTGCAAAGCCGTCTATCGTAACAGTCCTGTGGTCTATCTGCGTGTCGATGTCTGAATATCTGACGATCGGTCCCGCTATAAGCTGCGGGAAGAGCGAGACAAACATCAGGAAGTTTATGAAGGACTTCTGCGCCTTGACATCGCCTTTGTAAACATCGAGCGAATAGGACATCGTCTGGAATGTATAGAACGAAATGCCTATCGGCAAAGAAAATGTCGGAACATGGAGCGAGAGGCGAAAGATTCCGTTGAGCGTGGAAATGAAAAATCCGCTGTATTTGAATGCCGCAAGCAGACCTAAATTGATAACGACCGAAAGTGCGATAAACAGTTTGGTTATCTTTTTGCCGCGGTATTTTTCTATTCCGAGCGAGACAGTATAATCAAGTATGGAGCTGAAAATCAGCAGGCATACCCAGACCGGCTCACCCCATGAATAGAATATAAGTGATGCAATGACAAGAACAATATTTTTTACCTTGTCGTTCTTCACGATAAAATAGAAGAACAGAGTCATGGGAAAGAATATGAACAGAAACACGAGACTCGAAAAGACCACTTGATTTCCCCCTTTTTGTGCGTATGATAAACCTAACTATATTACATCTAATTATACACTCTTTAATTGGTAATTCAATTACAAAAGAGTTACAAAAAGCCTATTGCCATTGAAAGCTTTTGACGAAAAAAAGAGACACGGAACAAACCGTGTCTCTTGGAGCCGATTATGCAGTTGGAAATTTAAAACATATTGATGATAACCGGGATAAGAGCTTTTATAATTTTGATAACGATCTTGGCAATGACAGGAGCGACAACGCTCGTTATCTTCACAACATATCTTGCAACTTCAATCGCAATCTGGATTATAACATACCACTTGCCGAGATAGCGCTGTAGCATGTTTGTGTCCATGCCCTTGTAGTCGGGATCGACAGGAGTATAAGTCGTGTCGGTCTTGACTATCTTGCACTCGTCTATCTGCTTCTTGCTGTCAACGCCGTATGTCTTGAGTGTGAACGAATTCTTTGTGAACTCAATTGTCGAATATGTCGGCTCTTCGGAGACATATTTAAAATCAAGCCACTCGTAATCGTAATCCTCAATACGGTTCTTGCCGGAAGCGGAGCTCGCGGTAAAGTATACGGTGCCGACGGGATCGACAACTGCGCCGTCCGCATTGTATTTCTGATCCTTGACGGGCTTTGTGTCCTTCATGAAGAAGGAGCGGCCGTAAAGATGCTCGTGTCCCGTCAGGCAGACGTCTATCTCAAATCTGTCGATAAGCGCGCTGTATATAGCCGCAAGCAGCTTGTTGTCGTCATCGGCGGCGTGGTGTCCTGTTCCGTAGATATCGTGATGCATAACGGCGACGCGCCATGTGGCGTCGGGGTTTTTAGCGATAGCGTCAAGAGTGAACTGATACTGGTCATACACATTGTAGATCTGGGTGTTGTAGACGATGAAGAGCACATCGCCGTAGCGGAACCAGTAGTTCTCGTCAACATTTGCGGGCGTTGTGCCGCGGTACTCGTTCGGATTGTTGACATAGAAGGGATAAGTTTCGCCCTTGCGGTCGTGGTTGCCGACCGTGGTAGCCATGGGATATGATCTGAGAGCCGCAGGGGAGAGTGTGCCCGCCCATTCGTTGGCTCTGTCTCCGTGCTGAGTCTGATCGCCCGCGGAAACTATAAAACTGATATCATCGTTCTGGTCGAGCGCAGTACCGAGAGTCTTCTGCCAGATATACGATTCTTCGCGTCCGTCCTCAACGTCGCTGCTTATCTGAATGTCGCTGACATAGAGAACTTTGAACTTCTCGGTGGAGAGCGTTCTGTACATAACGGGCTTGCTGAACTTTCCGTTGCTGCCGTAGGTGTAGTAGTAAACGGTGTCCGGCTCAAGACCTGTTGCGGTCACTTTGTATACGCTCTGACCCGTGTAGCTGTCGGTCGATGCTTTGCCGACAAACTCTTTGAACGAGGTCATGTCGGCGCTCTTGCCGATGCGGACAACGCCGCTCTTAGCCGTGTCGTCGGAGTGCCAGCAGAAGTTGAGCTGAGTTGCGTCCGCGCCCGGGGTGAGTGCGATGAGCGTGTTGTCGTTTCGTACAGTTTCCCAGTAGCTGTTCCATTCGGGCTGAGTGAGTACATTGCTTCCGTCTGCCGAGGTGCCGATAGCAAGGCACGAGGCGAGCATGAGCAGTGCGAGCAGAATGGAAAGCGTCCGTTTTGCTGTTTTCATTGGAATTCTCCTTTTCATATTTTTTTGAGCGGGAGTATTATAGCACATTTTGCTCTATTTTGGTAGATTTTTTTAATATATTATCTACTTTTTTTACAAAAACTATGGAAATATTTATAAAGTGATGATATAATCTATCGCGGATTTTTAAGAATGAAGAGGAATACAGATGAAAGTTATTGTTTTGAACTCGGCGGCACAGGTTGGCGAGGAAGTCGGAAAAATTTTCTGCGATGAGGTCAATGCAAAGCATGATGCGGTTCTTGGACTTGCAACCGGAGCGTCCCCGATACCTACATATGAGTATATGACCGAGCAGTATCGCAGCGGCAAGGTGAGCTTCAAAGATGTCAGGACCTTCAACCTCGACGAATACTGCGATCTGCCGAAGAATCACCCCAACAGCTTCTATTCGTTTATGGAAGAGAACCTTTTCTCGAAGGTCGATATAAAGCCCGAAAACGTCAATTTCCTTGACGGAAATGCCGAACCCGTCGCCGAGAGCGCACGTTATGCGCAGGCTATAAAGAACGCCGGCGGAATAGATATTCAGCTTCTCGGAATCGGCAGAAACGGTCATATCGGCTTCAACGAGCCGGCTGATGAATTCACCGACGAGGCATTCAAGGTCAAGCTTACTGACAGCACAATAGCTGCGAATTCACAGTATTTTACTGATATTGCCATGCCGCACTATGCCATAACAATGGGCATCGGCTCGATAATGAGAGCGAAAAAAATAGTACTCATCGCGACAGGCGAAAGCAAGGCAGAGGCGATAAAGGCGACTGTTGAGGGTGAAGTTACTCCGCATTGCCCGGCGTCGATACTTCAGCAGCATGACGATGTGACGATATTCCTTGACGAAGCGGCGGCAAGCCTGCTGAAAAAATAAAAATTGAGATAAACAGACCTCCGATGCGTCAAAGTGCGTCGGAGGTCATTTTTTTAATACAGAGCTATTTTGTTGATTTCGGGCGTGTCTCGGGATGAGACTATCAGTATGCGTACAGCGTCGGTTTCAAGCCCGTGGAGCTTCATTATCTTTTTCGTGCCGATTGTTGTGCCCTCAAAGCTGTTGAACCAGATTTTGTCCTCATTTCTGTGCTGGACAATGAAGTTTTCAACGCGCTGACCCTCGGCAATATTTTCGCTCACCTCAAGGAAGTTGAGCTTTATTCTCTCGCCGAGTTCAATGGTTATAACGCGCTGCGTTTCACTCCCGTTGTACGGTTCAATAGTGATCTCTTTGCCCTCGGCAAGATTTGTCTTGAAGCTGTTTTTTATAAGTTCGCCGAGCTCGTTCAGACGCTTGGCGTCGTTATCATTAAGTCTGAGCTGATTTGCATCCGGCTTTACATGAGCCGCCTACTTGATGAAGTCCTTCATGTCTCTTTCTCCCTTTGTCGGTTATCTGGACGTTTTTAGTTTATCGGCTCCAACTGCTGTTGTCAATATGAGTTTTGCTAACCTTTTACTTTTCGTGAGTCTATTTCTTGCCGGATTTTTTGAATATCAGCAGCGAGATTGATATCACGGTCGCGATTATAACCGTTATGCCGACTGCGGTGACTCCCTGTTTCACTCTTGCGGCGTTTCGTGTGTTCCCACCACTCGGCAGAGTATAAGCCTCCATCTCATCGGCATCATCTATCAAGTATTCTTCATCGGCGTCTTGTGATTTGGATGAGCGATTGTTCTTGGAAGAATTTGATTTAGTTGTTTTGTTTTTTGTCTTTGATTTGGTGCTCGACTTTGACGACGAGCTTTTGCTCTTTTTCTTCGTTGTACTTTCCTTTTTCGTCGTTGATTTGGTCGAACTTGATTTCTTTGTGGTTTTTGTGGTGTCTCTGTCATCGGAATCCGAATTTCCGGACTGGTTGTTCTGTTCCGCGGTAGTCTCCGGCGGGGCAATATATGTATCTATTTCAAACATCTTTGACGGAATGCCTTTGTCATCGGTGACTCTGACATAAATTTCCGGGTCACCGCCGAATGAATATTTTCTGTCTATGAGCGTCTCACAGGTTATACCGCCTCCGGCAAACGACGCGGAGGATTTGACGCTGAACAGCTGTTCGTCGTATTCTGCCTTGCCCGTAATGCCGATTTTTATCGGGTCTTTGCCGTCAACATATATTTCATAGACAACCGGGCTCTCTTTTGTCAGATCCGCATATGAGATATCGCCGTTTATCGCAACATAAAGCGAGCCTTTCTCGGTTTTGGTGTAATATGTAGCGAGCGCGCAAATGCCGTTGCCGCCGTTCTCATTTTCGCACTGTATCTGCACATTGGTGCTGCGCACTTCATCGGGCGAGACGGATCCGTCTATCGACACTGCAAACGCCTGTATTGTAAGCGCGAATATAAAAATCGCCGCTGCTGCCGCTGTGCAAAAACGTTTTATAAATCCTGTTATCTTTTCCACGCTTAGATCACCGCTTATGCTTTAAAGTACTAATACCGAAAATATCACTTTTTTCATTCATGTGCAATAGCAAAAGTCGAATTTTGTAAAATCAGCACAAAACAATTTGTAAATATTGCACAATGAAAACAATATGTTTGCGCAAGCAGACATAAAAAAACGGCTACATCGAAACCCGAACGGGTTAAGATACAGCCGATATAATTTTTTTAGATTTTCATCTTTTTCATTGCGACCGAAAGCGCCTTGCACAGCGCAGTTCCGAGAACGGCGCAGACGCCGGCTTCAATGAGTCCGTTGACCCCGACGAATGCGGCGGCAAAAGCCATAACATTTGTCGAGCCGAACTGCTCCTTGAGCTGAATGATTATCGGTGCATTGTTGAAAAGCAGAAGCAATGTGCCGGTAAACAGAATCGTGTTGAGCAGGGGACCTGCGATGCTCGCGACAAGATACTGCACGAAGCTTGTCTTATCTTTCGATGATACCGCTTTGAAAATAACTGCCGTCAGCCAGCCCACGAGAACTCTGGGCACGATGCAGACGATCGCGGTGCGCAGGGGACTGACGCTGAAAAGCGCAACGCCGAAAGTGCTCATTCCGAAGCACTGGATGAAGCTCGTTATTCCGAATACCGCGCCGAGAAACAGTCCGCCTACAGGGCCGAGCAGAACAGCTCCGATAATAACCGGAATCGTTATGAATGTTATCTCGATAGCACCGGCTTTTAGATAACCGAGCGGCGTGAATGCCATAACGATTATTAAAGCGGTGAGCAATGCGGTGAGTACGAGACGCACGAGTTTTTGCCGCGATGCGGCAGCTGATGTTTTTGACATGATTTTTTCCTCCTTGCTGTTGCTCCGTCAGGATGCAGCGCAATTTTTTGAGTCTATATCAAAAGCATTGCTTTTAATATGCAATTTTATTATTTCCTGTTCTTTTCGTATATTATACGAAGTCCCTTGAGTATGAGCTCGGGGTCGTATGCCATCTTGTGGTTGCAGCTCTTGATTATCTCGCCCGAAAGTCCGCCTGTTGCAACAAACGATTTAACTTTGCGTCCGAGCTCCTGCTCCATTCTGTCGCAGAGCCCGTCGAGCATGGCGGCGGTGCCGAAAACAACACCGGACTGCATGCAGTCGATTGAATTTGTGCCGATGGCTTTCTTTGGAGTCGAAAGGCTTATCGCGGGCAGCTGAGATGTTTTGGCGGACAGTGCTTCAAGCGAAATCCCGACTCCGGGGGCGATAGCACAACCGCAGAAAGAGCCACTCTCGTCGATAACATTGATTTTTGTTGCAGTTCCGAGGTCGATAACAAAGCACGGCAGCTCATAGAGATTCGCCGCCGCAACAGAAGCGGCAACAAGATCCGCGCCCGCCTGCGACGGGTCGTCGGCAAGGATATTTATCCCTGTTTTGACTCCGGGACCCAGAACAATTGGCTCGCTGCCTGTTATGCGCTTTGCGGCGTGCGATACAGCACCCGTCAGCTCCGGCACAACGGAGCTTATCGCGCATCCGGTAAACTCGTCAAAACCGTAGCCGTAGAGGTCGAAAATGCTCTTGAGTTCAATGGCATACTGATCATCAGTGCGCGAACGGTCGGTGGCGAGTCTTGAAACGAACTTCAGCTCTTCGCCGCTGTATGCGCCGATTGTTAAATTGGTGTTGCCGATGTCGATAGTCAGAAGCAATCCGATCACCTCGTGAAAAGCGTTGTTTTAACTGACTTGATTATACACTATAACGCTGCAAAAAGCAAACTTATAATAAATTTCACTGTTTATTTTCGCGGCGCATTATGTTATAATTATCCGCAGAAAGGAATGAGATCCGTTATGCTGTGTAATTTGTGCCCGCGACACTGCGGAGTTGACCGCGATGTTTCGCAGGGATATTGCATGAGCCCGAACACATTAAAGCTCGCGCGGGCGGCGCTGCATTTTTGGGAAGAGCCGTGCATCAGCGGCACAAAAGGCTCCGGCACAGTGTTCTTCTGCGGGTGCAATCTCAGGTGCGTTTATTGCCAGAACAGCGAGATAAGCGGCGGGGGAGCAGGCATTCCTATGAGCGACGAAGACGTCATGCGCACTTTTGACAGGCTCATTGAAAAGGGCGCGCATAATCTCAATCTCGTTACCCCTACTCATTATGCGGATTCCGTAGCGCGGATACTCGAAAAATATCATTCGCCTGTGCCTGTTGTGTATAACTGCGGCGGATATGAATCCGTGGAAACGCTCAAAAAGCTCGAGGGCCTTGTTGATATATATCTGCCCGATTTCAAATATGCCGACTCGGCTCTTGCGGCTGAATATTCACATGCGCCGGACTATTTCGAGCGTGCGTTCGAGGCGATTAAAGAGATGAACAGGCAGGTCGGAGTGCTCAAACTCGACTCCGACGGCATAGCCGAACGCGGTCTTATTATACGCCACCTTGTGCTTCCGGGAGCTGTTTCAAACACAAAGAAAGTGCTTCGATGGATAAAGGAAAATCTGCCGGAGGGAACGGTAGTCAGCCTGATGAGCCAGTATACGCCGTGTGCAAAGGCTGCGGAGCATCCGCCGCTTGACAGGCGCATTTCCAAGTACGAATATGAAATAGCGCTCGATGCAATGATCGACCTCGGCTTTGATAACGGCTATGTGCAGAGCCGCCGTTCGGCGCAGAAAGATTTTATTCCGGATTTTCAGTCCCACGAGGGACTCTTATAAATATTGTTGACCGAAAGGGAGTTTTGATATGACAGGTTTTATCGGAGCGGGCAATATGGCAAATGCCATTATAAAAGGCATGGTGTCGTCCGGTGCGGCAGAGGGAAAAAATATAGCAGTCTATGATATCCACCCCGAAAAGCGCGAAAAGGCGGCCGCAGATTACGGAGTCAATGCGGTGTCAAGCCTTGAAGAACTTGTGAGCGGGTGCAGCGAGATAGTTGTTGCAATCAAGCCTTACGGTTTTGAAAAGCTGCTCGGCGGACTTGATGCTCAGCTCAAAGAGCACGACCCGCTTATAATTTCCATAGCTGCGGGCAAGACCGTTGAGACTATTTCATCGTATCTCAGCTATGAACCCGCACTCGTGCGCGTCATGCCGAATATAAACGCAACGATAGGCGCATCCATGAGCGCATACTGCGCGAACGGACGAGTCAGTGCGGAGCAGAAAGCATTTGTTGCAAAGCTTTGTTCATCCATCGGCGAAGCGGTCGAGCTCGACGAAAAATTCTTTTCGGCTTTCGGCGTTATCGGCGGCGCGGCTCCCGCGTTTGCATATATGTTCATCGACGAGCTTGCACGCGGCGGAGTTAAAATAGGTATGAATAAACAGGTTGCGCTGAAAGTTGCGGCTCAGACCGTGCTCGGCAGCGCGAAGATGATAGCGGAGAGCGGGGAGCACCCCTATGCTCTTGTGGATAAAGTCTGCTCGCCCGGCGGAACCACTATCGAGGGCGTTGCGGCGCTCAATGAAAACGGATTTGCAAACGCTGTTATGCAGGCTGTGTCGGCAACATACGATAAGGATCTGAAACTCTCCGGCAAATAAAATGCGGAGAGGATGAATATATCAATAATTGTACGGAGGTATAAACAATGGCATTACCGGTAGCACTTCAGCTCTACAGTGTCAGAGACGAGCTTGAAGCAGATTTTGAGGGCACTATAGCAAAGGTCAAGGAGTTCGGCTATGACGGAGTCGAATTCGCGGGACTTTACGGCAAAAGTGCAGAGCAGGTCAAGAAGATTCTTGCCGACGCAGGGCTCACTCCCGTTTCGGCTCATGTTCCGCTCGACGAATTGCTCGGAGATACACAGGCGATCGTCGCAATCTATAAGGAGATAGGCTGCAAATATATTGCCGTGCCGTATCTTCCCGAGGACAGACGCCCCGGAACAGAGGGGTTTGACCGCACGATAGAGGACATAAAGAAGATTGCCGATGTCTGCAATGAGCAGGGCATTCAGCTTCTCTATCATAACCATGATTTCGAGTTCAAAAAGCTTGACGGCAAATACGCGCTCGATATTCTTTATTCCGATGTCACCGCCGACAGACTCCAGACCGAGATCGACACCTGCTGGGTCGGCGTTGCAGGCGAAGATCCCGCATCGTATGTTCTCAAATACAGCGGCAGAGCACCCGTTGTCCATCTCAAGGATTACTATATGCAGGGCAAGGAGAAGCCGAAAAAACTCTATGAGCTTATCGGCATAGAGGATGACGGCGAGAGTGCATCTGAAGAGGCGTTCGGATTCAGACCCGTCGGCTACGGCGTTCAGAATATGCCCGCTATACTTGATGCATCCGTAAAAGCAGGCGCGGAGTGGGTAGTTGTCGAGCAGGACAGACCCGCACCCGGCGACACCCCCATTAACTCAGTAAAGCTCAGCCGCGAGTATCTCAAAACACTCGGCTGGTAAAATAATTAATATCAAAAGAAAGAAGGTAACGGAACATGAGCACCAATAAGTGCTGGTATAAAGAGATGGCAGTATACCAGATTTGGCCGCGAAGCTTCTGCGACGGAAACGGCGACGGCATCGGCGATATCAAGGGTATTATGTCAAAGCTCGATTACATAAAGAGCCTCGGTGTTGACGCTATCTGGTTCTCGCCGCTCTATAAGTCTCCTCAGGAGGATATGGGCTACGATATAGCCGACTACAAGGATATCGCTGAGGAGTATGGCACGCTTGACGAGTTCAAAGAGCTGCTCGAAGCTATTCATGCAAGAGGCATGAAGGTTATAATGGATCTCGTTATAAACCATACCTCAAATCAGCACAAGTGGTTCCTTGAGAGCATGAAGAGCAAGGATAACCCTTATCACGACTATTATTTCTGGCGCGACGGCAAAAAGGGCGGCAAGAAGCCCCCGAATAACTGGCTTTCGACTTTCTCAGGTCCCGCATGGAAATATAACGAAGACCTCAATCAGTATTATCTGCATCTCTTTGCCGAGGGTCAGCCCGACCTCAATATGGATAACCCCAAGGTGCGCGAGGAGATAAAGGATATCATGCGCTTCTGGCTCGATATGGGCGTTGACGGATTCCGCGAGGACGTTATCACCTTCATATCCAAGGCCGAGGGTCTGCCCAACGGCTTCCCGCTGCCTGTTGCCACGGGCATTGAGCACTACAAGAGCGGGCCCCATCTTCAGGAATATCTCGGCGAGTTCAGAAAGGTGCTCGATGAATATGACTGCATGACAGTCGGTGAAGCGCCCATGATGACTCCCAAGACCGCGATGAAATTCATCGAGGAAAACAAGGATCAAAAGCTCAATATGATGTTCCACTTCCAGCATATGGAGGCGGACTGCCTGTTCTACAGCTGGATAAGAGCGCCGTTCAGCCTCAGAAAGCTCAAGAATGTTTATAACAACTGGCAGACAAAGCTCTACGGTAAGGCATGGAATACACTCTATATCGAGAACCACGATCAGCCGCGTATCATAAACAGATACGGCAGCCTCAAATACAGAGTCGAGAGCGGCAAGATGCTCGCGACGATGTATATCTGCCAGAGCGGCACTCCGTTCATATATCAGGGTCAGGAGATCGGTATGGTCAATATCGGTCTGCCGGAGATTGAGATGTATGAGGATGTTTCGACTCAGAATGCCTATCACACCATGCGCCATCTCGGCTTCACGCACAACATGGTCATGAAAGTCGCAAAGTATGCTTCGCGTGACAATGCGAGAACGCCCGTCCAGTGGAGCGCAGAGAAAAATGCCGGCTTCACTACCGCCGACAAGCCCTGGTTCTATATCAACGATAATTATAAAGAGATAAATGTTGAGGCGGCAGAGAAGGACGAGAACTCCATTCTCAATTATTACAGAAAGCTTCTCAAACTCCGCAAGGAGAATCCCATTATAATCTACGGCGATTTCAAGATGTACAACAAGCTCAGCAGAAAGCTTTTCGTCTATGAGCGCAGCTATGAGGGACAGAGAATGCTTGTTATCAACTCGTTCTCCGAGAAGCCCGTGAAGTTCAAGGCTCCCGCAGATTTCGATATCACGAGGTCGGAGCTGCTTATCTCAAACTATGACTGTAAAGATAAGTCGAATGCTTTCACGCTTCGCCCCTATGAGTCGAGAGTCTATCTCATAAAGTAATTTAAAAAGTCCGCTGCCTGAAATATGACAGCGGACTTTTGCTTTTGATTTATTTAATTTTCTTTGGCTCTTACGCGCAGTGGAATTTCCATCTTGTCGGCGAGTGCCTGACATTCTGCTATCTCTTCCGGGCTGATAACATCGACTACCGAGAACTTGACCGTCTTGATGTATTTCTTGCATTCTTCGGCAAATCTCAGAATCTCCTTAAAAGAGTCGATGCCGAATTTCGGTCTCGATATCTCGTTGTAGCGCTCTGCGTTCGGGGCGTTGAGGCTTATTGAGACAGTGTCGGTGAATTCGGCGATTGCGGGGACGGTGTCTTTTTTGTTGATAAGATTCCCCAGTCCGTTCGTGTTGATGCGTATCTTTATGTCGGGATATTTGCTCTTGAGGAGCCTGCCCGCAATAACAAGATTGTCAAAAGCGCAAAGCGGCTCGCCGTATCCGCAGAACGTGACCTCGGGAAAATCGGAAAAGTCAAACTCTTCGATGGCCTTTGCGATTTCTTCAGCAGTGGGATCTGACTTGTGCCAAAGGGTGTGTGCCGAACCAAGTCCGTCTCCGTTTGAGCGGATACAGAAGGTGCATCTGCAGGGACAGCGGTTGGTTATGTTGAGATAAACCTTGCCTCTGTAAGTATAAACTATGTCAGCCAAAATGAAAGCCTCCTTATTTGAGAACCTTTTTCTTGAATCCGGCAGCATCGAGTGCGAGACCGAAGATTACATATATAGCGGCGTTTGCGGCGACCTGGATAACATTGGGTATGACCGCTGCAAATGCGCCCCATGCGCCGAAAAGTATTCTGTCGGCGAGATAGTATCCGACGCAGGTGACTATAAGCGCGGGAATAAGCGCGATGAGATTGCGCGCGTTGATTATCTTATCTTTCTTTGAAGTGAACGGCAAAACGATGAGCGACTTTATTATCACCGTTGCAATGACCCATATAGGCGCGGTCAGCGCGTCGGCGAGTCCTGCGCCGACTGCTGCAGCTGCTATAGCGTAGGGCAGGGGCAGGAGAGACGCCGCAAGGAAAATGAACGAGTCGCCGAGGTGTATATATCCGTTACCTGTCGGAATACGAAGAACATATGCGGTAACGACGGTTATTATAGCCGCGAAAAGTGCTGCCATAACGACATAAATAAGTTGCTTGTTTGCTTTTTTCTTTGCCATGGTTTAGCCCTCCCGGGTTTGATATTACCATTGATACTAACACCATAAAAGCTTTTTTAATTTGCCGAACGGAAATACGACAATAAAAAATCAGAAAATCGTCATAAAGCCTAAAATTTATATGAATACGGGGGGACAAATCGAAAAAATTAGTACATGGTTCTGCATGCCGAGTTTATGGATTTTTTGTGAATTGTTGTGCTCGGGTGTTGAAAAGCTTGTATAACATATGATATAATATCACGATGAAAAATAAGGCTTTGGCGGAAAGGAGAATGTCTCTTGAAAAGACGGCTGGCGGCGCTGATGCTCGTGCTTTGCCTGCTTGCTCTGGCTTTTACCGGGTGCAGCGGCACGAAGATGAAATCGCCCACGGGGCTTATGCGTCCTCCGCTTTCGGCGGGCGTTGACAGCGAACTTAAAAGTGCATTCCTTTCTGCCGCGACCGGCAAGGGAAAGGCGGCGTCCGCGTCCGAAATTTCTCTGATATCTCCGCTTTCGGGAGATCACCGCTCCGCATTCGTGCTTCACGATATAGATAACGATGGGGTAAATGAGGCTCTTGTGTTTTATAAGCTTGAAAGCGAACCGTCAAAAGAGCATATGAATGTGCTCGACAATGTCAACGGCAAGTGGGTCTCGGTAAATGACTTCTCGGGCACCGGCACGGGTGTCAACTTTGTCAGCTTCGTTCAGATGACGGAAACGGGATGCCCTGCAATACTGGTTTCGCAGAGCCTCTATGAAAACGACGCGAGCAAAATACTCTCGGTCTATGTCTGCACCGGAAACGAAGAAAAGCTTACGGTCAAGAATGTCTGCACCGAGGTATATTCTGTTATGGAGAACGTCGATGTTGATTCTGACGGTCTGCTTGACATATTCCTCATTCAGCAGGATTTGACAAACAACAATTCGCCGCGCTCGACCGCGAAGGTCTTCAAGATGAACGCCTCGGGCACTCTCGATGAGTTCGGCACCGCAAAGCTTGACGGTGGAATCAGCAAATATTGCTCGATTCAGACGGACAAAGTCAGTCCCTCGTCACCGCTTAGAATATATGTCGACGCGATAAAGGGCGAAGACCAGGCGATAACCGAAGTGCTCTTCTGGAGTGCTTCGAGCAAATCGCTTGTGACCCCAATGTTCAGTCTTGATACGCAGTCGAATATGTTTACCGCGCGCTCGGAATTGCTCGCTTCGCAGGATTATGACGGAGACGGAATGATAGAAATACCGAGCCAGCGCCCGCTGATGGGCAGCCGAAAATACGAATCTCCGAAGAATATGTATGAGCAGATGAATGTTACAAGCTGGATTGAAGTGCGTTCATCGAAGGACTTTGAATTTACTGAGACACTCGTCAACGCAAGCGATTCGTATATACTTGATTTTAAACCGCTTGAAAATATCATGGGCGAGTTCACAGTGTATTCCTACAGCAATACGCGCACATGGATATTTAAAGAATACAGCGCAAAATACGAAACTGCCGGCGATGACCTTTTCGCCATAATATGCACAACAAAAGACAGTGCGAACCAAAAGGGCGTGAAGTCGGAAAACTATCTTATAGAGAACGATGACGGAACGGTTGTTTATTTTGAATCCCGCGAAAAAGGCGCAAAGGCGGGAATAACCGTCAAATCAATAAAACCGTACATCAAGATATTCAAGGATAAGGAGTTGGCAGCAAAATGAAAAAAGTTCTCGTAGCCGAGGACGAGTCCTCAATCAGAGAGTTTGTGGTTATCAACCTCAAGAGAAACGGCTATGATGTTGTCGAAGCGGCGGACGGCGCTCAGGCTATTGAAAAATACAAAGCCTGCAACGGCGATATTGATGTTGCTATCCTTGATATAATGATGCCGTATGTTGACGGACTTGAGGTCTGCAAGCAGCTGCGCGCGATGAACGCGAACCTCGGCATAATAATGCTGACCGCTAAGACTCAGGAGATGGACAAAGTTTCAGGACTGCTCATAGGCGCAGACGACTATGTCACAAAGCCGTTTTCGCCTTCTGAACTCATGGCTCGCGTCGATGTGCTCTATCGCCGCGTAGAGATGAGCGCCGGGCTTGCGGACAGCTCCCACGCAAATGTTATAACCTCCGGCGAGTTTGAACTCAATATGAGAAACAGGACGCTTACCAAAAACGGTATCCCGATAGAACTCACGCAGGTCGAGTTTCAGATAATGGAATACTTTTTCACAAACCAGGACGCGGCGCTTTCGAGAACGGATATTCTCGAAAAAGTCTGGGGCAGTGACTACTTCGGCGAAGAGAAGATAGTTGATGTCAACATACGCAGGCTACGAATGAAAGTTGAAGACAATCCGTCCGCACCCAAGCATCTGCTGACGATGTGGGGCGTCGGATACAAATGGATAGCTTGAATTAATTTAAAAAACACGAGAGGGGGCAGGCAAAGTGAAAAAAATCGGCGGCATAACAAAACGATGGCTGAAAGATATATTCAGCGTCATTTTGGTGCTCGTGCTCTCCGTTTCGGTCGCGGCCTGTCTCTTTATAAGGACTTATTATTATACATCGATAAAAAATGTGCTCGAGACTAACTCGGGCGAACTTATAACCACTTTCTTTAACATTTACGGCGCAAACAGCGAAGACGGGTTTGCGATTGCCGGCAGAGAGTTTATCGAAAACTGCGGTATGCTCGATCTAATGGAGATATGGATAATCGACAACAGCGGAAATGTGCTCTTGTCCTCAAGCGGATTTGAAGTCTCACCTCAGCAGAATATGCCGGATTTTATCGAGGCGATGAATTCGGCTTCCGGAAAAGCTACTTGGGTCGGAAAGCTCAGCACCGGCGAAAAGATAATGGCAATGACCGAGTCGGTCATGAATACCGACGGCACGGCTGCGGGCGCTATAAGATATATTGTCTCACTCGAAGATGTCGATTCGCAGATAGGCTTCTCGTGCCTTATAATCGGACTGATAGCCGCGGTTATCATTGCAGTATCAACGATACTCGGACTTGTATTTACTCGGTCTATAGTAAGACCTCTGAGAAATATAGGCAACGTTGCGGGCAAGGTCGCGGACGGCGACCTCAGCGCCCGAATCGAAAACTACAAATACGATGATGAAATAGGTGAGCTCTGCGGCAAGATAAACAACATGATTGATGAGCTCAACGATGCCGACAGGCTCAAAAATGATTTCATCTCGACCATATCGCATGAGCTCCGCACTCCGCTTACTTCCATAAAAGGCTGGGGCGAAACGCTTATGCAGGTCGGCGATACCGATCCTGCGCTGACAAAACGCGGCATGAGCGTTATAATCAGCGAGGCGTCGCGTCTCTCCGGCATGGTTGAAGAGTTACTTGATTTCTCAAAGATTCAGAGCAACCGCATGAATCTTCAGCTCAAGAAGATAGATGTTCTTGCCGAGCTTGATGAGACAGTGTTCACATTCAGAGAGCGCGCAATAAAAGAGGGCATAGAAATAATATACAACGCCCCCGAGCTGCCCGCGCCGATGGAGGCGGACGAAGACAGAATACGTCAGGTGTTCATTAATATTTTTGACAACGCCATCAAATATAACTATCACGGCGGCAGGGTAATAGTGCTCGCCCAGATAACCAGCCCGACCGTGCTTGAAATATCCATAAGCGATACGGGCAGGGGCATATCTCCGGAAAATCTTCCGCGAGTAAAAGAAAAGTTCTATAAAACGGACAATACCGTTGCGGGTTCGGGAATCGGACTTGCCGTAGCGGATGAAATAGTCAAACTCCACGGCGGAACGCTCAATATTGACAGTATTCTCAATGAGGGAACCACCGTAACGATAACGCTGCCGATAGAAGCAGTGACCTACACAGACGAAAAGGAAGTACACGATGAAGAAGCAAAAAACTCAAACTAAATACGGCTCCGTCGGCGGTCAGGCACTGATGGAGGGCATAATGATGAACGGTCCCGAGGGCAAGGCGATGGCGCTTAGAATGCCCGACGGCAGTATCTCGGTCGAGAAAAAGACGTTCACTTCAATTAAAGATAAGAATAAATTCTTCGCTCTGCCGATGATCCGCGGCATAGTCAATTTTGTCGAAGCTCTTATTTTCGGCTACAAATGCCTCATGGAATCTGCCGAAAAGACCGGAATGGATCTCGGCGAAGAGGAGGAAAATATGTCGAAGCTTGACCGCTGGATAACTGATCACTTCGGCGAAAAGATGATGAATGTTATCGGCGCGATATCAATGGTGCTCGGTTTCGCGCTTGCGTTTGCGCTGTTTGTTTGGATGCCGTCGTTCCTGTTCGATTTGATAAACAAATGGACCGGTGAGCATATCTCGATGCTCCGCACCATATTTGAAGGCTTGCTCAGAATAATCATATTTGTCGTCTATATGGTGGCAGTCTCCAAAATGAAAGAGATAAAGCGCGTCTATATGTATCACGGCGCAGAACATAAGTCGATATTCTGCTATGAGAGCGGCGGAGAGATGACGGTCGAAAATGTCAGAAAACAGAGCCGTTTTCATCCGCGCTGCGGTACAAGCTTTATCTTTGTCATGATAATACTCAGCATTTTAGTCTCGTCTTTGGTGGCGTTGGCTTTCCCGGCTCTTACGCATATTCGCCCCGTGTGGATCTGTGTCAAAGTGCTCATAATGCCGATAGTTATGGGACTCGGCTATGAGTTCATCAGATATGCCGGCAGGCACGACAATCTTTTTGTCAAGATACTTTCGGCTCCCGGACTCTGGATGCAGCGCATAACCACCGCGGAGCCCGACGACAGCATGATAGAGGTCGGAATAGCGGCGATAAACGCAGTTGTTCCTCACCCGGAGGAGAAAAAAGAGAATATCGAAGAAGTCGGCGAGACCGAAAACATATCCGAAGAGAACGGCGAAGAAAACTGATATAAGCTTTCGTGAAACATTCTGAAAGGGGATATAAGCCATGACAGCTGAACAGGTACTCAGAACGGCGGCGGAGAAGCTCAGGACAGCACAGATAGAAAATGCATCATTTGACGCATCTTGTCTTGTTGAAAATATCACCGGGCTTTCGCGCACAAAAATAATGCTCTGCGACGATGATATTGCCGAAGAGCAGGCCGAACTTGTTGAGCGCGCGGTTTTACGCCGTATATCCGGCGAACCGCTTCAGTATATCCTCGGCGAATGGGACTTCTTCGGCAGGACGTTTGAAGTCGGCGAAGGCGTGCTCGTTCCGCGCCCCGAGACGGAATTGCTTGTTGAGCTGGCGCTTGAGAAGCTCCGCAAAGTCAGATATCCGGTGGTGTTCGATCTCTGCGCCGGAAGCGGATGCGTCGGGCTTACGATTGCCGCCGAGCGGCCGGATGCCCACGTGTGGCTTTTTGAAAAATACGACGAGGCTTTTCATTATCTCAAACGCAATATCGAAAAGCTCGAGCTTACAAACGTGCAGGCGGTTCAGTATGATATAACTCTCGGTTACAACGACAAAATCTCCGAAACGCCCGATCTCATAGTTTCAAATCCGCCGTATCTAAGAACGGACGAACTCGGCGGACTTTCAACAGAAGTTATGCATGAGCCCGCCACTGCGCTTGACGGCGGGACGGACGGCGTCGACTTCTACCGCATAATTGCTTCACGCTGGCTGCCGAATGTCAATAAACACGGCGGAATAATCTTTGAATGCGACCCGTCGCAGACGCTTAAAATTGCAGATATGCTCATGCCGTATGCGATGCGGGTGAAAATAGTAACGGATATATTCGGGCTTCAGCGGGCAGTCTTTGCAGACATATTCTGAAGCGGAAAGGATTTTAACCAATGATACGCTCTCTTTTGAGAAACGGATTTTCAATAGATACGCTCATAGGTCTTTGTGCGAGTGTGTTTGTCGTATTTTGTACTTTGCCAATACATGAGTATGCCCATGCACTTGTCGCGACAAAGCTCGGCGACGATACTCCGAAACAAAACGGACGCCTTACGCTAAATCCTCTGGCGCATATCGATGTAATCGGTGCCGTGATGATACTGCTTGTCGGCTTCGGCTATGCAAAGCCCGTGCCGGTGAACCCGCGCAATTTCAAAAATCCCAAGGCGGGTATGGCGCTGACGGCGGCGGCAGGACCCATTTCGAATCTTTTAATGTCAATTATCTTTATCCTGCTGTCGAATGTCGCATTCATTCTCTATTGCAATACGAACGATTCCGCCGTCGCGAAAGTAACTTTTCTGTTCTTCTTCTATGCCGCGATGATAAATATCAGCCTGGCGGTTTTCAATCTTATTCCGATTCCTCCGCTTGACGGCTCGCGTATAATCGGACTTTTTATTCCGAACAAAGTATACTATCAGATAATGAAATATGAACGTTATATCATAATGGTCGTATTTCTTCTGCTTGCGTTTGGCTGGCTCTCGACTCCGCTGTCGTGGCTTACCGCTAAAGTGCTCTACGGCATATCGTGGCTCGTTTCAAAGCCGTTCGGCGAATACGGCGACATGTTCATGCAGATAGTTTTATCCGCAATGTGAGGTTTTTATGGGGACTCTTTCTTATAAAATTGAATCTTTTGAGGGTCCGATGGATCTCCTTCTGCACCTCATCAGCAAGCATAAGGTCAGGATCGAAGATGTACCGATAATGGATCTCATCAACCAGTATCTTGATTATATGAAAAAACTTAAAGAAGAAAATCTCGAAGTCGCGAGCGAATTCCTTGAAATGGCGGCGCGTTTGGTGTATATTAAAACTGTATCGCTTCTTCCCGTCCACGAGGAGGCGGACAGGCTTGCAGAAGAACTTCGCGGTGAACTGACTGAGTACCGCGACTGCCAGCTTATGGCGGGCAAGCTTGCGGAGCAGGCTAACGGATTCAACTTCTTTTCGCGCGAACCGCAGAAAATTGATGTCGATATGACATACACGAGACTTCACGAGCCGTCTGAGCTTTACAAAGCTTATATGGCGGCAGTCGGAAAGGGCAAGCGCAAATTGCCGCCGCCCGTTGAAGCTTTTTCGGGAATAATCGCAAAAAAGATAGTTTCCGTCTCGTCGAGATTTTCTTACATACTCAGAAAGCTCGGCAGGAACAAAAAACAGAAATTCATATCTTTCTTTGAGCGTTCAACTTCGCGCTCGGAGATGGTCGCAACCTTTATGGCGATGCTCGCACTCGTCAAGTCGAAAAAGGTTGAGATAAACGGTGACGGAAGCGATGCCGAAGTCACTTTGATAACGGACAGACGATGAGATTTTGAGGGGAGAATCAGCTTGACATTCAATCAGATGCGCGCCGCGGCGGAGGCTATACTTTTTGCGGCGGGCGAGCCGGTAGAAACGACTAAAATAGCTCAGGCTCTCGATATAGAGATAGAGGATGCCGAAACCGTGCTGCGCTCCTGCGCCGAACAGCTCGACGAGCGTGAGAGCGGTGTATGCCTTTTGAAGCTCGGCGAAAGATATCAGCTGTGCACGCGGCAGGAATACGCAGAGAATATCAGAAGCGTGCTCGATATGAAACGCAATGTTCCGCTTTCTTCGGCGGCGTTTGAGGTGCTCGCGGTTGTGGCTTATAATCAGCCCGTTACCAAGGCCTATGTCGAACAGGTGCGCGGAGTGGATTGCTCGGGAGTTATATCCACGCTGTGCCAGAAAGGTCTTGTCGAAGAAAAAGGCAGACTCGATCTTCCCGGCAGACCGCTGCTTTACGGTACTACACCGGAGTTTCTCAAGTGCTTCTGCATCGAATCTCTCTCCGAATTGCCGGAGCTTCCGGAGCGCGAAGAGAAAGAGCAGGAGCAGGAGCAGGAAAAAGAAGAAGCTAAAACTTTTGAAGTCCCGGCGGAGGACAGCACCGCACAGCCGGTTCAGCCGGAACTCGAAGAAGATGACGAGGACTTTTATTTCGACGAGTTCGATGTCGATGCAGACGAGCTCGAAAATATGTATGAATAATCAGGAGGTGTTAGTTTGACAGCTCTTTACATAATATTGGGCATTATCGCGCTTATAGTTATCCTGTTTTCGATAAAGGTCAGCGTGACTGCCGAATATGCCGATTCGTTTTCTCTCGATGTGCAATGGCTATTTATAAAGCTGCATATCTTCCCGCAGACCGAGGAACAGAAAGCGAAGAGAGAAGCAAAAAAGGCAAAGAAAGAAGAAAAAAAGAAGAAAAAGAAAAAGCCCGAGGAAGAAAAGAAAGAAGAGGACAAACCCTCCGAACCCAAGAAAAACATCTTCAAAGAGTTCTATGAGAACCAGGGCTTCGGCGCAACGGTCGAACTCATTCAGACCGCGGCGGCTCAGCTCGGCGGCTTTATGGGCAGCATATACAGAGCCTTTGTCATAGAAAATCTGAAGCTCCTTTTGAAAGTCAGCTCCGGAGACGACGCGGCTCAAAATGCCATAAAATACGGCAAAGTGTGTTCGGCGGTCTATCCTTCAATGGGCTTTATATGCTCGAATATGAAGGTCAAAAAATATGAGGTGAATGTTGTTCCCGACTTCATCTCGCAGGAGAATAGAGCTCAGTTTGCGCTCTCGCTCTCCGTCAGACCTATAAAGCTTACGAATGCGGCGGTTGTCCTTGCATTCAGGCTTTTGTTCAAAGTGCTTTTAAAACTGCTTAAAGGCAGTAAAAAGAAAAATAAATCTGTTTGAAATCCAATGAAAGGCGGACTTAAAAATGAAAGAACAGTCAGCATCCGGAATTCTCGGAACTTCAATCGAAAAGATAAAGGATCTTGTTGATGTCAGCACGATCATCGGCGATCCCATGGATCTGGGCGACGGCATAAAGATCATTCCCGTCTCTAAGGTGTCCTATGGTTTCGCGTCGGGCGGTTCTGACTTTCCGTCGAAGTCGAACGCCGAGCTCTTCGGCGGCGGCGGCGGAGCAGGCATCACCATCACTCCTATCGCATTCATCGTTGTCAACAACGGCGAGGTCAGCATCAAACATATCTCGACCGAGGAAGGCTCTATCGAGAGAACCATCGGCATGATTCCCGATGTTGTCAACAGCGTCACAGATGTTGTCAACAAGTTCGTTGACGGCAAGGGCAAGAAGACCGAGGAGAACCTCGAAGGATTATATTGATTTTTTTCCTGCACACCGCATATTCATTATCATTAACGGATGATGAATGGCGGTGTGTTTGGTGAATTTAAGACCGGTTGCTTTTGTGACTGCTGTTTTTACGGTGGTCTGTTTTGTATTGTCCGGGCTGACGGCATTTGCCCAGCCGGATGTTTCTGCCTCGTGCGCGGCTCTTATGGTCGCCGAGACGGGCGAGCTTATCTACGGCAAAAACGAGCATGACAGGCGCTCCATGGCAAGCACAACGAAGATAATGACCTCGCTTCTCGCAATAGAAGCGCTGACTCCTCAGAGGAAGATAACCGTCAGCGCTGATATGCTAAACGTCGAGGGCACTTCGATGGGACTTCTGCCCGGAGATACTGTGACCCTTGAGGGGCTTGTCTACGGAATGCTTTTGCAGTCCGGCAACGATGCCGCGAATGTTACTGCGATAACGCTCGGCGGCAATGTTGAAAACTTCGTCTCAATGATGAACAAGCGCGCTGCGGAAATCGGCATGAATGATACGCATTTCGAGACTCCGTCCGGGCTTGATTCAAAGGAACACTATTCGACGGCATATGATATGGCTCTGCTCGGATGCACCGCTATCAAAAATCCGGAATTTGCCGCTGTTTGCTCGCAAAAAAGTGCCGTTGTGTGCTACGGCAATCCGCCGTATCGCCGCACGCTCACTAACCACAACCGTCTATTACGTATATACGATGACGCAGTCGGGATAAAAACCGGTTTTACAAAAAAGAGCGGACGGTGCCTTGTCTCTGCGGCGCGGCGTGACGGAGTTACGCTTGTTGCTGTGACGCTCAATGCGCCGGACGACTGGAATGACCATTCAAAAATGCTCGAATACGGCTTTTCGGTTGTTGAGCGGTATGAGGCGGATACGGATATGTCCGCAGTTTCATTAAAAATCGCGGGCGGGGAAAGTGAAACCGTGCCGCTGAAGCTATCGAGACCGCTTCGATATATTTCAAGAAAAGGCAAATTAGCGCGGACGGAGCGGAAAATAAGCCTGAAAAAGTTTGAATATGCACCGATAGAAGAAAATACGGTGGTCGGCTCGGTCGAACTTATAATAGACGGCAATGTAGTTGACCGGGCGGAAATTCTGACGGCGGGCGGGGTTCAGATGCAAAAGATTGTTCCCAAAGAACCCCAAAAAGAAAAAAGCCGAATAAAAAAGTTTATTGAAAAAATAAAGAACATTCTCGGAAATTGGATGTGAATCATTTGTCAGATGACAGAATAAGACTTCAGAAATATATGTCCGAATGCGGCGTTGCGTCGCGCAGAAAATCGGAGGAGCTTATCGCGAAAGGTGCTGTTAAAGTCAACGGCACTGTTGCAAAGATAGGTGACTCGGTTGATCCGAAGCGCGATATAATAACGCTCAACGGCAAAAAAATAGAAAATAAAACGGTTGCAAAATATATTATGCTTCACAAGCCTCGCGGCTTTGTCACAACTATGAGCGATGAGCTTGGACGCAGATGCGTGGCGTCGCTTGTCGAGGATGTCGGCGAGAGAGTTTATCCGATAGGCAGGCTCGACAGGAACTCCGAGGGCTTGCTTTTGCTGACTAATGACGGAGAATTTGCAAACGCCGTGATGCACCCGTCAAAGCACGTCGCGAAAGTCTACAGAGTCACCATAAGACCGGACATATCCGATGAGCAGATAGCTGCTATGAGCGACGGAATGATGATCGACGGCAGAATGACCGCTCCGGCGCAGGTGACGGTGCTCGAAAAGCGCGACGACAGAGCGGTTATAGAAATAGTGCTTTTCGAGGGCAGAAACAGGCAGATAAGAAGAATGTGCGAGGAGCTCGGAATCGAGGTCGCACGCCTCAAGAGAACCGCAATAGCCGGTGTCAAGCTCGGCATGCTCCCGCAGGGCAAGTGGCGCGAGCTGACCCCGCAGGAGGTTTCGCATATACTCTCGGCTGCCGGCGCAAAGTCGAACAAAAAGGAGAAAAGAAGATAAAATGCTTGAGTTCAAGCCGTTTGATATAGATGACAAAACTCACGGATACCGAGCAGAGGAAAACGGGGAGAATATCGGCGAATGCATATTCTCGCTCGGCGGAACCTATGCTGAAATCCTGAGTGTGAAAACCCCTGGCGGGGACAGGCTCGTTGCAGAGGGACTTGTACGCAGCGCGCTGAATTTTGCCGCCAACCGCAGCGCTTATATGGCGCGGGCGGATGTGGACAGAGTTGAAAAAGAGCCGTTTGTAACTCTCGGTTTTGAAGAAAAAAACGGCTTTTATGAGTCCGATATACCGTCAGCTCTTACGGGAAGCTGCGATCACTGCGCCAAATAACCCTCTTTATGCGCTTCACATATTGACAAATGTATGCTTAAACTGATAAAATAAAATGATTTAAAAGACCGACGAAAAGGAGTCCTTCCGATGATAAAAAGCATGACCGGATACGGACGGGCAACAGGCTCGTTCGACGGAATGGATATAACTCTTGAGCTCAAGAGCGTAAATCACAGATACTTTGAATTTTCATCGCGTGTATCCAGAAATTTCGGCTTCCTTGATGAAAAGCTCAAAAGCTTTTTCCAGGGAAAAATATCAAGAGGCAAGGTCGAGTGTTATGTCCAGATAGATACGGCGGGCGAGGAATCGGCTGTTGTCAAGCTCAACAGCGCGCTCGCAAAAGGTTATCTTGCAGCTTATAAAGAACTTTCCGAGACCTGCGGGATCGAGAATGATATAAAAGTGTCTGATCTTGCAAGAGTGAATGATATCTTCACTGTCTCGAAAGAGCCAGAAGATGAAGAAAAGATTTGCGCCGATGTTCTCAGCGTTGCGGCAGAAGCACTCGAAAGATTCATCGCCATGCGTGCTGTCGAGGGCGGAAAGCTCAAGGATGATGTCACTTCGCGCCTTGATTTCATAATCGACAAGGTCGCGTTTATCGAAGAGCGTTCTCCGCAGACCGTAAAAGAATATAACGAAAAGCTCCTCACGAGAATGCGCGAGGTTCTCGGCGATGTCCATGTGGACGAGCAGCGCCTGCTGACCGAGGCGGCGATATATGCCGACAAGGTCGCTGTGGCGGAGGAAACGGTTCGTCTGCGCAGTCATATTGATCAGTTTAAAAAGCTCTTTGAAGAGGATGGCGGCGCCATCGGCAGAAAGATGGATTTCCTCGTTCAGGAGATAAACAGAGAGATAAACACTATCGGTTCAAAGGCTCAGGATATCGAGATAGCGCGTTGCGTTGTCGATGTCAAGGCTGAGATCGAGAAGATCAGAGAACAGATACAGAATATCGAATAACTGCGGAGGTATTATCATAATGAAGCTGATAAACATTGGCTTTGGCAATATGGTCAACGCTAATCGTCTTGTGGCTATAGTCAGTCCCGAATCAGCCCCGATAAAGAGGATAATTCAGGACTGCAAGGAGAGGGGAACCCTTATCGATGCGACCCACGGCAGACGCACACGCGCTGTTATAATAACCGACAGCGACCATGTTATTCTTACTTATCTGCAGAGCGAGACAGTAGCAAACCGCCTCAACAATGACGGCGATGAGCTTGATATTGAGGAGGAAGAAAGCGATGAATAATAACAACAACGGTCTTTTGGTTATTCTTTCCGGTCCGTCTGGCTCCGGCAAGGATACCATTCTGACCGAGCTTACCAAGCGCGACATGAATATCAAAGTCTCCACTTCCATGACGACGCGCAAAAAGCGCGAGTGGGAGGTTGACGGAATACATTATTATTTCGTTGACAAGGATTATTTCATGCGCAAGATAGATGAGGGACAGGTTCTTGAATATGCGCAGTATGGCATAAATTATTACGGAACTCCCAAAGCTCCCGTTGACGAACTTCTTGCCCAGGGCAGAACCGTGTTCCTCAAAATCGAGGTTCAGGGCGCGGAGAAAATCCGCAAGCTCTATCCCGAAGCCGTCAGCATATTCCTCATGCCCCCGTCAATGGCAGCCCTCGAAGAGAGACTTCGCTGCCGTGAGAGCGAGGACGAGGAAGATATCCAGCGCCGCCTTACCATCGCAGTTGACGAGATAAAGCGCGCCGTTGAATATGACTACATAGTCATCAACGACATAGTTTCATATGCCGTGAGTGATATATGCACTATTCTTGATGCGGAAAAGCAGAAAACTTTTCGCTGCAAAAACATTATAAGTGAGGTAATCAACAATGTTTAATCCTGATCTCAGAGGCGTTCTTAAAAATCACCTGAGCCGTTATTCTCTTGTTACGGCTACCGCAAAGAGAGCTCGCGCTATCTCCGAAGATGCCGAGGAGAAGCAGATAATCCTTACCGAGAAGCCCGTCTCCATGGCTATCGATGAGATCCTCAGCGGCAAATATATTATTATTGAGCCGGAAGAGATCCGCAACATCTGACGCTTTTTCACGGAGTGTGACTCAAATGTACGCACAGGTCGCCGTCGAGAACGTCAACTGTACGTTCGATAAGGACTATGATTACAGCATACCGCAGCAGCTCGAGGGCAAGGCTCTCGTCGGCTGCCGCGTTGCCGTACCGTTCGGCATCGGCAACAGAAAGCGCATAGGAATTATCACGCGGCTGACCGATTCGACTCAAGGAAAAAGAATAAAGTCTATCTCAGCGGTGCTCGATGAAGCGCCGCTTCTTAGTAATGAGATGATGTCGCTTGCCCGGTGGATATCCGAGCAGACTTTTTGTACATACTATGAAGCGGTCAAGGCTATGCTGCCCGCCGGGATAAACCATAAAATAATACGTTCGTTCTGCGCTGTTCCGGGCGTTGATGAGAGTGTTATTGCTTCGCTCGACTCCGATGAGAAGCAGGTCTATGACTATCTGCTCTCGCGTTCGGGCTATGTCAAGCCCGAGAATTTTTTGAAAACTCTCGGCTTTGATGTTTCTTCGGATATTCCGGAACGCCTTCTTAAAGCCGGACTTCTTGCCGCAAACGACGATGCTGTGCGCAACATCGGGGATAATAACATCCGTATGGTGCGCCTGTGCGAGGGTCCGGACGATGTGTCGATGACAAAGAAGCAGAGTGAAGTTGTCAATGTTTTGAAAGATGTCGGCTCTGTGAGTGTCAAAGAGCTGTGTTATTTCACGGGCTATACGCCGTCAGTCATATCCGCGCTCGAAAAGAAAGGTGTTGTCGAATGCTTTGAACGCAAAGAGCTTCGTAGCTTCGTCAGCAGATATGCCGTGCAAAGCGCATATGACAGCGGCGAGATTCATCTCACCGACGAACAGCAGAAAGCCTATGACGGTCTGCTCGAAGATTACAAAAGCGGTACTGGTAAGACAGCGCTTCTTTACGGCGTTACCGGAAGCGGCAAAACGTCAGTTTATTTGAAGCTTATAGATGCGGTTCTTGCAGATAATAAAACGGTTATAGTTATGGTGCCGGAAATTTCGCTGACCCCGCAGACGCTTTCGGTGTTTCATTCGAGATACAATGACAGCGTTGCGGTTTTTCACAGCGCGCTGTCCGCCGGAGAAAGGGCGGACGAGTGGAAGCGCGTCAAGAACGGCGATGCAAAAATAGTTATAGGCACCCGTTCTGCGGTTTTTGCACCGCTTGAAAATATCGGACTTATAATAATCGACGAAGAGCAGGAGCATACATATAAATCTGAGCAGACTCCGCGCTATAACGCCAAAAGCGTGGCGAGATACCGTGCCGCTTGGCATAAGGGCTTGACCTTGCTCGCGTCTGCTACGCCGAGCGTCGAGTCTTTCGCCGCGGCGAAGAGCGGCAAATATTCTCTCTATGAGCTGAAGAACAGATACGGCAAAGCGGTGCTTCCGCAGGTCGTTACCGTCGATATGCGCAACGAACAACAGACGGAAAACCGCGAGCTGAGTCATGAGCTTATAGAGGAGCTGAACAAAAACCGCACGGACGGCAAGCAGTCAATAGTGCTGATAAACCGTCGCGGATATAATACATTTGTCTCGTGCACTGCGTGCGGCGAGGTTGTGACCTGTCCGAACTGCAGTATTTCCATGACATATCATGCGGCAAACGGCAGATTGATGTGCCATTACTGCGGATATTCCATGCGTTTTACGCAGGAGTGCCCGTCCTGCCATAAGCCCGCGCTGAGATATGCCGGGTTCGGGACGCAGAGAATAGAAGACGAGCTTGAAAAGGCCGTGCCCGGAGCGCGTATTATGCGCATGGATACCGATACCGCTTCGTCGAGATTCGCTCACGAAGAGTGCCTGAATGCTTTCGCGAGAGGCGATTATGATATACTCGTCGGCACCCAGATGGTCGCAAAGGGCTTGAACTTTGAAAATGTTACGCTTGCGGCTGTCGTTTCGGTCGATCAGCAGCTTTATAACGACGATTTCAGAAGCCTTGAACGCACTTTTTCGCTGCTCACTCAGGTCGTCGGCCGCTCGGGACGCGGAGAGCACCACGGAAAAGCTATTATTCAGACACTGACGCCCGAAAATGAGATAATAAGGCTTGCGGCAAAGCAGGACTACGATGCGTTCTATAATACAGAAATACGCATGAGACGCTTGATGATATATCCTCCGTTTTGCGATATATGCGTTGTCGGGTTTTCCGGCGCGGACGAAGTTAAAACCCGCGTTGCTTCTCAGCGCACGCTCGACAAAATAAAAGAACTGACGGCAGGGGAATATAAAGACGAAAAGCTTATTGTTCTCGGACCTCTGCCTGCGCGAGTGCCGCGCGTCAATAAAAAATACAGATACAGACTCATAATAAAATGCAGAAACACCAAGGGATTCCGCAGCATGATATCGGAGATACTAAAAGATTTTTACGGCGACAGTAAATTTTCAGATGTCTCCGTCTATGCCGACATGAACCCCGAAATAACCGTATGATCGAAGGAGGACAATAAAATGGCGATGAGAAACATAGTTAAGCTCGGCGATCCGACGCTTAAAAAGCACAGCAGGACGGTCGAAAAGTTTGATGACCGCTTGGCTCAGCTCATTGACGATATGAAGGAGACAATGTATGCAAACGACGGCTGCGGTCTTGCTGCGGTGCAGGTCGGTATTCTCAAGAGGGTAGTTGTCCTCGACGTCGGTGACGGCTGCATTGAACTCGTGAATCCCGAGATAATCTTCCGCGACGGCGAACAGCGCGAAGCCGAGGGCTGCCTTTCAATCCCCGGAGAGTACGGCACGACCATCCGCCCGGCAGTGGTGAAAGTCAAGGCTCAGGACAGAAACGGCAAGTGGCAGGTTCTAAAGGGCGAAGGACTCAAGGCGAGATGCTTCTGCCATGAGATAGATCACCTTGACGGAATCCTGTTCACTCAGAGACTCGCAGACCCGATGGAGCATAAGGAGAATTTATGAGAATAGTTTTTATGGGCACTCCGGATTTTTCCGTTCCGTGCCTTCAGGCACTTATAGACGACGGACACGATGTCTGCGCTGTGTTCACTCAGCCGGACAAGCCCAAAGGACGCCACGGCGTTCTGACTCCGCCGCCCGTCAAAGAGCTTGCACTCAAATATGATATTCCCGTATATCAGCCGAAAACGCTGAAAACGGACGAAGCAAAAGAGCTTTTCAAATCGCTCAATGCAGACCTCGCAATAGTTGTTGCCTACGGAAAGATACTTCCCGGCGAGTTTATCCATGCGCCGAAGTACGGCTGCATCAATATGCACGCCTCGCTGCTCCCGAAACTGCGCGGCGCAGCACCCATCCAGTGGTCTATAATCACCGGAGAAAAGCGCACCGGAGTCACATCCATGCAGATGGACGAGGGACTCGATACCGGAGATATGCTTATCTCAAAGAGCGTTGAAATAGGCGAAAACGAGACTGCCGAAGAGCTACATGACAGACTGTCATCACTTGGCTCGGAAGTTATGCGCGAGACTATATCTGCGCTTCAGGCGGGCGATCTCCATCCTGTGAAGCAGGATAACGAAAAGAGCACATATGCTCCTATACTTACCAAGGAGCTTTCAAAAATAGATTGGAATGATACCGCACAGCATATACATGATAAGATAAGAGGACTGTATTCATGGCCGGGTGCGTCGGGCGAACTCGACGGCAAGGTCATAAAAATACATTTGTCGCGCCTTGCGGGTGCGTGCAGCGGAAAGCCGGGAGAGATAATTGAAAGCGGCAAACGCCTTGTTGTCTCCTGCGGAGACAGCAACGCCGTTGAGATACTTGTTCTTCAGGCTCCCGGAAAACGGGCGATGCCGGCTCAGGATTTCCTGCGCGGCAATCCGATTGAAAAGGGCGCATTCTTTGAATGACCGTTAGGAGGTTCGGCTTATGGGCTGGATGTATTACTATGATTACTATTTTCTGATTCTCGTTGTCCCGGCGATGCTTATCGCACTGTGGGCGCAGATAAAAGTAAAGACCACTTTCGCTTCGCAGTCAAAAAGACTCAGCTCGCGCGGACTTACCGGCGCGCAGGCGGCGATGCAGGTGCTCAAATATTACGGAATAAACGATGTTCGCATAGAGCGCGTAGCGGGCGATTTAACAGATCACTATGACCCGAGGACGAATGTTATAAGACTTTCGGATAAAGTCTATAACAACACTTCTATAGCCGCCATAGGCGTTGCCTGCCACGAGGCAGGGCACGCCGCGCAGCATGCAGAGGGCTATATGCCGATAAAAATCAGAAACGCGATTATCCCTGTCTGCAATATCGGTTCGACCATAGGTCTGCCGCTTGCAATATTGGGATATATTCTCAGCTTTGAGCCGCTCATCACATTCGGACTGCTGCTCTATGCACTTATCGCGGTGTTTCAGCTTGTCACTCTGCCGGTTGAATTCAACGCGAGCCGCAGAGCGTTGAAAGTTATTGAAGAAACCGGTGTCTTGGACGATGACGAGCGCGCAGGCGCAAGAAAAGTGCTTTCTGCGGCGGCGATGACATATGTTGCGTCGCTTCTCGTGGCACTTGCAAATCTGCTGAGGTTTGTTATACGCTTCAGCGGCAGAAATCGAAGAAATTGAACGGAGTGTATCGTTAATGAGTAAGAGCGCACGCCAGAGCGCGTTTGAAATACTTTATAAAGTCGAGCGCAGCGGGGCGTATTCGAATCTTGCTCTCGATGCACAGCTCTCGTCGAAAGACGGGGCCGACGGCGAGTCAGCTCTTTTGACGGCACTCGTATACGGTGTGCTCGAAAGGCTTATAACGCTTGATTATAACATCTCGCTTTATTTGCGTCAGCCGCTGAAAAAGCTCAAGCCGGAGGTGCTCATTGCGCTGCGTATAGGTGCTTATCAGCTGCTGTTTATGGACAGGATCCCCGAGAGCGCGGCGGTCAACGAGAGCGTGAAGCTCGTCAAAAACAACCGTGCGCAGTTTGCGGCGGGACTTGTGAATGCGGTGCTCAGAAAGGTGGCTTCAAACGGATTGCAGCTGCCCGATGAATCGGACAGACTCAAATTTATGAGCGTCAAATATTCCGTTCCGGAGCAGACTGTCAAGCTTTTTGCGGATGCTTATTCCGATAAGATTGCCTGCGAAATATTTGAGGCGATGTCTGAGCGCGCGAAGATATTTGTCCGTGTGAATACGCAGAAATGCACAGCGGACGAGCTTATAGAGATATTAGCCCGGCAGGGTGTTGAGGGCAGGAAAACGGACGGCTTCCCGGACGCACTCGAATTGGTGAACGGCGGCGCGGTTGAGCATCTTGATGCATATAAAAAAGGACTTTTCCATGTGCAGGATCTTTCGTCACAGCTTTGCTGCATGGCGCTCGACCCGCAGCCGGGAGATACCGTATATGATATGTGCGCAGCACCCGGCGGTAAAAGCTTTACACTTGCCGAACTGACAAATTGTAAAGGCAAAATACTTGCCATGGATGTTTATCCATCGAGGCTCGCTCTTATCGAAAACGGAGCGGAAAGACTCGGGCTTGATAACATCGCGGTTATACCTAACGATGCCGCAAAAGTTAATCCGGCTTTGAAGAAAGCGGACAGAGTCTTGTGCGACGCACCTTGTTCGGGACTCGGAATACTCCGCCGCAAGCCCGAGATACGCTATAAAACCCTTGAAGATATTGACAAATTACCCGTTTTGCAGTATGATATCCTGTGTTCATCCTCTGAATATGTCAAGGTTGGCAGTCGGTTAGTCTATTCTACCTGCTCGCTGAATCCGGCAGAGAATTCTGAGATTTGCAACAAGTTTCTCAGCGAACATAAAAATTTTGAGGCTGTTAAGCTTTTCCCTGACATAAAAAGGGTAGACGGCAACGAAAATTACTTGACTTTGATGCCTCAGATACATGGAACGGACGGCTTCTTTATCGCCGCATTTACCAGAACGGAGTGAGCCTTTTGAATACGACTGATGTAAAGTCAATGAACTTTACCGAGCTTTCTGCGGCTCTTTCCGAGATGGGACTTCCGTTATACAGAGCGAAGCAGATCTATTCGTGGATCCATCAGAAATGCGCTCTCGATTACGATGAGATGACCAATCTTTCGCTGTCTCTGCGCGAGAAGCTGAAAGAAGAATTGCCGCTTAAAAAGTGCACTATCGAACGCAAGCAGGTATCCGCAGAGGACGGAACGGTAAAATACCTTTTCGGTTTCGGCGGCAATGAATATGCCGAAAGCGTTTTGATGAAATATAAGTACGGATATACTATCTGTGTCTCGACTCAGATAGGCTGCAAAATGGGCTGCTCGTTCTGCGCGTCCACTTTGGGTGGTTATGTCAGAAGTCTGCTTCCGTCGGAAATCCTCGGTCAGATATATACCGCTCAGCGCGACGAAAATATCCGAATCTCCCATATTGTCCTCATGGGCATGGGTGAACCGCTTGATAATTTTGATAATGTTATGCGTTTTCTTGAGCTTGTGACCTGTGAAGACGGGCTCAACATAAGCATGAGAAATATATCGCTTTCCACCTGCGGAATAGTTCCCGGGATATACAAACTGCTTGAAAAAAAGCTTCAGCTCACGCTTTCGATATCGCTTCACGCGCCGTATAATGAGCTCAGATCAAAGATAATGCCGATCAACCGTCGGTATTCGCTCGACGAGCTGATGCTGGCGTGCCGTGAATATGCAAAGGTAACTTCGAGAAGAATATCGTTTGAATATGCAATGCTCGGCGGAGTCAATGACAGTGACGAGTGCGCTCAGAAGCTTGCGGCGCTCTTGAAAGGTATGCTGTGTCATGTCAATCTCATACCTGTCAACGAGGTTGCCGAGAGTCCTTATAAGCCGTCAGAGCCGGAGCGCATTGAACGATTTATAAGCATACTCGAAAAGAAATCGATAAATGTTACGGTAAGGCGGAAGCTCGGTTCTGATATAGATGCTTCGTGCGGCCAGCTTCGGCTTCGTAAAATAAAAGAGCAGTAAGCTCAATTCGGAATTTTCTCAATTTCCGGGGGAAGATATGAAAATTGTTGCAAAGACAGACCAGGGAAAAGTCAGAAAAGACAATCAGGATTCGTTCGCTGCGGGAGAGCTTCCCGGCGGCGTAGTTTGGGCTGTTGTCTGCGACGGCATGGGCGGTGCGGCAGGCGGAAGCGTTGCCAGCCAGACTGCCGTTAAGATGATAAGCGAAAAAATCGCCTCCGGTTATCAGCACGGAATGAGCGACAGATCGATAAAAAATCTGCTGACTTCTGTTGTCGAGAATGCCAATTCTTCAATTTATGAGATGTCATGCTCGGTCGAGAGCCTCAATGGCATGGGCACGACGGTCGTCGCCGCCATGATAAGAGACAAAGAGCTTTATCTCGTTCATGCCGGAGACAGCAGGGCTTACCGCATTTCGCAGGAGGGCATAACCCAGCTCACGAGAGATCATTCGGTTGTTCAGGATATGGTTGAACACGGCGAATTGACCCAGGAGCAGGCGAAAGATCACCCGCGAAAGAATATAATCACAAGGGCGCTCGGAGTGAGCGCGGACATAGAGACGGATTATTATCAGGATACTCTTGATGAGGGAGACGTTATTATCATTTGCACTGACGGTCTGACTAATTATGTTGAGACCGATGATATATATAATGCCACCAGAGACAATCATTATTACGAATTTGCAGACAGGCTGATAAACCTTGCCAACGAGAACGGCGGCGGGGACAATATCACTGTTGTTGCAATGGCGTTTTAGGTTTCTGTATCCCAACAGGAGTGTGAGATTTAATGGATAATTATGTCGGAAAAAGACTTGACGGAAGGTATGAACTTCAGGAAGTCATTGGCGTTGGCGGAATGGCGGTTGTCTATAAAGCCTACGACAATATCGACGACAGGACGGTTGCAGTCAAAATTCTAAAGGATGAGTTCCTTGCAAGCGAGGAGTTCCGCCGCAGATTCAAGAATGAGTCCAAGGCGATAGCTGTGCTTTCTCATCCGAACATAGTCAAGGTTTATGATGTCAGCTACGGCGACAAGCTCCAGTATATCGTTATGGAGTATGTCGAGGGCATTACGCTCAAGGAGTATATTGAGCAGCAGGGCGTTATATCGTGGAAGGAGACCGTGCATTTTACAACGCAGATTCTCCGCGCGCTTCAGCACGCCCATGACAAAGGCATTGTTCACCGCGATATCAAGCCGCAGAACATAATGCTTCTTGAAAACGGTACTATCAAAGTTACCGATTTCGGCATCGCGAGATTCAGCAGAAGCGAAACGAGAACAATGACCGATACCGCGATCGGTTCGGTTCATTATATCAGCCCCGAGCAGGCTCGCGGAGATATAACCGATGACAAGTCAGATATCTATTCCGTCGGTGTCGTTATGTACGAGATGCTCACGGGTCAGCTGCCTTTCCAGTCGGATAATTCCGTCTCGGTCGCTATTATGCAGCTTCAGACAGACCCGGTAAAGCCGCGTGAGATAAACAGCTCCATTCCTGAGGGACTCGAGCAGATAACCATGCGCGCTATGCAGAAGAACCCGAAGGACAGATATCAGTCTGCAGCAGAGATGATTCTCGACCTTGAGGAGTTCAAGCGCAACCCCGCAATAAAATTTGACTACAGCTATTTTGTCGACAACGAGCCGACAAAGTTCGTTGACAAGACCGCACCGGTCACTGTACCCATGGCTAACTCCAGCGACACGCGTGTTATAGACAATCCGCAGCCGGCACCGGAAGAGACCAACAAGACTACAGAGAAAAACAAGATGATTCCGATTCTTTCCGGAATCGTTATCGGATTTGTCGCCGTTCTCGCGATAGTTCTTATTTGCCTGTATTCGTTTACGGATGTTTTCAACAGAAAGCTTACTGTGCCGAAGCTCATAAATAAAAACTATGCTGAGGAAATTCTCGGTAACGACGATTATAAGAACTTTGTTATCAAAGTCAACGAAGTCCAGAACAGCTTCTATGAGCCCGGTCAGGTTTATGCGCAGGATCCTGCGGCAGGCACAAAGGTTGATAAGTCCAACAATGTTATCACTGTTACTGTCGCTGTCAGCGAAGAAAAAGCATCTGTTCCGAATGTTCTCAAATATCAGCTCAACGACGCTATAACAAAGCTCAAAAACGCGGGCTTTGAGGTCTATTCCGTTCCTCAGCAGAGCACGGAAAAGGCGGGCACTGTTCTTAGCACCTCGCCGGAATACGGCAGACAGGTGTCAAAGGGCTCGACAATAACGATTTATTATGCGAGCGAGCAGGAGCTTATCGAAGTTCCCAAGCTTATAGACGAGAATGTTGAGAACGCAAAGGCTATACTCGAGTCTCTCAACCTTGTTCTTGATGATACAATAGACGAGAAGGACAGCGACAAGCCCAAGGGTACTATCATCGAACAGAGCTATGCCGAAGGCGAGAAGGTGCCTGAGGGAACGAAGGTAAGAGTTACCGTCAGCACCGGTGTCGCGGCTTCTTCCGAGGCGAATATAACCATAACGCTTCCGAAATATTCGAGCGGCACTTCTAAGTCCATAAAGGCTGCAAACAACAATAATGTCTTTATGGATCAGAGCGTTATTCTTGACGGAAGCGAGTATACCATAACCGTAAATGGCTCCGGCAGCAGCAACCACATCAAGGTCTATATTGACTCCGAGCTGTATTATGAGTGCAATGTTGACTTCACTAAGAGCCCTGCGGAGATATCAAATGTCAAGCGACATGATGTTTCCGAAAGTTCGACAATCCCCAATGTTGTCGGCAGCAACGAAGCTTCGGCTATAAGCATTCTCAAGAGCCACGGCTTTACTTCCGTTGAAGTCAATTATATAAGCGTTGTTGATTCTTCGAAGAACGGAAAGGTTCTTTCTCAGACTCCGAAGAACAGCTCTAAAGCCTATCCTTTGAGCACAACAGTAACTATAACCGTCGGCAAGTTTGTCGGCTAAGGTCTTTGTTATGGCAGATGTCAAAAAAGGAATAATATTAAAAGGAATCGGTGGTCTCTACTTTGTGGAGACCGCCGATGCGGTATTTGAGTGTAAAGCCCGCGGAATCTTCCGCAAAAGTGGACAGAAGCCGCTCGTCGGCGATGAGGTTGATATACTCATCGGCGAGGATGGGGCAAATAACACTATCGAAAAGATATACCCGCGCCGCAGCGAGCTGATGCGCCCGCCGGTTGCGAATCTTGACAGGCTGTTTATTCTCTCGTCCGTTCGTGACCCGAATCCGAGCACGCTGATAATTGATAAAATGACTGCGATAGCTTGCTGGAAGAATATAGAGCCTGTTATAGTAATCACAAAAGACGATCTCGGGGATACTTCCGAGCTTCGCGGCATATATGAAAAAGCGGGAATACCGTTCTTTTCTGTGTCGAGCCGCGACGGCAGGGGAGCCGACGAAGTAAAAGCCATGCTCAGCGGTCATATAAGCGCCTTTGCGGGCAATACCGGCGTCGGGAAGTCGTCGCTTCTTAATCTCATCGCTCCCGAACTTTCGCTGAAAACAGGTGAAATAAGCGACAAGCTCGGCAGAGGCAGACACACAACAAGAGCTGTTGAGCTCTATAAGCTTTGCGGCGGATATGTTGCGGATACGCCCGGATTTTCTTCCCTGACCGGCGAGAACAGCGAGATGATACCTGTTGACGAACTTCCGTTTTGCTTCCCCGAGTTTGAAAAATATCTCGGAAAATGCAGATTCACTTCATGCAGACACATAAACGACAAGGGCTGCGAAATAGTTGCCGCCGTTGAATCGGGCGAAATCAGCGAATCGCGCCACAACAGCTATATTGCTCTCTACAATGAAGCAAAAGATATAAAAGAATGGGGAAAGAAATAAAGTAACGCAAACGCCGCGCTTTGTATATAATGGACTGAAGGCGAGACTGTTATATGTAAGGGCGGTGGCGAGCGTGAGAAGATGCGGATGCGGCAGAGACGGGTCTGTATGTATTATAATAATTTCATTTGCGGCCGGGATAATCGCCGCAAAATTCTTCCCGTATTCGTTGTTCATTATTCTTATGCTCATCCTGCTTTTGCTTATCTGCACCGCCTCACGAAGCTTTTGGTGACGGAGGGTGAGAATGAGATGAAAGTGGTAGTAGTCAGAAGCCCTAAGCTTTTTTCCGGAATACTCAGACTCATTTTCGGAATAAAACGGCAGGAACAAACAACATAAAAAACGCCGGACGGCTGTGTACGCTGTCCGGCGTTTTGCTGTATGTTTTTAGGGCTGAACGGTTATCGGCTTGTCTTCACTCTCGTGCTCTATGGAAACAAAGTTGTTGCGCGGCGCATATGCCCAGCGCATTTCAAACGCCTTCACTCCGTCGAGCGGTATGTAGAGCTGATCTCTCTTGCCTCTGTAGACCTTTGCGGGAAGCTTGAGCTCGCCGCGGTCGGTCTGCGCCACGTCGCTGTCAAGCGTGAATTCCGCATTGTGGCCGTAAATGTCAAGATACACTTTGCCGGGAGTCTTTCTGACCTCACCGCCGATGAATCCGACGAGAACGGAAAGGGGAGCGAACCATATTCCGTCTTTGAACTCGCACGGAGTTGTATACTGGCAGAGGCCGAGATCCATGCCCTTGAACTTCATTCGCGTTGTATTGTATATAGGTGCAAGTGCGGGCGGATCAATCGAATCAGTCTCTTTGTTTATCACACAGCGGTCGGCAATGCGTCCGTCGTTGAGATGAGCGGTCAGCGTTATCTTCGGTCCGTCAACCTCGACGACAACGACCATCGAGACCATCTCTTCCTGAGAATAGAAAGCACTGTGCCAGACCTTCGGAACGGCGCGGGTTCCGGGCGGATTCAGATTTGAGTTGCCGAGCATATAGTGTATAGTTCCCTGAGACGGTCTGTCAAAAATTTCTTCGTTTCTGACCGGGAAGCTTCTCGAAAAATTGTGCTCATGACCCGAGAAGAGTATGTCAAGCTTCTCCATTCCCTCGCGCATGACGGGATATGCATCATAATTCTGGCAGTCCGAGCCGGAATAGCATATCGGGAAATGATATGAGCCTATCTTCCACTGTTTGTCGCAGGCGTCGAGATCTTTTATGAGCCATTCGTTGACTTCTTCGGGACCGTTTATTCCGATTATTGCGAAATGCACGTTGCCGTAGTCAAAAGTGTAGTTCTCCGTTTTCCAGTTCTCGGGACCGTTATAGGCATATGAGCCTTTGAACTGGTTGTCAAAGAACTCCGCAGGCTCGGCGTAATATCTGCCTATGGCATTTTTGTAGTCCTTGAATCCGCGGTTGTCGTGGTTGCCGAGAGTCATCATAAACGGGATGTGCTCGGATATTCCGATAAGTCCGCTGAATGCTCCGTTCCACTGAACCTCGTGCTGTCCGCAGTCGGTGTTGTCGCCGCCGGTCAGAATGAAGCGCGTGTCTGGGTTCTTTTCGAGCATCTCTTTGACAAATCCGTTGAAATGCGAATAGTCCGGGCAGTCAAACGGCTCGCCCTTCTGCTGATCCGATACACAGAGGAATTTGAATTTCGTGAGATTCTCTGGCGCGGTTGAAAAATAGAATTCTTCGCTCCTGTGTTTGTCATTGCCGCAGGTGTAGAAATATTTAGTGTCCGGCTTGAGCCCTGTGAGGTCTGCCCAGAACATATTGCTTATGTCGATGTCGCTTTTGAAAACTTCCGTCGCCGCGTCGGCGCGCATAACTTTACTGCTGCCGTCCTCGCGGTAGAGAACATAGCCCTCCTTGATATCTGTGCAGGTTCTCCAGGTGACGGTCATTGAGGTTGCGGCGTCGCCTTTTATGCTGAGCATTATGTGGTCGGGCTGTTCTGTTGAACCTCTTACGGGTTTAACTGATTGACTCATTTTGATCTCCTTGTCTGAAAATATAATATGACGCTGCAATGTTTCATACAGCGTCTTTTGTTTAGTTGAAAGGTGTGCTTATCCTGTTATATCTGAAGTTCGTTACCTCGCCGCGCTGACTGCATCTGTAGATGCTCATGACAAGTCCTATCGCGATATATATGCAGAGGTTTGATGAGCCGCCTGAGCTGAAAAACGGCAGCGTGATGCCGATGCAGGGGAGAAGCTTTAAACACATTCCGATATTCATGATAGCCTGCGAGCCTATCATAACCGCAGTGCCGTAGCAGATGAGCGAACCCATATTTGTGTTAGCCTGTTTGCCGACAAATACTATCTTGACTATTATCAACGCTATAAGCGCAAGCGCCGCAAAAGCGCCGACAAATCCGAGCTCTTCGCCGATAACGGAGAATATCATATCACTGTCATTGACGGGGACCGAGTGCGACTGAGTATACGCACCTTTGAGAAACCCTCGTCCGAAAAATCTTCCGCTGCCGATGGCGTTGACGCTTTGCTGCTGCTGGAAGATGTATTTCTTATAAAGCGCCGTGTCAAGCTTGCTCGGGGCATATACGGCAAGAATACGACCTTTCTGGAAGTCGCTGAAAAATGCAAACCAGAGTATGGGAACAGCCGCAAGGATGACAGCTCCTGCAGCCGCAAAATATCTTGCGGCAAGACCCGATGCAAACATCATGCCGATGAATATCGAAACGAATACGAGCGCAGAGCCGAGGTCGCCGGTCAGAATGACAAGCAGTGCCGGAATTCCGCCGTGAACACAGAGAAGCAGAGCGTTCTTGAGTTTGTTTATATCCTCGCCGACATAGTCGAGATGAACGGCGAATGTTATTATAAACGCTATCTTGAAAAGCTCGGACGGCTGGAAGTTGATGACTTTGAAATCGAACCATGTTCTTGCATCCGGTCTGTCTGCCGTTCCGCTGCCGAACGGGAAAAGCAGAAGCATCATCAGCAGGCACACGCCGCCGATTATCATCCAGAAGCGGAGAACTATTTCGTAGTCGATAAATGATATGACTATGCACATCGCCACACCGACAATCACTGCGAGCAGCATGACAAGTGCTGTACGGCTGATAAGGCTCCCGTCCTCAAGGCTGCTGTATGTGGCGCTGTAGACCATAAGAACGCCGAACAGCGATGTCAGAAGGCAGAGCGACATCAGCAGTTTGTCCGTAGTTTTTAATCCTCTTTTGATTGCCTGAAGTATGTTCATTGGCAGCTCCTTAGAAATTATACTGATATTATAAAGCGAAATTTAATCAAATTCAAGTAAAATACTTTTATATCTTTGATTTGTGTGATATAATTATTTGAATTTAATGCAAGGCAGCGGTATTTTTCAGATGAAGACGGTTTTTCATTCTTATTCTTCAAAACAGACCGAGGAGTTCGGCTCTCAGCTCGGCAAAAGCCTCAAAGCAGGGGATGTTGTCGCCCTGTTCGGCGATCTCGGCGCAGGCAAAACTGCGTTTACAAAAGGACTTGCGCACGGAATGGGCTTTGACGGCGAAGTCAGCAGCCCGACCTTTGCGCTTGTGCATGAGTATCCGGCGGATATACCGATTTATCATTTTGACATGTACAGGATTACTACCTGGGATGATCTTTATTCAACCGGATTTTTTGATTATCTTGACATGGGCGGTGTGCTCGTTATTGAGTGGAGCGAAAATATCGAGAACTGTCTGCCCGAAAATTCGATAAGAGTTTCGATATCCAAGAATGATAACGAAAATGAACGCATAATTACTTTGGAGAGGGGTGCCGAAATTGAAGATACTCGCGCTTGATTCGTCCGCAAAAACAGCGAGCGCCGCTATAACCGACGGCGAGCAGCTGATAAGCGAAGCGTTTGTCAATGCCGGACTCACACACAGTGAGACTCTTCTTCCTATGGTTGATTCCGTCCTCAGCCTCGCACGCCTCACAATGTCAGATATTGACGGCTGCGTTATAACCGACGGTCCCGGTTCATTTACTGGTATAAGAATAGGCATCGCCGCCATGAAAGGGCTTGCAATGCCCAATGAGACGAAGTGCTGCGGCGTTTCTACTCTCAAAGCGATGGCTTATAATCTGCGCTATGATAACTGCATTGCCTGCTGTGCAATGGATGCAAGATGTTCGCAGGTCTATTCGGCAATATTCCGCTGTTTTGACGGAAAAGTCGAGAGATTGACCGAAGATGACGCAATTCCCGCATCAAAACTTCCGGAAATACTTGAAAAATATGCAAATGAGCGTATAATTTGTGTCGGAGACGGAGCGCATATCGCTTATCAGGCTGTTAAAGACAGTTTTAAGAGCGTTAGCCTCGCGCAGGACAGCAGGCGTTTTCAGCGTGCATACGGAGCCGCTTGCGCCGCCGTGTGCGAGAATATGGACTTCATTCCTCCTGCTCAACTTTTGCCCGTATATCTGAGACCTTCGCAGGCGGAGCGCGAACTCAGCCTGAAAAAGTCTCATAATCAATAAATCAAAAGGAGAAATTATCATGATAGCTCTTGCTGCTGACCATGCAGGATATCCTCTCAAGGAGGAAATCAAAAAACATCTTTTGGAGAGAGGCTTCGATGTCAAGGACTTCGGAACTGACAGCGATAAGTCCGTTGACTATGCTGTTTTTGCGAAGATAGCGGGCGAGGCAGTCGCGTCCGGCGAGTGCAAGCTCGGCATTTTCTGCTGCGGTACCGGCGTCGGCATCTCGATGGCGGCAAATAAGGTCAGGGGAGTCAGAGCTGCAAACTGCGCAGATACTTTCTCCGCACGCATGACAAGACTCCATAACGACGCAAATGTCCTTTGCCTTGGCAGCAGAGTTATAGGCGCAGGTCTTGCTCTTGATATGGTCGATCTCTTTGTTGACACGCCTTTCAGCGGCGAGGAGAGACACCAGAGAAGAATCGACCAGGTCATGGCTATAGAGAACGAGAAGTTCTCAAAATAAAGAAGTCAGAAATTTTCAAATTTATATATCTGGAGGAGTTCAAAAATGGCAAACATAACAATAACTAATCACCCGCTTATTCAGCATAAGCTGTCTATCCTCAGAGACAAGCACACCGCTTCCAAAGAGTTCCGTACTCTTGTCGGCGAGATTGCTATGCTCATGTGCTATGAGGCTACAAGAGATCTTCCGCTCAAGGATGTTGAGATTGAGACTCCCGTTTCCAAGATGACCACAAAGGCTCTTGCGGGCAAGAAGCTCGCTTTTGTCCCGATTCTCAGAGCCGGTCTCGGTATGGTTGACGGCGTTCTGACCCTTGTTCCTTCCGCCAGAGTCGGTCACATCGGTCTTTACCGCGACCCCGCAACCCTGCAGCCTGTTGAATATTATTGCAAGCTGCCCAGCGATATCGGTGAGCGCGATGTTATTGTTCTCGATCCCATGCTTGCCACCGGCGGCTCGGCTATCGATGCTATAACCCAGATTAAGAAGAGAAATCCCAAGTCGATAAAGTTCATGTGCATCATTGCGGCTCCCGAGGGACTTGAGGCTCTCAGCAAGGCTCATCCCGATGTTGATATCTTTGCCGCTGCGAAGGACGAGAAGCTCAACGATCACGGCTATATCGTTCCCGGTCTCGGTGATGCCGGTGACAGAATCTTCGGCACGAAATAATTGCACTTGCAATACCCGGACTATTATGTTATAATCATTTCAGTAAATTTTGGAGGTGTTATATCATGAAACACATCAAGACCATCAATGCTTCGAATCTTAAAGAGAGCGCTGCTAAGGGCGGCTGCGGCGAGTGCCAGGCTTCCTGCCAGTCAGCTTGCAAGACTTCCTGCACCGTTGCTAATCAGAAGTGCGAGAAGTAATCTGATTTGAACGTAAATTAGGGGCAGGCTTTGCGCCTGTCCCTAAAATTCTGTCTGAAACAATTTGCCGATAGTAACGCGGCTAAAAGGAGCGAAAGCGGGGAGACCCGGCGTATATGATACATAAATATTTTCTCAACGGCTACTATATAGTCATTGACACAAACAGCGGCGCCGTTCACATTGTGGACGAGCTTGCATACAGACTGCTTGACTTCTTCACGGAAAAGCTCAAGGGCGAATGTCCCGAGAAGATTATCTCAACTCTTGTGAACGAGGGCTTTGATAAGCAGGATATCATCGACACTTATGCCGAACTCAAGGCTCTGTGCGATGATGATTCTCTCTTCTCCGAAGATACCTACAGACCCTTTGCGGATATGCTCACTGAGGCTCCTATAAAGTCGATGTGCCTCAACATATCCCATGACTGCAATCTCCGCTGTGAGTATTGCTTTGCCGCTCAGGGCGACTTCGGCCACGGCAGAAAGCTCATGCCTTTTGAGGTCGGCAAGGCCGCGATAGATTTCCTTATCAAACATTCCGCAAACAGACACAACCTCGAACTTGATTTCTTCGGCGGCGAGCCGCTCATGAATCTCGATGTCGTGAAAAAAGTTGTTGAGTATGCAAGGTCGATCGAGAAAGAGCACAACAAGAATTTCCGTTTTACAATGACTACAAACGGTATTCTGCTCGACGATGACAGTATCGATTTTATCAACCGCGAGATGTTGAACGTCGTTCTCTCGCTCGACGGCAGAAAAGAAGTAAACGACCGTCTGCGCCCGACCGTCAACAAGAAGGGCAGCTACGACATAATCGTTCCGAAGTATCAGAAGCTTGTCGCCGAGAGAGGGGACAAGGAATATTATGTCCGCGGTACATTTACTAAATATAATCTTGACTTCACCGATGATGTCATGCACCTCAACGAGCTTGGATTCGATCAGATCTCTGTTGAACCTGTTGTGACCGATCCCGAGCTGCCGTATGCGCTGACCGAAAGCGATCTTCCGGCTATTGCAGAGGAATATGAGAAGCTTTCAAAGATACTTATAGAGCGAAAGAAGAACGGTACTAGCTTCAACTTCTTCCATTTCATGATCGACCTTGATCAGGGACCGTGTGCTATCAAGCGACTTCGCGGATGCAGCTGCGGCAACGAGTATGTTGCTGTCACTCCCGAGGGCGATATCTATCCCTGCCATCAGTTCGTGGGTATGGACGAGTGGAAAATGGGCAGCGTGCTTGACGATTCTATCGACTACAAGATGAAGAAGATGTTCTCTAAGGCGAACATCTACTCAAAAGAAGAGTGCGCCGATTGCTGGGCGAAGTTCTATTGCAGCGGCGGATGCAACGCCAATAACATGCAGTATAACAACACTATCTTTAAGCCGCACAAGCTCTCATGCGCTCTCGAACAGAAGAGACTTGAGTGTGCGATAATGATAAAAGCCGCTCTTGCGGACGAATAAAAAATACAGCTCGGGATAAATAGTCCCGGGCTGTATCGGTTTTATGCGTGAAAAATCCCCCGGAAAAGTCCCGGGGGATGATTTCTGTAGCATTATTAGCTCTTCGTCTTTGTGCTGTTATTCATTGCGAGTCTCTGCTTGAAGGTCTTGAGGAAGTCCTTGACTGCCTTATCGATATTCTTGTCCTTCTTGTTGAGCTTGTACTCGTCGGAGCCTTCAAGCTCGTCAAGCTGCTTCTCAAAGTCCTCGCTCGCCTTTGCGGAGCGAATGGCGCTCTTCCAAGCGTAGTCACTGCCCGAATAGTACATGATGTGGTAGCCGTACTCGGACTCGACAATGCCGGTGTCGCCGACCTTTCTGCTGCTGTCGGTAGCCCAGTTGCGGAAGGACTCAACGTAGTTGGCGCTTGAGGTGATGCCGCTTATAAGCCCGCCGTCAGCGGCGCTTCCGGTATCCTTGGACTTCTCTTTTGCAAGAGCTGCAAAGGAATCTTCGGTCTTAGCTCCGCTCTGCCACTCCTTGTAGATCTTGTCGGCGGAAGCCTTTGCTGCCTTCTTCTGCTCGTCGGTAGCCTCTGAGCTGGAGCTGGTGTCATCGGTGAAGGAAATAAGTATATGTCTTACATTCGCCGCCATGGGAGCGTAGCTACCCTTGTTGATATAGAGGATAACATATGAGCTCACGTTGCCGTCGCTGCCGACCTCAAAGAGCTTGACATCTCCTGCTTTTCTCGCGCTGTCAAACGCCCATTTTGCGGCGTCCTCGGAGACATAGGAGGTGATGGTTGACTTTGCGGCCTCGTTGAGGGCGGTTGCGGACTCCGCGTCATAGTTTTCGGTGGAGCTGTTCTTTTTCTTTGCCTGCTCAAGGAAAGCCTTTTCGCTGGTGCAGGCGCTGAGAGCCTTTTCGGCTTCCTTCTTGACCTTCGCCGCGGCGGCCTTCTGGCGGGCGGCAAGCTGCTCCGAGGTCTCGCCGTCCTTTGCGGTAAGAGTCTCTACTGAGAACGAAAGGGTTCTTGCGTCAACTGCATTGTATGCGCTGTGATCCTTGTCGTAGACAGCCTTTATGTCGGCGGCGCTGTAAGAATCGGTGAGCTTCTTTGAGGTGTCGCTCTGGTATCTCGAAACGATATTTTGCATCTCGAGCTGCTTGCGCAGGAACTTCTCGTTTATACCCTTGCCGTAGCTCGCCTTGAGGTAGGCGTTGAGAGAGTATTTCTTCTCTGCGGCGGTATTTCTGAGCTCCTCGACCTGATCGTCAATTGATTTCTGCTCGTCGTCTGTGAGCTTGTAGCCTGCCTTGATAGCTTCGGCATAGAGAATCTTGTAGGTCTGGAGGGCGGAGATGGTCTCATTCTTGAGATAATCGGAAAGAAGCATTTCTTTTCCGTCGGCATCGGTGCCGTAGTTCTGCTCATCCGGCGACTTTGTCGGGTCAATGCCGATGTTCATGCCGTACATTGCGTACTGCTGAGCGTATGAATAGATGTTGTTGAGATACTGGCTGTAGTAATATGTAAACTCAACTTCCGAAACGCGTATGTCATCGCCAACGGAGAATACGGTGGTATTCTTCTTGATAACGGCAGTATCGTCAAGAATTTTCCATACGATGCCGCCTGCAACTACAACGGCGAGAACGATAGCTACTACCATTTTGACTATCTTTGCCGCTGCCTTGCTCTTCTCGCTCTTCTTCTGACTCTTTTTCGCAGACTGAGCGAGGCGGGCCTTTCTGTCGTCACGGTATGACTCGGCAGAAGTCCGCTGGGTGTCTTTGTTTGCCATTCTTTTTCATCCTTTTCTTTGTTAAGGTTGATTTGACCTGACGGTCTATAACATTCTTATTCTATACTATTTTATTAGTTTTGACAAGCCGAATTTGCAAGTTTTATAGTTAGTTCATAATCAAATCACAGCTCGCCGTTAAGAAATGCGTCTTTGAACCACACATTCCTGACTTCAAACTGCTTGCCGTTGAGATAGTTGAGCGACTGCGCATCGGTGACAAAGTCAAACCTGAGCTTGTATGAATACAGAAATTGCTTTTTATATCCGCTCTCCTTGTTCATGGAGTTGCGCCCGTATTTTCCGTCGCCGAGCAGGGGATGACCTATCGACGCAAAATGAGCTCTTATCTGGTGTGTGCGCCCCGTCAGCAGTTCGACCTCAACGAGGCTCATATTTTTATTTTCCGCGAGTACGCGGTATTTTGTTTTTATTTCTTTAGAACCGTCTGTCTGACGGATGAATACTTTGACAAGATTCTTCTTTTCGTCTTTTGTCAGCCAACCGTGCAGAATGCCTTCTTTTTCCTTCAATGTTCCGTGGACAACACAGAGGTAGAATTTCTTTATTTCTCTGTCCTTGAGCTTCTGGTTCATGATTCTCAGGGCTTCCGCGTTCTTTGCGGCCATGACTATTCCGCCCGTGTTGCGGTCGATTCTGTTTATGAGAGCCGGCGCAAAGGAGTTTTCGTCTGACGGGTCATATTCGCCCTTTTCGTAGAGATACCGCTTGATTCTGGTCAGCAGTGTGTCGTTGTATTCGCGTTCGTCGGGGTGCGAAAGAAGTCCGACTTTTTTGTCGAGCAGCATTACATTCTCGTCTTCGTAAATGACCGTGAGATTAGTCGAAGCGTGCATGAAATCATATCTGTCGAACCGCTGCTCGAAAAATTCGTCGTTTATGTACATATCCACTTTGTCGCCCTCTTTCAGGCGCGTGGATATTTCGCACCGTTTGCCGTTGAGCTTTATGCGCTTGAGTCTGATGTATTTGTACATCAGTGAATCGGGAAGATTCGGAACGGTCTTTTTTATGAATTTGTCAATGCGTTGATTGGCGTCGTTTTTTCCTATAGTAAAACTTTTCAATTGCCGTTCCTCCCGCCGGATGATTTTACGAATTTTATCGCGCCCATCGCCGCTTTTGCGCCCTCGCCGACGGCGACGCTTACTTGCAGCAGACCGCCCGTGCAGTCTCCGGCGGCGAAAAGTCCCGGCAGCCCGGTTGACATATCGGCGCCGACCTTTATCGAGTTTCCCTCGACGGGTGCGCCGACTTTCTTTGCAAGGTCGCTTGCGGCGGCGCTCCCGAGCGCGATAAACAGCCCGGAGATAGGCAGGCTCGAACCGTCTTTGAAATTAACTCCGCTGAGCCTGTTTTCGCCGTAAAGCGAATCTATCGGATCGGTTATGATTTTTATATTGCCGAAGTCTCCGTTCGGTTCGACGCCGTTTGTGAGCAGAGTAACACTTTCTGCGACTCCCGAAAGATTGCCTATCTCGTGCAGTGCATATGCGCCGTTTCCGAGCACTGCAACATCTTTTCCGCGATAGAAAAACGCATCGCAGACTGCGCAGTAGCTGACGCCTTTTCCCTCGAATTCTTTTATGCCGGGGATGTTCACGCTTTTTCTCGCCGAGCCGGTCGCGATTATAACGGCGGGGGAGACAAAGTTATCTTCCGAGCATGATACGGTGTAATCGCCGCTCCAACCGAGCGAAAAAACCTCTTCTTCGAATATATCCGCCCCCAGCTCCTTTGCCTGCTCAACGCCGCGTTTTACAAGCTCCGCACCGGAAATTGCTCCTGTGCCGAAATAATTCTCTATCTTTTCCGCTTTTTCCAGCGCTCCGCCGTCCTTGCCGATAACGGCGCAGGTGAGCCCTGCGCGCTTTATATAGAGCGCCGCCGACAGTCCCGCGGGGCCGCTGCCGATGATAGCTATATCGTAGTGCCTGTTCATATGTGCCTCCGATTAGAATAACATATGATGATTATAGCCTATTTTCAGTTTTATTAACAGCCTTGAAAGAAAAATTTTTTATTAACACGGATTTTGTAAATATACAGAAGTTTTTATATTATTAAGCTTGTATAAATTCGCTTTTCGTTGTATAATAAACTGATTAAAGATTTTTCGGAGGAGAACTGATTTGCCGCTTTCCAAAGACAGAAACATAGTTGTTCCGCAGGAGGAGCTCGACAGACAGATGGAGTTCTGCGGACTTGTACATACAGTGCTTGAAACGCGCCTTGACGGGCGTAGGCCGCTCGCTTATGTCCACACTTTCGGCTGCCAGGGCAACGTTGCCGACAGTGAGAGACTCAAGGGGTTGCTTGAAAAAATGGGCTTCGGTTTCACCGAAGAGCCGGAAAACGCGGATATATCGCTTTTTAACACCTGCGCCGTCCGCGAGCACGCCGAAGACAGACTCTTCGGAAATGTCGGTGCACTCAAGAAAATAAAAGAGAAGAATCCTGACTTCAAAATAATCCTCTGTGGATGCATGATGCAGCAGGAGAGAATAGCCGAAAAGATTCAGAAGAGCTATCCGTTTGTCGATATAGTTTTCGGCACTCATGCCGCACATAAATTCCCTGAGCTGCTTTACCGCGCTCTGTCTACCGGCAAGCGTGTATTTGATATCGAAAATTCCGACGGCGTTATCGCGGAGGATTTGCCTCTGCACAGAGACAGCACTTTTAAAGCGTGGCTGCCGATAATGTACGGGTGCAACAACTTCTGCACTTACTGTATAGTCCCATATGTCCGCGGACGCGAGCGCAGCCGCAGCAGCGATATTATAATCAGCGAAGCACGCGAGCTTGTCAAGAGCGGATATAAAGAGATAACCTTGCTCGGGCAGAATGTCAATTCCTACGGAAACGACCGCGAGGGCGAGATGAATTTCGCATCTCTTCTGCGCGAGATAAATAATATCGACGGCGATTTTATTATACGCTTTATGACCTCGCACCCGAAAGACTGCACGCACGAGCTGCTTGATACCATGACTCAGTGCGAAAAGGTTGCGAAGCATCTGCATCTTCCTGTCCAGTGTGGAAACGACAGAGTGCTAAAAGCAATGAACCGCGGATATACGGCCGAAAAGTATCTCTCCCTGCTCGAATACGCCCGCAGCGTCATGCCGGAGCTTTCGGTGACGAGCGATATAATTGTCGGCTTCCCCGGCGAGACTTACGAAGAGTTTCTTGACACTGTGAAACTTATTGAAAAAGCGCAGTACACATCGCTTTATACTTTCATTTTCTCACCCCGCGAGGGCACCCGTGCCGCAAAGATGGACGACCCCGTTTCGCGAGAAGAAAAAGGCAAGTGGTTCTCGGAGCTCTGCGCCGCACAGGAGAAGATTGCGGCGGCGCGGACTTCCGCGATGGTCGGCAGGGAATACCGCGTTCTCTGCGAATCAAAAGCCAAGAAGGACGGCTATATATCGGGCAGAACGCAGGGTAATATAATAATTGAGTTTCCGGCGGACGAGTCGGTTATAGGCTCATTCAGAACAGTCAGAGTGACCGAAGCTCTGATATGGATGCTCAAAGGCGAACTCGCCGATTAAAAATGCTATATCTCCGCTTTGCGGATAATGATATAAGATAAATTTCAAGGAGTACAGTTATGGACATCATCAAACTTACAAGAGAACTCGGCGCAGCTATCCAGCAGGATGACAGATACGCAAAGTTCCAGGCAGCTCAGAAGGCAAATGAAGAGGACAAGGATCTCAACGACCTCATGGGCAAGATCCAGCTCGTTCATATGTCTTATCAGCATGAGGCAAGCAAGGAAGACGCCAACGAGCAGAAGCTTGCTGCATACGAGACCGAGTTCAACGATCTCTACAAGAAGGTCATGGAGAACGAGCATATGCGCGACTACGAAGTTGCAAGAGCCGAGATAGATGAAATGATGCATTATATCACCGGCATCCTTGCTCTTTGCATCCAGGGCGAAGATCCCGCAACCTGCGAGCCTGAAGAAGAGCACCATCACTGCGGCGGAGACTGCTCCGGCTGCTCGGGCTGCTGATTATTGCATATCCTGCTCCGCGGGCAACTCCAGCGGAGCTGAAAGCTTTTTATTTTGCGGCACAGCCGCTGAGAGGACGGTATCGGAATGGCAGAGCTTTCTCCGATGATGAAACAGTATTTTGAAACCAAAAAGAAATATCCCGATACGATACTGATGTTCAGACTCGGTGATTTCTACGAGATGTTCTTTGACGATGCGGTAACTGCGTCGCGCGAACTCGAACTTGTGCTGACAGGCAGAGCCTGCGGGCAGGAGGAGCGCGCCCCGATGTGCGGAGTGCCGTTTCACAGCGCAGACAGCTACATGGCGCGCCTTGTTGCAAAGGGCTACAAAGTCGCCATATGCGAGCAGATGGAGGATCCCGCACTTGCAAAGGGTCTTGTCAAGCGCGAAGTCGTCAGAGTTCTGACCCCCGGTACGGTCATTGAAAACAGCATGCTCAACGAGGGCAGAAACAATTTCCTCGCGAGCGTTTATTTTACGGGCGAGTCGGCGGGTGTCTGCTTTATAGATGTCTCGACGGGTTCCGTCAACCTGACCGAGCTTGCCGCTCCCGCACTTCCCGATAAGATAATCAACGAGATAGGCAGATTTATGCCCAGCGAGATAGTTTTCAACTCCGCATCTTCCTCTCTTACCAAGGTGTTCTCGTTCATTTCAAACAAGACCGAAGCTCTTGCACAGGAGCTCGGCGACAATTATTTCGACCCGCAGTCAAGTGCCGAAATAATACTCAGACATTTCAAAAAAGACAGTCTCTCCGAACTTGAACTCAACGAGACGGGCGCGGCGGTTCCGGCACTTGGAGCTGCGCTTAAATATCTCACCGAAGTTCAGCGCAACGATCTCGATAACATATCTTCGATATCGTTCTATTCGGAACTCAATTTCATGCGCCTCGATGTTGCGGCTCTGCGCAACCTCGAAATAGTCGAGACTCTCAGAAACCGCGAAAAACGCGGCTCTCTGCTCTGGGTGCTCGATAAAACCCGCACACCGATGGGCAAGCGAATGATCCGCGCGTGGCTCGAACGCCCGCTGCTCAGCATGGCGCGCATAACAAAGCGCCATAACGCCGTGGCAGAGCTTGTCTCTCAGCCTATGGCGAGACAGGAGCTCAGCGAAAGCATGTCGGGCATACATGACCTCGAGCGCCTTATAACAAGAATATCGTTCGGCACTGCCGGTGCAAAGGATCTGCGTGCGCTTGCGCTCGCGGCATCGTGTCTGCCGGAGCTCAAAGAAAAAGTCTCGGCGCTCTCGTCCTCTCTGATGCAGGAGTGTGCCGAAAATATGGACACGCTTTCCGATATCTATGAGCTGATAGATGCCGCGATAGTTGAAGAGCCGCCGTTTTCCGTTCGCGAGGGCGGCATGATAAAGGACGGCTTCCATCCGGAGCTTGATTCTCTGCGTGATATAGTGCTCAACGGCAAGGATTATATTGCCGCCATTCAGCAGCAGGAGCAGGAAAAGACCGGAATAGCGAAACTTAAAATAGGATATAACAGGGTATTCGGCTACTACATAGAAGTGCCAAACGCTTACAAAGAGCTTGTACCCGATGAATATATAAGAAAACAGACTCTTGCAAATTGTGAGAGATTTATTACTCAGGAGCTAAAAGACCTCGAGGCAAAAGTCCTCGGAGCACAGGACAGAATAGTCAAGCTCGAATACGAGATTTTTGACGATATCAGAAAACGCACCGGCGCAGAGCTTGCCAGAGTTCAGCGTACCGCTGCGGCAGTGGCGCAGCTCGATGTCCTCTGTTCATTTGCTCAGGCCGCGCTCGAAAATAACTATGTCTGCCCTCAGATGTCCGCAGAGCCGATTATAAAGATAAACGAAGGACGCCATCCCGTTGTTGAAAAAATGCTCAACGGCGAACCGTTTGTCCCGAATGATACTATTCTCGATTGTGCCGACGACCGCTGTGCGATAATAACCGGTCCCAATATGGCAGGTAAGTCCACATATATGCGTCAGGTCGCACTCGTCTGCGTCATGGCGCAGGCAGGAAGCTTTGTTCCCGCCGCGAGCGCGGAGCTCGGAATAGTTGACAGCGTGTTTACTCGAATCGGCGCATCCGACGACCTTTCAGCCGGACAGTCGACGTTTATGGTCGAGATGAGCGAGGTTGCATCGATACTCAATAACGCAACTTCGAGAAGCCTTATAATTTTTGACGAGATAGGAAGAGGCACTTCCACTTTCGACGGTATGAGTATTGCGCGAGCCGTGCTCGAATATGCTGCGGACAAAAAGCGCATCGGTGCAAAGACCCTTTTCGCAACACATTATCATGAGTTGACTGAGCTTGAGGGTCAGATAGACGGTGTCAAGAACTACAATATAGCCGTCAAAAAACGCGGCGATGATATAACCTTCCTGCGCCGCATAGTGCGCGGCGGAGCGGACGGAAGCTACGGAATCGAGGTCGCGAAGCTCGCCGGAGTTCCGAAGCCGGTCGTTGAGAGGGCGAAAAAAGTTCTCAAAGAACTCGAAGAGAGCGGACTTGTGCTCGTTCGCGACCGTGAACTGAGCACAGCTGTCGAACCCGATGCCGGGCAGATTTCGTTCGGTCAAAACAGTTCAAATGAGATAGTCGAAAAACTTAAAGTACTCGATGTCAACACGCTGACGCCGATAGAGGCAATGGGCGTGCTGTATGAGCTGACAAAGAGCGCAAAAGAAATATAACAGGAGGAAACCATGCCGAAGATAAAAATTCTGCCAAAAGAAATAGCGGAGCTTATTGCCGCGGGCGAAGTTGTCGAAAGACCCGCATCCGTTATAAAAGAGCTTATGGAGAACGCAATAGATGCGGGCTCTTCTTCGGTCACGGTTGAAATAAAAAACGGCGGAATAACTTATATCCGCGTAACCGATAACGGATGCGGAATAAGCCGTGATGATATACATACAGCGTTTATCAGCCACGCCACAAGCAAGATAAGCACGCGCGACGATCTCTATGCCATAGGTACTCTCGGATTCAGAGGCGAAGCACTCGCGTCTATAGCCGCGGTTTCAAATGTCGAAGTGCTCACAAGAACGCCCGAAGAAGAGACCGGGACGCGCTATTGCATCAGTGCGGGCGAAGAGACGCTTGTCGATGATGCAGGATGCCCTCTCGGTACGACAATAGTTGTCCGTGATCTTTTCTTCAACACTCCCGCGAGAATGAAGTTCCTCAAAAAAGATGTGTCCGAGGCTAACGCGGTCGCAAGCATAGTTGATAAAATTGCGCTCTCAAACCCGGATGTTTCGATAAGATTTATAAGAGAGGGCAAGAGCGCCCTGTTTACTTCCGGAAGCGGCGACCTCAAAACCGCAGCCTATGAGATTTTCGGCAAGGATTTTTCCGACGGACTTATTGAAGCCGATTACAGCTTTGAATCGGTGCAGATAAGCGGACTTATCTCAAAGCCGACAAAATCGCGCCCGAACCGCAATATGCAGTTCTTCTTCGTCAACGGCAGACTCGTGAAGTCGGGTACGGCTTCGGCGGCGCTGAGCGAAGCATATAAAAACTCAATAATGGTCGGCAAGTTCCCGTACTGCGTGCTCAACATAACAACAGCGCCCGGACTTGTCGATGTAAATGTCCATCCCGCAAAGACGGAAGTCCGCTTTGCAAACGAGCGCACTGTTTTCAGCGCGATATATTATGCCGCAAAAAATGCACTCGAACGCAGAGATGAAGCGCCGAAAGTATCTATTCCGAGGACACCGCAGACGGAACTCTTCGAGCCTGCACGCCCAAAGACTGAGCAGATGAGACTGCCGGAAAAACAGCCTGATTTCTGGAACCGTATGTCATCTTCCGAATACCGTTCGGCGCAGCAGACGGAAAAGCCGAGATACAGCTATCCGCAGCAGTCTGCACCCGCACCGCGCGAGGATATTGTATCTGTTGCAAGTCCCGATAAAAAGCCCGAAACGGCGGATACGGAGCCGTCGACCATTCAGCATTTTCTTGACGCTCAAAGGGCAAAAAAAGAAGAGACCGCCGTCATTGAAGCGGATATACGGCTGGAGCTTTCGGAAAAAGCCGCAACGCTTCCCGACGAAAAGCCGAAAGAAACGGCTCGGGCTCTCGATACGGCTGTTGACGAGAAGCCCGCGGAGCTGCCCGTAACCGTTATCGGAGAGGCGTTCAAAACATACATTATTGTTCAACAAGGGGAGAGCATCTTTCTTGTTGACAAGCACGCTGCACATGAGAGAATGTTGTTCAACGAGCTTGTCAAAAACGACACCAAGCGTTCCACTCAGATGCTTTTGACCCCGATAACCGTAACGCTCAGCAAAGAGGAATATTCCGCGGTGCTCGATAATCTCGATATGCTCATGCAGGCGGGATTTGCGGTTGAAGACTTCGGATATTCCGTTGTTATAGTCCGTGAGTGCCCGATGGAAATATCCGCTGATGAAGTCCCCGATGTTGTCGCGGAGCTTGCCGGATATCTTGTTGAAAACAGGCAGAAGCTTATATCCGAAAAGAAAGAGTGGCTGTTCAGCCTCATGGCGTGCAAGGCGGCAATAAAGGGCGGAATGTACACCACGGAATACGAACGGGAGCTGTTTATAAAGCGCCTGTTCGCGAGCCCCGAGATAAGATACTGTCCGCACGGCAGACCCGTCATGATTGAGATAACCAGGCGTGAATTGGAGAAGAACTTTGGACGAGCGTAAGAAAATAAAAATAGCCGCTGTCGTCGGTCCTACAGCGTCAGGCAAAACAAAGCTTGCGGTGGATATCTGCCGCGCACTCAACGGCGAAGCTGTTTCCTGCGATTCGATGCAGATATATAAATATATGGATATTGCCACCGCTAAGCCAACGGTTCAGGAGATGTGCGGGATACCTCACCATATGCTCGATTTTCTCGAACCCGGCGAAAAATACAGCGTTGCCGCTTACTGTGCGGAAGCGGGTAAGTGCATAGACGATATATCCGGCAAGGGTAAGCTCCCCGTGCTCGTCGGCGGAACAGGACTCTACTATTCTTCACTCGTAGACAATATTTCATTTGCTGACGAGGACGATGATGCTTCAATACGCAGTGAGCTTGAGCGCCGCGCGGAGAGCGAAGGCATTGAAACGCTCCACAGGGAACTCTCGGCTATTGACCCTGAAACCGCCGCGCAGCTTCATCTCAACAATCGCGGACGGATTATAAGAGCGCTCGAGGTCTATTATAAGACCGGAGTCACGATGAGCGAACAGCAGCGCAGATCAAGACTTGCTGAGCCAAAATATGACTGCACGGCGATATGCCTTGATGCGCGCGACAGACAGTTTTTATATGACAGGATCGACCGCCGAGTTGATATAATGATTGAAAACGGTCTTATCGAAGAGGCGAGACGTTTCCTCTCCGGCGAACTCGGCAAAACATCAGGGCAAGCTATAGGCTATAAAGAATTGCAGCCCTATTTCAACGGGGAAATATCGCTTGATGATGCAATAGATAATCTCAAACGCTCCACGCGCCGTTACGCCAAACGCCAGCTGACATGGTTCAGGCGCGACGAGAGAATAACACATCTGTATATAGACGAGATGCCATATGAAGAACTGCTAAAGACGGCAGTCGGGATAATAGAAAGGGGGATCGCAGAATGAAGAAAGTTAAAGTGAGCAAAAAAGGCGTAAGAAAAATAGTCGCTGCCGTTGCTGCGCTTCTGGCTGTGGTAGTGTTATGCTATGAGATAGGCAACTTCAACTCTTCAAATGTGAAAACCCAACCTGCGACCGCCACAACATACCGCAACAGCATAACAGTAAAGATGTTCGCCGTGCGCGATGAATCGCTTATAAACGGCTCTTCTTCGCTGACCTATGTTCCGCTTTTGCAGGACGGTGAACGCGTCGCAGGAGGACAGGCTATTGCGGCGCAGTTCGGCAAAGCCGACTCTGCCTCGGCATATGTCGACCTTGAAAATCTCAAAAACGAGCTTGAGCGGTACGAAAACTTAAATAATCAACAGAATCTTACAGAGCTTGACATATCAAAGATAAATCTTCAGGCAGATTCATATTTTTATGAAATGCTCGACGATGTGCGGTCGGATAAAATCTCGGCACTCGAAGGCAGTGCGGAAAACTTCAGCGACAAGATGACCGCAAAGCAGATACTTATAAACGGCAATATAGATTTTTCGGAGAAGATAGCCTCGCTCAAATCTGAAATAGCTTCTCTTTCGGCGAAAGTCGGAACTGTCGATTATCTCAAGGCTGACGATACCGGCTATTATGTCTCGTCCGCCGACGGATATGAGAATACGCTGAGCTTTTCGGATATTAAAAATCTCAGCAGCGATAAGATAAAAGCGGCACTGTCCGCTTCTCCTGCCGCGGTGTCCGCTAATACAAAGGGCAAGCTTATCCGCGGATATACATGGTACTTTGTAGGCGTAGTCAACAAGTCCGACGCCACGAAGCTCAATGACGGAGACAGCGTAACACTCAGGTGCGACAATATGTCGCGCGACGGAATAAATGCCACGGTTTATTACAGGGGTCCAATAAACACCGATGAGACCGTTCTGATTCTTTCGTCAAAGATAATGGATTCGGACATAGCACGGCTCAGAACAGAAGATGTCGAAATAGTGATAAACGAGACCGACGGAATAAGAATAAACAAGTCCGCAGTCAGAGTTGTCAACGGAGTTCAGGGCGTGTATGTGCTTACTGGCAATATCGTCCGCTTCAAGAAACTCGATGTAATATATACAGGCGATGACTATGTAGTCTCAAAGATGATAAAAGAGGATACATACGATGAAAATAAAGTGCCGTATCTGAAAATTTACGATGCGGTAATATTGGAAGGAAAGGATCTTAAAGATGGAAAACTTATCAGTTACTGATGCGCGTCTGAGGCTCCTTGAGGACAACCTGAAAAAGGTTCGCGACGAGATAGCCGAAACTGCTTTGAAGAGCGGCAGAGACCCGCAGGAAGTGAAGCTCATGGCGGTGACGAAGACTGTTTCTGTCGAGCTTATAAATCATGCTATTGCCTGCGGAGTCGATCTCATCGGCGAAAACAAGGTTCAGGAAGTCCTGCTCAAGCGCCATGAACTTAATCTTGAGCACTGCAAGCTCCATCTCATCGGTCATCTTCAGAGCAATAAGATAAAAAAGATAGTCGGTCAGGTCGACATGATTCAGAGCGTCGATTCGTTCGAGACCGCTCAGCAGATAAGCCGCCGCTCGGGAGAGCAGGGGATAACGACTGATATATTGCTCGAAGTCAACATCGGTGAGGATGAAAACAAATTCGGATATTCCGCAGACGAAGTTGCGGATCAGCTCGGAAAAATATCGGAGCTCCGGTTTGTCAAAGTCAAAGGTATGATGACAGTGGCGCCGAATTTTAAAGATTCTGTGAAAAATCAGTGCGTTTTTGATAATATGCACAAACTGTTTATTGACATCGGCGCCAAAAAAATGGATAATATAGATATGGACATTCTCTCTATGGGTATGTCCGGCGATTTCAAAGAGGCAATAGCGGCGGGCTCAACGCTTGTGCGTATAGGCTCGGCGATATTCGGAGACAGGCAATATTGATTTCTTTATAAATACGGGAGGAAAATATCATGGGAATCTTTGACAAGGTAAAAAACTTCATTGACAATTCTGACGAGGACACTATCGACGAGGATATCGAAAACGTTTACGATGATTCGGCAGACGACACTTATTCGTCCGACAGCGCCGAGCCCGCGAAGTCGTTCAGCGATTTCAGCGCTTCTTCGAGAACGTCGTCGATCTCTTCGACGCCCAATATAGTTGATCTGCGTTCTTCGAGCCGTACTCCTGTTGTGCTCAAGAAGCTTGACAGATATCTTGATGTTCAGAGCGTTGCGGATGTGCTCAACGAGAAGAGAATAGTTATTCTTAATCTTGAGACCTGCCCCGCAGACGATTCAAGACGCATTATCGATTTCCTTTCCGGCGTTGCATATGCAAATTCCGGAGATATCAAGAAAGTTGCCGGCAAGGCTTATATCATCACCCCCGACAGCGTTCCGCTTTCAGGTGATGTGCTCGAGGATATCGAGAGCATGAGCGAAGGCTATTTTGATTGATATTTATTTCCCATTTAAGAGGTGTAGATAATGCTTAAACCCGAACAGATCAAATCGCATCGTTTTATTTCAGCGGGTCGCGGGACTTATGAAGCCAGCGATGTTGATGCGTTCTTGAGAGAAGTATCCGTATCTTATGAGCAGGTGTTCAGAGAGAACGGAGATCTTGTGAATAAAATAAGCCTTCTTGCCGAGAGAGTTTCGCAGTATAAGAAGGACGAGGACAATATCAGACGCGCCCTGCTTACAGCAGAACGCATGGCGGACAAGATTCAGCGTGATTCTCAGCAGAGCGCGCAGGAACAGCTTGACTCTGCGGAAAAGAAAGCGCAGGAGCTGATTGCATCGGCACAGAACAGAGCCGATGTTTTGGAGACCGCTGCGTCTGTAAAGGCTTCTCAGCTTACAGAGGAATCCAAGCGCAACGCCACCGAGCGTATAACTTCTGCGGAGCGCACCGCTTCCGCTATGATAAGCAATGCGGAGGCAAAGGCTAACGAAATAATCGAAAGTGCCAAGAAGAATGCACAGCTTGAGCTCGACAGAATAAATACGGATATCCGCGTGAATTCCGCTACACTCGAGAAGCTTGAGAGCGAAGTTTCAGCGTTCCGCAATTTTATTCTTGACGCTTATCAAAAGCATATCAATCTTGTCTCTTCGCTTCCTCAAAAGCAGGAGATGCCGATAATACCGACGATAAATACCGACGAGTATGTCTCCGGAAATTCAGCTCCCGTTGAAGATGATGCAGATGCAGATAATGATATTGTCATTGATGAACCTGAAAAATCCGAAGAAGCTGAGTCCGAAGAGTCTGAAAAAGATGAAGCTCCGGCAGAAGCTGTTGAATCGGATGCAAAAGATTCCGCTACCGATGAACTGATTACCGCATTTGCCAACGAGCCCGAGTTCAGCGAAGAGACGGCGACTCCGGATGAGATAGTGGCCAATGATATACTCAAGCAGTCCTTCGGAACCGACGATACATATGATCCTATGGCTGCAGCAGAGGAACCTGCGTCGGATTCCGATGATTCGGATGACGATACCGCCGAGAACGGATTCGTGATAAATGTCCATGCGATTAAGCACCATATTACGCCCGATGAAATTGAGGCTACCGACACGGATGAAGATATGGAGACTCCCGCTAATGTCGACGCTTTTCTGAATGACGATGACGACGATGAGGATGATAATGACAGCCATACTCACCATTCACGTTTCAGAGGCTTTTTCAAAAAATAAGTTTTGAGGTTTTTATGATTCAAGCAATAACTCTTCTGGTGATTGCCGCGCTTGTGGCGATCGACCAGGTCATAAAAATTGCTGTTGTCAATCGCTTTGCGGCGGGCGGCAGCATGGATATTCTCTTCGGTCTTATCCGTATACGCTATGTCGAAAACACCGGTGCGGCGTTCAGCTCGATGCAGAATCAGACGGTTTTTCTGACGATTTTTACGGCTGTTGTTATAGTCATGTTCATTTTCCTGCTCATGACTAAAAAAATAAAGCCCGGCTTTATTTACTGGTGCGTTGCCGTTGTTATAGCCGGCGGAGCAGGCAACTTCGTTGACCGCGTAGCAAGAGGCTTTGTTGTCGATTATATCGAGCCTACATTTGTTAATTTTGCGGTTTTCAACTTTGCCGATTGCTGTGTTACCGTCGGAGCTGCGCTGCTTATTATCAAGACGGTATATGATTTGATAAGAGAGAACAAAAAATATCTGTCAGATGACGACAAGAAAGCCGAAAACGGCGGAGATGAAAAAAATGTCTGAGCTTTTGCCGGGCGGTTATTCGCTGAGCTTTTCAGTTGATTCCGAAACAGCCGATCAGCGCATAGACCGCACGGTCGCCGATGCTTTTCCGGAGCTTTCCCGTTCGCGCATCCAGCATATGGCTGAAAACGGCTGTATAACCGTCAACGGCAAAATTGTCGGCAAGAGCTTCAAGCCGAAAGCGGACGATGAAGTGTCCGTTTATATCGAGCCTGCTCAGGACGATACGGCTTTAACTGAAAATATTCCGCTCGATATAAGATATGAAGACGACTGTATGCTCGTTGTCAACAAGCCTAAGGGAATGGTTGTCCATCCCGCGCCCGGTAACAGAAGCGGAACGCTCGTCAATGCGCTTTTGTATCATTGCGGAAGCAGTCTTTCGGGGATAAACGGCGTTCTGCGTCCGGGCATTGTCCACAGGATAGACAAGGATACAAGCGGTCTTCTGCTTGTTGCCAAAAATGATATGGCACATGCATCGCTTGCCCATCAGATAAAGGAACACAGCCTGACGCGCGAATATGCGGCGGTTGTCTACGGAAAACTGCGGGAGCCCGAGGGCATAATAGACGCGCCGATAGGCAGAAACCCTAACGACAGAAAGAAAATGGCAGTGACGGATAAAAATTCCCGTCCTGCAGTCACACATTATTACACAGTAGAAGAATTTGAAAAGTTTACATTTGTAAGGCTGCGCCTTGAAACGGGTAGAACTCATCAGATAAGAGTCCACATGGCATATATAGGTCACCCGGTGGCAGGAGATGCCGTCTATGGTCCGAAAAATGTCATAACGGAGCTCGGCGGTCAATGTCTGCACGCAAGGCTTCTCGGCTTTGATCATCCTGTGACAGGGGAGAGAATCGAACTTTCCTCTGAGCTACCTGAATATTTCGAGAACTTTTTAAGAAAAATCAGAAAGTGAGAGATATGAAAACAGATTTTTCCGATTGGCTGATAGTTTCCGATGTTGACGGCACTCTGAATACAAAACTCAGAATGCTGCCCGAACGGAATCTCAAAGCCATTACACATTTTGTTGAAGATCTCGGAGGCAATTTTACTCTTGCTTCCGGAAGAAATATATCTTCGCTCAGAAAGCATTATGAGCGCTTGCCGATAAAATCCACGCCTGCAGTTATCTTAAACGGCGCTGGAATCTATGACTACGAGCACGAAAAGATGCTTTCGTTTCATTCAATTGACGAACGTGGCATAGATATAGTAAGACGAGTGAATGAGCGCTTTCCGCTGATTCAGATTGAGATATGCACAGATAGAGAGATATTTATTCTGAATCCAGGGGTTTTCAGCGGCGCGATGTCGCTGGCGGACGGAATACCGCACCAGAGCTTCAGAAAATTCGAAGATGTCCCGAAGAGCAATTGGGGTAAGGTCATATTTATGGGTCTTCCGCCGATGGTTTCGCGGATGGTTAAGTATCTCAATTCTATAGACCATTCGGGCGTTACATATATGTCGTCCTCGGTAGCGAGCTATGAGATGCTCCTTGAAGGCACAAATAAGGGCACCGCGGTACTTGAAATAGCAGATATGCTTGGTATTCCGCATGAGCATACGGGTGCTATCGGAGACTATTTCAACGACTATGATATGATAAAGAGTGTCGGCGTTCCGGCAGTCTGCGGGCAGGCTCCGCAGGCGATGAAAGATGCTGCAACATTTGTTGCATGTCACTGCAATCACGGTGCCGTTGCCGATTTTCTTGAATATATTGAAAATAATTGCCAATAAATACGATATTACAGGAGGTGGCTGTTGTGGACACAATTGTCAGCAAACAGTTGAAGATCAAAGCTTGTAAGGTAAGAATGGGCGCGATTGAGGGCGTTTACAACGCAAAGTCCGGTCATCCGGGCGGCTCGCTTTCAATAGCCGATATCCTCACTTACCTCTATTTCCATCGGCTCAACATCGACCCCAAGAATCCGCAGTGGGAAGACAGGGACAGGCTCGTTATGTCAAAAGGTCATGCCGCGCCTGCTTATTATTCCGTGCTCGCTCACAGAGGATATTTCCCTGTTGAGGAACTCAAGACTCTCAGAAAGAGCGATTCGAGACTCCAGGGTCACCCGAACATGAGAACCGTTCCCGGCGTTGACGCAAGCACCGGTTCGCTCGGTCAGGGAATATCCGTGGCTGTCGGTATGGCACTGGGTGCAAAGCTTTCGGGCAAGAACTTCAGAGTTTATGCTATCCTCGGCGACGGCGAAATTCAGGAGGGTCAGGTCTGGGAGGCTGCAATGTATGCCTGTGCCAAGGGACTCGACAATCTCGTTGCTGTTGTTGACAACAACAACCTTCAGATAGACGGAACGATCGCAGAGGTCAATTCGCCTTATCCGATAGCCGAGAAGTTCAAGGCTTTCGGCTGGAATGTTCTTGAGATATATGCGGACAGCTTTGATGAGATGGATGCGGCGTTCAACGCGGCTATCGAATTCAAGGGCAAGCCCACCGCAATAATCGCCAAGAGTGTCAAGGGCAAGGGCGTTTCCTTCATGGAGAATCAGTGCTCATGGCACGGCAAAGCTCCAAACGAAGAGCAGTACAAAGAGGCTATGGAGGAGCTCAACGCGACTCTCACAAGCCTTGAAGCCAACTAATTTCAGTGAAAGGAATGTCGTGCTATGGCAGATATTATAAAAGCGGCAACGCGTGACGGTTACGGCAAAGCGCTCGTAGAGCTCGGTGCCATAAATGATAAGCTCGTCGTTCTCGATGCAGACCTTGCAGAGGCGACAAAAACAGCTATGTTCAAAAAGGCGTATCCGGACAGATTCTTTGATTCCGGTATCGCAGAGGGCAACATGATAGGTGTCGCCGGCGGACTCTCGACCATCGGCTATACCGTATTTGCAAGCTCGTTTGCAATGTTCGCCGCAGGTCGTGCTTTTGAGCAGATAAGAAACACAATCGGCTATCCGCATCTCAACGTCAAGATCGGCGCTACCCATGCGGGCATATCGGTCGGCGAAGACGGCGCGAGCCATCAGTGCTGCGAGGATATAGCTCTTATGCGCACTATTCCCGGCATGGTCATAATCAATCCCGCCGATGATGTCGAGGCGAGAGCGGCTGTATTTGCCGCCGCCGAGTATGAAGGTCCCGTATATCTTCGTTTCGGCCGCCTTGCAGTGCCGAGATTCAATGATCCTGATAACTATAAGTTTGAAATAGGCAAGTCGGTTCAGCTTGCAGACGGTAAAGATGTGACTATAATCGCAACCGGCCTTATGGTGAACGAGGCTGTTATGGCAAGAGATATGCTCGAAAAAGAGGGCATTTCCGCAAGAGTCATCAATATGCACACCATAAAGCCTATCGACAGACAGGCGATAATCGACGCCGCAAGAGACACCGGTGCTATTGTTACCGCAGAAGAGCATTCCGTTATCGGCGGACTCGGCGGAGCAGTCAGCGAAGTTGTCTGCGAAACTATACCTGTACCGGTCGTAAAGGTCGGCGTAGAGGATGTTTTCGGACGCTCCGGTCCGGCGGTCGAGCTTCTCCATATCTATGGTCTTGATGCGGAGAACATAGTCAAAAAAGCAAAGCAGGCGCTTGAGCTCAAAGCCGCCCGCTGACAACAGACCGAAAGGTTTTCAAATGGCTAAAAGCAGATTCAAAAAGAGTACAGTCGCAGTCGCTGCCGCGATCATTGTTGTGTTCGCGGCGGCAGCTACGGCTGCGTTGATTTTTCTGATGTCGGGCAAAAATAAGATACCCGATGCGGACTCTCAGGCAATTGTATATAAGTCAACCGACGGCGGAACTTATCTTTCCGCCTATGGCAAGAAGCACAAGCTGACGATATCAGACGATTCGTCGATCTTGCTTACTTCGGACGGCGAGTATCTTATCTATACCACCGCCTCGGCGAAGGTCAGCCGCAAATATGACCTCTATCTGTGCAGTATCAAGAATTCGTCAAACGCCAAAAAAGGCGCAAAACTTTTAGACTACGGCGTTGAAAAAGAGTTCAGATATAATAATGTAACTCTGTATTATTCGAAGCAGAATCAGGACAACCTCTCTGTTATGACAACTGCATATGATATAAAGAAGAACAAAAAATCAGATGTTGATTTTGCTATAAAAGAGCTGTTTCTGCCGAGCTCCGGTGATGTGCTGTATTATGTCAAACAGCTTTCGGATTCTCAGTCTCTGTATATTTATTCGGCTTCCGAGGGCAGCAAAGAGCTCGTTAAAAATGCCGCAAACATTCATTTTTACGATGACGGTAAAAACTGCGAGCTGCTGTTTGAAACGGGCTCGTATAAGGAGGGGGAGTCCGAGCTTTTCTCCGTCTCTCCGGGTAAAAATCCGGTTCAGATAGCTACTATGGTCAGCTCCGTTTTATATGATTCGTATTCGCCCGGCGGCAATCTCTATTATTTTGTCAAAAAAGAGTCGCCTGCCGGCTGGAGGGATATTATTGACGACGACATGGCGAAGGATGACGAGCTTATAAAAGAGCCGAACCGCAATGATTACACATTCATCTTCGGCTTCAGTATTCAATATCAGCTCGACATGAGCAAATATAATCGCAAGGTTTCGCGCGACAAAATCCGTCAGGCTCTTGACGAGCAGATAAAAGACGATTCTTTCACGCAGGGCTATAATCTCTATGCCAGAACTGCCGACGGTTCAAAGAAAATCGCGGAGAATGTTGTTCCCGATGAAGTATTTGCAGTGTCCGCTTCCGGCGAACCCGCCGCGGTGTTCTATATGACCGAGCTTTCCGACAGCACCGTCAGAATGTCCGATCTCGATTCGCAGCTCGGTTCATCGTCGGTTGAATCGGTTGTTGAAACCGCTGTATCGGCGGTCAAAGCCTGCATTAAGAAAACCGGATATTTATATGCGGACACGCATTCTACACAGCCTGTGAAGCTCGATGCATATAACGGCAAGAAAGCGGAGTTTATAATCTCCGGGGACAAGCTTTTTGTCAAATCTTTTGATGATTCAAACGACACATTCTCGCTGTTCAGACACACAGTTACAAACGGCGTTGTATCTGCTGCTGAAATGCTTGATACGGGTATAAAGGCTTGCAATATCATCGGCACGGATGTGTGGTACCGGCGCAGCGTTACCGGGTCTTCGCTCTGCGATTTGTATAAATATTCGGCGGAAAAAGAGAAGATTGACGGCGATGTCGCGTCTTTTGCCGAACTTCCCGACGGAAGCGTTCTTATAGTCAAGAATTTTGTATCTTCTGCAGACGGGGAGATAGCCGATCTTTACTTATACGACGGCAAAAAGACCTCGCTTGTAGCAGAAAAAGCAGAATTCAAAAACATGAAATACTCCGACAAGGGTATATCTTTTATACGAAGCGGCGGAGATTTATGTATTTATTCTAAAAATAAGCTTGCTATAATTGACGGCGGCGCGTATAATATTATCGCTTATTAAAAGAAACGAGGGATAAAAGCATGGCAAAAGATGTGCTTTTCAAAACGATGACTTTCGGCGGCTTCAACAAAGAAGACGTCCTTGAATATATTCGTGCTCAGCAGACTCAGCTTACAGATACACAGAGAAAGCTCAAGGAGACCGAAGAGAATGCTGCTGCGGCTTCAAAGCGAACAAGAGAGCTTGAAACTCTTCTTTCGGAGCAGCAGACTCGTGCCGAGGAATATTTTGCGCTGAGTGAGGAATATGCAAAAAAGATATTCGCCCTTGAAGACGAAGTCAATGCCCTCAATGAGAAGCTCAACAGCGTTGAGGTCGGCTGCGAGCGAGCAAAGGATGTGGAGGGGCAGATAGGCGCCCTGGTGCTTGACGCACTGCTCTATTCCGATAAGATAATCCGCAGTGCCAAGGCGTCCGCAAAGGGCATTTCGAATCAAACCAGGCAGACTATCGAAGAGGCGGCGAGCGGAGTTGACGAGATAGGCGAGGATATTTCGCAGATGTCCGATAACTTCGGTGTTGTTGTCGCGTCTCTCGTTTCGAAGATAAATTCTCTCTCAAGCAATCTCAACAGTGTTGCCGATAAACTTGACGCTCAGGACGAAGAAATAGACGAGCATCAGTTCACCTTCGGCGAAAACGGCGAAGTCAAACTGCCGAAGCTTACCGACGAAGATTTCGGAGATCCGACAGAGCCGGAGATAGAAATATCCGATGAAGAGATAAATAATCTTGTCAATGTCCTCAATGCAAGCGGCGGACTGGACCTGAAATTTACTGCGCCTGATGAAAGCTTAGAAAATGTTACCGAAGATATACATAGCGAAGAAAATACTTCTGACGAGCCCGTTAAACCCGATGAAGCTGACGAGATATCGGAGCTGACAAAGAAGTTTCTCGGAGAAAACTGATGGCTGAATATAAGATAGATACAAGTGAACTTCGTGAATATTGCGGCAGAATTCGCGCAGGAGACAGAGTGCTGCTTTCCGGCACTGTCTATACATCGCGCGATGCGGCGCATAAGCGCATATGCGCATTGCTGGACAGCGGCGAGGAACTTCCATTTGATTTGAAAGACGCGGCAATTTATTATGCCGGACCTACGCCGACGAAGCCGGGCGATGTTATCGGCAGCTGCGGTCCGACTACTTCGAGCCGCATGGATATCTATGCGCCGAGGCTTCTTGACGAGGGGCTTTGCTGCATGATAGGAAAAGGCGGCAGAAGCGAATCGGTTATCGATGCGATAAAGCGCAACAATGCCGTATATCTCTGTGCAATAGGCGGCGCGGGTGCGCTTGCCTCAAAGTGCATAGCAAAATGCGAGGAGATAGCGTTCTTTGATCTCGGATGTGAGAGCGTCAAGCGTCTGGAGTTCAAAGATTTTCCGCTGACCGTCGGCACTGATTCGCACGGCGGAACGATGTTTGAAAAATAAATTCAGAAAAACTATTGACAAACCGACTTTTCGGTTATATACTTTGTAAAAACTGAATCTTGCCCATAAAGGCGATGACGGAGAAAGATTCCGGATAAGTACCGCAGAGAGTCCGTGGTTGGTGAAAACGGATGTATGAACCGGGTAATCAAATCACTCCTGAGCAGAGACCCGAAAGTTTCGAGCGAGTAGGCGTTTCCGTAAGACTGCGTTAAAGTCAAGAGCTTATTGGAGCTTGAGGGTGCTGTAAAAAGCACTGAATTTGGGTGGTACCGCGGTTAACAGCCGCCCCAGACATTTTGTTTGGGGCGGTTTTTATATTATATTTTTATTGAGAAGGAGAGTTTAATTATGGAAATTATCATCACTGAGATTGCACAGCGAATACGCGACCTGCGCGAGATCATGGGCTACAGCGTGGAAGAGATGGCTCAGACCGTTGACTGCACCCCGGAAGAATATATTGCCGCCGAAAATGGCGAAGTCGATTTTTCTTTCACATTTATTTACAAATGCGCCGAGAAGTTCGATGTTGATATGATAGAACTGCTGACCGGTGATAACCCGAGACTTTCGTTCTATTCAATAGTCCGCAAGGGCGAGGGACTGCCGATGAAGCGCCGCACGGGATTCAATTATTCTCATCTCGGCTATCGCTTCAAGGACAAATATTGCGAGCCTTTCCTTGTAACCGCGCCGTATTCGGATGAGGATCAGGATAAGCCCATAACCCTCTCAACCCACGAGGGACAGGAATTTGATTATATTATCAGCGGCAGTCTCAAGGTAGCATTCGAGGATCATGTTGAGATACTCAACGCCGGTGATGCCGTACTTTATAATTCCGCTCACGGTCACGGAATGATTGCGACCGGCGGCGAGGACTGCGTTTTTCTTGCAATAATCCTCAAGAAAACGGAGAAGAAATAAAATCATTATTCAACAACTCAACGAAGGGACTTTTAACATATGCTTGATTTAAATAAAAACTTTGTGGATGAGGTATATGACGAAAACGGACATGTAGTTGATTATACCCTCAAATGCCCTGAAAATTTCAATTTTGCTTATGACGTTGTCGATGCCATCGCGGCTGCCGAACCGGACAAACGTGCGCTCCTCTGGTGCAACCCGGCGGGCGAAGAGAGAATATTCACCTATGGCGACCTGAAATATTACAGCGACAAAACTGCCAATATGCTGCGCGAAAAGGGCATCAAGAAGGGCGACATGGTCATGGTTATCCTCAAGCGCCACTATCAGTTCTGGTTCACCATTCTCGCTCTGCACAAGCTCGGCGCGGTTATTATCCCCGCAACATTCATGCTTCAGAAGCATGATATCGTCTACAGAGCGAACGCCGCTACAATAAAGGCGGTTATTTGCACGGGCGACGGCGACATTGCCGAGCAGGTCGATGAGGCTCTGCCGGAGTGTCCCTCGATAGAGACGAGAATCATCGTCAACGGCAAGCGCGACGGCTGGGACGACTTCATGACCGATATGGAAAAAGCCGATTCGCATCTCGAAAGAGTTGATACAAAATATTATGAGCCCATGATAGTCTATTTCTCGTCCGGCACCACCGGCAACCCGAAGATGGCGATGCACGCTCATACATATGCCCTCGCGCATCTGACTACCGCCAAATACTGGCACGATGTCACCGCCGACAGCGTTCATCTGACAATAGCCGATACCGGCTGGGGAAAAGCTGTCTGGGGTAAGCTTTACGGCGAGATGTTCATGGAGAGCTGCGTTTTTGTCTATGACTATGACAAGTTCCACGCCTCCGAGATTCTTTCGATACTTGAAAAATATAAAATCACCAGCCTCTGCTGTCCGCCAACGATGTTCAGATTTATGCTCCAGGAGGATGTATCTTCCTATGATCTGAGCTCGCTGAAATACTGCACCATCGCAGGCGAAGCTCTCAATCCCGATGTTTTCAACAAGTGGTACGAGGAGACCGGGATAAAGCTCATGGAAGGCTTCGGTCAGACGGAGACCACCTTGCTTATTGCAAACCGCGTCGGCATGGAGCCGAAGCCGGGCTCTATGGGTAAGCCTATGCCGCACTACGATGTTGATATCGTTGACGAAGACGGCAGACCGGTACCTCCCGGAGTCACTGGCGAAATCGTTGTTCATACCGAACCCAAGGTTCCCTTCGGTCTGTTCAAGGGCTATTACCGCGACGAGAAGAAGACTGCCGAGGCGTGGCACGACGGACTCTATCATACCGGCGACACCGCGTGGAAAGACGAGGACGGCTACTACTGGTATGTCGGCAGAACAGACGATGTTATAAAATCCTCCGGCTACAGAATAGGACCGTTCGAGATTGAAAGCGTTCTTACCGAGCATCCGTCGGTCCTTGAGTGCGCCGTAACCGGTCTTCCCGATCCGATAAGAGGCAATGTCGTCAAGGCGACCATAGTTCTCAAGCCCGGATTTGAGGGCTCCGAGGAGTTGAAAAAAGAGCTTCAGACTTATGTCAAGAAAGAGACCGCGCCCTACAAATATCCCAGGGTCATTGAGTTTGTTGATTCTCTTCCCAAGACCGTCAACGGCAAGATCAGACGTACTGAGATAAGAGCGAACGATCTGAGAAATTTAAAGTGATTTGCTGATTTCCATTCGGCGTATAACTCCGCAGGCGATGCGGTTGCCGAATGTATCGCTTGAAGTGAAAGTGTCGGGGGAACTGTGAACTATCACGGTTCTCCCTTCTACTTGGCGTGGAATAAAGCGGTCGGTGTAGGTCGCCATATATGCATATCCGTTGTTCGAGAAAATACTCGGCAGGTCGCCCATATGTCCGGGGTGATTCTGCGTGCTTTTTATATTTGTCTCGTGCTGCTCGGGCGATACTTCAAGCTCGACATCTGTGCTTTTCAGATGCATTCCGGCGCTTGTGAATGCCTCGGGTTCGCATACTGCGCCCTCGTGGATATGAACTGCGAACGGCTCGTTTCTTGTCGGCATACCGGTGAGTTCTATTTCGACCATTGTTCCGTCGAGCCAGGGATAAAATCTCGCCGTGCCGGACATATCCGGAACGCTGCTGTTTCCCTTTATATCTGCTTGAAAATAGTAATAATCCGACAGCGTGTCGGAAGCTTTGTTAAACATTTTGTTTCCTCCTGCGGGTATATTTGCTCCGAGAAGAAGCGCTATATTATATGAAAAAACACCCCTCAGCGTTAATGCCGAGAGGTGATTTGACTATTTTTAGAAGATAATATCGCGAAGTTCGAAAATTCTATTTGCAAAGAAAAGATATATTTTCTGAAGCAGGCTGTCTTTGTATTCTGTTTTTGACGGCGCGGATTTTGTCAGTTCACAGGAGTCGAATATTTCGTTCGTGTCGCTTCGCAGAGCTTTTATCGAAATCTTGCCCTCGGAGAAGTTCAGCAAGACATATGTCGGAGTGCGAAGCTGGATGCATTTTTCTGCGTACCACGGAGTTTTGTCGGGCTGACCGTCATAGTTGCAGCCGGAAGCGGTGTTCGCTTCAAGATAGAGTGTTCCGCCGCTTTTGACTTTTTCGTTGCCGCTCATGAGTGCGGAACGGGTGTATATATGATCGTGCCCGCTCAACACGAGATCGATGTCGTATTTGTCAAACATCTTAGAAAACAGCGGACGGTAGAAATTATCCTCTTCCTTGCGGCTGTAGATGCTGTAGTGCATAACAACCACGCGCCACAGGGCATCTGGATAAAAATTCATGGCTTCTTTTATCAGTTCTTCATGGTCATAGGTCAACACATTATTTGAGTTGAGTACGATGAACAGTGCTTCGCCGCGCTTGAAATAGTAGCCCTTGCCCGCCGGACATTGAAGAAGCTCGCGGTCGAATCTGTTCGGATTGTTGCTCCTTATTGAATAGAGCGGATAGTAGAAATCGTGGTTGCCTATGGCTGTAGCCACCGGGATGGAGCGCATCAGCTCGGGGTTATAGAAAAGGTTGTATTGTGCTTGTGTTATGCCGGTTTCGACCTGATCTCCAGCGGAAATTATGAGCGAGATGTCCGGCTCATACTTTACCGCCGCTTCGAGTGTATTGTTCCAGCCGAGCGAATCGTGCTTGAGGACTTCGTCAAGCTTTCTGTCGCCCGAACGGCCTATCTGCGTGTCGGAGACAAAGAGAACATTGTATTCCTTGTCGCTGCCTGTGTTGAATGAGTATGTTTTTGACCATTTGCCGTTCTCGGCGACTCTGTAATAGTAGGTGGTGTTGCTCTTGAGATTTTCGGCGGTCACATCGTTCTTCCATCCGTAGAGAACGGTGTGCGTGCGCTCGACTTTTAAGAACTTTCCGTTTTTCATCGAACTGTCCGTTGCAATTTCAAACATTACTACGCAGTCCTTGGTCGGTGAGAGCCATGTGAAATTCATACTCGACGGATCGCTCCCGGGAGACATGGAAATCGCCGAAGCGTCATTTTTGAGCCTGTCCCAGTTTTCATCCCATTCCTCGGCCGTTGCCGCAAACGAGCAGGGGAGAAAAACCGAGCAGAAAAGAAGTATCGCCAACAGAACAGAGAGTATGCGCGTTGACCTTTGTTTCATATAATCACCTTTCTTATAAAAGTTATGCTCAAATTTCGCCCATAAAATCAGCTCGTATATGGGCAAAACAAAGATTTTTTGCAGGATATAGCTTTTTGACTTGCAAATTCGGACGGAATATAATAGAATATACAAGATCTTTGTTTACGGAGGAATCAACATGACTTTTGAATCAATGTCCAAAAAGGAGCTCGAAGAACTCCACTCTCAGCTCCTTGAAAAATACAACAGCTTCAAAGCGAAGAATCTCAAGCTTGATATGTCCAGAGGCAAGCCCTGCACCCAGCAGCTCGACCTTTCTATGGATATGCTCAAGATAAACGATGTCAAATCGTCAACCGGACTTGAGTGCAGAAACTACGGAATTCTCGACGGTATCCCCGAGTGCAAGGCGATTTTCTCCGAGATGCTCGAAGTCGCGGAGAAGAATGTTATAGTTATGGGCAACTCGAGCCTCAATGTCATGTTTGATTTTATCGCGCAGTGCATGACCCACGGCGCAGGCGACAAACCCTGGATGCAGCAGGGGAAGATAAAGTTTTTATGCCCCGTTCCCGGATATGACAGACACTTCGGCATCTGCGAATATTTCGGTATTGAGATGATAAACGTCCCACTTGTCAAGGGCGGTCCCGATATGGAGCTTGTCGAAGAGCTCATAAAAGACAGCAGCGTAAAGGGTATGTTCTGCGTGCCGAAATACGCTAACCCCGATGGGTCAACATATTCCGACGAGACCGTCCGTCGTATAGCGGCTCTCAAGCCCGCCGCGAACGATTTCAGAATAATCTGGGATAATGCTTATATTGTCCATGACCTCAGAGAGACTCCCGACAAGCTTCTCAATATTTTCCCCGAGTGCGAGAAGAACTCGACTGAGGATATGGTTATAGAGGTCGTTTCAACCTCGAAAGTCACATTCAGCGGCGCGGGCATTGCAGCACTTGCCGCCTCCGACAAGAATGTTGCAATGATAAAGAACCGCATGAAGACGCAGACCATAGGCTATGATAAGATAAACCAGCTGCGCCATGCAAAGTTCCTTAAAAATATGGACGGCGTCAGAGCGCATATGAAGAAGCACGCCGCCATAATTGCGCCCAAGTTTGATGTTGTTCTCAAGGCGTTCAACGATGAGCTCGGCGGAAAAGGCATAGCCGAATGGACCAACCCGAACGGCGGATATTTCATCAGCCTGAATGTTCTGAACGGCTGCGCGAAGCGCACAGTCGAGCTCTGCAAAGAGGCGGGTGTGGTGCTCACTCCTGCGGGCGCTACCTATCCTTACGGCAAAGACCCCGATGATTCGAACATCCGTATCGCACCGACGTTCCCCCCTGTTGAAGAGCTTGAGCTCGCCGTTGATCTGCTCTGCACAAGCGTTCAGCTTGCGGCGGCAGAAAAGCTTCTTGCAGAATAATTTGATAGAAAGAGCTGTCCTCGGGCGGCTCTTTTTTATTTTATGAGGCGGTTATATTCCGGCTCGTCTTTCCAGATATATCTGTCCTCCGCAATTTCGATAAGACGCTCTGTGACAAGTCTGTTCTTTATGTCGTCGCCGTCGATGATATAGACCCCGAGAGCTTTTGCCTTGTTGTATATCGGCATGTCTTTATCTATCGCGTGAGTGCAGGCAAAAACTGCGTGCCCCTCTCCGCCGCTCATGCGCATAGCCTGCGGGTATATCTCATCTATGTGCTTCATATCCGGTGCGCATGTCTTGCAGGATATAAACAGCGGCTCGATACCGTTTATGGCAATAACGTCTATCTCGTTGCTTGCCGGTCTGTATATCGTTGATCTGTCGTGCCTTATCCGGCTGTATTCCCAGTTATATTTGACGCGCGAGCGTACACTGCTGAATTTGCCCGTGGTGACGGCGCATAGGTGAATAAAAAGCTCAAGAAATGCGCCGACATCGGTCAGATAGTGGCGAAAATTTTTGTCGCAGTAGTAAAATGTGCATTCGCCGTTTTCGTGATATTTTAATTCCGTTATGCCGCCGCAGCGGTCGAGCGCACGAAGTATATCGTCGTTTCTGAAAATCTGCTTGCCGTTGACACTTATGTGCTCGGGCGCGCGGACTTTCAGAGGCATATTTCCGTTCGGTTCGCAGGCGGGACTCACTCTCTGTAAAAACTGAACATGCGGCACCCAGGAGCCGATGTTTTCAAGATAGATGTTCCAGATATCAAGCACCTTTGACCAGAAAGCGCCGAAATCGTCCCTGTGTTCGCTGAAATCTTCGCTTTCGATAATTTTGCCGCCGCTGACATTAAAAAAGTCTTCGCAGTCAAGCAGACCGAAGATATTGGCTCTCATAGCGTGCTCGTATTTGCTTATATTTGCGTATTTTTTCGTTCTTCTGTTGTATGCGATAAGCGGCACTCCGAGCTTCACAGCCGCCATTCCTGCCGCGAGCAGAGCAATATCCTTGCCGCCGGTAACATCGACAACGCAGTCAGGATTTTCGGATATTATTTTTGCGAGCGCGTCGTTGACTTCATCGATATTTTCCATATCGGCGCTTATATATTCAATCTCCGGGCTTTCGCCGCGGTTCTTGAAAAAGCGGTTGTAGTCGCTGCGGCTCTCTTCAACCTGCAGCGGGTCTGCGCCGAAAAATATAAGCTTTTCGGGCTTGAACGCAACGGAGGCGAGCACATTGAGTATCGGTGATTCGTCAAAAAGTTCGATAAGCGTTTTCATCTTTTCAGCTCCGGGTAATAAGACATCTTTTATATATTGATTATAGCATCACCGAGCGGAAATATCAATTATTTGTTTATATTGACTATACGCGATTGACTTTTGCCGGCTTTAAAATTAATATATACATATGAAGAAAATACGGAGGAGTTATAATGAGCAAGAAAAAGAAAAAGCCGCTTATGGCGATGGTGTCGTCGGCATATTTTAAAATATATACAAAGAATTTTCTGACTTTCAGAAAGGGCGCTATTGGCAAGAGCAGATATGCCTGCCGCAAATACCCGGGCTATGTCTCTGTGTTCGGTTGGGAGGGGGATAAGGATGCTCCGATTGCGTTCATTGACGGCTCTTATCTTCTGCGCGACAGAAAAAACACGCTAATAACTTTTGGCCTCGCCGATATAGACGGAAAAGTCGAGTGGTTCAACAAAGAGGGTTGGCTGCCGTGCCTTGTCAGCAAATATCGCGCGGGCGGCTTTGAATGCACTATAGAAAACTTTGCGGATATTCTCGATAGGGGCGAAAGTAAGTTTGAAATTGCTTATTCGAGAATGACGCTCAAAAATATCAGCGGAAAAACTTTGAGCATACCGCGCGTGTCAAAACTGCTTATCCCGCTCAACAAACAGCCGCATTCCGTAAAAAACGGTGAAACAATTGTCCTTGATTACGCTGTCGGCGCAGACCGCTTCGGCGAAAAATATGCATATCCTGCAAACAGTGAAATAGCTTCTGCAGGCGGGTTCGATGAGCACTATGAACATATGAAAGCTTACTGGACGGAGCGAATGGAACCGCTTGCAAAGATAGACGAACTGCCTGACAGCAAGCTTATAGACGCATACAAGGCGGGATATGTGTATACGATGATAGTCAAGGACGGCTACGGGCTCCATGTCGGCGAGAACGGCTATGACAGAGTGTTCGACCATGATGTCCTCGGCATAGTGGCATCGTTACTGACAATAGGCGACTTCAAATATTTTGACGAATATTCAAAGACGATTCTCAAGTTTGTCCAGTATCCCGACGCAGGATGGAAATTCAGCTGGCCGTATGCGCTCTACCTCCAGAAAACAGACGACAGGAAGCTCGTTGAAGAACGTTTCGAGCAGATAAAGACAAACACTCACAAAATATCATCCGACAGGGACTCAGACGGAATAATGAAGCGCACAAACGCTATCGACAGCAACGGACATTGGACTATCGACAACTGGTCGGCTCTGTTCGGGCTCTGCGCTTATAAATATATCTGCGACAAAATTGAAAACAAGTCCGAGAGCGAGTGGGCGCAGAAAGAATATACAGACCTCCTCTCGTGCGTTGAAAAGAAGCTTGCCGAAACTTCAAGTAAATATAATCTTGATTATATCCCGATATCGATGGATGAGCCGAACGAATACGGTCAGCGCAGCGATCCTCACGATGCAAACTGGGGTTCAATGTTCCTGTTCGGTCGCTGGGGCTGGGACGGCTATCTTTTCGGCGCGGAACAGGGAAGCGGCATGATAGAAAAAATCGACGGCACATATGTGCATATTTTTGAGTGCCGCAAGGATATAACAGATAATCCGTACAACTTCGGCGGATACCCGCACGGCTTCTTTTGCAGTTCATATAACGCCGGATACGGGAGCACCGCACTCAGAGGCGAAAAATATCGCGACAGCGGGATAAAGGCGTATCAATTTATGATAGACCACGCCCAAAGCGGTCCGTTCAGTTGGTGGGAGGGCGCGGGCTATCCCGAAGCGGACGGCGGTATATGGGCGAGCGGCGGAAGCGGCTCGGGCGGCGGTTCGTGCCCGCATATGTGGGGGCAGAGCACTGCGACAAAAGTTCTCTGGGATTCTCTTATTGTTCAGAAAGCCGATTCGACCCTGCTTATCGGCAGGGGAATGCTGGCAGAATGGATAGAAAGCGGCAAAAAAACCGTTATCCGTGATTATCCGCTCAACGGCGGAAGAAAAATCGGCTTCTCGCTCGTTTCATCAAATGATACGGTTACTCTCACTCTGACCGGAGACGGCGCGGGCACTTGCAAAGTAATACTCGATCTTATCGGGCTTCGCGGAAATATAGAATCGGCAAGCTGCGAATATGACAGCGAGCGCGGAGTTGTTATTATTCCGAAGGGTGTAACACAGGTCACAGTGAGGAGAAAGACATAATGAAAAAGTATGTTATTCTGGCGGCTGTGTGCTGGTTCGCAGTCATATCTTTGGTTGGTATAATTCTGACCGTCTATGACAAGCGCATTGCTGGAAGCGGGAAGCGCCGTATCCCGGAGGCGACACTCATGACCGTCGGTCTGCTCGGCGCGGCGGGACCGATGTATCTGACAATGAAAAAAATCCGCCACAAGACCAAGCATAAAAAATTCATGCTCGGACTTCCGGCAGAAGTTATTCTGCATATTCTGATTATTGCCGCGGCGGTTTATTTCTCGCTATCCTGAGCTGTTTCTTCTGCGTCAACCGGCTCGGGCACGACAAGCGAAACTGTTTTTCTGATGTCAATTCGGTCATAGTACTGCTTGAATCTGACCGCCACTCTGACTGTTCTGTCGCAGTGCGGGCAGTAATATTTGCTGCGGAAATACTGGTTTGAATATGACCACTGCTTTGTCTGCTCGCATTTGCCGGAGCATATCTCGCATTTATAATCAAGAACGCTTTTGTCGATAAGCGGGCTGTGAATATTGCTTATCGGATGCGCCTTGAATGTAAGCCGCGCATAGAACTCGTCGTTGCACTCTCTGATATACGGCTTGAAAGCGTCTTTTGAATAAACTTTCTTCAGGCATTCAGCGCTGAGAAGACTGTCATCGTAAGCTCTGTGGTGTGAGAAGCAGCTCTCGTCGATTCCGAGCTTCTGCGCCGCGGTTGAGAGACCTATCTGACGTGATTTCGGCGTTCCGAGTACAGACTGAATATACGCCTGCATATCGGCATAATAGCTCAGAAACGGAATAGTATCAATTCCGTTCAGATATTTATAATTGTCGATGAGCACGCGGATATCTCCGTCGCCCCATGTGAGCAGCACGCACTCCGAGCCTATCCAACGGCGAAAGCTTGAAAAAACCTTGGTGAACGGCTCGCCGCTTCTGACCTCTTCGTTTGTTATGTTTGTCAATTCTTTGACGCTGCCGCGCAGCTTTTTGCCTATCTGCGGTCTGACGAGACAGGAGAATTTGTCTTTGAAATTGAGATTTTCATCAAGCTTTACAGCGCCTATTTCTATTATCTCGTTTATGAAACCTTTGGTTTTGCGGGCATATGTATTGTTCCATTCGAGATCCATTATTATAAAATCCATCGAAACATCCTTTGAAATCTATATTTCACAATCTGAAATTTTTATTTAAAACCATAAAGTATTATATATTAAAACCGGATGTATTGCAAGACAAAATAAACCTGTGTCGCCTATCCGCTTTTTATGCCCTTTAGATTGATTTTCTTTTTCAAATGGGGTATTATATTAGACAAGCGTTTTATTACACATATGTAAGGTAAAGGGAAGAAAATCATGCCTATAAAAATAGACAGCAATTTGCCGGCGCATAAGCTTCTGGAGAATGAAAATATTTTCGTTATGACCGAGGAACGGGCAGTATCGCAGGATATACGCCCGCTGAAAATACTTATTCTCAATCTTATGCCGACAAAGATTGAGACGGAGACGCAAATATTGCGTCTGCTGAGCAACTCGCCGATTCAGGTCGAGGTAGAGCTGCTTCAGACCGCCACGCATGAAGTAAAGAACGTTTCCAAAGAGCATATGCTCAAGTTCTACAAAACTTTTGATGATATAAAGAACGAACGCTTTGATGGCATGGTAGTTACCGGCGCTCCCGTTGAAAACATGGAGTTTGAGCAGGTCGACTATTGGGACGAGCTCTGCCGCATATTTGAGTGGAGCAAGACTAATGTCTATTCCTCGTTCTTTATATGCTGGGGTGCCCAGGCGGCGCTCTATTATAAATACGGTCTGAAAAAGTATCAGCTCGATAAAAAGATGTTCGGTGTTTTTGAGCATGTTTCGCTCGACACTTTTCATCCGCTCATGCGCGGACTCGACGACAAATTTTGGGTGCCTCATTCAAGGCATACGGAAGTCAGGCGCGGCGACATCGCGCTGATAAAGGATCTTCAGATACTCTCTTATTCCGAGAAATCGGGTGTGCATCTGATATCAGATATGGAGTGCCGCAATTTCTTCTCGACAGGTCACTCCGAATATGACCGCGATACGCTCGCAAAAGAATATTTCCGCGATGTTGAAAAGGGCTTGGATATTGATCTTCCGGAAAACTACTTTCCGGACAACGACCCTTCGAAGACTCCGGAAGTCAAATGGCGCAGTGCCGCCAATATAATTTTTTCAAACTGGCTCAATTATTTCGTGTATCAGCGTACACCTTATGACTTGAGCACGCTTTGACAGGAAGGTAAGGAAAATGGGAGATATTTACATATCCGGAAACGGAAGAAGAAATCAGGATACTCAGGATATCCCGATAACGCCGCGCAGAGTCAACGTAAACGACCTCGGCGCACAGAACAGAAACACTCAGCAGGTGCCGCCGCAGGGGCAGAGACGCCAGCCGCAGCAGGGACAGCAACATGATCCGCGCCGCGAACAGCGCAGACCGAATCCCAATAATCAGCCCCGGCAGAATCCTAACGGCGGGCAGCAGAATAGCGCTCCTTCGCCCAAAAAGCCGAAGAAGAAAAGCCGCGCCGCGAGAAATATATTTATAGTTCTTCTCGTACTTGTGCTTATCGGTTCGTGCGTGTTTGGCGTTGTGTATTCAACGGCGAGCAAGATTGACTACAAGCCCGAGACACATCAGGACAACGTCTATGTCGATTCGTCAACTCTGATGCACGACAGCAAGGTGACAAATATTCTGCTCATCGGTGTTGACGGTTCAAGCTCGGATACTTCGCTGCGTTCGGATACAATGCTCATGGTATCAATTGACCGCAACAACAAGAAGATAAAGCTGACTTCTTTCCTGCGCGATACATGGGCTGTTATTCCGTCGACAAAGTCTTATAACAAGCTCAACGCCGCCTGCTCTTACGGCGGAGCGCAGCTTGTCATGGACACTATAGAATATAACTACAATGTCAAGATAGACCACTATATGCTCGTCGGATTCGATATGTTCGAGACTATAATAGACTCGGTCGGCGGCATTGATGTTGAAGTGACTGAAAAAGAGGCGCAGTTCATGCGCGCTACGGCGAGAGCGACGAGAGAAATACAGTCCGGCGAGAGCGTTCATATGAACGGCGCGCAGGCGCTTGTCTATTGCCGCATAAGAAAGCTTGATTCCGACTTCATGCGCACTTACCGCCAGAGAAAAGTTATAACGGCTCTTATCAAGAAGGCAAAAACTTCAAATCCGCTGACGCTCAAGAAGCTTGCGGATACAGTGCTGCCGATGGTTCAGACCGATATGTCGCCCATGGAGCTCACGAAGCTTGTCTTCGGCGCGCCCAAGTATATCGGCTATGATGTAAAATCAGAGCGTGTGCCGCACGAAAATACTTGGAAATCGCAGACAAAGAGGGGACAGTCGGTTATAGTCACCGATTTTGATGCAAATATACAGTTCCTCAAGTCGTATCTTTATTCGGTAGACCCGGTTGAGGATGAGGAAACCACCTAAACGGAGGGTATAGTTTGAAATATAATAAAATAATATTGCTCAAAGACGGCAGGGAATGCTACCTGAGAAACGGAACGGAAAACGATGCGCAGGAGGTTCTCGATGTCTTTAATCTAACACATGCCGAGACGGATTATCTGCTCACTTATCCCGATGAAAACAGTTTTACCGTTGAACAGGAGGGTGCGTTCCTCAAGGCAAAAACCGAGAGCAGCAACGAGATAGAAATAATTGCGGTCGTTGACGGTAAAATTGCCGGAACCGCCGGAATCGACGCTGTCGGAAACAAATACAAGACAAAACACAGAGCGGAGTTCGGAATAGGCATCGCCAAGGAATTCTGGGGGCTCGGCTTAGGGCGTGCGCTGACCGAGGCATGCATAGAATGCGCCAAAGAAGCCGGATATACTCAGCTGGAGCTCGACGTTGTCTCTGATAACGCAAGCGCGATTTCACTTTACAAAAAGGTTGGTTTTGTTGAATACGGGAGAAACCCGAAAGGCTTCAATTCGCGGATAAGCGGATATCAGGAGCTCGTCTACATGAAACTCGACCTGTAAAACTACAAATACAGCAAAACGGGCGTTATGCAATTTAAGCATAACGCCCGTTTCTTAGCAGAAAAACAGAGCAGATCATCAAGACCTGCTCTGCTGCTTTTTATTTATCTGATGCTCTCATAGAGGCTCTTGAACTCGAGAAGTATTCTCGAACCCTCGTGCTTCGATACGGTGAGAAGCTCTTCGTTCTCAGTGAGTATCGAGTGATAGTTGTTGTCGGCTATGATATAGCCGATCTGATCGTTCGTAAGGCCGAGTACCATAAGCTTTCTGCTGCCTACGATATCCTGCATCGAGGGATACTCCCAATCCTCGCCGGTCCAGGAGTCCTTAGCCTCAGTGCCGCCGCCGAATGCGATTTCGGGAGCAAGCTCGCCGGGGATGAGTGCGAACGCAAGGTTAGTTCCGATCTCCATATAGCCTATTTCGGTCGGGATTCTCATCGAACCGTCCTTAGCTTTGACCGCTTCGTTAGCGAGAAGTCCGGTGGAGGCGATGAACTCGAGCGCGTGATTGTCAACGGTGACAAAGACATCTCTGTGGGCGATGTTGAGTATAGGCTCGACTCTTGAGCCCTTATCGGCCGCAACGAGTATCTCGCCGAGCTTGTTGCCGTATGCTTCGACGTTCTGATATCTTGTATTGCCCTCAACTGCCACGGGGGCGGTCTGCGAGGTTATGGCAAGCTCTGCACCCTGAATCTGAACATAGTTGGCGCCCGCCGCATTGACCTGCTTCTCTATAAAATAGGGATAGTCGCCGGAGATGTTGGTTGTGCCTGCACCGAGTCCGACGCAGTGGATAGCAGCGTTGACTATCCAAGTGGGCTTTGAATCTTTGTTGTCGGGAACAAAGCAGAGACGGTTGAGATTGGGGTCAAAGGTCTGAGGATCGCGCTTGTCGCGGATATACTCATGAACATCGGTCTGCGAGAAATACATTTCTCCGGGCTCCATGTTGTTGACTGCCGCAACAATGGTGTCTGCGGTGGTCTTATAGAGGTGCTCCATGTACTCTTTGTTCTGTCCGTTGTGCAGGGTGCTCGGATCCATACCGATGGCGTTTTTGAAGGTGTTCCCGAAGAGAACCTTGTTGAGGTCGCCGTTGAGACCGAGAGTATCGATGGCGCTGTGCTGATGAAGAGTGGAGATGTTTACGCTGACGATATTCTTGTTCTTTATGAATCCTGCGATTCTGCTTCTGATCTCGCGGACGTCTTTTGCCGCAAGTCCATATGCGTCGAGAACCGCGTAAACAACGATTCCGTTATCCGTGCCGTCGCTCATCGCGAATACTCTGACCCTGAGGTCGTCAAGTATCTCGGTGGGGTGCTTGGGGTTGGGATAGGAGAGGCTTCCGCCGACATAGTGATTGCCGTCAAGCTCGTTGCCGGTGAGAAGCGTTGCGCTTGAATAACCGACATTCCAGCGGGCTCCGTCAGCTACTTTGTCATTGAAAGACTTACTGCCGACATTTGAGTTTGTGAATTTGTAGTCCGCTTCGTCGGGTCTGCTCATCAGCGGGAAAACTTTGCTCAGACCGACCACAAGACTGTCGATAAGTTTGTCAACGGACATATAGAAAAGTCTGCTGACGCCTGTCTTGAAGCTGTCCCAGGTGAGCTTATCCGAAGATGAGAACGCGCCGAGGATAACTTTGATAACGCTGATAGCCTCGTTGATGTCATCAAGCGAGTCTGCGCGGGACGATGCGGAGCTGTCTGTCGTTGCCGTCAACTCGGAAACATTCTGCGAAGCCAGCGCGAGGTCTGCGCCGTTGTCGGCCTGTGCGCCGACTGCGGCAGCGGTGGAACCGAAAGCGAGTACGGCAACGAGCATAATTGCCACGATACCGCTTATCAGCTTTTTACATTTCATCGTTTAACACTCCTTAGTTTATTTTACAGCCTTTTCGGCTTCTGCTTTCGTTTTGTTGACAGTGTCCATTATGCCGGCGAATACGCTTGCGACTATAGGCGCAGTCTCGGGACCGAGGGAGTTGGTCTCCTCATAATGTCTTCTGTCAAGTCTGTCGCGCGCGCCGTTGATATAGGGCTCGTTTGGGTTGAGATAGAAATCGTTCGGCGGGACGACATAGCCTGTAAAGTCGTTGGAGAGGCAGAAGATGAGCATATTGTCATCGTCTGCAGTCTGCAGCAGGGGAGTCGGGTTGATGTCGGGCGATTTGCCCTCAGCTGAACCCTCTGCGTCAAGATATCCGCCGTAAGCAAGCTCCGGGAACAGCTCGCAGGGGAGGAACAGAAGCTTGAGACCGTCAAGCTCGAAATAGTTCATCTCGGTGTGTATCGACATATTGAGCGAACCCTTGCCGGTATATGCGGCGTGGGACTTGAGAATGCCGACTCTCTGAACGAGAGCGAGAACATAGTTATCGCACTGTGCATAGTATTCCTGGCGCATATAATTGAGTATGGGACGGAGCTTTCTCTCGTCCTCAATAGCCATTGCGGTGTGTGCTATCGACTGACCACCCATCATGGTCGATTTGACATTGTCCTCATCAAGCTCCTTGAGCCTGATAAGTCCGCCGATAGCGCCGACGAAATATATCGTCTCTGCGCCGGTCTTTTCAAGTATCTCGTTTCTGAGATATCCCGCAAAGTCTGCGCTGACATAGGAGTTCTTGCCGAGAAGCGACTCGGTATGAGAAGCGAAGTTTATCATCCAAACTTCACGGCTTCCGTCCTTGGGAACAAAGCGGAATCTTGTTACATCCTTTGAATAGACCTCGGGCAGACGGGAGTCACGCTGAATCTCTTCGGCCTCCTTCTTGCCGTAATAGAGGTCTCCCTCTCTGCGGTCGTTGTAAGCGTCGATAACGACCTGCTTGACCTTCTGACGGAGCATCTCCATATATTTCTTGTTGCGTCCGCTTCTCGGCAGGGGACCCCAGAAGCCGACAGTGTCGATGCTCGCGTGGTTATGTATGCTCATGATATTAATTGAGCGGCAGCCGGTCTCCTTTTTGAAATCGGCAAGCAGATCTCTGATTATGCCGACATCGTAGTTAGTCAGTCCGATATCGTCGATAGACACGAAAACGACGCCGCCTCTGCCGGACTGGTCGTCTATCCATATGGCGCTCGCGGTCATCGGATCGAGCGCGCCCTTTGCGGGGTTGTTGATCTTATAGCCTGCGACATAGTATGTTGTCTTGTCCATATCGTCGGGCATAACATCCGTCTTGGCAAAACCTACGCTGAAATAATCGCTCTTGGGCTCGCTGATATAATCAAACGTGCCTTTTTCAAGCTCGGGCGCGGGATTCTTCTTTGTCCTCTTTGCGCCGCCGCGTGACAGCGAATTCTGCAGCATTTTGCCGACTGTTCCTAAAGCACTCATGCTTTATCTCCTCTCAGAAAGCTAAAAGTTTTACTTTGCACAATATGTACAAAATTATCTTATATATTATAAACTTTTTATAAGTGAAAAGCAATATTTTTCAGCCAAAAATTATATGTGTCGATTAAATAAATGGGACATAAAGTACGCATTGCGCAAAAAATGACTTATTTTGAAATAACATATTTCATTTTACTCCGGAAGTGTGTATAATATAAGCTGATTTATTATGTGAAGAGTGAAGCTCTCGATGGAACGGAGATATATTGATGAATTATAAGGTCAACCCGGACTCTCTTTCGGCGGTGTTTATGGTGCCGTCGCAGATAGTCGATCAGCATATCAAGCTTGCCGGCGGTCAGCAGCTGAAGGTCCTGCTCTGGACTCTCCGCCATGCGGGCGAGGGCTTTGATATGGAAAAAATGTGCAGGGACTTGAATTTTTCAGCCCCCGATGCGCAGGATTATCTTCAATATTGGGTCGAAACCGGGATACTTGTGTCGGACGGAAGCACCCCAACGGTATCTGCTTTTGCACCCGCCATGCCGGAGAAAAAAGAGGAGCCTGCAGCGCCAAAAAAAGAGCTGCCGGATATAGTCCCATCAAGGCCGACCGCCGCCGAGATAGCTCAGCGGGCAGAGGAATCGGCGGATATAAAATTCCTGCTTCTCGAAACGCAGAACAAGCTCGGCAGAACCATAGGCTATGACGGACAGTGTACTCTCCTGATGATGCACGATACATACGGAATACCGGTCGAAGTCATACTCATGATAATTGAATATGCTGTTTCAATCGGCAAATCAAGCTTTCATTATATAGCCTCTATTGGAAAAGACTGGGGCGAGCGCGAAATAGATACTATCGAAAAAGCAGACGAGCAGATAAGCAGGCTCAATTCGGTCAACCGCGTCTGGGCATCGTTTGCCGCGATGGCAGGGCTTTCAAACTCGCGTCCGACTCAGGCGCAAACTAAATATATTATTACTTGGAATCGCGAATGGGGCTTTTCTCCCGAGATGATTTTTTTGGCGTATGAGCAAATGGCGGAACACTGCCAGAAAATGAGCTTCCCGTATATGAACAAGGTGCTTGAATCGTGGCACACGAACGGAATAAGAACGCCGTCGGATGTCGAAAAGGCAAACAAACCCGCATCTTCACCGAATTTGCCGCAGAATAAGAGTAAAGCCAATGCGGGACACGATTCTTCATACGACCTCAACGAATTCAACCGCAATGCAATGCAGAAACCGATAGTTTATAAGAAGAAAAGCAAAAATTGAGAGGGGAAAGACAAATGAGCTACAGCCGCAAGGTATATGTGAAAGCCGCATCGGCGCTTGAGCGCCGCCGCAGCAAAGCCGAGCACACTCAGAGCATGCACCGCGAAGAGGCGTATGCCAAAATACCCGAGCTTATATCAATAGACCGTGAAATATCCTCGGCAGGTGCGGAAGTAATCCGCGCCATCGGCATGGGCGAGAACGCACAGCGCTTTATCGAAGAGCTCTCAAAGAAGAATCTTGCCGCTCAGCAGCGCCGCAAGGATATCCTCAAAGAAAACGGCTATCCCGAAGATTATCTTGACGCGGACTATACCTGCAAAAAATGCCGCGACACAGGATTTGTCAGCGGCGTGATGTGCGACTGCTACAAAGAACTTCTGCGCGACACCGCTCTCGCGGAACTCAATGAGCTTTCGCCGAGCGCACGCTCGACTTTCGAGAGCTTCAATGTCAATTATTATCCCGATGCCGCAGACGCAGTTACGGGAGTCAACCCGCGGAGCAGAATGAAAGAAATACTCGACTTCTGCAAGGATTACGCCGCCGATTTCGGAACGGATTCGCCGAGCCTTCTGCTCTACGGCGCAACCGGACTCGGAAAGACCCATCTCTCGCTCGCGATAGCGTCCGAGGCTATCAGAAAGGGTTACGGAGTTATATACGGCTCGGCGCAGAATCTTATGTCGCGCCTTGAAAAAGAGCATTTTTCAAGCGGACGGGATAACGAATACGAGGGCAGCGAGCAGGCTATACTCGAATGCGATCTTCTTGTTATCGATGACCTCGGCGCGGAATTTTCAACCCAGTTCACCATTGCGGAGCTCTATAATATTATCAACACCCGCATTATGAGCCGCTTGCCTGTCATAATCAGCACGAATCTCACTCCCGACGGACTCGAGCAGAAATATACGCAGAGGATAACTTCAAGAATAATAGGCAATTATATTTCACTCTATTTCTGCGGAAAAGACATAAGACAGATAAAAACTATGGAACAGGAGTAATATGCCCTTATGGACATTATAAACAACTTGACAAAAATGTTCGGTCTCCAGCGCTGGCAGGTCGAAAACACAGTGAAACTTATCGACGATGGCAACACAATACCGTTTATCGCCCGATATAGAAAAGAAGCGCACGGCACGCTCGACGATCAGGTGCTGCGCGAGCTCTCCGAGAAGCTCGAATATCTGCGCAACCTCGACAAGCGCAGGGAAGAGATCAGTGCATCAATAACCGCGCAGGAGAAGATGACTCCGGAAATCGAAGCCGCTCTCGAAAAGGCTTCGACTCTCGCGGAAATTGAGGATATTTACCGCCCGTTCAGACCCAAGCGCAGAACACGCGCTTCGATAGCCAAAGAAAAAGGGCTTGAGCCCCTCGCCGATGCGATTTTTACTCAGGTCGCCGATTCCGCTTCGCCGGCAGAGCTTGCGGCGAACTATATAGATGCCGAAAAGGGCGTTGAGACCGCCGAAGACGCGATAAACGGAGCGATGGATATTATCGCGGAAAACATATCAGACGATGCGGATATCCGCCGCCGTCTTCGTTCGCTGTTCACTGTTGCCGGTGTGCTTCAGTCGCGCGCTGCAGACAGCGAAAAAGAGAGCGTCTATACGATGTATTATGAATATGACGAGCCGGTCAATAAAATTGCGGGTCACCGCGTGCTTGCCGTCAACAGAGGCGAGAACGAAGGTTTCCTCAAAGTCGGCATAGATGTTGACCGCATAAAGGCTCTGAATATAATCAATGCAAATGTCCTGAGCGACAACGGCTCAGCCTGCACCGATACCGTGCGTGACGCTGCCGCCGACGCATACGACAGACTTATATTCCCGTCGGTCGAGCGCGAAATACGCAATATGATAACCGACAGCGCGGTTGAATCGGCGCTCAAGGTGTTCTATGTGAACCTGCGTGAGCTTCTTCTCCAGCCGCCCGTCAAGGGCAAGCGCGCCCTCGGACTCGACCCCGGTTACAGAACGGGATGCAAAGTCGCCGTTGTTGACGAAACCGGAAAAGTTCTCGATACCGGTGTTATATATGTCACCCATTCCGAAGAGCAGAAGCTTAAAGCAAAGCAGACGGTGAAACGCCTCATAGAAAAATACGGCATCGAAGTAATAGCCATAGGCAACGGCACGGCTTCAAAAGAAACGGAGATATTTGCCGCCGATCTTATAAAAGAGCTCGACCGCAAGGTGTCATATATGATGGTCAGCGAGGCGGGCGCATCCGTATATTCCGCTTCAAAGCTTGCGGCGGAGGAGTTCCCGCAGTTCGATGTTTCGCTCAGAAGTGCGGTTTCGATAGCCCGCAGACTTCAGGATCCGCTCGCGGAGCTTGTAAAAATCGACCCGAAAGCGCTCGGCGTCGGTCAGTATCAGCACGATATGCCCAAAAAAGAGCTCGGCGAAACGCTCGACGGTGCGGTTGAATACTGCGTCAACTCAGTCGGTGCGGATGTAAACACCGCATCCCCGTCGCTGCTTTCGCATATAGCGGGAATTAATTCCGGCGTTGCAAAAAACATAGTTGCATACAGAGAGGAGAACGGTGCGTTCACCTCACGCGCCCAGCTCAAGAAAGTGCCGAAGCTCGGCGCAAAGGCCTATGAGCAGTGCGCCGGATTCGTCAGAGTTCCCGAGAGCAAAAACGTTCTCGACAACACGGGCGTTCACCCGGAGAGCTATACCGCCGCAAAAGAGCTGCTTGAGCTGTGCGGGCTGACAGTAAAAGACGCCGCAAAGGGAAATACCGGTGCTCTTAAAGCGACCGTCGAGCTGCTCGGCGGCGAGAAAAAGGTTGCGGAAAAATTAGAGATAGGTCTGCCCACTCTTCAGGATATAATCAAAGAGCTCCAAAAACCCGGACGCGATCCGCGTGACGAGCTTCCGCCTCCGCTTCTGCGCACCGATGTTATGGATATCAACGACCTCAAGCCCGGCATGGAGCTGAAGGGAACGGTTCGCAACGTCATTGATTTCGGCGCATTTGTCGATATCGGCGTGCATCAGGACGGCCTCGTTCACATTTCGCAGATAACCGATAAATATATCAAGCACCCGTCCGAGGTGCTGAAAGTCGGCGATATCGTCACGGTGTGGGTGCTGGCGGTCGATGTCAAAAAGAACCGCATATCGCTGACTATGAAAAAAGATAACGTTCAGAAACCTAAGGAGTAAATAGTTTTGTCAGAAAAATTCAGAAAAGATCTCACGCAGGGGAGCGTCACAAAACAGTTGCTCAAATTTTCCGTGCCTTTCCTGCTTTCAAACCTCTTGCAGGCACTCTATTCGGTCGCCGATATGGTGATTGTCGGCCAGTTCTGCGGAAAATCGGGAATAACCGGAGTTTCGATAGGCGGTCAGATAAATATTCTCGTCACCGGCGCAGCTCTCGGTCTCGCTATCGGCGGAACGGTGCTTATAGCTCAATACGGCGGAGCTAAAAAATACGACGATCAAAAGAGCACGATAGGCACGATGACCACGCTCTATATTATTCTCAGCGCAGTGCTCACCGTCGTTATGGTTCTGCTAACAAAGCCGATACTGCGCCTGCTGAAAACGCCGGATAACGCATTTGAAGAAGCGGTCAGATATCTGACAATCTGCATGCTCGGCACGGTGTTCATGTTCCTCTATAACGCCATAAGCGCGATACTGCGCGGCATGGGCGACTCAAAACGTCCGCTCTACTTTGTGGCAATAGCCGCCGCGGTAAATGTTGTCGGAGATATAGTTCTTGTCGGTCCGCTGAAAATGGGCGCGGCCGGAGCGGCGGTTGCCACTATCAGCTCGCAGGGAATAAGCGTTATTCTCTCGCTCATCTATCTCTTCAGCAGCGGATTCTTTTCAGGCTATAAAATAAAAGATTTCAGAATAGACAGGCAGAAAGCCTTGAGCATAATAAAGATAGGTTTGCCGTCGTCTGTTCAGCAGGTTATAGTCTCGTTTTCGTTTCTGACGCTTACAGCACTCGTCAATTCTCTGCCGAATGCGGCTGCTGCGTCTGCCTGTCAGGGAATCGTCGGTAAGATAAATTCGTTTGCCATTCTGCCCGGACTCGCGATGAGCAGCGCCATATCTTCAATGGCGGGTCAGAATATCGGTGCAGGCGAATTCAAGCGCGCCAAGAAGACAATGACGACAGGACTCGCGATAGCGATGGGCATTTCGGTGCTCGTGTTCGTTATAGTCGAGATATTCCCGCGAGAGCTGCTGTCGCTGTTTACAAGCGAAACGGATGTTATCGAAACGGGCATAACATTTTTGAGACTTGCCGCAGTTGATTATATTATAGTCACTCCCGTGTTCTGCATGAACGGTCTCGCGATAGGCGCGGGGTATACAAATATCGCTCTGCTCAATGCGGTTTTCAGCTCGATAGTTATAAGAGTCCCGCTCGCTTATCTGCTCGTTCGCGTGTTTGACCTCGGCTTTAACGGAATAGGAATCGCCATGGGCTTTGCACCTATTGTCTCGCTTTTCATCGGAATCATATTCGTTCAGAGCGGCAAGTGGAAGAAAGCAAAAATAAAGCTTTAAACAGGATTTTGTAAGGCGAAGAAAGGCACGCCTTATGCAATACATATCCGTTTTATCGGATAATCATTTGATATGGAGGACAAAAACATGAAGATTCTCGTTACGGGAGGCGCCGGTTTTATCGGCAGCAACTTTATCTATCATATGCTCCGCGAGCATCCGGATTATGATATCGTCTGCCTCGATCTTCTGACCTATGCCGGCAATCTCAAGACCCTCGACGAGGCAATGAAAAATGAGCATTTCAAGTTCGTAAAAGGCGATATCGCAGACCGCGAGTTCGTTGACAAGCTGTTCGAGGATGAGAAGTTCGATATAGTCGTCAACTTCGCGGCGGAGAGCCATGTTGACCGCTCGATAGAGAACCCCGAAGTGTTCCTCAGAACGAACATCATGGGTACTGCGGCTCTCATGGATGCCGCGAGAAAAACGGGCGTAAAGCGCTATCATCAGGTATCGACCGACGAGGTTTACGGAGACCTCCCGCTCGATAGAACCGATCTGTTCTTCACGGAGGAGACCCCGATTCACACTTCGAGCCCGTATTCCGCGTCAAAGGCTTCCGCAGATTTGCTTGTGCTCGCTTATTACAGAACCTACGGACTGCCCGTAACGATTTCGAGATGCTCGAACAACTACGGCCCTTATCATTTCCCAGAGAAGCTTATACCTCTGATGATATCAAGAGCCTACAACAACGAGAGTCTGCCCGTCTACGGCGAGGGACTCAATGTCCGCGACTGGCTCTATGTTGAGGATCATTGCCGCGCTATCGACCTCATTATTCATAACGGCAGAGTAGGCGAGGTCTACAATGTCGGCGGTCACAACGAGAAGCGCAATATAGATGTTGTCAAAACGATTCTGCGCATCATGGGCAAGCCCGAGACTCTTATCACCCATGTCAAAGACAGAGCCGGTCACGATCTGCGCTATGCCATTGACCCGACGAAGATACACAATGAGCTCGGCTGGAGTCCGGAGACTACCTTTGACGAGGGCATAAAGAAGACCGTTGACTGGTATATGAACAATAAGCAGTGGTGGGAAGACATCATCAACGGCGAATACCAAAATTATTACGAAAAAATGTATTCCAACAGATAAATATTCTTGTCTTTTTCTATTTGAGTGTCCTATAATTTATTTTTGAACTCAAGTACAAAAAAGTATTTACAACACATTTTTTTCGTGCTATAATACAGAAAAAGGTGTATAGCCTTTGGTTAGGAGTTTCCAATGTCGGAAAAGAAAGAGAAGAAAGAAAAAGAACAGAAGAACACCGCGGAGGCGGAGCCTTCCAGGCGTTCGAGAAAAAAGCAGAACACTCACAAAGCTATTCTGCATCAGGCAAAGGTACTCTTTGAAAAAGAGGGTATCGGAAATGTCACAATTGAGCAGATAAGCGAGAGTGCCGATGTTTCGCGTTCCACATTCTTTTCGCACTTCGCTTCCGTTGACGATCTTCTCAAGGAGATTTCGGACGAGGAGATAAACGATGTCTTTGAAGCGGCAAGAAAGGGAGACGGCGAGCTTACCGTCAGTGCACTTTTGAAGCAGCTCAACGATGACACTTATCCTTATCCGTATCTTTCCGCAGAGGTTCTCATGCGCGGCATTCTCTCAAAAGGCGAGTCGAATTTCGCGCAGGTCGACCGGTTTCTCCGCAAGGAGATAGTGACCGACAAGAGCTATGCAAACACCCTCGAGGAGTTTTCGTCAAAAGAGCTTTCAGCTCTCATTCTCGGAGCTTTCTTCGGTCTTATCTTCCAGAAGATGATAAACGATGAGAGCTTCACAAACCCCGATGAAACAAGTGTGACTATCCAGAAATTCATAAAATATCTGAAAAATCAGGAGGAATTATCATGAGCAACGGATATGGAATCAGCAAATGGGAAGACGCAAAGACCATTTACAATGAGCTTCACGAGCTCACTTCTAAGCCGATTTATTGCGTTTCCGAAGAGGCACTTAAAGACGTTCTCGATTATTTCGAGACCAAGTGCGCAAAGTCGAAGGCAATCACCACCGAGGCAAAGCAGTATATACCCGGCGGCGTTCAGCACAACCTCGCTTTCAACTATCCCTTCCCGATTTGCGTGACCAAGGCTGAAGGCGCGTTCCTTTATGACCTTGACGGCAACAAGTACTACGACTTCCTGCAGGCAGGCGGCCCGACAATCCTTGGCAGCAACTATGCTCCCGTGAGAGAGAAGGTCATTGAGCTTCTTAATGACTGCGGCCCTGTAACCGGTCTGTTCCACGAGGGTGAGCTCCTGCTCGCTAAGGAGATCAACAAACATATGCCCAACGTCGAGATGTTCCGTATGCTCGGTTCGGGCACTGAGTCCGTTATGGCTGCTATCCGTGTTGCACGCTGCGCCACAAAGGCAAAGCGCATCATCAAGGTCGGCGGCGCATATCACGGCTGGTCCGATCAGATGGTTTACGGTCTGAAGATTCCGGGCTCCAGATTCTTCCTTGAGTCCCACGGTATTCCGCACAGCTGCTACGGCACTACCGACGAAGTCAGACCCAATGATCTTGACATGCTCGAGAAGATGCTCAAGCTCAATAAGATGCGCGGCGGCACAGCTGCTGTTATCGTTGAGCCTGTCGGCCCCGAGAGCGGCACAAGACCTGTTGACTTCAACTACAACAAGGAAGTCAGAAAGCTCTGCGACAAGTACGGCTGCCTGTTCATCTTCGATGAGGTTGTTACCGGCTTCCGTGTCGGCCTCGGCGGTGCTCAGGGCTATTTCGATGTCGTACCCGATCTGACCATCTTCGGCAAGATCGTTGCAGGCGGCTATCCGGCAGCAGGCGGCGTCGGCGGTAAGAAGGAGTTCGTCAGCGGCATGGCCGCAGGTGTCGGCACCATGATGAAGCGCGCTTATGTCGGCGGTACTCTCGCTGCTAACCCGCTTTCGTCCTATGCAGGCTACTGCGCTATTCAGGAGATTGCAAGAACCAACGCTTGCGAGGTCGCAGGCAGAGCCGGCGACAGACTTGCGGCAGGTCTTAAAGATCTTGTTAACAAGTACGGTCTTCCTTATGTTGTTTACAACCAGGGCTCCATCGTCCACCTCGAGTGCACCGGTGCAATGAGCTACGACTTCAGCTCGATGAACATCCTCAAATCGGCTCTTCCGATGCTCAAGACAAAGCCCGAGATGCTCCGCAGAAAGTCCGCTATGGAAGAGATGGGCGCAGCTTACATGGCAAACGGTATCGTTACCCTTGCCGGCAGCCGTCTTTACACTTCAATGGCAGATACCGACGAGATCATCGACGGTGCTCTTGAGAGATTTGACGATGTCTTCAAGAATGTCAAGGTTTGCCCCGCAGACCGCGTTTTCGCAAAGAAATAATCAAAAACTGATAAATGAGATGCTCTCCTTCGGGAGGGCATCTTTTTTCGGCATAACAGTCCTGAGATTTTCAAAAAGTAATTGAATAACTTTCATAAATGTGCTAATATTAATGAGATAAACATTTGTTCATGGCTCGAAAAGAGGCGGTAATCATGCATGAGGATCACAGAAAAAGAGTAAAGGAACGCTTCCTGAAAGACGGGATAGAGAATATGCCCGATCACGAGGTGCTCGAACTGCTTCTGTTCTTTTCAATACCGCGCAAAGACACTAACGCTCTGGCGCACGAATTGATAGAACACTTCGGCTCTCTTAACTGTGTGCTCGAAGCATCCGCCGATGATCTTATGCAGGTAAACGGAATAGGGGAAACCTCCGCGACACTTATAACACTCGCTTTTCAGCTGACAAAAAAGTATCTGAAAAACGCATCGGACAAGAAGCTCAAGAAATACGACGGACCTGAATCGGTCAAAGAGCTTCTGATGTCAAAATATCTCGGCGCGCGTGAAGAGATGGTCTATATGCTGTCTCTCGATTTTGACGACAACATCCTTGCGATAAACAAAATATCGCAAGGCACATTTTCTGCCGCGAATATAGACAAGCGTTTTGTGCTTGAAACTGCATTCCGCAACAAGGCGCGTTCGGTCGTGCTCGTTCACAATCATGTCAACGGAATACCCGTCCCGTCGCGCGACGATTTAAACACCACAAAGGCGGTCGGCGACTTCTTTCAGGGCGTAAATGTTCATCTGCTCGACCACCTCATATATACCGACGAAGACATCTTTTCAATGGCGCAAGTTAAGAAATTTGCACCGCTGTTTATATAAAGGATATTAATATGGATAAATTTATTCTTCATTCTCAATACAAACCCATGGGCGACCAGCCGCAGGCGATAGCCGAACTGACCGACGGAGTCAACAGGGGATTTACAGAGCAGACTCTGCTCGGCGTTACCGGTTCCGGCAAAACATTCACAATGGCGAATGTCATTGCCAATCTAAATCGCCCGACGCTCATTCTCGCCCATAACAAGACTCTCGCGGCGCAGCTCTGTTCCGAGTTCCGAGAGTTTTTCCCCGAAAACGCAGTCGAGTATTTTGTTTCGTACTACGACTACTATCAGCCGGAGGCTTATATCCCGTCAACGGACACTTATATTGAAAAAGATTCGGCGATAAACGACGAGATAGACAAACTCCGCCATTCCGCGACCTCTGCGCTCTCCGAGCGGCGAGATGTTATAATTGTCGCAAGCGTCTCGTGTATATACAGTCTCGGCGATCCTATCGACTACCGCAGTATGGTTATTTCCTTAAGACCCGGCATGGAAAAGAGCCGCGACGAGGTTATAAACAAGCTTGTTGAAATCCAGTATGAGCGCAACGACATAAACTTCATCAGAAACAAGTTCAGAGTTCGCGGCGACGTGGTTGAGATATTCCCGGCGCAGTCTAGCGAAAACGCAATCAGAGTTGAATTTTTCGGCGACGAAGTTGACCGCATATCCGAGATAAACGCCCTGACAGGTGAGGTCAAGGGCGTGCTGTCCCACGTCGCAATATATCCCGCGTCTCACTATGTCGTTTCGCAGGAAAAGATGGAGCGCTCAATCAAAGAGATATATGATGAGATGACCGAGCGCGTCGCTCAGTTTGAGAGTCAGGGCAAACTGCTTGAAGCGCAGCGCATAAAGCAGCGCACGGAATATGATATCGAAATGCTTCGCGAAACCGGCTTCTGCAAGGGAATCGAGAACTATTCGAGAGTCATGTCCGGGCGCGAACCCGGTTCTCCGCCGTTTACACTGCTCGACTATTTCCCGAAGGATTTTCTGCTGTTTGTCGACGAATCCCATGTAACGCTCCCGCAGGTGCGCGGAATGTACGGCGGCGACCGCTCAAGAAAAGATACGCTCGTTGAATTCGGCTTCCGTCTGCCGTCCGCATATGACAACAGACCGCTGACTTTCGATGAGTTCTACGAGAGAGTCGGTCAAAAAATATTCGTCAGCGCAACGCCCGGCGAGTTCGAGCGTGAGACAAGTTCGCAGATTGCCGAACAGCTTATCCGTCCCACGGGTCTTGTTGATCCCTCGATTTCAGTTAGACCCACCGAGGGTCAGATAGACGATATTATATCCGAGATAAATATAAGAGTCGAGCGCAAGGAGCGCGTTCTTCTGACTACGCTCACCAAGAAGATGGCGGAAGATCTGACGGATTATCTTGAAGACCTCGGCATAAAAGTGCGCTATATGCACCACGATGTTGATACGATAGAACGAATGGAAATTATCCGCGATCTGCGCCTCGGCGAGTTTGATGTGCTCGTCGGCATAAACTTGTTGCGCGAGGGATTGGATATTCCAGAGGTTTCGCTTGTTATAATTCTTGATGCCGACAAGGAGGGCTTCCTGCGCTCCGAAACATCGTTGATACAGACGATAGGACGCGCGGCGCGAAACGCGAACGGCGAGGTTATCATGTATGCCGACTCCGTTACCCCGTCGATGGAGCGCGCAATAGTTGAGACCGAACGCAGACGCCAGAAACAGATGGCATATAACGAAGAGCACGGAATTGTGCCCAAAACAATAATCAAGGGCGTTCGCGATGTTATCGAGATAACCAGCAAGAAGGACAAAGGCGAAAAACCGATAAAGAAGATGAGCCGCAAGGAGCGCGAAGAGATGATAGTTCGCTTGACTGCGGAAATGAAAGCGGCGGCGAAAATACTTGAATTTGAGCACGCGGCATATCTTCGCGATAAGATAAACAAACTAAGAGAAGGAAAGTAATCGGAGGCGATATTCTTGCCGCAGAAAAATATAATTGTAAAAGGCGCAAGGGAGCACAACTTGAAAAATGTCGATGTTGAAATACCACGCGACAAGCTCGTGGTGTTTACAGGGCTTTCGGGTTCGGGAAAATCATCGTTGGCATTTGACACTATATACGCCGAGGGTCAGAGAAGATATGTCGAGTCCCTCTCGTCATACGCAAGACAGTTCCTCGGTCAGATGGAAAAGCCTCAGGTAGACTATATCGAGGGGCTTTCTCCCGCCATATCCATAGACCAGAAAACAACCTCAAAGAACCCGCGTTCAACCGTCGGAACGGTGACTGAAATATATGATTATCTGCGCCTGCTCTATGCCCGCATAGGTATTCCTCATTGCCCCGTCTGCGGCAGAGAGATATCGAGGCAGACTGTAGATGATATCGTTGACAGCGTGCTCGAGTTGCCCGAGGGCACAAAAATTCAGGTCATGGCACCTATTGCGCGCGGCAAAAAGGGTCAGTTTGTCAAAGAACTTGAAAGCGCGAAAAAGGACGGATATGTCCGCGTGCGTGTTGACGGAATAATATATGACCTCAGCGAAAAAATCGAGCTCGACAAGAACAAAAAACACAATATAGAAATTGTGGTCGACAGACTCGTTGTAAAAGAGAGCATTCGAAGCAGACTTGCCGATTCAATCGAAACGGCAACAGGTCTTTCAAACGGTACTTTGCTTGTCGATGTAATAGGCGGCGAAGAGAAGCTTTATTCCCTCGACTATGCCTGCCCGGAGCACGGAGTCAGCATTGAAGAGCTCGAACCGCGCATGTTCTCGTTCAACAACCCGTTCGGCGCCTGCCCGACCTGTTCCGGACTCAGCGTATTTATGAAACCCGATCCCAATCTTATCGTGCCGGATAAAAATCTTTCACTCAGGCAGGGCGCGATAAAGGCGAGCGGCTGGAACAATGCCGACGGCGGCACGATAGCGCAGATGTACATGGAGGGCATTGCAAATAAATATGGCTTTACTCTCGATACTCCGTTTAAAGATATCCCTGCGGACGGCGTTGACGCTATAATGTACGGCACAAAAGGTGAGAAGCTCAAGCTTATGCGCAGAAACGAATATGGCACAGGCTCATATATGACTGCGTTCGAGGGCATCTGCAATAACATTGAGCGCAGATATAAAGAAACCACAAGCGACTGGTCCCGTGCCGAGCTTGAACAGTGCATGTCAACGGTAAAATGTCCCGACTGCCACGGTGCAAGGCTCAGAAAAGAGTCGCTTTGCGTAACCGTCGGCGGAATAAATATAGACGAATTTGCAAATAAATCTATTGTCAAAGCCATAGAATTTCTTGATTCGCTCACCCTGACCGACCGCGAGCAGATGATAGCGAAGCTTATAGTCAAGGAGATAAAGGACAGGCTGACATTTTTGCGCAGCGTCGGGCTCGGTTATCTGACCCTTGCCCGCTCGTCTGCAAGCCTCTCCGGCGGCGAAAGCCAGAGAATACGCCTTGCAACTCAGATTGGCTCGTCGCTTGTCGGAGTTCTGTATATTCTCGACGAGCCGAGCATAGGGCTTCATCAGCGCGACAACGAAAAGCTTCTGAATACTCTTCGCAACCTCAGGGATATCGGCAACACGCTTATAGTTGTCGAGCACGACGAGGACACGATGCGCGCGGCGGACTACATCGTTGATGTCGGTCCCGGTGCAGGCATCCACGGCGGAAATATAGTCTGTACAGGCACTGCGGAAGATATAATGAACTGCAAGGAGTCGATAACCGGGCAGTATCTCAGCGGTCGCAAGAAGATTCCAGTTCCCGCAAAGCGCAGAAAAGGCAACGGCAAGAGCCTGAAAATAATCGGCGCGCGCGAAAACAATCTCAAAAATATAGATGTCGAAATCCCGCTCGGCGAGTTTGTGTGTATAACCGGCGTATCCGGTTCGGGCAAATCGTCGCTTATAAACGAGATACTGTATAAACGCCTTGTTACCGAGCTCAACGGAGCGAAAAAAGTTGCGGGCGCGCATACGGATATTCTCGGAATCGACAATCTCGACAAGGTTATCGCCATAGACCAGTCCCCGATAGGGCGCACTCCGCGCTCGAATCCGGCGACTTATACGGGCGTGTTCAATGATATCCGCGACCTGTTCGCGTCAACTGCCGAGGCAAAGGCGAGGGGATACAAAGCAAACAGATTCTCGTTCAATGTCAAAGGCGGACGCTGCGAAGCATGCCAGGGCGACGGAATAGTAAAAATAGAGATGCACTTCCTCGCCGATATCTATGTGCCCTGCGACGTCTGCAAGGGCGCGAGATACAACCGCGAAACGCTCGAAGTCAAATACAAGGGCAAAAATATCTATGATGTGCTCGAAATGACCGTTGAAGAGGGGCTTGAGTTCTTCTCGAGCATACCGAAGATAAAGCGAAAATTGCAGACCCTCTACGATGTCGGTCTCGGCTATGCCAAGATCGGTCAGCCTGCAACGACGCTTTCCGGCGGCGAGGCACAGCGCGTCAAGCTTTCAACCGAGCTTTCGCGCCGCTCTACAGGAAAGACTGTTTATATCCTTGATGAGCCGACCACAGGGTTGCACACAGCCGATGTACACAAGCTTATCGAAGTGCTTCACAGGCTTGTTGACAACGGAAATTCAGTCATTGTTATCGAACACAACCTCGATGTCATAAAGACCGCCGACTGGATACTCGACCTCGGTCCCGAAGGCGGCGACGAGGGCGGCGAGATAATCGCACAGGGCACTCCCGAGCAGGTTGCTGCAACCGAAGGCTCATACACCGGGCAATATCTCAAAAAGCTTCTGAACGATACGGAGGAATAACAGAATGATAACTTCACGAACCGTCAGTTCTCTTGAAAAGATTTTTCATGACTCCGAGCCGACCTGCGCGTCGTTCTCAGAGATGTCTATGCTCGGCAATGAGAGAGCATCATTTCAGCTCGCGTATTTCTCTGACGAGGACACACAGTGCGGGATATCCGTATCCGGCTGGAGGCCCGAGAATATAAAAATATACAAAGTCGTTGAGATAAATTCAGATCTTCCGGCTTTTGAGGACTCGGATTTTTATTTTCTCAGGAAAACTCCCGGGCTCTATCCAGATATGCTTGAGCCTGTTGAAGACAATTCATTTTTAGCGGAGAGCGGACATCACGGCAGCTTGTGGATCGAACTCGACGCGTCCGGCGAATCGGCGGGCAGACATGATATTTTTATCACGGTTTCAAAAGGCAAAGAGACCGTCACAAATGTTATCACAGTCGATGTAATCAACGCAAAGCTTCCCGAACAGGAGCTCATGTGTACCATGTGGTTCCACTGTGACTGCCTTGCGACATATTATAAAGTCGATGTCTTCAGCGAAGAGCACTGGAATATAATCGAAAACTATGTCAGAAATGCCGCGAATCACGGTGTTAATTTTATTTTAACTCCGCTTTTCACTCCGCCGCTTGATACCGAAGTCGGGGGAGAGAGACCGACCGTTCAGCTTGTCGATGTCAAAAAGACAAAGGACGGCTACGAGTTCGGCTTCGATAGGCTCGACCGATGGATAGACATGTGCAGACGCTGCGGAATTAAATATTTCGAAATGTCGCATCTGTTCACCCAGTGGGGCGCGGAGCACGCGCCGAAGATAATTGCCGAAGTTGACGGAGAAAAAAAGCGCATCTTCGGCTGGGAGACCGATGCCGACGGCGAAGAATACCGCGACTTCCTGCACCGTTTTGCCGCGGCTCTGACGGCGTTTATCGACGGAAAGGGTATAAGAAACTTCTGCCGCTTCCACGTGTCTGATGAGCCGTCATTGGAGCAGTATGAAGTATATAAAAAGCGCGCCGATCTGATAGCGGAGATATTCCCGGGCTTCAAAGTCATAGACGCGCTTTCGGATATTGAATTTTTTGACAAGGGCGCTGTGAAATATCCCATTCCGTCCGAAGATCACGTTGAAGATTTTGTCGGCAAAGTCGATGAATTCTGGACATATTACTGCTGTGGTCAGCACAACAAGAATGTCCCGAACAGATTCTTTGCAATGCCGTCGGCGCGCAACCGTATTCTCGGTACGCTGCTTTATAAATATAATGCGACCGGATTCCTTCAGTGGGGCTATAACTATTGGTATTCGCAGTTTTCAAAGCATGAGATAGACCCGTTCACCGTGACCGATGCCGGCAAGGCGTTCCCGTCCGGCGATGCGTTTGTTGTTTATCCCGGCGAAAACGGACAGCCGATTAACTCGCTCAGGTTTAAAGTGTTCTATGACGGACTCCAGGATCTTGCCGCGATGCGTCTGCTTGAAAGCCTTGTCGGGCGCGAAAAGGCGCTTGAAATCGTGATTCAGGATGATGAACTCACATTCCAGAAATATCCGCACGGCAGCAGCTATCTCCTGGCTCTCAGAGAGCGCGTGAACAAAGCTATAAAAGAGAATATATAAAAAATCACCGCGACCCGTAACAAGGGCGCGGTGATATATTTTTGTCTCTTATTCTTCTTCGGATTTTGCTTTTCTGTTCATAATGAACTCGTTTACCTTGTCGGACAGCTCACCGTGCAGCTTATACTTCTTTGTGAAGATGATGAGCGAAAGCACAACAAAAATCGGCGGGATAATAAACATCATTGTGGAAATGGTGTTCTTTGTGAGCTCTGTCTGAACGGGGAGAGTCGCATCATAGTGGGAGAACTGAAGTCCGAGGGCTATGACTATCGACTGTATGGTATATGCGAGCTTCTGAAGGAATCCTTTCATCGAGAAAACGATGGACTCCGAGCGGTAACCGAGGCTGTATTCGCCGTAATCAACGATATCGGCGAGCATAACGGTCTGCGAAACGAAGATGCATCCGATGCCCATGCAGCCTATAAGCGCAAAAACAGCGAACGGGATGAACATCTTGGCGTTCGACGCGAGAAGCACGGGACCGAACAGGAACATTCCGAGATAGCCTATAACGGTCATGCACATCGCGCCCTGAATGACCTTGCGGCGTGTGAACTTCTTCGAAAGCACCGGGAGCAGAAACAGTCCGAGAGCCTGACCCACGCCGCCGATTGCCGCGAAATAAGAGAGCAGCGATTTGTTGCCCATGACATTATCAAAGAAGTAGATGCCCATTGCGTTTGTTATGTACCAGCCGGTGTTGAAGAGCAGGGCAGTGAGCATGAAAATGAGCAGCTGATCGTTCGATTTGACGGTTTTGAAAGCCTTTGCGAGCGTGAACTTCTCTTTCGGCGGCACTGAACCGCGCTCTCTTGTGGTGGTGACAGTGATAAACGCGCCGATAATAAGCACGATACCTGCTATCATAGCCCAGCGGCTGTAGCCGACGGAATCGTTGCCCTTGCCGAGCATCGCGACCATCTGAACGGTGAACACGCTGACTATTATCTGACCGAAGCCCGAGAAAAATCTCGGAATAGCGGAGACGACATTTCTCTTCTGCGGGTCGCTCGTCAACGCGGGAACCATCGACCAGTAGGGGATATCTATCATTGTGTTTGTCATGCCCCAGAGGACATACATAACAGCGGCATAGATATAGAGCTTTATATTTATGAAATCACTGCTGACCTCAAATCCGGGATTGGTGAAGAGGAAAGTCAGCGCAACCGCATTGAGCACGGCGCCGCACATTATCCACGGGCGGAACTTGCCGAACTTTGACTTCGTGTTGTCAACGATCGTGCCCATCATCGGGTCGTTGATGCCGTCCCATATACGCGCGAGAGTCGGCACGATAAGCAGGAAAGTTGCATTGAGCAGAAGAACATCGGTTAAATACTTTGTAAGGAACGAGTTGAACAGACCGTAGCTCAGGTCCATTCCGATAGCGCCCACGCCGAAGCCGAGATATCCGAATATCCATGAAATCCCGCCGGAGCTGCGCTTGGCTTTTTTCTCTTTCATTGATTCACATCCTCATAAAGGTTATAAGATAATATTAATTCAAACTAAAGCTTCCGTCAAGCCGAAAAAGACAAAATGAATTGAAAAATCGCGGTTTTGATGGTAATATATAGTCAGAACCTAAAAGGAGACACGGTATGCAAGCTATAGACGAAAGACTTCGAGAATATATAGCTGACAAAATAATTCTGAAAGTGCTTTAAATGAGCTTTTCAACAAATACTATGAAAGCGAAAGGGGAACGGAATAATGCTCAGATTCAACTCCGACCATAAATTCAAGATAATGCAGATAGCCGACACGCAGGAGATTCCCGCCGTGTCGCCAGATACGCTGAGTCTTATAAACAATGCGCTTGACCGCGAAAAACCCGACCTTGTTATTTTCACGGGCGATCAGATAAAAGGCTATTCAAAAAAATTCAAAAAAGATCCTGCAATAATTGAGAGCACCATAGATACTCTCGTTGAGCCGATTGCAAAGAGAAACATTCCGTTTATGGTTACCTACGGCAACCACGACGCGCAGTGCGGCGTCGATAATCGCGGTCAGTACAAGTTCTACGCGAAGTACGACAACTTTATAAGCGGCGATCTCAGAAATTCCGACGATGTCGGAACGGCTGATATTCAAATATATTCGAGCACCGAAGACAAGCCTGTGTTTGAGTTATATATAATCGACTCCCACGGCAAGGCAAAGGACGGCGCGGGATATGCGCCCGTCGACAAAGAGCAAATAGAATGGTATGTCGCGCGCCGCGAACAGCTCAAAGCCGAAAACGGAGACTATCTGCCGTCGCTCGTGTTTCAGCACATCCCCGTTCCGGAGTTTTTCGATGTAATAAAGAAAGTGCCCAAGGGCACAAAGGGCGCAGTCCCGGCATACGGAGCGCATGAAAATGAGTATTTTGTGCTCAATGATGAAACTATCGCCGAAGGCGGATTCATGCTTGAATCGCCCGCTTCTCCCGATGTAAACACCGGCGAATTTGAGGCGATGAGCGAAAAGGGTGATGTCCTCGGCATATATGTCGGTCACGACCACAACAACAGCTTTGTCGTAAAATACAAAGGCGTTGATCTCGGATATACTCAGGGCGCGGGATTCAATGTGTACGGTCCCGGCGAAAACAGGGGAGTGCGAATCTTTGAACTCGACGAGACTGCACCTCGCGAATACAAAACCCATACCGCGACATTCAAAGAACTTTGCGGAACAAAGATAAAGACTCCGGTTAAAGAGTTTATCTATAAGCACGCGCCGACCAGCCCTCGCGCCGTCAAACCGATACTCATAAAGGTCGGTATCGGCATTGCCGCAATTGCAGCTGTTTACGCCGCATATAAGTTCTTCACAGGGTTCAATATCTAAACAAAAAACAGCACCGCATTGAAAAATCATGCGGTGCTGATTGCTTATTTTATAAATGAGAACATATGAATTATGTTCATGTCTTCCTGCATATCAAGTCCGTGGCTTCCCGCGCCTCCGTCTATCTCATGGCAACCGTGATCGGGACAGAAGCCCAGCAGAGTTTTATGCCCGCTCCACTTCGCTTTTATAGCGTCGTGTATCTCCGAAAATACGGCTATATTCGCCTTGAGCGCATCTATCGACTCTTTACCCTCCGGCGCCCAGCGGTGCATTGTGCCGTCATAGTTGCCGTTATAGAGCGTGATGAAATCGTATTCATCTGAATCTATCAGCTCAAGCGCTTTTGCGTTGCACTCTTCAACGGACGGATATATGTAGTAATCAATGTTACGCTCAAGGAAGATTTTTGAAATACTGTCGCCCTCGGTCGAAACGATTGCACAGCGTTTGCCTGCATCGGCGAGGACATCAAAAGCCGTCGCTATTTTAAGAACCGGCTTTTCGTATTTCATTATACCGTGAACCTCCGGCATAACGCCCGAATACATTGAAGCGAAGCAGACCGGAGTCACGCTCGGCATAACCGAGAGTACGGGGAGCTGAATCTGAGTTCTGAGTATCGCATCTTTGAACAATTCCGTATATTTCTGAAACAGCCACAGTGCGATAGCGTCGGGGTTATATATAAACACTCTGTCTGCTCCGTCTTCGCCGAACTCGACAAAGAGCTTGTCGAGCACAATGTCGCACGGGGCATCTGCACCCTCGGGAGCATCGACGCCCAAAGCGCGCGTAAATGTAGCGGCGGAACGGGTCAACCTTATTGAATCATAGAGTTCACTCATTATTTTCGTTCTCCTTGATTAGATTATTTATATCCGATATTTCCGGCATCGAGAGCAGCGCTCCCTTTTTGCAGGTCACAAGAGATGCGGCAGCGTTTGCGAAAACAAGCATATTCCTGAGTTCAGCTTCTTCAATCTCTTTGCTGCCGTTATTCAAAAACCAGTCTATACAGCAGGCGCAGAAGGTGTCGCCCGCTCCGGTGGTATCTATCGTCTTTACATTGAGAAAAGTCGGCGCTTCGGCATAAATATTTTTATAATATGCGCGGCTTCCGTTACGCCCTGCAGTCACAGTCAGCAATGCCACATTCTGGTAGCGCGTTTTGAATATCTCAACCGCTTTATTTATTTCATTACAGCCGGTCAGAAAACGCAATTCGTCAATCTCGATTTTTACAATATCGCTCACCGAACAGCCGTAATCTATTTTTTGCTTCGCCATGTCCATGCTGTCCCAGAGCGGAGGACGGAGATTGGGGTCGAACGACAACAGCAAGCCCGAATCTTTCGCTGTCTCAATAGCTTTTACCGTTGCCTTTTCAACGACATCGTGTGTCATCGAGAGCGTTCCGAAGTGAAGAACGCGGCTCTGCTTTATGATATCTACATTGACTTCATCTTCGCTCAGCATCATATCCGCACCGGGGGCACGGTAAAAAGAAAAGTTTCTGTCGCCGTATTCATCCATCTCAACAAAAGCGAGCGTTGTGCGGACATTCTCGTCGAACACGAGCCCGCCGATATCCGTGCCGCTGCTCTCGACAATATTTTTGAGCTTCTTGCCGAAGATATCGTCTCCGACTTTGCCGATAAACGCTGTGCTCCTGCCGAGCTTGTTGAGCATCGCCAGAACGTTGCACGGCGCGCCGCCGGGATTCGCCTCAAAAATCGGCGAGCCGATATCAGACACCCCCGACTGTGCCATATCTATGAGCAGTTCGCCTATTGCGGTGACATCAAACATTTTATGCAGCCTTCTTTCGTGTTTTGCGTTTCTTTGCGGCGGTTCTGATGCCGTTTATCGCCATACCGAGAAGTGGTGAAATAGCAAGTGTGATAAGTAAAATTATCAACTGGTTTTCAATCTCAAAATATTTCGGAATTATCGATTGCAGACGCTGATGCAGCAAATAAAGTTCGAGACTGTATTTGCCCAAAAAGTTAAACGGGAAAGTAATAACTTTTTCAAGCTTCGGCAGTTTTTTATTGAGCGCCGAAAATCCGAGAGAGACAAGCAGGCAGAATGACGGCATCATCAGCAGCGCGGGATAGCAGTTAAGCCCGTTTTTTATATATTCCGGCTCCTTGACGCATCCGTTGAGATAATAGGCGAGAAAAGTTCCGAGTATAAATGCCGCGATATTGAGTATCAACGATGTTTTAGTAACCTTTTTATCTTGCGCAGCAAGCCTTCCCGTATGTATTCCGAGCAGGAAAACAGAGAGCCTTACAGCCGTTCCCCAAAGATAGATCAAATCGTTATAGTACATTATAACGCAAAGCGGAACAGAAAGAGACATACACGCTACAGTATATATTATCTGCTTTTTGCCGCCGAGCTTTTTATAGAAAAACAGAAACAGTGGAGTTATCAGATAAAAAGCCAGCTGAGTCGGGATATACCAATCAAATCGCGCGTGCCGCGTCCAATATCCGATGCCGGATATATAATAGAAAAAGTCAAGTGCGCTCGCTCTGTCGAGCCTCAGCAGACAATATGAAGCGCAGGCGACTATAATATAGGCGGGCAGAATGCGAACAAGACGCGCCTTATAAAACCTGAGCACATTCGGTCTTTTAGTCAGCGAATAATATACTCCGAGCCCGGAGAGAAAAAGAAAAATATCGACTCCATAAAAGCCGATTCTGTGAATGAACCAGCCGACTTCGGTGGCGAATTTCAGCGGTATGTGAAAATACATTACCCACAGTATGGCAAAGCCCATCAAAAAGCCGCGATATTTGCTCAACGCGCCGTAAGTCAAGTCGATCACTTCCTGTCCATTTTTCACAATAGTAACATAAATTGGCACCCATTTCAATATAAAATGAATTAGTTCTACTTTTTCTCTTTTATTTTTTTGTTTAATGTGATAAAATTTTGTTGTTTAAAAAGACAAGAAGGAGTGCTGTATGAAAACTGAAAAAATAAGAGGGTCGATACTCGGCGGCAAGACATCGCTCGGTATCGAACTTGGCTCGACGAGAATCAAGGGTATACTTGTTGACGAAAACAACGAAGTTATCGCGTCGGGCGGCTATTCATGGGAAAACAAGCTCGAAAACGGCATCTGGACATATCATCTCAACGATGTTTGGACAGGTATGCGCGAATGCTACAGAACACTTGCCGATGATGTAAAAGAAAAATATGATATCGAACTGACGTCTGTCGGCGCAATGGGTATTTCCGGCATGATGCACGGATATCTTGTGTTCGACAAAGAGGACAGACAGTTAGCTGATTTCAGAACATGGCGAAACACCGTCACCGAGCGCTCGGCGGCTGAGCTTTCCGAGCTTTTCGGGTTCAATATTCCTCAGCGCTGGAGCATAGCTCACCTTGACCGCGCCATACTCAATGGCGAGGATCATATCAAAAATATCAACTTTATGACAACGCTCGCGGGCTATGTACACTGGATGCTGACGGGAGATAAGGCAATCGGTATCGGCGAAGCATCCGGTATGTTCCCGATAAACAGCGAAACTCACGATTTCGATGAAGCGATGATAAAGAAGTTCGATTCGAGAGTCGCAGACAAAAATCTTCCTTGGAAGTTGCGCGACATATTGCCGACAGTACACTGCGCCGGAGATTTCGCCGGAAAGCTTACGGAAGAGGGCGCAAAGCTCCTTGATCCGACAGGAAAGCTCAAACCCGGTATTCCGTTCTGCCCGCCAGAGGGCGACGCAGGCACCGGAATGGTGGCAACGAACAGCGTTGCTCAAAGAACAGGCAATGTTTCAGCGGGAACATCGATATTCGCAATGATAGTCCTCGAGAAGCCGCTTTCAAAAGTGTATCCCGAGATAGACATGGTAACAACGCCGGACGGCAGTCCCGTTGCGATGGTGCACTGCAACAACTGCACGACCGATCTCGATTCGTGGATAGGTCTGCTCAAAGAGACCGTTGAGCTGATGAGCGGGAGCGTTAATGTGCCGAAGCTCTACGACGCGTTCTATAACAAAGCTCTCGAGGGTGCTCCGGACTGCGGAGGACTGCTCTCCTATAACTATTATTCCGGCGAGCACACAACGGGATTTGAAGCCGGCAGACCGCTTTTCACAAAGCTTCCGGACAGTAAGATGAATCTTGCAAACTTCGCCCGTGCAATACTCTTCTCATCTATGGCAACTTTAAAATTCGGCATGAACATACTGACCGAAAAAGAATTTGTCCGCGTTGACAGACTTCTCGGACACGGCGGACTGTTTAAAACTCCCGGAGTCGGTCAGAAGCTCATGGCTGCCGTGCTCGAAACTCCCGTCGCCGTTATGTCGACGGCAGGCGAGGGCGGCGCGTGGGGAATCGCTCTGCTTGCATCATATATGAAGAACCGTGCAGACGGCGAATCGCTTGACAGTTTCCTCGATTCAAAAGTATTCGGCGATATGCTCGGAGACAGCGTAGCTCCCGACGCTGAAGACGCCGAGGGATTCAAAAAATATATGGAGCGCTACAGAGCGGGTCTCGCTATAGAGCGCGCGGCAGTAGACAACCTAAACTGAATATATTTTTCAGCCCTGTGCTTTCAAAAGTGCAGGGCTTTTTTATTTTTTCACCCTTTGATTTGACAAAAAAGACCTCGGCGGCGGCTTATAATTGAGTCATACCGTTTCGGGAGGTGCGCGATGAGCAATGTTATATATGTCGATATACTGCTGATGATAAATCTGCTCGTCAACTTTCTGATGCTGTCAGCGGCGGGTCTTTTGGTAAAAACTCCGACGCGCAGTTGGCGTATTTTGCTCTCCGCCGCAATAGGAGCGGCTTATTCACTTATAATCTTTCTGCCCGATATGAATCTGTTCTTTTCGATAGCTTTGCGAGTTATCTGCTTTGCAGCGATGCTTTTCACTGCGTTCTCTATACGCTCGTTTAAAGATTTTCTCAGAGCGGGCGGAGGCTTTCTGATGGCGAACTTCGCCTTTGCGGGAATCACGCTTGCCATATGGCTGATATTCAAGCCCGACGGACTTACATATAAAAACGGCGCGGTGTATTTTGATATCAGCGCAGTGACACTGTTATTGACCTCCGCCGCCTGCTATGCCGTTATACGGCTCATATCCTATTTTATGCGCCGTAACGCGCCTGACAGCCACATGGCAACAGTAAGAATAAATTATCGCGGAAAAGAGACCGAATGCGCCGCTCTCATAGATACAGGCAGTTCGCTGAAAGAGCCGTTTTCTTCATATCCTGCGATAGTATTTGAGTACGGCGCGATAGCTTCTGTTCTGCCGGATGAAATAAAAGAACTCGTTCGCAGGGAGATAAAAGAAGACGAGGCATATGCCTGCCGCGGAGTAAGATTTATAAGCTTCAGGTCGGTCGGCGGGAGCGGGCTTCTTCCGGCAATAAAAATTGACAAAGCAACAGTAAAAACCGCCAAGGGCATTTTTGTATGCAGCGAGACTTATGCCGCGATATATAACAATTCGCTGTCCGGCGGCGAATATTCGGCGCTCATAGGAAATAATTTCTTTGACAGAGCGGAAAGGGGAGGCTCAAAAAATGAAAAAGCTGAAAGCGGTAATACAAAAACTGATAAACCGTTTTCTCAACCGCAGAGACCGTGGCGAGGTACACTACATAAACGGTTACGAGATACTGCCCGCCCCGCTGAAAAAAGATGAGGAGCGGGAGATATTTGAGCGCATCGAGGCGGGCG
>OLGM01000004.1_pt1 | contig 195062 bp, 161 predicted proteins | sample 1606001 | NCBI WGS metagenome assembly OLGM01 (sample SAMN03283294) | human gut metagenome | biome: human-associated habitat; material: feces | host: Homo sapiens | place: Peru | collected 2012
TATTTTTTAGTCAGTTTCCTGCTTATTGGCTTTCTGCTATCCGTCCGCGGCGCTTCCCTCAGAAACATAGTCGCGGCTCTTCGCTCGGGTCGCTCGCTCCGCTCCTTGTTTCTTCACCTCGGAGCAACGCCTTCATCCGCCCCCGGCGGCGGCATTCCTCCTCGCCCAGCTGCGCCACACCCGGTTATATTTATTTTTTAGTCAGTTTCCTGCTTATTGGCTTTCTGCTATCCGTCCGCGGCGCTTTCCTCAGAAACATAGTCGCATAATACAGGGGGGTCCCAAAAGGCTTGCCTTTTTGGGGAGAGGACGAGGCGCGCAATGAATGAGTTTTCGCCAAAGGCGGAAACGAATGATATGGAGCTACCGAGGACGATGGTGCGCCTGAATCACTTGTGATATTTTACCTTTTTTAGCTTCGTTTGTCAACCTCGGAAAGCCGTTTCACACGGTGAACGGCAGGCTGATATTTTTCCGTAACCTGACAAGCGGGCGGTGAATACTCTGTAATATGACTTTTCGGGAGGCGTATTATGGGTAGCATAAAATATTTTCTCGGGTGCAGCTCGCCCGAGGGGTTTCACTCATTTTTCGGCGAGCTTTGTCCGACTCATTCGGGCGGGTATACATATATAATAAAGGGCGGTCCGGGCACGGGCAAATCGAGCCTGATGAAGCGGATAAACTCTGCTCTGATTGGAGCAGGGATAGAGACGGAGCTGATATACTGCTCATCCGACCCCGCTTCGCTCGACGGCGTATACGCGCCCGCGCTCAACTGCTGGATAGCAGACGGCACTTCCCCGCACACGCTCGAGCCGAAATATCCGGGCGCCGCGCAGGAGATAGTAGATTTAGGCAGGTTCTGGGATAAAGATATTCTGCGTTCGCGCGCGGATGAGGTCATCGCGCTGACCGACGAAAACGCCGCGTGCCACCGCAGATGCAGGCGTTTTCTCGAAGCGTCCGCTCTGCTGCGTGAGGATATATTGCGCCTGACGCTCGGCTGCACAGACACGGCGAAAATCAAACGCGCAGCTTCGCGCATTGCGTCGCGGGAGTTCGGCACGCCGACCGGGAGAATCGGCGAAGAGAGTCACAGAATGATATCCGCCGTCACGCCGGATGGGATAACCTTCTTCGGCGATACAGTAAAACAGCTCTGCGAGCGCATATATATCATTGAGGACGACAACATCGCGAGCTCCGCCGCCCTGCTGTCACTGCTTCGCGGATATGCCCTCTCCGGCGGTCATGACATAATCACGAGCCCGTCTCCCCTTTCACCGGACGGCGAGCCCGAGCATCTGCTCCTCCCCGACCTGTCGCTCGGCTTCGTGACCTCAAACAAGCTACATCCTGCGGAGTTTGACGGCGCGATAAAGATAAACTCATCGCGCTTCACCGACCGAGCCGCGCTGCGCCGGCACATGTCGCGGCTGAACTTCACCAAAAAAGCCTACGGCGAGTTTATCGGCGAGGCAGTAGCTTCACTCGAGAGCGCAAAGAGTATACACGACGACCTCGAGAGCATATATATCTCCGCCATGGACTTTTCGCACATGGATGAGCTCGCGAAGAGCATTGCGGAGGATATGTTGAAGGGACAGACATAAAAAACGGGCGTCCGCATAACGGACGCCCACGTCAACTCTGGAGAAAATTATTCGCCGACAACGTTGACAGCTCTGAGCTTGCTGGAATCCTTGGGATCCGGCTCGACCTCGAAGGTGACCTTCTGACCCTCGGTGAGAGTTCTGTAGCCGTCTGCAACGATAGCGGAGAAATGTACGAAAACATCGTCGCCGCCCTCATCGTTAGCGATGAAGCCAAAACCTTTTTCTGCGTTGAACCATTTTACTGTACCCTTCATTGTGGTACCTCCGTGAAAAAATTTGCATTCTATCATTATATGTTGTGCAATGGACCCGCACATTTTTGTGAACCATCAAACGGTCAATGGCTTACAAAAACATGCGAGTCCACAGAAACATTTGTCAGAATACGCATTAATTATATATTCACATTGCGCTTTTGTCAAGAGCGATTTTGTCGAATAAAAAGAATAATAGATAAAAATTTATAAATTTTTAATTGACATTTTCTCTTTTACAGGGTATGATAGATGCACATCCATTGGGGAGTAGCTATGGGCGAAAGCCCATCTCGCTGTCACCAACCGCTGTGTCGGCCGTGATAACCGGTCGAACCCGGCTGGCAGCAGACATATGCATTAAATGCGTTTGAAGCAAGACCTTTGGCAGACATAAGTCTGTCGAAGGTCTTTTTTGTTTAACCTAAAAGGAGGCACAAAGGTGAAATACTATCTTGAAGATGTCCGCGAGGTGTTCGAGCGGACAGAGAGCTCGGAAAACGGACTTACGCAATCCGAAGCCGAACGCCGTCTTGAAAAATACGGCAAAAACAAATTGGCGCAGGCGAAGCCGAAATCACTTATCAGGCGGTTTCTCGAACAGCTTGCCGACCCGATGATAATCATTCTTATCGTCGCCGCCGTAATATCCGCCGTCACCACGGTATACGAGGGCAGAGTTTCGGGCTCGCCGTCGTTCCCGACGGACACGGTGATAATTCTTGCAGTCGTGCTCATAAACGCGGTGCTCGGCGTTTTGCAGGAGAGCAAAGCGGAAAAAGCCATTGAAGCGCTGCAGGAGATGAGCGCGGCGACCTCGAAGGTCATTCGCGAGGGCAAAATCATGACCGTCAAGAGCGAGGATCTGACCGTCGGCGACGTTGTTGTGCTCGAAGCGGGCGACGCCGTTCCCGCGGACTGCCGCATATTTGAAAGCGCGAGCCTGAAAATCGAAGAAGCCGCGCTGACCGGCGAGAGCGTGCCCGTGAGCAAGATAATATCCGCCCTCGGCGCGGGCAGCAGCGGCGATATTCCGCTCGGCGACAGAAAAAATATGGCTTATATGGGCAGCGCCGTCGTCTACGGGCGCGGCAAAGCGGTCGTCACCGACACGGGCATGAACACCGAGATGGGCAAAATAGCCGACGCGATAACAAAAGCTGAGGACGGGCAGACCCCGCTGCAGAAGAAGCTCTCTCAGCTCTCCAAAACGCTGACATTTCTTGTGCTCGGCATCTGCGTTTTCATATTTGCTTTTTCGCTGTTTATGGAGCGTTCGACTCTCGCGGGCGGCGACCCTACGCTGATATTCAAGAGCGTAATTGATGTGTTCATGGTCGCAGTGAGCCTCGCTGTCGCGGCGGTTCCCGAGGGGCTCGCCGCCGTTGTTACTATAGTGCTCTCGATAGGCGTCACAAATATGTCGAAGAAAAATGCGGTTATACGCAAGCTCACCGCGGTCGAGACGCTCGGATGCGCGCAGATAATCTGCTCCGACAAGACCGGCACGCTCACGCAGAACAAGATGACCGTTGTCGACCATTACGGCAACGGCGGGCTTATCGCAAGAGCGATGTCCCTCTGTTCGGACGCGGAGGAGGATGCGGACGGAGCCGTCACGGGCGAGCCCACCGAAGCGGCTCTCGTGAACTTCGCGATAAGCCTCGGGATGCACAAGGGCGATTTGAAGGCAGACAGCCCGAGAATCGGCGAAGCCCCGTTTGACTCGGGCAGGAAGATGATGTCCACCGTTCACAAGACGGCAGACAGTATTGTTCAGTACACAAAGGGCGCACCCGATGTTGTTGTCGATCTGTGTACCCACGCTTTTATTGACGGAAAGACCGTCCCCATGACGGATGAGATAAGGGCGAATATAGCCGCGGAAAACAAACGAATGGCTGACAAGGCGCTGCGCGTGCTTGCGGCGGCGATGAAAAAATACGACGCCGCGCCCGACGATTTTTCGCCCGAGGCTCTGGAGCATGATCTTGTCTTTATAGGACTTACGGGCATGATCGACCCCGTCCGTCCGGAAGTCAAAGCGGCAATCGAAGAGTGCCGCAGCGCGGGCATAACGCCCGTCATGATAACCGGCGACCACAGGGACACAGCCGTTGCGATAGCCTTGGAACTGGGCATACTCACCGACCCGTCACAGGCAATAACCGGTGCAGAGCTCTCCGCTATGAGCGACGAAGAGTTCGCAGACAGAGTCGAGAATATATATGTATACGCGCGCGTGCAGCCGGAGCACAAGACGAGAATAGTCAACGCATGGCGCGCAAAGGGAAAGATAACCGCCATGACGGGCGACGGAGTCAACGACGCGCCGTCGATAAAGAGCGCCGACATAGGAATCGGCATGGGCATCACCGGCACGGACGTTACAAAGAATGTTGCCGACATGGTGCTCACGGACGACAACTTTGCGACTATCGTCAACGCCGTTGAAGAGGGTCGCCGGATATATGACAACATCCGAAAGGCTATTCAGTTCCTGCTCGGCTCGAACCTCGCGGAAGTGCTCGCGATATTCACGGCGACGCTCCTCGGCTTCACGATTCTCGAAGCGCCGCATCTGCTGTTTATAAATCTTGTCACCGACTGCTTCCCCGCTCTCGCGCTCGGGCTTGAAAAGGCGGAGAGCGACATCATGCGCCGCCGCCCGCGCGACCCGGCGGACGGAATATTCGCAGGCGGGCTCGGGTTTGACGTTCTCTATCAGGGAGTGCTGGTCACCGCGCTGACTCTCGCAGCGTTCTTTATAGGCGAACGCTTTGAGACCGGTCACTGGGCGTTCATGAACATCGCCGAGTGCGAGCAGGGCATGACGATGGCGTTCCTCACCATGTCGATGTGCGAGATTTTCCACTCATTCAACATGCGCTCGCAGCGCGGCTCGGTAATAAAAATGAGCCTTCGCGGCAGCCACAACATGCCGCTGTTCGGCGCGATGATAGCGTCGCTCGTGCTGACGACCGCGGTTATAGAGATTCCGTTTCTTGCGAACGCCTTCGGCTTCACTCCGATAGGCGTCGCGGAATACGCCTCTTCGCTCGCGCTCGCGTTCTCGATAATCCCGATTGTCGAGATAATCAAGGCCATTCAGCGTGCCGCAGCGAAAAGAAAAGCCTCCAGATAATATAATAATTTGACATTTTTTTCGACAAAAAGATAATTTTTTATTGAATGCGCCTTGACTTTTTCCCCGAATATGATATTATTTATCCGTACAACCATTGGGGAGTAGCTATGGGAATTATCCTATCTGAATGTCACCAATCTCGCTTTCAGCTGGCATCAGACAGACGGCTTTCAGGCGTTTGAAGCAAGACCTTTGGCAGAGAGTGCTGAAGGTCTTTTTTAATTCTCCTTCAGCACTCTCTGCTATTCAAATCAAAAAGAAAGGTCTTGAAAGCGCATGAAATTCTATCTTGAGCCGACAGAGAAAGTTTTCTCGGCGGTCGAGAGCTCCGAAAAAGGTCTGACTTCGGCCGAAGCGGAGCAGCGCCTTGCCAAGTACGGCAAGAACAAGCTTAAAGAGGCGGAAAAAGACAGCCTCTTTAAGAAGTTTATCAACTCCCTCGCAGACCCCATGATCATCATGCTCCTCGTCGCGGCAGCCATTCAGGCTGTTGTCACGGTGCTGGAGAACGGCGCAAACTTCTCCTTCAAAGATTTTGCGGACGTGCTGGTCATCCTCGTCGTTGTTATCATCAACACCATCATGAGCCTCGTTCAGGACAGCAAGGCGGAGGCCGCCATGGATGCTCTTATGGAGATGACCGCGGCAACGAGCCATGTTCTGCGTGACGGAGAAGTCGTCACGATAAAAAGCGAGGATGTAGTTATCGGCGATATCGTCGTGCTCGAAGCGGGCGACGCTGTTCCCGCGGACTGCCGCATCATCGAGAGCTACAGCATGAAGGTCGAGGAGGCAGCCCTCACGGGCGAGAGCGTCCCCGTAACGAAGATGATCGACGCGCTCAACTGCGCCGCAGGCAATGACGACGTTGCCCTGGGCGACAGAAAGAACATGCTCTACAGCGGCTCGACCATAGTCTACGGCCGCGGCAAGGCCGTTGTTACGGCGGTCGGCATGGACACCGAGATGGGCAAGATAGCCGACGCCCTTTCGGATGCCGAGCAGGAGCAGACTCCTCTTCAGAAGAAGATGGCCGAGCTCTCGAAGTTCCTTACAAAGCTCGTTATCGTCATATGCGTAGTCGTGTTCGCGGTCGGACTCGTCGAGTCCCTCGTCCTGAGCGATCAGCCCTTCTCATGGGAGCTGCTCGGAAACACCGCGCTTGACACATTCATTTCGGCAATCGCTCTTGCAGTCGCCGCGATCCCCGAGGGACTGCCGGCAGTCGTCACGATAATCCTTTCGATAGGTGTTACCGCGATGAGCAAGAGACAGGCTCTTATCCGCAAGCTTACCGCAGTTGAGACCCTCGGCTGCACCCAGATAATCTGCTCCGATAAGACCGGCACCCTGACCCAGAACAAGATGACCGTTGTTGACCACTTCGGCGACAATGAGAAGCTCATCGCCGAGGCGATGGCGCTCTGCTCCGACGCTCAGATAGACGACGCCGGCAAGGTCACCGGCGAGCCCACCGAGGCGGCTCTCGTCGGCTACGCTTATGCGCTTGGCATGAGCAAGAACGATCTGGTCAAGGCGAGCCCCAGAGTCGGCGAAGCTCCGTTCGACTCCGGCAGAAAGATGATGTCCACCGTCCATCAGACGGCATCCGGCATCGTCCAGTACACAAAGGGCGCACCCGATGTTGTTATCAATCTGTGCAAGAACGCCCTTGTTGACGGCAAGATAGTTCCCATGGACGACGAGTTCAGAGCTAAGATAGCCGCAGACAACAAGAGAATGGCTGACAAAGCTTTGCGCGTTCTCGCAGTCGCCCTCAAAAACTACGATTCCGTTCCCGCATCCTTCGAGCCCGAGGCTCTTGAAAACGACCTCGTGTTCATCGGTCTGACCGGCATGATCGACCCCGTCCGCCCCGAAGTCAAGGCGGCTATCGAAGAGTGCCGCGGCGCGGGCATAACCCCGATAATGATAACCGGCGACCACAAGGACACCGCAGTCGCCATCGGCCGCGAGCTCGGCATAATATCCGACGCATCGCAGGCTGTCCTCGGCGCGGAGCTCGACAAGTTCAGCGACGAAGAATTAGTCGAGGAAGTTACGAAATACTCCGTCTATGCGCGAGTCCAGCCCGAGCATAAGACAAGAATAGTCAAGGCGTGGAAGGCACGCGGTATGGTCACCGCAATGACCGGCGACGGCGTCAACGACGCGCCCTCCATCAAGGCCGCAGACATCGGCATCGGCATGGGCATCACCGGCACGGACGTCACCAAGGGCGTCGCCGACATGGTGCTCGCAGACGACAACTTTGCTACCATCGTCAACGCTGTTGAAGAGGGCAGAAAGATCTACGACAACGTCTGCAAGGTGCTTCAGTTCCAGCTTTCGACGAACATGTCCGAAGTTATAATCATGTTCATCGCATCGATACTCAACTTTGAGCTTCTCTCCCCCGTTCACCTGCTGTGGATCAACATGGTCACCGACTCCCTGCCCGGCCTTGCGCTCGGCATGGAAAAGGCAGAGGGCAACCTGATGAAGAGAAAGCCCAGAGCGACAACGGACGGCATATTCTCCCACGGCGCGGGCTTCGACATGGCATGGCAGGGCATCTACCTTGCGATAATCGAGATCGCCGCCTATGTCATCGGCTACCGCCTTGAGGTCGGCAGCTTCGAGAATATGTTCTTCGGCGGCTCCGCCGGCCACTGCGTCAACGCCATGGCTATGGCGTTCCTGACGGTCAACTTCGCAGAGATGATGTGCGCCATCAACATGCGTTCGAGAACCGGCTCCATCTTCTCAAAGAGCATGTTCAAGAACATGAACTGGTGGCTCGTCGGCGCGTTTGTCGTAACGACTGCGCTGACCCTCGCGGCTATCTATATCCCCGGACTCTCCAACGATGTCTTTGACATCGCGCCCGGCACATTCCAGCTCAACGAGCTGCTCATTTCCGCAGGTCTCGCTGTCTCCACTATCCCGGTGTTCGAGATAGGCAAGGCTTTCAGACGCGCGGCAGAGCGCAGAAAAGAAAAGAAAGCTGCGTAAAAATTGATATGATGCATCCCCTGCGCCGAAAGGTGCGGGGGATGTTTTGTTATAACTTTTATCATAGAGGACTGCGAACCGCCGCAGTCCTTATTTTTATTTTGAGATAAACAGCCCCGATGTGACTAAAACATACTATTTTTATATCCTTTTACAAGTGCAAACTGCGCTCAATTTGTTTATATAACGTTAATGAATATATTTTTATTTTTTTGTTGAAATCTATTGTGATGTATGCTATAATTTTTTCAAAACTGTGGCTAATTTTTATGCAGTAAATCTAAATGCGCAGCGGCGCTTTGATAAGGAGGACTTTTTTTGAAAGCCTATAACGCGAAAGACATCAGAAACATCGCCATAGCAGGTCATGGCGGCAGAGGAAAAACAACCCTTGCGGAAGCAATGCTCTACACCGCGAAGGCTACCGACAGACTCGGCAGAGTCGCCGACGGCACCACCGTGCTCGACTTCGACGCCGAGGAGAAAAAGAGAAAGGCCACGGTTTCAACCGCTGTTGCCGCTATCGAGTGGAACGGCGCGAAGATAAATATAATCGACACTCCCGGTCTTTTTGACTTTGCGGGCGGCATGAGCGAAGGCATCCGCGCGGCGGACAGCGTGCTCATCGTCACTGCGGCGGGCTCCGGCTTTGACGTCGGCGCAGAGAAAGCTCTCAAGGCGGCGAACGCCAGAGGCATTTCGAGAATGTTCGCCATCACCCGCTGCGACGCGGACAATACAGATTTCTATAAAACATTTGCGGCTATAAAAGACGCAGTCGGCGGCGCTATCTGCCCCGTTATCGTCCCCTATATGGACGGCGGCAAGGTTGCGGCATATGTCAACCTCGCGTCCCGCAAGGCTTTTGACTACAGCGGCGGCGAGAAGAAAGAGGTTGCAATGCCCTCCGATCCGCAGCTTGACGAGATGCTCGATATACTTACGGAAGCAGTCGCTTCGAGCGACGACGAGCTGATGGAGAAGTTCTTTGCAGGCGAGACTTTCACCCGCGAAGAAATAATCAAGGCTCTCAACTCCGGCGTCAGCGACGGCTCCGTTATCCCTGTATATGCCTGCGCGGGCTACACCTGCGAAGCTATCGATATGCTCCTTGACGAGATAGTCTATTCCGCTCCCTCCGCAGCCGACAAGGCAGGCGAGAACGGTCTTCCCTGCGACGAAAACGGTCCGCTTGCGGCTATCTGCTTCAAGACCATCGCCGACCCGTTCGTCGGTAAGATGTCCTTCTTCAAGGTCGTTTCCGGCAAGATAACTTCGGACACTCCCGCTTATAACTCCCGCACCGAAGAGAGCGAGAGAATGGGCAAGATAATCACCCTCAAGGGCAGCAAGCAGGAGGACGCATCCTGCATCCCCGCGGGCGACATCGGCGTTGTCACAAAGCTTGCCGGCATCAAGACCGGCGACACTGTCTGCTCGGCAAAGAACCCGATAACCCTCGAGGGCATCAAGTTCCCGACCCCCTGCCTTTCAATGGCAGTCAAGGTTCGCAAAAAGGGCGACGAAGAGAAGGTCGCGGCGAGCTTGCTCAGACTCCTCGAAGAGGATCCGACAATTTCGTTCGTCATCAACAAAGAGACCCGCGAGCAGATTCTCTCCGGTCTCGGCGAGCAGCACCTTGATGTTATCGTTTCCAAGCTCAAGAACAAGTTCGGCGTTGAGGTCGATCTCAGCGTGCCGAAGGTTGCATACAGAGAGTCCATCCGCAAGAAAGTCGAAGTTCAGGGCAGACACAAGAAACAGTCCGGCGGACACGGTCAGTTCGGCGATGTGTTCATCCGCTTCGAGCCCTGCGAGAGCGACGATCTCGTTTTCGCCGAGGAAGTTGTCGGCGGCTCCGTGCCGAAGAACTTCTTCCCCGCAGTTGAAAAGGGTCTGCGCGACAGCGTCAAGAAGGGCGTGCTTGCAGGCTACCCGATGGTCGGTCTGAAAGCTACTCTTTACGACGGCTCTTATCATCCGGTCGACTCGTCCGAAATGGCGTTCAAGACCGCCGCGAACATAGCATACAAGAACGGTATCCCGCAGGCGAACCCCGTTATCCTTGAGCCCATCGGCACTCTGAAGGCTTACATGCCCGACGAGAACCTCGGCGACATCATGGGCGATGTCACAAAGCGCCGCGGCCGCGTGCTCGGCATGGGCCCGTCCGACGAGCCGAAGATCCAGGAGCTCATCGCGGAAGTTCCCATGGGCGAGATGGGCGATTTCTCGACCGTCCTGCGTTCCGTGACCGCCGGCAGAGGCTGGTTCACCCTTGAGTTCACCCGCTATGAGGATGCGCCGCCCGTCGTTGCACAGAAGGTTATCGAAGAGGCAAAGGCAAACGACGCCGAAGCAGATAAATAAAAACATAAAGAGAGAAAGCTGTCAAAAGGCAGCTCTCTTCTTAATTTAATATCAAAAACCCGCCCGGCATCGCGCCGTGCGGGTCAATTTTATTTTGAATTTCGGTTTTGAAACGGCATTCCATCGTTAGTTTTTATTATATATCCTACAGCTCCGCCGGTGTTCGTTATCAGCAGTTCTTCGCTGCCCGCGATGCTCGCATATATATTGTCGATATCAACATCAACGGTATAGCTCCATGTGCCGCTGACTATCATTCCGCTGCCGTTGTCTATTTTGACAACGACCTTGCAGTCGTCATACTTGAGCGTAATGCTGCCCTTTGAGCAGTCCACCTTGACGCTCGGCATGGCTTCAAAAACTCTGTCGAGGTTTCCGACTGTTCCGACAGTCCTGCCGACCGGGCCCTGATGCGCGTCCTTAGTATTCTGATCGTCCTGCTGCATCCTGACGTTGAGCGTCACTATGGTATAGTTGCCGTAGGCGACGGCGTTCGCGGAGATAAGGTCGCTCGCTTTTATCTGCTTATATTTGCCGGGAATCGAAGTCACCGCTTTGCTGTTTGCTGCGAGAGCCGCCGAGGCGATTCCCGTGAACACGGTGAGCATACCTTTCTGGAAACTGTTGCGCGGAGTGTAATCAACGCGCTTTATGGACATATACTGCGTGGCATCGATGCTCTTTGTGTTCGCCGCCGCAGCTTTGTAATACTGGAGCACTCGCGAAGTGTTCGTGGAGTTGAGCCCCTTGTAGACGTTGACAGTCTCGGTCTTTGTTCCGCCGGAAACATTGGAGCGCGTCGCGGTTCTTGAGTCAGTCGTCGGCTCGTCAGTTGTCAGTTCCGCAGAGTCGGTAGACTCCTCATGAATATTCCCCGCATCAGTGGCCGAGGGTTCGTCCGTAGAAGACTCCGAACCGCCATCGTTCGTTCTGCACGCCGAAAAGGAAAAGAGCATAGCCGCCGCAAGCAAAAGTGCGGCAAATCTCATGAGCTTTTTGTTCATTCTTCTCCCTCCCGACAGATTTTATCTGAGTGTTGCACTTGATTAGGTTTATATTTTAAGCTATTGAAGCAGACAGGTCAAGAAAAATCTTATAAAAAAACATGGTAAAAAATTAATTTTTAATAAAACCGCAGTTTATCAGTCATTTTTCCGCAAAAGCCAACAAAAAACCGCCCGTCTGGAAAAGACGGACGGCTTCGATTTTTTCAGATATCAGCCCTTAGCAGTGTAAGAGAAAGCGACGATACCCTTGAGGTTATTGACGGAGACAACAGAGACCTTGATGCCGTTTGCATAGACATTGACATCATATGCCCAGCTGCCTTCGACGATCTTGCCAGTGGTGTTGTCGATCTTGACGACGACCTTGCAGTTGGTGTAGGTCAGCTCAATCTTGCCGTCCTTGTAGTCGACGCTGAGTCCGAGCTCTCTGATAGCGTTATCGACATCGCCGAGGGTACCGACTGCGCAGCCGACGGAACCGCTATGGTTATCAGCCTTTGCGCCCTGAACCTGATCCTTGACGTTAAAGGTGATTGTGGTGTAGTTGCCGCTGGTCACTGCGCTGGCGCTCTTCATGTGGCTCGCCTGCATACCCGAGGGCTTGCCGGGGATATCGGTACGATCCTTGGAGTTCTTGTTGAGTGCGTTTGCAACGGGCTTCTGAGCTATCTTGAGCAGAGCGCCGAGGCTACCGTCAGCAGTGATGCTGCCCTTGAGAGCCATGTTCTGTCTGCCGCTCTTGAACTGCTTGGTAGCGTTGACCGCCGCCTGATAAGCTTTGATGCAAGCTGTTGCGTCGTTGGTGTTGAGACCCTTGGAGGGAGTCGTGCTGCCCTTGGTCGTGGTCTTTGTATCGGAGGACTGAGGAGCCTTAGTCTCGATAACGGTGTGACCCTCTTTATCGGTGACTACTTCGGTTTCGACCTCGGAGGAAGCCTCTTCGGAAGAAGCGGTATCATCGGAAGCGGAAACATCCGCCGCCTGACCGGAGGTCTGCGCGTCACCGGCAGTGGTGTCGTTGTTTTTGTCATTCTTCTTGCACGCCGCGAACGAGAGAACGAGGACAGCGGCAAGGATTATTGCCAGAATCTTTTTCATCTTTTTCACTCCTTATTGATTTATATATACATTGTATAATCGTTGTTCCAATCAGTCAATAGACAAAAGATAAAATTTCGTTTAACGGTGGTAGTTCAAATTGTGTAAATGCGTCATTAGTGAAACACATCGGGGAAAAGTGTTTTGATTTTGGCGGCGGTTTCGCGTAAGTATCCGGAAATAAGAATTTGCCTATTGATAAATCGAGGACAACCACGACAATTTTTTATCCGGACGAAATCCCTCAGTCTCAGCTTCGCCGATCCAGCTCCCTTTACACAAAGAAGCCGACAATAATTTTATATGTGAGAATAAAAATGTCGTTATATTGCCTGAAGAACTCCGCCGCTATCGGCACATAAGTGCGTCTGCTCATCCTCCCCGACCGCAAGCGAAAAGTCCTCCGCACTCAGAGTGCAGAGGACTAAAATTCGTGTTTTGTTACGCGAGAATCTCGCCCATGAGACCGGGAGTTGCGCCTGCGGCGTTGGACTCATCGGTATCGATGTGCATTGCCAGCGCATACTTCGGGCTGACTCTGACGACGACATCGCCGAAAACGAGCGAGCGGCCGTTGGAGTCGATCTTGACGCTGACTATCTGCTTGTCTTTAAGGCCGTATTTCTCGGCATCCTCGGGAGTTGCGTGGATGTGTCTCTGCGCCGCGATAACGCCGCACTCGAGCTCAACCTCACCCTTGGGGCCGACAAGCTTGCATGCGCCGCTGCCTGCGATATCGCCGCTCTCTCTGACGGGAGCGGTCACGCCGATGGAACGGGCATCGGTGAGCGAAAGCTCAACCTGATTCTCGGGACGCACGGGACCGAGAATGGAGACTGCCGGGAAGCTGCCCTTCGGACCGATAACGGCAACGCGTTCGTTGCTCGCGAACTGGCCGGGCTGAGAGAGCTCCTTCTTGACGGTCAGCTCATAGCCCTCGCCGAAGAGGATGTCAAGAGTTTCTCTGGTGACATGTACATGGCGTGCGGAAGTTTCAACAAGAACTTTCTTTTCCATTTTAAATATCCTTCTTTTTCACTTGATATGTTTGTAAATGCATTTTGAGGCAGGAAACTCCTGCCTCAAAACAGTCATTTTGTTTAATTAGTAAGCGATGTTATAAATGGTCTTTGTGCCGAAAGGAAGCACTACCATTCCGTCGCCAAGAGGAAGGTGAATTGTCCATTTGGCATCATATGTAGCATTGATAACACGGCTGGTCTTAGCATCAACCTTAACGGTGACTGTGCCGGAGGGATACTCCATCTGAGCGGTGCCGATTTTAAAGGTTTTAGCGACAGATTTAAGCACGCCGCTGCTAAACTGATCGTTGATAACGGACGGGAGAACCACGCTGAAAACCTTCGGGGCATGACCCGAGCCGTGATGAACGTTGGAGGAAGCCTTGTCGGCAACCGTCTTTATAGTGATGGTGTAAACTCCGCCCGCCTCGGTGCAAGTTGCGCTTGCGACATCATTCGCAGTAAGCTTGCTCGACCAGGACTCGTTCTCAACAGGGAAGTTAGCCTTTATAGCCGCAGAATTGGAGAACGTTTCGGAGCCCTTGCTGTTCTTCTTGAGCTGACCGTCAACAAAGCTGTCTATACCGCCGACAAGCTTATCGACGATGGAGGGCACTCCGGTGATGTTGCCGCTTCTGTAGTTCGTCTCAGAAACTCTTGTAACGCTCTTCGCATTGGGCTTAACGCCGTTAATGGCCTTGTTGAAATACTCAACAATCTCAGCCTTTGTCGAGGGCTTGGAAGCAGTGGTGCTGCTGCCGCCCTGGCTGCCGCCGCCCTGAGTGTTCTTCTCGGTCGCGGGAGCTACGGTGTTGCCGGAAGCGTCGGTCTGAGCCTCGGTGGACTCGTCGCCGCTGACGGACTCAGCTTCGCTGGACTCGTCGTTTGCAATCGTCTCGCCGTTTGCCGAAGTGTTGGGCTCGCCTGTGGTTGTGTCGCTGTTGTCCTTATCCTTCTTGCAGGCTGCAAAAGCAAAAACGAAGCAGAGAGCAAGGACAAGAGCTATGATCTTCTTTGTCATTTCAGTTACCTCCGAAAAAATTTTTCTTCATTTCAGCGCGCTTATGCAGACGCCGTTTTGGAGCGTATGAGCCCATGAAAAACAGTCTCCTGCCTGCGCGGTCAAATTCATTATAAAATAAAAACGCCCAAAAATCAATGGAAAATACAAGATTTATGAAAGATTTATCTTTTTAAAAGCTTTGCTCAAAGAAAATGTCCGCCAGCTCTTGATTGACGGGCGTTTTTCTGCAATAATATAGTGTATATATTTATAGTGTATATATTTACCTACAGAAACGGAGTGCGGTTTAATGACTGATAACGAAAGACTCGCCGATCTCCTGTTCGGCTCGGACGGGCTGACGCCGGAGGACTGCGAGCTGAGATTCCCCCCGCGCGAGCTGCCCGAGGGCGCGCGCGTGACCCGATTCTCACCGAGTCCGACGGGGTATCTCCATATAGGCGGGCTGTTCGGCGCGCTCGTCGATTTTCTTACGGCGAGGGTCAGCGGCGGACTTACTTATCTGAGAATCGAGGACACGGACAAGAAGCGCGAGGTCGCCGACGGCGTGTCCGCGATAATCAACGGATTCAAAAATTTCGGTCTCGAATTTGATGAGGGCGTGACCGGATTCGACACTGAGAAGGGCGCTTACGGTCCTTATACCCAGAGCAAACGCGTTGAGATTTATCACGCGGTCGCCAAGCGTCTTGTGCAGGAAGGCAAGGCATACCCCTGCTTCTGCACGGCGGACGAGCTCGCCGCCATACGCGAGGAGCAGGAAAACGGCGGCGCTGCGATAACCGGATATTTCGGCAAATGGGCGAAGTGCCGCGACCTGAGCTTTGACGAGCAGAAGAGACGCATCGAGGCGGGCGAGCCCTATGTGCTCCGCTTCCGCTCCGAAGGCGACGAGAACAAGAGAATTGTCTTTGACGACATGATCCGCGGCAAAATTGAAATGCCGGAGAATATAATCGATGAGGTGCTTTTGAAGAGCGACGGCGTGCCGACCTATCACTTTGCGCATGTCTGCGACGACCACTTCATGCGCACGACGCACGTCATTCGCGGCGAAGAGTGGATATCCTCCGTCCCGAAGCACATCGCGCTGTTCAAGGCGTGCGGCTACAGAGTTCCGAAATACGCGCATACTCCGCAGGTCATGAAGATAGATGAGGAGACCGGCGCAAAGCGCAAGCTCTCGAAGAGAAAGGACCCCGAGGCGGCGGTCAGCTACTTTGTCGAGCAGGGCTATCCCAAGGAGAGCGTTATCGAATATATCATGACGCTGCTCAACTCGAACTTCGAAGACTGGCGCAGAGCGAATCCCACGGAGGACTGCTGGAAATTCCCGTTCAATCTCAAGAAGATGAGCGTCAGCGGCTGCCTGTTCGACATGGCGAAGCTCAACGACGTAAGCAAGAATATCATCTCGCACATGACGGCGGATGAGGTGCTCGGCAATATACTGAACTGGGCGAAAGAATATGATGAGGAGCTCTACAAGCTTCTCGACTCTAACCGCGATTTTGCGCGCGGCATATTCTCGATAGACCGCGACTGTCCGAAGCCGCGAAAGGATATCGCAAACTGGGAGCAGGTCAAGGACTTCGTCTCGTATTTCTACGATGAAATCTACACCCCCGATTACACCCTGCCCGAGAATATCAGCGCAGACGATGCGGCGGCGATACTTCAAAAATACATCGGCGAGTTTGACATAAACGACGACAAGGACGCATGGTTTGCGCGCATCAAGGCGATGTGCGAGCCGCTCGGCTACACGCCCAACGTCAAGGAATACAAAAAAGATCCCACGGCGTTCAAGGGTCATGTCGGCGACCTTTCGACCGTTATCAGAATTGCGGTGACTTCGCGCCGCAACACGCCCGATCTTCATTCGATAATCAGGCTGCTCGGCGAGGACAGAGTCAGAGCGAGGCTCGCTGCGGCGCTCGCACACTACAAGGAGGAGAACTAAATGGCGGACAGCACCAATCTCAATTCGAATTTTATCACTGATTTTATAGACGAGGATCTTGCAAACGGGGTCAACACCCGCGTGCAGACGAGATTCCCTCCGGAGCCCAACGGTTATCTGCACATCGGTCACGCAAAGGCGATATGCATCGACTTCAGCATCGCGGAAAAGTACGGCGGAGTGTGCAATCTCCGTCTCGACGACACGAACCCCTCGAAAGAGGATGTCGAATATGTCGACGCGATAAAAGAGGACATTGAGTGGCTCGGCTACAAATGGAACGAGGTCTACTATGCATCGAGCTATTTTGATTTTCTCTATGAGTGCGCGATAAAGCTCATCAAAGAGGGCAAGGCGTATGTCTGCGACCTGTCGCCCGAGGAAATACGCGAATACCGCGGCACTCTTACAGAACCCGGCAAGAACAGCCCCTACCGCGACCGCTCGGTTGAAGAAAATCTCGATCTCTTCCGCCGCATGGCCGAGGGCGAATTTGCAAACGGCGAAAAAGTTCTGCGCGCCAAGATAGATATGGCGAGCCCGAACATCAATATGCGCGACCCGGTCATCTACAGAATCGCGCATGTCTCCCACCATCAGACGGGCGACAAGTGGTGCGTCTATCCGATGTACGACTTTGCTCATCCCCTCTCCGACGCTGCGGAGAAGGTCACATATTCCCTGTGCTCGCTCGAGTTCGAGAATCACAGACCGCTCTACAACTGGTTCATCGAAGCTATCGGCTTTGAAGAGCCGCCGCGCCAGATCGAGTTCGCACGTCTGAACCTCAACTACTGTGTGACGAGCAAGAGAAAGTGCCTTGAAATGGTTCAGAACGGCGTTGTCAACGGCTGGGACGACCCGAGAATGGTCACTCTCTGCGGTATGCGCCGCAGGGGCTATCCCGCCGCCGCGATACGCGATTTCATAGGCCGCGTCGGCGTTGCGAAGGCATACAGCGTGGTTGACTACGGTCTGCTCGAAGCGTGCGTCAGAGACAATCTCAATCAGAACGCCCCGCGCGCCATGGCGGTTCTCAATCCCCTCAAGCTCGTTATCGACAACTACCCCGAGGGCAAGACCGAGGAGATAGAGGTCGAGATAAATCCCGACAAGCCCGAGCTCGGCCGCCGCAAGGTCACATTCTCCCGCGAGCTCTATGTTGAGCGCGAGGACTTTATGGCTGAGCCCGTGAAGAAATATTTCAGGCTTTTCCCCGGCAACGAAGTGCGTCTCAAGAGCGCATATTATGTGACCTGCAACTCATATGATACCGATGAAAACGGCGAAGTCACCTGCCTGCACTGCACCTACGACCCCGAGAGCCGCGGCGGCGAGACGCCCGACGGCAGAAAGGTTCGCGGCACCCTGCACTGGGTCAGCGCGACGGACAATGTGAAGGCTCAGGTGCGCCTCTATGACCGCCTGTTCAACACCGAGAACCCCGCAGGCGAGGACGGAAACGGCGACTATCTTCAGAACATCAACCCCGATTCGCTCAAAATTATCGACGGATGCCTGCTCGAGGGCGGACTCCGCGACGCAAAGCCGGGCGACACATTCCAGTTCATGCGCCAGGGCTACTTCTGCGTCGATAAGGACAGCACTCCGGGCAATCTTATCATAAACCGCACCGTTGCGCTCAACTCCTCATGGGACAAAAAGAAGAAATAAGCAAATAAGAAAGGTCGGTCAGGATGAAAGCTCTCAACAGAATTGTGACGGCTCTGCTGGCGATTGCAGTGTTCCCCGTCGCATATTTCACGGATCTCATAACCGTCTATATGCACGCGACTATCTATGATTCAAATATTGTAGAGAATCTGAGCGTCAAACGCATCATCGAGCTTTTCACGGGAGACGGTCTTTTCGCCGACCTCGTCAAAGGCGGCGCATCCGAGCTCCCGGACGGACTTTTGAAATTCAAGGGCAATTTTATCGCCTTTGTTGTATTCTTTGCCATCGCCCTGCTCGTCGCGCTCGCGACGGTTATAGTCGCCGCGGCAACGAACTCACGCAAGGCGACCGCTTCGCTCGGCGCGGCAGGTCTTCTGAGCATTATAGGCATGAGGATAGCGTTCTCCGCCGTCTCTTCGGCGGTCAAAGCGGGCACGCTGACCCTCGGCTCACTGACCGACATGTCGTTCATGAACCTCTTCGGCAAGATAGTGCTCGTCACGATGAGCACGGCGCCCGCGGTAATGACGGTTCTGTTTTTGGCGATACTCATCTGGAACGTCGCGTTTATCGTAATCGACCTCGGCGAAGAACAGCCGAAGAAGAAAGCCAAGCACGCGAAGAAAAAATAAAAAACGAGGGAGTCGGATTTCCGGCTCCCTTTTTTCAGCAAAATAAGCTATTATCAATTTAGATTTTATCGGCTATCGCCGATGGAGGACAGCCGCAAGGGCTGTCTATACAAAGTGTGTTGTCCGAAAACCACAAAAATTTAAAGGCAAACGAATTTCGCCCCAGTCTGTTGAAAAAGTCCGTCATGCACGGCCTCAAGGCTCCCCTGTGTAAGGGGAGCTGTCACGGCAAAGCCGTGACTGAGGGGTTGCTGTAATGAAAGTTCAAAATACCCGGCATTTTTGAAAATTTGAAGCTTATTCAAAACAATCCCTCCGGTGCTTCGCGCCACCTCCCTTTACACAAGGGAGGCTTTGATTTCGGCGAAGCCTCCAAACCGGGTTTATCGACACTCTGAGGCGAACGAAGCTCGCCCTTACGGTCAGTAAGATAAACTTTTGCAAAGATTTCGTGCCGCTTGCGCGGCAGCGGTGCGTCGAGTCGCCGCACCCTACAAGTTGCGAATCAATAAAATTGTGTGAATTTCGCTGATGGATGATATCCGCCAATTCTACACACATTTACTTATTACTTTGGGCGAAGCGAAATCTCGACCCCATACAATAGCTCCCAAATAGATTCTGCTAAAAATCCAAGCTTGCTCTTTATACCCCACGCCGCCAAAACATTTTATCATCTTATTAATCAAAAAATCCGCTGTATCAATTATTTGATACAGCGGATAATTTTTTATATTTTACACTCCGAACTGGCTGGCGTAGAGTCCTCTGTAGAAGCCGTTCTGCGCGAGCAGCTGTTCGTGCGTGCCCTGCTCGACTATCGTGCCGTTGTTCATAACCAAGATAACATCGGCGTCGCGGATGGTCGAGAGCCTGTGCGCAATAACGAAGCTCGTTCTGCCGTTCATCAGCGCGTTCATCGCCTTTTGTATATGCACTTCTGTGCGCGTGTCGACGGAGCTTGTCGCCTCGTCGAGGATGAGCACCGACGGGTTCGCGAGAATGGCGCGGGCTATCGTCAGAAGCTGGCGCTGACCCTGCGAGATGTTCTCGCCGTTCTCTTCGAGCATCGTCTCGTAGCCGTCGGGCAGAGTGCTGATGAAGTGGTGAACCCTTGCCGCCTTTGCCGCGTCAATGACCTCTTCGCGCGAGCAGCCTTTACGGCCGTAGGCTATGTTCTCCATTATCGTGCCCTCGAACAGCCATGTATCCTGGAGCACCATACCGAATACGCTGCGCAGATTTTCGCGCGGTATCGAGCGTATGTCGTGCCCGTCGAGAAGGATCTCGCCCTTGTTCACATCGTAGAAGCGCATGAGCAGGTTGACGAATGTCGTCTTGCCCGCGCCCGTCGGTCCGACTATCGCGACAAGCTGACCCGGATCGACCTTCAGATTCATGTTTTCTATAAGCGGCACTTCGGGAGTGTAGCTGAAGCTGACATCTCTGAATTCAACTTCGCCCTTGGGCTCTTCTATTCTGGTGTCGTAGCAGTCCGCGCACTCGTCTGGCTCATCGAGCAGGTTAAACACGCGCTCCGCACTCGCGAGCGAGGATTGAAGATTGTTCGCGATGTTGCCGATGCTGACGAGCGGCTGCATGAAGAGCTTTGAATAAGTGAAGAAAGTTGTTATGTCGCCGAGGGAGAAAGTTCCCTTTATGACATACACGCCGCCTATGACGCAGATAAGCACATAGGCTATGTTGCTGACGAAATTTAATATCGGACCGATTATGCCGGAGATGAACTGCGCTTTGTATCCGGCTTTTGCGAGGCTTACGTTTATATCGTCAAACTCGTCTATCGCCTGCTCCTCGTGGTCAAAGACTTTTATGAGCGTGTGGCCGGTGTACATCTCTTCGATATGACCGTTTATGTTGCCCGTCTCGTCCCACTGGCGGCGGAAGTACCGCTTTGAGCGCTTAGAGATGAGCGATATCACGAGAAGGCTCGGCGGGAGTACAGACAGTGTGATGAGCGTTAACTGCCAGCTGACATAGAACATCAGCGCGAGCATACCGATGAAGCTCACCGCAGAGGTGATTATCTGAATAAGGTTGTTTTGCAGGGTGTTGCTGATATTGTCGATATCATTCATCATCTTGCTGAGGATATCGCCCTTCGAGTGCGAGTCGATATAGCTCAGCGGCAGGTGGGTCAGCTTGTCGTTTACCTTGTCGCGCAGATCGCGCACGACGGACTGAGTGACACCCGCCATGATATAGTGCTGAACATAGCTGAGCACCGCGCTCAGACCGTAGATGCCGAGAATGGTCAGCAGAATTTTCTGTATCTTTGAAAAGTTTATCTCGCCGCCGGAGAGCTTTATATCCGCCTGCTCTTTTATCGCGTCGACTATATCGCCGAGGAACATCGGGCCCGTGACGGTCAGCACCGTGCCGATAACGCCCGCTATGAGCACGACAATCATGCCGGGGACGAACGGCTTTAAGAGCGGCACGAAGCGCGAGACGGTCTCTTTGAAATTCTTCGGCTTCTCGCCGGGGCGGCGGTTGCCGCCGGAATACCCGCTGTATTTCTTTCTCGATTGCGATGTGCGCTTTCTTTTCAGAGGTGATCTTCTGCTCATGCGAGTTCCTCCTTTGAAAGCTGGGATTGGGCAATTTCGCGATAGACTGTGCAGGTTTCGAGCAGCTCGCGGTGAGTGCCGATACCCGCGACTTTGCCCTCGTCGAGCACGATTATGCGGCTCGCGTCGATTATCGTCCCGACGCGCTGGGCAACGATTATCTTTGTTATATCCGGCATCCTCTCGCGCAGAGCCTTGCGGAGCTTTGCATCGGTTGAGAAATCGAGAGCCGAGAAGCTGTCGTCAAAAACATATATCTCAGCCTTTCTTATCAGCACGCGCGCTATCGCGAGGCGCTGGCGCTGACCGCCGGAAAGATTCTTGCCGTTTTGCGAGAGCTCGCTGTCGAGCCCGTCCGGCATAGCTCTGACAAAATCTGCCGCCTGCGCGGTTTCGAGCGCCTCCCACATCTCCTCTTCTGTAGCGTCGGGCTTGCCCATGCGCAGGTTGTCGGCGACGGTGCCGCTGAACAAAAATGCGCTCTGCGGGATGAAGCCTATCTTCTCGTGGAGGGTACGCATCGACATATTTTTTATATCCACGCCGTCAATGAGAATCCTGCCGCCCGAGACATCGTAAAATCGGGGGATAAGATTGACGAGAGTCGATTTGCCCGAGCCGGTCGAGCCGATAACGGCGGTGGTCTCGCCGGGCATGGTCTTGAAAGATATGCGCGAAAGTATCGGCGAATCGGCACCCGGATAGCTGAAGCTCACGCAGTCGAACTCAAGCTCGCTGCGGCGGTCTGCGTCGGGGGTTATCGGATGCTCGGTCTCCTTTATCATCGGGACGAGGTCGAGTACCTCGTTGATTCTCTTCGCGGATATCTCCGCCTTCGGGAGCATCACGAACAGCGACGCCGCCATGGAGACCGCGTAGATTATCATTATCATATAGACCATGAACGCCTGCAGATCGCCGACGGTGTTCGCTATCTGCACGCTGTCCGCGACGGCGTCGAGCGCGTCTATCTGATCCGCCGCCATCTTGAGGAGAATGGCGACTATGACATAGCAAAGAAGCGTTGCGAGCGGAATAAGGAACGCGAAAATTCGATTTATCTTGAGCATGAGTCCGGTCAGATCGTAGTTTGCCTTTCTGAACTTCTCGTCCTCATATTCCGAGCGGTTGAACGCGCGGATAACTCTGATTCCGCTGAGCTTCTCGCGCAGGATGAGATTGAGTCTGTCAGTCTTTTTCTGCGCCTTGTCGAACATCGGCAGAACCTGCTTTGCGACGACGAGGGCGATAACCAAAATTATCGGGATAGCGATGAACATGACGGTCGAGAGCCTCTTATTCAGCGTGAACGCCATGAACGCGCCGCCGACCATGACTATCGGCGCGCTGATAATAATGCGGATCATCATCAGGATCATGTCCTGAATCTGGCGGATGTCGTTTGTCGTTCTCGTTATCAGCGAGGGCGTGCCTATCTTATCTATATCGCACTGGCTCAGCGACTCGACCTTGACGAACAGCGCGCGGCGAAGCGACAGACCGAAGCAGGCGGAGACCTTTGAGGAATAGTAGCTGCCCGCAACAGCTGCGCCTATCGCGATAGCGGAGAGCACCGCCATAACGCCGCCGATGAGCTGAACAGTGCCCATGCGGCCGTCGCCGATGCCGGTGTTTATCATCAGAGCCATCATCGCGGGCAGAATCAGCTGCATAAGATTGTTGAACAGCGAGAAAAACAGCGCCGCCACGGTAGCCCCCATATACGGTTTTAGAAATTTAACTATCTTTGTCACGAAGCGCGATACCTCCGTCTGTCGAAAAAAGATATAATTATAATTTATTTTATCATTGAAATGTGAACGGTTCAATAACTTTGGTAAACTTTCGGCGATAAATTGAATATATATTGCACGGACTCAATAAAAAAGGGGAGAAAATATGGACTGGTATTCGATGAGCGCCGCGGATGCGGTCGGCAAGCTCGGCAGCAGCGTTGACAGGGGCCTGAGCTCGCGCGAAGCGGAGAAGCGGCTCGGGCGGGACGGCGAAAACATACTGCGCGGCAAAAAGAAAAAAAGTATCATCGCGGAATTTTTCGAGCAGTTCAAAGATTTCACCGTGATAGTCCTGCTCATAGCGAGCGGGGTGTCGTTCGCGACCTCGTTTTTAGAGGAGCACGGCGACTTCGCCGACCCGATAATGATACTGATAATAGTTATCCTCAACGCCGCAGTCGGGGTCATTCAGCAGCGGCGCGCGGAGCATTCGCTCGAGGCGCTCAAAAGTATGTCCGCGCCGACGGCGGCAGTCATAAGAGACGGAAAAGAGACGAAAATCCCTGCATCGGAAGTTGTTCGCGGGGATATTATAGAAGTCCGCGCGGGCGATCTTGTCCCAGCAGATGCGCGGCTGATATCTTCACATTCGCTGTCGGCACAGGAGAGTGCACTGACCGGCGAATCCATGCCGTGCGAAAAGGACGCTCTTTGTCGTATTCCGGACGGCAGTCCGCAGGCGGAGCTCAAAAATATGATATTTTCGTCCTCAGTCATAACCGCGGGTCACGCCAGGGCGGTCGTGACTCAGACGGGCATGGACACGGCGGTCGGGAAGATAGCGCATCTTCTGAACACCGAGGACGAACCGACAACTCCGCTGCAAATAAAGCTCGCGAAGATAGGTAAAGTTCTCGGCATCGGCGCGCTGGCGATATGTGCGCTGATATTCGTGCTCAGCATCCTACGCGGCATGGGCGTGCTCAGCGCGTTCATGCTCTCTGTCAGTCTTGCCGTTGCGGCTATCCCCGAGGGACTGCCCGCGGTCGTCACCGTTGTGCTCTCGCTCGGAGTGCAGAAGATGGCGAAGAGCAACGCGGTCATACGCCGCCTGCCCGCAGTCGAGACGCTCGGCGCGGCGACATATATCTGCTCCGATAAGACAGGTACGCTGACTCAGAACAAAATGACCGTCACTGCCGCCTGCTCGCCGTCTGGCGAAATTCAGCTGACCGGCGAAGAGGCAAAAAAGCTTTTCTCTCTCGCCGCGCTCTGCTGCGACGCAAAATACGAGGGCAAGGGCAAGGTGTCCGGCGAGCCGACAGAGGCTGCGATAGTCGCGGCGGCGGAGCGATCCGGCACCGATACGGCAAAGCTCAACCGCCAAAAGCCCAGAACCGACGAAATACCGTTCTCGTCCGAGCGGAAGATGATGTCCGTCGCGATAAGAGACGGGGACAAAATAATAACGGTCGCAAAGGGCGCGCCCGATGTGCTGATAAAAAAGTGTTCCGATATAATATTAAACGGAACGAAAAGCCCGCTGACTTCGGCTCGGCGCGAAAAAATACTGAATCTCAATGCCTCTCTTGCCGAGCGGGCATTAAGAGTCATCGCCGTCGCCACGGGCGAGACAAACGGGGGTAAAATAAGCGAGACGGGGCTGACATTCTGCGGGCTTATCGGCATGGAGGACCCGCCGCGAGAAGAGGCGTATGAGGCGGTCAAAACCTGCCGCCGCGCGGGGATAACGCCGGTCATGATAACCGGTGACCACGCGGGCACCGCCTGCGCCACGGCGAAAAAGCTCGGCATACTCTCGCGCTCCGGCGAATGCCTGACGGGCGCGCAGATAGACAAAATGGGTGAAAATGAATTCGCGCGCGCCGTGCGCTCCTGCCGCGTATATGCGCGTGTGACGCCCGAACACAAAGTGCGGATAGTCAAGGCTCTGCGAGCCCACGGCGAGGTTGTTGCGATGACGGGCGACGGAGTCAACGACGCGCCCGCATTAAAGGCCGCCGATATCGGCTGCGCCATGGGCAAGGGCGGCACGCAGGTGGCGCAGAACGCCGCCGACATGATTCTGACCGACGACAATTTCGCGACCATAGTCAAAGCCGTCGCTCAGGGGCGCGGAATATATGACAACATCCGCCGCGCCATACACTATCTGCTCGGCTGCAACATCGGCGAGATACTCTGCGTCTTTGCCGCCACCCTCTTCGGCATGCCCGCGCCGCTGCTGCCGATACAGCTTTTGTGGATAAATCTCGTCACAGATTCCCTGCCCGCTCTCGCGCTCGGCGCGGAGAGGCTCGACAGCCGCATCATGCAGCGTCCCCCGCGCGACAGCTCAAAGAGCTTTTTCGCCGACCGCACGGGACTCGACATAGCCCTCGAGGGAATGTTGATAGGCGCGCTGAGTCTGTTTGCGTTCGTCGCGGGCAACTCGCTCTTTAAAAATTCCTGCGTCGAGCTTGGACGCACCATGGCGTTTGCGACGCAGAGCCTCTGCGAGATAGCTCACTCGTTCAATATGCGCTCGCGCCGCTCGGTTTTCAGCATCGGTATTTTTTCAAACAGAAAGCTCACTATTTGCGCCGCCTTCTGCGCCGCGCTCCAGCTCATTGTTATGACCGTCCCGCCGCTGCGGGTGCTGTTCGATGTGTCCGTGCTCAATATATATGAGTGGCTGACCGTCGCCGCCCTCGCCCTCGCTCCGATAGCGTTTTCCGAACTCGGCAAAGCGGTTGGAGGGAAGAGGGAGGAATGATTTGCATGACTTGGCAAGTCCCAACTTATCGCAAATTATAAAAACAGCCCCGGAAAACTCCGGGGCTTTATCATATGTATCACTGTGTCAATCCGAGCTTCTTTGCCATTTCGGCGGTCTTGAGTTCGAGCAGTTTGGAGACTCCGTCCTCCTGCATTGTGACTCCGTAGAGGACATCGGCTTCTTCCATCGTGCCGCGTCTGTGCGTGATGAGTATGAACTGCGTGTTCTTCGTCATTCGGCGAGCATACTGCGCGTAGCGCGTGACGTTTACATCATCGAGCGCCGCCTCGACCTCGTCGAAGAAGCAGAACGGCGCGGGAGTGACCTTGAGGATGGAGAACAGCAGCGCGATCGCCGCAAGTCCCTTTTCGCCGCCCGAGAGCAGGTCGATATTCTGAACATTCTTGCCCGGGGGCTGAACCTTTATCTCAATGGCACATTCGAGCACATCTAGCGGATTCTCAAGAATAAGCTCCGCCTTGCCGCCGCCGAACAGCTCTGAGAACGTCTGACCGAAGATAGTGTTTATGCGGTCGAACTGCTCTCTGAACCGCTCCGACATCTTGCCGGTCAGGTCGCCTATGAGCGTGAGCAGCTCCGCGCGGGAGCTTTCGACATCGTCTATCTGAGTTTTCATGAACTCGTAACGCTCGGACACCTCTTTGTATTCCTCGATAGCGCCGACATTGACATTGCCGAGGGCTCTTATCTTGTTCTTTATATCATTGAGATCGCGCTGCGCTTTCTGCGGATCTTCAATAACTATGCCGAGCTCCTCCGCCTCGCGGCGAGTGAGCTGATATTCGTCATAGAGCTTGTTCTGCGCATTTTCAAGCTCGCGCTGCATCGAGTCGCGGCGCTCTTCGAGCCTTGCCCGCTCGCCGGACAGCCTCTCGCGCCTGTCGCTGACAGAGCGCTCCTGAGCTCGAAGTTTGGTGCTCTCGCCCTCAACTCCGCTTCGCTTCTGAGCGAGCGAGGATATCTCGTTCTTCTTCTGCTGAGCCTCGGCGCGAAGTGATGCCGCCTCGCCTTTGAGCTGTTCAATCAGCTCGTTCGTCGCGGTCATCTGCTCGGTTATGGAGTCAATCTCCGATTTAAGCTCATCGGCGTGACCCTCATGGGAGCTTCTGCGGCGTTTGAGCGTTTCGATAACTTCCTCTCGCGCCTGAATATCCTTTTTGAACGCAAGGATGCTAAGGTTGATGCTGCTCTCTTTGTCCGCGTTCTGCTCGCGGGTGCTGAGCAGTTCGTCGCGGCGCGATTCGATTTCTGTTATCTTTTCATTAACAGAGTCGAGCTGAGAGGTAAATTCATCTATCTTCTTCTGCGCCTGAGTCTGAATTTCTTCGAGCTTTGCGGTGCGCTCTGCGGAGCTGCGCTTCTCCGCTTCGAGGTCATTGAGCGCCGACTCGGCGGTTTCTATCTTGTCGTCTATCATGCGCAGTTCGCCCTCGCGGCGGATTTTTTCTTCCTGCGCTTTCTGGAGCTCCGCCGTCACGCCGTCGTATTCCGCCTGCGCCGCCGAGACTTCGCCCGCGAGCTCTTTGTATCTCTCCTGCCGCTCGGCGAGGTCTTTTTCAAGCTTCGCGACGGTCTTTTTGAGCTGTTCTATATCATTGCCGCGGCTGAGTATTCCCGCGTTCTGTCCGCGCGAACCGCCCGTCATCGAGCCGCCCGCGTTCATGACCTGACCGTCGAGCGTGACGACTTTGAATCTGTGGCCGAAGCGCTTGGAGATGGCTATCGCGCTGTCGATATTATCCGCAACGGCGGTGTGGCTGAGCAGATTCCTGATTATCGGCAGATACTCGTCGTCGCATCGAAGAAGCCTGTCCGCCATGTCGATGAATCCGGCGCAGGAGTCGAGTCCGTCCTCCCTGAACGGGCGCGGCTTTATCGCCGTCATCGGCAGGAAAGTCGCGCGTCCTGCGCGGCTCTCTTTAAGATAGCCTATGGCGCGCTTTGCCGCCGACTCGTCGTCGGTGACTATATTCTGAACTGCGGCGCCGAGAGCCGTCTCGACCGCCGCGGCGTACTTTGCATCAACGGTTATCAGCTGGGACACAGGTCCGTGGATTCCGCGCAGCGTTCCGCGCTTTGCTTCGCGCATGACCGCCTTAACGGAGCCGGAATAGCCCTCCATGTTCTTCTCGAGATCCTCGAACATTCTGATTCGCGCCTGCTTCTGGTGGATGTCGAGCGTTGCGGCATCGAGCTCGCGGCGCATCTTCTCCGCCTTTTCGGAGCGCGAACGGACTATCATAGAGTAGCCGTCTATTGAATTTGAAAGTGATTCTATATTTTCAAGGCACGCATCGAGGTTCCTGCGGCTGACTTCGGCCTGCTCGCGAAGTGCGTCAAGCAGTCCGCCGCGCGAAGCGATGACTTCGTCAACTGTGCCGAGGCGCGCGGCTATCTCCTGCGCGGAGGAGCGCGCCGTGCTCTGTTCGATTTTTGCGGCGGAGAGAGATTCGTTTATGGTCTTCGCCTGCGCCTCCGCGCTGTCGCGCTCGGCGGTTATCGCACTCTCCTGCTCCTTGAGCTTGCCCGTGCTGTCGAGCAGCTCGAGCAGCTGCGCCTGGCAGTCCTTTATCTCGGCGTCTATAGATTCTATCTCTTTTTGGGCGGCGTCGATCTGCTCCTCGAGGTGCTGCTCGGTGGCGGTCGCCGCCTCCATGTCGCGCTTTATGCGCTCTATCGTCTCGCGGTTATGCGCGAGGTTGTTGTGCTCGACGGCGATTCTGCCGTCAACTGCGGTCGCCTGCTCCTCGTCTGAGGCGGCTTTCGTTCGCAGTTCTTCTATCTGCACGGTTATTCCGCTGCCCGTGCTCATCAGCTCTTCTATCTGAGCCGATATCTGCTCGAGCTCGCGCTCCGCCTGCTCATAGTCCGCGGCGGCAAGGGATATTTTATCCTCCTGCGCCCTGAGTCCCTCGCGGGAGCGCTCTATCGTCTTGAGCCAGAGACCTATCTCAAGCTCCTTCTTCTCCCCTGCAAGCACAAGGAATTTCTGCGCCTTTTCGCTCTGCGTTTTGAGCGGTCCGACGCGTCCCTCGAGTTCGGTCAATATATCGCGCAGGCGAACGAGGTTTTCCTCCGCCTGTTCGAGTCTGCGTGTCGCGTCCGCACGGCGGTATCTGAAATGGGATATTCCCGCCGCCTCTTCGAGCATATCGCGCCTCTGCGGCGAGCGCGAAGAGATAAGGTCGGCGACTCTGCCCTGGCTGACCATGGAATAGCCGTCGCGTCCGAGTCCCGTGTCCATAAACAGCTCGTGGATATCGCGCAGGCGTACAGTCTCGCCGTTCAGAAGATACTCGCTCTCGCCCGAGCGGTAGTAGCGGCGGGTGACGGAGACATCGTCCTTGTCGCAGTTGTTGAGGGTGCGGTCGGTGTTATCGAGGCGCAGAGTGACCTCGGCGAAGCCCATCGCTTTTCTCAGCGAAGTGCCGCCGAAGATGACATCCTCCATTTTCGAGCCGCGCAGGCTCTTTGACGACTGCTCGCCGAGAACCCAGCGAACGGCGTCGGAGATGTTGCTCTTGCCGGAGCCGTTGGGTCCTATGACGGCGGTTATGCCTTTTCCGAATTCGAGCGTTGTCTTGTCGGGAAAGGATTTGAAGCCCTGCAGTTCGAGTGCTTTTAGTAACATTTATCTGCCTGCCTTTATAATAAGTTGACTTTTTCCAAGGTTATATCGCGCGCCGAGAGAGCCGCATTTTCTTTTATTTTGCATTCATAGCCGAGTTCTCTGAGCTTTTCGATATTGCATCTTCTCTGTCCGGAGGCTTTTGAAATTTCACGCGGGGCGACATATATTATGTACTTCCCCTTTTCTTTTCCGGAGAGCGCTCTGTTAATAATATCAAAATATATATGCCCCTCGCACATCTCGCGCAGAGCCGGATGATATGCGCCGGCAACGAAAGAGCCCTCGACATCACCGCCGGAATGGAGTCCGAGGCGGATGACCTTTATCCCCGCATTTTCAAACATCGGCAGTATCTTCGCGCAGAGCACCGCCGCCTCTTCGGGAGTCTGCGGGCGGTATTCGCCATTGCGGTATAGCTCGGCGAGCTCGGTGTTTTCTATAACAACCGTCGGATATATCCGCGCGGTGTCAGGCGAAAGCGAAATTATGTCCCGCGCCGTCCCGATGCTGTCCTCATCATTCGAGCCGTAGAGCCCGGTCATCATCTGGAGTCCCAATTCGAAGCCGCGTTCTTTTAAGAGCCGCGCCGAGCGGAAGATATCCTCGCGCGTGTGACCCCTGCGGTTCATCGCGAGCACTTTATCATTCGTGCTCTGTGCGCCGAGTTCGACCGCCGTGACATTATACTTTTCAAGGATATCGCATATCTCGCCGTCAACAGCGTCCGGGCGGGTGGATATTCTGATGCCCTTGAAGCCGTTTTCGCCGATGAACTCCTGCGCCGAAGAGAGCAGCTCAATCATATAATCGCGGTCGATAGCCGTGAAGCTGCCGCCGAAAAACGCTATCTCCCCGTCCTTTATTCCCTCGGGTGACGAGCGCATGGCAACGAGCGCCGCGTCGCGCACATCCTGTGCCGTCGGCTGGCTCTTCGCGCCCGAAATGCTCCTCTGGTTGCAGAAGCTGCACTGGTGCGGGCAGCCCGCGTGGGGAACGAATACGGAGACGTTTATATGTTTCATGCCTTGAGCCCCATGAGCTCCAGAGCCTCTTTTGCCGCCGCCTGCTCGGCTATCTTCTTGCTTCTGCCCGAGCCGTGGCCGATAACATTGCTGTTGAGATGGACTTCGACGCTGAAGGTCTTGTTGTGGTCGGGTCCGCTCTCGCCGACGAGGACATATTCGACCGCCTCTTCAGGGTTGCGCTGGACTATTTCCTGCAAGGTGGTCTTGTAGTCCGTGACGACCGGCTTCTCCTCGTCCGCCTTGTCGATAAAACGGAAAACAAACTTCTTCGCCGGCTCTATGCCGCCGTCGAGATAGATAGCGGCGAGCACAGCCTCAAACGCATCGGCGAGGATAGAGGGGCGCTCCTTGCCGCCGGTGAGCACTTCGCCCTTGCCGAATAGCAGATAGTCGCCGATACCGAGAGTGCGCGCAAATTCGCTCAGTGACTTCTCGCAGACGAAATAAGCGCGTCTCTTAGTCAGCTCGCCCTCGGGCAGGTGCTTGAAGTGATGGAAGAAATGCTCGGCGGAGATAAAGCCGAGCACCGAGTCGCCCAGAAACTCCAGGCGCTCGTTGCAGCGCGTGCCGTCCTGCCGCTCGTTGGCGTATGACGAGTGGGTCAGCGCCTCGGTGAGCAGCTTTTTATTCTTGAAATTGTAGCCTATTTTCTTTTCGAGTTCTCTGTTGTCCATTTTTCTTACTCCGCGTCGGCAGCTTCCTTGACGTTCTGCGCAATGGTGCCGACTATATTTTTTTCTGCGCAGGTCTTTGCCTGCCTTATGGCGTTGCGGATAGCCTTCGCGTCGGACGAGCCGTGCGCCTTAATAACAACGCCGTTGACTCCGAGCAGCGGCGCGCCGCCGAACTCGGAATAATCCATTCTCATTTTAAGTCCGAGCAAGCCTCCCTTGACCATCATGGCGGCGAGCATGGTTATCGAGCTCTTCTTGAAGATGTTCTTGATATTCGCCATCATCGCGCCCGCGACACCCTCATAGAGCTTTAAGATAATATTGCCCGTGAAGCCGTCCGCGACGAGCACGTCGCAGCAGCCGTAGGGCACGTCGCGAGTCTCGACGTTGCCGATGAAGTTGATTTCTTTCGTATCCTTGAGAAGATCGAACGCCTCATGGCGCAGGCGGTCGCCCTTGCTGTCCTCGGTGCCGATATTGGCAAGCGCCACGCGCGGCGACTGAACTTTTACGAACTTCTCCGAATATATCGCGCCCATCTGGGCGAACTGCTTTAAATGCTCCGCGGTGCAGTCTGCGTTCGCGCCGCAGTCGAGCAGAAGAAACGGTTTGTCGTTAGAGGGCAGGACGCTGCCTATCGCCGGGCGTTTTACGCCCTTGATGCGCTTTACGATAAAGGTCGCACCCATGACGAGCGCGCCGGTTGAACCGGCACTGACAAATGCGTCGCCCTTGCCGTCCGCAAGAGCCTGAAGCCCGACCGCCATAGAGCAGTTTTTCTTGCTCTTGAGTATCTCGCCGGGCTGATCGGTCATGGCGATAACATCCGGGGCGTCTATAATATCAATGCCCGCGAGCGATATCTTGTTCTGAGCGGCGCAGGAGAATATCTTTTCCTTATCACCGACGAGAACTATATCCACGCCGAGATCGTCCTTTGCGTTGCGGCTGCCCTTGATGACCTCAAGAGGTGCATTGTCGCCGCCGAAAGCATCAACTATAATCTTCATTTTTCATTCTCTCCTTCGATATATTTTCCCGCAGACTCGAGTCCCCGCTGCGAGATCTTCTCATAACGCTCCTGCTTCGAGCGGATGCGCTCGTCGAGGGGCGGAAGTATTCCGAAGTTTGCGCCCATGGGCTGAAAATCCGTCACGCTCTCGTCGCTGATATAACGTGCGAGCGCACCCATGACGGTGTCACCGGGCATGACGAACGGGTCTTTTCCGTTTATATACCGCGCGGCGTTGATGCCGGCGAGTATTCCCGAGGCGGCGGACTCCATATAGCCCTCCACGCCGGTTATCTGACCCGCGAAAAATATTCGTCTGTCGCTCCTGAGCGAGAAATCCACGCCGAGGAGCTTGGGTGAATTTATAAAAGTGTTGCGGTGCATGACGCCGTAGCGCACGAACTCCGCATTTTTGAGCGCGGGTATCATCGAGAAAACGCGCTTCTGCTCGCCGAATTTCAGATTCGTCTGGAAGCCGACGAGATTGTACATCGTACCCGCCGAGTTCTCTTTTCTGAGCTGGAGCACCGCCCACGGTCTGTGTCCCGTGCGCGGATCGCGCAGACCGACAGGCTTCATCGGTCCGAAGCGGATAGTATCCTGCCCGCGCAGAGCCATGACCTCTATCGGCATACAGCCCTCGTAGACTCCCTTGCGCTTGTCGAACGAGTGAGTCTCGGCGCTCTCCGCACCGACAAGGGCTTCATAAAACGCCTCATACTCCTCTTTGTTCATCGGGCAGTTTATATAGTCGTCCTCGCCGCCTCTGTCATAGCGCGACTGCTTGAATGCGCAGGACATATCGAGGCTCTGAGCCGAGACTATCGGCGCGGCGGCATCGTAAAAGCTCAGGTGTCCGGGGCAGATTTTCTCTATCTCATCGGAGAGCGCGTCGGACGCGAGCGGACCTGCGGCGATAATCACAACGCCGTCTGCGGGTATCTCCGTCACCTCGCCGCGGACGATATCTATGAGCGGATCTTCTTCGACCGTCTTTGTGACAAGGGCGGAGAAATCGTCCCTGTCAACGGCTAAAGCGCCGCCTGCGGGGACGGCGGTCGCCTTGGCGCAGCTCACGCAGAGCGAGCCGAGCATCTCCATCTCGGCTTTGAGTTCGCCCGCGGCGCTCGCGGTGCGCAGAGCCTTGAAGGAGTTCGAGCAGACGAGCTCGGCGAAGTTCGGGCTCGAATGGGCGGGCGAGAATTTTTGCGGCTTCATCTCGCACAGGGTAACTCTTATCCCCGCGCGAGACAGCTGTCTCGCGGCTTCAACGCCCGCGAAGCCCGCTCCTATAACGGTAACTTTATTCATCGGTTTTTTTACCTTTTCTTGCGCTCTTTTTCGTATATCCGCAGCCCTCGTTGAGACATTCGACAACGCCGCCCTTCTTCTTGAACAGGGACTTGCCGCACTGCGGGCATATCTCATCAGTCGGCTTATCCCAGGTCATGAAGTCGCAGTTCGGCCAATTTGAGCAGCCGTAGAAAGTATAGCCCCTCTTCGTCTTTCTCTCGATGACCTTTGCGCCGCACTTGGGGCACTTTGCGTTCGTTTCGAGCACGAGCGGCTTCGCGTTCTTGCACTCGGGATAGCCGGGGCAGGCAAGGAATCTGCCGTAGCGTCCGGTCTTTATGACCATCATTCTGCCGCACTTCTCGCAGGGGATATCCGTTATATCCTCCTCGAGCTGAATTTTGACATCCTTCATCTCGGCTTTCGCCTTGTCGAGCGACTTCTCGAACTCGCCGTAGAAATCGTCGAGGACGGAGACATAGTCGATATCGCCGGAATCGACGCGGTCGAGCATATCCTCCATCTGCGCGGTGAACTTGACGTTGACTATGCGCGGGAATTTCTCTTTGAGCAGCTTCGTTGTCGCCTCGCCGAGCTCGGTGGGCACAAACTGCTTCGACTCGCGCTTGACATAGTTTCTCTTGACTATGGTAGTGATTATTGTTGAATAGGTACTCGGTCTGCCGATACCCTTTTCCTCGAACTCCTTGACGAGCGACGCTTCGGTGAAGCGCGGCGGAGGCGAGGTGAAGTGCTGCGAGGGGATGAGCTCCTTAAGCTTCGCAGTGTCTCCGACCTTTATCTCGGGCAGGAGCGAGCCCTTGCTCTCGTCGTCGCTTATCTCATATACTTTTGTAAAGCCGTCGAAGCGCACGGAATAACCGGCGGCGGTGAACAGGCAGTATTTGCCCTCGGCGGCGTCCTTTTCGTTTGCTCCGGCTATTTCAAGCTTCACCGTATCCTGGACGCAGCTCGCCATGAGGCTCGCCATGAAGCGCTTCCAGATAAGATTATAGAGCTTATATTGATCCGAAGTCAGCGAATCCTTGACGCGCTCGGGGGTTATCGACGGGGTCGCGGGGCGGATAGCCTCGTGGCCGTCCTGCGCGTTGGCTCCGGTCTTGTAATAGCGCGGCTTGTCGGGCAGATACTCCTTGCCGAAGATATCTTCTATGGCGGCGGCAGCCTGGGCGCGCGCCTCCTCGGAGATTCTCAGCGAGTCGGTTCTCATGTAGGTTATAAGACCGGTCGTGCCGATACCCTGAACGTCCACGCCCTCATACAGCTCCTGCGCGGTGCGCATGGTCTTCTGAGTCTGGAAGCCGAGCTTCCTCGAAGCCTCCTGCTGGAGGGTGGAGGTGGTAAAGGGCGGCGCGGGGTTCTTCTTCCTCGTGCCCTTTTTGAGGGTTTTGACGGTATACGAAGCACCGTCGAGACGGCTGAGAATAGCGTCCGACTGCTCTTTGTTCTCTATTTTTATCTTGCCGTTTTCGTCGCCGTAGAGCGATGCGGAAAACACCTTGCGGGACGGGGCGGTGAACTTTGCGTCTATCGTCCAATATTCCTCGGGCTTGAACGCACGGATCTCCTCCTCGCGGTCAACTATCATACGCACCGCGACGCTCTGAACGCGTCCGGCGGAAAGTCCGCGGCGTATCTTCTGCGAAATAAACGGGCTCAGGCGATAACCGACGAGTCTGTCGAGTATTCTTCTCGCCTGCTGTGCGTTGACGAGATTCATATCGACGGCGCGCGGATGTTCCATGCCGTTCTTGATTCCGGTTTTGGTTATCTCGTTGAAGGTGACTCTGTTCTTGTCCTCAAGATTGAGGTCGAGCAGGGTCGAAAGGTGCCACGATATCGCTTCTCCCTCGCGATCAGGGTCGGTTGCGAGGATAACTTTATCGCTTTTTTCAACATCTTTTTTCAGCTCGCTGACGAGCTTCTCTTTTCCTTTTATAACGGCGTATTTCGGCGCGAAGTCGTGCTTGACATCGACGCTCAGCTTCGCCGCGGGCAGGTCGCGGACATGACCCATCGAGGCGACTACCTCATAGCCGGGTCCGAGATATTTTTTAATTGTTTTCGCCTTTGCAGGCGACTCGACTATAACTAAAGTGGACATTTCGTTTGCTCCCCTGTTCAAATTTTTTTGTATCGTTTCCCTGCGCACAGACACACGAGATCTTCAAGCTCCAGCTCGGTCATCGAGCTGACAACCTCCCACGGCGCAAATCCGGTCTTCGCCGCTATCTCGTCTGCAAACAGAGGTTCTTCTCCCATTGATTCGTATATTTTTTTCGCCTTTTCAGAGAGTCCGACGGGTATTGACACGAGCTTTTTGACCCGGAACTCCTCGGGCTTCGGCTCGGGTTCGAGCTTTTTGACCGATTCGTGCGGACGCTCGACGGTCTTCGGCTCTTCCTTCGCCTGCTCCTGCGTCAGCTCGCGCTTGCCGCTCAGATATTCGAGCGCCTTTGCCATATCCTCCGGCTTTATCTTGTCGGGATAGCGCACGGAGTATTCGGTTATCAGATCGTAAATTGACAAAAGCGGTCTTGCGCCGTCTCTTATCAGCCGATTCGCCCCGGCGTAAGATGAGTTGAACACATCGCCGGGCGGCGCGAACACATCTCGTCCCTGTTCTATGGCGCAGTTCGCAGTGATGAGCGAGCCGCTCTTGACTCCCGCCTCGATAACTATTGTAGCGTCGCAGAGTCCCGAGATTATTCTGTTTCTTATCGGGAATGTTCTCGCCGAGGACGGGAATCCGGGCGGGAACTCCGTTATCAGCGCACCACTCTGAGCTACGCAGTCGCGCAGATACTCGTTTTCCATAAGATATTTGTATCCGAAGCCGCAGCCGAGCACCGCCGCCGTGACTCCGCCGGAGTCGAGCGCGCCGTTGTGCGCGCAGCTGTCTATGCCCATCGCCGCGCCGGAAACGACGCAGATACCGGAATATGCGAGCGCCGCGGCATAGCGGTGTGCGAGATAGCTGCCCTGGAACGAGGCTTTTCTCGTGCCGACAACGGCAATGCACACGCGCTGTGTCACGCGTTTTATGTCGCCCCTGACGAAGAGCGCCAGCGGCATGTTGCGCAGACTCCTGAGCTTCGGCGGATAGTCCTCGTCGTCCGGAGTGAGGACGGTCCAGCCGTTATTATAACAAACATCAACAATGCCCTGCGCCTTTTCGGGAGAGCATTGTTTGAGTTTTTCTATCTGTCTGTTGGTGAGTACACCGCTCAATCGCCATTCTATCTCGCCCCTTGAGTACATCTCCTCGGGGGATGGAAACACAGCGGTAATCTCATCTGTGACAGCTCCTGCGCCAAGAGCTTCCCGGAGCCAGAGCCAATAGGCTTTCTTGTCCATTGAAGCCTCCGTGTGTTATTTTGTCAGCTCCCACATAAGCACTGCGGCTGCCGCCGCGGCATTCAACGACTCGGCGCGCCCGCGCATCGGAATAGTCACGGGCAGAGTGCAGGCGGACATGACCTCGGGCGATATTCCGCTGCCCTCGTTGCCGACAACGCAGATAACGGAGCCCGAAAAACTCATATCGGTTATCTTCTTTGCCCCGTCGGACGGCGTGGAAGCTAAGGTAAGCATACCCTTTTTGGCGGCAAAAATCAAGAGAGAGGGCAAATTTCCTGTTGTCAAAACAGAAATTCGCATCGAAGAGCCCATCGCGGCGCGAAGCGCTTTCGGGTTATATATATCGCACCCGCCGCCGACTATGACGCCGCTCATGCCGAACGCCTCCGCGGTTCTGAGCACCGCGCCGAGGTTCGACGGATCCTGCATATTATCGAGCGCTATATATGTCCCCTTGGGATCGATCGTCTCCAATTCCGCCTCTTTTCGCTTGACGCAGATGCAGAAAACGCCCTGCGCCTCGCGGGTATCGGAGAGAGTTCCGGCGAGCTCATGCGGTATCTCGAACGCCTGCTCCGCCTTTTCGGCGACGGCAGAGATATAGTCCGGATACTTTTCGAGAGCTTCTTTTGTGAAGAACGCGGTCTTTATTTCTATCCCGGTCTTTGCGACATCCGAGCACAGGCGTGCGCCCTCAAGCGCAAACAGCCCCGTTTCCCTGCGGAACGAGGCGCTCTGCGACAGATGCCGGAAAAGCTTCACTTTTTCGTTGGAACGCGACGAGATCTTTTCGAAATCCATCTTTTTTCCTCCGATATGAAATAAGGGACTGCATCAGCAGCCCCTTAACTTTCAGATTGAGTCTCTACCCGAAAATCTCCGATCACTTACTTGAGGGCAGCCTTGGCCTGCTCGGTCAGAGCGGTGAAAGCGGCGGGATCGCTGATGGCGATCTCGGAGAGCATCTTGCGGTTGAGATCGATGCCGGCCTTCTTCAGACCGTTGATGAACGTGGAATAGTTCATGCCGTTGAGCTTCGCGGCAGCGGAGATTCTGGTGATCCACAGGCTGCGGAAGTCACGCTTCTTCTGCTTGCGGCCGATGTAAGCGTACTGGCCGCTCTTCATGACAGCCTGCTTGGCGGTCTTGAAAAGGCTGTGCTTTGAGCCATAGTAGCCCTTGGCAAGCTTCAGAACTTTATTTCTTCTCTTGCGAGTCATTGTTGCACCTTTGATACGTGCCATGGTTTTCTACCTCCGAATAATTAATGAGTGGTTGGCTGTCTCTTATTTGTAAGGGATAAGCTTCTTGATCTGCTTGACGTTGGTGGTGTCTGCAACAGAGGTCTTGCGAAGATTTCTCTTACGCTTTGTGCTCTTCTTGGTAAGGATGTGAGACTTGTTTGCATGTGCACGTATCGGCTTACCGTTTTTTGACAGCTTGAAGCGCTTTTTAGCACCGCTGTGAGTTTTGATCTTGGGCATGAGTTCTTTTCCTCCTTCAACTTTTTGACCGGTATTTTACCGGGATAATCACTTCGCGCTCTTGGGAGCGAGGAACATGAGCATCTGGCGTCCCTCAAGCTTCGCCGGCTTCTCGACCGAGGCGATATCCGCGCACTTCTCCGCAAACTGAGCCATTATGGTCAGTCCGAGATCGGTGTGGGTCATCTCGCGTCCGCGGAAGCGGATCGAGACCTTGGTCTTGTTGCCTGCCGACAGGAACTTTCTGGCGTGACCGACTTTCGTATCAAAATCATGTACGTCAATGTTGGGCGAAAGGCGGATCTCCTTTATCTCGATCACACGCTGATTCTTCTTCGCTTCCTTCTCCCTCTTGGACTGCTCAAAACGATATTTGCCGTAGTCCATGATCTTACAGACGGGCGGCTTTGCCTGCGGAGCTATCTTGACAAGGTCGAGATTTTTCTCTGCGGCAAGCTTCTGAGCCTGAGCGGCGGAAACGATACCTAACTGTTCACCGTCATTGCTTATGAGCCTGACCTCTTTGTCCGTGATCTCTTCATTGATCTGCATTTCTTTGATACCTATAACCAGCACCTCCATATGCTCTGACCGGTTCTACCGGAAAAATCAAAGCGAGGGCACAGAGATGCCCTCGCTCAATAATCAACAGAAATAAAAATCCGTTCTTATTGACCCGCGCGGACAAAACCCCGGAGGTGAGAGCTGCGGCACAATGCGTCACTCTGCTTTGTTGTACGCATTATTTTAACAGCCCGAAAGGATTTTGTCAAGCGGTTTTTCGGATTATTTTATAAAAAGTACCGACGACGCTATTATAAACTGCGCCGCATAGTAGAGAGTGTGGTTTATGACGACATTGGGCTTCGTGTTTCCGCCCTCTTTGAAATACATATTCGATAGCACTGCATCCGAGAGGATGAACAGTATTCCGCCGACCGCCGTGAGAATCCACTGCTTTGCAAAGGAATTGTTGAGCATCGCGACCGCGCTGGCGGCAAAGGTCATGAACAGGAAGAAGGTATAGACGCCGACTATCGTTCTGAACTTGCCGAACCTGAGCTTGAGCAGCTTTTCGCTGACGATAACATTGCCTATGGCGACAACGACCGAGATTATTATCGGCAGGACAGCCGTGAGCACGCTCCAGTTGCCGGCGAATTTATAAATCGCGCTTATGTAGAACACATGGCCTATCATGAACGCTATGAATCCGGCGTTGAGGAACTTCTCCATATCCTTTTCATATATCCATTTCAGATCAAGCCATATGTCGCCCGAGAGACCGAGCACAAGGCCGAACACGATAAGCCCGGCATACACCGCATGACCCGGGTTGACCGCCGCCGCGCAGAGCGCCGTAAGCAGGAAGAAGAAGCTCGCTATCGCCTTTGAAAAGAGCCCCTTGAGTCCGCCGTATTTCACGCGCAGGACAAGGAAAACGACGACCGCCGCGATGCCTGCCGCGAGCGCGGCATAAAAATATTCTGTTGACAAAATGATATCCTCCTCGTTATGCCCGCTCCTCAGACGCGGGAAAAATTCATCCAGAATGAGTATACAACATCCGACACGATTCAACAATCAGTTGAAATGTAACATTATTGCAACAGTTTTGCACTTTTTGTCTTTATATTATATTCAGAGCAACATTATTGCGGCACAAAAAATCCGCCGCACCCTACAAATGCACGCCAACAAAATTGTGCAGATTTCGCGGGCGGATGATATCCGCCCTACACGATTGTACTAATTTGCAACCTTGCAACAACACAAAAACCGACCTATGATAACCACAGGTCGGTTTAATTGCTTTATGAACACTCCGCCAAAGGTACGGCGGAAATATTGAGTTTTGCTTACTTTCTGCTGACGCCGAGAGTCATCTTCTCGCCGTTGATGTTCCACTCCTTGGAGCTGTCGCCGCCGAGGGAATAGACTATCTCATCCGCGAGTACGTCATGCTTTATGGACTCGGCGTTCTTCTTGATAATACCGTTGAGCTTTTCATTCTCGCCGGTGTAGAGAACAATTTTGTCCATAACATCGAAGTCTGCCTCTTTGCGCATAGTCTGGATCTTCGAGATTATCTCTCTGACGAAGCCCTCTTCGATAAGCTCGGGGGTGAGGTTCGTGTCGATAGCGACGGTGATGCCGTAATCGGAGACCGCGAAGCTGCCCTCTTTCTGGACGGAGTCTATGAGCAGGTCGTCAACGCCGAGCTCTATCTCGTTGCCGTCGACGCTGAACTTCAGCGCGCCGTTCTCGTCAAGCTCCTTCTTTGCGGCGGAGCCGTCGAGGGAGGCGAGATGCTCCTTAATCTTCCCGAGGAATCTGCCGTATTTCGGGCCGACGGTCTTGAGCTGCGGCTTGAAGCTGTAGCTGACGAAATCCGCCTCGCCGTCAACAAATTCGAGTTCCTTGACATTGAGTTCGTCTTTGATTATCTCGGCGTACTCGCCGCCGAGAGCCTCGTCCGCGCGGACAAACATCTTGCCCAACGGCTGACGGTTCTTGATGTTCGCGCCGTTTCTTGCGGCACGGCCGAGCACGACTATATTAAGCGCCTCGTTCATTCTCTCCTCAAGAGCCTTGTCAACATATGCGGCATCCGCAACGGGATAATCGCACAGGTGGACGCTCTCGGGAGCGGACTTGTCAACGCTGCAAACGAGGTTGCGGTAGATATCCTCCGTCATGAACGGTATCATCGGAGCGGCGAGCTTCGAGACGGTGACAAGTGCTGTGTAAAGGGTCATATATGCGTCCGTCTTATCACTGCTCATGCCCTGCGCCCAGAAGCGCTCACGGCAGCGGCGGACATACCAGTTGCTCATCTCGTCGACGAAGTTCTGAAGCGCACGCGCCGCCTCGGGGATGCAGTAATCCGCAAGGTAGTTGTCAACGGTCGTGATAAGCGTATTGAGTCTCGAGAGCAGCCATCTGTCCATGGTGGGCAGCTCCTCCGCCTTGCGAAGCTCATGCTTAGAAGCGTCGAACTCGTCTATATTGGCATAGAGCACGAAGAAAGCGTAGATGTTCCAGAGCGTACCCATGAACTTGCGCTGGCCCTCGATAACCGCCTTGCCGTGGAAGCGGTTGGGCAGCCACGGGGCGGAGTTCGTGTAGAAATACCAGCGAACCGCGTCCGCGCCGTAGGCGTTGAGCGCGTCGAACGGGTCAACGGCGTTGCCCTTGGACTTCGACATCTTCTGACCGTTCTCATCCTGAACGTGTCCGAGGACAAGAACATTCTCATAGGGCGCTCTGTTGAACAGCAGGGTCGATATGGCGAGCAGAGAATAGAACCAGCCTCTCGTCTGATCGACGGCCTCGGAGATGAACTGAGCCGGGAACTGCTGCTTGAACAGGTCGTGATTTTCAAACGGATAGTGGTGCTGCGCGAAGGGCATAGAGCCGGAGTCGAACCAGCAGTCGATAACCTCGGGCACGCGGTGCATTTCGCCGCCGCACTTCGGGCACTTTATTGTAACCGCGTCGATATAGGGGCGGTGCAGCTCGATATCGTCGGGGCAGTTCGAGGACATACTCTTGAGCTCCTCGATAGAGCCTATCGAATGTCTGTGGCCGCACTCGCATTCCCAGACGTTGAGCGGAGTTCCCCAGTAGCGGTTACGGCTGATGCTCCAATCCTGGACGTTCTCTATCCAGTCGCCGAAGCGTCCCTTACCGATGCTCTCGGGGATCCAGTTGACGGTGTTGTTGTTGCGGACGAGGTCGTCCCTGACTGCGGTCATCTTTATGAACCACGAGTCTCTTGCATAGTAGATGAGGGGCGTGTCGCAGCGCCAGCAGTGGGGGTAGCTGTGCTCAAATACGGGAGCGGAGAAGAGAAGTCCGCGCTTGTCGAGGTCGATAAGCACATCCTTGTCCGCGTCCTTGCAGAACTTGCCCGCCCACGGGGTGCTCTTGTCCATGCAACCGGCGGCGTCGACGAGCTGAACGAACGGAAGATCATAGTTCTTGCCGACGTTTGCGTCGTCCTCACCGAATGCCGGTGCGATATGGACTATACCGGTGCCGTCCGTCAGAGTGACATAACCGTCGCAGGTGACATACCAGCCCTTTTTGCCGTCCTTTGACTTTGTGCATTCGAACAGCGGCTCATATTCTCTGTATTCAAGCTCCTTGCCCTTGAAAGTAGCGAGAGTCTCGACTCCCTCGGGGAAGAACTTCTCAACGAGTGCCTGCGCCATATAGTATACGGTGCCGTCCTCAACCTTGATTTTAACATAGTCCTCTGCGGGGTTGACGCAGAGTGCGACGTTCGAGGGCAGAGTCCACGGAGTTGTCGTCCATGCGAGGAAATATGCGTCCTCGTCCTTTGCCTTGAACTTGACGACCGCGGAGCGCTCCTTGACGTCTTTATAGCCCTGGGCGACCTCCTGCGAAGAGAGCGGAGTGCCGCAGCGCGGGCAGTAGGGAACTATCTTGAAGCCCTTGTAGAGCAGACCCTTGTCCCAGATCTGCTTGAGCGCCCACCACTCGGACTCGATAAAGGTGTTGTCATAGGTGACGTAGGGGTGCTCCATGTCCGCCCAGAAGCCGACCTTGCCGGAGAAATCCTCCCACATGCCCTTGTATTTCCAGACGCTCTCCTTGCACTTCTTGATGAAGGGCTCGAGACCGTATTCCTCTATCCCCTGCTTGCCCTCGATGCCGAGCAGCTTCTCGACCTCGATCTCAACGGGCAGACCGTGGGTATCCCAGCCCGCCTTTCGGGGCACCATATAGCCCTTCATGGTCTTGTAGCGCGGGATCATGTCTTTTATAACTCTCGTCAGCACGTGACCGATATGCGGCTTGCCGTTTGCGGTCGGCGGGCCGTCATAGAAAGTGAAGGTCTCCGCATTTTTGCGCGAGTCGATGCTCTTCTCGAAGATGTGGTTCTCGTTCCAGAAATCGAGCACCTTCTTCTCGCGGTTGACGAACTCAAAATTCGTCGATACCTTGTCGTACATAATAGCTATCCATCCTTTCAGGGAATCGCGGACGGAAACAAAAAAAGGTCCCTGTCCATAACAGGACAAAGACCCGGCTTTGCAACCACCCACTACATTCAATTAAATGCCGCCCGGTAACGGTGGGACGCGCCGTCGGGATCTACTCGGCTTTCGCCTTTCGTCCCGCTGCTCGGGAGTGATGTTCGCTCCTGCGCCGAGCGCCGACTTTCCACTGCCGCCGGCTCACTTTGTCTCTTTGCGCAAGGCTACTGTCTCCGTCATAGCCTTTCAGATATGCTCATTTAGTGTTGCACCCGATAGGTACAACATTAAGGTGATTATAATACTTTTGGATTTATTCGTCAATAGGTTTTAACCGACTATTTTCAGTCGGTATCGGTATTCATAATCAACTCATAAGCCCTCATGCATTCGTCGGCGGGCAATCCCGTCTCGTTCTGCATAAATGCCACGGCCTCCTCCGATTTCTCGAATTTCTCCAAAACATCCTTTGCCTCGGAAAATCTTTTTACCGCTTTTTCGAATTCATTACCCATAGCTTTTCTCCTCTCAAGGTGCCGCACCGACGGGTGAAGCAGGTTTAGTTTATATAAGCCCCGACAGGCTGACTGCTGTTTCATAGGCGTTCTTCGCGGTCTGATATACCGCAACGCCGTTTTGCTCCGCACGGACGCGCGCGTCCTCATCGAGGGGCGCGGACTCCGTCAAAATAATGCAGGCTATGTCCGCAAGCGCCGCCACGCCGATGGAGTTGACGTTGCCCATGACGGTCATCCATGCGTCCCCCGCCTTTGCACGGGACATGACCCAGCTCAGAAGGTCGCCGCAGTAGCCGCCCGTGACCTCGCGCGAAAGCGAGTCTTCGTTTTCGCAAAGAGCTTTGAGCCCCAGCTTTTCTTTTATATCCCCGACCGTCATTTCGTCCCCTCCTTTTTTCCCGTGCTTCTGAACGGCGCGGGAATATATTCCTGCATATCGGTGCCCGCGAGCTCATCGCGCATGGCGAAAACGCAGTCGTGCAGCGTCGCGCTGCCCCTGACTATATCCTCCGCGAGGGCGCGGCAGGTGGGCGCGCCGCAGGTTCCGCAGTCGAGTCCCGGCAGGCGTGCGATTATCTCGGTCATCTTCGACATCATCGCCATGGCATCGGAGACATTGTCGGCGAGCTTGAGAACAGACGAGCCCTCGAGCGGCCTCTGCCACTCCATAGTCTCGGGCACTTCGTCGCCCGCCAGATGATTCGCCGCGACGGGCAGATATCTTCTGAGCTGCTGGATCCTTGCCTTTGCGACATACGGATTTTCCGCAGTCAGCGAGCCGCCGACGCAGCCGCCCGAGCAGGCGTTGAGTTCAACAAAATCGAGCCTGTCAAGCTTCTCGTCCTCTATTTCTTCGAGCACTTTTATGACATTTTCTATTCCGTCCGCGGCGAGATATTTATCCTTGAGCAAAGCCGCCGACTCGCCGCCGCTCGACGCCCAGCTGACTCCCATGAGCCCCGACTTGCAGGCGTCCTCGGGCGCGCCGAGGTGGTTCATCTGCTTTAGGAGCACGGGATATATATCCTTCATCGCTATCACGGCGTCGACATTTGACTCCGGCAGACAGATGGGCTGCTTGACGGCGGTTATCTTCGCAGGGCACGGCGTGATAAAAAATATTCCGATATCCGAAGAGTCGAGTCCCGTTTTTGCCTGCGCCTCGCTGCGCGCTATCAGAGCCGCAGTCTCCATGGGAGAATTGAGCGGCAGGACATGCGGGACAAGGTGCGGGAAGCAGACTCTTATCAGCCGGCAGACCGCGGGGCACGCCGAGGATATTACCGGCTTCGGTATATCGTGCTCGGCGATATATTTTCGTGTCGCGTCGCTGACGAGCTCGGCGCCTCTCGCGACCTCGAACACCTCGTCAAAGCCGAGCATCTTGAGCGCGGTTATGACATATCCGATATCATCAAGATTGTTGAACTGCCCGTAGAGCGACGGCGCGGGCAGGGCGACCCTGTATTTGAACTCGATTATTCTGTTCATCGAGTCGCGGTGGGAATATTTTGCATGGTGCGGGCAGACGCGGATGCACTCGCCGCAGTCGATGCAGCGTTCCGAGATAATATGCGCCTTGCCGCTGCGCACGCGTATAGCCTGCGTGGGACATCGCTTTATGCAGTTGGTGCAGCCCATGCACTTCTCTTCATCGAGCCGCACCGAATGGAAATACGTGTTCATGTAAAAAGTCCTCCCGGCTCCCGCAGACGCGGGCGCTCAGTCAGTGAGCGGTATATACTTTGAGCCTGATAGTCGTTCCGACATCCTTTTCCGTCTCTATGTTCATCTCATCGGTATACTTCTTTATATTGGGCAGACCCATGCCCGCTCCGAAGCCGAGGGCGCGCACCTTATCGGGCGCGGTCGAATAGCCCTCCTGCATGGCGAGCTCGACATTCTCTATGCCGGGGCCGTGGTCGGTGAGCACCATGGAAATGCACTCGGGCGATATCTCGACGTCTATCTCGCCGCCGCCCGCATGGATGACCATATTTATTTCGCCCTCGTACATGGCTATCGAGACGTTTCTTATCACGTTGGCGTCAAAGCCGAGACCCTTGAGCACGCGCTTTGTCTCGCCCGACGCCTCGCCCGCGCGGGTAAAATCCTCTCCGTCAACGTCAAAATGGAGCTTCATGTTATCCATTGACAGCCCTGCCCCCTCTCAGGCCTGCCTGATAGAGCTTTCCGCAGGAGGTGAACATCTCAAGCTCGGTTTTGAGCACGACGATATCCAGCTCGCGCGCAAGGTCGAGTATCGCATCGCCCGGCACTTTGCCGCGCACGAACACGATGACCTTCATATCCATCATCTCGGCAGTCCGCACGACCTGGGGATTGACGAGCCCGGTGAGCAAAACTGCCTGTTCTTTGACAAATGCGAGCACGTCGCTCATCATGTCGCTGCCGCAGGCGGTCTGCACCTCTCTGTCCAGATGATCGCCGCCGCAGAGCAGCTCCGCCGAAAGAATTTCTTTAAGCTGTAAAACGGTCATTGTATTCCACCCTCTTGAGCAAAACTCTCAACTTTTATGAGATTCTGCTTTTATTTATGTTGATTATAACATGACAGCGCGGTCTTTTCAACCTCGGGAAAATAAAAACGGGCGGGATTTATCCCGTTGACCGACTGCCAAAAGCTCAAGTACAGACAATGAAGCCGGGATTTGCGGGAGATAAGCAATTACGGCTCCCCTGCAGGGGAGCTGGCTCGGCGAAGCCGAGACTGAGGGGTTATTGCACGGATTTGCCCCTTTGCATAGACTGCTTTGTTTCTCGATGTCCTTGTAGGGTGCGGCGACTCGACGCACCGCTGCCGCCATAGGCGGCACAACATGATGATGATAAAAATTTCACCCACTACCTTCGCTACCTACCCTAACTAAGTATTTTACCTTTTACAGCGTTTCGGCATTTTCTTTTTATTTGAAAAAGAAAACGCCTGCAAAAGAAAAGCAAACTCAGGGCTTCGCCCCGAGACCCCGCGAACGCCGCGCCGCAGTACATAGCTTGCTCTTCTCAGTAGGCAACTCGGCACATTCGCCCGCAAACGCGCTGGAGCTTGAACGAGTGCGGGCTCGTGCGGCGTACATAGTACGCCGTTCCCTCGCAGTTTTCAGTTAGTTTCTATCACTGTGGCGCGGCTATTAGGAACTTGTTCTTCGGGGTTTATCAAGTCGTTGACTTTATCTATTGGTGACTTGCAATGATTTGCAATTTCCAACATCAAACACAGACCATAGGGATGTGGCTTACTCTCGATTGTTAAAAATGGACGTAGCTTTGTGTTCTATAGCACCCCGCCCTCGCTTCGGAACTTTATCCGTCATCAATCACTCCAACACAAAACCGCCGCGGATATCCGCGGCGGCTCGCTTTATTTTACAGCTTTTATAACGCTCTTACGCAGTCCTTGAATATCTCGCCGCGCTGCTGATAGCACTTGAACATATCCCAGCTCGCGCATGCGGGGGAGAGCAGTACGCAGTCGCCGCTCTCTGCGTCGGCGGCCGCCATGCTGACCGCCTCTTCGAGCGTGTCAACAAATTTGTATGCCTTGAATCCCGCCTTGTCGCAGGCGGCGGCAATGTCGTATTTCGTCTTGCCTATGAGCAGAAGCTCTTTGACTCTGCCCTCAAATGTCGCGACCCACTCGTCGTAGCTCGACTTCTTGTCGTAGCCTCCGCCGATGAGAATTGTCGGCGAGGGCATGGCGTAGACCGCCTTTATCGCCGCGTCGGGGTTCGTGCCCTTTGAGTCGTTGTAGTATTTGACTCCGTTCTTCTCGGTGACGAATTCTATCCTGTGCTCGACCGCCGTGAACTCTTTTATGCCCTGACGGATGGTGTCGAGCGGCACGCCCATTGCATGGGTCATTGCGATAGCCGCCATGATATTCTCGTAGTTGTGCATGCCGACAAGGCTCGTGTCTTTCGTCGTGCAGACGGGCGTTTCAACGCCGTTTTCTTTTATTATCATCGTATCGCCGCGCAGGAACACTCCGCTCTCGAGCTCTTCCGAAGAGCTGAAGAATATGACTTTGCAGCGCGGGGTTTTGCCGAATTCGCGCAGAACCGGGTCGTTGTAGTTGAGCACGCAGAAGTCGTTCTCGTCCTGATTCTTGGTTATCGATTCTTTTATCGCGATGTAGTTTTCGAGCGTCTTGTGTCTGTCAAGATGGTCGGGCGTGATGTTGAGAATAGCCGTGACATGCGGCTTGAATGTCACCATCGTTTCAAGCTGGAAGCTGCTTATCTCCGCGACCGTCACGCTGTCCTTGTCGCTCTCGAGCGCGTATCCGGTGTAGGGAATCTCGATGTTGCCGACGAGCAGAGCCTTTTTCGCGTGGCGCTTCATTATGTCATAGGTGAGCGAAGTTGTCGTGGTCTTGCCGTTCGTGCCCGTTATGCCGATAACCGTGCCCTTGTCGTGCCTGTAGGCAAGCTCGACCTCGCCCCAGATCGGTATATCATGTTCTTTGACGGCTTTCATTATCGGCGTTTCAAGCGATACGCCGGGGCTTACTACGCAAATGTCAACGCGCGAAAAATCGAAGCCCGAAAAATCGCCGAGGATAAATTCTATATTATCCCTGCCTATTTTTTCGCACGCCGCCGCAGTGTCGAAATTCTCGTTGCCGTCGTAGATTATAAAATCCTCGCCGACTTTGATAAGCAGCTGCGCGGCATTGATTCCGCTGCGCCCCGCGCCGACTATAAGATATCTGCTCATTGTTGTTACCTCCGAATCAGTTGTCGGTCAGGTCGAAATAGACCTGCTTCATATTTTCTGCGCTCAGCTCGTCTGCGCGCTTCTTTCCGTTTTCCGAAAGACGGGCGCGAAGCTCGCCGTCCGTCAGCAGTGTTTTGAGCGCCTTCGCGTATTCGCGGTGGGCATCGTTTATGTTGCCGTAGTCAAAGTCCGGCGTTTCGGACATGACGGGGCAGAGGATTCCGCAATCGACTTCGGTCATTTTGTCGCAGTGCGGCAGGAACGGGCGACCGGGCGCGAGAACTTCGGTGGGACCCGATGTGCAGTCCGTGCTGACCGCCGGAGTGCCGACCGCCAACGCCTCAACAATGACATTCGGGAAGCCTTCGTAGTAAGAAGTCATTGCAAAAACATCCGCGCGGGAGACAAATTTGAACACATTCTTTTGGAATCCCGCAAAGACTATGTCGCCTGAATATTCGCTCTTTTTCGCCATCTCGCGAACGGCGTTTTCGTATTCGCCGCGGCACCCGAGGAATATCAGCCCCGCGTCGGGGATATCTTTTTTCAGCAGTTCAAAGCTTTTTAGCATATCCCATTGGCATTTCTGCTCAACGAATCTCGAAGAGAAGGCTATAACTCTGTGCGTGTCATAGAATTTTTTATATTCTTCGTCGAGTTCTTCTTTTGCGTCCTCGCGGGCTTTTTCGCAGTCGATGATATTATATGCCGTGAAAAGCTTATCTTCGTTTCCCGGGAACATCTCTTCGCATTTTTTCTGCATTTCGAGGGCATTGAAGAGAACATTGCATCCGTGCCGCAGCGCGAATGAATAGAGTTTCGAGCTCTTTATGAGCCGCACATAGTCGCGGCAGGAGATATATTTTACGCATTTTGCGCCAGAGAGCGTGAGAGCTTCGTTCGGCGCGTGGGTGAATGAATACGCCGTGCATATGTCGTTCTCTTTGACGAATTTTTTTATCGCCGCGGCGCGCTTTAGCATAATAACAGCACGCTGTGCCGTGCCTTTGCCTGCGGGCAATTTTAAGTCAACAAATTCGCCAGCGCAGTCGAATCGCTTTTCGCTCGCGTCAAAGACCAGGACATAGACATTGAATTTTTCGCTCAGCAGATGTGACAGCCTGCTCGCAAACCGCTCGCTTCCGCCGCTTCGCAGATCCTGAAGTATTATCGCAACGTTTTTCATTTTTGCTCACTTCTTTGCATATTTTTCGCTTTGGGCTACCGCAAGCCTGTCGCACCGCTCGTTCTCGGGGTGCCCCGCGTGTCCTTTGACCCATATGAATTCATATTCGTGCTTTGAAAGCGCTTTGAGCAGCCGCTCCCACAGCTCGGGATTCAAAACAGGCTTCTTGTCGGATTTTTTCCACCCGTTCTTCTTCCAGTTCCATATCCAGCCTTTTAAAAACGCGTTCGCAACATACTGCGAGTCGGTGTATATCTTTATATCGCAGGGCTCCTTGAGCCTCTCGACCGCGCTTATGACCGCCGTGAGCTCCATGCGGTTGTTCGTCGTGTTCGCGTCGCCGCCGGACAGCTCCGCCTCATGCTCGCCATAGCGCAGAACGGCGCCCCAGCCGCCGGGTCCGGGATTGCCCGAACATGCGCCGTCGGTAAATATCTCAACTTTTTTCAGTTCGCTCATATTTTACTCCGTTGTGTTATTTTAATTAATTCTATCACTAAGTCGGGTCAAAAACAAGGTGATTTTGCCGCCCCGCCGCACATTTATAAATGTGTGAAACTTCGGCTTAAAACCGCTCCCGGCAGGCAATAATAGGAATATCATATCTTCGGAGGGGTTATCATGTACAGCTACGATGCGGACTCGGCGGCTTTTATAAAACGGACGCAGGGGCTCACTGCGTCCGACTGCGCGAGAGCGGGCGCGGCAGTCGGTGCGGCTTTTGGGCGCGGCAGGGTAGGCGTCGCCTGCCGAAACGACGAATATTCCCGCGCCTGCGCCGATGCCGTGTGCGCGGGACTGCGCGTTTCCGGCGTCAATGCGTGGTCGTTCGGTGCGTCCTTTGAATCCCAGCTATCTTTTTTAGTGCCGTTCTCGTCGCTTAATGCGGGCGTGTTCGTCTGCGCCGGGGAGGGGACGGTCAGCATCTTCGGCGAAAACGGGCTGAGCGTGTCCGCGGCGCTCGGCAGAAAGGCGGCGGATTTCATGGAGACAGATTTATCTCCCGCGCCGTCGTGCGGTCGGCTCTTTGATATGTCCGCCATGGGTATGCTCTACCGCGACGAGCTGATGCGCCATGTGCCTTACGGCGTATCCGACTGCGCGATACTCAGCTCCGACCCAATGATATCCGCGCTCATAAACGACTGCATGCGCACCACCTCGAACGAGCGCGCGCTGACCCTCAGAATAAACCGCAGGGGAACGAGTCTTAGCGCATATACTGAAAAGACCGGAGTCGTGCCGTTTGTCAAGCTTATCGCCCTCTGCGGAATGTACGAGCTCGAGAGCGGGCGGGATATCTCCGTCCCTTATGATTCTCCCGCATTTCTCGATGACCTCGCGCGAAGCTACGGCAGGACGGCTTATCGCTATCTCTCCGCCCCGTCGGACGGCTCGGACAATGTCGCACGCCGTCTCGCGGCGCGTCAGTTCTGGTCGCGCGACGCACTGTTCACAGCGGCGAAGCTCACCTGTATTTTAGAAGAGAAAAATATGACCTTCCCCGAGCTCTATTCTCTTCTGCCGCCGCTTTTTGTTTACAGCACCACGGCGCAGCTTGAACTGCCGCCCGACTATCTCGACGAGTTCGAGGGCGAGAACTTCTCCTTCGGGCGCGACGGGGCGAACGGCTTCGTGCTTGTCGAAAAGCGCGGAAAAACGCATATTTCACCGCTTGGAAACGGGCGTTTCCGCCTGACCGCGCAGAGCTTTGACGAGGAGACCGCGCGCGAACTCTGCGCCGAAGCGCAGGCGTTTATCTCCTCCGGCGCAAAGTGATTGCAACACCTTTTGCCGATGTGCCTTTTTTGTAGGCTGCGCATAATTTTATTGCAGCTCGTGCGTTTTAAATTGTATGTACTTCACTTGACAGTTTTATCCAATCATAGTAAAATTAACAATAGGGATATTTTTGTATTATGACTGCACGCATATGTCTTAACTACCCGAAATTTGTCTTGTATCCATGCTGAAAATATCATCGCGTTTTTAACAGACAAGGCTTTAATTCCCGCACCTTGACCGGTCGGGGTTCTACTTACATCAAAAATTTAACAGAAAAGGAGATTTCTATGCCAAAAGCAAAAGAAACCGGCGCAGCGTCTGCGCCCGCAAAGAAGACTGCGGGCAGGCGCAGCTACCGCAGTTACGGCAAAATTAAGCCCGCACCGGGCAAATCGAAGGCTGAGCCCAAGCCTATAAAAGTGTCGTTTTTAGGCGGCCTGAATGAAGTGGGCAAGAATATGACACTGTTTGAATACGGCGAGGATATGTTCCTTGTCGATTGCGGACTTGCGTTCCCGGATCAGGATATGCTCGGAGTCGATCTCGTGCTTCCCGATTTCACCTATGTCGAGCGCAACGCGGACAGAATACGCGGAATAGTCATAACCCACGGCCATGAGGATCATATCGGCGGTCTGCCTTATCTTCTCAAGGTTCTCAATGTGCCCGTCTATGGCACGAAGCTCACTGTCGGTCTCATTCAGGGAAAGCTTCGCGAGCACGGACTGCTCAATTCCGCATCCCTCAATGTCATCAATCCCGGCGATGTGATAACCCTCGGCGGCTTTACCGTTGAGGCTATCCATGTCAACCATTCCATACCCGACGCACTCGGACTCGCTATCCGCTGCGAGGGCGGCACTATCGTCCACACGGGCGACTTCAAAATCGACACAACGCCTATCGACGGCGGCATGATGGATCTCGGCAGACTCGCCGAGATAGGGCAGGAGGGCGTCCTCTGCCTTATGTCCGACTCCACCAACGCCGAGCGTCCCGGCTTCACCGAGAGCGAGAGAAAGGTCGGCGAATCGTTCGAGACCCTCTTCCGCAAGGCGGGCAACAACCGCATAATAGTTGCAACATTCTCTTCGAATATCCACCGCGTGCAGCAGATAATGAATGTTGCGGCGAGCCTCGGGCGCAAGGTCGCACTCGTCGGCAGAAGCCTTGAAAATGTCGTGAGCATCTCGGCGGAGCTCGGCTATCTCAACGTTCCCGAGGGGATAGTCATCGATATCAATATGATAAACCGCTATCCCGCCGATAAGCTCGTTATCATCACCACTGGCAGCCAGGGCGAGCCTATGAGTGCCCTGACCCGCATGGCGTTCTCGGATCACCGTAAGGTCGAGATTCACCCCAACGATTATGTTATAATTTCCGCAACTCCGATTCCCGGCAACGAAAAGACCGTCAGCCGTGTCGTTAACGAGCTGATGAAGCTCGGCGCGGATGTCGTATATGAGAAGATGTACGAAGTCCATGTCTCCGGCCACGCCTGCCAGGAGGAGCTGAAAATGATAATGGGCATCGTCAAACCGAAATATTTCATTCCGGTTCACGGCGAGCTCAAACACCTGAGAAAACACGCGGGTCTCGCGCTGAGTATGGGTATCCCCAAGGAGAATATACTCATCGCCGACAACGGCAGGGTCGCCGAGATCAGCAAAAAGGCGCTCAGATGCACGTCAACCGTGCCCGCAGGCAGAGTGTTTGTCGACGGCTACGGTGTCGGCGATGTCGGCTCGGTCGTGCTTCGAGACAGAAAACATCTCGCGCAGGACGGCCTTGTTATCGTCGCCGTCTGCATTGACCGCGAGAGCGGCATGATAGTTTCCGGCCCCGATGTCGTGACGAGAGGCTTCGTCTATGTCAAGGAGTCCGAGGAGCTGATAAACGCCGCGCGTGAAGTCGCCGTTGAGGCTATCGAAGCCCAGACGGACGGCGGATATTTCGATTGGAACAGCATCAAGGCAAGCCTCAGGGACGAGATATCTCACCTGATGTATGAGCGCACCAAGCGCAGCCCGATGATTCTTCCCGTTATTATGGAGGTCTGATGAATGAGTTTTAAGGATTTCCTGCGAGAGCTCGCAGTGGAAATAGCCGCCTTTGTTGCGGCGGCTGCGTTCATTGTTGTTGTCGCTGTCCGCTACAGCGGGTGGGCGGCGCTTGTGGGTAGTGTCCTTCTCATCGCGTTCTCGGTCTATAAGATTGTCAAGTTCTTTAACATCCGCAACCGTGAACGCCAGCTAAGGGACATGGCGTCGCACAGCCTCGACGCGACAGACGCCGGTTCCGTCAACGATTTTCCCATGCCTATGCTCGTGTGCGACGGCGACGGGATAATCGAGCTTTTCAACAGAAGCTTTTTCCATACTTTTATGGATGAGTCGGTCATCGACCGCAAGCTCGCCCAGCCGTTTATCGGCGGCTGCGATCCCGAGCAGGCGGAGTCGAACGGCGCAGCCATAGTCAAAATCAAGGATTCCTATTATATAGTCACCCCGTCCTCGTTCGAGTTCAAGGGCGGGAAAGAATATGTTTTCTATTTCACCGATGTAAGCGAGATGAAGCGCGCTCAGCTCGCTTACATAAAGAACAGACCCGTCATAATGCTTCTGCAGACCGATGATATCGCGGATATCAAGGCGGATTACAGAGACAGCGAGCGCGCGGCGATACGCGGCGGAGTCGAAGAGGTGATAGAGAACTGGACAGGGCAGTATGACTGCATCATGCGCAAAATCTCCGAGGAGCGGTTCATGATAATCGCCCAGAGCGATGTGCTCGAGAAGATGCGCGCCGACCGTTTCAGCGTTCTCGACAAGATACGCGAATATAAATATAAAGAAAGAGTGCTCGGTCTGACCCTCTCGATAGGCGTCGGTACCGGAGTCGCCATAACCGACTGCGAGAAGTCGGCGGAGCAGGCGCTCGATATGGCGCTCGGACGCGGCGGCGATCAGGCGGCGGTCAAGACGAAGGACGACTACGAGTTCTTCGGCGGCGTTTCCAAGAGCGTCGAAAAGGTCACAAAATTCCAGACCCGCGTCGCGGCTTCGTCTCTTTCGAGTCTTATCAGCGCGAGCGACCGCGTGATGATAATGGGGCATTCGTTCCCGGATATGGACGCTTTCGGCGCAGCAGTCGGCGTGTCGTCGATAACCCGCGCCCTCGGCATCGATGCGTATATCGCCCTCGATGAAAACCGCAACTTTGCCGGCGCCGCTGTCGATATGCTCCGAGCCGACGGCTGGGACGGCAGGATAATCGATGTCAACGAAGCCCTCGCGCTCATGACGAGAAAGACCCTGCTCGTCGTTGTCGATACCCATAAGAGCAGCTTTGTCGATTTCCCGACTCTCTATGAAAAGGCGTCCGCCGCGGTCGTTATCGACCATCACAGAAAATCGGTTGATCATATCAAAGACGCGCTCATTTTCTTCCATGACCCCAACGCTTCGTCGACCTGCGAAATGGTCACGGAGCTCATGCGCTATATAACCCCTGCGCCGACGCTGTCTCCCGTTGAGGCTCAGGCGATGCTCGCGGGCATAATGCTCGACACAAAGGAGTTCGTCCTCTCAACAGGTGTGCGCACCTTCGAAGCGGCGGCTTTCCTCAAGGGCAAGGGCGCAGATACCGTCGCGGTAAAACGCCTGTTCTCAAATTCGATTGAGAGCAACCGCAAGCGCAGCGAGATAATCTCCGCCGCGCATATCTACAGGGGCTGTGCCATAGCCTGCACCGCACCCGGCATGGAGAACGCGAGACTGCTCAGCGCCCAGGCGGCGGACGAACTGCTTGAAGTCAGCGGTGTAAAAGCCTCGTTTGTTATCTTCGACAGCGGAAAGGACAGCGTTAATATCTCGGCGCGCTCCTACGGCGATCTGAATGTCCAGATAATCATGGAATATCTCGGCGGCGGCGGCCACCGCACCATGGCGGCGGCTCAGCTTACCGGCGTGAATATGGAGGAGGCAAAGTCGAAGCTCTGCGAAGCAATCGACGCCAAATATCCCCGCACCGACGGCGAAGAGCCAACCCCGATTTCGTGATATTCATACCGGCTCCCTTAAATTAACGCTAATTTATCGGCGTGCGGCTTGTAGGGTGCGGCGACTCGACGCACCGATGCCGCCTGAGCGGCACAAAATTTTCGCACAATCCAACTCCAACCGACTCAACTGACTGTAGGGACAGCCCTTGCGGCTGTCCGATATCGGCGGAAGCCGATACGAAGCTTCAGCGGATTTGCCCCCCTGCCCGTCTCCCTTGTGTAAAAGGAGCTGTCACGAAGTGACTGAGGGATTGCCCTCACTTCGCTTAAAGCAATAAATCATACAGTAGGGGCGGATATCATCCGCCCGCGAAGTTTGCACAAAATTTCGCAAACCCTATCGCAATTCGCCGCATAATCACACCCGTAAATAACCCGAAAGGAATTGATATAAATGAAAGTTATTCTCACTCAGGATGTAAAAAGCCTCGGCAAGAAAGGCGAGCTCGTCAACGCTTCCGACGGCTACGCGAGAAACTTTCTCTTCCCGAGAAAGCTCGCCGTTGAAGCAAACGCTCAGGCGATGAACGAGCTGAAAAACCGCGAGTCCGCGGAGAAGTACAGGCTCGAAACCGAGCTCAAGAACGCCAAGGAAGTTGCCGCGAAGATAAACGGCAAGACCGTCAAGCTCACCGCCAAAGCGGGTCAGGGCGGGAAAATTTTCGGTTCCGTCACCGCAAAGGAAGTCGCCGAGTCGATAAGCCGCCAGTTCGGCGTCTCGGTTGACAAGAGAAAGGTGTCCATGGAGGATATCAAGTCTTTCGGCACATTCAGCGCCGAAGTGAAGGTATATAACGGCGTCAACGCAACCGTCTATGTCAGCGTGGGCGAGGAATAATTGCTGAAAACCGGAGGATCTAACAAAAGTGGATGTGAATAACCTAACCCTGCCCGAGGGGTATCAGATGCCCTTCAGCCTTGAGGCGGAGCAGGCGGTGCTCGGATGCGTGCTGATGGATCCGAACTGTATGCCGCAGGTGCTGATCTATCTTCGCCCGGAGTATTTCTATCTCCCGCAGCACAAAGAGATTTTCTCCGTCATGGTGAGTCTCGATGCGCTCGGCAACAAGATCGATCCGCTCATTATTCTCGAAACGCTCAAGAATAACGGAACATATGACGAGGCGGCAGGCAAGAACTATCTGTTCCAGCTCGCTCAGAGCGTGCCGACCACTTCAAATGTCGAGTCATATGCCAAGATAGTGCGCGAAAAATATTTCATGCGCACCCTCATCACCGTCTCGCAGGAGACTATCGACAACGCCGTTGCCCAGACCGACAGCGCGGATATGCTTCTCGACGCGGCGGAGCAGAGGATATACGATATCCGTCAGGGCAAGACGAGCACAGGTCCGTCGAAGCTCAGCGATATAATAGTCAATCAGGTCTATGATACCCTGCAAAAATTGAGCTCCGAGGGCGCGGAAGCGTTCAAGGGAATCTCAACCGGCTATAGGGATCTTGACGATGTTATCGCCGGACTCAACAAATCCGACCTCATACTTATCGGCGCGCGCCCTGCAATGGGTAAAACGAGCTTCGCTCTGAACCTCGCGAGGAATGTCGCCGTTAAAGCGAAGAAAAAGATACTCTTCTTCTCGCTCGAAATGACGAAAGAGCAGCTCGCGCAGAGAGTGCTTTCCACCGAAGCACGCGTGCTCAGCACAAAGATGAGAACAGGTCAGCTCGATACCGACGACTGGACCCGTCTCGGACTTGCTACCGCTTCGCTCAATGACTGCGAGCTGTATTTTGACGATACGAGCACGATAACCGTCGCCGAAATGAAAGCGCGCGCACGCAGACTCAAGAATGTCGATTGTATTATTATAGATTACCTCGGACTCATCCGCTCCGGCACAAAGGTCGAAAACCGCGTGCAGGAGGTTACTGAGATAACCCGAAGCCTCAAGCTCATGGCGAAGGATTTGAATATCCCCGTCATCTGCTGCGCCCAGCTCTCCAGAGGCACCGAGGGCAGGGGAAAGTCCCACCGCCCTCAGCTGTCCGATCTGCGTGAATCGGGCTCTATTGAGCAGGATGCGGATATAGTCCTCATGCTCTACCGTGAGGAATATTACAAGAACGAAAAGGACGACCCGGACGGCGACGATGAGCCCGCGCCCACCGCGCCCGTTGCCAACGAGGTCGAGGTCATTGTTGCCAAGAACAGACACGGTCCGACGAAGACCGTCGATTTCATCTGGGATGCGGATCACACTCTGTTCATGGGAGTGGAGAAGATTCAGAATGCTTGATAAAGCGCTCAGTGCCGTGGAAAAATATAATATGCTCAGCCCGGGAGCTGCGGTCATAGCCGCAGTCTCGGGCGGCGCCGATTCAATGGCAATGCTGCTCTTTCTTATGAAAATAAGCGAGCGGTATTCGCTGTCCCTGACCGTCGCCCATGTCAACCACGGGTTGCGCGGTGAGGAGGCGCGGCGCGATGAGGAATATGTGCGCTCCTTCTGCGAAAAGAACTCTCTTCGTTTTGAAGTTCTTCACGCCGATGTCGCAGCCCTTGCAAAACAGAGCGGGGAGACCTGCGAAGAGTGCGGACGAAGAGTGCGCTATGAGTTCTTTGAATCGATAGACAAAAACGCGAAGATCGCAACCGCCCATACCGCGAGCGACAACGCCGAAACGATGCTCTTCAATCTCGCGCGCGGCTCGTCGCTGAAAGGTCTGTGCGGCATACCGCCCGTTCGCGGGAATATTATAAGACCGCTGATATTCTGCACGAGAGATGATATCGAAGCCTTCTGCCGCGAAAATTCTCTCGATTTCGTGACGGACAGCACCAATCTGACTCTCGATTACAGCCGCAATAAAATTCGCCATATTGCAGTCCCGGCGCTCAAGGAGATAAACTCCGCTTTTGAGGAGAATGCCTCGCATTTTTCTCAGAATGCAGCACTTGATGAGGATTTCCTTGAGGGCGAAACGAAGTCGCTTCTGGCGTCCGCCAAAAAAGACGGCGGGCTCTCATGCGAAGCCCTGCTTTCGGCTCATCCGGCGATACGCCGCCGCGCCCTGCTCGACGCTATTAAAAATGTATGCCCGAAGTCGGCGGATTTCAAGACTGTAAATGCCGTTGAAAACATTATTCAATGCGGCGGAAAAATTCAGCTGTCGCCCGATATTTTTGCCGTTTCAAACGGCGATATTATTTGCTTTGAAACTCCCGTAAAGCCGGGGGAAGAGTGGTGTGAAGATGTCGAGCCCGAGTGTATAAACGGCTCTGTATGCCATAGCGGGCGCGTTTCAATTTGTCGGGTTAACAAAAAAGTTTTCCTTGATACACAAAAAATTCACAAAGATATGTTGGATTATTGCATTGATTGTGATAAAATAAATGGAAAAGTTCAAGTCGGGAGCCGCCGCGCGGGCGATAAACTGACCCTTGCAAAGCGCGGATGCACAAAAAGTCTGAAAAAACTTTTCAATGAGGCACATGTCCCGCCGGAGAGCCGCTGCGATGTTGCGGTGCTGCGCGACGAGTCGGGTGTGCTGTGGGTTGAGGGATTCGGCGCGGACAGACGATGCCGCGTCGGAAAAAACACTGAAAATGTGCTTATAATACGGAGGGAAAAGCAATGATAGAGGATATAGAGAGAGTATTGCTCAGCGAAGAGCAGATACACGGGATAGTCTCCCGCCTCGGCAGACAGATAAGCGAGGACTACAAGGGCAAAAAGCTGCTCATGGTCAGCGTCCTTAAAGGCTCGGTTGTTTTCATGGCGGATCTCATGAGAGCGATAACGATACCTTGCGAGATAGACTTCATGGCGGTTTCGAGCTACGGATCTGGAACCGAAAGCTCCGGCGAAGTCAAGATAATCAAAGACCTTGACAGACCTATAGAGGGCTACGATCTGCTTCTGGTCGAGGATATCCTCGATTCCGGCAAGACCCTCCATTACATATCCGAGATGCTCAGAGCGCGAAAACCCGCGAGCATAAAGATATGCACCTTCCTCGATAAACCCGAGCGCCGCATGATAAAGGATCTCAAGGCGGACTATGCGGGAACGGAAGTGCCCGACGAGTTCGTTGTCGGCTACGGTCTCGACTATGCCGAGAAGTACCGCAACGTGCCTTTCCTCGGCGTGCTCAGCCGTTCGGTCTATGAGAAGTAAGAGCGGCTCATTCAAGAAAACTTCGGCAGTCATAGGAGTGATTTGACGTTTGAAAAATAACAAGAAAGACACCAACAGCGGCGCAAGAAAAGTGCTGGCATGGATACCGTATATTCTTATCCCCGTCCTTATAATCTCCGGCGTTTCCCTCTATGCAAGGCAGCAGAAGAAGGAAAAGCTTGAGTATTATCAGGTCGTGCAGTATTTCGACGACAAGAAGGTCACGGAATACAATCTGAATATGTCGAGCGGCGCGCTTGAGTTCAAGCTCAAGGGCGACAACAAGGTATATACCTACACCGTCCCGAACGTCAGTATGTTCCAGGAGGACATACACAACGGCGTTATCGCATATAACAGAGCGCATCCGGACGCCCCGATAAAGGCGCAGTACGAGACCGGCTCGACCGGCGCACTGCTTCTCAATATCGTCCCGACGCTTCTCATGCTCGTCATTCTCGGCGTGCTTCTGTTCTATATGTTCCGCAAGATGAACAACGCCATGAACAACGAGAACAACCGCACCCTTTCGTTCGGCAAGGCGCGCGTCAAGCGTGCAAAGGACGAGAGCCGCAAGACGACATTCGACGATGTTGCGGGTGCTGATGAGGAGAAAGAGGAGCTCAGCGAGATAGTCGATTTCCTCAAAGATCCCTCGCATTTCAACAAGCTCGGCGCGAGAATACCGCGCGGCGTTCTGCTCGTCGGCCCTCCCGGTACAGGTAAAACATTGCTTGCAAGGGCTGTTGCGGGCGAGGCTAACGTTCCGTTCTTCTCGATTTCCGGCTCGGATTTCGTCGAGATGTATGTCGGCGTCGGTGCTTCCCGTGTGCGCGACCTTTTCAATGAAGCAAAGAAAAATTCACCCTCGATAATCTTTATCGATGAGATAGACGCCGTCGGACGCCACAGAGGCGCAGGCATGGGCGGCGGACACGACGAGCGCGAGCAGACTTTGAATCAGCTGCTCGTCGAGATGGACGGCTTCGGCGCAAACGAAGGCGTTATAATCATCGCGGCGACCAACCGCCCCGATATCCTCGACCCCGCGCTGCTCCGTCCCGGCAGATTTGACCGTCAGGTGACCGTCGGCTATCCCGACCTCAAAGGACGCGAGGCTATCCTCAAAGTCCACGCCAAGGGCAAGCCCCTCGGCCCCGATGTCGATCTTGCCACTATTGCAAAAACAACAATCGGATTTACCGGCGCAGACCTCGAGAATCTGCTCAACGAAGCGGCTCTTCTCGCCGCGCGCCGCGATAAAAAAGCCATCACCATGACCGAGATAGAAGAGGCGATGATAAAGGTCGTCGCGGGCACAGAGAAGAAGAGCCACAAGATGACCGACAAGGAGAAGCGCCTGACTGCCTATCACGAGGCAGGTCACGCAGTCTCCGCCTATTATCTCGAATATAACGACCCGGTTCACCAGGTCTCTATCGTCCCGAGAGGTCAGATGGGCGGATACACAATGTACCTCCCGACCGAGGATAAGAGCTATCATTCAAAGAACGAGATGCTCGATAACCTCGTCAGCCTGCTCGGCGGCAGAGTTGCCGAAGCGCTGATAATCGGCGATGTCTCGACCGGCGCATCGAATGATATCGAGCGCGCTACGGATATCGCGCGCAAGATGGTCACGAAGTACGGCATGAGCGAGAAGCTCGGTCCGATAACCTTCGGCTCGGGCAACGACGAAGTGTTTCTCGGCAGAGATTATTCTCACCTGAAGAACTATTCCGAGGAGACCGCCGCAGAGATCGATGAGGAAATCAACCGCATCATCACCACGGCTTACGGCAGAACTGAGGATATCCTCAAAGAGCATATCGACAGGCTCCACGCAGTCGCAGGCGCGCTTATTGAGCGCGAGAAGATAAGCGGCGAGGAGTTTGAGACGATAATGCACGGCGGCACTCTTGATCCGCTCAGTGCACAGAGTGATGACAGCAAACCTGCTGAGGTGCCGGAGCAGTCCGACGCTCAGAACAATGAGGAGGCATACGGAAATGAGAAAGAATCTGAATAAGATATTTTTCGGAATAGCGGTCGTTGCCGCAGGAATCATATTCCTCGGCTCGGCGTTCGGCTTCTGGGAGATTAGCGAGCTGAGCGGCTGGTGGACAGTGTTTATTATTGTCCCTGCTATCGGCAGCATGATAGCCTCGGGTCTTGACCTGCTCAATGTCGCGGCTGTCGCGGTCGGCGTGTGGCTGCTGCTCAAGTGCAACCCCCAGTGGGTGCCCGCAGAGCGCATGAACCATTTCGCGATTGCTATCGCGCTTGTCGCGGTCGGCTTCTGGCTGATATTCAGCACCGTCAAGACGAAGAAGCTCAAAAAGCATCTCGATGACAACAGCGGACCCATTTCGCAGGAGAACAAGCCCACTTATACAGCGGTCTGCTCGGGCGGCGTTTATAAGAACACGACCGGCAACCTGCTCGGCGCTCACTGCTTCGCGATCCTTGGCAGTCTTGAAGTTGACCTGAGCGAGGCGCAGATAAACGACGAGATAACCATAAGCGTCACCTCGATTCTCGGCGGAGTCGATATCTATCTGCCCGAGAATGTCAGAGTTGAGTGCTCGGACGGCGCAAGCCTGCTCGGCGGCATCGACAACAAGATGCCCGCGAACAACGACCTGTCTCAGCCGCTCGTCCATATCAAGCATTTCAATGTCCTCGGCGGCACTGATGTTATGACGAGAGTCCATAAAAACGCATAAATGATTTCGCGCCCGGATAATCACTTCCGGGCGTGTTTTATATGGTGAAAAGATGAAAGAATGCAAATTCATAAAACTGCCGCCTGAAAAAGCCCCGCAGATGTTTGATCTTGTTCTCGAACGGATGAAGTGGATGGACGAAAAGGGGATAGAGCAGTGGAATGTCATGGGCTATGACGAAGTCTATCCGCTGTCATACTATGAGCAAAAATGCAGAGAGGGTCTAGCCTTTGCGCTTGAAAATAAAGACGGAGCGATGCTCTGCGCCGCCGTGCTTCTTGAAAACGACAGCCGTTGGAGCGACGACGCCCCCGCAATCTATGTCCATAACCTCGTCTCGAAAGTCGGCGCAGGCAATGCGGGCGCGGAATTTCTGCGCCGCGCAGGGGAGTACGCCCTGAGTATAAACAAAAAATATCTCCGCCTCGACTCGTCCGAAGATAACGAACCGCTCGCAAAATATTACGAAAACTTGGGATTCGTTCCTGCCGGAAACTGCACCGACGGATCGTATAAAGGCATTCGCCGCGAGAAGAAGTTGAAATAAGCAACGGCATTTGTACGACTATAAGATGGGGTGCCGGTGTAAATATCGACGATAGGCGACCAAATAATATTATAAATCAGCACAATCCTGTAGGGGCGGATATCATCCGCCCGCAGAATCTATCACAATTTTATTGACATGCATTTGTAGGGTGCGGCGACTAGACGCACCGCTGCCGCCGTTGGCGGCACGAAAGTCCGTTACTACTAATTTTGCAAGCAAATTTTTATAACAATATATAATCTTATTTCGGCTCCCTTATGTAAAGTGAACCGGCTCGGCGAAGCCGAGACTGAGGGGTTGTAGCACAGAATTGACTGATTTTGCAGTGCTTTTATCTTCGCACCCAACTCTAATCAAATGACGCCCCATTTCCCACCGCACAAACAAAACAACCGGCAGTCACAACACATCATCTGTTGTGACTGCTTTCTCTTTTGCTGCACTGCATCCCATTTGTCTGCCGCGTACAAAAATACACGCTTTGAGCCTCTCCGAATTTACACTTTGTTTTCATCATTTGTTTGACATGCGGCTCATTTTGAATTACAATAAATAGATAGCGAGCAGGCTGGGCAGCTGCGGGGATCTTTTTATAAGATCAATGAGGAAAGTCCGAGCTTCACAGAGCAGGATAACGGCTAACGGCCGCCGAGGGTGACCTTAGGGAAAGTGCAACAGAGATATACCGCCCGCTTTGCGGGTAAGGGTGGAAAGGCGAGGTAAGAGCTCACCGGCGTGCGGGGAACCGCATTGCCCTGCAAACCCTATCCGGAGCAACACCGACCGGAGAGGAGCGAAAGCTCCGCGCTTGCTCGGCGTAATTCTCTCCGACAGGTGGCTTGAGCGTATCGGCAACGGTGCGCCTAGACAGATAGTTGCCTTAAAAGACAAAACTCGGCTTACAGGCCTGCTCGCTTATCCGGTTTATTCTATATGTAACCCGCCGTGTGTCCCCGGCATATGATGTGCTGAGGTGATATCAATGTCGGACGGAGTGCTTCTCGGCATCTTTGCGTCGTTCGTGCTCATCGGCGTGGTCAGCATATCGTATTACATACTGCTGAAAATTCTGCACCCGCGCTCAAACGGCAGATATATCGTCGTTATCCCCGCAAGGGCGGGAATGACCGATGCCGCGGGGAAGGGCTATGCCCAAAGGCTTCGCAGCGGAATGCTCGGTGATAAAGAAGCTGTTGTGATTCTCGATCTCGGTATGGACGAAAAGCAGATCGAAGAGTGCAGAAGAATGTGCAGAAGCTGCGAGGGGCTTTATCTCTGCTCCCCCGGCGAATTTGAAAAGTTCGTTTCCCGAAAGGATATATAAATGGAGGAACATGAGAGGATACGCATAAGCGGCGTGATAAACGATGTGACCTTTGCGAATCCCGAAAACGGGTTCACGGTTCTCGAACTCGAAAGCGGCGATGAGCTGATAACCGCGGTCGGCGTCATGCCCGAGCTCAAAGCCGGTGAGTTGCTTGAACTCTCCGGCTATTGGGATTTTCATGCCTCCTTCGGCCGCCAGTTCAGGGTCGAGCTGTGCGAGCATAAAATGCCCGCGTCCGCCGGCGATATCCTCCGCTATCTCGCCGCAGGCGGAGTCAAGGGCATCGGCTCGAAGCTCGCGGTCAAAATAGTCGACAAGTTCGGCGAGAACACCCTTGATATAATCGAAAACGACCCCGAACGCCTTGCACAGATTCGCGGCATATCGCCCGAAAAGGCGAAGCAGATCAGCGCGGATTTCAAGCGTCAGTTCGCCGTGCGCGAAATTATGATATCGCTCGAAAAATACGGCATGACAACCGCCGAATGTGTCAAAGCTTTCAATGCGTTCGGCGTGCGCGCCGCAGATATAATCAAGCGAAACCCCTATGCGCTGTGCGGCGAGGGAGTGGGATTTAGCTTCGAGCGAGCCGAGTTCATCGCGGATCAGCTCCCTGACCCGCCCGATAACGGGTATCGGCTCCAGGCGGGCGTTCTGCATGTCATGAGCCACAACCTCTCGAACGGGCATACCTGCATCCCGCGCGAGAAGATATTTTCTCCGTGCGCCGAGTTGCTCTCGGCTAATGAGGACACGGTGGATATAACAATCGACGAACTGATAGGCTCGGGCAGGCTCGTCAGCGAGTTTATCGATAACCGCGAGTTTTTGTTCCTGCCGAATATCTACAAGGCGGAAAAGTCCTCGGCGGAGCGCATGAAACAGATACTCCGATTCCCTCCTGCAGGCAGAAAAGCGGCGGACAAGGAGATTGACAGAATAGAGAAAAATAACGGCATAAAATACGGCGATCTCCAGCGAAAGGCGATAGTCACCGCCATTGAGCGCGGTCTGCTTATCCTGACCGGCGGACCCGGAACGGGAAAAACGACGACCCTGAACGGAATCCTCCAGCTGTTCGAGGATGACGGGCTCAAAGTCGCGCTCGCCGCACCTACGGGACGCGCCGCAAAGCGCATGAGCGAGGTCACGGGCAGACCCGCCAAGACCATCCACCGACTGCTCGAAGTCGAGTGGGACAAGCATGATCGCCCGCAGTTCTCGCGCAACGCACGCAATCCTCTCGACGCTCAGGCGGTTATCCTCGACGAGCTGTCGATGGTAGATATAACTCTTTTTTCAAGCTTCCTCGAGGCGCTTCCGATAGGCTGCCGCCTTGTTATGGTCGGCGATTCGGATCAACTGCCGCCCGTCGGCGCGGGCAATGTCCTGCACGATATGATAGCCTCCGGGATTATCCCGGTCGTTGAGCTGACCGAGGTTTTCCGCCAGGCGATGGAGAGCCTGATAGTCGAAAACGCGCATAGAATAGTCAAAGGCGAGCCGCCGAAGCTCGGCGTGCGAAACAAAGACTTCTTTTTCATGCGGACTGATTCGCCGTTTATCGCGGCAAAGACCGTCTCGGATCTGTGCGCCACGCGCCTGCCCCGTGCCTATGGGTATTCGCCGCTCGACGATATCCAGGTTATCTGTCCGTCGAGAATGGGTGAGTGCGGCACGAACAACATCAACCGCGTTATGCAGGCGGCACTTAATCCGCCGGATGCCTCGAAGCCCGAAACTACAGTCGGCGCGACAGTGTTCCGCACGGGCGACAAGGTCATGCAGACGCGCAACAACTATGATATCGAGTGGACAGGCCCCGACGGCGACGGAACGGGGATTTTCAACGGCGATATCGGCATTCTCAGAAATGTCGACCTTCGCTCGCGCATGGCGGAGATAATGTTTGACGAGCGCAAGGCTGTTATCCCGTTTGAAGCCTTGCAGGAACTCGAGCTTGCCTACGCCGTGACCGTTCATAAGAGCCAGGGCAACGAGTTTCCCGCGGTCATAATGCCAATAATCGGCGTGCCGCCGCGCCTTGCATACAGAAACCTGCTCTATACCGGCGTCACCCGCGCGAAAAAAATACTTGTCCTCGTCGGCAGCCAGAGTCAGATTTACGCTATGGCGGCGAACGACAAAAAAGCCAGACGCTATTCCGCGCTCAAGCATTTTCTTTTGGTGAACGAAGAATGAAGATGTCGGCGCTTGAATATATCTCATATGCTCTCTTCCCGCGCCGCTGCGCCCTGTGCGGCAAAGTCGTGCCGCCGGATATGCCCGTGTGCAGCAGGTGCGAAGCCGATCTTGAATATGTAAAAGGCGAGCTGTGCCCGCACTGCGGCAGGGAGAAAAAGTATTGCTCATGTTCGTCTCACCGACGCTTTTTCGAATCGCAGACCGCGCCGTTTTATTATTCCGGCGCCGCAAAGCGTTCGGTTCATGCCCTGAAATTTGACGGCCGCGTTCAGAATGCCGTGGGACTCGCCCGGTTTATGTCGGACAGCGTGAAAAATAATTTCGCGGGCGTGAAGTTTGATTTTGTCTGCTGTGTGCCCCTGTCGGAATCTTCGTTCAAAAAGCGCGGATATAACCAGAGCGCGCTGCTCGCAAAAGAGATTGCAAAAGAGCTCGGCGTGCCGTTTGAAGAAAAACTGCTCTCCCGACCGTTTCAGGGAAAGGAGCAGAAAACGTTGGGCGGCATCGAGCGCTTCGGCGGAGTCATAGGCGCGTTCGACTGCGCCGAAAACAAAATTACAGAAAATGCCGCAGTTCTGCTCTGCGACGATATATCAACAACGGGAGCGACGCTCAACGAGTGCGCAAAGCTCCTGCTTCTGCGCGGCGCGGATAAAGTATATTGCGTCAGCGCGGCGACAACCAAAAAGGAGGACGGAAAATGCTCGGAACAAACATCGGAATAGACCTCGGCACAACTTCCATACTCATCTTCGTTGAGGGCAAGGGAATAGTCGTCTCCGAGCCGAGCGCCGTCGCATTCGATACCGATACGGGCAGACTCCTGGCAGTCGGTCAGAAAGCGGCGGATATGATTGGGCGCAACCCCGATTCTATAACCGTCGTCAAGCCCATGCGAAGCGGAGTCATCTCGGATTTCACCGCCACAAAGGCGATAGTCCGCGTCCTGCTCTATAAAGTCTGCAAAAACATGGTGTTCAAGCCCAATATAGTCGTCTGTATGCCCTCGACCGTCACGAACCTTGAAAAGAGAACTATCCTAGATCTCGTCACCGCCGCAGGAGCGGGCAGGGCGTGCCTTATAGAAGAGCCGCTCGCCGCGGCACTCGGCGCGGGACTTGATATCAGACGCCCGATGGGTACGATGGTCGTCGATATCGGCGGCGGAACGGCGGATATTGCGGTCGTCACCATGGGCAGCATCTCAATTTCAAAATCGGTCAAAATTGCCGGCAATATCCTCGACGAGGATATAATCCGCTACCTGCGCCGCGAGCGCAATATAGTCATCGGCGAAAAGACCGCCGAGAGCATAAAAAAACGCATCGGCTGCGCGTATCTGCGCGATACCGAGCTTGCAATCGGCATAAAGGGCAAGCACTATATAACCGGAATGCCGATAACCGATGAAGTCAACACGACGGAAGTCTATCTCGCCATGCGCGAGCACCTCGAAGCGATAGCCGAGGGCGTGCGCAGCGTGCTCGAGGTGACGCCGCCCGAGCTCGCGGGCGACATCTCCGAGACGGGTATACTTCTCACCGGCGGCGGCGCTCTGCTAGACGGCATGGATAAGCTCATAGAGAAGAGAACCGGCGTCCATGTCATTATCCCCGACGATCCGCTCGAGTGCGTCGCGCTCGGCACGGGCTACGCCATAGAGCATATGGATATACTCGAAAACAATGGCGGAATCTTCAAGACCCGCGAGGAGATAACGGGATTCAAAGATTAAATTCGCTTCCAAACTTTTCCGTATAAACCCATCAAAAACCGTCCATAATTCGGTTGCATCCGAAAGAAAGGACGGTTTTTACTTATCATGAAGTCAAAAAAATTATCAAGGCTGCTCAAAATACAGGCTGTTGTGTTCGCGGTCGTTGTCGCGGCGGGCGCGTGCAGCGTCGGGGCGTTTGCCTATAACTGTTCGCGTGTGCGCTCCGATGTGCTGCGAATGCATGTCATTGCAAACTCCGATTCTGACGAGGATCAAGCACTCAAGCTAAAAGTCCGCGATGCCGTGCTCGAACGCGGCGCGGAGCTTTTCGACGGCACCGTGACGGCGGACGAGGCGAAGGCGAAAATAGAGCCGCAGAAAGCGGAGCTTGAAGCAGCCGCGCGCGAGGTGATAGAGCGCGAGGGCTATGACTATCCCGTGAGCGTCAATGTCGTCAATGAGTATTTCGCCACCCGCTGTTACGGCGATCTGACGATGCCTGCGGGACGCTACACCGCCGTCAAAGTCGTGATAGGCGAGGGCGCGGGGCATAACTGGTGGTGCGTGATGTTCCCGCCGCTGTGCCTGCCTGCCGCGCAGGATAGGGGAGGCAATATCGACGCGTTCCTCGACGGCGACGAGCTCAAGGTCGTCGAAAGCTCCGGCAGATACGAGCCGCGTTTTAAAATAGTCGAGATAATAGAAGAACTCAGGGAAAAAACCTCGCCCGAAAACTGAAAATTTTCTTTGCGGCTCGCCAATTCATGAGGTGAGCCGCAAAAATTTTGCCGAGCGCGTCTTTTTTTGTCAAATCTGTTGACTTTTTTGCGGATTAGCTCTATATTAATACTTACTATATTTTTGATGTGCGGTTTGCATCGTATTCTTTTGAGAGAGGGGCTGCATAATTGAAAAAAAATGTCATTATCGATCTGAAACACATCTCCGTCAAACTGGGTGATAATCAGGTGCTCGATGATCTGAGCCTTTATATAAGGGACAGGGAGTTCATCACGCTGTTAGGTCCGTCTGGCTGCGGAAAGACTACTATTCTGCGCGTCATTGCCGGTTTCCTCGAACCCGATGAGGGGGATGTCATATTTGAGGATAAAAAAATCAATGGTGTGCCGCCTCATAAGAGGCAGGTTAACACCATTTTTCAGCGTTACGCGCTTTTCCCGCATCTGAATGTCTATGAAAACGTGGCGTTCGGTCTGCGCATAAGAAAAGTGTCGGAGAGCGAGATTGAAAAGACGGTGAGCGAGATGCTCTCCATAGTCAACCTTAGCGGCTTTGAAAAGCGCAACATAAATTCACTCTCGGGCGGTCAGCAGCAGAGGGTGGCGATAGCCCGCGCCCTTGCGGTCAAGCCGCGCGTGCTTCTGCTCGATGAGCCGCTCGGCGCGCTCGATCTCAAATTGAGACGCGAGATGCAGGTCGAGCTCAAGAAGATTCAGCAGCAGATGGGCATAACCTTTATATATGTCACCCACGATCAGGAGGAGGCTCTCACGATGTCGGATACCGTCGTCGTGCTCAACCAGGGCTATATCCAGCAGATAGGAACTCCCGTTGACATTTATAACGAGCCCACGAACGCTTTCGTCGCCGATTTCATAGGCGAGAGCAATATCATAGACGGCGTTATGATTAGAGACCGCCTCGTGCGCATCCTCGGCGCGGAGTTTGTCTGCGTCGACGAGGGCTTCGGCGAGAATATGCCCGTCGATGTCGTCATAAGGCCCGAGGATGTCGTCTTGACTCCGCCCTCGCAGGGCGAGCTCAAGGGCGTTGTCACCGATATAATATTCAAGGGCGTGCACTATGAGATGCACGTTATGGTGAACGGATACGAGTGGCTCGTCCACAGCACCGTCTCCACTCCCATCGGAGCGGAGGTGGGTCTCAGCGTTGAACCCTCGAACATCCAGATTATGAACAAACCCGAGTCCGAGGACGAGGAGGTGTTCAACGCCGATGCGTAAAAAACTTATGGCAGGGCCGTATCTTCTGTGGATGCTGGTCTTTACGATAGTGCCGCTGCTGTTCGTTTTTTATTACGGCTTCACTTCTTCGGACGGCACGTTCACTTTTTCAAACATAACAGCGATTTTTGAAAAGATTCATATTCAGGCGCTCGGGCTGTCCCTGCTGCTCGCAGTGATAACAACGGCGGTGTGCCTGCTGTTCGCTTATCCGCTCGCTCTGATACTCAGCAAAAGCGCCGCGAAAAACCGCAGCTTCGTTATATTTATTTTTATCCTGCCCATGTGGATAAACTTCCTGCTCAGGATAATCGCGATAAGAATGCTGCTCTCCGATAACGGCATTCTGAACAGCGTTCTCACGGCGCTGAATCTGCCGAATTTCAGCATCATGTATACTCCGGCGGCGATAGTTATCGGTATGGTCTATGATTATTTCCCATTCATGGTTCTGCCGATTTACAATGCTCTTATAAAAATCGACCATAATCTTCTCGACGCCGCGGGCGACCTCGGCGCGACCCCGGCGAGGACTTTCCGCAAGATAATCTTTCCGCTCTCCGTGCCCGGCGTTATAAGCGGCATCACTATGGTGTTCGTGCCGAGCATCTCGGAGTTCGTTATCGCCGATATTCTCGGCGGCGGAAAAGTTCTGCTCATAGGCAATATTATCGAACAGGAGTTCAACCAGGGCAATAACTGGCATCTCGGCTCCGGAATCTCGATAGTGCTCATGATATTTATCTTCGTGAGCATGATGATCGGCGAGATGAAAGGCTCGGGAGAGGAGGCGTCGCTGTGGTAAAGTTCAGGCACTTCCTCGAAAAGTTTTATGTGGCGATAATCTTCGTCCTGCTCTATCTGCCGATAGCCGTTCTGACAGTCATGTCGTTCAACAATTCGCGCTATATGAAATGGGGCGGCTTCACCCTCAGGTGGTACGAAGACCTGTTCACGAGCGGACCTATTATGGAGGCTCTGCGCAATACGCTTTTGCTTGCCGTGCTCTCCGCTCTGATAGCGACGGTCGTCGGCACTCTCGCCTGCGTGGGCATACTATATATGAAAAAGCGCAGCCAGTCGGCGATAATGAGCGTCAACAGCATTCCGCTTCTCAATGCCGATATCGTAACGGGTATCGCGCTGATGCTGCTCTTCGTGCGCATGTTCGGCAATCTCAATTTCACGACCATGCTCATAGCGCATATCAGTTTCAATATTCCATATGTCGTCTTGAATGTCCTGCCGAAGCTCCGTCAGCGCGACAGAAACACATACGAGGCGGCGGTCGACCTCGGCGCAACGCCGGTTCAGGCGTTTTTCAAGGTGATAGTCCCGGATATTTTCCCGGGCATCCTCTCGGGCTTCCTTATGGCGTTCACCATGTCGCTCGATGATTTCACCATCACTTATTTCACCAAGGGCGCGGGAATAAAGACGCTCTCGATAATAATCTATACCGAGCGAAAGCTCGGCAACCAGCCGGAGCTCTATGCTCTGTCAACTATAATCTTCCTCATCGTGCTTATCGTGCTGTTCGTCGTCAACCGAATCAGCATCAATAAGGAGAGAAGCGCGGCAAAGGGAAAAAACTATTGATGGGGGACGAAAAATGAAAAAATCTGTTTTTGTAAGAATTGCGGCGGCAGTTATGGCGATTGTGCTCTGCCTCTGCTCCATGGGCGCGCTCGCGGGCTGCACCAAGACCCGCAGCATAAATGTGCTCGTTTACGGTCAGTATATCGACCTCGATGTTATCTCGAACTTCAAAAAAGAGAACGGCATAAAAGTCAATGTCGATGAGTGCGACACTCCAGAGGAACTTTATAACAAGGCGGTCAACGGCGATCAGTCGTATGACCTCATCTGCACCTCGGATTATATAATCGAGCGTTTCATCAAGGAGAACAGGCTCTCCGAGCTCAACTTCGACAACATCCCGAATATTAAGAATATCGGCGAAGTTTATCTCGAGAAGTCAAGATCGTTCGACCCCGAGAACAAGTATTCCGTCCCGCATTTCTGGGGCACAGTCGGCGTTATCTACAACACCAAGATGGTCTCCGAAGAGGATGCGAAGAGCTGGAAGATGTTCTTCAACGAGAAGTATTCCGGAAAGATAATCATGTCCAACAGCATCCGCGACTCCTTCCTTGTCGCGCTTGAGGCTCTCGGTTATTCGCTCAACACCACCGACAAGGCTCAGATAGACGAGGCGAAGCAGCTGCTCATCAAGCAGAAGCCGATGCTCAAGGCGTATCTTGTCGAGACCGAGGCTCGCGACGCGATGATAAGCGGCGAGGCTGCGATGGCTCTCGTCTATAACGGCGAAGCTTATCTCGCTATCGAGGGCGACGAGGAGCAGAACATCAGCGGCAACCCCGATCTGAAGTTCACAATCCCCGAGGAGGGCACAAACTTCTGGATCGATTCGTGGGTCGTCCCGACCTACAGCTCGAACAAGGCTGACGCCGAGGCATTCATCAACTACCTCTGCGGAGTCGAAGCGGCGAAGAAGAACTTCGAGTATATCTATTATTCGACTCCGAACCAGGCTCTCTACAATGAGCTTGATCCCGAGGTTCAGCAGGATGAGGATATCTTCCCGTCCCGCGAGGTTATCGACAAAGGCGAGGTTTATCACGACCTCGGAGCCGATCTTGACGCTTATTACAGCGCCGCATGGAAAGAAATAAAGTCATAATAAATAGCCGGGGTGCGGACTGCCGTGCCCCGGAATTTCTGTAAGAAAGGGTAATATTCATGCTTATAGATGAACTTGTCGGCTTTTCGAATTTTTACGGCTCCGACCCGTCTCTTGTCCTCGCCGGCGGCGGCAACACCTCTGCAAAGGCGGACGGCAGGATGTGGGTCAAGGGCTCGGGCACGGCTCTCGCGACCATAACGGCGCAGGGCTTTGTTGAAATCGATCTTTCGAAGCTCGGCGAAATATTTGAAAAGAGCTATCCGGATTCCGATTCAGAGCGAGAGGCTCTCGTCCTCCAAGACCTCATGGCATCGCGCGTTCCGGGCGAGACAAAACGCCCGAGCGTCGAGACAACGCTCCATGCGCTGTTCCCGCAGACCTATGTCCTGCACCTGCACCCGGCAAAGGTGAACGGCGTCACCTGCTCAAAGGGCGGGGAGAGCGCCGCACGCCGAGTGATAGACCGCGATTTCATCTGGATTGAGCGGTGCCGCCCGGGCTATGTGCTGGCGAAGCTCTGCCGCGACAAGATGCTTGAATTCAAGGCTCGCACTGGCAAAGACTGCGATATGCTCCTGCTCGAAAATCACGGCATATTCGTCGCCGCCGATACGGTCGGTGCCCTCGGCGAAAAGCTGAGTTTCGTGCTCGATTCGATTGACCGCAGCCTTTCGGAAAAGCCCGATTTCGATAAAACTCCGACTTTTGATACAGAAGCTCAGCAGGTTCTGCTCTCTGCATTCCCGCAGGATACTGTCTGCCGCGAAGTCCCGTTCGGCGTGTCAAAGAGCTTTGTCGGCTCCGCGGATGCCGCAAATGAGCTTATGCGCCCGTTCACTCCCGATCATATCGTCTATTGCCGCGCCTATCCGCTCTGGCTCGACAGCGTCGGTGAAGCTGATGAAAAAATAAGCGCATATAATAAAAATCACGGCTTCATGCCTCGCGTTATTTTGCTCCGGGGCAGGGGAGCGTTCTGCTTCGGCGAGAGCGAGAAGCGCGCAGCAACCGCCGAGATGCTCTTTGAAGATGCGGCGGATATCGCCGTGTATTCGCGCTCGTTCGGCGGCGCGTCGCATATGACGAAAGAGCTCACGGATTTCATCACAAATTGGGAAGTTGAAGCCTACAGAAGCTCGCAGAACGGCTGAAAAAACGTATTTAAGACGGCAAAGTTAAAACTGTTTTAATTTTTCGTGAAATATTGCCCGTAAAGCTTGAAATACCTACTCAAATAAGTTAAAATATTAACAAATAAAAAGAGCTCAGAAGAGCCGGAGACCATGTGGTCTTTCAATAGATATGGGGGAAAAAAGAATGTCAGTCAGACTTAACACCTCGTTTGTCGGCGAGGCGGCGGATGCCGCCAAGCTCTCGGCTATTCAGCCTGAGATAACCGCCGCGCATGAAAAGCTTCATAACGGTACGGGCGCAGGTAATGCGTTCCTCGGCTGGGTCGACCTTCCCGTCAACTATGACAAGGAAGAGTTCGCCAGAATAAAGGCAGCCGCAGAGAAGATAAAGAAAGATTCCGAGATACTTATAGTTATCGGCATCGGCGGATCTTACCTCGGTGCAAGAGCCGCTATCGAGTTCGTGAAGTCCCAGAAATATAACGATGTCGCCGCCGATACTCCGAAGATTTACTTCGCCGGCAATACAATAAGCTCCTCGACCCTTGCCGAGCTTATCGATATCTGCAAGGATAAGGACTTCTCCGTCAATGTTATCTCGAAGTCAGGAACGACCACCGAGCCCGCGCTCGCGTTCCGTATCTTCAGAGACCTGCTCATCAAGAAGTACGGCAAGGACGGCGCAAAGGGCCGCATCTATGCCACTACCGATAAATCAAAGGGCGCGCTTCGCAATATGTCCGATGAAGAGGGTTATGAGACTTTCGTAGTTCCCGATAACGTCGGCGGAAGATATTCCGTGCTCACCGCAGTCGGTCTGCTTCCGATAGCGGTCGCCGGTATTGACATCGACGCACTCATGAAGGGTGCCGCAGACGCGAGAGAGCAGTATATGTCGCCCGAACTTGACAAGAACGACTGCTACCGCTACGCCGCTATCCGCAACATTCTCTACAGAAGCGGCAAGAAGATCGAAATGATGGCTGCCTATGAGCCGGACTACACCATGATGTGCGAGTGGTTCAAGCAGCTCTTCGGCGAGAGCGAGGGCAAGGAGCACAAGGGAATCTTCCCGGCTTCGGCGATATTCTCGACCGACCTCCACTCTCTCGGCCAGTACATACAGCAGGGCGAACGCTCGCTGTTCGAGACCGTTGTCACTTTTGCCGAGCCTAAGCGCGATCTTGTTATCGAGGCTACAGCCGACAATGAGGACGGACTCAATTTCCTCGCAGGCAAGCATATGTCCGAGGTCAACCGCAAGGCGTTCGAGGGAACGGTTCTTGCGCATACCGACGGCGGCGTGCCCAACATCCTCCTCGATGTCGACAAGATGGATGAGTACAATCTCGGCTGGCTCATCTACTTCCTCGAGAAGGCATGCGGAATTTCCGGCTATGTCCTCGGAGTCAATCCGTTCGACCAGCCCGGCGTTGAAAGTTATAAGCTCAATATGTTCGCACTCATGGGCAAGCCCGGATATGAGGAGCGCCGTGCTGAGCTTGAGAACAGAATAAATTTTTAGGAGGAATTCTTAAATGGTTTCTTTGATTACAGGACGCAAAGGATCGGGCAAGACAAAACGTCTCATCGAGCAGGTCAACAAGGCTGTTGAAGCTTCCAGCGGCAACGTTGTCTGCGTTGAGAAAGAAAGGCTTCTGACTTACGATATCAACTATCGTGCAAGACTCATCGAGACTGATTTCTACAAGGTCAGCGGCTACAAGGCGTTTTACGGCTTCCTCAGCGGTATCTGCGCAGGTGACCACGATATAACCGATATCCTCATCGACGCAACTCTGCGCATCGGCGGCAGAGATTACGATGAGCTTGCAGTTTTCCTTGAGAAGGTCAAGGAGCTGAGCGATATCACCGAGAAGAACTTCGTCTTCACCGTTTCGGCTGACGAAGAGGAGCTTCCCGAGAAGATTTTTGACTTCTGCCAGAAACTTTAAGAGAAAAAAGTCTAAAAAACTGAAGTTTTTATTGACAAAACCCGCGCAGGAAGATATAATACTTTCTGCGCGGATTTAAGTAACCGCAAGGTGAATGCTATGTTTATTGAGTTAGAACCCATTTTCAATAATATCGGCGCGTCCGTTCCGTTTGATTATGAGATGGACATGTCCGACGAGGAGTTCTGGGCGGGCAAGCCTTTTCAGAAGGCTGTGCGCGTCAAAGGCGAGGCGGTCAACCGCGCCGGCATAGTCTGCATCGAGGCTCGGGCGACGGTTGAAGTGTTTACGGACTGCGACCGCTGCGCTTCATCGATAGACCGCGTTTTCGACATTCCCGTTTCGCACACTCTCGTGACCTCGCTCAACGATGAGGAGAACGACGAGCTGATTCTTGTTGAGGATATGCATTTTGAGCTTGATCCTCTTGTGCGGGAGGATATTTTTCTCACCCTGCCCAGCAAGATTCTGTGCAAAGAGGATTGCAAAGGCGTCTGCCAGTTCTGCGGCGCCAACCTCAATGAAGGCCAATGCAGCTGCAAAAAGCCCGTAGACCCGCGTCTCGAGGCTCTCAAACAGCTTTTGGATAATTAAAAGGATTTTTTCCACATTCAATGCACTAGTATTAAGGAGGTGCTCAACATGGCGGTACCCAAGAGAAGAGTATCAAGCGCAAGACGAGACAAGAGACGTTCCAACGTTTGGAAGATGGACGCTCCCGAGCTCGTTAAGTGCCCGCAGTGCGGGGAGTACAAGAGACCCCACAGAATATGCCCCGAGTGCGGCTATTACAACGGCAAGCAAGTGATTAAGAAGGACGCGTGAGCCCTTTGAAACACACGCAAGTCAAATATGACTCGTAAAGCGGCCGGTATCGGCGGCTTAAAGCGTTAACTGCTAAGCTGAGGTTCCGCCTCGGCTGTGCTTCGTACAAGTCATGAATGCGGAGAGGTAGAGGAGGATGAGCCTTCTCTGCCTTTTTGATTTTTATAAGCGTAAATGCTGCTTATAATAATCCCAAAACTTTGAAAGGAAGCGGTATCGGCGAAAGCCGTTTGCCGCGCGGTCATAAATATGTCAAAACCGGTTGTTGCAATCGTCGGCAGACCCAATGTCGGCAAATCGACCCTGTTCAACAAGCTCGTCGGAGCGCGTCTGAGCATAGTCGATGATACCCCCGGCGTCACCCGCGACAGAATCTACGGAGACTGCGAGTGGGGCAACAGAACGCTGCTGCTTGTCGATACGGGCGGCATTGAGCCCTATTCGGACGATATAATTCTAAAGCAGATGCGCCGCCAGGCTCAGCTGGCTATCGACAGCGCGGATGTTATAATTCTCGTCACCGATGTGCGCTCCGGCGTTGTCTCGACCGACAGCGAGGTCGCGTCCATGCTCCAGAAGAGCGGCAAGCCGATAGTCCTCTGCGTCAACAAGTGCGACACCGTCGGCGAACCTCCCGCGGAGTACTATGAATTCTACAACCTCGGTCTCGGCGATCCTATAGCCGTCTCGTCCGTCCACGGAATGGGTACGGGCGATCTGCTTGACGCTGTCTGTGAGCATCTGCCGCCCGCCGACGAAGAGGAAGAGGAGGACGACACCATCAAGGTCGCAGTCATCGGCAAGCCCAATGTCGGCAAGTCGTCGCTCGTCAACGCTATTTTGGGCGAGGACAGAATGATAGTCTCCGATATCGCGGGCACCACCCGTGACGCAACGGATTCGTATGTGGAAAATGAATACGGCAAGTTTGTCTTTATAGATACCGCAGGTCTGCGCAGAAAGAGCCGCGTCTATGACGCTATCGAAAAATATTCCGTCATAAGAGCAAGAATGGCTGTTGAACGCGCGCAGGTATGTGTTATAATGATAGATGCGGTGGAGGGCTTCACCGAGCAGGATTCCAAAGTTGCGGGTATCGCGCACGAGCTCGGCAAGGCGTGCATAATCGCAGTCAACAAGTGGGATGCCGTCGAAAAGGACGGCAAGACCATGGACTCTTACCGCAAGAAGCTGATGAACGATTTTTCATTTATGTCCTACGCCCCGATAATCTTTATCTCGGCAAAAACGGGACTCAGGCTCGACAGACTGTTCGAGCTCATCAAATATGTTGACGATCAGAACGCCATGCGTATCTCGACCGGCCGCCTCAACGACCTGCTCGCCGATGCCACGGCGCGCGTCCAGCCGCCGACCGACAAGGGCAGAAGGCTCAAAATATTCTATATGACTCAGGCTTCGACCCGCCCGCCGACATTCGTCTGCTTCGTCAACCGCAAGGATCTGTTCCATTACAGTTACCAGCGATATATCGACAATCAGATTCGCTCTGTTTTCGGTCTTGAGGGCACACCGACGCGCATGATAATCAGAGAAAGGGAATCAAACAAGAAATGATAGTTCTCGGTATCGATCCCGGATATGCAATCGTCGGCTGCGGCGTTGTGGAATATAAAAACAACCACTTCACCATGCTTGATTACGGCGCGGTGACAACGCCCGCAGGGATGCCGTTCAACATCCGCCTCGAGCGCATATATGACGGCGTGTCTGAGCTTATGGAGAAGTATAAGCCCGAAGCGATGTCGATAGAAAAGCTTTTTTATAACAACAACGCAAAAACGGTTATCGATGTCAGCCAGGCGAGGGGAGTCCTTGTTCTTGCCGCGCAGAAGCACCGTATCCCGATTTTTGAGTATACGCCCCTGCAGGTAAAACAGAGCGTCGTCGGTTACGGACGCGCTGAGAAGAAGCAGGTGCAGGAGATGACGAGGATAATCCTCAATCTTGAAAAAATCCCGAAGCCCGATGACGCCGCCGATGCGCTTGCTATGGCGGTCTGCCACTGCCATTGCAGCGGCTCCGTCATGGGCAGACTCAGCCAGTACAGATAAAAGGAGAGCAGTATGTTTTACAGTATCACCGGTCAAGTGGTCTATACCGATGCCACGAGCGTCGCGGTCAGCTGCGGCGGCGTTGCGTTCAATTGCAGTGCCACTGCCAATACTTTGAAAAATATAGGCACTATAGGCGATACGGTCACGCTCTATACCTATCTCAATGTCCGCGAGGACGCGCTCGATATGTTCGGCTTCTATGATAAGGATGAGCTTGACTGCTTCAAGCTGCTCATAAATGTTACCGGCGTCGGCCCGAAAGCCGCCCTTGCGATACTCTCTCAGCTGACTCCGAACAGGCTCGCCGTCTGTGTCGCCTCGGGTGATACAAAGGCGATAACCGCGGCTCAGGGCGTGGGCGCAAAGCTCGCTCAGAGAGTCGTGCTTGAACTTAAAGATAAACTGAAATCATATATATCTTCCGAGAACCGCGAGGAGCTCGCCGCGATAAACGCCGCCGCGTCATCGAGCGCCGGCGAAGAAGCAGTCGATGCTCTTGTCATGCTCGGCTATACAAAGACCGAAGCGGCTTCGGCGGTCGGCAGACTCGATCAGTCGCTCTCGTCCGAAGAACTGATAAAACAGGCTCTGCGCCTTATTTCAAAGAATATATAATGAGAGAAAGGAGACGGCTCTATGGATATGGATACTGAAAACCGCATAGTTACCCCCGATCTCTCGCCCGAGGATACCGACCTTGAATTTTCCCTGCGCCCGCGCCAGCTGACCGATTATATCGGTCAGGATAAGGCGAAAGAGAATCTCTCGGTCTATATCGAGGCTGCCCGCCGCAGAGGCGACTGCCTCGACCATGTTCTGCTTTACGGCCCTCCCGGACTCGGCAAAACGACCCTCGCTGGCATAATAGCGAACGAAATGAATGTCAATCTCCGCGTGACCTCAGGCCCCGCGATAGAGAAGCCCGGCGACCTTGCCGCGCTGCTGACGAACCTCAATGACGGAGATGTGCTCTTCGTCGATGAGATACACCGCCTGTCGCGCTCGGTCGAAGAGGTGCTCTATCCCGCCATGGAGGACAGCGCAATAGATATAATTATCGGCAAAGGTCCCTCTGCGCGTTCGATAAGGCTCGACCTGCCGCATTTCACCCTTGTCGGCGCAACGACGAGAGCGGGTCAGCTCAGCGCGCCCCTGCGCGACCGCTTCGGCGTTATTCTCCGCCTTGAGATGTATACGCCCGAGCAGCTCTCGCAGATAGTCACGCGCTCCGCCGGAATTCTCGGTATCGAGATGGATCCGAGCGGTGCTGGCGAGATAGCCTCGCGTTCACGCGGCACTCCGCGAATCGCAAACAGATTCTTGAAGCGCGTGCGCGACTTCGCCCAGGTCATGGGCGACGGCGTAATAACCCGCGAAACAGCCTCAATGGCGCTCGACCGCATGGAGGTCGATGCCCTCGGGCTTGATTCGATAGACAGACTTGTCCTCACTACGATGATAAGAAACTATAACGGCGGTCCCGTGGGACTCGAGACGATAGCCGCGGCAGTCGGCGAAGAGGCGATAACGATTGAGGATGTCTATGAACCTTACCTCATGCAGATCGGCTTCCTCAGCAGAACTCCGCGCGGACGCACGGTCACTCCCGCCGCTTACAGGCATCTCGGCATAGCAATGCCGGGTCAACAGCAGTTCGATATCTGATAATTGGAGGTTTAGTTATGGGAAGACTTTTCGGAACAGACGGCGCAAGAGGCGTTGCAAACAGCGAGCTCACTTGCGAACTCGCCATGAAAATCGGCAGAGCTACCGCCATGGTGCTCACCGACAGCACGCATAAAAGGCCTCGCGTGCTTATAGGCATGGATACCCGCGCATCGTCGGAGATGCTTGAGGCCGCCATCAGCGCAGGTCTCTGCTCCGTCGGTGCTGATGTTCTGCTCCTCGGCGTCGTGCCGACCCCGGCAGTGGCGTTCCTTGTTCAGAAATATCAGTACGATGCGGGCATAATGATTTCCGCCTCGCACAACCCCTGCGAATATAACGGCATAAAGATATTCAAGTCCGACGGATATAAGCTCCCCGACGCGCTCGAGGAGGAAATAGAGGCGATAATCCTCGATGAGACCGTCGTTCCGCCCGTCAAAATAGGCGGCGATGTCGGCAGAATCACAACTTCCGAAATGCCGATTTTCGATTATATAACCCATCTGTGCTCGACCGTTGATTACAGGTTCAACAACATGAAGATAGCCCTCGACTGCGCCAACGGCTCTTCGAGCATAACCGCTCCCGAGTTCTTCATGCAGATGGGCGCCGAGTGCGATGTGCTCGCAAACGAGCCGGACGGCGTCAATATCAATGACAACTGCGGCTCGACTCACCTCGAGAATCTTCAGAAATATGTCGTTGAGCACGGACTCATGGCAGGCTTCGCATTCGACGGCGACGCCGACAGACTCCTTGCAGTCGATGAAAACGGCGATGTCGTTGACGGCGATAAGATAATCGCCATCTGCGCCAAGGATATGAAAGAGCGCGGCGAGCTCGACGGCGACGCGGCAGTTGTCACCGTCATGAGCAACATGGGCTTCCACAAGTTCTGCGCCGACAATGATATCCACTGCGAGATAACAAAGGTCGGCGACCGCTATGTCCTCGAGCGTATGCTCGAAAAGGGCTATGCGATAGGCGGCGAGCAGTCCGGCCATGTTATTTTCCTGCATCATTCGACCACCGGCGACGGCGAGGTTACCGCCGCTCAGGTGCTCCAGACCATGAAGCGCACCGGAAAGTCGCTCTCCGAGCTTGCAAAGTGCATGGAGGTCTATCCGCAGGTTCTCAAGAATGTCAGAGTCTCCAACATCGGCAAGGTGCGTTTTTCAAGCGATGAGGAGATAAAGAAAGCCATAGCCAAGGCTGAGGCTGAGCTCGGCGAAGACGGACGCGTGCTCGTCAGAGTGTCCGGCACCGAGCCGCTCGTCAGAGTCATGCTCGAGGGCAAGGACGAAAAACTTATCGAAAAGCTCTGCGACGAGATTGCCGAGGTCGTCAGAGAGAGACTTATATAACAGGAGCGCGGAACCCCGCGCCGGAGAGGAAAAGATATGCGCGTTGCCGATAAATGGAAGGATTATGAGCTGCTCGACTGCTCTTCGGGTCAGAGGCTCGAACGCTGGGGAGATGTTATACTTATAAGACCCGATCCCCAGGTCATCTGGAAAACAGAAAAGACCCATCCGCTCTGGTATAAGGCACACGCAGTCTATAACCGTTCATCTTCGGGCGGCGGAAAGTGGGATATCAGAAGAAAGATTCCCGATGCGTGGAAGATAAAATACGGCGATCTCTCGTTTATGGTCAAACCCATGGGCTTCAAGCATACGGGCGTTTTCCCGGAGCAGGCAGTCAACTGGGATATGACCGCCGAGATAATCAGAAAAGAGCGCAGACCTCTGCGCGTGCTGAATCTTTTCGCCTATACGGGCGCTGCAACAATTTCGGCGCTCAACGCCGGCGCGCATGTGACCCATGTCGATGCCTCAAAGGGCATGGTCGCCTGGGCGAAGGAGAACGCCGCAGTCAGCGGCCTTGCAAATGAGCCCGTGCGCTGGCTCGTTGACGACTGCATGAAGTTTGTCGAGCGCGAGATACGCCGCGGCAACAAATACGATATTATTATCATGGACCCGCCGTCTTACGGAAGAGGACCGGGCGGCGAGGTTTGGAAGCTTGAGGATGCGGTTTATGACTTTGCGTCGCTGTGTACCGCCGTGCTCTCGGACGATCCCGTTATGGTGCTCATCAACTCTTACACAACGGGACTTTCGGCGTCCGTCATGCAGTATATACTCGGCAGTACAGTGTCGCCGCTGTTCGGCGGCAAGGTGACCTCCGACGAGATAGGTCTGCCCGTCACCGCCTCGGGGCTTGTTCTGCCTTGCGGCGCAAGCGCAGTGTGGAGAAGATAAAAATGAGCGAGAAGTTTATTGAATTTAAAAATGTAACTTATACCTATGAGCCGGAGGAGCAAGGCGAAGCCAAGCCCTCTCCGGCACTTTGCAATATAGACCTCACCGTCAACCGCGGCGAATTTATAGCCGTCCTCGGTCATAACGGCTCCGGCAAGAGCACTCTTGCAAAGCTGACAAACGCCATATTGGTGCCCGAGAGCGGCACAGTTACCGTTGACGGCATCGACACTTCGGATGAGGACAGGCTCACGGATATCCGCCGCAAGGTTGGCATGGTGTTTCAGAATCCCGATAACCAGATAGTCGCAACTATTGTTGAGGACGATGTGGCGTTCGGACCCGAGAATCTCGGCGTAGCCCCCGATGAGATACGCCGCAGGGTCGACGATGCCCTCAAGGCGGTCGGAATGTACGATTACCGCCTGCGCGAGCCGCATAAGCTCTCCGGCGGTCAGAAGCAGCGCGTGGCTATCGCCGGCATAATCGCCATGCAGACGGGCTGCATCGTGCTCGATGAACCTACGGCGATGCTCGACCCGCGCGGCAGGCGCGAAGTGTTTGAAACAGTCCGCCGTCTGAACCGCGAGATGGGCATAACCGTCCTTTTTGTTACGCATTTCATGGACGAGGCAGTCAAGGCTGACCGCGTCATAATTATAGATTCCGGGCGACTCTGCCTCGACGGCACGCCGCGCGAGGTGTTTTCCCAGACCGATGTCCTGCGCCGCTGCGGACTCGATGTGCCGCAGAGCACCGAGCTGTGCCACCGCCTGATCGAAAAGGGGATAGATCTGCCCGGCGATATCCTTGACGCCGACGAGTGCGTCGAGGCGCTTTCAAAAATAATGGAGGTGAGCCGATGACAGTGCTTGAAACAGAAAATCTCACCCACTATTATGAAAACGGCATGGCTGGAGCCGTCGCCGCTATCGAGAATATAAACGTGAAGTTTGAAAAGGGCGAAATAGTCGGAATAATCGGTCATACCGGCTCCGGCAAGAGCACCCTTCTTCAGCATCTAAACGGACTTTTGAAGCCCGATTCCGGCAGAGTTCTGCTCTGCGGCGAGGATATCAATAAAGACAAGCGCACCCTGCGCGCCGCAAGGTTCAGGGTGGGGCTTTGCTTCCAGTATCCTGAGTATCAGCTCTTTGAGGAGACTGTCTATAAAGATATCTCGTTCGGACCGAAAAATATGGGACTCGACAGCGCGGAGATTGACCGCCGCGTGCGCCGAGCCGCCGAATTTGTCGGGCTTAGCGAAGAGCATCTGAAAAAATCTCCCTTCGATCTTTCGGGCGGCGAAAAACGCCGCGCCGCAATAGCTGGCGTTATGGCGATGGAGCCCGAAGTGCTCATTCTCGATGAGCCTACCGCGGGACTCGACCCGCGCGGCAGAGAGGTCATTCTCTCGCTTGTCCGCACTTATCGCGAGCAGACGGGGAGCACCGTTATCCTCGTTTCCCACAGCATGGAGGATGTCGCCAAAACCGCCGACAAGGTTCTGGTGCTCAACCATTCCCATGTTGCGATGTTCGGCACCGTGCCCGAGGTCTATTCCCGCACGGACGAGCTCGAAGAGATGGGGCTCACTGTTCCGCAGATAACAAAAATATTCAGAGCGCTGCATGACAGGGGCTTTGATGTCTCTCCGTCCGTGTTTACGGTAAGTCAGGGCGCGGACGAGCTCATGCGCTATTTTGAGGGGAGGGGAACGGTATGATAAGCGATATCACTATCGGCCAGTATTATTCCGGCACCTCCGTCATCCACCGCATGGACGCGCGCATGAAATTTGTGCTCACAATGGCGCTTATAGTCATTCTCTTCGTGTGCAGGAATTTCTATTCCCTCGCGCTCGGACTCGTTTTTGTCGTGGCGACTCTCCTGCTTTCAAAAGTTCCGATGAAGATGATGTGGCGCAGCATAAAGCCGCTCGTTATTCTTATGCTCTTCACCGCCGTCATCAATGTCTTTTATAATCGCGGCGGCGAGACACTCGTCTCGTTCTGGAAAATAACCATAACTACCACAGGCGTTTATACCGCGATATTCACTACCGTGCGTATAATCCTGCTCGTTGTCGTCAGCTCGCTGCTGACTTATACAACCACGCCCACTATGCTCACCGACGCACTGGAGCGTCTGCTCTCGCCCTTGAAGGTGATAAAAGTGCCGGTGCATACTCTCGCCATGATAATGACGCTCGCCCTGCGCTTTATCCCCGTGCTTATCGAGGAGATCGAGCGCATAATGAACGCGCAGAAAGCGCGCGGAGCGGATCTTGAAACAGGCGGACTTATAAAGCGCGCTAAGGCACTTATACCGATATTGATTCCGCTGTTTATCTCGTCGTTCCGCCGCGCATATGAGCTGGCATTCGCCATGGAGTGCCGCTGCTACACGGGCGGCGAGGGCAGAACACGCATGAAGCAGATGAAGCTCGCCGCGCGAGATTTTGTCGCCCTCGGTGTCACGGCCGCTCTGCTCGCGGCTGTAATAGTCCTCAATCATTATCTCGGGCATCTTATCTGATCGGAGTGAAGGCTTTGAAGAATCTGCTCTTTACCCTGCGCTATGACGGCACGGATTATCACGGCTGGCAGGTGCAGGAAAATGCGAATACGGTTCAGCAGACCTTTCAGGATGCCGCCGAGCGTATCTGCGGAGTCCGCGACAATGTCATAGGCTGTTCGCGAACGGATTCCGGCGTCCACGCCGATATGTATTGCTGCAATATGCGCACCGAGTCGTCTCTTTCGCCCGAGAAGTGGAAGAGCGCGATGAACGGCGTTCTGCCGCACGATATCGCCGTGACCGACTGCCGCGAAGTGCCGTTTGAGTTTCACGCGCGCTATGACTGCTCCGGCAAGCGATATGTCTACAGGATCTGGAACGCGCAGGAGCGCAATCCTTTTATTTCGAGATATTCTTATCACTATAAATATCCGCTCGATGCGGATTTTCTGAACCGTCAGGCGTCGCAGATGCTCGGAACCCACGATTTCTCGGCGTTCTGCGCGGCGGGTGCAAGCACGGTAGACAATGTCCGCACTTTGACCCGCGCCGAGGTCGTGCGCCGGGGCGACGAAGTGCTGATGTACTTCGAAGCGGACGGCTTTCTCTATAATATGGTCAGAATAATGGTTGGCACGCTTCTCGATATTTCGAGGGGCAGGATAGCGGCAGATACGCTGCCTGATATAATTTCATCACGCAGCAGAGACAGAGCGGGGGCGACTGCGCCCGCCTGCGGACTCTGTCTTGAGCAGGTTTTCTATAACGGCAAAGACTAAAAAACGGGGGTGCGGCAAGTTGGCAGAGAAAAAGGGCAAGAAGAAAAACAGCGCAAAGAAGCTCATAAGCGGACTCCTTGCGAAGAAAAAGGCGGATAAACCCGCACAAAACGGCAAAAAGAAAACAAAAAATTCCAAGCGCGAGACGATAATAATTGTTATATTGACTCTGCTTGCGGTCGGCGCGGTCGTGTTTTTCGCCGCGCGTTCGTTTGGCGGCATGAAATATAACGATGTCGAGGATTCGGCAAAGCAGCTGATATCAGCGTCCGGCACGGGAGCGGGATATCCATATAAAATAAGCTCGGCGGATGTGCTCGATATGACGCCGTTCAAGTCGAATATCGCCCTGCTGACCCGCGATTCCGTCGTCGTGCTCAATTCCTCCGCCAAAGAAGTCGCGCGCCTTGAACATAACTATTCCGACCCGGATATGGCGGTCTATAAAGGCAGAGCGCTTGTCTATGACCGCACCTCAGGCGATTTCACTTTGATGAATTCGAGCAAGATTCTGGGCGACGGCAACACGGGCTCGCCTATCTACACCGCCGCCATGGGCAAGGACGGCACAATAGCGTTCTCGCTCAAAACCTCCGCAGCCCAGAGCGAGCTGTGCGTATATAATCACAAGTTAGAAAAGATATTCGCATGGGAGTGCGCGCAGGAGAAGATATTCGATATCTCGATAGCGCCCAACGGCAAGAGCGCCGCGCTGATACTCGTCGGCTCCGAAAACGCCGTTACATATTCGCGCCTCGTCGTGCTGAGTTTCAAAAAAGATAATCCTGTAGTCATCGACATAAAATATGACAACACATTGCTTTTCGATGTCATATATAATTCGAGTACAAGCATAATAGCTTATTCGACCGATTTCAAAACGACCGTGACGAAAAAAGGTCACAAAGAGGATTACTCTTTCGGCAGCAATACTCTGGCTCACGAGTCCGCGTCGGATTCGGGCAGAAGCGCCGTCGTGCTCTATGAATATGCCAACGAAGAGAAGCCGAAGGTCGTGGCTTTCGACAGGCGCTCAAAGCTTCTGTTCGAGCGCAGCTTCGACAAGAAAATTTATGCGCTCACCTGCACCGATAAATATGTCGCCGTGCTGTTTGACGACGGCGTTGAGCTGATATCTTCAAGCGGCGAGACCGCAAAGACCGTCTCCGCCGGCAAAAACGGCAAAAGGGTTATTTGCGCGGGCAGCGACGTGTATGTGCAATATGCGTCAAATATCACAAAAAATTAACAACCGCTTAATAATAAAAGGTTTGCCACTGTGCATAGCGTGTGATATAATTGAAAAAACAGCGAACAGGGGGGATAAGCCTTGGATTTTATAGTCGATTTTTTAATAGTCGCGGTGTTTGCGCTGTGCATTTTCGTCGGCGTCAAAAACGGGCTTATCCGCTCGATAATCGGACTTGTCGTGGTCGCCGCGGCGGCTGCGCTCGCCGTGTGGCTGAGCGAACCTGTCGCAAGCGGTATATATAACCTGTTCATAAAAAAGAGCCTTGAAACTGCCGTGGCGGCTCAACTGCCCGATATGTCCTCGGCTCAGCTCACCTCGCAGAATGTGCAGGAAGTTATATCTTCTTTGCCCGCCGCCATTGTCAAAGCGGCTCAGAGCATGGGCGTTGATATCGCCGCGATATCCGAAAAGGCGGGCTCTGTCGATCTGAGCGCGTCGAATATCGCCGCCGAAATCTGCGACAGCGTCGCGAAGCCTATCGCTGTCGCCGTACTCAAAGTTTTGAGCTTCGCCGTCATTTTCTTTGTCTGCGACTTCTTTCTTCAGATTGCCGCCAAGGCTGTCTGCAAGCTGTTTGAACTGCCCGTTATCCGCTCCGTCAACCGCACTCTCGGCGGTGTTTTCGGGGCTTTGAAGGGCGTGTTCGTCGCCGTGTTTGCCTGTCTACTGCTCGATGCCGCCGCGTCCTTTGCGCCCGGCACGCAGTTCGCCTCGGCAGTCGGCGCATCCAAACTCGTGAGTTTGATCGTTTCAACCGATATATTTTCGCGGCTGATAACGGTTTGATATTTCCGTCCCCGCACAGGGAGGAACATATTTGAGGAGGATAACTATGGTAAAAAATCTGTTTAAGGGCTGTCTGACTGTCCCGAATCTGCTCTCGCTTATAAGAATCTTTCTTATACCCGCATTCGCCGTGCTCTATTATAAAGGTCATATCGGCTGGGCAGTGCTCATGCTCGCGCTTTCCGGCATCAGCGATTTCCTTGACGGAAAAATCGCCCGCCGCTTCAATCAGGTCAGCGAGCTCGGAAAGATACTCGATCCCGTCGCAGATAAGCTGACTCAGATAACGATCGCAGTTATGCTCTACATAGCTTTCCGCAGCTGCAACGATCAGCTGATGGTCGCTTTCAGCTGGGTGTTTCTCGTGTTCCTCGCCAAAGAGGCGGTCATGGTTATCGGCGGAGCTATAATGATAGCCTGCGGCATCAAGCCCGGCGCAGCCGAGATATACGGCAAGGTCGCAACCTTCGTGTTCTATCTCGTTATGCTCGTCATAATCGGCTTCGGCCCCGAGATAGGCGCATTCAGAAATTATTGGACTCTGCCCGACCCCGTTCTCATGGTACTTGTCATAATTTCGGCAATACTTACTATAGTTGCTTTCGCAAGCTATATGCCCGCGACCTACAGACAGGTGAAAGAAAAGCACCAAAGCAGAATGGAAGCAAAGGGCAAAAAATAAACAATCGGAATCCGCAAATGAACCGTGTCAGCGATGTTTAATCATATGCGTTCCGATAAAAGTCAAATCAGAATCCCGGAGATTATTTAAATGAAAAAGATGATGTGTTCCAGGTGCGGCAAACGCCCTGCAATGTTCTTCATAACCAAGGTCGAGGGCAACGAGACCAAGCAGGAAGGACTCTGCATGAAATGCGCCATGGAAATGAATATAGGACCCATAAAACAGATAATGGAGAGCATGGGCATCTCGGAGGACGAGGTGGATTCCGTCAGCGACCAGTTTGATGAGCTGTTCGGCGAGGACGGAACAGGCTTCATGCCCGGCGGCGCGGGAACTCTTCCTTTCATGAACCAGTCCGAGCAGGACGACGATGAAGAGGACGAGGACTCCGACGGCGAGGAAGAAATCGACGAGGGCGACAGCGACGATAACAAACCACAGGTCGGTCCGTTCGGCATCCCCGTTATCAACGCCAAGGGTCCGGGCGAAAAGAAAAAGGGCAAGAAGAAAAAGGGGAGAAAGTTCCTCTCGCTCTATTGCACGGATCTTACGGAAAAAGCCCGCGAGGGTAAAATAGACCGCATCATCGGACGCGATAACGAGATTTACCGCGCGGTGCAGATCCTCTGCCGCCGCTCGAAGAACAACCCCTGCCTTATCGGCGAACCCGGCGTCGGCAAGACCGCTATAGCCGAGGGACTTGCCCTGCGCATAGCAAACGGCGAAGTTCCCGCGAAGCTCGCCAAAAAGGAAATACACCTGCTCGACCTCACCGCCCTTGTCGCCGGCACTCAGTTCAGAGGTCAGTTCGAGAGCCGTATAAAGGGTCTTATAGACGAGGTCAAAAAAGAGGGCAATATAATCCTGTTTATCGATGAGGTGCATAACCTCGTCGGTACGGGCGATGCGGAGGGTTCGATGAACGCCGCGAATATTCTGAAGCCCGCCCTTTCGAGAGGCGAGATACAGATAATCGGCGCAACGACCTTCACCGAATACAGAAAATATATCGAGAAGGACGCCGCCCTTGAGCGCCGCCTTCAGCCGATAAAGGTCGAGGAGCCGTCGATAGAGGAGACCTATCAGATGCTCGTCGGCATCAAGGACTATTACGAAAATTTCCACAAGGTCACTATAAGCGACTCGCTCGTCCACAGAGCGGTTGTGCTCTCTGAGCGCTATATAAACGACCGCTTCCTGCCCGATAAGGCTATCGATCTGCTCGACGAGGCCTGCACCTGTGCGAACCTCAGAAACAAGAGCATCAGCGATCTCGAGACCGCCGAGGATGACCTCAAGGCTCTCAACGACCGCCAGCAGGCGATGATGGAGGAGACGGAGAACACCGACTACGAGGGACTGCTCAAAGTCAAGAGCAGCATAGCCGCCAAGGAGAAGGATATCGAGGCGTTGAAGCCTCTCGCCGCCGACAATGCGGTGACTGAGAGCGACATCGCCAGAGTTATCCAGCTCTGGACAGGCATCCCTGCAAATAAGATAATGGAGAGCGACCTTACCCGCCTTGCCGATATGGAACAGCATCTCAAAGCGAAGCTTATCGGCCAGGATGAGGCAGTCGAGCTCGTCTGCGCCGCGATAAAGCGCGGCAGAGTGCAGATTAATCCGCGCCGCCGTCCGTCGTCGTTTATCTTCGTCGGACCGACCGGAGTCGGCAAGACCGAGCTTGTAAAATTGCTCTCTCAGGAGCTGTTCAACACTCCCGAGACGCTTATCCGCCTTGATATGTCCGAGTTCATGGAGAAGCACTCCGTCTCGCGTATCATCGGCTCGCCGCCCGGCTATGTCGGCTATGACGAGGCGGGTCAGCTGACCGAAAAAGTCCGCAGAAAGCCCTATTCAGTTATACTCTTCGATGAGATAGAGAAAGCGCATCCCGATGTTATGAACATCCTGCTCCAGATACTTGACGAGGGCAGAATAACTGATGCGCAGGGCAGAACAGTGAGCTTTGAAAACACGATAATCATCATGACCTCCAACGCCGGCAGCGAACGCCGCGAGGGCGTCATGGGCTTTGCGAAGAATCAGAGCGATGCCAATAAAGAAAAGGCACTCAAGGCACTCAGAGAGTTCCTGCGCCCGGAGTTTATCGGCAGAGTTGACGAGATAGTCGTCTTCAACGACCTGACCCCGGAGAATCTTGAGCAGATATCGAATCTCATGCTCACCGAGCTTGTCGAGCCTCTGCGCGACAAGGGCATCGCGTTCTCGTGGGATGAGAGCGTGCCGAAGCTTATCGCCTCGATGTCCGAGGGCGGTCTGCGCGGAGCGCGCGACCTGAGGAACAATATCAGGCGGCAGGTTGAGGATAAGATAGCCAACGCTATCGTTGACCACGCTTCGTCTCCGCTGAGCGAAGTCCGCGCCTTTGTCGAGGACGAAAAAATAGTTATCGACGCAAAATGATAATCGGGGACTGTCCGCGCGGCAGTCCCTTGTTTTATAAAAGTGAGGAATACTATGGATATTTGGGGAAAACTCTGTGCCGCCGCACAGGAGCAGTATCATCCCGGCGATGTTTCGCCGTTTATCTATGCGCACCATGTCGTCTGCGCGCTTGAGAGCGAAAACGGCGAGATATATACCGGCTTTTGCATCGAGAGCTGCAGCGGCGTTATGGATCTGTGCGCCGAGCGTGTCGCCGCGCTCAATATGTATCTGCAAAGCGGTCAGACCGTTGTCAAGAGACTCATCGCTTTCCGCGACCGTCCGCCTTACGGAGGCGGCAGCGGAATGCCCTGCGGCGCGTGCCGCGAGTTCTTCTTGCAGCTGTCCGATAAGAATCGCGATATGCAGATAATGACCGATTATGACAGGCGCGAAACCGTCACTTTGGGCGAGCTTATGCCCGCATGGTGGGGCGACGAGCGCTATGAAAACGCAGACGGGGAGGCGGCAAAATGAAAGTTCTGACTTCATCGCAGATGTTTTCTGCGGAGCAGGCACAGGTAAACAGGGGAATGAGCTTTACGCGCCTTATGGAAAACGCCGGCAGCGCTTGCGCAAGGGAGATAAGAGAGCGCTTTGCCTCTCTTGAGCAGTCGCGCGGACTTGTGTGCGTGCTCTGCGGAAAGGGCAAGAACGGCGGCGACGGCTTTGTTATCGCACGCAAGCTTGCACTTGCGGGCTTTAATGTCGCCGTTACGGAGGCTTTCGGCGAGCCTACCGCCGAGGACTCTATACTCATGCGCGAAAAAGCTGTCGAAACAGGGCTTGTCCCGGAGTTCTTCTGGGGAGAGGAAAACGCTGAAAATTCAATTGAATCTGCTGCCGTGATAGTCGATGCCGTGTTCGGCACGGGCTATAAATACAGAGAGGACGAGCGGGTGAGAGCGGTCTTTGAGGCTGTCAACGCTTCGCCAGCAAAAGTCGTTTCAATCGATGTCCCGAGCGGACTCGAGAGCAACAACGGCGATGTGCCGGGCAGCTGCATAAAAGCGGATATCACAATAGCCGTGTCGTGTATGAAGCCCGTCCATGTGCTGAAGCCCGCGCGCGTGCTCTGCGGCGAAATAATAACCGTCGCGATAGGCATCGATGACGATATAATCGACGGCATTGAGGACGATACCCTCGCCGTGCTGACTCCCGCCCAGGCGAAAAAGATATTCCCGCGCCGTGACCTGATGGCAAACAAAGGCACATTCGGGCGCGCTCTGAGCGTTTGCGGCAGCCGCAATATGCAGGGCGCGGCAGTGCTTGCCGCCTCGTCGGCGCTTAGATGCGGAGCGGGTCTTGTAACTTCCGCGTTTCCCGATGCCGCATATAACGCGATAGCCCCGAAACTCACCGAATCATTGCTTCTGCCACTGCCGTCAAACGAGGCGGGAACTTTCTCGTCCGGCGCGATACCCGCGCTGCTCGAACAGGCTGAAAAATCCTCGGCTGTGCTCGTCGGATGCGGTCTTGGGCTCAATCTCCATACAAAAGAACTCGTCTCGGCGCTCGTGCAGAACTGCACAAAGCCCATGATTATAGACGCCGACGGCATAAATGCGCTCGCCGCAAATATAGATATACTGAAAAATATCAAAGCTCCCGTTATCCTCACTCCGCACCCCGGCGAGATGTCCCGCCTTACCGGCATGAGTATCGCCGATATCGAGCGCGACCGGGTGAATGTCGCCCGCCGTTTCGCCGATGAATATGGCGTTGTGCTCCTGCTCAAGGGCGCGAGCACGGTGATAGCCGGCGCGGGCAGGCGCGATGCGTATATCAACGTCACCGGCAATCAGGGCATGGCAAAGGGCGGCAGCGGAGATATGCTCTCGGGTATTATTCTCGCGCTTCTCGCTCAGGGCGTGTATCCGTTTGACGCGGCGGTGCTCGGCGCATATATCCACGGTGCCGCCGGAGATGCCGCGGCGCGCGAACTGTCGCTCTCGTCGATGCTCGCCTCGGACTGCATAGCCGCTCTGCCGCGCGTGCTGCGAACCCTGGAGAGGTAACGGGCAATTGGAGTGATAGCTTGAAACGAATTTTTCCGTTTATCTTAAGCTTGCTGCTTGTTTTGTCTCTTCTCGGATGCAAAAACGTACCTTTGAAAAACAGCAAAGACCGGCCGCCGGATATCCCGACTGCGTTCACAGCCGATTTGTATATCATAAACGGCGAGCGCGAGTATGAGGCAAAGTACGATCAGACTTCGCTCACCGAAGCTCAGCTTGAGTTCACTTCCCCGGCAACCGTTCGCGGCCTGAAAGTGAAGCTCAGCGGCTCGACCTGCACATTCAGCTACGGCAATCTGACTTTTTCTGCGGATCTCTCATCTCTGCCGCAGAGCGGGGTGGGCGAGCTGATAACCAAAACGCTCAAAACCTCATCCGACACGGCGAATACACATACCGTACATATGGGCGACGCATGGGAGACGAAAGGCACCGTCTCGGGCGTGGATTTCACTCTGCGACGCGGCGATAACGGCTTGCCGCAGAGCCTTGAAATACCGAAAGCTCTGCTGACTGCGGAGTTTCGCAATGTCTCACCCAAATAAAAAACAGGACATATAATGGACTGACTTGAAATTTTTGCTCCCCGAATAACAAGTTAATGTTTAATCGCGCTTTTGTCAGGCAAAAATACTCTTGCCGGACAATAAAAACGGAGAGTGATTAAAAATGACAGTAAAACGGGGAGATATATACTACGCTGATCTGAGTCCCGTCGTCGGCTCCGAGCAGGGCGGGATAAGACCCGTGCTGATAGTTCAGAACGATGTCGGCAACCGCTTCAGCCCGACGGTCATAGCCGCGGCGATAACCAGCCAGAAGTATAAGACCAACCTTCCCACTCATATAAGAGTCAATGCGGACGGCTGCGGACTTGCCAAGGATTCGATAGTCCTGCTCGAACAGGTGCGCACGCTCGACAAAAAGCGCCTCAAGGAAAAGATGGGCGCGCTCGGCGGCGCGGATATGGGCAGGGTGGATCAGGCTCTTTCCGTCAGCCTCGGAATCAGAGAAACGGACGTCTAACATAGAAACGGATATCGGCCGGGAGAGAGCTTCTCTTCCGGCTCGCTTTTTCTGTGAACCAAACAAATTAATCTGCCTTTGTATGGCGCGGCAACCTCGATGACCCGATGCCGCATGAGCGGTACGAAATCTTTTCAATATCGCTTCTGCTCCGCTCCATTTTTCCCGTTCTTCAAATCCTTCTGCCGTCCCGCTGAAAATATTAAAAAAAGCTTCCCAAAACTTCAAAAAAAGTCAAAAAGGTATTGGAACTTTTGCCCAAATCTATTATAATATAATCCGTATGCACTATCATTTCTTGAATTGGAGAACTACAGGAGAGAAGTATGGGTAAATATTCCGTTTCACTCAAAAAAGTAGTGGAAGATAATTCACTCGGGATACTTTATGCGCCCAAGCCCGTCGAGGATGTCTATGTCACCTCGCAGGATGTCAACCGTCCAGGGCTTATGCTCGCAGGCTACAGCGCGTATTTCGATGCCGAGCGTATCCAGTTCCTCGGTCTCGCCGAGATGAACTATATTTCGAGCCTCGATGAGGATGCAGCCGCGGCGAGCATGGAGCGGCTGATGGCGACCGAACCCGTCGCCGTCGTTATCACCCGTTCGCTCGAGTGCCCGGATAAGCTGCGCGAATATGCGCAGAAATATTCCGTGCCAATCCTGACAAGCCCGGATTCCACTTCCGGCTGTATGTCAACTCTTATATCATATCTGAGCGTCGAGCTCGCCCAGCGTATCACGCGCCACGGCGTGCTTGTCGAAGTCAGCGGCGAGGGTGTCCTGATCCTCGGCGACAGCGGCGTCGGCAAGAGCGAGACTGCCCTTGAGCTTATAAAGCGCGGCCACCGACTGATAGCGGACGACGCAGTCGAGATCCGCCGTGTCTCCTCGAGGACGCTCGTCGGCAGTGCGCCGGATAATATACGCCACTTTATCGAGCTGCGCGGCGTCGGCATAATAAACGCCCGCAGAATATTCGGTATGGGCGCTGTCAAAATGACCGAGAAAATCGATATGGTCGTCCAGCTCGAGCCGTGGGATAACGAAAAGGTCTATGACCGCCTCGGTCTCGATAACGAGTATGTCGAGATACTCGGCATAAATATTCCGCTGACCGTCGTCCCCGTCAAACCCGGACGAAACCTTTCGATAATAATCGAAGCGGCGGCGATGAATAACAGGCAAAAGAAAATGGGCTATAATGCGGCGCGCGAGCTGCTGCATTCGCTCGGCATGACGGATGATATAGTTCCCGAGAAGAAGGAACTTGAAGTCTGGCATGATTTCTGATATAAAAAGACAGGGAAAGAGAAACTGTCTATCTGGAGGTAAAAAAATGTACAGAGTTGGAGTCGATCTCGGCGGCACGAATATCGTTGCCGGCGTCATCAATGAAGAAATGAAAATCATCGGCAGAGGCAAGCTCAAGACAAATTGCCCCCGCGCGGCGGAAGCCATTCTTGAGGATGTTGCCAAGGCTGTCGAGGCTGCTGTTATAGATGCGGGCATCACCATGAACGATGTCGTCAGCGTAGGTATCGGAACCCCCGGTTCGGTCAACAAGAAGAACGGCGTTATCGAATATGCGAATAACCTCGCTTTCGATAATGTTCCCGCGCGCGATATCCTCGAGTCGAGACTCAAGAAGACAATTTATCTCGACAACGACGCGAACTGCGCCGCACTCGGCGAAGCAAAGGCGGGCGCTGGCAAGGGCGTCAGCAACTTTGTCGCCATCACTCTCGGAACCGGAGTCGGCAGCGGTATTGTCATAGACGGCAAGCTCGTCACCGGCGTCAACGATGCAGCAGGAGAGATGGGTCATATGGTCATCGTCGCGGACGGCGAACCCTGCACCTGCGGACGCAGAGGCTGCTGGGAGAGCTATTCTTCCGCCACCGCGCTTATCCGCCAGACTAAAGATGCCATGCGCCACGATCCCTATACCGCCATGTGGGATCTCGTCGGTAACAACATCAGCCGCGTCAACGGCAGAACTTCTTTTGATGCCATGCGTGCAGGCGACGAGACTGCGAAGAAGGTCGTCAACCAGTATATTTTCTATCTCGCAGCCGGTATAACGAATGTCGTCAATGCCCTTCAGCCCGATATGATCTGCATCGGCGGCGGCATCGGCCATGAAAAAGAGAACCTGCTCGTTCCGCTGAGAAAGATGGTCGAGCGCGAGAGATACAGCATCCATGCAAAGGTTCAGACTCAGATAATCTCTGCCGAACTCGGCAACGATGCCGGACTCATCGGTGCCGCTCTGCTTGACAGATAAATAAACGCCGCCAGTGCGGCCGACATATTGGAGATATTATGAATAATATCGAAGCGTTGGAAAAATACGCCCTCTCGCTCGAATGCAGTGCCGAGCGCGGAGTGTCAATGAAAAATTATACGAGCTTTAAAGTCGGCGGCCCCGCTGAGCTGTTCCTCTCTCCCGAGGACGCCGGGCAGACCGCCAAGCTTGTCCGCTTCTGCGAAAAAGAGGATATCCCGGTGTTCGTCCTCGGCAAGGGCAGCAATGTCCTCGTCAGCGACAAGGGCATAAAGGGCGCCGTTATATTCACCGGCAAACAGTGCGGGATAACCCTGACCGATGAAAACACCGTTCGCGCCCAGAGCGGCGCGAGCCTCGCCCAGCTTTGCTCCTTTGCGCTCGAAAATTCGCTCTCGGGTCTCGAGTTTGCTTATGGCATACCCGGAACCGTCGGCGGCGCAGTGTTCATGAACGCCGGAGCTTACGGCGGCGAGATGAAGGATGTGCTCATAAACAGCGAATATGTCTCGCCCGACGGAACTGCCGGCGAGCTTGACAACGAGGCTATGCAGCTCTCTTATCGCCACAGCGCATATGAGGACAGCGGCCTTGTCATAACCGCCGCCTCCGTTCGCCTGACTCCCGGCGACCCGGAGCAGATAAAAAATACCATGCACGATATCATTTCCCGCCGCAGGGATAAGCAGCCGCTTGAATACCCCAGCGCGGGCAGCACATTCAAGCGCCCCGAGGGTCATTTTGCGGGCGCGCTCATTGAACAGTGCGGACTCAAAGGCGTCAGCGTCGGCGGGGCGCAGGTCAGCGAGAAGCATGCGGGATTCATAATCAACCGCGGCGGCGCTACCGCGTCCGATATCCTCAGCCTTATTAAGCACGTCCAGGCGCGCGTCAAGGCTCAGACAGGCGTAACGCTCGAAACGGAGATCAGACTCATCGGCTGATTTTATAGGAGAAAATAGAATGGAGATCACCATCGTCACCGGATTGTCCGGTGCAGGAAAATCGAGAGTTGTTGATGCGCTTGAAGACATAGGCTATTTCTGCGTGGATAATATGCCGCCGAAGCTTATGCCGACCTTCGCGCAGCTTCTGCTCAATTCCCGAGAAAAAAGAGAAAAGGTCGCCATTGTTACCGATATCCGTGTCGGCGCGTCGTTCGGCGATCTGTTCAACGCCATAGTCGAGCTCAAGGAGCTCAAGTGCGACACGAAGCTACTGTTTATCGATGCCTCCGACGATGTGCTCATCCGCCGCTATAAAGAGACGCGGCGCAAGCACCCTCTGCTCGATAAATATAACGGCTCGATAAACGATGCCCTCGCCGCAGAGCGCAGCATTCTCGAGCCCGCGAAGAGTATCGCCGATTATGTTATCGACAGCTCGCACATGACACCGACCGATTGCAAGAACCGCATCTGCGAGATGTTTCTTGACAATCCCGGCAACGCTCTCAAAGTTCACTGCGTGTCTTTCGGCTTCAAATACGGCATCCCGAACGATTCCGATCTGATGTTCGATGTGCGCTGTCTGCCGAATCCTTTTTATGTTGCCGAGCTCAAACAGCATACCGGGCTTGAAGATCCCGTCAGGGACTATGTGCTCAAGTGGGACGAGGCAAGGGGACTCGAAGCGAAGCTCTGCGACCTGCTCGATTATCTTATCCCGCTTTATCGCAAAGAGGGCAAGAGCCAGCTGGTCATTTCCGTCGGCTGCACCGGCGGCAGACACCGCTCGGTCGTCTTTGCGGAATTACTGAAAGCTCATCTTGAAAAAATCGGTTGCATCGCGACCGTTCAGCACCGCGATATGAAAAAATAGGAGGAAAAACCGTGTCGTTCTCATCGGATGTCAAGCAGGAACTCGCGCAGGTGCCTGTGCTTTCGGATTGCTGCGCGCAGGCAAGAGCCTACGGAATGCTGCTCTTCGGCAGAATGTTTTCCGTCTCCGAGATATCCTTTGTCACCGAGAACGAGAATATCGCGAAGCTCTACTGCGATGTTATAAAAGAGCTTTTTGATATTACGCCGTCCGTCTCGTCGGGCGTGTCGAAATACACGGTTTCTGTTGCCGACGAAGCGGACAGAAAACGCATTCTCGAGTTTTTCGGCCACAGTGAAAGCGACATTTCTTTGCGCATCAACAGGGCGAACCTCCCCGAAGACTGCTGCTTCGGCGCGTTCCTGCGCGGCGTTTTCATCGCCTGCGGAACGATAAGCTCGCCCGAAAAAAACTATCATCTTGAGTTTTCCGTCTCGTATAAAAAGCTTTGCAACGATTTGATTCAGCTGCTTGACGAGGTCGGCTTCGCTCCGAAATATGTCAAGAGAAAGTCGAGCCATATCGTCTATTTCAAAGTCAGCGAGAAGATAGAGGAGTTCTTGACTCTCGTCGGCGCGATGAACTCGACGCTCGAACTTATGGGAATCAAGATGCATAAAGATATGGTCAACCATGTCAACAGGCGCGTTAATTTTGAAAATGCCAATTTGAGCCGCACTGTCGATGCCGCGATAGTGCAGGTTGAAGCGATAGAAAAAATAGAAAGAACCGTCGGACTCGAGAGTCTGCCCGTGCCGCTTGCCGAAATGGCGAAGCTGAGGCGGGACAACCCCGAAGTGAGTCTGAGCGAGCTTGCGGATATGACTGATCCGCCGCTCACGCGCTCGGGTGTCAATCACAGGCTCAAACGCCTCGTTGAAATCGCCGGCGGCATAGGGGGCTGACCCCGCGGAGAAGAGCTATGTCATTTACACACCTTCATCTTCATACCGAATACAGCCTGCTTGACGGCGCGTGCCGCATCGAGCAGCTTATGGACGAAGTGCAGCGCCTCGGTCAGACGAGCGTCGCCGTGACCGACCACGGCGTTATGTACGGCGTCATCGACTTTTACCGCGCGGCGAAAAAGCGCGGGATAAAGCCGATAATCGGCTGCGAGGTGTATATGGCGGCGCGCACCCGCTTTGACAAAGTTCATGCCCTCGATTCCGAGCGCTATCATCTGATACTGCTCTGCGAAAATGAAACAGGATATAAGAATCTGATAAAGCTTGTGTCGGAGGGATTCGTCACGGGCTTTTATACAAAACCGCGAATAGACCGTGAGCTCCTCGAAAAATATCACGAGGGTCTTATTGCACTTTCTGCGTGCCTCGCGGGCGAAATCCCGCGCGCCCTGCTCAGCGGCGATTACGAGGGCGCGAAGAAAAAAGCCCTCTGGTATCGCTCCGTCATGGGCGAAAACAACTTCTTCCTCGAGATTCAGGATCACGGCCTGCCCGAGCAGAGGCGTATAATCCCGATGCTCGCCCAACTGTCGAGGGAGACGAGGATTCCCCTCGTCGCCACGAACGATGTCCACTATATCTCCAAAGAGGATGCCGAGATGCAGCAGGTGCTCATTTGCATCCAGACGAACCATACCCTCGGCGAGGATACGGGTATGGAGTTCCAGACTCAGGAGTTCTATTTGAAAAGCGAGCAGGAGATGCTCTCGCTCTTCCCGGAGTACCCCGACGCGATTGAGCGGACTTCGGAGATAGCCGAACGCTGCAATGTCGAGTTCGAGTTCGGCAAAACAAAGCTGCCGCATTTCGAAGTGCCCGGGAATCAGGATCACTTTGAGTATCTTAAAAATATGGCGCAGGAGGGGATGCACCGCCGCTACGGCGAGAATATCCCCGAGGAGTATCAGAAGCGCCTCGACTATGAGCTCTCGGTCATCAGCCGCATGGGCTATGTCGACTATTATCTTATAGTCCACGATTTCATAAATCATGCGCGAAGCCGCAATATCCCCGTGGGTCCCGGCAGAGGCTCGGGAGCGGGCAGTATAACCGCCTATGCTATCGGTATAACCGGCATCGACCCGATGAAATACAGCCTGCTGTTCGAGCGCTTTCTCAATCCCGAGCGCGTCAGCATGCCCGATTTCGATGTCGATTTCTGCTACGAACGCCGAAGCGAAGTTATAGACTATGTCATTGAAAAATACGGCTCCGACCATGTCGCGCAGATAGTGACCTTCGGCACCATGGCGGCGCGCGCCGCAGTGCGCGATGTCGGCAGAGTGCTCGGCATGCCCTATAACGATGTCGATACCGTCGCGAAGCTCATCCCGCGCGAACTCGGCATAACGATAGACAAGGCGCTCAAATCGTCGGATCTCCGCGCCCTCTATGAAAACGACGAGAATGTCCGCAGACTTATTGACCTCTCGCGCAAAGTCGAGGGTATGCCGCGCCACGCCTCGACCCATGCGGCGGGCGTAGTTATAACCCGCGACACGGTCGAGAGCTATGTGCCCCTCGCGCGAAACGACGAGTCGATAGTCACGCAGTTTACTATGACCACCCTCGAGGAGCTCGGACTGCTGAAGATAGATTTTCTCGGTCTGCGAACTTTGACAGTTATAGACTATGCAAAGCGCAGCATAAAAAAACGCATCCCGGATTTCTCCGAGGATATGATAGATTACGAGGACGAAGAAGTGTTCAAAATGCTCTCGTCCGGCAAGACGGAGGGCGTGTTCCAGTTCGAATCCGCGGGTATGCGAAGCGTGCTCATGGGTCTCAAGCCGCAGAGCATAGAAGATCTGATAGCTGTTATCTCGCTCTATAGACCCGGTCCCATGGACTCGATACCCACATATATCGCGAACCGTCATGACCCGTCAAAAATACGCTACAAGACACCGATGCTCGAGGGTATACTCAAGGTCACCTACGGCTGTATGATTTATCAGGAGCAGGTCATGGAGATATTCCGCACCCTCGCGGGCTATTCCTACGGCCGCGCAGATATCGTCCGCCGCGCCATGTCGAAAAAGAAGCACGATGTCATGGAGCGCGAACGCCATAATTTCATATACGGACTCGTCAATGAGGACGGTACGGTCGAGTGCGAGGGCGCGGTGAAGCGCGGAGTTGACGAAAAGACCGCGAATGACATATTCAACGATATGTCCTCATTCGCGTCCTATGCGTTCAACAAATCCCACGCCGCCGCCTATGCCTTTGTCGCCTATACAACGGCGTGGCTCAAGTGCCATTATCCCTGCGAGTTCATGGCGGCGCTCATCAGCAGCGTGCTCGATGATACGCCGAAAGTTGCGGAATATATCGCGGAGTGCTCGCGCCTTGGTATCGAGGTCGTGCCGCCCCATGTCAATGTCAGCTCCGAGCGTTTCACGCCAAAGGACGGGAAGATATATTTCGGTCTGCTTGCCGTCAGAAATGTCGGCGCGGGCTTTATAAGAGAGATTGAACGCGAGCGCGAAACAGGCGGGGAGTTCAAATCCTTCTATTCGTTCTGTAAGCGTATGCAGGATAAGGAGTTCAACAAACGCGCGGTCGAGAGCCTCATAAAATGCGGCGCGCTCGACGGACTCGGCGCGAACCGCCGCCAGATGCTTTACGCTTTCCCGGAGATATCGGCTCAGATCGAGAACGACCGCCGCCGCAATATCGACGGTCAGCTCGGCTTCTTCGATGCCGCCCCGAGCGAAGCGCCGCAGGGCGAATATAAAATGCCGACCCTCGAAGAGATGGACAAGCGCGAATTGCTAAGACTCGAAAAAGAGATGACCGGACTCTACCTCATGGGTCACCCCATGGCGGAATACGAGCAGCTTGCCGAGCGCCTCGGCTGCGCCAATACGGCGGATCTTCGTAACGCCGATGAGGTCGGCGGCATATATAAAGATGAGTCGCGCGTTGATCTTCTCTGCATAATAACGAATGTCAGAAAAAAGATAACAAAAAACAACACGACCATGGCTTTTGTGACAGCGGAGGATGTATTCGGCTCTATTGAGGTCATAGTGTTCCCGAAAATATATGAGCGCCAGACTCAGCTCTTTACCGAGGGCAATGTAATTCTTATCCACGGCAGACTCAGCGTGCGCGAAGACGAGGAAGCAAAGCTCGTCTGCGAGTCGGCGGAGCCGTGTCCGCCTGCGGACGCGAAGAGAAAAGTCTCCGAGCAGGTGAGACAGGCTTCAAATGCTGTCACTCAGCCGCAAAAAAAGGCCGCAAAAACGCCCGGACTCTTCCTGCGCTTTGCGGGTGAAAATTGTCCCGAGATCGAGCGGGCTCAGAGAGTTCTCGACTTCTTTGACGGCAATAAGACAGTGTATTTTTACTATTGCGACACGAAAAAATATATCCGTCAGCCATATTCTCACAACGCGGATGTCAACGCGCTGATGCTCAAGGAGCTCAGGCGGATCCTCGGCGAAGAGAATGTTATTTATATCGATGACAGGCAGGGAGGACAGTGAAAATGAAAAATATAACTCCGCAAAAAAGCAACAGCTTAACGATAGACATCTGCAAGTTCCTCGGGGCATATATGGTCGTCGCGATACATACGACGCCGTGGAATCTTTTCGGCACCGGAGCGTTCAATACGGTGTATCTGAATTTTATCTACTGCGCCGTGCCCTGTTTCTTCATGGCGTCTGGCTATCTGCTCGCCGGGCGTATGGAATGGCCGCTTACGGCAAAGGATAATCTTCCGAAGGTCGCCCATGCGTTTTTCAAAATGCTCAAGCTCTATCTGCTTTGGTCGCTCGCTTATCTGCCCCTTGCAATATTCGATTACAGGCGCTCGGGTCTCGGCGTTCGCGAAGCGGCGATAAGATATATAAAAGGACTCGTTTTCAGCGGCGAACATTACGGTTCGTGGATGCTCTGGTATATGATCTCGGCAATATATGCGCTCGGGATTATCTATCTTCTCTTAAAAATAAAGGTCAACCCCTGGGCAATAACCGCGCTCGGACTTGTGTTCATTCTCTGCGGAGCGGCTCTCGATATGCTCTCCGGCACAACGAACGATATCTCGCCCGCGATAAACTTTATCAGAAAGCTCATGTGGTCGACTACCGGCAACGGAAAGGTGTTCCGCGGTCTGTTCTATATTTCGTTCGGCATGCTGCTCACGAAGATAAAAATACCCGTGTGGGCGGATGTTTTGATCACTCTCTGCGGCTTCGCCGGGTGCGTGGCGTTCAACAAATATACCGGATTTTTTGTTATTCTCTGCGCTGTCGGACTTTTCGGAATAATAATATCCGTGAAAGTGCCGTATGTTGCGGACAGAAAAATACTCAGGCGCGCGAGCATGATAATATATTTCATGCACCTTTATGTCTATATGATTCTCGTGCTGCGTTTCGGCATGCACAGCGGAAAACGGGCATTTTTAGCAGTTGCCCTGATAACAACGGCGATCGCTTTTGCATATATTGCAATTTGCGACCTCATAAAACGAAAAAATGCGGTAAAATGCAAAGAAAAAGCTTAATTTTGCAGAAAAATTGTATTTTTATTTGACTTTGATTCGATAAAAGTGTATTATATAAAAACAGTGTTTACTAATTAACAGGAATAAGATCATAAACAACGACGGAGGAATGACGATGAAGAGCATAGCAGTGCTTACAAGCGGCGGAGACGCGCCGGGTATGAATCCCGCTGTACGCGCAGTCGTGCGTACGGCCTGTCAGAGAGGTATCAAAGTTTACGGTGTTGACAGAGGATACACCGGACTTATAAAAGGCGATATACATGAGATGAACCTCCGCTCCGTGTCCGATATAATCACGAGAGGCGGCACGATTCTCTATTCCGCAAGATGCCCCGAGTTCAAGACCGAAGAGGGACTTCAGAAAGCCGTTGCAACCTGCAAAAAGTTCGGCATCGACGGCATGGTCATCATCGGCGGCGACGGCTCATTCAGAGGCGCAAGGGATCTTTCTCTGCGCGGCATTCCGTGCATCGGACTGCCCGGAACTATCGACAACGATATCTCCTGCACCGATTATACAATAGGTTATGACACCTGCCTTAACACCATCGTTCAGATGGTCGACCGCATCCGCGACACTTCCGAGTCTCACGACCGCTGCACGGTCGTCGAGGTCATGGGACGCGGCGCAGGTTATCTTGCACTTGAAGCAGGTATCGCTGTCGGCGCAACGTCGATAATCGTGCCCGAGGTCGAGTACGATATCGAGCGCGATGTTATCGCGCGTATCCGTGAGTTCCAGAAGACCGGCAAGAAGCACTTTATAGTTATCGTTGCCGAGGGCGTCGGCGGAACCGCTGAGATAGCAAAGAAAATCGAAGCTGAGACCGGCGTCGAGTCGAGAGCAACCATTCTCGGCCATGTCCAGCGCGGCGGCTCGCCGACTGCGAGAGACAGGATAATGGCAAGCCAGATGGGCTCGCGCGCCGTTGATCTGCTCACTCAGGGCATAGGCAACAGAGTTGTCGGCATAAAGGACAATAAGATAGTCGATTTCGATATCTTCGAGGCTCTTAAAATGACCAAGACCATAGATATGAAAGACTATGAGCTTGCGCACGAAATCTCCATATAAAGGTGTAATATGAGCATAGAAAAACTGATTTCTTTAAGACAGCAGATAATCAAAAAAGACTTCAGTCGGATGAATGATATGCAGCTTGAAGCGGTCCTTACTACCAAAGGACCGCTTTTGGTACTTGCGGGAGCGGGCAGCGGAAAGACCACCGTGCTCGTCAACCGTATCGTCAACCTCGTCAAATACGGCGAGGCTTATTATTCCTCCGACTTTTCCCGCCCGATACGCGAGGGCGACGAGGCGCTGCTTGAAAACTATCTCGCAGGCGACACGAGCCTTTTCGAAGCGGAGGATCTTTTGAGCGTCCGTCCCGCGAAGCCGTGGCAGATTCTCGCGATAACATTCACCAATAAAGCCGCAGGCGAGCTCAAGGAGCGAATCTGCAAGGCTCTCGGCGAAGACGGCAACGATGTTTGGGCGAGCACATTCCACTCGACCTGCGCCAAGATTCTGCGCCGCCACGCCGATGAAATAGGCTATACGCATAATTTCACTATCTACGACTCCGACGACTCCAAACGCGCCGCCAAGGAGTGCATAAAGCGCCTCGGATATGACGAGAAGATGATTCCCGTCAAGTCCGTGCTCGCCGAGATAAGCCGCGCCAAGGACGAGCTGATTACCCCCGCCGAGTTCATTTCGACGAACCAGGCGGATATACGCCTGAAGAAGATAGGCGAGGTCTATGAGGAATATCAGAAGTTTCTCAGGGCGGCGGACGCCATGGATTTTGACGATTTGATAGTCAACATGGTGAAGCTCCTCAAAACGAACAAGGAGACCCGCGAATACTATCAGAACCGCTTCAAATACATAATGGTCGATGAGTATCAGGATACAAACCACGCGCAGTATGTGCTCACTGCACTTCTCGCGGCAGGGCACGAGAATATATGCGTCGTCGGCGATGACGATCAGAGTATATATCGCTTCCGCGGCGCGACTATTGAAAATATCCTGAGCTTTGAAAAGCAGTATAAGAACGCAAAGGTTATCCGCCTCGAGCAGAACTACCGCTCGACTCAGACGATACTTGACGCCGCCAACGCCGTTATCGCGAACAACGAACAGCGAAAGGGCAAGAATCTCTGGACGGATAACGGACAGGGCGCGAAAATCGAGTTCTATGTCGCCGAGGACGAGATGGCGGAGAGCCGCCATGTTGCTGATACGATTGTCTCCAATGTCGCCGACGGCGAGGAGTGGAACGACCACGCGGTGCTCTACCGAATGAACGCGCAGTCGAACCTTATCGAGCAGTCGTTCATCAGGAGCGGCATACCGTACAGAATGATAGGCGGCCACAGATTCTATGACCGTAAAGAGATAAAAGACGCCATGGCGTATCTCTATGTTGTCAACAACACGGCGGACGAGATAAGGCTCAGAAGAATAATCAACGAGCCCAAGCGCGGAATCGGCGAGACTTCGCTCAATGCTGTTTTTGAGATAGCGAACGGACTCGGCGTTGAGCCGTTTGAGGTCATACGCTCGGCGGATCAGTATGCAAAGCTTTCGCGTGCTGCTTCAAAGCTCATGGCGTTCGGCAAGCTCATCGACTCGTTCCGCGAGAAGATGGAGATTATGCCCCTCGCCGATCTGCTCGGCGTGATACTCGACGAGACGGGCTATACGCTCTCGCTCGCCAACGAGCCCGAAAAATATCAGGAGCGCGTGGCGAACCTAGCGGAGCTCGGAAACAACATACGCCGCTACTGCGAGGAAAACCCCGAGGGCGACCTCAACGGCTTCCTGCAGGAGACCGCGCTGCTCACGGATATAGATAACTACAACGCCCAGACCCAGGCAGTCGTCATGATGACGATACATTCCGCCAAGGGACTCGAATTCCCGAATGTGTTTATAGTCGGCATGGAGGAGGGGATATTCCCCGGAATGCAGACGATACTCTATGAGCCGGAGAATATCGAGGAGGAGCGCAGACTCGCCTATGTCGCGATAACGCGCGCGAAGAAAAAGCTCTATATCTCCAGCGCATCAACGCGAATGCTCTACGGCATGACGAACCGCAACCGTCCGTCGAGATTTGTTGAAGAGATACCCGAGGAACTGCTCGACAAGAAGGGCGCAAGACCGATGTCTTATCAGACCCACGGTATCCCGCAGCAGCGTTCCGCAGGGCAGGGGAGCACGTCGAGAGGATTTTCAAAGATTTCATCGCAGTCACTCGCAAGAGCGTCGAATTCAATCCCGTCGAAGCCCGCTTACAGCTTCTCCGCTTCGTCCGGCTTCTCCGGCGCGGGCGCGAAAAAGCCCGCCGCCGCAGCGCAGAGCTATTCGGTCGGCGAGACAGTCAAGCACAAAGCATACGGCACGGGCGTGATACTCAGTATGCAGAAAATGGCGAACGATACCATGCTCGAAATAGCTTTCGAAAAAGTCGGCACAAAGAAGATAATGGCGAACTACGCCAAGCTCGAAAAAGTATAAAAGTATAATAAGAATCCGGTCAGTGCAGAATTTGAAGTGCACCGACCGGATTTTGATTTTATATGTGCCTATGTCTACAGGACAGAATACGAGCAGCCTTATTTTTTGACAACCGACGACTTGAACATTATCTTCGCCGCGAATATTCTCTCGTCAGCGCAGTCGAACGATGCCTGTCCGCCGTATTTTTGAATTATTTTGCTTATGCGCGCCGCTCTCTCGCTGTTCTTTATGTCCGGCGAGCCGTCCACGCTGTGGCGGACGTTGAGCACGACATATGCCTCGTTGAAGCTGCCGATGCTCATGTCGATAAAGCGCTCTTCTGATTTTTCGGCGGATTTGTATGCCCCGTTGAGGATGTTGTCGAGTAATATTGTGAGGTCGTTGTCCGAAAGAAAAGAAAAATCAATGCTGCGCACATCGCAGTTGAATTTTATCTCCGAATTTGCGCACAGATTGGCGTATCTGCTGATTATGACATTCGCGAGCTTGTTGCTGCTGAACTGCTTCACCGCGCCCATCGCGCCGCTGTTGTATATCGAGTCGATGTAGCTGTTTATGCGGTCGTTTTCTCCGCTTTGCGAGAGCTGCTTTATCGTGCGGAGATGCCCCTTTATGTCGTGGATAATAATGTCGCGCAAGTCGTATTGATGCTCAAGCTCCGCATAGTATTCCGCGTTCAGCTTCTGCCGCTGTTCTTCGAGAAGCGTTTCGGTGGAGTTCGAGACTTTGCAGACTAACTTTCTGTGTGCCATGCAAACTGCGGATATCGCCAGCGGAAGAATGACCGATATCAGCGTTAAAACCAGATTGCTCCCCGGGAAAAATGCGAAGCCTGCAATCATTGCGGCGCAGACCAGCGAGAGCAGGGACACCAGCACCGAATAGACGATCATATCGTCCCTGTGCCTTGACACTGCATATGAAAATGTAAAATACAGCGCGCTCGAAGAAATTCCGAGCAATATCATTCCGTTTCCGGGCGGCTCGTGGCCGATGATTTTCGGCAGACCGAACATTATTATAAACGCCGACATCGCGGCGAGCACTTCGAGCAGTAAGCAATGGATCAGCGACTGCTTTATGCCCGCTTGGTATATTATGAGCGCGGCGCAGAGATTGCTTATAAAAAGCAAGGCTATGTTGAGCGCGGCAAGCCCCGCGAAGCTTACGGCGAATTGGACGGCGAGCGCCGCCGCAAAAAATCCGCAAACTGCGGCAATCGGACATTTCGTTTCAAACCGCTTTGAAAAGTAGCAGTATGCGGCAAATTGCCCGAACGCGCAGGCGATGAGAATACACACTATGTCCATCATATACCTCCCGCAAAGTTAAAAAATGCCTTTCTGAAGGCGGGGTATTTGCGCTGGGACATATATACGCTGACCGTTTCGCCGTCGCCCTTTCTGAGCGTGACGCTGTCTTTTGAAAAGTCGATGACGTTTTGCAGATTGACTATGTAGCTCGCGTGGGAATAGACAAAGCAGTCCGGCTGACCGGTCTTTGCTATCCAGTCCTTTAGCCTGATTCCCGTCGCATATTCGGCGTCTTTCGTCACGAGCAGTGCGCCGTAGCGCCTGTTCTCAATATAGAGAATGTCTTTTGTCTTTATCTTCTTGACTATGTCGTGAGTCTCGAGAATTATCGTCTTGCTCAGCGTGCGGTATTCCTGAACGGCGTCAAAGAGGTTCTTGTTGAAGCGGTTGACATCGACGGGCTTCGAGAGATATCTGAAAACATGGATGCGCATCGCGTCGTCGAGATATCGCTGGAACGAGGTCAGAACGATGATGAGTACATCCGGGTTCTGCTTCTTGAGCTCAACCGCGAGCTCGAGTCCGCTCATTTCGGGCATCTCGATATCAATGAAAGCAATGTCATATTTGTGCTTGTTTTCGAGAATAAATTTTCCTGATTGGCGGCAGTCTATATTGAAGCTGACAGTGTTCACTTTTTCCCATGCGCACAGCAGCTTTTTTACTTGTTCAACTATTTCCGCGCTGTCATCGCAAACGAGTATATCTATCAAAAGAATCACGCTCCCGCAAATATTATACCACATTTTGTCGAAAAAGCAAACAGAAAAATAAAAAATGTCATCAGCGATTATTTTTTACTGTTTGCCGGTCACCGCCTGAATTGAGTTTTGCGACCTCGGCAAATTAAACTCACGAAAAACATCGTTTTCGCCCAAAATCGCATCACTTTTGCAAAAATTCACACTTCCGGCGGCAAATGCGCTAAAATAGTGTTGACCTCCGAAAAGAGCATGAATGTGAAATCTATCTCCTACATAACTCCTATATAAAAGAAAGCGGGCAGGGTACACACCTTGCCTGCTTTCTTTATTTATAATGACAGTGTCCGAGCATAAAAAAATATTTCAACCGACCGCGCGGATATTTTCATATAACCTCACGCCGTGGCGGACTTATATTTATTGTAAAGTATGTTCTTACACTTTTTGTAAACTATCTTATTACACTGTACAAACAAAATGTCGTTCATGTGCCTATAGTTGCACGCGACAATCTGTCAAAATATGTCACATATTTTCTATATAGAAAGATAACTGCTCAAAATATATCGTTTTTGCCCATTTTTACATCACTTTTTGAAAAATCAACACTTTTTGCTTTAGATGCGTTAAAATTATGGCGTACTCAAGCGAAGTACATAAATGAAGTCAACTACCTCCTATACTCCTATACGGCGGGAAGCGGGCGGGTTTTCCGTCTGCTGCCTGACCGCCGGAAGCGCGGAGGCATACGGCAGGCGGCGGCAAAACGCACCTGCAGATAAATTCAAGGGACGGATAGTAATGCTAAAAGAATACGACGGACTTCCGGATGTCGGATCGCGCTATGTGCTCGAATGCCGATGCAAGAAAATCGGAGAGGACGGCAGGGAGATAGGCGCCTGCGAGGACACCGTAAACCCCGTCAGCGGATTTATTTATGCCGAGAATGAAGAACAGGCTGTCAACTACGGTATAGACTTCATCATGAAGTATGCGGGAGATAACCTCCTGCTCGAGGATAACAGCATTCTCCTGCTCGACGATAATCACCCGATGGATCTGTACTATGACTTTTCGGCAGTCGAGGTCGGATGATTTCGACTGCCGAGCGAGAACGAGCAGAATAATATCTCGCTGATTTCACCATCCACGCAAAACGCAGAACCCCCAACCTGCGTTTTGGAATTTCCATATTATCTTTTTTATCTCCACTTCCTCAACGATACGGGCGCCGTGATCCACCAGAGTCACGGCGCCTGTGTCTATTTTATTTTCAGCAGTCGCAGGGCTTGGTGCGCTGGACCGTTCCTGCCGTGTGGTGCGGCGGGGCATATACTGAGTATACCTTGAGCGGGATGTTTCCGCTGTTTGTTATATTGTGCCAGGTTCCGGCGGGGATGAGGCAGGCATCGCCGCTGTTTGCCCTCTGTCCGTCGCACATGGAGCATTTCGTCGCGCCGAAGCTCACGGTGGCGCAGCCCTGTACGATGCAGATGAGCTGATCCGTGTTCTCGTGGATTTCCGCGCCGATGTCGCAGTTTGTGGGTATGCACATCAGCGTCACCTGCAGATGCTCACCCGTCCATGCTTCCTTGCGGAAATTTGTGTTCTCCTTCGTCCCGCGGTCGATGTCCATAACTGTCGGCTGTCCGCCGCAGCCGCAGCAGTTTTGATTGTTGTTCATTTGGCACCTCCAAAGTTTTTTCGGTATATTCTATGCGCCGAAGTTCATTTGCGATACTGTTTTTCTTGAAACGCGGTCGCAGATGCCGTATAATTATTTCAGATACAGCCGAAGTCTTCGGGCGGCTTTGTCCGTTGACTTTGATGAAACAGTTTTCGGAGGTGCGGTATGTACAGGCTCTTTATCGTTGAGGATGACCCGGGAATAGCGAACGCCGTCGCGGCGCAGGCGCAGGCGTGGAATCTTCAGACGCATATCGTGCAGGATTTCAGCAATGTCATGCACGAGTTTGCCGAATTTTCGCCGCATATAGTCCTGCTCGATATCATGCTGCCGTTCTTCGACGGCTATCATTGGTGCAGTGAGATTCGCCGCGTCTCAAAGGTGCCGATAATCTTTGTCTCCTCGGCGTCGGATAATATGAACATCGTCATGGCGATGAACCTCGGCGCGGATGATTTTATCTCGAAGCCGTTTGACGGCAGCGTCCTCATGGCAAAAATCCAGGCTCTTCTGCGCCGCACTTACGATTTCGGCGCCAATGTCCCGGTGCTCGAGCATCGCGGCGCATTGCTCGATACGGGCGAAAATTCGCTCGTCTTCGGAGACGAAAAAATAACGCTGACCAAAAATGAGTATCGCATTCTGCTCTGCCTGATGGAAAATAAAGGCAAGGTGGTCAGCCGCGAAAAGCTGATGGAGCGCCTTTGGGAGACGGATTCGTTCGTCGATGAAAATACACTCACCGTCAATGTCAACCGCCTTAGAAAGAAGCTTGATGCGGCGGGACTCAATGATTTTATCGCCACGAAGTTCGGCGTGGGGTATATAATAGCTTGATTTCGGAGGGGTTATGAGCTTTTTCAAGGGTTATCTCAAGGAGCGGTGGAAGCGGCTCTTGATGCTTCTGCTTTTCGTCTGCATATTCGCGTTTTCTTTTTGGGTCTACCGTCTGCCCGTGCGCGCGGTCATATATCCGTGCGCCCTGTGCCTGCTTTTCGGCGCGGTGTTCGCCGCCTATGATATTACAAAAGCGTATCGCCGCCACAAGTTTTTCGAAGAGCTGCACCGCAGGAATACCGAATTAATATCTGCTTTGCCCGAGCCGGAGGGGATAGTCGACTCCGACTATCAGCAGCTGATATCCGTGCTCAAGGAAAAAATAGCGGAGATAACGGCGCAGACGGACAGCCGCATACGCGACACCGTCGATTACTACACCGTCTGGGCGCACCAGATAAAAACGCCGATAGCGGCAATGCGTCTGACTCTTCAGAAAGAGGATGTGCCCGAAGCGCGCAGACTCGCATCCGAACTGTCGCGGATAGAGCAGTATGTCGAGATGGTGCTCGTCTTTGTGCGTCTCGGCTCGGATTACAGCGACTATGTTTTTGCTCAGCAGGATATAGACGAAATAATCAGAAGCTCGGTGAAAAAATTCGCCTCGGAATTTATAGACCGCAGAATCCGCCTCGAATATGACCGCGTCGATATTCAAGCCGTTACGGACGAAAAATGGTTCGCATTCGTCGTCGAGCAGCTGCTCTCAAATGCGCTCAAATATACCCGCGAGGGGAGCATAAAGATTTATTCCGAGGGAAAAGTCCTTTGTATCAAAGACACCGGAATAGGCATCGCGCCGGAGGATCTTCCGCGCGTGTTTGACAAAGGCTATACCGGCTGCAACGGCAGAACCGACCGCCGCGCGAGCGGGCTCGGGCTTTATCTCTGCCGCCGCATATGTCAAAACCTCGGCATTGATATCTCGATTTCTTCAACAGTGGGCGAGGGGACAACGGTTCGCCTCGATCTCGGTCAGTACAAACTCAGAAAAGAATAACTTCTTACAAAACCGTAAGATTTGAAAGGGGAAATGTAAGCCTTTTCTATGGAGGCGCATTTCCCTTTTCGGCTATAATAGAGCCACAAAATGACAGGAGGTCAACTACAGTGAGTATTTTGGAAGTCAACGGACTCAAAAAAGTCTACTCAACCCGTCTCGGCGGCAACAAGGTCGAGGCTCTTAAAAATGTTAACTTCAGCGTGTCGGAGGGCGAGTATGTCGCTATCATGGGCGAATCCGGCTCCGGAAAGACCACTCTGCTCAATATTCTTGCGGCTCTTGACAGACCCACTTCCGGCAGCGTTATGATCGACGGCAAGGATCTTTCAAAGATAAAGGACTCCGCTGTCTGCGCTTTCCGCAGAGACAACCTCGGCTTCGTGTTCCAGGATTTCAATCTTCTCGATACTTTTACAGTCGAAGATAATATCTATCTTCCGCTCGTCCTCGCGGGCAAGAGCTACGATGAGATGCATTCTCGCCTTGAGCCGATAGCAAAGCGTCTCGGCATAACGGAGCTGCTCAAGAAATATCCCTATGAGATATCCGGCGGCCAGAAGCAGAGGGCGGCTGTCGCCCGCGCGCTGATAACCGAGCCGCGCATGATTCTCGCCGATGAGCCGACCGGCGCGCTCGATTCAAAGTCCACCGATGAACTGCTGCGCCTGTTCACCGAGGTCAACGCCCTCGGACAGACCATTCTTATGGTCACGCACTCCGTCAAGGCGGCTTCCTCCGCAAAGCGCGTGCTCTTCATAAAGGACGGCGAGGTGTTCCATCAGATTTATCGCGGCGCCGATACCGACAGCCAGCTCTATCAGAAGATATCCGAGACCCTGACTCTGCTTGCGACAGGCGGTGAGCGCAAATGAAAAAGTTTTTCTATCCGCGCCTCGCGTTTGACGGGATAAGAAAGAACAAGCGCCTCTATCTGCCGTATATTTTAACGCAGATAGGCATGATAATGATGTATTATATCGTTATCTTCCTGCGCTACGGCGAGTCGCTCAAGGGCACGTTCGGCGAGGGTACTGTCAGCATCGTGCTCATGCTCGGCGGCTGGGTCATCGCTATATTTGCCTGCATCTTTCTTTTCTATACAAATTCATTTCTCATCCGCCGCAGGAAGAAGGAGTTCGGACTCTATAACATCCTCGGCATGGACAAAAAGAATATCAGCATCCTGCTCTTCTGGGAGAGCCTGATAACTTCTGCCATATCGCTCTTCTGCGGTCTTGTGCTCGGCGTCGCGCTCTCGAAGCTCGCCGAACTCGGACTCGTCAAGGCTATAGGCGGCACTGATATCAGCTATGTTTTCTATGTCTCTCCTACTGCAATATTGCTGACCGTCGGCGTTTTCGCCGTTATCTTCCTGCTCCTCTTTATCAACTCCGTGCGCCAGATAATGGGCGCGAGCGCGGTGACTTTGATAAGGAGCGAAAACCTCGGCGAGAAGCCGCCGAAAGCTAATCCGCTTCTCGGCATCATCGGCGCAGCTTTGCTCATCGGCGCATATATTACCGCCGTCGTGATAACCGAACCCCTGAGCGCGATACTCGTGTTCTTCATCGCGGTCATAATGGTCATCATCGGCACTTATCTTCTGATGATATTCGGCTCGGTGCTCCTCTGCCGCTTCCTGCAAAAGCGCAAGAACTATTATTATAAGCCGAACCACTTTATCTCCGTCTCTTCGATGACCTACAGAATGAAGAGAAACGGCGCGGGACTCGCGTCCGTCTGCGTACTCGCAACGATGGTTCTCGTCATGATATCCTCGACCACCTGCCTGCTCTTCGGCACGGAGGACAGCGTCAACACCCGCTATCCGCGCGATATCGTGCTCTCGACAGGCTTTGATACTATCGACGGACTCGATGACAGCAATCTTGAAAAAGTCGCCGCAGGTGTTGATTCCCTTGCCGCTTCGCATAAGGCAAACGCCTCAAATTTTGCGTCCTACAGATCCGTTGTGACTGTCGGCACGATTTCCGACGGCGGCAAGCTGGTCGCAGGCGGCACGGGCGTAACTATCGGTTCAAACTCGAACGCTTATATCTGCTTCGATGTCGTGCCGATAGAGGACTACAACGCCGTCATGGGCACGAACGAGACCCTCGAGCCCGATGAGGTCATAGTCTACAGCTACAGAATGAAGTATAAATATGACACCGTGACCCTCGGCGACGGCAAGACCTACAAAGTCAAAAAGACAGCCGACAGCTTCCTTGTTGACGGCGACTCCGCCGTGAACATCGCGTCCTCGATATATATTTTCGTGCCCGACTTCAAAAGTGCAGCCACGGATTTTGCAAAGCCCGAAAACCACAACGGGGTGCGCACCGTCAACTACAAGTATTTCAGATTTTTCGATACCGATCTCGATACCGCCGGCGAGAGAGCGCTGTGCAATGACTATATCGACGCGACAAAACCGGCAATGTCGTCTTACGGCAATATGATTACATTCTCGATAGACAGCGGCAATGTCGGCAGGGACGATTATTACTCTGCCTTCGGCTCGCTGTTCTATCTCGGCGTCATGCTCTCGGTCGTGTTCATCTTCGCGGCTGTGCTGATAATCTACTATAAGCAGGTCTCTGAGGGTTACGAAGATCAGTCGCGCTTTGAGATAATGCAGAAGGTCGGCATGACAAAGAAAGAGATAAGAAAGAGCATCAATTCCCAGCTGCTCACGGTATTCTTCCTGCCTCTTGCGGGAGCGGGTCTGCATATGATATTCGCGTCCATAATAATCCGCAGAATATTGCTCGCCTTCAACTTCAACAACCCCGTCCTCTTCGCCGTGACAACTCTTGTGTGCTTCGTCGTGTTCGCGCTGTTCTATACTCTTATTTACCGCGTCACCTCCAACGCCTATTATAAGATAGTCAGCGGCGCAAAGGAGAGAGAATAATGAAGAGAGCAGCGGCTGTTCTGCTGACTCTTGCGCTGATGCTCTCGCTCACGGCGTGCATGAGCCGCGGAAGTATGCAACTCAAACGAGCGGACAGATACTTTGACGATCTGCGCGGCGCGTTCAAAATGTCCGATGTCACGAACAGCGCCAGGCTTATCGGCAAGCGCGAGAACAACGGTAAAGATTGGTTCACCGGCAGCTACACCGCGCAGTGCGAGAACGAGACCGGGCGCGATACCGTGTTCGGCGGCGCGTCGGCGCGCGACAAGCTGATAAAAGTGAAAGCTTATATCAAAACCGAGTCCGGCAGCGCGGTCATCCGCCTGAGAATGAACGGAAAAGTGCTCGAATATACGCCCGACACCGACGGCAGGTTCGAACGCGAGTTCAATTTTCAAAACGGCGGCAACTACATCATGATAGACTTCGACCGCTTCACCGGAACAGTTCAAATGACAGCAGAATATGTATAAACAAGGCGGCAGGAACTTTTTTACAGTTCCTGCCGCTTTTATATAACGCAATATTTGAGCTGTTTTAATTGCCTGATAAATTTGAATTTGCCGCATAATCCATTCAGACGCCCCTGTAGGGGAGCCGGCTCGGCGTAAGCCGAGACTGAGGGGTTTGCTCGCTTCGCTCAAAGTAAGCAGGGCGGATATCATTTGCCCGCAAAGTGAATAACAAAAAAGTGCGCAATATGGGGATACCATCAACCCGCGAAGTTTGCACGATTTTGTTGTATTCGACTTGTAGGGTGTGGCGACTCGACGCACCGATGCCGCGCAAGCGGCACTAAATCTTTGTAAAAGCTTATTATGCCGACCATATAGGCAAACCTCGTTTGTCTATTAAAAATATATTGCTTCCGGATGCGCGCCCGTCGTGACAGCTGAATAGCTTTTCAGCTTGTGTTCTTGAGCGATTCGGAATATAAAAATGCCGTCAACCGAACCCGGCCAACGGCATTTTTTTATTCAGCTTTTGTCAACATTAAAAGTCGAAATCAACATCCGAGATTTCTTCTATTATGTCTATCAAAGCCTTTGTACCACCGTCAAAAGCTTTGTCATACAACGCTTCCTCTTTTGTACGTAGAATGCCGTTACTTATAATTTCTCCATCTTCATCGGAAGCATCAGCATAAGCAACGACTGCCCAAAATCCCTGTACGCTATATATTTTTCCTTTGTATATAAACTCTACTGCCTGCATTAACGGTTCGTTGTAATCTTCAAGAAACTTTTCTCTATCCAACGGCTTTTCCTCCAATGAATTTATAAGGTGTATTTATCTGTTTCTTGTAATGTCCGGCGGATTTTTCGTAGATTGGCATTTACTGATACACTATCTCCGCCGCCTGCGAGGCGTTGCCTGCGGCGTCGTATGCGGTGATGCTGTATACCGTGCCGCTCTGCGCGTTTCCGATAACCGCCGCAGTGACCTCGTTGTATTCACATCTTACAAGGAACTTGCCGTCGGCGCATATTCTGTAATATGCTACGCCGAAGTTGTCGGTCGATGCCTGCCAGCTGAGTACGGTGTTTCCGTCTCCGTCAACCGAGAAGCCGAGATTAGTCGGCGCAGTCGGCGCCTCGCTCTCGAGCACATGACCGTGCTTTAAGTAGTCAACATAGGTGTTGTGGAACATCGGGTCGACATACACGGGGCTGTAATAGTGGTTGTATGAGAACGTTATGATATTTTCAGCATAGCGTGAGGCTATGTCCATCTGCTTGACGAGCCTGTCGAGCGTCGCAGTCACATCCTGCGTGTTCTCTGTCACGAGCGGAGTAGTTATGCCGGTAGTATTGCTCTTTGCTACAGCGCTTGTGAAGTTCTCGATATTCGCCCAAAGGTGTATCTTCTTTCCGCTTAACTTCACGGCATCGGAATACATTCTCCAGACATTGACGAGATTCTCTTCAATCGTCCAGCCCGCGCCAACGGCGTCCTGCGGACAGAATATGTCCTGCTCGCGGAAGTTCACCGATTTTATGAACGAAGCCCAGAAGAGCTTCGCGCTCTCGATACCGGGGTTCGCGCCGTACTGCGAGAAGAACGGGCTTAAAAGCAGGGGAGCGTCCGCGTCCGTGCGCTCGATAGCGTCGATTATCACATTGACGCCCTTTGCAATAAACGGCGACGACAGTTTGACGAGCGGACCGTTGCTCATCTCGGGCGTGAAGTACCAGCCGTAAAAAGCGTCGGGATATTTTGAAACATATTTGTTATATATCTCTTCAATCATGTCGGCGGAGACATTGCACAGCTCGCTGTAGTCCTTGCCGAAGCCGGATTTAGTCCACCATTCGTCATAGAGCCCGAGTCCGACCATGACCTTGATGCCCGAACCCTCGCAGTTTCTCAGTGCGGATTCAACAACATCCGCAGCGCCGAAAGTCGCATTGGTGAATGTGTCGAGATTCGAGTTGTAGTAGACGGTCCATGTGCCGTCGGAAGCCTTGTGCGCCACATCCTGAATGATGAGGTACTTTATTCCGGCCTCCTTCATCGCGCTTATCTCATCCTGCCAGCGCTCGTCGTCCCAGTATGAGCTCATCCAGGACTGGATAAATGTGCCGTTGAACTCGGCTTCGCATTTCTTCTCTGTGGGCATCGGGCATATGAACAGTGCGATGCAGGTGATTATCCTGATAACCGTTCTGAATACGTTTGCCATATTTACCTCCTGTATTACCTCAAGGGGGCTTTTTTATATTTCGTATACTCCCGAGTCGAGCAGAGCGTATTCTCTGCTACCCACTCTGAAATATTTGTATACAGGCTCGCTGAAGGTGCGGTAGTCGTCGATGGCATATGTGTTGTTGCCAATCTGCACTGTGCGTATTTTGTGCGAGTCGCGGTTGCAGACATAGATGTTTCCGCGAATAAGAGTTATGCTCGTCGGATACGAAAACGCGCTCTGCGCTCCGCCGCCGATTCTGAGCAGAACGCGGGCTTCGTCTATCGAATAGTTTATTATCGCGTCGCGCTCCGGCACAACGCACCAGAGCGATTTTTCATATGCAACGGGGTTGCACGCCGGCGCGCCCTGATATGTAAATTCATATCGCCTCACGCATGAGCCCTCGGGCGTGAAGAGCGAGAATGTCCCGGCTCTGTCGAGAGTGACAGTGCAGTTGTTGAAGAACCTCGTCGGCTGAGCGAAGATAAATTCGCCCTTATGACCGAGCTCGTCCGCTATGCGCGAGCCGTTCCGACCAAATTTGCAGGAGACATATTCGCCCCTTGTTATCGGCGTTGATATGCTTGTCTCGCAGTCGTATGAATAGAACGAGACCCTGCACGATCCGTTTTCAAGCATCTTCTTTTCTGCATATATAAAGCCCCCGTCGATAGGGGCAATGTCGACAATGTCGGCGTTAAGTATGCGCTGCAACAGCTTTTCCTCCGTTTCCGGCGGCACTCAGCCCGCAAAAAATGCGGCTTGCGGCCGCTTATACATTATATAAAATAATAAAAAGCAATCAAAAAAAATAAGCCCCGCCGAGCCGGATACGGCAATAGTAACCTGCATACCAAAGCAGGTGGGTGCCGCCCGGCGGGTTCGCGCTCCCTTCTTCCGGCAAAAGCCGGGAGGTCTGCAATCCGCCGCCGGAGACTAAGCTCCCGATTAAAACGTGTTGGGTTAATATGAACCGTATTTATCGCACAGGGCAGGGTGGCTTTATTTTATTCTCCGTCCTCTTCGCTCTCCGAGTCGGTGCGCTCGTCGTCGAAGAAGAGATCGCTCAGACGCTCTTCAAAAGCCTGATAGACTTCTTCAAATTCATCGTCGTCCTCGATCATTGTCAGATATGTTTCGCCGTCCTCCTCAATGACCTTGAGGGGGAGAACCTCGTCCTCGCCTTCGAGAACTTCTTCGCTGTCGTCATATACGGGCAGCAGCGCGACATAGCATCCGCGGTCTGTCTCGATGCGGTCGAGCTCTTCAAAAATGTGCTCCTTGCCTTCCTCGTCAACAACGCTGACGATGTCGGGATTATAATCCTTTGCCATAATAATAACCTCTCATACGGCGGCGCGCCGTGTATTGCGCGCCGGCCGATACAATTTATTTTTTATGTATTTATTTTACCCGTATTGCGCCCAATAGTCAATAGAAAAAGGGAAGACGAAAACAAATTGCCTGAAAACTTTTTGGTATTTTCGTCTTTGATGATAGGCGTTGTGACGCGGGGTACACATCTTGCGCTTGTAAAGCTAACTTGATATAAAATATTAGAAATGTTGAAAAAATATGTTGACTTTATCCAAAACATGAGCTATAATGAAGATGCAAAGAGGGAGAAGGCTCCCGGCGCCGGGTCGGCGCTGTACCTGAGGGGTACACTCAAAAAATGATTGGAGGCGAGTCCGATGTACAGCGAAAGCGAAAACCAGTACTCCGACCGCCCGTCACAGCTTATCTGAAAGCTTAGCAGAGCAGAATATCAGAATTTTTTCTGCACTCGGAGCTTTTCGTCAGGCGGACTTGAACGCTGAAAGGTGATGGGTGTATCGAGCGGCAACGGCCGCGGCATTTCAGACGAAAACGATAACAACCGTAAGATGTCCGAATTGCGCCGCATCAACGGTAGTCCGGCGCAGCAGAAGAACAGATAATTTACGCTTACCGTTTTATATAGATCGGAAATAATATAAATGTCAGAAAGAAAACCCGATCGTCTGAATGCAGAAAAGTGAATAGTAAAATTACAGCACCGTGTCGGCGGTGCTGTTTTTTCGTGTGCATATAAAAAGAGCAGTCCCGAAAGGAACTGCTCTGAGTCTGTTGAAAAAGTCCGTCATTGCACGGTCTCAAGGCTCCACTGTGTAAGGGGAGCTGTCACGGCGAAGCCGTGACTGAGGGGTTGCCGCGTGAAAGTTCAAAATACCCGGCAATTTTAAAAAATGCAGCTTGTTCAAAACAATCCCTCCGGCGCTTCGCGCTGCCTCGTTTGCACAAGAGAGGCATAGATTCTGAATCCTACGAAGCCCCCAAAAACCGGATTTATCGATAAGCAAAGAGCAGTCCCGAAAGGAACTGCTCTGAATTTTTTTATTTCTTCATCTCGGCGAGATCGCGATAGTTGATGAGCTTGATGCCCAGGCTGTCGATGTGCTGCTTCGTCTTGGGGTCGGAGAAGAGCTTGTATTCCCAGACTCTGCGGTGCCATGCGCCGGTGATGCCCTTGAGCTCGTCGCATTCGAGCGCAGGATGGATGTAAGTCTCGGTCACGCCCTCGGGGAAGGTCTTGTAGAGTTCATAGATATAGTCGCGGTAGTTGTCGTAGCTGTCGTTCTGCGGGCCGGTCCACTCGCCGGGAAGCAGGAAGTCGGGGTTCGCCACGCCGACGCTGTGCGCATAGGCGTTGAGCTGACCGACGAGACCCATGATCTGCTCCTTGTCGATTTTTATGTCGAGCATGGTGTTGCTCATCTGAGCGTCGGTGAAGGTGCCGGGGAAGCGGAACGGAAGACCGTATTCGCCGGCGATGCTGAGCACGAGCTGAAGCAGCTCGAAGCGGCCTGTCTCGATGCCGTAGAGCGAGCCCATGTGGTTGTCAAGGTGAGAGGGGGTGAGACCGAGAGCCTTGAGGCGGTTTATCTGAGCGTGGATCTCAGCCGCAACTTCTTTTATGTCGGCGTTCTTCTCAACGTCGATGCTTTCGGGATGCATGAAGCCGAGCTCATCGCGCAGGCTGTCGGTGTTGCTCGTGCCGACGGGCGACCAGCGGTATGTAGCCCATTCGCTCGTGAAGGTCAGATGCACGCCGATGGCGAACTGCGGATTCTTCTTTGCGAACTGGCATGCCTCATATGCCCACGGGCAGGGAGCCATGATGGTCGAAGAGGTAATCGAGCCGGACTTGAGCAGATCCATAACGGCGAGGTTCGCCGCTCTGCACATTCCGAAATCGTCTGCGTTGATAATGAGATACTTATCCATTGAATAAACTCCTTCTGTTTTATATGAGGGGGAGTGACCGTTTGACCAGAGCCCCCGATTCTGCTTTTTCTTTGTCACGGAAATTATACACTAAAATCTTCCGGATTACAACATTTTTATTTAAACTGTTGTCAAAATGAAAAGAGCCGCATCTTTCGACACGGCTCATATCTATTTATTATTGTATAGTTTACGGGAAAATGCCTCTGATCTTCTTGGTCTTGACAAGTCTGCGAAGAGCGATGATGTAAGCGGAGGTTCTCATCGGATATCCGCGCTCCTCAGTCAGTCCGTAGACCTCGTCGAATGCCTTGAGGAGGATGTCTGCGAGCTTGTTGTTGACCTCTTCAAGCGACCAGGAGAGAGACTGCAGGTTCTGCACCCACTCGAAGTAGGAGACGATAACGCCGCCCGCGTTTGCGAGGATGTCGGGAACAACTATCTTGCCCTTGGCGTTGAGTATCTGATCCGCCTCGTAGCTTGTCGGACCGTTTGCGCCCTCGACGATGTACTTCGCCTTTATCCTGTCGGCGTTGTCGGCAGTGATCTGACCCTCGAGCGCTGCGGGGATAAGGAAGTCGGCGTCGGTGTAGAGAAGATCCTCTTTCGCTATCTCGGTCACGCCGTCAGCCTTGTAGCCCTGGAGCACGCGGCCGTTGCCGGCTGCATAGTCGAGCATATCGTGAACATCGAGACCGTCTGCGCAGTAGAACGCTGCAGTGTGGTCGCTGACTGCGACTATCTTTGCGCCGAGGTCGGCTATGAGGTAAGCGGCGGTCGAGCCGACGTTGCCGAAGCCCTGAACGGCGAATGTGCAGTCTTTTATGTCGAGACCGAGCTTCTCGGTCAGTGCGCGGCAGCAGAGCATGACGCCGCGTCCGGTCGCCTCGGGTCTGCCGAGCGAACCGCCGATTTCAAACGCCTTGCCGGTGACGACGCCGGGGATAGGATAGCCGTATTTCATTGAATATGTATCCATGACCCAGCCCATGACTTCGGCGTTGGTGTTGACGTCGGGAGCGGGAATGTCCTTGTGGGGGCCGATGATAGGCGCTATCATTGCTGCGTAGCGTCTGGTCATTCTCTCAAGCTCGCCCTTGGACATCTGCGACGGGTCGCAGGTTATGCCGCCCTTTGCGCCGCCGTAGGGGATGTTGGCGACTGCGCATTTGAAGGTCATCCACGCGGCGAGCGCGCGGACTTCGTCCATATCTACATTAGGATGAAATCTTATGCCGCCCTTGCACGGACCGCGGGTGCTCGAGTGCTGGATGCGGTAGCCTGTGAACATTTTCAGCTCGCCGTTGTCCATGCGCACGGGGAAGTTGACCTTCAGCTCCTGCTCCGGATAACGGAACGACGCATAGTCGTTCTGATCGATGCCGTCAAGCGCAGCGGCACTGTCGAGCACGTTCAGAAAGTTTTCATAAGGATTTGCTTTTTTACTCATAAATTTCCACCCTTTCGTGTTGTTTTTGTATCTTGTGCATAAATTATTGCTCTATCGTAAGATTATCACAATAAAAACAATAAATCAATATCTGAGAGTGCATTTCCTAAAATTTATTTAAATTTTGTCCTATGGTACCGTCAAAACAAAAATATTATTGTACCGAAGTACAAAAATCAAAAAATATTTACACGGTTTTGGGCGAAAAACTCTTTACAAAGCGGTGAAAAAGTGATATAAGTATAACTGGTAGGAAAAGTATAACAAATATCACTTGAATTTCAGAAAGGTGAGTGACCGCTATGAAGATGCCGGAGGGCAAATTTATCGCTACCGTGAAGGTCGGCGAAAAGGGTCAGATAGTCATCCCAAAGGGCGTGCGCGATATATTCGATATAAACCCCGGGGACACGCTTCTGATGCTCGCCGACAAGAATCAGGGCATCGCGATAGTCCAAAACGATGTCTATATGAATTTTGCCGACGCTCTGTTTGAGGCTCAGCGCCGCGCGCCCGAGGAGGCGGAGGAATGAACGCTCTCGAAGTTGCCGGATTGAAGAAAAATTATGCCGGATTTTCCCTCGATGTCAGCTTCGCGCTCGAGGAGGGGAAGATAACCGGATTCATCGGCAGAAACGGCGCGGGAAAGACGACGACTATAAAATCCCTGCTCGGCTTCGTCCATCCCGATGCGGGCGATATCCGTTTCTTTTCAATGCCTTTCGCCGAAAACGAGATGAAAATCAAAAGCAGATTGGGCGTCGTGCTCGGCGGCGTGAATTACTATCCGCAAAAGCGCCTCGGCACCGTCGCGGCAGTCACTTCGCGCTTTTATCCCGAGTGGGACGACTCGCTCTACAGAAAATATATGCAGCTTTTCTCTCTTGATGAAAGCAAACGCATATCCGAGCTTTCCGCCGGCATGAAAGTCAAATTTTCGCTCGCCCTCGCGCTCTCTCATTCGGCGGATCTGCTTATCCTCGATGAGCCGACGAGCGGGCTCGACCCAGTCTCGCGCGATGAGATTCTTGATATTTTTATCAGCCTTTCGCAGGACGAGGGCAAGACCGTTTTCTGCTCGACTCATATCACGAGCGATCTCGACCGCTGCGCCGATAACATAATCTATCTCAAGCAGGGACGCATCGCGGAGAATGAACCTCTTTGCACTCTGCTCCAAAAATACAGTGTAGTTCAGTTTTCTGCCGATAACGCACCCAAAAATATCGAGCTCATCGGCGCGCGCCGCGAAAAAGACGGCATGAGCGCGCTTGTCAGAAATTCCGAACTGCCCGCAGGTGTCGAATCCGTACCCGCCGGGCTTGAGGATATAATGGTGCATATCGAGAGGGAGGGGGAGACGAAATGAAAGAACTGCTCAACAAAGAACTGATGCTCGTCCTTCATCCGACGAATATCCTGTTTATTCCCCTCGCGTTCATGCTATTTATTCCGAACTACCCTTATCTTGTCATCATGTTCTACACCTGCCTCGGCGTGTTCTTCATGTGCCAGTTCGGCAGAGAGAATAACGATGTGTTTTTCACCATGATGCTGCCCGTTGAAAAGCGAAAAACAGTGCTCGCCCGCATAATCTCCGTGAGTCTGCTCGAACTGCTCGAGATAGCGGTCTGCGTGCCGATAGCACTCTTGCGCGCTAAAATTATGACCCCCGTCAACGCCGCCGACCTCGATGTGAACATCACGCTCTTCGCGTTCTTCTTTATGATATTCGGCGTGTTCAATATTATATTTTTCCCGGCTTATTATAAAAATGTCAAGCGCATCGGTGTGCCGTTCGCGCTCGGCAGTGTCGCCGTGTTCGTCTTTATCGGTGTTGAAATAGTGCTCTGCCACGCATTGCCGCTCTTTAAAAACAAGCTCGATACGCCCGACCCGCAGTTTTTGGCGGCAAAGCTCGTCACCCTCGCGCTCGGCGTTGTAATTTGGCTCGCGCTGACCTTCGCCGCATATAAGCGGTCAGCCGCCCTGTTCGAGAAGCAGGATATCTGAAAAATAAATAAACCCGAACTTCCGCAGAATGTTATTTATGTTCTGCGGAAGTTTTGCTTTTGCGATTTTCTGCAAATACACATTTATGTCCGTTTTGTGTCTAAAAGAAAAACTTTTATGAAAAGGATTGACAATAATGCCCGGATGTAATAATATGTCGTTGTAGGAAAGAATTTTTCGAGCGATTTAACGAAATCCATATTGACGCCAAACTCAAAAAGTATTTATCCGGAGGATAATTATGAACAGCATGAATGTCCATAGGTATAAGAACGGAGACAGTTGAGCCCGACGAAAAATTTTCGTCGGCGTACAATAATATAATCGAAAAATACAGTTCACGGAGGAAAACATCGTGAAAAAGATATTTCCGTTGCTGGCGGCTGTTTTGCTCGTTCTTATTGCTTTCACAGCCTGCTCGCATGAAGAAAAGAACCCCGATGGCGAGTCCGATTTATACCCGAGCTATTCCGTAAACGCGGACGATATGAATAAGGAGTATAAGCTTGACGATATAGCCGATTTGTCGCTGATATCTTCCGTCGATTCCGCCACGGCGCATTTTCAGGGCAGTGAAGTCCGCAATGTGACAAAGGATTTGAAAAAATCCGACCTTGAAGCGCTGACTTCGGCTCTTAAAGGCATGACAGTAACAGCCGAGGAGGATAAGTATCCGAACAAGGAGCTTAAAAAATCCGTATATATTCAGCTCAAAAATGATGAAGGTACAGAGCGCAGAGTTATGTCCTGCTTTGTCATTGACGGCGGCTGCTATCTCAGCTTTTCCGAGGCGTATTTAAAAGGCGAAAAGTTCAATAGCCCCGCAGTTATTTTCCGTATAAATGAAGCCGATGCCGAAAAGGTTCTTACGATTTTGGGCGCAGAAAAAGCTTCGTGACAACAGCGACTTTATGTGCCGCGCATAGAAAAATCACCCGGAGGTGACTGAAATGAAAAAAACAGTTATTTGCATCGTATCGACCGCAGCTGCGTTTGTCCTTGCAACTGCGTTGAACATTCAGAACATGATTTGGGGCGGCACCCCGTCCGTCTTGGGCTTCGTTTTCTCCCTCGTCTTCTGCGCGTGTCTCTTTGTCCTGCCCGCCGTCGCGAAGAATCGTGCGTTCGCTGTTGTCTCGGCGTGCTACGCCGCATTCTCGACGATTGCTTCAACAGTCGGGCTGCTCGCCGTGAAAGGCATCATTTCCGGCGCAGTGGTGTCGGTGGTCGTCTCGCCGCTCACCGCGTTTTACGGGCTGAGATATATCATGGGCGATTACGGCGTTTTCTATCCCGTGCTAATCGCTTTCACGCTCATAGCTGCGCTGAATCTTATTTTGACCGCGAGAAAGCCTGCGGCGGCAAAAGCATAAAACAACAAATATCAATCCACGGAGCAGACCGGTCAGCCGGCCTGCTCTTTTTATGTCCCGTGCCGAAAAGCCGAACTTTCTGCCGAAACTCTTGATAAAACCGCTATATACATGGTATAATTAACTATTATCGAAAGGAATGGTAACCCTATGCGTAAAAGATGGCTTGCAGCTTCATATGACAAGGATCTCGCGGCTCAGATAGCCGAGGAACACAGCCTCAATCCTATCGCCGCGCTGCTTGCCGTTATACGCGGACTTCGCGACGACGAAGAGATAGAAGATTTCTTCGACCCGAACCCGTTCTTTACTCTCGATCCGTTCGCCCTGCCGGATATGGACAAGGCGGTCGAGCGCATAAACCGCGCGATAGATAATTTCGAGTGCATAGCGATATTCGGCGATTTCGATGCCGACGGCGTCACCTCAACCGCTCTTCTATATACATATCTTGAGTCAAAGGGCGCGAATGTCCTGTGGTATATCCCGGACAGGCTGACCGAGGGCTACGGTCTGAGCGTCGGCGCGGTCGAAAAGCTCAAAGATATGGGCACTCAGCTGATAGTGACGGTCGATAACGGAGTCAGCGCCGCGGACGCTGCAGAGCGCGCATATGAGCTCGGCATGGAGGTCGTTATAACCGACCACCACAAAGTGCCCGATGTTCTGCCACGCGCCGAGGCAATAGTCGATCTTCAGCGCGCGGATTGCAGCAGCCCGTTTAAGGAGCTGTGCGGAGCGGGTGTCGCGTTCAAGCTGGCTTGTGCCATGGAGCTCGAGGACGATACAGCCGTTATCGAAGACTTCGCAGACCTCGCCGCAATAGGCACTATAAGCGATGTTGTCAATCTTACCGGCGAAAACCGCGCGATAGTCAAGGCGGGACTCCGCAGCATCAACAACCGCTCGCGCGCCGGCATAAACGAGCTTCTCGATGTCGCGGGAGCGGGGAATAAATATGTCAACGCAACGTCAGTGGCGTTCACGATTTCGCCGCGCATCAATGCGGCGGGCAGAATGGGCTCCGCCAACCGCGCGCTCGAGCTTTTGCTCAGCGACGACCCCGAGACCGCAAACGGGCTCGCGCAGGAGATAAACGAGGCGAACAGAACGCGCCAGGCGATTGAAAGCGAGATTTTTGCCGAGGTCGAACAGAAATTGTTCGAGCATCCGGAGATATGCTATGCCCCCGTCATAGTCGTCGACGGCGACGATTGGCACACGGGAGTCATAGGCATTGTCGCCGCAAGGATACAGGAGAAATACTCGAAGCCGTGCATAATAATTTCGCGCAATACAGAGGACGGCACGGCGCGCGGCTCGGGACGCAGTATAGAGGGCTTTTCGCTCTATGACGCGATAAAAAATTCAAAGCATCTGCTGACCCATTTCGGCGGCCACACTCAGGCGGCGGGACTCTCGCTCATGGCGAAGGATATCGAACAGCTGCGCTCGGAGATAACGGAATATTCGCTTAATACCGAGATGCCGTTCCCGGTTCAGAATATAGATCTCAAAATCAATCCCGCGCATATATCTTTGGATATTCTTGACGCCGTCTCGTCCCTCGAACCGTTCGGAGCGGGCAACCCCCAGCCGGTCTTCGGACTTTACGGCATGAAGATAGAGGGCTTTTCTCCCGTCGGCAACGGCAAGCATATGCGAATAACCGTCTCAAAGGGCGATACGCGCATCTTCGCCATGTATTTCGGCATGACCGAGCGCTCGTTCTTTTACGGCGTCGGCGATACAGTTGACCTCGCCGTCAATCTCGACAGAAACGAGTATCAGGGGAGTGTCCGCATCGGCGTATATATCAGGAATATGCGCCCGGCGGGCAGCGACGATATAAAAGTGCTTGAGGGGCTTCGGCTCTTTGACCGCGTCATGCACGGCGAGGAGCTGACAGTGGAGCAGGCAAAGATTGCCCTCCCGGACAGAAGCCTCTGCGGCGCGGTGTATACCCAGATAAAACGGCGCGGCTCATGGAGCGCCGAGTACGAGATGCTGTGCCTGCGCTCGGGCTTTGAGGCGGACAGAATATGCGCCGTTGCGAGCGCTGTCGAAGTTATGGTGCAGACAGGCGTTCTCAACCGCTCGCCCGCGGGCAGCATCGTTGTCAACGAACAGAGCCCCAAGGTGAACCTTGAAGACGCACAATTGATGAAACATATAAGAAGCTTTTTATAAACAGCGGCAAGATAATGAGGAGTGATCCGATGAGATCGTGGGAAGAAAAAATAAACGGAGAGACCGAGGAGAAGAAGATGAACCGTCAGGCGGATTTTACCGACGGCAGCTCTTCCTTTGACGACGGCTTCGACAAGCTCTATGAAAAAATAAAGACCATGTACCGCGACGACGAGCTTGAAACGGTGAAGCGCGCCTATGATGTGGCGAAGGAACATCATAAGAACCAGCTCCGCCAGTCCGGCGAGCCGTATATAATCCACCCGATAGCCGTCGCCTCGATTCTCGCGGACCTCGGCATGGACAGCCAGTCGGTGGCGGCGGCTCTCCTGCACGACACTGTTGAGGATACCGATGTCACAAAGACGGATATCGAGCGCGAGTTCGGCGATGAGATAGCCCAGTTGGTCGATGGCGTGACGAAGCTCGCGAAGGTGCCTACCGAGACAAAGGCGGAGGCGCAGGCGGAAAATATCCGCAAAATGCTCCTCGCAATGTCGAATGATATCCGAGTTATTATTATAAAACTCGCCGACAGACTGCATAACATGAGAACCATCGGCTATGTCCGCGAGGAGAAGCGCCGCGAAACAGCCCTCGAAACTCTCGAGATATATGCTCCCATCGCTCACCGCTTAGGTATCAGAACGATAAAAGAGGAGCTTGAGGACAGGGCTATTATCTGCCTCGACCCCGTCGCGTATAAAGAGATCGAGGACTATCTCAACTCTCAGAGCGCATCGCGCAAGGAGTTCCTCGACAGCATAATCGAGAAGATAAAGGAGCGCGTCGATCCGCTTGTCTCCGGCTGCAAGGTCGAGGGCAGAATCAAGAGCGTCCACGGAATCTACCGCAAAATGTATATCGGCGGCAAGACCTTTGATGAGATCTATGATATCTACGCCGTCAGAATAATAGTCGAGTCTGTTATCGATTGCTATAACTGCCTCGGAGTTATCCACGATATGTTCCGCCCGATCCCGAACCGCTTCAAAGATTATATCTCGACCCCGAAGCCGAATATGTATCAGTCCCTGCATACTACCGTTATCGGCAAAGAGGGAATACCGTTCGAGGTTCAGATAAGAACCTGGGAAATGCATCAGACGGCTGAATACGGTATCGCCGCGCACTGGAAGTATAAGCTCGGCGGCGGCAACGCGAGCGGCAACTTCGATAAGCGTCTCGCGTGGATTCGCCAGATGCTCGAGAGCCAGAGCGATTCCGAGGATGTCGAGGATATCGTCAGAACGATAAAGAGCGACCTCGTCCCCGAAGAGGTGTTTGTGTTCACTCCCAAGGGCGATGTTATAAACCTGCCCATAGGCGCGACTGTTATCGATTTCGCCTATGCCATTCATTCTGCCATCGGCAACCGCATGACCGGCGCAAAGGTCGACGGACGCATCGTGCCGATTGACTATCAGGTAAAGACGGGTGAGATAGTAGATGTCCTAACATCGTCTCAGCCCGGCAAGGGTCCGAGCCGCGACTGGCTCAAGATAGTCAAGACGAGCGAGGCACGCAGCAAAATCCGCAACTGGTTCAAGAAAGAGCGCCGCGACGAGAACATCGCCGAGGGCAAGGCGGAGGTCGAGCGCGAGTTCAGGCGCAGCTTTATCCGCCTGCCGGATGACGAGATGAAGTCGTTCCTCCAGCGCATCGCGGAGCGCCAGCATTTCGACACGGTTGAGGATTTCTATGCCGCTATCGGCTACGGCGGCGTGTCGCTCATCCGCATGATGCCGCATATAAAAGATGAGTATAACAAGATAGTCAAGGCGTCCGCTCCGCCGGAGATTGTGCTCACCCAGCCGAAAAAGCGCGTCAAGAGCAGCGAGGGCGTTATAGTCGAGGGCATCGACAACTGCCTTGTCAAGTTCTCGCGCTGCTGCAATCCGCTCCCGGGCGACAGTATAATCGGTTTTATCACCCGCGGCCACGGCGTGTCGATCCATACGCGCGACTGCAGCAATGTCCCGAAGGATCTTGAACATTGCGGCGACAAAGACAGATGGATAAACGCATATTGGGACAGCGCCATAAAAGAGGATTTCCGCGCAACTCTCATGATATCCTGCCTCAACAGGGTCGGCATGCTCGCGGATATCTCCGTCCAGCTCGCCAATATGCACGTTATGATAAATGATATAAACACAAGGAATTTCAAGGACGGCAGAAGCACGTTCTCTATGACCATAACCGTCTCGGGAATCGAGCATCTCAAGAGCGTTGCCGCCAAAATCGAGCGAATCGACGGCGTGCTCAGCGTCGAGAGAGCCGCAACCTGATGCCAATGATATTTTTAGATATCGCAAGTCCAAGGGGGAATCACCGTGAGAGCTGTTGTTCAGCGCGTCACATCGTCAAAAGTTTCCGTTGACGGAAAGACCGTCGGCGAGATAGGCAAGGGCTTCAATGTCCTGCTCGGCGTTGTCGAGGGCGACACCGATGAGCAGGCGGCGTTGCTCGCCGGCAAAATAGCGCGTTTGCGCGTGTTCGAGGACGAAAACGGGAAAATGAATCTCAGCGTCAACGATGTCGGCGGCGAGATTCTCGCTATCTCGCAGTTCACTCTCTGTGCCGATTGTAAAAAGGGCAACAGACCGTCCTTCACGCTCTCTGCCGCGCCCGATGAAGCGAACAGATTATATGAGCTGTTCTGCTCCGAACTCTCCGCGAACGGAGTCAGGAATGTCGAAAAAGGCATCTTCGGCGCGGATATGGCGGTCGATATAGCAAACGACGGACCCGTCACTATAATGCTCGATACCGATATATGGAGGAAAGACAAATGATGAAGATACACACTCTGCCCATGGGACCCGTCCAGGCGAACTGCTATGTCGTTATAGACGAACACAGCGGCGAGGCGGCGGTTATCGATCCCGGCGACTACACGGACGAGTTAAAAGCAGTTCTGCGCGATGAAGTGAAAAATCTCAAGTATATTCTTCTCACCCACGGTCACTATGACCACATTCTCGGCGTCGCGCATATAAAAGACGACTACCCGGATGCGAAAATAGCCATTCACCCCTATGACAGCGCCTGCCTCAAGTGCGAGGATATCAGCCTCGCGACCCATGTCGATCACGGCATCCAGAAATATGTCGATTACGACCTGCTCGCGGAAGAGGGCTTTGAAGCGAAGATAGGGGATATCACTCTCCATACTATCCACACTCCCGGCCACACCCTCGGCGGCGTGTGCTATCTCGAAGAGACCGAGCGCGTGATGTTCTCGGGCGATACTCTCTTCTGCCGCACCGTCGGCAGAACCGACCTCCCCGGCGGGGACTGGCAGGCGATGGTCGAAAGTCTCAAACGCCTTGCCGCCCTTGACGGCGAATATACCGTCTATACCGGGCATAACCGCTCCACCACGCTCTCCGAGGAGCGGGTCAGAAACAGATATTTGAGAAAAATACCCAGAGGAGAGCTTTAAGGAAACGCCTATGATTCTATATATCTGCGGTCACGATTTCCATTATGAGATGGAGAATCTTTGCCGCGTGTTCTTCCCGAACGAAAAGATAACAGTCTCGGACACTCTGCCCGAAAGCGGAGCGCCCGAGGTCGAAACATATCTCGACGGCGCGAGCGGCGGATATTCCGTGCGCGTGCGCGTCAATGTCGGGGATAAAACCGAGACTCGCTCGGCGGAAGTCCCAAAGACCGACGAGCCCGAAAAGGACGAGTGCGAGCGCACCATGGCTCGTGAGCTTTTCTCCGCTCTGAGCGCCGTTACCGGCTATGTCCCGCCCTGGGGCATACTCACCGGCGTGCGCCCGTCCAAGCTTATGCTGAAGCTCATTGAATCGCTCGGCGAAAAGGGCGCGTATGACTATTTTACGAAAAAGCTACTTGTCAGCGAGCCGAAAGCGCGCCTTGCGCAAAGTGTCGCGGGCACGGAGCAGGAGATAGCCGCCATCGGTGACGAGCGTTCGTTCAGTCTCTATATCGCGATACCGTTCTGCCCGTCAAGGTGCAGTTATTGCTCGTTCGTCTCCCATTCGATAACCAACGCCAACGCCGCAAAGCTTCTGCCCGTCTATGTTGACGATCTGTGCAGGGAGCTTGAGATAACGGGAAAAATCGTCCGCGATATCGGACTGCGGCTTGAAAGCATATATATCGGCGGCGGAACGCCCGGCATTCTCAGCGCGGAGCAGATGAAAAAGGTCTGCTCCGCAGTCGAAAACAGCTTCGATCTGTCCGCTGTCCGCGAATATACCGTTGAACTCGGCAGACCCGATACCGTGACGCAGGAGAAGCTCGATGTCCTGCGCGCCCACTCGGTCGACAGAATAAGCATAAATACCCAGACCCTCAACGATTCCGTGCTCGAATCAGTCGGCAGAAAGCATACAGCGGCGGATTTTTTCGCCTCTTATGCCCTCGCCGAGAAGAGCGGGTTTGAAAATATAAATGTCGATCTTATCGCGGGACTCCCCGGCGATACGCTCGAGAGCTTCAAAAAATCCGTTGACGGAGTCGTTTCGCTCGCGCCTGCGAATATAACCGTCCATGCCCTCGCTTTGAAATCTGCATCCACTCTCAGAGAACACGGTCACGCGGTCAGCGAAGGGGAGACGGCGGGGAAGATGATTGATTATTCCCACTCCGTTCTCTTCGATAACGGCTATATTCCTTATTATATGTATCGCCAGAGCCGCTGCGTCGGCAACCTCGAAAATGTCGGCTGGTGCAAACCCGGTACGGAGTGCAGATATAATGTCTTCATGATGGAGGAGACGCATACTGTCCTCGCTGCCGGAGCGGGCGCCGTAACAAAGCTCAAAAAGCCCGGCAGCAACTATATCGAGCGTATTTTTAACTACAAATATCCATATGAATATAATGCCCGGTTTGACACTCTGATGGAGCGCAAGAAACGCATATCGGAGTTCTATTCGGAAATATTCGGTTCGCAGTCGTCTGCGGATAAATAAGGTGATAGGTTGAAATCTCTCGTAAAAATAAACTCAATGGCGGCAAATGACCCCGCCTTTCTCGTTTCAAAAGCCGAGGAGCGGTATTCAGGCAGGCTCGATGAAATAGCCGAGCGCATATTCTCCGACCGCGAAAAGCGTATAGTCATGCTCGCGGGTCCCAGCGCGTCGGGCAAAACGACCACCGCCGGACTTATTGCCTCGCGGCTCGAATCGCGCGGTGCAAAGGCTTTCACTGTCTCGCTCGACGATTTTTATCATGATCAGCGCGATGCCATTCTCGACGAAAACGGCAAGCCCGACTATGAGACTGTCAACGCCCTCGATGTCGCGCTCATTGACTCGTGCCTTGAGGATATCATCAAAAACGGCACAACGAGACTGCCGCATTTCGATTTCGTCAGCGGCAGGCGCAGCGGCTTCTCCGACCCTATAACGCTCGGCAAGGACGATGTGCTGATAGTCGAGGGCATCCACGCCCTGAACCCGGTTATAACCGATTCTCTGCCGAACGAAAATCTGATGAAGCTCTATGTCAGCGTCTCGTCCCGTATCGCCGATGAGGACGGAGATGTGCTTATGTCGAAGCGCGATCTGCGCTTTGTCCGCCGCCTCGTTCGGGATTATTACCACCGCGCGAGCAGTGTCGAGCGGACATATGACCTCTGGGGGAGCGTTCAGCGCGGCGAGGATAAGTATATCTTCCCTTACAGCCACTTGGCGGCGGAAAAAATAGACTCGCTCCATGCCTATGAGCCGTGCGTGTTCCGCGCCCTTGCCGTGCCGATGCTGAGTTGTGTCGGGAGCGGCAGCGAGTGGTATGACGAGGCGCAGATGATGATAGAACGCCTTGAGAGATTCAAGCCTCTTCCGGTCGATGTTATCCCCGAAAACTCGCTGCTTCGCGAATTTATGGATTAAACAATTGTTAAATTTTTCAGCATATTGTTGATAATATCGCCCTCAAACGATATAATTAGGAACGGTTTTAAGAAAGAAACGAACAGTAAGGAGGTTTACCCTTGGCAGAAAGAAAGAAACAGTCGCTCTTGAACGGCGCAATAATTCTTGTCATCTCGACCCTCGTGGTCAAGGTGATAGGTCTCTGCTTCAAGATGCCGCTGGGCAGTATGCTCGGACTCGTGGGATACGGATATTTCACCTCGGTCTATGCTATCTATACTCCCATCTATTCAATTTCCATGGCGGGTCTGCCGATAGCGGTGTCGCGCATGGTCGCGGAGGATGTCGCGCTCAACCATTACCGTGAGGCGCGCATGACGCTCAAAACGGCGCGCAAGATATTCCTTCTCGTCGGAACCGCGGGTACGCTGCTCATGGTGCTTATCTCGATTCCTTACGCCATGTTCATCTCGGATATAAGAAACCTGCCCGCGATGATAGCCGTCGCCCCGTCGATATTCTTCTGCTGCTATGTCTCGGCTTACAGAGGATATTACGAGGGCCTGCGCAACATGATCCCGACCGCCATATCCCAGGTCATCGAGGCTCTCGGCAAGCTTGTTATCGGACTTGTTTTTGCAAAACTTATCATGTCCTACGGCGAGAGCGCCTATAACAGCGCCGTTGCCGCAGGCTCGGCTACCGCTACAGTGTTCGGCAAAGAGGTCTCGTCTCTCAACGAGGCTTTCAGCGTAACATACCCGTGGGCTGCCGCCGGCGCAATACTCGGCGTTACCCTCGGCTCGCTCCTGAGCCTTATCTATCTCGGCATCCGTCACAGAGCAAAGGGCGACGGTATAACCCGCCTCGAACTTGTCAATTCTCCGAAGCCGCCCGCAAATCATGCCATAGCCAAGAACATGATAACCATAGCGGTGCCGATTCTTTTGAGCTCGCTCGTTCTAAACGCGACGAACCTTATCGATGCCGTGACCATCCAGAACCGCCTGCTCCACGCTATCGAGAGCGGTCAGGATACAATATACAATTTATATAAGCAGTGCATCGATGCCGATGTCGCGAGCGGTACCTTGAATCTTTCGGACAGCAAGGGCTTCATGAGCTATCTCTACGGCGCATATAACACCGCCGTGGACTTCAAGAACCTCGTCCCGATGATAACCGTCTCCCTCGGTGTCAGCGCGCTTCCCGCCCTCGCGGAGGCGTGGACGATGAAAGACAAGGCAGCTGTCAAGAGCGCCGTAAACACTGTTATAAGAGTTTCCATGCTCATAGCTCTGCCCGCCGGCATCGGCATGGGCGTGCTCGCCGAGCCTATACTTACTCTTATCTACGGCCGCGGCAGAATGGCTGCCGATATCCCGATGATAGCGCCCATGGTTGCCGTCTTCGGCTTCACGACTGCGTTTATGTCCATTTCAACCCCGCTGACGAACCTTCTTCAGGCTGTCGGCAGAACGGATATTCCTGTAAAAACAATGCTCGTCTCCGCCGTAGTCAAGATAATCTGCAACTTTGCCCTCGTCGGCATACCGGGCATCAACTTCAACGGCGCGGTTATCGGAACAGTCCTGTTCTATGTTATAAACGTCATTCTCAATATCATCGCCGTTATAAAAGTCACTAAAGTCCGCATTGATATAATGTCCGATCTAATAAAACCGCTTATCTCCGCCGCCATGTGCGGTCTCGCGGCGTGGGCGGCTTACGGTCTGCTCGGCAACTATGTGCTCAAGAGCGTCAGCCACGGCGCGGATATCGCGCTGCTCGCCGCTATCATAATCGCCGTTATGGTGTATGCGATAGCTATCATCGTTTTCAAGGGCATCGTGCGCGAGGATATAGAATCTTTGCCCGCAGGCGAAAAAATTGCAAAAGTACTTGAAAAATATGAACTTTTGGGTTAGAATATTTCTTGCCGATAAAATCAGACAGGGGATCATATGGTAGACTTTAAGCAGAAAGATAAATACGATATAAACGATCTCCTTGAGATCATGCGTCTGCTCCGCGCTCCGGGCGGCTGTCCGTGGGATGCCCAGCAGACTCATATGAGCATCCGAAAGAACCTTATCGAAGAGACCTACGAAGTTATCGAAGCTATCGACAAGGACGATAAGGAGCTGATGACCGAAGAGCTCGGCGATCTGCTCATGCAGGTCGTGTTCCACTCTCAGATGGAGCAGGAGGCTGGCAACTTCGATTTCGGCGATGTCACCGACGGCGTGTGCAAAAAGCTTATCGAGCGCCACCCGCATGTTTTCGGCGAGGTCGAGGTCTCCGGTGTCGGCGATGTGCTCAACAACTGGGACGCCATAAAGCGACGCTCAAAGGGACAGAAAAAGGGGAGCGAGCCTATGCTCAGCATCCCGCGTGAGCTTCCCGCGCTTATGAGAGCGACAAAGATTCAGCAGAAAGCGGCGGCGGTCGGCTTTGACTGGGACGATGTCTCCGGCGCTCAGCAGAAAGTGCTCGAGGAGGCGAAGGAGCTTTCCGAGGCTATCGAATCGGGCGATAAAGAGCATATTTCCGAGGAACTCGGCGATTTGCTTTTCTCCGCCGTCAATGTTTCGCGCTTTGTCAAGTGCGATGCCGAAGAGGCGCTGACTGCGGCCTCCGATAAGTTTATAGCCCGTTTTATCCGCGTCGAACAGCTTGCGCGCGAGCGCGGCATCGATATGGAGTCCGCTCCGCTCGAAAAGCTCGACGAACTATGGGATGAAGCCAAGGCGGAGAGCAGAAAATAATAATGATGACTGTGTCCAACGGACATTGCATAAAAAGAAAAGAAAAAACAAAAGGAGAAACACGTAATGAATAAGACAGAGTTTATCGCTGCCGTTGCAGCAAAAGAGGGACTTGAGAAGAAGACCGCCGAGAAGGCTGTCAACGCTGTTATCGCTTGCATCGGCGATGCTCTCGCATCGGGCGACAAGATCCAGATCGCAGGCTTCGGCACTTTCGAGGTCAGAGAGCGCGCAGCTAAGACTGCCCGTAACCCCAGAACCGGCGAGACAATCGATGTCCCCGCATGCAAGGTTCCCGCTTTCAAGGCTGGTAAGGGTCTTAAAGACAAGGTTGCTGAGTAATTTGGCTTGCCGCATTTAGCGCAGACCAAAGAGCAAAAAAGTTGCAGGTCATAATTCGTGGCTGAGAACGCGGATTATGACCTTTGTTTTAATTTGTTTTTTGCTCTTTTAAGCGCTTTTTTGCCCACTCGCGGTACCTTTGTACAGCTTTGGGGCAAAGAAACCGCTTTCTGCATCTAAATGCGACAACCCAAGGTTTGTTCTAATGTTCTGAAAGGATGCGGCTTGTGCCGCTGAATGTTATGAGACTTGATAAGTATCTTAAGGTGTCGCGCCTGATAAAGCGCCGCACCGTCGCAAACGAGGTCTGCGACGCAAAGCATGTCACGGTAAACGGCAAAATAGCCCGCGCATCTTATGATGTAAAGGTCGGCGATGTCATTGAAATATCCATGGGCCAGAATGTGACCCGTGCGCGTGTTCTCAATGTTGCCGAGACCGTCCGCAAAGAGGACGCCGCCGCGATGTACGAAATTCTGTAAATCGGTCATAATCACGAGCCTCCCGCCGTATTATTAACGGACGGGAGGTTTTATTTATGACGGAAGAAAACAAAGTTCAGGCATTGCCCCACAATCTTATAATGGAAAACAGAAATCGCCTGACCGTCTCCGGCGTGTCCGATGTGGACAGCTTTGACGAGCAGACGGTCGTGATATTCACGCAGATGGGGGAGCTGACCGTGCGCGGCAGCGACCTGCATATAATCAATCTCAATGTCGACAGCGGCGAACTGAGCCTTGAGGGTACGGTCAATTCGCTGACCTATTCCGACGAACAGCCCGGAAAAGGCGGATTCTTCAGCCGCGTGTTCCGCTGATGGAGTATATCCAGGGGCTGGACGGCCAGATATCCGTCTTTCTGCATTCGCTCGGCATCGGCTTTCTGCTCGGAGTGTTCTATGATGCCGTGTGCGCCGTCCGCGCCGTTCTGCCGGGCGGGCGCAAGGTCATATTCGTGACCGATATTCTCTATGTAATAGTCTGCGCCTTTGCTTCGTTTTGTTTTATACTCGTGCTCAATGACGGGCGCACCCTGCTCTATATCCTCGCGGCGCAGCTGCTCGGCTTTGCAGCCGAACGCCTGAGCCTCGGCGCGGCGGCAAAACATCTCGGTCTGCTTATTTCGTCAAAGCTCAGAAAGCTCTTTTGGCGGATAAAAGACGCCGTCGGCAAGCCGCTTTGCAGCTTAAAAGAAAAAATATCACAGAAATTAACGCCGCCAGGGGAAAAAGACGGAATAATGTCAAATAAAAATGAAAAAAATATGAATTACCTCTTGAAAAAGGGGCGCAATATGTTGTATACTTTGAATAGGCAAATATGCCCCAAAGCAAGGAAACAGAAGGTCAAAGGGAAACGTAAGAATGTCGGAAAAAAAGCGCAGACTCAAAAAAAGGCATAGTACCATACTGATGATCGTGTTCGCGGTCGCAGTGTGTTATTTCCTTATATCCTTTATTGTCATGCAGTCCGATATCAGATCTCAGGAGAAGTACAATGCTCAGCTCAGAACTCAGCTTGCCGATAAGAAAGCCGAGAATGAGGAGCTTGAAAAGCTTGTCAAGAGTTCGGATCTCGATGATTATGTCGAGCAGATAGCAAGGCGTGAACTCGGTTATGTTTTCCCGGATGAAAGGGTATATTACAACGAACAGCAGTCGGCCGACAAGTAAAAAAGGGGAGCAGCGTACTATTATGCAGATCGAGCAGGGAAGTGTTGTTAAGGGTAAGGTGACCGGTCTTACCGATTTTGGTGCATTTGTTGAACTTGAGGGCGGAAAAACGGGCATGATCCATATTTCCGAGGTCTCAACATCTTATGTCAAGGATATCAGAGAGCATTTGCAGCTAAACCAGGAAGTTACGGCGAAGGTCATTTCAATCAGCCCCGAAGGCAAGATAGCCCTTTCGATAAAGAAGCTCAATGCCGACAATAACGGCGGCGACCGTCCTCAGCGCAGACCCCGTCCCTCGGGCGACAGACAGGGTCAGCAGAACAGACCGCATCAGCAGTCCTCCGGCCAGCGCAGACCGCCTCAGCAGGGCAGACAGGTCGAAGCCGTCAATCAGGAGACTTCCGGCAACCAGTCCTTTGAGGATATGATGGCAAAGTTCAAGCAGATCAGCGATGAAAAAATGACCGATCTGAAAAGATCTTCCGATTCCAAGCGCAGCGGAGGCTATTCGAGGCGCGGCGGCGGCAGACAGTAAAAAATGCATTATCAGGCGGGCGTTCAGCCCGCTTTTTTGATTTAAGAAAAAGGAGCGATCTTGTGATTATCAAAAACGCCGTTATACATACGGTAACGAACGGTACTATCGAAAACGGATATATCGAGTTTGATGAAAAAATAATCTCCCTGGGCGATATGAAAGACTGCCCGCAGGGCGAGGCTTATGACGCCAAGGGCGCGGCGCTCTATCCAGGCTTTATTGATGCCCATACACATATCGGCATCACCGAGGATTCGCTGACCTTTGAGGGCGAGGACTGCAACGAGATGACCGACCCCGTCACGCCGAACCTCAGAGCTCTCGATGCCGTCAACGCTCTCGACAGATGCTTTGAAGAGGCGAGAGAGGCGGGCGTTACCTGCGTGCTGACCTGCCCGGGCAGCGCGAACCCCGTAGCCGGTCAGATAGCGGCGATAAAGACCCACGGCGTGTGCATTGACGATATGATTGTCAAGGCTCCCGCCGCGATGAAATTCGCCCTCGGCGAGAATCCCAAGACCGTCTATAACGAGAAAAAGATAGCGCCCAGCACAAGAATGGCGACCGCCGCGATAATCAGAGAACAGTTGACAAAGACTCGCGAATATATCAAAAAAGATAAGGCAAGCCGCGAGTTCGACGCGAAGCTCGAAGCTCTCGCTCCGCTGTTTGAGGAGCATATGCAGATGCATATCCACGCCCACCGCGCCGATGATATCTTCACCGCCGTGCGTATCGCCGAGGAGTTCGGGCTCGATTATTGCGTTGTCCACTGCACTCAGGGTCATCTTATTGCCGACAGACTCGCGAAAGCCGGGGTCAAGGCGTTCAGCGGACCTCTCATCAGCGACCGCTGCAAGCCCGAGCTCAAAGATTCCACCCCCGCAACCCCGGGTGTGCTCAGCAAAGCCGGCGTAAAGACCGCTATAGTTACCGACCATCCGGTTATTCCTATCCAGTATCTGCCGCTGTGCGCGGGACTTGCCGTGCGCGAGGGCATGACTCATGATGATGCGCTGAGAGCCATAACCATAAATCCCGCCGAGATGTGCGGAATCTCCGACCGCGTCGGCTCGCTCGAAGTCGGCAAGGATGCCGATATGAGCCTGTTCGATTCCGATCCGCTGACCCTCTTCGCAAAGCCGCTGCTCGTTGTCGGTGACGGCGAGATTCTCATGGAGGGAAAGTCCAATGCGTGAGATAGATGTCAGCCTCATAACCGAAGCGGTCAGCCGCGCGTGCATCAGCGCCAACAAAGTTCTGCCCGATGACCTCGCAGAGCTTATCAAAAAGAGCGCCGATGCAGAAACCGACGATGTGCCCAAAGATATAATGTGTCGCCTGTGTGATAATCTCTGCGCCGCAAAGGAGCTGGATATCCCCATCTGCCAGGACACCGGCATGGCTGTTATCTTTGCAAAGGTCGGTCAGGATGTCCACTTTGTCGGCGGCAGCTTTAAAGATGCCGTCAACGCCGGAGTCGCAAAAGGCTACACCGAGGGCTATCTCAGAAAGTCTGTCGTCGCCGATCCTCTCAGGCGCGTCAATACCGGCGACAACACCCCGGCGGTTCTGCATATCGAGCTTGTCGAGGGCGACAAAGTCGAGCTGACCGTCGCTCCCAAGGGCTTCGGCAGCGAGAATATGAGCGCGCTTAAAATGTTCACTCCCTCCGCCTCGCGCGAGGATATTATAGATTATGTTGTCAATGTCGTCCGCCGCGCGGGGAGCAACCCCTGCCCGCCGATGGTTATAGGCGTCGGTATCGGCGGCGATTTCGAGCAGTGTGCGCTGCTCGCCAAAAAGGCTCTCTGCCGCCCGGTCAGTGAGCCGAACGCCGATGAGTATTACGCCGCGATGGAAGCGGAGATACTCGAAAAGGCGAATGCCCTTAACATAGGTCCTCAGGGCTTCGGCGGCAAGACGACCGCGCTGAGCGCCGCCGTCGAATTTGCCCCGACTCATATCGCGGGATTGCCCGTCGCGGTCAATATCGGCTGCTATGTCACCCGCCATGTGACCGTCGTTGTCTGATATCTTGCCTTATTATAGAAAATTTGTAAATTTTTTAGAAATGCAGCTCTTTACTCTTTATTTTTTTAGTCATATGTGCTACAATACAATCAGAGACAGAAGTCTCCAATAATTCTAAGGGGCTGACATTATGAAAATAGTTATTACTGGACGCAAGTGTTCGCCGAGAGAATCATTCAAGGAGAGAGCGGAGAAAAAGCTTGCCAAGGTAGAGCGTTTCTTCGGCGACGAGGCGGAGGCAAAGATCACCGCCACTGTCGAGAAGTCAGGTCAGACAGTTGAGATAACCGTTATCAACAACGGTATGATATTCCGTGCGCAGGAGCGGGCGGAAAATATGAACGATGCGCTCGATAAATGCGTCGATTCGCTCGTTCGCCAGATTCGCAAGAACAAAACAAAGCTTGAAAAGCGTATGCGCTCCGCCGCATTTGATGAACTCAATGACGGCGCGGATGTTGCGGACGAGAAAGAGTATGACCTCGTCAGAACAAAGCACGTTGCAGTCAAGCCGCAGACGGTCGATGAGGCTATTCTTCAGATGAATATGCTCGGCCATGAGTTCTATATGTTTATAAATGAGGCGACAGGTCTTGTCAGCGTAGTATATTGCCGTACCGACGGCGGCTACGGTCTGCTTGAGCCCAGCGCCGAATGATTTGAATTTGCTTTTCTGAACAAGGGGCGCGCCCTGGTGCGCCCCTTGTACTATGTAAAGCCGAAAGGTAGTTTTGATGGATATAAATTTCGCAGTACCCTGTCTGCTGGGCCTTGAGGCGCCGATAGCCGAAGAGCTCAGAAATATGGAGGCGTCGGATGTCCGCGCCGAAAACGGCCGCGTGCTTTTCAGCGGCGACGAAAATATTCTTGCCCGCGCAAATATCTGCTCGCGCTTTTCCGAGCGCGTGCTTGTGCTTCTCGGCTCGTTCGAGGCGCATAGCTTTGAGGAGCTTTTTCAGGGCACACGCGCCCTCCCGTGGGAGCAGTGGATCGGCGCAGACGATGCGTTCCCCGTCAAGGGCTATTCCATCGATTCCGACCTTTTCAGCGTGCGCGACTGCCAGGCGATAATCAAAAAAGCGGTTGTCGAACGCCTCAAACAAAAATATTCTATCGAGTGGTTTGAAGAGAGCGGACCTGTCTATCAGATTCAGTTCTCTATAATGAAAAACAAAGTTTCGCTCATGCTCGACACCTCCGGCGCGGGACTCCATAAGAGGGGATACCGCCAGAATGCAAACGACGCCCCGATAAAAGAGACTCTTGCCGCGTCGCTGTGCTGGTTCTCGCGTCTGCGCCCGTATCATTCACTCTATGACCCCATGTGCGGATCGGGTACGATACTTATCGAGGGCGCGATGATGGCGCGCAATATCGCCCCCGGAGTCAATCGAAATTTTGCCGCCGAGCGCTGGAGCAATATCCCGCGCGATGTGTGGTATACCGAGCGCGAGCGTGCGCGCGACCTTGAGCGCGAGGCTCATGACTTCTTTGCTTACGGCTCCGATATCAGCCGCGAAGCTGCGGCTCTTACCGCCGCAAACGCCGAAGCTGCCGGCGTTGACGACCTCGTCAGCGTGCGCTGCTGTGAATTGAAAAAATTCGTTCCGCAGACCGAGCGCGGAACTCTTATATGCAACCCGCCTTATGGCGAGCGTATGCTTGATATCGAGCAGGCGAACACGCTTTATCGCGACATGGGTCGCGTGTTTGAACGCCGCCACGGCTGGTCATACAGCATCATAACTCCATGCGATACTTTTGAGCAGGAGTTCGGGCGCAAGGCTGATAAACGCAGAAAATTATATAACGGCATGATAAAATGTCAGTTATTTATGTATTTTAAATAAGGCGAAAGAGGTAAAAACAGGAGGTATTATTTGTGAAACATATTTTCCTCATCAATCCGGCAGCAGGAAAGAAGGGCAATGCCGAGAGCATTATCCGTCCCCAGATTGAGGACTATTGCGGCAAAGCTGGTCTCGACTATGAGATCTATGTCACAAAATGTCAGGGCGACGCCCAGAACTACTGCAGGGAACACGCAAAATCCGGCGAAGCGCTCCGCTTCTATGCCTGCGGCGGCGACGGAACTCTCTATGAGGTGGTCAACGGCGCTTACGGCTATCCCAACTGCGAGGTCGCAGTTATCCCGCTGGGCTCGGGCAATGATTTTGTCCGCCTGTTCGGCACAAAGGAGCAGTTCTGCAATGTCGAGGCTCAGGTCACGGGTATCCCCGTCGAGCTTGATGTTATCAAGTGCGGCGACAAGATAGCCATCAACCAGTGCTCCATGGGCATGGACGCCGAGGTTTGCGCGAAGCAGTCCTATTTCAAGAAGATGCCGCTTATGACGGGTGAGACCGCGTATGTCGCGGCGGCTCTCCAGGCACTCTGCAAGAAAATAGGCCATGAGTTCACCGTGGCCATCGACGACGGCGAGCCGATAAAGCAGGATGTCCTGCTCTGCGTCGCGGCGAATTCCCGTTGGTACGGCGGCGGCTTCAAGGCGGCTCCGCTCGCATGGCCGGATGACGGCAAGCTTGACTTTGTTATCATCCGCCACGACAGAGGTCGTTTGCGCCTGTTCCCGCTTCTTCAGAAGTATAAAAAAGGTCAGCACCTCGGTCTGCCGATGACCCAGTATATCAACGGCACAAAGCTGACTATCCACAGCGACGTTCCCGCGGCGGTCAATATCGACGGCGAGTGCGAGTATGTCAACGATGTCGTGTTCGAGCTTGTTCCCAAGGGAATCAAGTTCGTCGTGCCTCAGTTCTCCGAGTTCCACAAGGGCAGAACCGAGCGCGAAGCGGCAAGAAAATAAAACAAAAAAGCACTGCCTGACGAAAGCCGGGCAGTGCTTTGAAATATGAGTTTTATTCAGTAACTTTGTCCGTGCGCAGCCTGTATCTGCGGTCTCTGAGCAGCTTCTCAAGGCAGTGCGGGCAGGCGGGACGCTCGGGGAAGAAGAGTCCGCCTGGGTGAACATTCAGCTTGCCGTGATAATCGGAACCTGATGTCACGCGCAGATGGCTGTATCTCTTCGCCCACGCTTCGGCAATCTCATTGTTCGATTCGTGACCGGGATGGGCGTTGTATATCTCAACTCCGTCGAGCAGCTCGTCGTCGGTGACCGTCATGCCGACTCTGAATGGGTGCGCCTGAAAAACAATGAGATTATTCTCGTCCGCTATCGGTCTGAAGTCCTCGAGGCACTCGATCCTGTCGAGGTCGGGATGCGAATAGACAAAGTCCTCGTTGAAGCCGTAGACAAGATAGTCGTTGTCGTTTTCGAGGCATCTCAGCTCCATGCCGAGAAGAACCGTGAAATTTTCGGTCTCGAGTGCCTTTGCGGCTCTGTAACCCTCGAAGAAATGATCCGCTTTCTTCTCCCACGGCTCGTTTGCTATCTTTTCCATCGTGCCCGTATGCATGTGGTCGGTTATGACTATTCCGTCGTAGCCGAGATTTTTGAAAGTATTTACAACCTGCTCCGCAGGAACTTCGCCGCACCTGCTTGTCTGCGAGGTGTGCGCGTGCATTTCAAAAAGATATTCTTTCATCAGTCTCACTCTTTCTCATTTTGTCGTGAGTATTATACTCCGATCTAAACGCTTTCGCAATTATTTTTTGAATTTTGGAGAATTTATGAAAAACTATTCGCTTATTGTCTGGGATTTTAACGGCACTCTGCTCGACGATGTCGGCGCGGCGCTCGGTTCCGTCAACGATATGCTTGCCCGCCGCTCAAAGGAGCCGATAACGCTCGATGAGTACCGTGAATATATAGATGTGCCCATCCGCCATTTCTATGAGCAGGTGCTCGACCTTGAAAATGAGGACTATGATTTGATACTCAACGAGTTCCAGCAGGGCTATGAAGCCCATGTAAAAAATTGCGGACTGACTCGCTTCGTCTCTGCGGCTCTCGAAGAGGCAAAGCGCCTCGGCATCCCGCAGGTCGTGCTCTCGTCAAGTGAGCAGAGCCAGCTCGAACGGCTTTTGAAGCACTATGAAATCGACGGATATTTCGACTCCGTTCTCGGCGCGGACAACCTCCTTGCCGGCAGCAAGATCGAGCGCGCGGAAAAATTTATCGAAGAGCACGGCGTAGATGCGTCAAAAGCCGTCGTTGTCGGCGATCTTCTGCACGACTGCGACGTCGCAAAAGCAATCGGCTCGCAGTGCCTGCTTATAACGAGCGGACACCATGACCGAGCCCGTCTCGAGAGTGCCGGCGTGCGCGTTGAAGATACGCTGAAAAGCTTCGTGGAGGAAAACTGATTTTTTCCGCCACTTGAAGAAAATCCTTATATGTGCTATTATATTATACTGCGGGTGAATGCGTTTGCCCGCAGATATTTATTGCAAAAAAACGGGAGAACAAGATGATAACAGTATCCGATCTCAGCTTCAATTTCGGCACCCAGACCCTGTTCAAGGGCGTCGATCTCAAATTTACGCCCGGCAACTGCTATGGTATAATCGGCGCAAACGGCGCGGGCAAATCAACATTTCTGAAAATACTTTGCGGCGAGCTCGAGCCCTCGCACGGCTCAGTCATAATTCCGCCGACCGTCAGAATGTCCGTGCTCCGTCAGGATCACTACGCTTTTGACGAATACACCGTGCTCGACACCGTTATTATGGGTAACCGCCGCCTCTATGATATAATGAAAGAAAAGGACGCGCTCTATGAAAAGCCGGACTTCAGCGAGGAGGACGGAATGCGCGCCGCAGTGCTCGAGGAGGAGTTCGCTGAGCTCGATGGCTGGGAGGCGGAGTCAGACGCGTCAAAGCTGATTCAGGGTCTCGGTCTTGAAGAGAGCCTGCTATATGAGCAGATGGCGTCGCTCTCCGGTTCGCAGAAGGTCAAAGTCCTGCTCGCACAGGCGCTTTTCGGCAACCCCGATATAATCCTGCTCGACGAGCCTACGAACGATCTCGATATAGCCGCCGTCAAATGGCTCGAAGATTTCCTGAGCGAATATTTCGGAACGGTCATAGTCGTTTCGCATGACCGCCATTTCCTCAATAATGTCTGCACGCGAATAGTCGATATCGATTATTCCGAGATAAAGATGTATGTCGGCAACTACGAGTTCTGGTATGAGTCGAGCCAGCTCATTCAGAAGCTCATAAAACAGCAGAACAAGAAAAACGAAGAAAAGGCGAAGGAGCTTCAGGCTTTCATCGCAAGATTCTCCGCAAATAAATCGAAGTCCCGTCAGGCGACTTCGAGAAAGAAGCTGCTCGATAAACTTACTATCGAAGAGCTCCCCGCGTCGAGCCGCCGCTATCCGTTCGTCGGCTTCGATATGGACAGAGAGGTCGGCAAGGATATTCTTACGGTCGAGGGGCTGACCAAAGAAGTTGACGGAGTGAAGCTTCTCAACAATGTCAGCTTCACCGTGCGCAAAAACGACAAAATAGCCTTTGTCGGAAAAAGCGAGCAGGCGATAACTATGCTCTTCAAAATTCTCATGGAAGAAGAGACTCCCGACAGCGGCAGCTTCAAGTGGGGACTTAGCACCTCGCGCTCCTATTTCCCGGCGGACAACTCCGCGTTCTTTAACTCCGATCTCAATCTTATCGATTGGATGCGCCAGTATTCAAAGGATCAGACCGAGACTTATATCCGCGGCTTCCTCGGCAGAATGCTGTTCTCGGGCGACGCAGTTCTGAAGCCCGTCAATGTTCTTTCGGGCGGTGAAAAGGTCAGATGCATGCTCTCGCGCATGATGCTCTTCGGCTCGAATGTTCTCATTCTCGATCAGCCGACGAACCACCTCGACCTCGAGTCCATAACCGCCGTCAACAACGGACTTTCGGATTTCAAGGGCAACGTGCTGTTCTGCTCGCACGATTATGAGATAGTCAACACCGTCGCCAACAGAATAATCGAGATTTGCGACGACGGCGTTATCGATCATTCGGGCAACTACGACGATTTTGTCGAGTTCAAGGAGAGCCGCGGCATGGAAGTTACCACGCTCTAACTCGGATTGATATTTTTTGTGGTTTGTGGTATAATCAAAGCGGAAAAATAGCGGAAAATAAAAATGATTTTTCGGGAAGGACAGTGAATTATGAATAATCAGAAAACTGTCAAAAGTGCAAACAGCGAAAAGAGTGCAGTTCTCTATATCGTGACCTGCGCGCTGGTCGTCATTCAGCCGCTGCTCGATATACTTTCGTCTATTGTTATCAATCTTGGCAAGGCGAATTATATCAGCGTCTCGGGTGCCGTCAGGGCGGTTATCGTCGTCGCCGTGACCGTGTTCACCCTCGGCTTCTATAAGGGTAAATACAGCACCCCGTTCAAAGTCTATAACGGTATCGCCGCCGCATATATCGCGCTGATGTGCCTTATGAGCGCGACCCGCGGCGACCATGTCGCGTTTCTCTATATGCTCGGACTCATGGCGGACACTTTCTTCTTCGCGTTCATGTTCCTGCTCATATTCGAGACCGCGCAGACCGTCGGACGCAGAGTTCACCCCGCCGTTATTGCGGCGACGGCGCTCATCTACGCGCTGACACTTGTTATAAATTATCTTTCAAAGAAGGGCACGTTCCATTATTCGACTTCGTTCGCCGTGGCGCTCGCGCTGCTTATCCCGACCGCTCTCGTTTTCTTCGTCTCCCATCTCGGCAGAAAGAAAGCGGAGAGCACAAAGCCCGCCGATGCGGCGCTTTCATGGATAGTCCCGGCGGCAGGTATTATCTTGCTTCTCGTCGGCGCAGTGCTCTCGAATTCAAAGCCCGTGCTCTTCGTCTCCGTCATATTCTCGGCTATCCTCTTTATGTGGACGTTTTCATCCTGGCGGGACGGCAGAAAAGAGAACCGTCCGCCCATGATGCGCGCGTTCCTTTCGAGCGCACTTTTCTGCGTGCTCATTCTCGCGCTCCTGCCGATATCTCCCGTAAAGAGCAGCTTCGACGGCACGTTCAGCTTCAAGGGTATGTTCTATACATATAATGGTCAGCAGTCGCCGACCGTCAACCCGAACGGCGATAACCCGATCTTCGGCGATGAGGACGAGGACGACGACAGCGATTATGTCCCAAACCTCGATTCCGGCTATGTGCCCGGCAGTGACAAAAAGGACGACGATACAACAAATGGCGATAAGACCACCGAAAAAGGTTCAACGTCTACGTCAGGCGGATCCACAAAAGAACCCGCCGGCGACAGCACTGATGATACCTCCGAAGAGACAACGGATATAAGCACCGAGACCACAAGATGGTGGCAGACGAAGCCCACGATGCCGGACAGATCCGATATCGAGAGCTTTATAAAACCTTATATTCCAACCCTCCCCGGAGAAGACAGCACAGGGGAGTCGGAAACAGCCACCGAAAACACCACCGACAAGTCCGACACCGAGGAGCCGGGAACAGCCGCATCGGAGGAAAATCGCAGCCCCGCCGCCGCGATAGGCTTCGGCTCGCTCAGAAGTCCCGCGCTTCCGAATGCCGGTGCTATAAATATCGACAGAACGGTTTATTACTCAAAGATGTTCGGCGAGGGCGATATCCAGACAAAGCTCTTCGGATTGAAATTCGCCGCACTGTTCGATCAGACGGATTCGATAAAGACCGCGACAAAGGTCCATTCCGATCCCATAACCGTCGCACTCAACTACGGTATTTTAGGCTTTATTGTCTATATCCTGCCCGCAGCGTTCATCTTCCTGAAGCTGCTCGCTTTTATCCTCGGAAATCTTTCGAAAGTTTTCCGTTCGGCAGGCTGCGCAGTCTATATGTTCACTTCCGTCGTTATTCTGATTCTCTCCGCGCTCGACGGCGATATTCTGACATTTTCTGCAGTCGGCGGCGTCGCGTCGGCCATTTTGGCGAATGCGCTCTCCGTCAGCGAGGATGCGCGCGACCGCTCGGCGGAAAATAAATAACACGCTGATATATCAAAAATAAACAGGGCGTCCCGCTTGCGGGACGCTTTTTTGATTTCTGTTGCATTTCAGAATTTTTATCTCTGCTCTCTGACGAATTTCCGAAAAATTTTCATAAAAACTCCGCTTTTCCACAAAAAATATTGAATCTAAATGGTACTATTTACATTTATATTTAATAGTGTGTATAATGAATATGCTGAAAATCGCGGGAAAACAAGGCTCGCTTTTGTGCCTTTGCCCGATGCGGATTTTTGAATAATTGTTGATTATATCCTGCATTTTTTGCAGGGAAAGGAATGATATATAAATGGAAAATCTGGGGTATTACAACGGCAAATTCGGTCCTCTTGAAGAAATGATGGTTCCTATGAACGACAGAGTGTGCTATTTCGGCGACGGCGTCTATGACGCGACTTACAGCCGCAACGGCGTTATCTTCGCTCTTGACGAGCACATCGACCGTTTCTTCAACAGCGCGGGACTGCTCCGCATCGAGCTTCCCTGCACAAAGGACGAGATGAAAGACATTCTCAACGATATGGTCGGCAAGGTCGATTCCGGCAACAACTTTGTCTATTGGCAGGCGACCCGTGGCACGGGCATCCGCAACCATGCGTTCCCCAAAGAGGGCAAGGCGAACATTTGGGTCACAATCAAGCCCGCCGAGGTTCAGGATCTTTCCCGCCGCATAAAGCTCATAACCCTCGAAGATACGAGATTCCTTCACTGCAATATAAAGACTCTTAATCTTATACCGAGCGTCATGGCGGCTCAGAAGACCGCCGAGGCAGGCTGCGACGAGAGCGTTTTCCATCGCGGCGACAGAGTCACCGAGTGCGCTCACAGCAATGTACATATCATAAAGGACGGCGTGTTCAAGACCCATCCGACCGATCATTATATCCTGCCCGGCATCGCCCGCGCGCATCTTATCAGAGCGTGCAAGGCGAACAATATCCCGGTTGACGAGACTCCGTTTACTGTCGCTGAGCTTATGGATGCCGATGAAGTCATCGTCTCTTCGTCCGGTTCGTTCTGCCTTGTTGCAAACGAGATAGACGGCAAGCCCGTCGGCGGCAAAGCTCCCGAGCTTATCGACATCCTCCAGAAATACCTCGTCAAAGAGTTTACCGACGCTACAACTGTCTGAGGGAGGGGAGCGGTATGACGCAAAAAGAGCTCACTCTTCTCAATTTAGGCGACAGCCTCGATAACATCTCCAACATCGACCCCAGAGGATACGGCGTGTGTCATATCCTCTATCCCGCTTCGCGCGAATACACGGGCGGCCCCCTCTGCATGAACGCGGCGGAGAAGCTCTGCGACACTCTGAAGCAGGATGACCTCGTCTATATAATGACCGGCTTTGTCCTGCCTCCGTTCGGCAGCGCCGAGACGGACGGCGTTATCAGCTCCGTCCTGCTTGCGCGTTCGCTCGTTATCGCGTTCGGCGCAAAGCCCGTTATTGTCTGCCAGGAGGAGAATGTCCCCGCCGTCAAAGCTATGGCGGCAGTTGTCGGACTTCATCTCTATGAGTCTATAGACGAGTTGAAAAAATATCCGATATCCATGGCTGTCGTGCCCTTTACAAAAGATAAGTCAAAGGCAGAGAGCTGCGCCGATGAGATAATCTCCCACGGCAAGCCCGCAGCAGTTATCAGCATCGAAGCGCCCGGCGAAAATAAAATCGGTAAGTACCATAACGCCACAGGACTTGATGTGACCGAACTTGAGGCGAAGATGGATATCCTCTTCGATAAGCTTCGCGCCATGGGCGTGCTCAATATCGCGATTGGCGACCTCGGCAACGAGATAGGCATGGGCACTATCGCGCCCCATCTGCATAAGCATATTCCCTATGCCAACGAGGGCGAGTGCCGCTGCGGATGCGGCGGCGGAATAGCCGTTCGGAGCATCACCGACAATATAATCACCGCGACCGTCTCCGATTGGGGCTGCTACGCGATGATAGCGGCGATAGCTTATCTCAAAAAAGATATTGATATCATGCACACCGCCGAACTCGAGGGTGAGGCAATAACCGCCGCCGCGCGCAACGGCATGATCGATATGTACGGCTGGTGCATCCCGGCTATCGACGGCTTTGGCAAGAGCATGAACATGACGATAGTCAACCTCATGCGCGAGTGCGTCAGCTACGCGCTGAGACTTGAGGATACCTGCAAGACCTGGTTCGAAAAGGTCATTGACAAGGGCTTTTTCGGCGAATAACCAAAAAGGGGTAAAAAGCTATGAACGAAACGCTGTTTCTTCCGGTCGGAGATTCGGCGGTCAATGTTGAATTCGGCAGGACTATAGACCCCGAGATAAACAAAAAAATACGCGGCCTGTCTGACTCGCTGTCCCGTAAGCCGATACGCGGGGTGACGGAATGTATTCCTACATTCCGCTCCCTGCTCGTCTGCTACGATCCCTTGCAGACGGGCTGCGAGGCTTTGATAAAGAAGCTCAAAAAGCGGATAAAATCGCTCAATCAGGTGTCGGGCGGGGAGAAGAGAGTGTTCAATATCCCCGTCTGCTACGGCGGCGAGTTCGGCGAGGATATAGCCTTTGTCGCGTCCCATGCCGGGCTCACCGAGCAGGAGGTCATAGACATACACACGGGCAGAGATTATCTTATCTTCATGCTCGGATTCCTGCCCGGATTTGCCTATCTCGGCGATATGGACAAACGCCTGCACACTCCGCGCCTGTCAAACCCGAGAACGAGTATTCCTGCGGGCTCCGTCGGCATAGGTGGCGAGCAGACCGGAATATATCCGCTCGCGTCTCCTGGCGGTTGGCAGCTTATCGGCAGAACGCCGGTTAAGCCCTATGACCCGACCCGCGCGGAGCCGATACTCTATCGCGCAGGCGACTATATACGCTTTTTCGCCGTCGATGAACAGGAGTATTGCCGCATTGAAGAACTCGTCAGCCGCAACGAATACGAGTGCAGAATAACGACCGGGGAGGGCAAATGATATGAGTATGCATATAATCTCTCCCGGTATGCTAACCACCGTTCAGGATCTCGGACGCCGTGGATATATGGCGTCGGGATTCCAGCAGGGCGGCGCAATGGATCAGTTTGCCGCCCGAGCCGCCAATATCCTGCTCGATAACAGCGAGTCGGACGGCGTGCTCGAAATGACCCTGCTCGGCGTTAAAGCTTATTTTGATGAGGACAATGTGATTGCGATAACCGGAGCCGAGTTTGCTCCCAACGTGACCGATTCCGAGACGGGCGAAGTCACCGAGCTTCCGATGAACTGCGCCGTGCGCATCAAAAAAGGCGATGTTCTCGACTGCGGTAGCGCCGGGAGCGGACTTCGCGGCTATCTCGCCGTGGCGGGCGGCTTTGATATCGCACCCGTTATGGGCAGTATGTCAACGAATCTGAAATGCAAAGTCGGCGGCTTCAAGGGCAGAAAGCTGAAATCCGGCGATGTTCTGCCGCTTCGTTATCCGCAGAGTGATCTCTACGGCATGACTTCCCGCGTTTTCGAGCCCGAGAAACAAAAATACGGTGCAGTCACCGTCCATGTCATACCCGGGCCGCAGGATGATTATTTCTCCGACAAGGGCAAAAATATCTTTTATTCCGAAACTTATTCTGTCACCGGCGACTCCGACAGAATGGGCATAAAGCTCGACGGTACGCCGGTCGAGAGCGTTGACGGCGTCGATATTATTTCGGACGGCATCGTCGCAGGCTCGGTTCAGATTCCGTCCTCCGGCAAGCCGATAATCATGATGGCAGACAGACAGACTACCGGCGGCTATGCAAAGATAGCCACGGTCATCACCTCTGATTTGCCCCTGCTCGCCCAGCTTCGTCCGGGCGGCAGCCTGCGCTTTGAAAGGGTCGATCTCCAGTATGCCGTCAAGCGTATAAAACAAGACAACAAGCTTCTCAAAAAACTACAGTATAAGATTCTCAGAGCGGATACCTCTATATCCGGCTCCTGATTGGAGGCAGATAAAATGGACTATTCTTCGATGAGTCCGCGCGATGTAAGACAGCTTATAAGAGAGGGCAAAATAACCTGCAACACTTCAGGCATGTGTGCGGGATATGCTCAGGCGAACCTCTGCGTTCTGCCAAAGGATCTCGCCTATGACTTCCTGCTTTTCGCCCAGCGCAACCCGCGCCCTTGCCCGATACTCGAAGTCAGCGATGTCGGCTCGCGCTTTTTGAAAAAAATAGCCCCCGGCGCGGATATTGCAAATGATATTCCGAAATACAGGGTCTATGAAAACGGCGTCATGACCGGCGAATATACGAGCGTCGAGCATCTCTGGCGCGATGATTTTGTGAGCTTTCTTATCGGGTGCAGCTTCTCTTTCGAGTCGGAGCTGATAGCCGCAAATGTGCCGATAAGGCATATTGAAGAGGGCAGGAATGTTCCGATGTATCTTACGAATATCGAGTGCGAGCCAGCCGGAATTTTCCACGGAAAAATGGTCGTCAGCATGCGCCCTCTGCCCCATGACAAGATAGTCACCGCCGTCGCGGCGACTGCCGCCATGCCGAAAGTCCACGGAGCTCCGATTCATATCGGCGACCCGTCCGTTATCGGTATCAAAGATATCTCAAAGCCCGATTTCGGCGATGCGGTTACTATAAATCCCGGCGAAGTGCCTGTATTCTGGCCGTGCGGCGTCACTCCGCAGTCGGCTTTGATGAGCACGAAGCCTCCCATAGCGATAACTCATTCGCCCGGGCATATGCTCATAACCGATGTCAAAAATGTCGAGCTTAAATATTGACAGGGGGCACAGATATGCACAAAATAGATCTTAACTGCGATCTCGGCGAGAGCTTCGGCAACTATAAGCTGGGGCTCGATGATGAGGTCATAAAATATATTTCGTCTGCCAACATAGCCTGCGGCTTCCATGCGTCCGATCCGCTCGTGATGCAGAAGACCGTCGCCCTCGCGCGCGATAACGGCGTCGCGGTCGGCGCGCATCCGGGCTTTCCCGATCTCGTCGGCTTCGGCAGAAGAAATATGAATGTTTCGCCCGCCGAGGCAAAGGCGTTCGTCCAGTACCAGATAGGTGCGCTCTCCGCATTCTGCAAGGCTGCCGGATGCCGCCTTGCCCATGTCAAGCCCCACGGCGCGCTCTATAATATGGCGGGCAAGGACGAGACTCTTGCTGCTGCCATATGCAAGGCTGTCTATGAAATCGACCCCGAGCTCATTCTCCTCTGCCTCTCGGGCAGCAAGATGATGAGCGAGGCGAAGAAAATCGGACTCAGAGCCGCAAGCGAGGTCTTTGCCGACAGAGCCTATGAGGATGATGGCTCTCTCGTCGCAAGAGGCAAGCCGGGCGCAGTCATAACCGATGAGGACGAGGCGGTCAGCCGCGTTATCGGGATGGTTAAAAACGGCACGGTCGAGTCGATAAACGGCAAAATAATCGAATTGAAGCCCGATTCGATATGTCTTCATGGCGACGGAGTCAAAGCGGTTGAATTTGCAAAGCGTATAAAAGCGGAACTCAACGCAAACGGTATTGAAACCGCTCCGCTTGCCCAAATAATCTGACAAAGGAAGCGATAACGATGCAGTATCATCGTATATATGCAAGGATAGATATAGATGCGATTCTTCACAATCTCGGCGAGTGCAAACGCCGTATACCCGAGGGGACAAAGGTTCTTGCGGTTATCAAAGCGGACGGCTACGGTCACGGCGCGGTCGAGCTTGCGCATCAACTTGAGAGCGAGGTCGATTATTTCGGCGTCGCCGTCATTGAAGAGGCGGTCGAGCTTCGCCGCGCAGGTATAAAAAAGCCGATTCTCATTCTCGGTTATACTTCGCCCTCGCAGGACGATCTGCTGATAAACTATGATATAACGCAGAATATCTATACCTATGATATGGCAAAGCGCCTGTCGGATAGGGCGGTCGCCCTCGGCAAGAAAGTGAAGTTCCATATCGGACTCGATACGGGTATGTCGCGTGTCGGATTCCAGGACAATGACGAGAGCGTCGAGCAGATAAAGAAGATAGTCAAGCTCCCGAATCTCGTTCTCGAGGGCATTTTCAGCCACTACGCCCGCGCCGATGAGCTCGTGAAAACAACGGCGTTTCTCCAGTCGGAGCGCTTCGATCTGTTTATAGATAAGCTCGAAAAGGCTGGTATAAATATACCGATAAAGCATCTGAGCAACTCGGCGGCAGTCGAAGAACTCGAAAAGCACTATGATATGGTGCGCTTCGGAATCTCTCTCTACGGACTCTATCCCTCGGAAGAGGTCGACAAATCGAGCGTTGATCTTATCCCCGCAATGGAGCTTCGTACAAAGATAGTCAATCTCAAAACTGTCCCTGCCGGCTGCGGAGTCAGCTACGGCCACACATTCGTGACCCAAAGAGAGACCCGTGTCGCAACCATACCCGTGGGCTATGCCGACGGTTATCCGCGCGCCCTTTCCTCAAAGGGCAGAGTGATAGTCAACGGTCAGTTCGCACCGATAATCGGCAGAGTGTGCATGGATCAGTTCATGATAGACGTGACCGATATCGAGGGCGAGCTGAATATTGAAGACGAAGTCATTCTCATGGGCAGCGACAACGGCTGCACGATAAGCGCAGAGGAGATAGGCGATATGTCGGCGAGCTTCAACTATGAGTTCGTCTGCGGCGTTGCCCGCCGTGTGCCAAGAATCTATTTCAAAGACGGCAAGCCTTATAAAGAAGTATCTTATATTATGGACAGGGAATAAACTGTTGACAAACATTCCCCAAAGCAGTTATAATTAAAACGATAAAAATTTATCGAAGTACCCTGCAACATCTAAAAGTTTACATCTGGTTGCAAGTATGATTGTGTTAAACAAGGATGAAAACGCAGGCAGGCTGCCGCCTGTCAAGTTTGAAGACGCGGTTAAACGCAATCAGACGACGCAAGGCTTGTAAAGTTTTAGGTGTTGCAGGGTAACAAGGGGTGTAACAATGTCAAAAGTGAAAAAACAGCCGAGCTTCAAGTCTTATGCCGCGATGTGGATTGTTATTATTGCCGCCTATGCGGTGTGGATGATAGCGTTCATGCGCAAGATAGTGCTCGTCAACTATGCAACGGTAGAAGAGCGTACCGTCGACGGCATCACCCATGCCAACATCAGCGGTATGATGGGTCACGAGTGGCTCTATCCCATCTGGGTCATAGTCTCGTGTATCTGCCTTGCAATGTTCATCGTCTACATAAGAGTCCTGCTCTACGGCAAGGAGCCCGGCAAGGCGCTGAAAATATTCTGCCTTTTCGGCGTTATCTTCGGCTGCGTCTATGTCACATGGTACGGCTTCTTCGGCGATCAGCCTTTCATCGAAAAGGTGAAGTTCATCACCGCGAGCATGATAGGTCTCGACTTCCCGTGGCATTTCAGAGGCTGGGGCGTTATCGCTTCGGCAACCGTGTTTAGCAACACGCTCTATGCCTATCGCAAGTTCGGATATCACAGCCGCGTCGGCGTTATCCTCGGCTCGATCGGCAGCGCCGCAATTTATGTTACTATAAATTGCCCGTCGATGGGTGAGGAGATGCATCTCGATTCTCCGCGCTGCATGGCGCATTGGACGGGTGCGCTTCTGTTCGCGTTCTGCTGCGCCGCTCCCATGGTGCTCTTGCTTATAAATAAAGCCAGAGAGTTCAAGGGTCGCTTCATGGTCGGTCTTATCGTTTTCTGCGCGATACTTCTCACAATGCTCGTTCTCCTGCTGACTGTCGGCAAGAGCGCAATTATTGAGAACATCCCGATGCAGGCGGCATATGTTCTGCTCTTCCTGCTCAACTTCACCAACATCTTCCCCGTGAAGAAAGCCGAAAAAGCTCCGGCAAAAGAGGCGGCGACCGTCTGATGAAAGAGAGTAAAAACAAGAAAGCATTTGACGGCAAAAGCGGAGGCAGCGTCGGTATAGGTCTTGCGCTGGGTCTTGCAATCGGGCTTATGATGGGCGTGGCGACGGATAATATCCCTATGTGGATGTGTCTCGGTATCAGTATCGGGCTCTGCTGCGGAACTGCATTCGGCGTCTCCGGAAAGGGAAAGTCTAATCCCGATGATTCTGATGAAGCCTCAAAGCCGATTGACCCCGACGATCCAGACGACGAGGATCTCAACGAGGACACCGACCAATATAACTGAACAAAATAAAAATACCGCTGAAGTTTTATCTTCAGCGGTTAGTCTGTTTTTGCACGGTCTTAAGGCTCACCTGTGTAAGGGGAACTGTCACGGCGAAGCCGTGACTGAGGGGTTGTTGTAGTGAAAACTTAAAAAACGGCAATTCTTAAAATTTGCAACTTATTCAAAACAATCCCTCCGGCGCTTCGCTCCGCCTCCCTTCACACGAGGGAGGGCGTTGGTTCTTGCAAAGCCTCAAAGCCGGGTCTATCTACAAGCTGAAATACCGCTGAAGTTTTATCTTCAGCGGTATTTTTGCGCCTTATCAGTTTTTGTCTATCGTCTGCAGGAATCCGCCCGCGAGCGAGAGCATCTTTTCATCGACGCCGAGCTTTCCGGCAAGCTTGATCATAGTCTTGACCTTCACCGGGTAGATGGGCTTGAGCAGGGGACTCGAAACAGCCTTTGCTGCAAAGTCACCGGCGGCGTTCTTGATTATCTTGTTGACCTCGCCGTTGCTGAGCACTTCACCCATGCTGTCCTCAACCGAGAGCTTGTTCGGGTCGCCCTCGCCGTCCGTCGCAACGAACCAGTTGCGCACGAATGAGGAGTATTCTGCGGGCATTTTGTATTCGTCAGTGGCTTTTTCGATGCCGTTTACCGTTATCGTGTGCGACGGGCGAACCTTGCCGCCGCGCGCCTTGATAACATTTTCGCCGAGCTTAAGCTCAACATCGTCGAAGACGAACACTCTGTCCGCATTTTTCGTGTAGGTCTTGCCGTTTACTTCGAGCGTTACCTCCGGGCAGTTGGAGTAGACTTTTATCGTGCTCTTTCCGGCGGGTCTGTTGACATATCTTTCGCCGGTGATGTGAACGAACTTCTTGTCGCTCCAGTATGCCTTGTAGAGCCAGAACGCGTCTTTCTTCGTCTTGCGGTCGAATGTCACAAGACCCTTGTTGTTTCTGCCTCTGACGCCGCCCTCGTTTCTCGATGCGGAGCCGAAGTCGAACATGTTCCAGACATATGAGCCCCAGAGCCAGTCGCGCTCGTTTATCGATTTGATATAGTGCTCATGGTAGATAGCCTGATAGTCCTCGCTGTAGTCGCCCTGAACAGGGGAGTCGGAGTGGTATTTCGTGATGCCCTCCGCGCCGTATTCCGAAAGGCAGAGCTTGCCCTCGGGGTTCTCTCTGTGCCACTCGTCGAGCCAGTTGTTTATCTCGTCGCACGGGCCCACGTACCAGCCGTAGTAGTGGTTGTAGCCGATGATATCGGTGATGTGGTTGAGCGGTGAGTTCACCGGGCACGTGGTCAGCTGGGCGCATGTCGTGTATCTCGTCGGGTCAAGGTGTCTTGCAACCTTGTGCATATGCTTGAGGAATGTTATAAGCTTCTTGCTTGCGCCTCCGGCTATTGTGATTTCGTTCTCGATGCCCCAGCAGAATATCGACGGGTGGTTGTAGTTCTGCTTGATGAGCTCGACGAGCTGCTGCTCCGCGTTTTCATTGCGCTTGGGGCTGAAACGGGAGATAACCGGCACTTCTGCCCAGACGAGCAGTCCGCTCTCGTCGCAGAGATCATAGAAATAGCTGTTCTGCTGATAGTGGGCGAGGCGCACCGAATTCGCGCCGACATCGAGGATTATTTTGATGTCCTCCGCGTGCTGCTTCTCGGTTATGGCATTGCCCATGTTCTCTCTGTCCTGGTGGCGGGAGACGCCCTGGAGCTTGATGTGCTCGCCGTTTAAGAAGAAGCCCTTGTGGCTGTCAATATGATATTCTCTGAGTCCGGTTCTGATATCGATGTTGTCCGTGACTTCCTGCGTTGTGCTGTCAAAAATCTCGCATCTGACGGTGTAGAGATACGGATTCTTTCTGCCGTTCCAGAGCACCGGGTCTTCAACGGGCAGCTTCGCGCTGATTATCGGGCGAAGATCCGCTATTGTTGAAGCCTTCTCGTTGCCGTCGGCGTCGATGAGCGTGAAACGAGCCTTGTGCGAGCAGTCGGCGTTGTCTATAAGCGCCTTTATGCTCAGCTCCCAGCCGTCCTCGCCGACGCGGCGCGGGGTGATGTATATTCCGTCCGAGCCGTAGTCGTTCATGGTGAATCTGCAGTCCGGGACTTCAATAAGATTGACATCGCGATAAACGCCGCCGTAGAATGTGAAATCCGCCATCGTCGGGTAGACGGACTCGTCCGGCGAGTTGTCGGCGGTTATGTCAACGCGGCAGCCGTATCTGATGTAGTCGGAGATATCGACCCTAAACGCGGAATATCCGCCCTCGTGGACTGCTACAAGCTCGTTGTTGACTCTGACTTCCGCCTTTGAGTTGACTCCTCGGCATTCGAGGAACGTTTTCTTGTCCGATTTCGGCAGTTCTTTGGAATATGTCGCCTTTGTGCGAAGATATCCGTTTGTGCCGTCCTGACCGTCAAAGGCATTCCATGTGTGCGGCAGATTGACGGTCTCGGTCTTCCCGTCGAGCGTGAAGAGCCAGCCGTCGTTTATCCTTATAACATTTCTCATTTTATGACCTCCCGTAAGATGATCTTATTATATACTGATATTAACAGAATACACATTGAAAGTCAATTGATCGACATTTCACAGGTTATATGATACACCCAATATTTTAAACTTGTGTGAACGAATCATCACTTTGCTTGAATATTTTTTGAAAATCTGTTATTCTAAATAATGCCGGAGGATATCCGGTGAAGTGAAGAGAAAGGAAAAATACGAAATGTCAGTTATAACTGTTACAAAAGATAATTTTGATAAAGAAGTGCTCCAGAGCGATAAACCCGTCCTGCTCGATTTTTGGGCGTCGTGGTGCGGTCCGTGCCGCATGGTCTCGCCGATAGTTGACGAGATAGCCGCTGAGAATCCCGACAAAAAAGTCGGCAAGGTCAATGTCGATGAGGAGCCGGAGCTTGCATCAAAGTTCGATGTTATGAGTATACCCACTCTGCTCGTGTTTGAGGACGGCGAGCTGGTCAACCGCGCCGTCGGAGCGCGCCCGAAAGAGATGATACTCGATTTGTTTGAGGAGTAATTTAAAGTACCGCAGGCTCTCTGCGGTATTTTTTGTTTGCTGATATAACTTTGCGGATGAACACTGATGAGAGGAGATGCAGTATGAAAAGCTCGGTCAAACGCATTATCTGTATAGGCGTTGTTGCTGTTGTCGCCGTGTGTGCGGCGCTATTGGCGCACTTTTTCCCCGGAAACAGCGCGGACGGCTCCGCGGATATAGTCAGAGCTTCCGTCGACGAAAACGGAGTGGCGTCCTTCGGCTGCAAGTCGGATAACGACTATGCGGGTCTTGTGCTCAACAGAAAGGATAAGACGTTCAATTTCATGCAGTCGTATCGGTTCTCCGCCGTCCTGAGCGGCACTTACGAGGAGGATGACGATTATCTGATACTTACCGCGAAAAATTCCGGCTCGCAGAGCAAATTTACATTCAAAAAACAAAAAGACGGTCTCGAATTTCTCTCCAAAAAATCCGATCCCGTGCGGGAGTTCTGCTATTCTGAGGATTCCGAAAAGACTGATAAGTGCTTAAAAAATAAAGCTCTTTTCACGCCCGAGTCTATCCGTACCGATGTTATAACTTACATCGGCAAGAACGAGCACGACGGTCAAAAAGATTATGCCGAAATCGTCCTGTCTCCCGCAGACGGCAGTTATTCAATGTACAGGAGCGGCATGAGCGACTGCTCGACCGGCACTTACGAAGAAAAGGACAACCGCCTTATTCTCAGCGACGACAACGGCAGGGATAAATATTATTTTGAAATCAGCGGCAATGAAATTGCCCTCGATTCTGAAAAGTCGGCGAAAACGCCTTATATTTATTCCGATGCAGTGCTCGAAAAGCTCGCGGGAGGGCAGCATCCGTCCGATGTCCTTGAAAGCTATTTCAAAAGCTGACAGTATTATAAATTAAAAAAACATCCGCAAAAAAGCATCCGCAGAAATTTTCTTTCTGCGGATGCTCGATTTATTTTTTATGCCTTTTACGCCTCAGGGCAGATGTTCGTCGCAACGATATCAACGCCGGTGCCGAGTATGTTTGCGCAGACAACATCGCCGATCTTGACCGGAGCCTTGATCTCAAGCTTTGCTATCTCCTTGACGCAGTCCTTGACCTTGTCCTTCGGAACAGCCTTTGCGGACTTGACGGGAACAACGGGGTGAACGCCGCCGCTGACCTTGACAGTTGTCGTCAGGCTTCTCTCGGGATGGGTGCACTCGGTTCTCGCATAGGCGTCGCCGCGCTTGCAGGTGTTGCCGGTAACGCTGAGGATCTCTCCGTCGTCGTTGAGCTCAACGGAGATCTGGCAGCCCATGGGGCAGGCGACACAAATAATATCTTTTACCATGATTATTCCTCCACCTGAATTTCGATTATGCCGTTCTCATCAAAGTTCTTGAGCATGTCGCTCTTGATGATGACGTTCTCCATCTCGCCGGGAGCGAGTCTCGGGCGCTTCTTGCTGATGAGCGTCTCGCCGTTGTAGGTGACAACGACCTTGGCATTCTTGTGAACGTCGCCGACTCTGAAGAAGAGCTTGACATCCTCGTCTTCGCCGAGAGCTATCTTCTGCGGCACGATGTAGCGCACGCCGTTGATGCCTCTGGTCTTGACGTATTTTTTCTCCTTGTTTCCGCCGTTCTTTATGTATCTCGCTGCGCCCTCGCCGGCAGTCTGGCTCTCAAGAGTAACGAAGTCAACAAGATCGTGAACGTGCAGCACGTTGCCGCAGGCGAAAACGCCTGGGTGGGTAGTCTCTCTGTATTCGTCGACTATCGGGCCGCCGGTGACGCGGTCAAATTCTATACCCATGTTCTTGCTCAGCTCGTTCTCGGGGATAAGACCGACGGAAAGCATGAGCGTATCGCAGGGGACATATTCCTCAGTGCCGGGAATCGGGCGGCGGTTCTCGTCGACCTTTGCAATGGTGACGCCCTCAAGGCGCTCCTTGCCGTGAATGTCGATAACCGTGGTGCTGAGTTTGAGCGGGATGTCGAAGTCGTTGAGGCACTGAACGATGTTTCTCGTCAGTCCGCTCGAATAGGGCATCAGCTCGCAGACCATCTTGACGTGCGCACCCTCAAGGGTCATGCGGCGCGCCATGATAAGACCGATATCACCCGAGCCGAGGATAACGACTTCCTTGCCGGGCATATAGCCGTCAATGTTGACGTATTTCTGCGCAGTACCTGCGGAGAGAACTCCGGCGCAGCGTGTGCCAGCGATGTTGAGCGCGCCTCTCGGACGCTCACGGCAGCCCATGGCAAGAATGACTGCGGTAGCGTCGATTTCAATAAGACCGTCCTCTTTGTTGACTGCGGTGACGACGTTGTCGTCGGAAATGGAGAGCACCATGGTGTCGGTCTTTACGACAATGTCGGTGTCCTCAACAAGCTCGATGAAACGCGCGGCGTATTCGGGACCCGAAAGCTCCTCGCCGAAGTAGTGCAGACCGAAGCCGGTGTGTATGCACTGCTCAAGGATACCGCCGAGAGTCTCTGCGCGCTCGAGTATGATTATCTTTTCAACGCCGCTTTCGCGCGCCTTGAGCGCAGCGGCCATGCCTGCGGGGCCTCCGCCGATAACGGCAAGATCATATTTAAGCATTAGTATTCATCCTTTCATGCTGCGAAAGTTCGTAAATCACTTAGTCCTGCCGAAGAGGATCTTTGACTCTCCGCCGCATTTTGTTATTTCATCAAGCTCCTGACCAAGCTCTCTTGCGAGTATCTCGACTACCTTTGAACCGCAGAAGCCGCCCTGGCAGCGACCCATTCCGGCTCTCGTGCGGCGCTTTACGCCGTCAACGTCTATAGCGCCTGCGGGCGCGTGGATAGCGTCGAGAATCTCCCCCTCGGTTATAGTCTCACAGCGGCAGATAACTCTGCCGTATGCGCTGTTCTTTTCAACAAGTGCCTTGCGCTCTTCCGCGCTCATGTGGCGGAAACGCACGGGAGCGGGTCTGCCGGGGATGAAGTCCGCCTTCTTGCTGACTTCGCCCTTGTCCTGCAGAATCATGTCGCAGACGTAAAGGCCGATAGCGGGAGCGGAGGAGAGACCGGGCGACTCGATGCCGGCAACGTTTATGAACTTCGCGTCCTTCTCGCTGGGGGCGATGATGAAATCGTCGCCGGTGCTGTGGGCGCGGATGCCTGCAAACGAAGTGATGACGTCGCGGGTCGAGAGCGACGGGACGGATCTCAGAGCGGTCTTGAAAACGCCGTTCGTGCCGTCTGCGGTGGTCGAGCAGTCGTCCTTTTCGTCTATGTCGACTGCGCTCGGACCTACAAGCAGGTTGCCGTCAACGGTCGGGGTGACGAGAACGCCCTTGCCCATCTTTGAGGGACACTGGAATATCGTGTGCTTTACCTTGTCGCCGACGGCTCTGTCCATGAGCATATATTCGCCCTTACGGGGAATAATGGTTATTGAATCGTCGCCGATGAGAGAAGCTACCTTGTCGCAGAAAACGCCGGCGGCGTTGACGACATATTCGGCTTCAATCTCGCCTGCGTCGGACTTGAGGACGAAGTTGCCCTGCGCGTTCTTTTCAATAGCCGTAACATCAAAATTGCGGAAGAACTCGACGCCGTTCATGACTGCGTTCTCAACTGTCGCTATCGTCAGCTCATAGGGGCAGACGATTCCGGCGGTCGGAGCGTAGAGCGCGGCGACTGCCTCGTCGCTGAGGTTCGGCTCTTCGCGGTGAATAGCCTCTTTGTCGAGAATCTCGAGTCCGGGAACTCCGTTCTCTTCGCCTCTTGCCTTGAGTTCTTCAAGAGTCTCAACTTCCTCGTTCGAGAAAGCGACGACATATGAGCCGATGGGCTTGAACGGGACATGTAGCGTCTCGCACAGACCGGGCATTGCGGCAGTGCCCTCAACGTTGAGTCTCGCTTTGAGGGTGCCGGGCATTGCGTCGAAGCCTGCGTGGACAATGGCGCTGTTGGCCTTTGTTGTGCCCATCGCCATGTCGCTGCATTTTTCAACCAATGCGACCTTGATGTTATATCGGCTCAGCTCTCTCGCGACCATTGCGCCGCTGACGCCTGCACCGATAATTGCTACATCGTATGACATATTTTTACCTCCAGACGGAAATAGTATGGCTGGTTTTACAGACATAGTTATTATACCACTCTTTTTGCCGGCAGACAAGTATATAAAGCGCCATAATCTATATTTTTGTCGTTATTTTTGCTCTCAATTTATGACAATTTAATTATTCTGAAAATTTTGCGCCCGCCTTAATAATTGCGCTCGCACAGGCAACAATAAACACCGACTTTACCTTATTTGCGGATTCAAAATCCGCACGGGAGGAAGAAAAATGGAAGAATATCTTGTGCAGATGAAGGGAATATCGAAGTTCTTTCCCGGAGTCGTTGCACTCGACAAAGTCGATTTCGAGCTTCGGGCGGGCGAGGTGCATGCGCTGCTCGGCGAAAACGGAGCGGGAAAATCCACGCTGATGAAAATAATCGGCGGAATATATCAAAAAGACGAGGGCGAAGTGAAGATACGCGGCAAAACGCAGGAGTATTCGACCGTCGCCCAGGCGTCGGAGCTCGGCATCGCCGTTATCCATCAGGAGCTCAATATGTGCCGCCATCTGACCGTGGCGGAGAACATCTTTCTCGGCAGGGAACTCAAAAAGGGCGGCATGGTCAATTTCAAAGAGCAAAACGCCCGCGCGTCAAAGCTTCTCAAAGAACTGAGCCTCAATATCGAACCCGATACCGAGGTCGGCAAGCTCTCCGTGTCAAAACAGCAGATGGTCGAGATTGCCAAGGCTCTTTCGACAAATGCCGATATTATAATCATGGACGAGCCGAGCTCGGCATTGACCGAGCGCGAAACGCAGGAGCTTTTCAGAATAATAAACGAGCTCAAAAATATGGGCAAGGGCATAATTTATATCTCCCACCGCCTTGAAGAGCTCGAAAATATCGTCGACAGAGTCACTGTCATGCGTGACGGAAAATATATAAAGACCGCCGATTTCAAAGATTTGTCTATAGGCGAGATAATCGCCCTCATGGTCGGGCGCGAGATAACCGAAAAATATCCGCATGAGCAGACTGAGCGCGGCAAAAAAATCATGGAGGTCAAGGGGGTATCCACCTCCGAGGTTCAGAATATCTCGTTCGATCTCTATTCCGGCGAGATACTCGGCTTCGCGGGTCTTGTCGGCGCGGGGCGAACGGAACTCGTCAGGGCGCTGTTCGGCGCGGATAAAATAACGGCGGGCGAAGTTGTCGTCTACGACAAGAGCGTGAAGCTCAAAAGCCCGCGCGATGCTGTCAAGGCGGGCATAGTCTGCGCGCCGGAGGACAGAAAAAAGGACGGTCTTTTGGTTGAGCTCGATGTCAGCGAGAATATCGCGATAGCGAATCTCGATACGCTCTCGAACCCCGTCGGGGTGCTCAGCGCAAAGCGCGAGCGGGATATGGCTAATCGCGCCGTGAAAGAGCTGAAAATAAAAACGCCGTCTATAAAAAGCGAGGTCAAAAACCTTTCGGGCGGCAACCAGCAGAAGATAGTCGTCGGCAAATGGCTCATGCGCGACGCCAAAGTAATAATCTTTGACGAGCCGACGCGCGGTATCGATGTCGCCGCCAAGGTCGAGATATATAACCTGATGAACAAGCTCAAAAAGAGCGGCATCGGCGTTATGTTCGTCTCGTCTGAGCTGCCCGAGGTGCTCGGCATGAGCGACAGGATAATCGTCATGTGTTCCGGGCGCATCACGGGCGAACTCAGCCGCGATGAAGCCACGCAGGAAAAAATAATGGAGCTTGCAACAAAGTTCCGCACGGAGGTGAGCTGAATGTTCAAAAAAATGCTTTCCGCAAGGGGAATGGGACAGGTGCTCTCGGTCTTTGCGGCGCTGATAGTTATGATAATCGTCTTTGCGCTGATAAATCCGCTGTTCTTCTCCGCAACCAATATAACGAACCTTCTGCGCCAGGTGGCGCCTATATTGATAATCGGCGTCGGTCAGTCGTTCGTCCTCATAACCGCCGGAATCGACCTTTCGATAGGCTCTGTCGCGGGAATGTCGTGCATGATAAGCGCGACACTGATGACAAAATTTAATATGAACCCGATTTTGACCGTGCTCATAACTATTATTTGCTGTCTTGCAATCGGTCTTGTAAACGGACTTCTTATCTCCGTCGCAAAGCTCCCGGCATTCATAGCCACCCTCGGTACTATGATAATCGCCCGCGGTGTTGCGCAGATTGTCAACGGCAATATGAACACCAACGGCATATATTCCGACGCCTTCAAGAATTTCTTCTATTACGGCCGCTTCCTCGGGATATATACCCCGATCTGGATAGCAATAGTGCTCTTCGCTTTCTTCGCGTTCATTCTTTCAAAGACGGCGCTAGGCAGGCATGTCTATGCCCTCGGCTCGAACTATGAGGCGGCGCGCCTGTCCGGAGTCAACGTTGCCGCGGCGCAGACGAAAGTTTATGTCATTTCTTCTTTCCTCGCCGGCGTTGTCGGCTTGATACTCACCGCGCAGAGCGGCATGGGTAGCATGGACGCGGGTTCTAACTATGAGCTCAACGCCGTCGCTGCGTCCGTTATCGGCGGAGTTAGCACCATGGGCGGGCAGGGCATGCTCCTCGGCACCGTTATAGGTGCGTTTATCTGGGGCGTGCTCAATAACGGTCTCCAGTTCGCAGGCGCGCCTCTTGCGCTTCGCAATATAGTCATCGGCATAGTCGTCATAATCTCCGTGCTTATAGACAGAATCGTCCACGGAGGCAAGCGGCTCAACACAAATGCCGCCAAAGGGCTCAAGCTCGGCGGCGGCAGAGAAAAAAGAGAATAAACGGAGGACAGTATGAAAAAGATACTCGCAGTTATTATGTCGGCGCTGCTGATTCTGACCGCCTTTGCGGCGTGCAGCAGAAGCGGCGAGGGTAACAACACGGCGCAGGGCATGACCGAGAGCGCCGCCAACGCCAAGTACAAAGTATATCTCATCACTATCGACAAGATGGATCAGCACTGGGTCTCGGTCGACAAGGGCGCGTCTGATATGGCAAAGCAGCTCGGCATCACTTATAAATGGGATGCCCCCGATGTCAAGGACAACGCCAAGCAGATTGAGGCGGTCAACAACGCCATTGCCGACGGCGCGAGCCTGATAATGCTCGCCGCAAACGACCCCTCGGCGATTTCGCAGACTGTCAAAAACGCAAAGGACAAGGGAGTCAAGATAATCTATGTCGATTCTCCCGCAAACGAGCCTGCGGTCACAACTCTCTCGACCGATAACTACAACGCAGGTATGATAGCGGGCGAGACTATGCTCGAAGAGCTCAAAAACGCGGGCATAACGAGCGGCAAGATAGGCATAATCGGCGTCAACACCGCCACAAATTCGAGCATGAACCGCGAAAAGGGCTTCCGTGAGGCGATAACCAAGGACGGCAAGTTCACTCTGCTCACTACCGAATATAAGGACGGCAACTTCGCATCCTCGCAGGAGGCGGCAACCGGCTTTATAACCGGCAACTCCGACCTCGTCGGACTTTACGGCACCAACGAGGGCTCGACCGTCGGCGTGGGCAACGCTATCAAAGATTCAGGCAAGAAGATAATCGGCATCGGCTTCGATACTTCGAACACTATCGAGTCTCTGATAAACGACGGAAGTCTTAAAGCAGTCATGGTGCAGAATCCCTATACCATGGGCTATCTCGGCATGGCGCAGGCGCTCGCGGCTCTCAAAGGCAATTCAACGGGTCCCGAGTCTATAGATACCGGTGTGTCCGTTGTCAGGGCTTCAAAATAAAACAATAACAAATTCAGCCGCCCCCGCATAAACTGTTGCGGGGGTGTTTTTATGCGCCGGATGCGCCGATTCAATATTCGCACTCTGCCGCGCGGAGCGTTCAGGGCTCTGTGCGCTTTTACTCTTGCTGTTTGCCTTGTGCTCGTTGTCGATGCGCGGCTTCGCCCGGCGGTTCGTAATATCGCCATGACCCGCGCAAAGAGCCTCGCCGTGCGCACGGTCGGCGAGAGCATAGAAAAATTTATATCCGAAAACCCGGAGGAGTGCTCGGCTCTTGTCAGCGTCGGCTCGAACGACGGAAAAGTAGGCTCAATGTCGCTCAATGCCGCTTCGGTCAATTTATTCAAATCCCGCCTTGTCCGCGCCGTTGATGAATCGCTCGAAGAAAATGCAAAATTTGTTGTAAAAATACCGCTCGGCGCTGTAACCGGCTCCGAAGTCTTTGCGGGCATGGGACCCGAGATACCCGTAACCGTCCGCATGACGGGCGGCGCGGAGGCGAAGATAACGGATGAATTTACTTCTGCGGGCATAAACCAGACCCGCCACAGAGTTATGCTGAAAGTAGAATGCTCCGTCTATGTCTTTCTCGGCGGGAACGAGGGCGCGGCGAATTTTTTGGATGAATATTGCATCGCCGAGAATATCGTCGTCGGCACTGTCCCGCAGACAGCTGTGACAATAGATATTCCGCAGCGGCAGTGAAATAAATTGTTGTTAGATGTATTCAAGTTGTGGTATAATAACCGCAGAGAAAAAGGAAGCTTAAAAGGAGGAATCCCTTTTGAACGACAAAGAGCAGAGCGCAAAACGCGCGCAGGAGCTCAGAGATAAGCTCAATTATTACAGCAGAAAATATTATGTCGACGATAATCCCGAGATAGAGGACTACGAATATGATATGCTCCAGCGCGAGCTCAAGGCGATAGAGGATAAATATCCCGATCTCGTGACCCCGGATTCCCCGACCGTGCGCGTCGGCGGCAGCGCGGAAAATCTGTTCTCAAAGGTCGAACACCGCGTGCGTATGGAGAGCCTCCAAGATGCGTTCAGCTTCGCGGAGATAGAGGAATTTGACCGCCGTGTCAGAGAGACCGAGCGGGATGTTCACTATGTCGTCGAGCCGAAGATTGACGGACTTTCCGTTTCGCTCGAATACACAAACGGCGTGCTGACCCGCGGCTCGACCCGCGGTGACGGCGATGTCGGCGAGGATGTTACCGCAAACCTGCGCACCGTGCGCTCGATTCCGCTGAAAATAAAAACGCCGCTGTCTTTTCTCGAGGTCAGAGGCGAGGTGTATATGCCGAAGTCGGTCTTTGCCTCTCTCGTCACAAGACAGGAGCTCGACGGCGAAAAGCCCTTTAAAAACCCGCGCAACGCCGCCGCAGGTTCGCTCAGACAGAAAGATTCAAAAGTGACCGCAGTCAGGGGACTTGATATCTTCGTTTTCAATGTCCAGCAGATAGAGGGCGCAGAACTCAGCTCGCATAAGCAGTCGCTCGATTTCCTGCGTGAACAGGGATTTCATACCATCCCGTTCTATACTCGGTTTGATAATATAACCGATGTTATTTCCGAGCTCAAACGCATCGGCGAGATACGCTCGGAACTCGAATATGATATCGACGGCGCGGTTATAAAAGTCGATGATTTTGCCCAGCGCGAACGCCTCGGCAGTACATCGAAATTCCCCAAGTGGGCGGTGGCTTTCAAATATCCGCCCGAGGAAAAGACAACGAAGCTTGTTGATATAGAGATTGGCGTCGGGCGCACGGGCGTGCTCACTCCGACTGCCGTTTTTGAGCCTGTTCTTCTTGCGGGCTCGACCGTCAGCCGCGCAACGCTCCATAATCAGGATTTCATAACAGAAAAGGATATCCGCATCGGCGATGAGGTCGCCATAAGAAAAGCGGGCGATATAATACCGGAGGTAGTGCGCGTCGTGTCGCACGCGGAAAATTCCGTGCCGTATATCCTGCCGTCGATCTGCCCGTCCTGCTCCGCTCCCGTTATCCGCGAAGAGGGCGAGGCGGCTGTCCGCTGTGTCAATCCCGAGTGCCCTGCTCAGCTGCTGCGCAATGTTATCCATTTCTGCTCACGCGATGCCATGGATATCGAGGGGCTCGGCGATGCCCTCGTCGAAAAGTTTATCGCTGAAAATCTGATATCAAATGTCGCAGATATCTATGACATAACCGCAGGCGAGATAATGATGCTTGAAGGGCATCAGGAAAAGTCGGCGAAGAATCTCGTCGATGCTATCGAACGCTCGAAGCAAAATGACCTTTCGCGCCTGCTGTTCGCTCTCGGCATACGCCATATCGGTCAGAAAGCGGCGAAGCTTCTCTCCGAGCATTTCGGCGATATTGATTCTATAATCGCCGCGTCCGAAGAGGAGATAGCCGAAATAGACGGCTTCGGCGGAATAATGGCAAAGAGCGCGGCGGAATTTTTCTCCATGACTCAGACTGCAGATTTAATAGAACGACTCAAAGCGGCGGGAGTCAATATGAAATCGCTCAAAGAGAAGAGCGACGACCGGCGCTTCGCAGGTCTGACTTTCGTCCTCACCGGTACTCTGCCGACGCTTTCGAGAAAAGAAGCGACGGAGATAATCGAAAACCTCGGCGGCAAAGCGTCGTCGTCAGTCTCGAAAAAGACTTCGTATGTTGTCGCGGGCGAGGAAGCCGGAAGCAAACTGCAAAAAGCGACCGACCTCGGCATCCCGGTCATAACTCAAGACGATCTGTTGAAAATGGCTCAGAAATAACAGACAAGCATCCGTACAGATTTACTGTGCGGATGCTCTATTTTTGATATTCTCGTCTGTATGCCGCCGGGGAGAGCCCCGAATAGCTCTTGAAAACCCTGTTGAAGTGGCTCAGGCTGTAGTAGCCGAGCTGCATTGAGATTTCGAGCGTAGTCATTTTGGTTCCGCTGAGCAGGAGACAGGCGTATTCGCATTTTGCGTCCCTGAGATATGCCGACACCGTCTTGCCCGCATATTTCTTGAAAGCCTCAATGACAACGGGCGGCGAGAAGTTGCTCATCTCATATACATCCGCTGCGCTGCACGTCATGTATTCCGGCGAGCGTATCTTTTCGAGCATGTTTTCAAACCACTCGGGGCAGTCGATTTTCTGCGTGAGCTTCGAGCTGTTTATTATCGAGATAAAATCCGATGCGGTCGAGCATATTACGCTCGCCGCTTTTTCGTATCCGTCGCCGATGAGCTTGTTTATAAGACTTGCCCGCGAAGAAAAGTATGCCTGCTCCTCGGTCGAGAGTGCAGCCGTCAGCGGCTTCTGTGACTCGAACTCTTTGGAATCTATTCCGAGAGCCGAGCAGATTTCTTCAAATTTTTTCGGCGATAGACAGATGTTCATGTGTATGCTCGAAAAATTCTCGATGCGGCGCAGCTGATGAATGTCGCCGGGGCATATCATGCATAAAGTGCCTTTGCTTATCTCGTAAATTTTGCCGTTTATCTCGTGACAGACGCGCCCGTCCGTTACAAGAAAAATCTCGTAGTAGTTGTGCCCGTGCTCCGTCGTACCCTCAGAACCCCAGAGGTGAAACGACACGGAATATTTGCTTATAATCGGATTCGTCCTGTAGTCGATAATGTTCAGCCTGTCCGTATCTTTTCACTCCTTCGATTGGTGTTTTCTTAAAAATAACACACTTTATCGGCGATTTCAAGAGCTTATATTGATTATAAAAACATAAAATTTAAAAAACCGCTTATTAACATTAAAAAATAGCAAGAAAAACAATATATACTGTTTTATAATAAATACAACATAATTTTTATGGAGTTTGCACAAAATGCCTCAGCTTAAACATTTCGTTGAAAAGTCCCGCGAGGGAACCTATTATACAATACCGTTCACCGTGCCGGAAAATGTCTCGCGCGTCACGGTGTCGTATTCCTATTGGCAGGGCACCAAAGGTCTGCTCAGAGAGATACATCCGCAGAATATAATCGACCTTGGTCTCATGGACGAAAAGGGGAGATTCCTCGGCTGGTCGGGCAGTTCGCATCCGAGCATATTCGTCGGCGAGGATAAATCCACAAACGGCTATCTCGTGCAAAGACCCGAGCCCGGCGAGTGGTCTATAATCGTCGGCGCGTATCATGTCGTGCCCGCAGGTGTCGAGGTCACATATGATATTGAGTTTGAATATCATAAACCCGGCAATCCTGAGCCGAAGTATTATAAACATGATGAGCCCGAAGATATATCTTCTGATAGCGTGAATGCCGAACCCGAACTGCTCTTCGGCGATTTGCATATACATACCATAGCCTCCGACGGCGCGCTCGATTCCGAAGCCGTCGGAAAGCTCGCCCGCGATATCGGGCTCGATTTTGTCGGGCTTGCGAACCACAATAACTATGCCGATAATTTCTGTCTGCCGGATATCCCGGGGCTGACATTTATATATGCGGTCGAATGGACGCACTATAAAGGGCATATGAATTTCTTCGGAGCCAAAGCGCCCTTTGAAAACAGCTTTATCGCGAACACGCCCGAGAAGATGGAAAAGATAATCAATGATGCCCGTTCGCTCGGCGCGGTCATATCGGTAAACCATCCGAAATGCCCGTTCTGTCCGTATAAATGGAACAGCATGAACTTCGATATGATCGAGGTCTGGAACGGACCGATGCGCGGGACGAATATCCGCGGCATAAAGTGGTGGACCCAGCTTTTGCGCGAGGGCAGACGCATACCCGCCGTCGGCGGCAGTGATTTCCATCGCCCTAAGGATTTTGCGAAGCTCGGCAATCCGATAACGGCAGTCTATTCGCCGTCGCGCCGCCGCGAGGATATACTGAAAAATATCCGCGCAGGTCACTCTTTCGTTTCGAGCGGGGTTGACGGCGTGCGCCTGACTCTGACCTGCGGCGATGCAATGATGGGCGACGCTGTTCGCTATGACAAAAACAAAAAACTCCATCTCCATGCCGAACAGCTCCGCGGCGAAACGCTTGTTCTTGCCACCGGCAGCGGCGAGCGCGTGATAAAGCGCTTCGCGCGAGGAAATCTTGATATCGATATAGAGCCGAAAAACGATAATTTCGCTTATGTCAAGGCAATCAGAGGGTGCGGAAAACTCGGCGCAGTCCGCGCGCTCACAAATCCGATATATTTTCAGAAAGAGGAAGAGGAGGATAACTGATGGAACCTTCAAACACTTTGAACCGAAAACGCACGTCCCCGTTCCGCTACGGCTTCGGCATGCTCGGTACATCGATTCCGATAAATATGCTGAAATCATATGCCGCCGCATATTATGTTCTGAAACTCGGACTCATCACGACCGACCAGATGGCGAAGATACTGTTTATCTACACCTTTGTCGATGCGATTGATAACCCTGTCTACGGCTTCCTTTCGGACAGAACGCATACCAAATGGGGCAAGCGCAGACCGTGGCTCGTTATCGGCACTCCGCTGATGATTCTTTGCTTCGTGCTGTTCTATAATATGCCCGCGCGCGTGCAGTCGAACTCCGGTCAGGCTTATCTCTATATTCTGTTGATGTACATACTCACCGGTACGCTCGACTCGCTCATGAACGCAAACTACGGCGCTCTGTTCCCGACTCTTTTCAAGACCGATGAACTCAGAGCAAAGACCAATGCTATAAGACAGGTCTGCCAGCTTGTCGCGATGGTTATTTCAATCGTGCTCACTCCCGTTGTCACTTCAAAGATAGGCTATAATTTCACCGCGATCATCTACGGCGTTATCGCCCTTGCGGTCATTATGTTCATGACCTTCGGCTGCCACGAGAATATCGAAGAAGAGGAAGAGGAAGCGGCAAACGGCGAGAAACCCGATCTCTTCAAGGCGATATTCGCCCTCATCACTAACAGCAAATTCTGGATATTCGGCTTTGCAAACGCGCTCTATTCCGCCGCATTCTCGCTCATTTCTCAGGCGATCCCGTTCTATGTTCAGTATACTCTGAAACTTGAAAGCTCCATGACAACCGTCATGCTCGGCGTGGTGTTCGGCGTCGCGCTTGTCGGCATAGTAGTCTGGTCGAATGTCGTAAAACGCGCGGGTATCATGAATGTCTGGAGGCTCGGATTTGCCGTGCTGACAGTCGGATTCATCCCGCTGTTCTTTGCAAACACAATGCCCGTCGCGGTCGCCATAATGTGCGTTATGGGTATGGGTGTCGCCGGGTGCCTTGTTACTATCGACTGCATCGGCGCGAAGATAATCGACGATGACTATTCCCGCCACGGCGTAAAACGCGAGGGAATGCTCACAAGTCTCGTCGGCGTCATGAACCGCCTGAACGGACTTTATGTCTCGCTCGGCTATAAAGTTATCAGCGTAGCGTTCGGCTTCGAGAGCGGAGCGAACCCCGGCTCGAATCCCGATATGGCATCGCGATTCCTGCTCTGCGTGTTCCCGTTCATAGCCATGGCTGTGGCAACAATATTCACCCTGTTCCTGCATTTCAAAGACGAGTCAAACGACTGGTGCGATTTCAAAAGGAAGAAAGAGTTAAAAGCAAATGTCTAAGTATCTTATAATCAACGCCGATGATTTCGGCTACAATCCGCAGCAGACAAAGGCGATAGACGAGCTCATGCGAGGCAAATTGATAACCTCGACCTCGCTCATGACCGTCGCGCCGGACGCCGCCAACGCCGCTGAGCTTGCGAGGCTCGGCGGTTATCCCGTCGGTGTGCATCTGACTATAAACTCCGATGACAGCAAGAACCGCTGGCAGAGCAACAGCGGCGCGCCATCGCTCAGTGAAAAGGGGATGGGACTCTATGAGAGTCAGGTCGGGCTCGCCCTGCACGCCCGCCGCCGCGATGTCCGCGCGGAGCTTGAGGCGCAGTATAATTTTATCAGCTCAAGGGGCGTCGAGGTCGACCATGCCGATAACCATTGCGCTACGCTTTACGGCATAAACGGCAGGCGTTTCTATATTGATGCATATAATTTCTGCGCAGAACATTCTTTGCCGTACAGATTTCCGAAAACTCCGGGATTTTTGTCCAGACAGATTGACAGGGAAGCCCCCGGTGTGATAAAATGCTTCCAGAAAATTATTGTTGGAGCGGGTGAGCGGCGCGGAGTCGGCCTGCTCGATGACCTTGTGTCGAATCCTTGGTCGATGGATCGCATAAAAGATTACGACACCTTGCGCAAATATTATCTTGACGCTGTCGAAAACTGCATCGACGGCGTGAATGAGATTTTCATGCACCCTGCGTATCCGATAGACGACAAGCCCGGCGAGTGGACGAAGCGCGTCTATGAATTGAGACTTCTTCAAAGCGGCGATCTTCTCGAAGCCGCGCGCAGGAACAATATCGAATTAGTCTCGTGGTCGGTTTTCAGGGACCTCGGGAAAATATAAAAGAAACGAAGGATGAAAACAATGAAAAAACTTCTGAGTGTTTTCCTCGCCTTTGCACTTCTGCTGAGCTTTGTAACGCCGGCATTTGCTTATCAGGGCGCGAAAACCGCAGACACAGCAGCGCAGGCGGAGGAAGCGCACGATCCCGCGACCTGCACCGATTGCCCCGTGGTCATAGTCAGGGGAATGGATATGATGGGGCTCTATATCGACAAGGGCACCGAGAATGAGCGCAACGCCCTCGAGTTTGATCTGGGCGATTTGCTCTCCATGCTTTACAAGGGCATTTCCGGCGCAGTCAAAGCCAAGGATATCGATCCTTTCTTCCAGGCTGTTATCGATTATGCTGCAAACCTGCTTGACGGCTATGCGATGAAAGAGAACGGCGAGTCAAAGCACAATGTCAGCGTTGCGAAATATCCCGGGAGCGCGGAGAATTATCCTGAGATTTGGGAAAACTTCGACTCTAACAGCGAGCGCGGAATGACCCGCGCCTGTGCCGAGAATCTTCCCGCCAACCACACATATCTGTTTACATACGACTGGCGTCTCGACCCTTACAAAGTCGCCGACGATATCGCCGCGACAGTTGACAGAGCCATAGCTGAGTCGGGACACGACAAAGTCTCAATATTCTGCGCGAGCATGGGCGGCATAATGACCGTCGCTTATCTGACAAAGTACGGTTACAGCAAGGTCGACCGCTGCGTCTTTATGTCCTCTACCTTCTGCGGTGCGCAGGTCGCTTCCGATGTTCTGACCGGCAAGATTGAGCTCAAGGCAGATACGATGTATAATTATTTCTCCGGCCTGCTCGCCGATGCTACAGGTTCGAACGCTGCCGTGGCGGCATTTATGAAGGCACTCAACAGCGTCGGCGCATTCAAGCTGCTTCAGAAGGTCACGGATTATATTGTCGATAACTATAAAGACGAGGTCTATGAGCGCGTGCTCATTCCGGATTTCGCCTATATGCCGGTTCTTTGGGGACTCGTTCAGCCGCAGGACTATAATAATGCAGTCGACTTCGTTTTCGGCGACAGCGCGGCGGAGCACGCCGATTTCCTCGCTTACGGCGAGCGCCTGCAGAAGATGATGGCAAACCGCACCGCACTCATTGAAAACATGATACGCGACGGCGTCAAGGTTGCGATTATTTCCCATTATGATAAGCCGATGGCTCCGCTCTATGAGAGCGCGGATTTCACGGGCGACGGCGTGCTTGAGACATATGAGATGTCCGGCTATGCAACTGTCGCGAAGTACGGCGAGACCCTCGGCGATGATTACGTTCCCGCAAAGGCCGAGTATCTGTCGCCCGACAGATGCGTCGACCTCTCGACCGCGCTCTTCCCGAAGTATACTTATATAATAAAGGGCGCGCCCCATGTCTCCGCATCTTACGGTACTGATTACAGCAACTTCTTCCTTTGGCTCGCAACCTGCGACGGTGATTTCTACGCCGGCGTGAACGAGGATTATCCGCAGTTCATGCTCTCGGGCGTTGATCAGCACCTGAGCAAATGGGCAAGCTGAAAATCGCAGAATAAACAACGGCGCCCGGGAGTTATCCCGGGTGCTTTTTTGGAGTGAATGAAATGATATCGATAGGCAGATTTGAAGAAAAATATACGAGCGATGTGATAGACCTCGTTCTCCATTTTTCAGAATGACGGCACACGCCCGCCGGTCACGGTCGACGATCAGCCCGATCTTCTGAATATTACAAAGGCGTATATAGGCGCGGGCGGCGATTCCTGGATAGCGACAGATGACGGAAAACTTGCGGGAACGATAGGGATCATGCCTTGCGGCGACGGTGTCGCCGTGCTCAAAAAATTTTTCGTCTATGAAAAGTATCAGGGCGAACCGCATCATCTCGGCAGACAGCTCTATTCACACCTTTTGGAGTTTGCAAAGAAAAACAATATAAAAACCGTTATGCTCGATACGCCGCATAATACTGTCAGAGCTCATAAGTTCTATGAAAAAGCAGGCTTTAAAAAAGTCAGCGAGTCCGAATTGCCGGTGCATTTCAGCCACCCATATAAAGACTGCGATTTCTTCTTGCTCAATCTGTAACAGGGGAGACTAAAAATTATGCCCACCGATTTATCGGTAGGTTGATTTTTATGTCGGTGTGTTGCATCAAAAACATATTGATAAATTAGAGTTTATCGCATAATCCGTTCAGGCTCCCCTGTAGGGGAGCCTGAACGGCGAAGCCGAGACTGAGGGGTTAGTTTCGCTTCGCTCAATGTCAGCAGTAGGGGCGGATATCATCCGCCCGCGAAATTTGCAGCAATTTATTGACGCGTATTTGTACGGCGCGGCGACCTCGACCACCGCTGCCGCAGCAGCGGCACAAAAGAATGAACCGTTTTCACCGCAGCAATCAAACAAAAAATCAGCAGCCGCTTCGCTTTTGAAACGGCTGCCGTAATTATTCTGTTATATCGGATATCAGATGAAGTCCTTAACGGTGTCATAAAGACCGGTGTCAACATAGTTGTCTTCGCTTCTGATGGCAGCGCCCCATTTGCGCGCTATCGTGTCGAAGTCGTCGTTCTTTATGTCTGCGCGCTCGAAGCCCGGCTTGCTGCCGATGATATACCAGTCGGAAGTGTCCGCGCCGTCACCGCAGCCCTTGTAGGACCAAATCGTCCAGCTGAAGTTTGAGTTTTGGAACAGGGTGAGAACATGATCCCATGTGGCGCTGCCCATAGGCTTGAACTCGCCGACATAGAGCGGAACATTGTAGGGATAGAGCTTTGCAAAGAAGACGAGAAGGCTGTACATGAAGTTGCTTGTGTCATAGAAATGAAGCTGATAGACAACGTTAGTCCAGCCGATGAACCACGGCGCGGGGAGATTATAAAGTCTCCAGATGCCCTCCATGGTCATTATGTGCTCCGCGTCAACCTCGCGTATGGCCTTGTAGAGGCGGTTGTAGACGGAGATTGTGACAAGGTTGTTCTTCTGAAGATATGAGCTTACGTCGCAGTTGGGCTCGTTGAGCAGGTCGTACATAGCGACTGCGGGATTGCCGCTGAAGCGCTCGGCTATTGCGACCCAAAGCTCTATTGTGAGCTTTCTCCACTCCTCGGCCTGCTTAGTCAGCTTGAAAAGACCGCTGTCGCCGATTTTTCCGCAGTGATCCTTGTTGTTCTGATATCCGGGTGCGCCGTGGAGATCAAGAATAACATAGAGTCCGCGCTTAGAGCATTCGGAAACGACCCAGTCGAGACGGCTGAAATCCCACTCGCCGTTTTCGTCAAGTATCTTCGTACCCTTGTCGTCATAGTAGAAGTTGCGGAACCAGAACGGAACGCGCACGCAGTTGAAGCCGAGCTCAACTATCTTGTCGAGGTCATATTCGGTTATCCAGTTGTCCTCGTAGATGTTGATGAGCTCGTATGCTTTCTCAACGCCGAAACGCTCTGTGAGGGTGTTGAGAGTCGAGATGTTGTCCTCGGAGTTCGAGATGGGGGACATCCACGTCTCGTGGATGAGCCATGTGCCGAGGTTCACTCCGCGCAGAACAACTTCTTCGCCGCGCTTGTTGTAGATTTTTTTGCCCTTTGTGTGCAGCATATCTTCGTCGGTTATCGCGCCGCGCCTCTCGGTTGCCTCTTCGCCTTTTTCGGCGTATGCCGGCAGACAGATTGCGCTAAGTGCGAGCACAAGGCAAAGAACCATGCTTAAAACTCTTGAAAAAGTATGCTTTTTCATTTCCTTATCCTCCTGAAAAATGAAATGTCTGTGAATTTATAATAGCATTTTTGCCTGGATTTTACAATAGCGAACATCGAATATTTCCAAGTTTATATATTGTTTATATATTGCATTTGCAAGGCATTGTTAACAAAAAAATCCGAGAACATTGATGAAAACGCCGAATTTCCTCAAAAGCCTTGCCTTATTCCGGCTGTTTGTATATACTAAAGTAAAGTTAGTAATTAAAAGGAGAAAATTATGGAGCGTATAGTTACCGAAAAAAGAAGCTTTGTCGATGAATACGGCAGAGAGCGTATATTCTACGGCGTCAATATCGTGGATAAGCGCAAGGACAGCGAGGACAACAAGTTCGGCTTCAATATCGACGATAAACTGCTCGACGAGATGACCTCGCGCGGACTCAATCTTATCCGCCTCGGCACCACCTGGAGCATGATCGAGCCAGAGCCCGGCAGCTACAATGACGAGTATCTCGACGATATGTACCGCATCTTCGATCTCTGCGCCGCTCACGGTGTCTATATACTCTTTGATATGCATCAGGATCTCTATTCTCCGCGCTGCTACGGAGACGGAGCACCCGATTGGGCGACTATAACCGACCAGTACGATCCAAAAGAGCCCAAGCTTGTCTGGGCGGCCGGATATTTCTGGGGCAAGGCGACTCAGCGCGCGTTCGATAATTTCTGGAACAACCGCGAATATAACGGCAGGGGTCTTATCGATTATTTTGCCGCCATGTGGCAGCATGTCGCGGCTCGCTTTGCGGATCATCCCGCACTCTTCGGCTTTGATATGCTCAACGAGCCTTTCCTCGGCTCGGACGGCGGCAAGCTCTTCAAGAAGCTCATCTCCACCGCTGTCGGCACCGTTATCGGCGACAAGCGCGTCAAGTGCTTCAAGCTCGTCGGCGATTTCCTCAACAAACAGAGACGCGACGAGGTCAAATATCTCGAGCAGATAACCGGAGATGTCCTCAAGGATGTCACGCGCAAGGCGGGATATGAATATGTCAGAAAGTTCGATATCGAGAAGTATTCTCCGTTTATCAACAAAGTCTCTACCGCTATCCGCGAGGTCACCGACAAGGGCATACTCGTTATGGAGAACTGCTATTGGTCGAACACCTGCATCCCGTGCTCGACTCCCGCGATAGAAGTCAACGGCGAGCGCGAGAAGAACTTCTGCTTCACTCCTCACGGCTATGATTTCATGGTCGATACCCCGCAGTATAAGTATGCGAGCAACGACAGAGCCAGAGCCATATTCGAGGAGCATGTCAGAACTCAGGACAGACTCGATGCACCCGTGCTTGTAGGCGAGTGGGGCGGCTTCGGCGGCGAGGGCGAGGATTGGCTCCCGCATATCGAGTTCCTCGTCAACTTCTTCGAGCAGCACAAGTGGGGCTTCACTTATTGGCACTATGTTGACGATATGTTCAACAGCCCGCTGATGAAAGTTCTCAGCCGTCCTTATCCCGTCGCTGTCAGCGGCAGACTCATTTCATACGGCTTCGATCAGTCTGCTCAGGAGTTCAACCTCAGCTTCGAGGGCAACGGCGAGTGCGCCGCTCCGACGGAGATTTATATACATAAGCCCGCAAAGACCGTTGAGGGTTGCGAGTATGAGCTCGAATCTGTCGGCGAAAACGGCGCGGCAAAGCTTGTTGTCAAGCCCGTCTCCGGCACTGTCAATGTCAAGATAACTTTTTAAAATATTGATATAACAACAAGAGCTGTCGGTTTTCCCGGCAGCTTTTTGCATTTATATCTGCGATTTTTCTGCTGTGCAATATTCACAAGAAGCACAGTTACTTTTTGTGACAATAAACAAAAATAAATAAATTTACTATTCGGAATTACAATCAACTGAATTTTTGATAGTATAATATTGAAATAAGTTTTTATATCACAATCGCTTTAGGGTATAATCACTCGACCAATCTTATTTTTACAGAAAGGCGTGATTCCGATGTTCAGGTAATATTTGTCAGCTGAAAATCCGACATATTCCGAACAGGTGATTTGTTATGAAAAACAAGCGAAAAATTATTATCATTGTTGTGTGCGTCATTGCTGCCGCAGCTATAGCCGTGGGTGCGGGTGTCGGCTATTATTATTCGCGCCCCGAGAGAACGGCGGAGAAAGTTCTGACTGCCGTGTATACCGTGGATGACGCGGAAATTCAAAGGCGCAGAGAAGCCATTGACAACAGGACTTTTGACACATATATGAGCGAGCGGTGTGACGGTGCTGTTACCGATAAATGCACCGAAGGCATGATAGCGGCGTGCGCGCTGTATTACGGCGCAACTCCCGCAAAGGTGGAGAGCATAAAGTTCTCGCCTATAGACAAAGCCACAAGTGATACCGCATCGTTCCAGTATACGGCGGTTTTCGATGACGATTCCGATGTAAAAGAACGAATCGGCCATGTGGTGATGAAAAAAGAAAACGGCAAATGGTGCGTTGACAGCTTTGCTACAAAGAGCGTCACAAAAGCCGATTGACGGTTGAATAAAAACGAAGCCTCCCGGTAAAATCTCCGGGAGGCTTCGTTTTATTTTCAGTTCTGTTCGTCTCCGAACTTGTCCTCGTATGCCTTGATGCACTTGCTGACTATATCTATCGCAACGTCGCGCCCGCAGAGCTCCTTGACTATCGTCTCCTTGCCCTCGAGCATTTTGTATACGCTGAAGAAGTGCATTATCTCGTCGAGTATGTGCCTCGGCAGGCTGTTGACATCTCTGTATGCGTTGTAGTTCGGGTCGCGGTCGGGGATGGCGATTATCTTCTCGTCGATAGACTGGCTGTCGATCATCTTGATAACGCCTATCGGATAGCATTTTACGAGCGTCATCGGCAGTATCGCCTCGCTGCACAGCACGAGAACATCGAGCGGGTCGTTGTCGTCGGCGTATGTGCGCGGGATGAAGCCGTAGTTTGCAGGGTAGTGGGTCGAGGTGTAGAGAACGCGGTCAAGCTTGAGCATGCCGGTCTCCTTGTCCATCTCGTATTTGTTCTTGCCGCCCTTGGATATCTCAATGCAGGCGACAAAGTCGTCGCTCTTTATTCTCTCCGGAGCTATGTCGTGCCATATGTTCATCATGGTTCTTTTCCTCCTGTCCTTTCTTTTTATTATATATCCTGCGCGGCTTCAAATCAATATTATAATGATAATTTACCTCGCTTTTGAATCCGTCTTGAAAAAAGCGGAGCGATATAATATAATATCGGAGGAACGGAGTGAGGTCTTTGAAAAAAAGCGGAAAATACGATTTGCAGAAACTGAAAAAGGATGCCCTCGGCTCGCTGACCGCGGTCGGCTGGATATTCCCGCTCGCGCTTGCCTTCGGCAGCAATTCGCCGTTCGGCGCGGCGGCAGGACTTGTCGGCGCAATAGCGGCGTGCATTATAGGCTCGGGCAGCCCGAACAGGATCCCGACGCCTCATGTCGAGGTGTTCGCGATACTTATCTATGCGGCGAATACGATCGGCGTCCCCGGCGCGATGCTCTCCTGCATTATCGCGGGTATGCTCCTGCTTTTTGTCGCAACTATTCAGTTCAATAAATCTTTCTTCAAGATACCTCCCGCGGCTCTCGGCGCAGTAACTTTTATTGTCGCCGCCGTGCTGTGCATAATCCAGGTCAACTACTATTTCGGCATAGGCGTCCCGGCGGGTTCCGCTTTTGAGACCCTCGTCGCTTATCGCTCATACGGCTTTCACTCCAATTGGCGTGGCGTGCTCTACGGCACGATAACCCTCGTCATAATGATAACCTACCCGATAAAGTTCAAAAAACTCAGCCGCAAAGTTCCTGCGCCCGCCGTCGCACTTGTGCTGACTACCGTGCTCAACCTTATCCTCAATCCCGTTGCGGAGCGCACCGCCATAGACGAGGTCGGCAGCTTTGTCTCTTCGCCGAGCTTTCTGCTTGTCGGCGATATCAGCATTTTTGATGTTACTCCCGAGAAGCTTCTCCCGTCGTTTATATATGCGTGGGCGCTCGTGGTCGTCCTTGTCGCCGATACGCTGATGAAAGAAAATCAGCTCTCGGTCGTCCGCAGCTCGCTCGCGTTCAAGGGTTTAAGATCGATAATCTGCCCTGTGTGCGACGGAATGACGGTCGGCGATGAAAGCTCCGAGGGCGAGACCAGAATGACCGGAATCTTTGCCGCAGTTATTATGATCGTGCTCTCGATTCTTGCCCATCCCGTGATAATGCGCGTGCCGACTGCAACTCTCGCTGTTATAATCATCTGCACCGCGTGGAAGAAAGTCCGCTTCAAAGTTATCAAAACTGCGTTCAAGAGCAGTAAAAAGGTGTTCGCAATATTGCTCTTTGCCGCAATGGTCGCGGTGGGTATCTTCTGGGATATGGTCGTTGTTATCGATATAGTCTCGATAGGCGCGCTCATCTATTGCTTCGACCGCCGCCGCAAGGTCAGAAAGAAAGCCGAACGCCTCGCGGATATGCGCGAAAAGTCGGAATAATATAATAAAATTTAAAGCATCCGTGATTTTTTCATCGCGGATGCTTTTCTCTTATTCACTTAGCGGCAGTGTAACCGTTATGCGCGTGCCTTTGTTTTCTTCGCTCTCTATAGACACTGTGCCGCCGTGATACTGTACGGCGTGCTTGACTATCGACAACCCGAGTCCCGTGCCGCCGGTCGCCTTTGAATGGCTCTTGTCAACCCGGTAGAACCGCTCAAAAATTCTTGCCTGATGCTTCGGTGCTATGCCTATTCCCGTGTCCGAAACAGTGAGCTTCGCTGAATTGTCGGCGCTATCTACGCTTATGTCAACCTGCCCGCCCTCGCGGTTATATTTTATCGCATTGTCGCAGAGGTTGTATATTATTTCGTAAAGCAGTCTTGAAACGCCGAAAACATATGCTTCGTTTCCGCCGACGCTAAGCGTTACATTTTTCTTCTTTGCCGCGTCTCCGAGGTCTTCGGCGATTTCCTGCGACAGCGAGAGAAGTCCTATTCTTTCATGCGGCATCTCGTCGCCCTCGTCGAGCTGTGAGAGCCTGATTATATCATTTATAAGATTGACGAGCCTCTGAGCCTCCGAGCGTATGTGTCCGACAAAGCGCGGCATATCTTCGTCCCTGACCATTCCGTTTTCGATAAGCTCCGCGCTCCCGATTATGCCCTGGAGCGGAGTTTTCAGCTCGTGCGATACGTTCGCCGTGAACTCGCGCCGCATCTTTTCGGCGTTCTGCTGTTCCGTCATGTCGAAGAACAGAATTACCGACCCGCGCGCCGAGCCGTCAGATTCTATGCGGCTGATGTCAAATTGATATATTCTGCCGCTGTATTTTGTGCGCGACTCGCTGTGTCCGCTCTCTTCGGCGCGCTTTATCGCGGCGGATATATCGCAGCTGCGGTCAATCGAAACAAAATCTTTGCCGATGCAATTTTCGTCCGCTTCAAACAGGCGGCATGCAGCGGGGTTTATACTCAGTATCTTTCCGTCGTTGTCGAGGAGCACAAGACCCTCCTTCATGTTGTCCGTTATCTGCGTGAACTCGTCCGTCTTTTTCTGTAGAGCCTTTAATTGCTCGTTTATCTGTTCGTGCTGGCGGTTTATCCTGCTGAGCAGGGGAGCGATTTCGTCATATGTCTTGTTTTCGAGTGGGTGCTCGAGGTCGAGCGAGTTGAGCGGCTCAACTATCTTCTTTGAAAGCCGCGCCGCAATGACCGCCGAGATTATCAGCGCGGCGACTATCACTATAAGTATCGGCTGCATCGCCTCAAATACGAGCACACCGATAGTCTCGCGGCTCGATGATATCCGCAGTACGCTGCCGTCGGCGAGCTTCTTTGCGATATATGTCGTCTTTTTTAGCAGGGTGGAGGAGTAGCGCGTGCTGTGTCCCTCGCCGGTCTCGAGAGCCTGCTTTATCTCGTCCCTGTCCGCGTGATTTGCGAGCGTGTCCGCATCCTCGCGGGTGTCGTATATCACTTTTCCGTCGGCACTTATCAGCGTCAAACGGAATCTGTCGGTATTTATAGATTCAAGATATCCGCTCCCGCCCATGTCTACCGCCGCGGCGGCGAGATCGAGCTCGTCTTTCATCTGATTTTCAAATGTGTTGCTGTAGTATTCGTACAGACACCCGGTGATTATGGCGAGCGACGCTAAGAGCACGCAGAACGCCGCGAAGAAAATCGATCTGAAAATCCGCTTCGTCATTCGCCGGCCTCCAGTCGGTAGCCGACCCCGCGAACCGTTTCAATCATCTCGCCGAATCTGCCGAGCTTCTGGCGCAGCGTGCGTATGTGCATGTCAACCGTGCGCGTCTCGCCGCAGTAGTCAGTGCTCCAGACTTCCTCCATCAGCTTGTCGCGCGTGAACGCCGTGCCGGGATTCGAGAGGAAGAGCTTGAGAAGCTCGAATTCTTTGTATGTCAGAACTATCTTCTCGCCGTCGCCCGTGACCGTGTGCTCGTCGAGGTTCACTTCGAGCCCGTCCGCTCTCAGAATATGCTCCTGTTCCTTGGGCTTGCAGCGGCGCAGAACCGCCTTGACGCAGGAGACAAGCTCCATCACCCCGAACGGCTTCGTCAGATAGTAGTCCGCGCCGAGGTCGAGCCCGGTTATCTTGTCATATTCGGTGTCCTTTGCCGTCGCCATAACAACGGGAATGTCGCAGAGCTCCGGCGATGCCTTCATCCTGCGCAGAAGATCGATGCCGCTGATGCCGGGCAGCATAACATCGATAACCGCAAGCTCCGGCTTTTCGCCGCCGTTTAAAGCCTCCCAGAACGAAGCTCCGTCCTCGAAGCCCCTGGCTTCTATCCCTGTCGATTGCAGTGCATAAACCTCAATGTCGCGTATGCTCGCGTCGTCCTCAACGCACCAGATCATAGCTTTCCCTCCCTGTACGGTATAGACTATAATAACAGTATACTTTTATTCCCGCCGTTTGGCAAGATTTTATGTTCGACTATTGTAGAATATAGACTGCCACGAATATATATATTTGTTGAATATATCCAAATACGGCACGGTGTATTTGTAAGATATGTAGACTTTTCGTTTATTTCCTTACAAAAGGATTACAATTTGTTTATAGTATGTTATAATATCACATATAGGAGATCGTTCCGGTCTTGTATTAAAGATCACCGTAAAATCGGAGGCTTAATTTATCATGGAAATCGTAAGAAAAGAATATTCATTTAAATCCGCAACTGGTCTTTGCGATATCTACGCGCGCAGCTGGGCGCCCGCAGATAAGGACAGCGTCAAGGCAATATTCCAGATAACCCACGGCATGGCGGAGCACGGCGAGCGTTACGCCCGCTTTGCAAAGAAGCTCTGCGAGCACGGCTATGCTGTTTTTGCGCAGGATCATATCGGCCACGGCAAGTCCGTCGCGTCCGACGATGACCTCGGCTATTTCGGCGAGAAGGACGGCTGGAGAGATTTTGTCATCGACTGCCGCTCGCTTACCGATATCGCCCGCGAGGAGTATCCCGGCAAGCCCGTCGTATTCTTCGGTCACAGCATGGGCTCGTTCATCGCAAGAAACTATACCGCTAAATATAACGATGTTCAGGCGGCTATCTTCTGCGGCACAAGCGGAAAGAATCCCGCCGCACCTATCGCCATAAAGCTTGCAAGCTTCGTCGGCAAGAGCCGCGGCAGCCGTCATAAGAGCGAGTTCATCAACAATCTTGCTTTCGGCAACTACAACAAGAAGTTCGACAATGTCAAGACCGAGTTCGATTGGCTCACCAGAGACGAGGACGAGGTTCAGAAGTATATCGACGATAAATACTGCGGCTTCCTCTTCAGCGCGGCAGGCTATAAAGATCTGTTCTCGGTTCTCAATTCCGTCTCTGGCAAGGACTGGTATGAGCAGCTCTCTACCGATATCCCGGTTCTCGTCGTCTCGGGTTCAATGGATCCCGTCGGCGATTATTCAAAGGGAGTGACTCAGGTTGCCGAGGATCTCAAGGCTACAGGTCACGATGTCACCCTCAAGCTCTTTGACGGCGGCAGACATGAGATTCTCAACGAGACAAACCGCGACGAGGTCGAGGATTATATCGCGGCGTGGGCTGATGCGGCTCTCGAAAACGGCGCAAAGAAAGCAGAATAAAAATTTAAATTCACAGAGCAGGGGAGTTGTCCGCTGCTCTGTATCTTTTTTTATTCAACCTATTGACATAGTATGTAAATAGGTATATAATCGTTGCGGAATCGGGGGAACGGGTCGAATGATTTGTTTTCCTGTGAACATACTTGATTATTGAGAGGAGTTCTGATATAAATGACCACTATCTATGTTGATAACGCGGCCACGACAAAGACGAGCCGCACGGCAATAGAAGCGATGCTGCCGTATATGGACAAGATCTACGGCAACCCGTCGAGCCTCCATTCCGTCGGACAGGCTGCGGCGGACGCGCTGAGAAAGGCGCGCGAAGAGGCGGCTGAGGTTCTCGGCTGCGAGCCCAATGAAATAACCTTCACCTCCGGCGGCAGCGAGGCTGATAATCAGGCGCTCGTTTCCGCGGCGGCGATCGGTGCAAGAAAGGGCAAGAAGCATATAATCTCCACCGCGTTCGAGCATCATGCGATTCTGCATACGCTAAAGAAGCTCGAAAAAGAGGGCTTTGAAGTGACGCTCCTCGATGTGCATGAAAACGGCATGGTCTCGGCTCAGCAGGTCGCCGACGCTATCCGCGAGGACACTTGCCTTGTGTCCGTTATGTACGCAAACAACGAGATCGGCAGCATCCAGCCCATCGTCGAGATAGGTGCTGTATGTAAAGAAAAGGGCGTTATCTTCCATACCGATGCCGTTCAGGCTGTCGGTCATGTCCATATAAACGTCAAGGAAGAGAATATCGATATGCTCTCCCTCTCGGCTCATAAGTTCCACGGTCCCAAGGGCGTCGGACTTCTCTATGCCCGCAAGGGTGTCAGACTGACGAATATTATCGAGGGCGGCGCGCAGGAGCGCGGCAAGCGTGCAGGCACTGAGAATATCCCCGGTATCGTCGGTATGGTCGCGGCTCTCAAAGAGGCGAACGCCAATATAGATGCCAACGCCGAGAAAGTGTCCGCTCTGCGCGACAGACTTATAGAGGGTCTTGAAAAGATACCGCACAGCGCATTGAACGGCGACCGCACAAAGCGTCTGCCCGGCAATGTCAGCTTCTGCTTCGAGGGTATCGAGGGCGAGTCGCTCCTGCTTCTGCTCGATGCAAAGGGCATATGTGCTTCCTCCGGCTCCGCCTGCACCTCCGGTTCGCTCGATCCGAGCCATGTGCTTCTCGCTATCGGCCGCCCGCATGAGGTCGCCCACGGCTCTCTGCGCCTGACGCTCAGCGAGGAGAACACACAGGAAGAGGTCGATTATATAATCGAAGAGACCACCAAGGTCGTCAAATATCTCAGAGATCTTTCGCCCGTGTGGAAAGAGCTTCTGAGCGGCGAGAGAAAATTCACTTTCTGAGAGGAGTAATTCAAAATGGCATTATACAGCGATAAGGTTATGGATCATTTCATGAATCCGCGCAATGTCGGCGAGATCGCCGATGCGGACGGTGTCGGCGAGGTCGGCAACGCGAAGTGCGGCGATATAATGAAGATGTATCTCAAGATAAAAGACGGAAAAATCGATGATGTCAAGTTCGAGACTTTCGGCTGCGCGAGCGCAATAGCTTCGTCCTCCATGGCTACCGAGCTTATAAAGGGCAAGACTATTGACGAGGCTCTTGCCGTCACAAACAAGCAGGTCGTCGATGAGCTTGACGGACTTCCGGCGCACAAGCTGCACTGCTCCGTGCTTGCCGAGGAGGCTATAAAGTCCGCCGTCAAGGATTATTACGACAAGAACGGCATCGAGTATGACCACAGCAAGTTCCCCGAGTGCGAGGACTGCGAGAGCTGCGGCTGCCGCATGGTGTAAAACTATGATGGTATCAAGCCGCGGCAGATACGCCCTGCGCGTCATGGCGGATCTTGCCGAAAATGAAAAGAACGGCGCGTTTATCCCGCTCAAGGAGATAGCCGAGCGCGAAGAACTCTCGCTCAAATATCTCGAAAGTATTATGACAACGCTCTCGAAAGCGGGACTTGTCGAGGGCGCGCACGGAAAGGGCGGCGGCTACCGACTCAAAAGAAAGCCGGAGGAGTACAGGGTCAGCGAGATTCTGAAGCTCACCGAGGGCTCGCTCGCTCCCGTCTCGTGCGTTGAGGGCGGCTGCGACCCCTGCGAGAATGCCGGTTCGTGCCGCACCCGCGCGATGTGGACGAAGCTCGATAAACTCATCAACGATTTCTTCGACGGCATAACAATAGCCGACCTGATGATTAAATAACAAAACGACCGCCGGGATAAATCCTGACGGTCGCTTGTTTTGTTTATTCAGCTTTTGCGTTTTATCTTCCTGCTAATCGATATTGCCATAGCAATGCAGAGCGCGGACTCGCAAAGAATCAGCAGGATGTTCACTCCGTTTATAGAAGCAAGCCGCACTGTAGAATGCGGCTTGCACTTGTATTTTACAGATTCAGGAAATCTTTTCTGTATTTGACTCCGAAGAATTCGGCGAGCTCCTGCATCTCGCTGTCTTTTATAGTATTTATCCTCGGCATGTGCGCGGTGAGCATGTATATCTGCGCCGCCTTTTCGACTGTCTCAATAAGACCGAAGGTCTCGTCCATTGTCTTGCCCGCGCCGTAGATTCCGTGCATTCCCCAAATAACGAGGCGGAACTCCTTCATCTTTTCCGCGGTCGCTTCACCGATGCTGTTCGTGCCGCAGAGCATCCAAGGCAGAACGCCGACTCCGTCCGGGAAAACGACGATGCACTCGGTGCACATCTCCCAAAGCGTGTGGGTTATCTTCTTCTCGTCAAGTTCGTGTATATAGTTCATCGCGAGCGTGTTCGTCGGGTGGCAGTGCATGATGATTCTGTTCTCCTGGTCGACGCTGAGCCTTGCCATGTGGCTCATCAGGTGAGCGGGCAGCTCGCTTGTGAATCTGCCGCCGTCGGAGTAGCCCCAGAGCAGCTCGGCAGTCGTGCCGTCCTCGGCGATTCTTATGATGCCGAGATTGTTTTCGGGGTCGAACTGAACGTTCTTGAAGTATTTGCCCGTTCCGGTGACGATGAATATCTTGCCGATGAGCGGCTTTGCGTCAAAGCCGGTCGGGATAGTTCTGATAACTTTGGTGAGGTCGAGATATTCGCCGACTTCCTTTTCGTCGAGCATATAGCTTATGTTTCCGCCGTTTCTCTCGTCCCAGCCGAGACGGTACATATTCGCCGTGGTCTGCATCATTTCCTGCACAAAGGGTGCAGTCAGAATGTCTTTCATTTTCTTGCCTCCAGTGTATTCTTTTCGTAGTCAAGTATGGGCGATATATAGTCGCCTGGGATATTCTCACGCCTGAGATATTCGTCCCAGATGTCGCCGAACGGCGCCGTTTTCATGTCCTCCTGCAGCACCATGAGCTCCGTGAAGCGGCTTTCGTCCTGAAGCTTTTTCATCTTCTCGTTCGGCTCGAGCAGGGCAAGAAGCAATGCCTTGTGAACGCTCCTGATTCCCGTGACCCATGCGGATATCCTGTTTATTGAAGCGTCAAAATAGTCGGTCGCTATAAACACTCTGTCGAGCGCGTCGTTTCGGACTATCTCTTTTGCTATCTCTTTTGTCTCGTCGTCGAGAATAACGACATGGTCGCTGTCCCATCTGACTCCGCGCGTGATGTGCAGCGCGATGCGGTCGTTGAACAGGAGCATCGAGGATATCTTGTCCGACACAACTTCTGTCGGGTGATAGTGACCGTTGTCCATGAGGGGAGTGATGCCCTTTGAGGCAATGTAGTTCATGCAGAACTCGGCGGAGCCTACTGTGTATGACTCAAGCCCGATTCCGAAAACCTTTGATTCAAGGCAGACGAAAACTTTTGACTTGTCATAAGGCACCGAAAGTATCTCATCGAGCGAATCCTTGAATCTCTTGCGCGGCGAGAGCCTGTCGGCGGGTATATTCTTATATCCGTCGGGGATCCAGATGTTCATCAGACAGGGTACGCCCGTCTCGTTCGCAAAATATTCGGATATTTCAATACATCTCTTGCCGTGCTCTATCCAGAAACGGCGAACCTCTTCGTCGGGCGACGAGAGGGTGAGATTATCCTTCACCATCGGATGCGAGAAGAATGTGGGATTGAAATCGATTCCCATGCCGCGTTCCTTTGCGAACTTGACCCATTTTTCAAAATGGCGCGGCTCGATCTTGTCGCGGTCGGCGAACTCGCCGTTTTCAAATATGGCATAGCTTGCGTGAAGATTGAGCTTCTTTTTGCCGGGCATGAGGCTCGCTGCAAAGTCGAAGTCCTGCATCAGCTCTTCGGGCGTGCGCGCCTTGCCGGGATAGTTGCCGGTGGTCTGTATTCCGCCGGAGAGAGCCTGCTTCGAGTCGAAGCCCGTAACATCGTCGCCCTGCCAGCAGTGAACGGAAACAGCTGTGCTGCGAAGCGTTTCTATAGCTTTTTCTGTGTCCACGCCGAGAGACGCATATATCTCTCTTGCGCTTTCGTATCTGCTCATGTTTTTCCTCCTTTTGTCTTTAACACAAGCAAAGTTTATCACAAAAAAGCGGCTCGTTCAATGCTTATTTGGCATAAAAGTTTTTCTTTACTTATTTCATACATATCGTTATAATATTGTTGGACTAAAGCCGTGCCGTTGCACGCAAATTCAAGAAAGGTGATAATCATGAATGCTGTTGAAATAACCGTAATAATCGTCGCGGCGGTTCTTCTGCTCTGCGGTATACTCTTTGGTGTGGTGAGCTATCTTGTCTTCTATGAAGTAATAGCACGCAACTCGAAGATACCCGGGAAGATGGATGCCAACGCCAAAAAGAAAATGATGGAAACCAACCCTGAGAAGTTCCTTCTCGACCCGCGTGAGGAGTGGCTCAATAATCAGACCTTCGAGAATTACTCCATAACCAACGTTGACGGAAACAAGCTCAAGGGCTATCTTCTCAAAGCCGACAAGCCCTCAGATGTCTATGTCTTCGGCAGCCACGGCTATCGTTGCTGGGGTAAGCGTGAGTTCAGACTCATGGCGAAGTTCTATCATGATCTCGGCTTCAATGTCTTTATCGTCGACCATCAGGCGCACGGCGAGAGCGAGGGCAAATATATCGGCTTCGGCTCGCATGAGTCACGCGATGCCATGCAGTGGCTCAAATTCATAACCGACACTTTCGGAAGCGATATCCAGATAATCCTGCACGGCGTTTCAATGGGCTGCGCCACAGTTATGATGATGAGCGGCAACCCCGACCTGCCGAAGAATGTCAAATTCACCGTTGCCGACTGCGGCTATACCAGCCCGTGGGCGGAGTTCGATTATCAGCTCAAAAACGCCCATGTTCCGACTTCTCCGCTGCTCGACGGCGCGAATTTCTTCAACAAACATATCGCAAAATACGATTTCAAAAAGGTCGACGCGGTCGAGAGCGTCAGCCACGCGCAGGTGCCGATGCTCTTTATCCACGGCACAAAGGACGATTTCGTCCCCACTTATATGGTGCATGAACTCTATGACGCTTGCAGCACCGACAAAGACCTGCTCCTCGTCGAGGGCGCCGGTCATGCCGAGAGCTACCCGACCGACTCCGCCGCATACGAGGCAAAAGTTAAGAGTTTTATCGACAAGTATATCGCCGTCGAATCAAAAGCCTGAAAAGAATAGCAAATATTGTCCCTGTCCGCTTGTTCGGGCAGGGATTTTTCTTTGTGCAAATTACATAATCGGCAAATCTTTTTTTGTCAGAACCAACAAAAATGATTAATATTGCAAATTACAATTGCGTACGGCTAAAATAAATGATACTATATATGCATAAAGACAGCTTTGAATAACATACGAAAGAAGTGAGAATATTGAAAAAATCAGCAAAAATATGTCTCTCGGTGCTCTCTGCCGTCGTGCTTGCAACCGGGATAGCCGCAATCTGTTTCTTTTCTTCGACTCTTTCCGCGGCGGGCTGTGTTGATTATTGCCGAAAGAATACCGGAAGCGGAGCGAGTGAATTCTTTGCTATAGGTGACGATATGGATGGAAAGAAATATGTCTATTATATCGCATCGGATGTTGAGCCGGGAAAATCACAGGAACTGTTTGTGTTTGAACGTACATATTTAGATAGATATAAATTCTTGCTGAGCAGTTCTCAGGGCGGAGCGACTGATGGAGGCGAAAAGGTTGGATCATTAAAGTTCTTCCCGGGTGGCGGAGACAAGAATGGAGGTACAGAAGCTGCGCTGCTTTTCTTCGGCTCGATCGCCGATGCGAAAATAGCCGGGTGTGAATATAACCTTATTTTGACAGACGGCGAGAAAACTTTTATGCGGAAAAAGCCATTGACGAATAACAATAACAAAGTGTGGCTCATTGGTTTTTATGGTTTATCTGATTACGATAACCGGACGGTAAAAGATGTTACTTCCGCAAGCTTCTTTGACGAAGACGGAAAACTCGTCGCGACATATTCAAAATAAAACTAACTCCCGATCCGCTTTTGCGGGTCGGGAGCGTTTCTTGTTACGCAACAGTTGAAAACCCCCGGTTCTACCGGGGGAAAAAGAAAGCTTAAGTAAA